>ERZ772978.2-NODE-2-length-408666-cov-7.56037_pt1 | contig 408666 bp, 406 predicted proteins | sample MGYA00511675_ERZ772978 | MGnify/ENA primary metagenome ERZ772978 (study PRJEB29015, sample SAMEA2738092) | human oral metagenome | biome: human oral; feature: human-associated habitat; material: saliva | place: China | collected 2156 ... | reverse complement strand
CTCTTCCGATCTTTAAAAGCCCACGCTCCCCTGTGTTTAATTTGCCACCCAAGAAAAGGTGGAAAAACAGGGGAGTTGTTTAAGTATAACTATCAAGATATGTTGTCTAGAATCAAGGGCGAGATACCTGAAGAAGATTTTCTGCTGGCAACTTCAAAGAAGTTTACTTTTAAATATGATTGCGGGCATTATTCCCTGTCAACACCTAAGAGGTTTGTTAAAAACCACTCCTTATGTTGTGAGTGTAAGAATCTCGTAAAGCCAGAGAAGGCCTCATATGATATTCACAAAACCATATGTTCAAAATGCAACAAAACTTTTGAAGTAGCATACAGATACTTTCGGTCTAATACTAGTAAACATAACGGTCTTTACATTTGCAAAATCTGCGCCTCCTCCAAGGGCATCCGTCTTTCTGAGAAGTTGAGGGGCCCTGAATTTACTCATGTGTTTTGGAGTGAAAAGAACGAGTTCTCTCCTGATGACATTACTGCCTCGTCTGGGCGTCGTGTGATTCTTAAGTGTGTGAGGGGTCATGAGTGGTCTCCGTTTGCGTACGCGATTGGTGGTTGCCCTCGATGTGCTCAGTTGGCTCTGGTATCTAGGGAGGAGCAGGGTCTTGTTGACTTTGTGCGTTCTCTTGTGGGCGAAGATAGTGTGAGGACTAGTGTTCGGGATGTGATTCCTCCGAAGGAACTTGATGTCTATGTTCCGTCTAGAGGTGTTGCTGTGGAGTTTAATGGGATGTATTGGCATTCTGAGGAGAATGGTAAACATAGGGGTTATCATTTTGACAAGTGGCTTGCTTGTAGGGACAAGGGTGTCACTTTGATTTCTGTGTGGGAGGATGATTGGCTATATAGGCGGGGTATTGTTGAGCGTGTGATTGAGTCTACTCTTCTTACCGACAAGCACTTCTCTCATAGTAATCATGACGCACCACAGTCTCTCTCTGTCTCTGTTCAGAAAGTTGTTACTCCATCTGTTGACACCCTCAATTTCATTAGTGCCTATGGCTTGTTTGAGCAGCAGTGTCTTATGGATAGCGCGTCGTTCTTTGTTGTGTGTAGGGATGACTCAAGAGGCCTGGTTTCTGTGTCGGGGGTACTTGAGGGGCCTGGTGTTGTTGATGTTCAGTCGCATGTTTGTATTCCTGGGTTTGAATGCTCTTTGTCCAGCGTTATCGGCTTTCTGAAGACAGATGGTGCTGAGGTAGGCGTTTTGGAGTGTAATGACTATCCTTTGTTGTCGCAGCATACTTTAGAGAGTGCTGGTCTTTCTTGGTCGCGTGTTGTGGATTCTGCTAGGAGGAGTGTTCTTTATGCTCATAACAGGTATTTCAGGGTCTCCAAGTGTGATGTAGATGATGTGGTGCATGTGTGGAACTCTGGCTACATCTTGTGGTATGGTTGAGTCATCACATCGATAGGGTTCTAGGGTGTCTCCTGGTTGGGTTTGGTGTCACTTTAGGGTCTTAAGTGTCATCGTTTGTTGGCGTGTTGACACTTGTTGGGCTGGTGTGTTATCATTGTCTTGCCGGGCTAGTTTGAATGGCACAACGCTTCCTTGGTAGGGATGAGGTACCGGTTCGATTCCGGTGTTCGGCTCTGGTTTTTGGTGCGTGGATTTGAGCACTTGCGGGTTGGTAGGGTTTTGGTAACCTTGTTGGGTCTTCTCAGGTGTTGGATTGGAGAGGGTTGTGGTGTCGCGTCTTGGTGGTTTGTTGCGGGATGCTGTCACTGTTGTGGCAAGCGCCACTTGATGCAGTGTTGACACAGCGGCCGCGCCTGTCATATACTGTAGGTGAGTAAGGGGCCGGTAAGGACAGTTACGATTGAACCTTTCAGGTCGCCTCCCCTGTGGTGACACTTGATGCCATTAAGTGTCACCAAACCTCTTGCTGGTGACACTTAAAGTGTCATCACATTGCCCGGCTAGTTTAGTGGTCAAAACGCTTCCTCGGTAAGGAAGAGATGCCAGTTCGATTCTGGTGCTGGGCTCCAGTATCTTCACCCCATACACGCTCCTGGCCCGCGCGGTCTCATGCCACCTCTTTCCGTGGTAGCAGGTTTTGTGTGGGGTAAAGGTACGCTGCCGGATTAGTTCAACTGGCTAGAACGGTCGTCTCGTAAGCGACAGAAGCGGGTTCGAGTCCCACATTCGGCTCTACATTGTTCTCTCGGCTTCTTCATTGTGGAAGGGCTGGTTTTGTTGTTTCTTGTATTCTCGTGGGCGGAATCGGGCTACTGCTACCGTCTCCCTGCCGCCTAACCCATGGGGGATTGCCGAGGGTATCGTGTAGTCCACTCTGGGTGTTTAGGTCCTTGCCTATCTGCTATTTCAATGCATATAGCAAGTATGCGGGCAGATAAGGACGCACCTAGTTATGGATATTGTGAAGCCAGTTGGTTATGACGTGACCACCCCAGATAGGCGCGACCTCCCAACATGGTATCTGACACTGATGCCATGCACTCTGAAACCGTGCTTTGTTGTGTCCAAGTATGAGGATATGGAGTCGTCGTTCTACTATGTGACAGCACCCGACAAGAACCTTTGGGATCCAGTTTTCTCCACCATTACTGAGGCCGTGGACTTCCTGAAGCGTTACGACACTGGCTTCTACCTGGACGACTCCTGTGGCGGAAGGGTACAGGGGGTCTTCCTGGACTGGTCGGATTATGGGCGCATCCAAGATGTTCGCCACCATACTATATGGTTCGCGCAACACATTGCCTGCCAATACGTTCTCGACCCAGAGGACTATCAGGCATCCCGCGACTTCGTGAGAACCCACCCAGCATTGTGGAGGTTGCGGGCACCATCCGCGAGGATCAACACGATTCCGGCTGCCTCAACCCCTACCGTTGACCCCATCCTCATTCGGAAGACAAGCGACGGCCTTCATACTGCGGGTATTACTGAGTTGGCTGCACTGGAGTCAGCGGTGATGCTGGGTAGCGGCCTGTGTGCCAGTGACATACCATCTGGTGTAGGCGTTACCGCTAAGGATGCCGTGACAGGTTTGGCAGCAAACATGGCGGCATTGTTCGATCATGAAGGTAACCTCAGAAGGTAGTAGAGGATCGAACTGCTCGCCCCTTTGCTGCCAGCATCTTGATGTCGGGATCGCCCACAAATAGGTGGTATCAAGTCAGGTAGCGAGTGAGCGGCAACAGGAACAAACAAGGTAAGGGGCATAAGTGGACGCCAGACGGGGCGGGGTTATCACCTGGGATCAGATGTTCATGAGATTCGCTCAGGTCGCTGCGATGCGATCCAAGGACCCTAGTACACAGGTAGGTGCCTGTATCGCATCTTCTGACAACCGGGTCCTGTCCATCGGGTACAACGGGGCACCAGCCGGGTTTGACGACGAGGACTTCCCCTGGGGGCGGGACTCTGAGGACCCCATGTGTACGAAGTACCCGTATGTGGTGCACGCTGAGGCTAACGCCATCTTGAACTTCCGTGGGGCTAGGAGTGAACTTTCTGGGTCTCGACTCTATGTGACTCACTTCTGCTGCAATGAGTGTGCGAAGATGATCGCCCAAACGGACATTAGTGAGGTCATCTACTTGCACGATCATGCCATGTCGAACGGCCTCACCCCAGCAACGCTCACAATTTTCAAGCATAAGGGTGTCAAGTACAGGCAGATGCAACCATAGTTGAGAGCATGTGGCAGGGGCAGCCTTGGGGATCAAGGGCTTCGCTGGTGGGGTTACGTTTAGGGTGTTGAGACGAATATGTGACACGAGTCACTTTGGGGCGAGTTGACACTCGGCCGCCCTGTATGGTAAGATGTATTCACAACGTTGAGAACAGAGGTTCTGGCACTCAAAACTGGGTGATATTACTGTCTCAACTAAATAATGGATGGTTGCCCGAGCGGTCGAAGGGAGCAGCCTTGAAAACTGTAGTGCTGAAAGGCACCGGGGGTTCGAATCCCCCACCATCCGCGACCAGGCGAGATCCCTCCCTCATGGGGGCTTGAGTCGGTGTCACAACCCAATATGCCGTTTTAGTTCAATTGGTAGAACGCCTGTCTTGTAAACAGGAGGTCGTCGGTTCGATCCCGATAAGCGGCTCTAGGGCGCACGCTCTCTTTCCTTCCTTATAGTGTGCGCCCGCCCCCCCTTTTTTGGTGTTTCCCCTGGTGTTAAAAGGTGGATAGACACCCTGCACCCATAACCACCCACACCATATTATGTGTGATTGTTTTCTCAGTATGGTGCGAGAGTGGAAAAGACAACAGGGTCTTCCTTGTTGGATAAACTAGGTAGCAGCAAATGTCATCTACCACAGAAATCCACTAGAGGAGAAACGCATGGCGTCAGATCAGAGCCGCAAGGTTGAAGAGTTCTACAGGGCGTTCCAGCAGGAGCGGTACCTGCCTGACCCTGAAAGCAAGCCGTCACTAGAAGCCATGGGTGATAGTCGAGTTGACCTTAGGATGAGCCTGATCGTTGAGGAGTTCTGCGAGTTGATTGCAGCAGTCTACAACGAGAAGGCTGCACAGGAGATGGAGAACACCTGGTGGAACCTTTTCGACGATCATGTCATCACTGAGGAGAACCGCAACTATAATGTGGTTGCTGCCGCAGACGCCACCGGGGACCTCCGTTACGTCATTGAAGGCCTGGACCTGGAGGCCAATATTCCCTCCGAGGCTATCTTCAATGAGATCCATGTCTCCAACATGTCTAAACTTGATGACGAAGGTAACCCGGTCATCTCGGACGGCACAAACAAACCCAAGGGGAAGATCCTCAAGGGTGACAACTACTTCGCGCCAGACCTCAAAGCCATCATCGAAGGTCGCACACCGGACCGCACCCCGGTCAAGATCAAGAAGGAGAACGCATGAGACTAGCCAGGAGCCATGGAACGAGGGCCAGAAAGACAATCCTTACTGCCGCACTAGGCGTCCTCGTCGCTGGCCTTCTGACCGGTTGTGGTGGGGCGTCCAAGACGAACCCGGCAGCCACAGCCGGGGCAGGAACGAGTGCCACCACCATCGCAACCACAGGTTCAGGTGCACAGGCCCCAGGCGCGGTAAAGAACGACACCACTGGTGCGGCCCAGTTCGCCAAGTCCTACTATGAGGCATGGTTCACGTCCAGCAGTGACAGCACCTACAGTGAACTCAGCAACGCCCTGAACGAGGCCACCAAGGACATTGACCGAAACAAGGTCGTCCAGGATGACCCCATGAGCGTGTTCAACGCCATGACCGAGGCGCAGCAGAAGAGCATCGCTGAGAAAACCACCCAGATCAACCCCATGTCCGACTACTACAACACTGCGGGCATGACTGACGCCGAGATCGCTATCCTCAACGTCATCGCTACCGGGTTCTCCTCCGGCTATCACACGGACCAGAAGGTTACTGTGGCCGTCAACAAGGACAAGGTGACAGTAGACGGTAGCACCGGATCGGTCCCCTACACTGCTCTCACTGTGACCGTTGGAGACAAGAGCAACACGCCTACCGGCACCGACTTCACTCTGCCCCTGATCTACAAGGATGGCAAGTGGAAGGTTGACGGAAAGAAGTTCAGTGCCATGGTGATCAGCAACTACAGCGCCCACCAGTCCGCAACCGCCACACCAACACCATAACAAACAGTCAGGTAGGTGTGACACTATTCACACAATACGGCCCCTCCCAGAAGTTGACATTCGGGAGGGGCCGTTGATATATTAGAGTCACGACTTGGGGCAGACAGGTATTCGACATGCGATGCTTGCTTGTGTTGAGTGCGAGCCACCCTTGAACCATGGGTGTCAAACAGGTTCAAACCAATAGTTGCCAACTCGGACAACTTCGCTCTCGCCGCCTGAGAGCCGCCTGAATCCCACAAGGTAAGGCCCTGCCGGGACTCAATTCAGGTGTTATCGTTAGGGGCCATGGTCAATCATCTGTCACCTGGGTGCGGGCCGAGAAACTAAACAGGTGACAACCAGGGGTATGGTAGTCATGCAGAACCACTCCAGACCCTACATGGTTGTAAAACACTAACGGATCCTGCTACGCTCGTAGATCTTAAAACAGGCACATTCTTGGACGAGGGTTCGATTCCCTCCTGCTCCACTATCCGGCCGGGGTGCCGCCAGCGAATGATGAAACTGGCGGCACCCCGGACCCTGTGTGTGCATGCCACTGCCGCATCAGAGGATGCTCCAGCGTGTCGTTTCCACTCTATACGTTCGATCCCCTGTAGTGGTCGATACACTATGGGTAGCGCAAGCCACAACCGATGCGGCACCCCCGTCATGGCACCCTGAAACCCGAGGAGACTCATGCTTGACAGACTAAGAGAGACGGAGTTCTACCAGGAACTTGCCACCGTCATGAAGACTAACAGCACGATGCTGACTGGTTTCGCCGCGGTCCTCATCATGGTGTCGGGGGTCGCTGTCGTTGACCACACTGAGCGCTGGTGGGTTCCTGTCGTGTCCTTGACCATGTTCAGCCTCGTAGTGTTCCTGTTCATGAACTTCAGGGTCATCATCAAGGCTATCGGGTCTACTGTCGCCACAGTTATGCTGTCGTCGTTCGCGTTCACAGGCGGGTCGCTGGCAGACCGCTTCGGACTGGGAGGGCTCGTCTGGGTTGGGATGATCTGGGCATTATTCTTCGGCACCCTGGCGTGGTCTTACGGGTTCCAGTCGGGAAGATCCAGGTGGGTACCCATCATGCTGGCCCAGTTCGTATCCTTCTCCGCCACCTACACCCTGATCATGGGGTCTATACCTGTCGCATGGTCCGCCCTGGCTGGTACGGCCCTGGGGTTTGTGACGTTCATTGTTGGTTACACGGTGTTCGGCAGGACCAGGTTCCGGGCGAAGAACACCCCAGTCAACTTCCTGGACGACGAACTGGCGGCCACCATCGTCGAGGGCGCTGAGAACCTTGGCTGGGAGGCCACACCTATGCCAGATAAGGGCGACACTGGGTCTGTACTTGTGTGGAACGATGAACGCGCATACCTGCTGCACCCTATCAAGATGACGACACCGTTCGGCACCATCGGCAAGAGAAGCCAGTCCCTTTCATACCGGCGTAAAAGCATCACCCCATGGTTGAACCACCTGATCTACCACCGGATCCCGTTGTGGAGGTCCAGGGGTGCTGACATCACGCTCGTGCTAGTGGACTTGAACCGCCGCAACAGTGAATCCATGAAGGTGATCGCCCAGCCGGTGCCTGACTCTAACCGGTTCGTGCCCGTGTGTGTGGCACCGATCAGCAGGAAGCGCAGCCCCCAGAAGGTTGAGCGTATGCTGAAGGATGTGGACTCGACCATGGAGCCTATGAAGCGAGATCTGACAGGGAAGCAACTTAAGGCCCTCGCGGGCATCGGAGTCAAAGATGCCCCAACTGACGAGGTGAGCGATGCTGCCGAGGAGGCCGCAGTCGTTACCAGTACGGCTAACAGCGAAGGCGACACTGACAGCATCGAAGAGTCCTAGCAACCCCTGAAGATACGCAAGTAGATACTCGTATTGGTCCTGGACTGGGGGAGGTAGAATCCGGTTCAGGACCACCCGCCTCCAGGGTGCTCCAATAGCCGAGAGTGGAAAAGCCACAACAGCAGTGAGGTAAGTCATGCCAGCAGTCAAGGATCAGTTCGTCTCTCTGCACATGCACTCCGACTACTCCCTACTAGACGGCTACGCCAAGCCAGGAGAGTACATCAAACGGGCTATCGAACTTGGGCAGCCAGCCATTGGGCTCACAGATCACGGGAACCTTCATGGCATTAAGCAGTTCATTGACCAGACCAGGGACGCTGGCCTCACCCCAGTACCAGGTTCCGAGTTCTACATGGCCCCCATCAGTGATGACGGGCCGTACCCCAAGCATCCTGTCTACTACGGTGAGGGTGGTCGCAAGAACCCTGAGCATGACGTGTCCGCTAACGGGACCTACCTGCACCTAACTGTTTGGGCTTACAATGACGCCGGTTTGAGTAACCTGAAGCGCCTGTCCACGCTCGCCTATGCCCCAGAACGCTATTACCGGAAACCACGCATCGGGTTTGACGACCTGGCGGACCACTCAGACGGACTCATCGTATCCACAGGCTGCCCCTCATCAGAGATCAGCACCAGGTTACTCATGGGACAGGAGCAAGCAGCCTATGAGTACGCTGGGCGCATGAAGGAAGTGTTCAAGGACCAACTGTTCATGGAGATCATGAACCATAACATGAGCATCGATCTTGAACGCAAACTACTGCCTCAGCAGATGCGTCTAGCGAAACGACTCAACCTCCCCCTACTGGCAACCAACGACTGCCACTACGCCAACTCCGGGGACGCCCAGGGACACAGTGAGATGCTTTGCATCCAGTCAAAGTCCCTCATGAGTGACAAGACCTATGATCAGGGCGGTAAACGGTTCGCGTTCAACGGCGACCAGTACTACATGAAGTCCGGGGCACAGATGGCGGCACTGTTCCCTGAAGATGACTATCCCGGCGCCCTGTCGAACACGCTACTGATCGCAGAGATGGCCTCAGACATTAGGATGGTGTTCGACCCCCACCTGAGGCCCACCCCGTTTGTCCCTGAGGGCACCACGGTAGAGAAGCATCTCCAGCAGATGATCAACGACGGCTACAAGGCCAAGTACGTGAACCGTGACTACCCAAACGTGGAGGAGCGCAAACGTGTCCTGAGTGAAGCAAAACGACGCATTCACGAGGAGTGGGAGGTCATCTACTCGTCCGCGTTCGATGGGTACATGTTGGTCGTGGAGGACTACCTGAGATATATCCGGGAGAATTACTCGGTGCGAGGCGAGAACGGGGAGATCCTTGCATCTCCGTTGGGGCCGGGCCGCGGCAGTGTCGGAGGGTGCATCATCGCATACCTGCTGGGCATCTCTGAGATCGACCCTATTGAGTATGATCTCCTGTTCGAGCGTTTCTTGTCTCCTGGGCGTGGCGCTGTCTGTCGGGTAACTTATGATGACGGCACTACCGAGGACCTTGTGGTGTCCGAAACCAGAACTGTGCTGGGTGATGATGGTCAGGAGGTAGGCAGGTACATTCACCAGATCAACGTGGGGGATGAGGTTGTCCTTGAGGGGTAGCACTAAAACCATCTGAGTACGTATGTGCCACTTCATCTGAATGCCTCCCCTACCTCCTGGAGCAACCGGACCCGTGACTTCTCACGTGTTATCGTGGTTACCATATAGGCAGATACAGAACCCATGTCGCGCCTCCACACCAAGAGGACAGACTGGGATGACAGCATGTGAGGAAACCTCGTACAAGGTATACGGAGAAGACAGATGGCAGCCAGAAACAGTGGTAGCGCCCCGAAGTTGGAACTCTACAAGCGGTACCGGCCCAGCAGGTGGGATGAACTCGTTGGGCAGCAAAAGGTTGCTCACAGTATCCAGGCTGCACTAGCCGCAAATCGGGTCCCTACTGCCTATGGTTTCTTTGGCCCGCGCGGATGCGGTAAGACTAGCGCCGCATTCATCTTGGCGAAGTCCCTCAACTGCCTCAACCTACAGGACGGCCAGAACCCTTGTAATGAGTGTGACGTGTGCCAGGCTATTGACGACCGCTCCCAACCGGGCGTCCAGTACATCAGCATGGCGAACCACGGCAGTGTTGACCACATCCGGGAACTTATGCGTGACTCCAATCAGGCGACCTACATCAACCGGGCTGTCATCATCATGGACGAGGTGCACAACATCAGCCGCAACGCATTTGACTCAATGCTGACTACGATAGAGGATGAGCACACTCCAGCCCTTATGATCTTCTGCTCCACTGAAGAGGACAAGATCCCCGACACTATCATCTCCCGGCTTCAGGCCCGTACCTTCCGGCTCGTGAACAGTGATGACATGATTGGTCTCGTATCCCGAATTCTGGACGAGGAAGATGTGTCTGTCAGTGACGAGGCCCTGCTGGAGGTGATTCAGCGTGGTCGCGGGTCTGTGCGTGACACCTTGTCTGTGTTGGAGGGCCTGATTGTTGGTGGGGACTTGCTGGAGCGTCCTGTCGGGCTGGGGATCCTGGAGGCGTTGGCTGACCTGGACGTGCCTGGATGCTTGAAGGCCGTGAAGGAGGGGGCGGATGCGGGCTACAGTGGGCGAACTATGGCTGAGGGTTTGTTCTCGGACCTTGTGAGCGTCATACAGGCGGTTTCTGGCGTCCGAGGTGTCGCACCTCCAGTGCGGGACGTTCAGGGCTTCTATGACGCCATGGGCGGGTTACGTGGCCTGTTCGCGGTGGAGCGCGAGGTGGGGGACGCTATCAACCGCATGTCCATTGGGGCGGACTCTCTGATCCTGTTCCAGATTGCTCTTTTCAACGCCTTGGACAAGTTGAGGGACATCAGAGATAGTGCGGGCAAGAAATAGGACCCGAAAGAAAACACCTAACATCAACATGTGTTGAGTTTTGGGCATTAAGAACGGCGGCCATGTGTAGAAGTTAAAGCACCTCTACGGCCGCCGTTTTTCGTTGCTTAAGTGTCCTTGCACACCAATATCAGAAACAATACCCCTCCAGACGTTGTAACAGAAAACCCTGACACTCAACGGAACAGCCCCAGAAACGGGGTTGAACACAGGTCGCCATATGTGCTACAATGACATGCTGCACGCCTGAAACCGTTGATAGAACTGCGAGGATTTAACTACATGACGTACGCACTCTCAATCATCCTGGGGCTGGTGGCGTCCGGCCTGCTGGCTGCCATCTCATACTCGTCACACAACAGGACGATAACAATCCTGTCTGCGGTCATGTCTGCCGTCGTCTGTGGCCAGTACGTCCTACTCAACCACCCTGGCGCAGCAGTCCTCAGTGCCATCTCCCTCATCTTCTCCATCGCATCGCTCATGTTCAGTAACACTAGGGCGTGGAGGCCCAAGGTTGTGCTCGCTGCCATGATCCTGTCAATGGTTGCCGCCCACTGGATCATCAACGACATCAGCATCGGCTACGAGACTTTACCACTGGTCGGGTCTGTGCTCATGGCATCACTGATCTGCCTCCACAACCGGGTTGCCATCAAGACCATCCAGTTCATCGCTGGGATCGTGTGGACCATCTACCAGGTGCATGTCAGCGCGTGGGGTCAGATGCCAGGAGAGGTCATCTACTTCGTCGCATGGTGGCTGTCAGTCGCACCCAGTAGGTCGCAAACTCTAGGTCTGGCGGTCGCTTCTGGAAGATAGGGTAAGGGTGACCTGACATTCACATTCTGACACAACATATAGTATGGTTACATCACTGTAAACACCACAGGTAGTGCTTTCGTCCCTACTGTCCAAGGGTGCGTCTCGTTAGATACTTACAAGGACCAAAAACGAGACAAGAACCAAGGAAGACAGCAGGAGGGCTGCACAGGTATGAACCTTACCAGCGTGATCGACAACTACTGCGGCCATGACGAGAAGATCATGGACGAGAACGCAAACAAGGACAGCAAGGTGTTCGCCACCCAGAGAGACCTTCTGGCCGGGGCAATCAGCAAAGAGTACGCACTAGAGAAACTACTCCCCAAGAACGTCGCCAAAGCGCACAAAAAAGGATGGATACACTTCCACGACCTAGACTACGTACTCAACGCCTCCGGAGGTCTGTTCAACTGCATGCTAATTGACTTCCCCGGAATGCTCGCCCACGGGTTCACGCTAGGTAACGCAGAAATCGAACCACCCAAGTCCCTCCACACCGCCGGAGAGGTCATCCCCCAAATCGTCGCCAACGTGTCCAGCAACATGTACGGCGGCGTCTCCGCACACAGGATAGACGAGTTCCTGGAACCATACGCCATCCTGTCCTACCGGAAACACCTCTGCCGCAACCTCACCAGAGCCGCCCAGTACACGGGAACAACCATCACCCCAACCCAGGTGGCCGCCCTCGCCGAGCACTACGTACAGGCATGTCCACAGACAGACAACGAGTTCAAGAACGACACCCCAGCCACCACCCCTGTGCCACCAGGGCAGTCCCCCTTACCCCTGGCGGCACAGGACATAGCCGTCAAGGACGCCATCAGCGACACCGGTAAGGAAGTCGCAGACACGTGCCAGTCATTGGAGTACGAGTGCATGGCACTCTTCAGTGGAAACGGACAAACCCCATTTTTCACCTTTAACCTGGGGTTGGGCACCGGCAAGTGGGCGCGCGAGATCCAGAAACACATCCTCAAAGTCAGGATCGAAGGACTCGGCCCTGAGAAACGCACCGCCGTCTTCCCGAAACTTGTCTACACCCTCAAGGAAGGCCACAACCTAAAACCAGGTGACCCCAACTATGACATCAAGAGACTAGCCGTAGAATGCTCCACCAAACGCATCTACCCTGACATCCTCTCCTATGAGAAAGTCATGGAAATCTATGGCACCTTTGTCTCCCCCATGGGGTGCAGGTCATTCCTCAGTGACTACCGGGACAAGGACGGCAACCACGTCACCTATGGTCGTCGAAACATTGGAGTCGTCTCCCTCAACCTCCCCAACATCGCCCTCACTGTGAACACTCCCGACGAGTTCATGACCCTACTTGATCAGCGTATCCAGGCGGTCAAGGACGGCCTCATGTACCGTTACAACAGGCTCGCCAGCACCACAGCCAGAAACGCGCCCATCCTCTACCAGTACGGGGCGACCGGTCACAGGCTTAACTCCGATGAAACCGTGCAACGAATCTTCAATGATGGTGAAGCCACAGCATCCATTGGGTACGTTGGCCTCCACGAGACAGCAACAAGATTCTGGGGTAACGACTGGCAGGACAACCCTGAAGCCAAGAACTTCACCATCCAGGTCCTCCGCCGCCTCAACTACTGGAAGGAGAAGTGGGCAGAAGAGACTGGTATAGCGTTCTCCGTCTACAGCACCCCAGCAGAATCACTCATCTCACGGTTCGCGGAAATCGACAAGGCAACCTTTGGCAGCATCAAGGACATCACAGACAAAGGCTACTACACCAATTCCTTCCACCTGGACGTCCGCAAGCAAGTCACGCCGTTCGAAAAAATCGACTTCGAGGCAGACTACCCGCCACTAGCCGCTGGAGGAAACATCTGCTACGTCGAACAGCCATCCCTCATCAAAAACCCCGACGCCCTAGAAGCCATCTGGGACTACATGCACGACCGGGTTCCGTTCTCCGGTGTCAACACACCCATCAGCCGATGCTACAAGTGCAACCACGAAGGAGACTTCGACGCTGACGCACGCGGATTCTACTGCCCCCAGTGCGGAAACCGCGATCCCCAGCAGTGCGAAGTTGTGGAACGGCTCTGCGGCTACCTCGGATCCGTGTCCATGCGTAAACCCATCAGCGGTCGCGTCAAGGAAATGAAATCCAGAGTCAAGCACCAGTAAAGCCTCCGACACAGCAACACGCGAGTGCGCCCCACCAGAATGCTATCAGGTTTCTGGGTGGGGCGCACTTATTCTCTGCTCTACAGCCTATAAGTCACCTCAGGGACTCCCGCAACTTCATGATCTGACTGTTGTACACGCCCCGAATCCGCCCAGAGGACCTTCGGTCATAGCGCCCATCTTCCCCCACCTCAAACTGTTTCATGAACCTGTTAATGTAGTCAATAGACTTCGACACCTTCTTAACCTGCTCAGGAGTCATCTCCTTATACAGGGCAAACCGGCGGAAACTCTCAATCCTTGACAGAACCTCATCCTTCTTATCCTCAGGGATCCTGCTGGTAGACTGCACCCACTCGTTCAAGTCCTTGTTACGTCGCTCACTGTTGCAGCCAATACACGCCAGGGCCATATTCCCGTAGCGAGTTGTGCCAGGAGGTGGATTCTTCGGGGTCACTGGTGTCAAATGCTCTCCGGATGCTGCATGCTCATTACCAACACCCGACTGAAACGGCTTGTGGCAGTAGCAGCAGCGGCCACCGAAGAACATGACTGAGGCAACATACCGCTCACGGGTCATGTCGTTCATCGCAGACGTCAAGATTATCCTTTGAGGCTGATGACGCCTACCATCATTGCGCCACTCAATTGAGGCCGTCATAGACTTGACATTAGTAGCGATGATCCTTGAGAACTCCTTCAAATCGACATCATCGCCAAGGAACTCCCTCGTCCTCCTGGCGATTGGATCCTTACTTGACAAGAAAGCGTAAATGTTTCCCTCCGCTCTCTGAAAACGCCTCTGGAGCCTAGGATCATTCAGCCTGTCCTCAAACTTACTGTAGAAGTCCCGGATAAACGAATAGTCCTCATGAGAAAACTGCTCCGCCACAGACTCAACCGACTCATGGAACTCCTTCCGAGTCATGCTTCTACCGTAGTACGAGGACACCATGCCAGGAGTCGGTGTCGCCTTCTTCAAGGCCGCCTCAGTGCTCTGCTCGCCTTCTTGCCGAGCCTTGTTCGTCGATGTCGCCAACGCGCCATGAGCCTTCGCCAGAACATCCTCATTGAACGCCCGGATCGTCGCATCGCTAGCGTCACTCATAATGTGCTGGCCGTGCTTACAGCGGCCCTTACCTACATTCTCCGGTTTCGCCCTGCACAAAGACAAGGTACCATCAGAGTTCTGCCCGAAACGACGCTCAACAGCCACCACGAACCACACTCCCACAAATCAAACCAGCAAGCCAAAGTCCCCTTAGGGTCAAGCCAGCACACAGTAAACATTCCTACAGGAAGTATCTAAAACTACCCGCCCAAGACCAACTCGCCAACTCCGACAAGCACTCCTCTCTTAAGAACCACAAAGCATGACTACCCCCTTGTGATAACCCCAGGCCATCGCCCCAATGCCACAAGCCTAAAGGCAACAGAACACAAGGAAGGCCCCTACCGGCCCTTACGCCACACAAACGGGCGCACACCACAATCAAACACCTGCACATACCCCTCCATCTGAAGCACGTCAGCATTCGACACCCTAGAACCATCCTCACGAAACCTCGGATAACGCTCACCCACCTCAAACCCCAACAAACGATCCGCACCCACACGCCGAGCAGCAGAATCCCGCACATACGCCGGACCCTCACCACCCACCACACGCACCCACATCGAGTTAGGCCTCCCCACACGCTCAGCAACCCAACCCGCAAACATCGACTCCGTACGCCCAGTCCCCGTCGCCAAATCCACATACGACACCACCGACACCGGATCCACCTCACGGAAAAACACACTGTCACACCGGCTGAAACCACCCTGCACATGCCAACCAAGCCGCGAACACGACCGAATAGCCTCCCACTCCACATTAGACCTGAACCGGGCAGGACCATAAGACTGCACATGCACCAAATCCCCCCTATAGGTCAGGCCCACACAGAACGTCTGACCATTCGCCGCCCCCAACAAGTGATTCTCTCGGAAAAACCGGTTCGCGTCCGCCTGAGACAATGACACAACCTCACACTCACGCGCCCCAACCGAATACGGGCAAGCCCCCAACTTCGCCGCCACCATAGACAAGAAAATACCCTCATCCATCCAGTCAAAATACTGCATCAAAGTCACCCCCACAGACTCCGCCACAAGCGCACGCTCCTGATGGTGACGAGGCTCAACCGGCAGATGCCTCTTGCGGCCGCACGAACCAGACTCCACAAACTCTGTACACCTGCCCGTCGCATGAGCAAACGACACCGTACTATTATGCGAGAACGACGGGTTGACATCCACCAGCACACCCCCACACCCAAGATCAGCACACCACACGCCGCCACCATCACCAGCAGACCCGAACGCCACCTCAGTATCAAACCGGTGCCCAGTGACCTCCTCCAAGCGGGCCTTCCATCCCAGATTCACCTTAGACACGCGCCCGCCACTAGCAGCAGCACGCTTTTGAACCTCAGGTAACTGGAAGATGTTCTCAACCCCATACCTCTCCAACATCGTCACCCGGTTACGCTCCGCAAACCCAGGCGCAGTGAACACACACTCAGAACCATAACGCTCCAACACAGTAGCACGCCCCCTAGCCTGAACCTCTTCGCTCATCATCGGGCTACGCACCCCAAACCGCTCCATGAACGTCCGCTCACGCTTAGCACGCACCTCAGGAGACAACGAAGGATTCGTCACCCCATAGTGAGCCATCAAAGTATCAGCCTTCTTCGCCTTCACCTCCGCCACCTGAGATACATTCTTAACACCATACCGCTCCATCACCGTCGCATCATGCTTACGCTGACGAGCCTCATAGTCAATGAGCCCCCTAGAACACGTTTTCGAGCACGACAAGGAAGGCTGATACACATCCACCTCAAACTCCTTACCACACACCACACAAGTACGACAATGCGGGCCAGGACAGTACTTAGCCGTACTCCGGTCAGCAGTGAACTCACGACCACACCCCTCAAACTGGCAAACACACTCCACCACAGGACGATGCGCACGATGATACACGCCAGAACACTTCTTAGAACAGAACCGCAAAATCTTGACCCCAGGCTTCCGCTGCAACACCTGCCCACCACAAACCTCACACTCAGTGTAGTGCGGGCCAGGACAGAACCGGTTAGTCCTCGTCTTCGGAGTGAACTCTTTACCACAGAACTCACACTGACGCACAGGCAGATCAACCACGAAACACACCCCAAAATCAACCAACAGAAACTACCCAAGTATATCCGCACACACCCCGAAAGTCAAGGGATATTCCACCACAGACACCTCACCTACCACACCAAGACGGAAGAGGCAACACAACCAATGCGCGTCACCTCCATCAAAAAAATAGCCCCCAAGCCATCACGATGCATCGAAGTCACCGGAGAAGACCGACTTTTCGCAGCAGGAGGCCAAAACGGCCACTCCATCATCTCCCACAACAGCGTCACGCAGCGCATCATCATCAACAGCGTCATCATGCGCCCCGACAGGTGGCGACTCCTCGGCATCGACCTGAAAAAAGTCGAGTTATCACGCTACCGCAAATACAGCAACGTCGTCCTCGGAGTAGCCACCGAGATGGAGGATGCCGTAACAATCCTCAAGTTCGCGCATCAGACCATGATGAAGCGTTACTCAGAGATGGAACAGTTGGGAATCAACAACTTCGTCAACCTCCCCGAGCCTGGTTTTTCTCTCATGATCCTAGCCGACGAGATCGGTGAGCTCTTCGGGACGTCGAACAATAAATCCGATGAAGGCAAGGCTAAGGACGCGATGGCTAGCGAGTGCCAGTTCATCGCCGGATCTATTCTTCGTCTAGGCCGTGCTGCGGGTGTTCACATGATTCAGGCTACGCAGCGCCCTGACGCGAAGTTGATCCCTGGTGAGTCTAAGGCTAACCTGGCAGTTCGCATCAACTGTGGCCGCACAGATTCGACAGCCTCCAGCATGATTCTAGACAATAGCGAGGGGACTCGCGTGCGCGGCTACCCTCGCGGTCGCCTGTGGTTGCAGATTAATGGCGTGGGGAATCATGCTCAGGGATTCTGGGCTGATGAGGACTGGCTGGATGAGTGGCTGGCGTCTAAGGGGCTGAATGCCGATGGCTCGCCTGTGGGGTCCGGGGGGCAGTCTCGTCTTGCTCATTTGGCGAATATGGGCGATTTTGATGGGACGGATTTGGATACTCAGTCGGGTGTGGATAATGCGTCTGTGATTGAGCGTATCCGTGAGGAGGATGAGTGGGGGTTTGATGATGAGGAGGGTGAGAGTGATCCTGCTCCAGCGTATGATGACGGTCCTATGGGGCGGCCTGAGTTGAGTTCTGTCGGTAAGGGGAAGGGAGATGCTGTGCGTGGTGATGGGGAGTGGGATCCGTTGATGCAGTTTGTTGCGGGCGAGAATAATGCCTGAGTTATTTGTGGCGGTCTAGGGCTTTGCCTGAGGTGGTGCCTGTCGGCTTTTGGGGGCGTGTTCTGTAGGCTGGCGGGCACCTTCCTTGTGTCTTGGGGTGTAGGGTGTGTAGGCGTGTGCGGTTGTCGTTGGGACCGCTGGTGAGGGCACCGCGTCTGTGTTCACGGCTGGGCACTAGAGTGCTTGCGTGCCTGACGGTAGATTCTCCTCCTCTTGCTTGTGCTGTTCTTGTTGACTTTGTGGCGTTTTGGTGGTAGTGTGTTGGGTGGTTTAGTGTAGTGTGCGCCCCGTCTTGGCGTGCTGGCTTGGAGGTTTGTGGTGTCTGAGATGTTGCAGGGTCCGTTGTTTGAGCGGAGTCTTGTTGCGATGACTGATGCGGGTCTGCGTATTGAGGATGAGGAGATCAGTGCGGCGTTTGACCGTAAGTCGTTGAGTCCGTCACTGGTGTCGTCTGTCGTGGATGAGAATGCGTGTATGGCTCGTATGCTGGCTTCATCGTTTGTGGTTGATCGACTGGTGACGCCCCCGGTGGACACGGATGCGTCTAGGGGGTCGATGTTTCATAAGGTGATGGAGGAGTTTTTCTCTCTTCCTCCTGAGGGGCGCACGAATGAGGGTATGAATCAGGCGTTCCGGGATGTTTTGGCGTCGGATAAGTTCAGGGACCTTGGGGGTATCCCGGATGCGCGGGACTGGCTTGTGCGGGCGGTTCAGGGCTATTTCAAGATGGGTTCTAAGCCTGATAGGGTGCGGGTGGCTGAACTGGATGTGGGTCGTGGTGCGCGTCCCGGCCTTGAGGTTTTTGTGAAGGGGCAGATTGGTGCAGCGTCTCGCCCTACTTTGGGGTTTGTTGACCGCGTGACTGTGGACCCTAGGGATGGTAAGTCTTTGGTGGTGGAGGACTATAAGGGGCTGGCTCTGGATACTCCGATCCCTACTCCTTATGGCTGGTCAACAATGGGAAGTCTCAGGGTGGGGGATTTTGTGTTGGGGACGACTGGGGCCTGTAGGGTGACGGTGAAGTCGAGTGTGCATTATGGTCGGCCTTGCTTCCGGGTGGGGACTGCTGATGGTGGGGCCTTGGTGGCGGATAATGTGCACTTGTGGTATGTGGCTCTCGTTCCGCCGGGAGGTTTTGGTGGTGGCGTGGTTGAGTATGCGGTCATCAGCACTGAGCGTATGGCTGAGTTTGTGCGTGCAGGGTACCTGGTGTTTGTTCCTTCACCTGACCCGTGGGAGCCTAAGACTGCTGTTGGTGTTGGCGCTGTGAACAGTGTTAGTGGCGGCAGTGTTGACGGTGGGCACCCTATGGGGTTCTACTATGGCATGTCGCTGGGGCTCATGGACAGTGGTAACCTTGACCGGTATATTCAGGCTCACGGCAGTGCGGGTGGAGAGTTCTCCATGATTGAGGTGGCGGACCGCGCACTGGCTGGCACCATGGATAACATTTTCACGATCCCAGCCAGTGTACGGCAGGACATCATTGACGGCATTATCCACGTGTCCACCATAGAGGCGCCAGCAGACGCTCCGGCAGGGCTGGCCGGTTTCAGGTGGCTGCGGTTCAATGAGTCACCTGACGGACCTAAGGCTATCTCCACGATCCTCCTCGATCTCATGTACTTGTCTGGTACGCCCCCCATGCGATTGTTCGACCGCACCCTAGACGACGGTAGGGGTGTGACCGAGATTGTGGCACGGGACGACCTGGGCACGCACCCACTAGGCATGGAACCTGGCCGGTGTATGGATGCTGGCCTGGACGGTGGCTGGCGTGAGATTACCATGGTTGAGGCTGTTGACTCCGTGCCTACCCAGTGCATCCAGGTGGACTCCCCCGACAGCCTCTACCTTGCTGGGCGCACCATGATCACCACACACAACACGGGCAAGGTGAAAAGGTGGAAACCAAACACGAAGGGCAACAAAGGCCTGGCTGAGCAGCGGCAGCAGACCATCTACTCGATGCTTCTGGAACAGCACGGGTTCGAGGTGTCAGCAGCCAGACTCATCTACCCCGTCTATGGCGAGATCGTGAACGTCAACAAGAATGACGAATGGTTACGCAACCGGGTCGTTGAAGACATTGAACGGGCCGACGTCCTCATGAAGGCGTGCCGGGACGAGAACCTGTTCGAGTACTCACCATCATTCCTTTGCGCATGGTGCCCGCTAGCAAAACTGTGCCCCGTCGCAGACATCAAAGGCGGAAAATGCCAGGTAGCCTTCCAGAAGCAGCCAGAGCCAGAACAACTACTCGTGGGGATCAAGATTCGATGAGGAAAGCAAAAACAGTTGAAGTGCCAGACCGTGAACTCACCTTCGATGAGTTTGAGAAACTACGCAAGCATGCCCTGAACTCGGCCACCTGGTATGTGGACAGGTACCAGTGGTCCAGGCACAGAGTCAGACAGCGGCTCGCCGAGAAGGGCTACACCACGGAACCAGTCACATACCGGGACCCAGGTGGCACCACCCACACGTGCGACATCATCGAGGAGACCATGACTGCCCTACCCTCCAAAGGTATCCCGGATGACACTGACATAGCCTCAAACCGGGTCTGGTCACTCATGGACTCAGGGAAGAGCGCACAATTCGTCACCACAAGGCTCAGACAGCGCGGATTCATGGACTCCGACATTCAGGCCGCCATCAACGACTACCTGGACCACAACCCAGGCCACGATGAGGATGTTGTGGACCGTGCCGCCACGAAGTACGTCAACCGGTCGGCTTTCAGGGGCGAGCCTGACATGTACAGGCGGGCCCAAAAACTGAAAGCCCACATGATGTCCAAGAGTATCGACCTGGACGACGTTGACACCTGGATCGCAGAGCACCCAGAGTACTTCACAGAAGACAACGACTAGAACAAGGAAGCGGCAGCACCCACGCCGCCAAACTACCACCATGGCCTACTCTCCTGTGTAGCGGGCCATGGTGCGTCACTCACGCTGTCACCCCCACCCTGCCATGTGTGCCCCAACACCCCGGTTCTGCGGCCTGTGTGCCTGCTGGCTGATAATGCCCATACCAGATGATCTAGAGTGGAAAAAGACCCATCATGGGCGGTCCACCACCATTGTTGTCGGTAGAATCCGCACGCTGACAAAGAAATACGTCTAAGGGGGAAGGGATTGAATAGTGAAGAAGGCCAAGGTAGCATGATCAACCCCGCTGTCATTGACAAGATTGCCGCGCAGATCAACCGTACCCCGGCGCACAGGTGGCTGAAGAGCGAGTACATCGTGTACGGCCAGTACGCCGTGTTCCACCGCGCCCTACTGGAGGCGGACGGCCTGAAGCCAGTGAACCGGCGTATCCTGTGGGACATGTTCACGAACAACAACCTGCCCACGTCAGGGTTCACGAAGGCGTCCAGGATCGTGGGCAGCACCATGGGCCGGTTCCACCCGCATGGTGACTCCTCTATCTCAGACGCCTTGGCGCGTATGGCGCAGACATTCTCACTGAGGGTGCCCCTGATCGACAAATCCGGGTCCGTGGGCCACACCTATGGGGACCAGCCTGCCGCACCCCGGTACTGGGAGGCCAGGCTCACGAAGGCGGCGATGGAACTTCTCAAGGAGGCTGGGGAGGGGGCTGTCGAGATGATCCCCAACTATGACGGCACTGAACAGATCCCGAAGATTCTTCCTGTCAGGTGGCCGAACGACCTGGTGAACGGCACCGTCGGTATCGCTGTGGGGTTCGCATCCAAGATTCCGGCCCACAACCCTGACGAGGTAATCGATGCCGCTATCGCCACTCTACATAACCCGGATCTGGGGGTGGATGAACTCATGAAGATCATGCCTGGCCCGGACCTGCCCACTGGTGGTGAAGTGATCGGAGTGGACGGGATACGCGACTACTACGTCACAGGCAGGGGGTCGTTCCTGACACGTGCCCGTTACGAGGTGGAGCAACTACCCAGAGGACGCACCAAGATCAGTTTCTTCGAGTTACCCTACATGGTGTCTGCGGAGTCCGTGCTGGAAAAGATCAACCAGATTCGGGTTGACAGGGTGCGGGAGGTCACCCGGAACGGGAAGAAACACAAGGAGACGACGAAGGCTAACCCAGTGGTCGCCAGGAACCTGTCTGAGGCGAAGGACCTGTCCGATAAACGTCATGGTCTCAGGTTCGTTGTTACTACCACGAAGGGAGGCAACTATAAGGCACTGTTGAATGAACTGTTCAATGAGACGGATCTTCAGACGTCGTTCTCCGTGAACTGCACAGTCATCAACCAGTCTGTTCCGCAGCGTATCAGTGTCCTGGAGATGCTGCGGAACTTTGTGGATCTCCGTCGTGGCTGCACTGTTGCGAGAAGCCGCCACCGAATCACCCAGATTGACGCCCGCCTGCACCGCCTTGATGGTATCCTCGCAGTCCTGATTGACATTGATAAGGCCGTCGCTATCATCCGTGAGTCGAAGGACACGGACGTAGCCAGACGTAAGTTGATGAAGGCGTTCAGTATTGACACAGGTCAGGCTGATTTCATTCTGTCGATGAGGCTCAGGCGGCTCACGCGGTCGGACTCTATTGCCATCCAGCGGGAGAAGAGTGACCTTGTGAAGGAGCGGGCGCGCATGGAGAAGATCCTTGAAGACCCAGCGGAATTGGATCGGGTGGTGGAGGCTGACCTGGTGGCGGTGAAGAAGGTTATCAGTAGCCCCAGGCGTACCGTCATCAACGGGATCACTAAAGACCAGTTCAAGGAGGACCGTCAGGCAGTCCGGCAGGAGATTAAGGAAGCCTCCAGTAACACCCCCTGTCATGTGACTTTGTTCCAGGATGGCACCTTGACCCGTACCATGGATGCCTTCACCTATGGTGACAGTCCGAGGAAGGTGCAGTATACGCCGATCCTGGATCAGATTCAGGTGATGAGTCAGGATAGTTTCGTGATTGTCCGCAGCGATGGCATCGGCCACAAGATCCCAGTGAACTACCTGACCAATGATGCACCCACCACTGCGGAGAAACTAGGTGTAAAGATCCCGACTGGTGTGCGTATTGTTGGTGTCAGTAAGGTGCAGTCAGGTGATGGTGAGGTGGGGCTGGCGATAGGCACTAAGGGGGGCGTGGTGAAGGTCGCCCGCACCGACTTTCCCACCAGTTTCGACGAGTTCCCTGTGATCTCCCTGAAGGACGGTGACGAGATTGTTGGGTCCAGGTGGGTTGACCAAGATACGGGCGGTACCCTGTTCTCCATGGTGACCAGTGGCGGCAATATTCTCTTGTTTGACGCCGCAGCAGTGAACCCAACCGGGTCAAAGGCCGGTGGAGTCAAGGGTATCCAGTTGAAGGGCAGTGAAGATAGGGTGATCCACTTCAACTGGCTACGTAACCCAGATGAGGACGATAACATGGTGGTTACCAGCACTGGGGCCAGTGTTAAACAAACCCTACTGGCTGACATCCCCAGGAAGGGTCGCGGCGGGCAGGGAGTCGCAGCCCAGTTGTTCCGCAAGGGTGAGGACCACCTCTCCGTCGCCTACACTGGGTCAGCACCAGTCGCATGCAAGACCACGGGGGCTCACATGGTTGTTGCTCTGCCGGAGGTGGCGAAGAGGTCAGCACGCGGCACCGAGATCGGCGAGAAGATCATGTTGGGCGCCTCCAAGTAGGTGTCCATGAGTCACGCACCCATAGACACATGTGACTCACGAACGCACATTCAGTGCCCACCCTCCCTTCTACAGGTACAGGGTGGGCACTGAGAATAGAGCGAGAAGGGAATCCCCCAAGATATTCCCGCCAGTAAACACTTTTCTTACGATAACAGGAATGAGCCACCAATGGAATGCTGGACTCAGGCACTCAGAACCCGAAATCACTGCAACGACCACGGGTTCATGGGTTTTACACACGCTCTCAGTGGCCTGGCTGCCATGGCCGCTATCCTCGCATTCGCGCCCACCAGTCTAGTCTCCACCCTCGGAACTGGTAGCGTCGCCATTCTCACGTTAGCGTTCCTGTGCACGATTGGGGCTACACTCGTCCCCGACCTAGACAATACGAGCGCCAGAGCCATCAATGACTTAGGTATCCTTGGTAACGTCCTGAGCCTGTTCTTCCGTTGGTCCTCTAAGATACTTCAGACAGTGATCCGCACTAGGCGTGACGACCCCGACCCGAACCCTCACCGTGGAGTCTGGCACACGCCATTCCTCGCGGCGGTCGTCTCCTACCTCGTGTACTTGGCGACAAAAGCATCTAGCATGGTTAACGTCCCTGGTGTCGGGAAGTTAACCTATGGGGTGCTGTTTGCCTGGTTCCTGTCAACCGTCCTTGTGATCCTGACTGTCTCCACTTTGCTGAAGAAGCAAACTGACAAAATGAAGAAGACTCCCATTGTGGGTGCAGTCATGCTCGTTGCCCTGTGTGCTGTTGGTACAGGGTCTTTGATCATCTCATCTGGTGTCACTGACTTCAGGTGGCTTGGTATATCCCTGTTCGCCGGTATGCTCATCCACGACATTGGGGACGCATTCACCACCTATGGTGACCCTCTGTTCTTCCCCTTGTCGGCGATCCTGTTTGGCAAGTTCTGGTGGACGACACGGTTTACGAAGATGGAGGCGGGAGGAGACGCGGAGAAGTGGCTTGTGACTGGGATCCTGATGCTGGTGATTCTCGTGTCTGTCGGCCACATGGCATGGTTTGGGGTGCCGCAACTCAAGTAACGGAAGGCCGCTTGCGTGAATTAGCGGCCAGTGGTGGCGTTGTTGTTAGAATTGGTCATGGGATGCAGTATCCTATGACCAATTCTCTTTCTAGTGGGGCGGTAGTAGTGACATACCACATCAACAACGACCATGAGGTGGGCGAGTGTAGTGCAAAGAACCTTACTGACTGTCCGTTCTACAACCCTGTCCTGGGGGGCGCAAACCACTATACGACCGAAGAGCAAGCCAATGAGGCCGCTGAACTTCTCCGCGCTGGGAAGTACCCCATGTTCAGCATCCAGAGCACAAGGTCCATCAAGAACCGGGACAAGATCCTGAACACACTTAACACCCTTAATATTGTACTTAAAGACGGGAAGATGTCGCTCGTCACCAGCGAAACCGACATCATCACCAAGTGGTTCAATGGCAGCAGCGAGAACTACAGGAGATTCCTCAACATGAGCAACAACAGTGACCTTAAGCCTATTGCGCAACGGGATATCGCCAAGATGCTCACCAGCGGCCTGAATGTCCGTATCGTAGACAGCCTAGACGAGGCAGAAGACACCAAAGACGGGGAAAGTGACGTGATTCTCCTGTCCGAGAAGACGGCAGGTATGAGCATCACCTGACATCCCCTTCACACACAAAACCCCTAGATGATCCTATGTGTGGGAGGTAGAATAGGGGTCATGAGTAACGGACCCAAGTATGTGTGCACAGTCTGCGGCCGAGGATACCCGAAACAGCCCATCGGAGGGTGTCGCCAGTGCGGAGGGGAAGACACTGTACATCTCACGTCAGAGATGAACACCCAGGAGAAGGCTAAGTCCGGCAGGTCTGGGCTCAAGTCTTCCGCTGCCGTCAAACCCAGCAGCCGAGCACAGACCCTCACTAGTATACGGGCAACACCTGTAGACCGGGTTGTGACCGGTATCAGCGAACTCGACCGGGTACTGGGCGGCGGGTTCGTGGATGGTGAGGTTATTCTCTTGTCTGGCGCACCGGGAGCAGGCAAGTCCACCCTCACTCTCAGGGTCGCAGACATGCTCGCCAACCAAGGGATGAGGGTACTGTACACCTCCGGTGAGGAGTCAGAGCAGCAGATAGGTCTACGTGCCACCCGCATGAACGTCACCTCCGACCAGATCAGGGTCGTCTCGGAGACGAACCTGGAGACAGTACTGGGACACATTGAGGTTGAGGACCCTGACGTCCTTATTGTTGATTCACTACAAACTGTTGCCAGTTCTGAGATCAGTGGCTCAGTTGGCTCCGTCCAGCAGTCCAAGGAAGCCGCCCACACGCTCACCCGCGTCGCCAAGCAGAAAAGCATCATCGCCATACTCATCTCCCAGGTCGTTAAATCAGGCGATTTCAGTGGTTCTGAGTCCATCCAGCATATTGTTGACGCCACCATCATGCTGGAGTCCAGCCCAGACACACCCTTGAAGTTCCTCAGGGCTACTAAGAACCGGTTCGGAGACACCACAGAGGTAGGCGTGTTCCAGCACTCTGAGACCGGCCTGGAAGAAGTCAAGGACCCATCCGGCGTCCTCATGGGCGATCAAGATGAGAAGATCGTGTCCGGCACATCCCTCACATTCACCAGTGAAGGTATACGGCAGATCCCTGTCGAGGTGCAGGCACTCGTCTCCAACTCTAACCTGCCCACGCCCAGACGCCAGTTCAACGGTATCCAGTTCAACCGGGGGCAGATCGTGTGCGCGATCCTTGACAAGTTCTGCCGGGCAGGCTTGTACGACCGTGACGTCTTCATCAACACAGTCAGCGGCATCAAGGTCAACGACCCGCTGGCTGATCTGTCGATAGCGGCAGCAGTACTGTCCTCCATTCACGGCACCGTTTTAGGGGAAAGGGTCGCTTTCGTTGGGGAACTTTCCCTCACTGGTCAGGTCAGAGGTACCCACATGATCGAGGCGAAAGTTCGAGAGGCTGCACGCATGGGATTTGACACTATTGTTATCCCGAAGTCGGCAGCCAAGACAATACGACACAAAGGCATCAAAATCCGGGGCGTGTCACTTGTCTACGAAATCCAGGAAATGTTCAAGAACCAGAGGTAACGAAACGGCGGATAGCAAGATATTCCCGACTCAACCACCAACAGGTTCTTTCTACCACGGAGAGGCACAGGCACATGGCTACACCAACAGGACACAATGAGCCAGGCCGCCCACCAGCGAACAGGGCACGCCCCAGGATAAACGCCCCTCAATCGGCAGGCGTGCCACTCATACGCCCTCGCCCAGTATCTATCGGAGGTAACCCCAGATCCTCAGACGGAGTGCCCGCCCATACGCAAGTCCCACGACAAGAATCCGCACCCAGTAACACTCCAGTCGGGAGATCCCCGAAGGCCGTACCCCGGCCGCACGCCCCCAGCACACCTCAGGAACGTCCATACCGTGACCGCGATCCTCGGCAGGAGCAGTCCCCACAACATCCCAGGCCACGGAGATCAGTCAGTACCCCACCACGTAAGATACAGGAGCCCCACCAGCAGGCCGAAGATGACAGGTGGGTCGTTGACAAGAAGACCGGTGTCAAATACAAGGCTATGCACCAGACCACGGCAGCCGAGTTGAAGGATATGAAACGCGCCCTCAGGAACGGGATCCACGGCGTCTCAGATGCAGACATTCTCCCACGCGAGGAAGAGTTCGAGAGTATTGACGCCTTCAGCGGCAGCGGCATGGACAAGGCGGCCAAGACACTCCTGGCCCACCTTCAGGTTCCCCCAAGCCAGGAGGAGATAAAGCGTATGCGCAAGGAGTACGCAGCCAGACAGAAGAAGGCCGCAGAGGAGTACAAGGATATACAGGGGCAGATCACCAAGACCCGTGGCGACGACGAGACCACGTACTTCTAAACCTCCCCCAGGTATAGAAACCAACCAAAGACCACTAACCACTACCACAGGGTACTCGGCGACACTTTGCGCCCTGAAACAAGACAACGGGAGATAAACCAGTGCTAAAGTTCATTGGCAAGATGTTCATAGGTGGAATCATCATTGGTGTTCTCCTAGCCATCCTCAGTTTCTTCGACTATAACCCACTCGCCCTCCTCGGCTGGATCTGGAACAGCATCATCGTGCCGTTCGTCACATGGGTCGCTAACCTGACCCGCAACACAGACTGGATTCGTGAGATCTTCCAGAGATAGAGCACCCTAACCACAACCCTGTACGCATCCGCCTTTCGGCCTGTTCTCAACGATCTTTTGAGGGCAGGCCGACATGTTTTATGATAGAATATGTGCGAGAGCAAGAACATCAAGGGCAGCAAGCCCACGCGCACCGAGGAGCCGCACATGAGCGACCAACTCTTCACCAAAGCCCCCTTCATCAGCCATGACGGCCCGGACGCCCAAGGGGTGCGGGCTGAGGTCAAAGTATATACTGGTCACTCAACCATCAAGGAGTTCGAGGACGGGGAGAAGAGCCTCAAAGTCAGTTTCCTGAACCCGAAGTCCAAGTATCTAACTAACGGGTATCTGTGGAAACGGGACGAGAAACTAGTCGAGATGTTTCAGCGGGCACAGCAAGATGAGACTCCACTGTGGTTCCGTATCGAGCAGCCAAGGAAGGATGGAATTGATCGGTCTATCCCTATCTCTGAACTTCTTCCAGCAGGAGACACTAAGGCTGCCCGCGATAACTCTCACCGTCGTGTTGCCGCACTGAAGATCAACGAGGGTGATGAGTGGACGTTCAGTTCTATGGCTCTGACAAACCCGGCCGAGGATCCAGTGGTGGACGGAGTATACAGTGCTCTGAACTACACACCCCCTGCCTCGACTTCCGCTCCAGCAGCCAGCGACCGGTATGCGTCACAACGTCTTGAGAACCCCCCATATATGACGCTCAACCCGGATGGTACGATCAACCCTGGCGGCCCGCTCGTTGCGTCACTACTGAGTCTCGCTAACTTCTTGTTCGAGTGGAACCGTGATCATGACGACATATCCTTAAACGAGGGTCAGGTCCGGTATTTGTCCTGCAAGATGCTTGAAATTGCGAATAGATTGCAACTGATGATCTACCGTGGCGCGATGGTCAAGCCAGATTACTCAATTGGATCCCACACGCGCGCTAAAGCAGCCATTTACGACACAATCCGTAACTACCATCCGATCACAGCAGAGTCCTTGAAAAGCAAGGATTCGGTTGCTGAATGGCTGCAAAATGTTGAGGAAACAGCAGGAGAATGTTTCGTCTGGGCTATGAGCGTGGCTGAGACGTTCCACCCTAACGCCAGCCATGGCGAAAGCCGCAGCGAGTTGTAAACGTTATCAACTCGGGGCACCCCAGAAAGTTTTATCGGACTTTCTGGGGTGCTCTTAGTTTTGCCGTAAAATGCCCGATATTGGCAGGCGACTTTACTGGCACAACTGATGACGATATAGAAAACCGCGGCATCAGAACGTTTCTAGGTGATGTAAATGACATTCGTTGACAACATTCGTACCGTCTTCTCTGCTGATGTTGCGGACGACCCAGATCGTGGTGACTTGGTTCAGACAATCATCATCACGGCAGGTTTCGCTCTTGCTGGATACCTGATGATTAGCTGGATTTCAACCGCCATCCTCAACAAGGGTGCAGACATTGCCTCCTGTATCGAGGGCTCCAGTTCGTCTGCTGGCGCTAAGGCAAACAGTGCCGCTTGCGCTAAGAACCACGCATCCGAGAAGTCGAACTCCTTCAGTAGGTCTGACGGATACAAGGGCCGCTACGGGAACTGACCTAAGCGAACCCGAACTTATCGACTACACAAAAAGGGGCACCTGGTGGTAGTAAAAACCAACCAGGTGCCCCTTTTTGTTACAACAACCTCTCAATAAACACTGCACCAGCACACCTTCAAAGCACATTAAACAACCAGACATAGAAATAGCCCCTGGGTTTTCGCTGATATTCCGCCGGTATTCCTGATGTTTTCGCAAGTAGAGGACCGGCATGAACATAGATAATCCAGTGACGCTATCTGTCCTGTTCACACTTTTTGTCGGCCTCATCATGTATGACCGTCTCATCCCTAAATCAGGTAGACGGTTCTCTGACGGCACTGGCGACGCCTCCAGGCGCAATCCCTTCCTGAAGTTCGTCACTGCCATGGGCGACGACATCTACGCGGCCATGCCAGCCTCCCTCGACAAGGGAAGGGAACAGAGACAGTACCCCAGGATCGAGTCGCTACTGAAACGATCCGGCAACCCGTGGGGGCTGACCCCCAGAGAGTTCGTATCACTGAAGTTCGTTGCCGGAATCCTCGGGTTCGTCATCAGTTGGCCACTATGGCTGGGACTGAACGCCATGACCGGACTCCCATGGTGGGTCGTCGTCACTGTCGTGCCAGCGTTCTGCTACATGATCCCCACCATCAAGCACACTGAACTGGCGAAGACACGAGACCTGGAGTTCAAACGACAGTTGCCAGAGGCCCTGGACCTCATCACCATTACCCTGTCCGGCGGCAGTACTCTATCCCAGGCAATCCGTGACGTCATCCCCACCATGCAGAAAGGTATCCTCAAGGGGGAGTTCATCAACATGGTACGTATCATGGACGCTGGAGGTACACTCAAGGAGGCCCTAGACGAGTTCGCCAACCGCGCCCCCAGTGACGGGATCCTGACATTCGTGCGTTCTGTCCAGTCGGCCGCCGAGGTCAACGCACCCATGAACGAGATCCTTGAGGCCCGAGCCGAGGCGTCCCGGCAGGAGTTCTTTGCCCTCGTGCATGAGAAGGCAGCCCAGTTGGAGTCCAAGATCTGGATCATTCTGTCGCCAACCATGCTACCGGCCCTCATCATCATCTCTGTAGCCCCGTCCGTTAACGCCATCATTGAGATGCTAGGACAGTAAAACAACCACGTCATCCCCCACAAAGACTGCAACAACCAGCACAAGGCTACACCACTACCACAGGAGCCCAGTTGTCACTCATCAGCACACCACTCACCAGCACCAGCAGGCCGGATGCTGGGAGAGTCTCCATGCCTGGCCGACAGCGCATCACCCGCCCCACAGGAATGGGACCAAAGCCAGCATTCTTCGCCCAGTCACCAGCGGACATGGAAGATGCCAGCGACCGTATGTTCAGTGACCTCATCGCCGACGACGAACTCACCACCAGCCACAACCCCACACAGTACACGACCGGCAACGACCCATACTCCCGCACTCTGGACGCATTTGACAACCGGCGCAAGCAAATCATCCAGGAAGACCCCTCAGGTGGCGTCAAGACCTACTGGTTCATGACAACACGCGACCTCATGGACGCCCCAGCAGACTTCTTTGACAAGTATGCGCCAGCAGTTGAGGCCGGGATCACATTCGTGCGCAACCGGCTCACAGACACCGGCCAGTCCGACCTCGTGCGAGAGGCACAGGACCACCCCACAGACGAGAGCAAACAGAACCAAGCGTTCTACGCAGTGCACTCGCTCGCCTCCGAGTCCCTGGCGAACTCCTCCTGGAGAAACATCCACCGGTCCATCGTCATCAGCCTCATCATCGCAGAAGTCATTGGGTTCGGTGTCCTTGACCCACTATGGCGCGACAGCACAGTCACCGAGATCATGTGTAACGGCCCCAAGGACGTGCAGGTCGAGATCGCCGGTGAGGTCTACAAGGTGCCCTGCCTGACATTCCGGGACAGCAACCACCTCAGCGACCTCATTGAGCGCCTGTACCGCTCCATTGGTAAAGTCTTGTCCCAGTCCACCCCTAGGGTCAAGGGGCGCCTACACGACAAGTCTAGGATGTTCGCCGTCCACACATCAGTAGCCCCTGACGGCCCGAACCTCAACATCAGGCGACACCCTGAAGGCTTCTGGACCCCTGAGGCTATGGTGCACCGCGGTGCGGCCAGCCAGGAGATGATGACCTACATCGGGAACCTCATCCACAAGGGCGCATCCTGTTTCGTCGTCGGATCCACATCATCCGGTAAGACATCCATGTTGAACGCCTTCACTGGGTTCTACGCACCGAACGCCAGGATTCTCACCCTTGAGGACAACCTGGAGATGAAACCCAACCCGAAGAAGTTCCTCGCCGCCGCCATGGAATGCCGTATCCCCAGCACAACGGACAGCGCGACAGCAGGAACCAGCATGCGTGACCTCGTGCACGCAGCCATGCAGATGCGACCCAACGCCATCATCGTGGGTGAGGTTACTGACAGTGCCGCCTATGACCTCTGCCAGGCCCTCAACACCGGCCACATGGGGATGAGCACGTTCCACGCGAACTCATCCCAACTGTCCATCACTCGTATCTGCTCTCTCGTATCCCAGTCCGGCCTAACCACCATTGAGGGGGCCACAGACCTTGTTGCGGCCGCCTTCGACTTCATCGTCAACGTCCGCCACTTCCCTGTGGACGGCTCCCGCCGCATCGTATCCGTCGATGAGGTCGGCATGGAACCCATCGAGATCAACGGACGCCTCACCCTCCCAGTACGCCAGTTGTGGAGGTTCGTTGACGAAGGTACCGACCATGAAGGGAAGGTCACAGGCCACTGGGAGCAGGTTGGGGACATCTCCCCTGAGCGCAGACACGCGAAGATGCTTGACCTGGAACGGGACCTGACATGGCCGCAGTTGAAGGAACTGAGCAGCCTACCTGAAGGAGCACCAGAAGCATGACCATCTCAACTATCTTCCCCTACCTGGTGGCATTGGGCCTGACCACCTCCGTCGGCATCATCGGGCTCATCGTCTATCTCGTGTGGCGCACAAGCCACAACGATGAGGAGTATGACTCCCAGTTGGCTGAACTTCTCAGCGACGACGTGGAAAGCGAACTGGGTAACTCCTCCACGAACGTCACCTACTGGTCCAGATGGTGTGACTACTGGTCCCAGACACTCCGTGGTGCGGGCGTGGACCGGTACTCCGTTGACGCCACCACAGCGGGCCGAGATGTCGCTGTTCTTCTGGTTGCGGTTGGTGTGATTGTCGGCGTCGTCGCCAACAGCATGATCCTGGGTGTGATCGCCACCGTCGTGGCCGGTACGGGGCTCTCCATGCTCATGAGGTACCGCTACAACAACAAGAACGAGGATCTGAACTTGCAGATCCCTGGGTTCCTGTACTCCCTGAAGGCAAACATCCAGGCTGCGGACACGAACGAGCGGGCACTACTGAAAATCATCCCGTCCATCCCTTCTCCCCTGTATGACGATCTGAAGGTTGCTGAGTCGGTCCTCCAGTCTGGTGACACGTTCAAAGAGGCGATGGAGACAATGAGCGCGAAAACCACGTCCAGGGATCTTCAGTTCCTCTGTGCGTGCATGATCCAGGCGTCCGCCAGTGGCTCTAGCATGGTCACCCAGATTGACAGCATTCAAAGGGTCCTTGAGTCTCGTCGTAAAGTATCCGATGAGATCAACCGGTCCGTGAAAGCGGTACAGCCCGCCATCTGGCTCGCCTCCGTCATTATCCCAGCCCTGTTCCTGGGCTCTTACTTCAGTGACTCTGCCGCACAGGGGTTCTGGTTCGTGACCCCCATGTCATGGGCGGCGCTAGCCTTAACGGCTATCCTGTATGCTATTGGTTTGGTGATGACGAAGCGGCAGGTTGACAAGATCAGAAACATGTGACCTACCCCACCCCAGCCATCAACATGTGTTGAACCTGAGTAGTTAATCCAAACACCCCAGCCTCGTTGCTCTTACAAACAAGGCTGGGGTGTTTCTGTTGCCTCTTTGTAGGCAGAATAAGGGCGTCGATATGTGTGCACACGACATCACGTGCACAACTCTACAGACATGCGAACTTCACACTAAAGAACGGACACAACTATGACAACAGGTGTTGACAAAAACAGGGTAGGGACCCACAGGAGACTGGAGTTCACCGTGGGACAGAAAAACATCTTCAACACCAACATGAACATTAAGCACTACATGCAGAAAGCGAAACTGGTTGACACTATCCGCGCCATGGGAGCCAAAGCCGGTGCAGAAGCACACCCCGACAGAGAGACGGTAGAAGCCAGGCTTGATGCGTTACGACAGGAGCGACGCATCGCAGCACGTAAGGTCAGTACCACAAAGAAAATGGCGAAACGAGGCGCCAGTCAGGAGGAGATCGACAAGGAGATGCAGGAGATCACCGAGTCCCTGTCACCCGCCACGCCCAGCAGCCACATCCAGGTAACCCCACTATTCACCACATTCAAGATAACCATGACCGTCCGCCCGCCCACGCGCAGACGACTGGACCCACCCAACCTATCTCCCACCCTCAAGGCCCTCGTAGATGGGCTCACAGATGCCTGCTGGTGGGACGATGACGACTACCGTCACCTTGTTGAGACCTCATTCCGGTACGGCGGCCTGTCTGGTACCCCCGGAGAGTGGAGAATCGTTCTGGATGTGGAAGAGGTAGACCCCAGCGGATACGTCACCAGCAACTAAACCCAGATGTCTATTCCACTCTACCCCAGAAACGTGAACGCAACCCACCCACACTTCCAAGGCAGGGGATAGATTATCGACTGCTGCCAGACGGAAGGATATTGAAAACCTATGAGAAACTACCACGATTCACTTACTGGGTGTGACGAAAGAAGGTCGCCATGGGTGGAATAGTCGTCGCAAACTTCACGAACATGTTCAAGCGAGACATCCTGCTGTACTCGCTCGGTGACCTTCGCCTCAACGCCCCCATATCCCTGAAGAAGGTCGGATACATCATCTTCTTCATTGTCATATACACGGCGCCCATAATCTACTTCAACGGGATCGTACTCAAACCATGGTTCCTGTTACTAGTGTTTGTGCCACCAGTCCTCCTCGGCAACTACGCGGCCGAACCGATCTGGGCAGGAAGAAACCTACTGGACTTCACCACCGTGTACATAAAGTTCGCCACCTCCCCCAAGTACTGGTGCGACCTGAAAGCATGCGACGACCTCATGGTCAACCAGAAGGACAAGAGTGGTACCAGTGAGCCAATTCACTACGAGATCTGGGTAAGCCGCCGCCGCGAGATCGCCGAACTGAAAGCACTCTACGCCGAAGAGAACCTGTAATATCCTCCAAGGTTCTCAAAACTTTCATCGCACACTACCACACTGACTGCATGGAGCAAACACTTACATGGCATACAAGTATAACTCATCACTGTTTCTGGGCGAGACACTTGGGGGAAAACCCAGCCCAGTGTTCTTCGATCCGCACACATGCATTCTGAATAACCGCCCACCCACAACAGTCATCACAGGCGGCCCCGGTTCCGGAAAGACCTACATGCTGTTGAACCTGGTAGCCCAGTCTGCCATCCTCGGCAAAGCGTGCGTCTTTTTGGACCCTAAAGGTGACGCCCTCGGTCTTCAGGCGCTTTCCAAGGATCTCGGCAACCTGAAGTTCTGGAACCTCGCCGGACGAGGACAGAAAGGCATCCTAGACCCGTTCCAGATGCCCATTGATCATGAGAGCCAGCGGCTCGAACTCATCATCAATACCGTGGAGATGTTCGTCGGAAACATCACTGAAGACCAGAGAACAAGGCTCGGAGCCATCGTTGAAGACGTCATGCGCGAGCAGGTACCATCCCTGCTGCGTGTCGTTGAAGTCATGATCATGCACCGAGAGAGAGACGTCCGTAACCTTGGGAACCGGCTGAGCCTGATCTCAAAGATGAAGTTCGCCAACTTGTGCTTCGCCCCTGGCCGTAAGGGTTTCAAGCCGCTCAGCCTGGACAGTGGTGTCACCATCGTCACCATGCCCGGCCTGAAACTCACGGTAGACAGCAAGGACGGCATGTCGGGTGAGGAGCGAATCTCAGCCACCATATTCTTCCTTCTGACCAGCATGATCAATGGGATGCTCTACTCCTCTGACGTGTCTATGCGCAAGATCCTGGTCATCGACGAGGCGTGGGCAATCGCTGGTAACTCTGCTGGATCCAAGGTCATTAAGGCGGTAGCAAAACTGGGGCGATCCAAGAATATGGCTGTCATACTCGCCAGCCAGAACCAGAGTGACCTCATGGGGGAGGACATTGACACCACCATATCCACACGATTCGCGTTCGCTACCGACTACAAGGAGGCTGCGAACATCACGAAGGCTATGCGACTCCCCACAGGGCAAGGGTTCGAACAAATCCTGACCTCTCTGAGCCCGGGCGAGTGCCTGATGGAGGAGAGTACCAGCGATGATGGGCGCAGCCGTTACTCCACAATGAAAGCCGTCGTCATCTCCCCCAGGTGGGACGAGGCGTTCAGAACCAACCCTGAAGATGTGCGCGCGAGAGAAAAGAAGAGACGCAAACAGGCGGCAGCAAAAAAGAATCCTACCTAAAAATAGGATCGACATAACTGCTACACAATCCTGAGGAATCCCCGATATTCCTCAGGATTTTATTTCGCCTGACACAGAAGGAAGCGCCCCGATGGCCGCAATCAGCAAAGTGAACAGAAGGAAGAAGACTAACCGTTTTCTCACTGGAATGGTAGTCGTCGTACTAGCGCTCATACTGGTCGGCTCATCCATGATCATGCGTAAGTTCTTCGAGACAGAAACCTACTACACGTTGAAACAGGACATCCCAGCACACACCCAGATCACCCCGGACATGCTGGAGCCAAAACAAGCACCCACCGGGTCTATCCCCTTCGAAAATTTAGTCACCCTCGCAAAAGTCCAATCAGACGACCCTAAGGATGCAGTATTCTCCTCAGTGGCCCTCAAGGCCGGGGACATGGTGCCAAATTCAGTCGTTACCACCGGAAGTGAAGACCTCAAAAAGCAAATCCCTGAGGGATGGGTCATCACCAACTTCAGTGTCAGCGCAGACAACGCCGTCGGCGGGCGCATCAAGAACGGGTCATACTTTGACATCCTTGTCGCCACATCAGATGGCGCATTCTACCCGTTCCTCAACGTGAAGGCCCTCGACACCACCGTTGACCTATCCAACGCCTCCTCATCTGACGCTGTTGATACTGAGGAGGCGCACGCCGGGCAAACCACGCAGTACACGGTTGGGCTCACACCGGAGAACGCATCCAAACTCCAGTCCATCATGAGCCAGTACAACGGCAACGTCAAACTGGTTCTGTCCAATGGTGTCAGCGACCCTGCCACTCACCAGCCGACAGGATCATTCGCCGGTAACGCCCCCGCCCCACTGTCCGTCAGCCCTGACACCGACAACGGCGGCCAGGCCCCAGCATCCCAGCAGCAGGAAAAGCCCTCCGCGTCAGGGAATCAAGACCAGCGGGCCGAGAACAAGTAACTAGGGATCTCCTGAGTCGATATAGTAAGGGTGCCGAAAGTTGCAAAACAATCGGTACCCTTACACTTTTCTACCACCAAATGTCAACACCCCAATAGTGTTGATCGTTGAAAGCAAGGGATACTATTGGCTACTAGCATTATGCGCCCAAGAGCCATGTTTGTTGGACCAGAGCAGGTCTCAAACGTCATCAGGGACCACGCATGCCCCGACTGGGACTGGTACCGGGTAGACACACTACAGGACGTTATAGCGGGATCACGAGACGGCGACGACTACTCCGACATCAACATGATCATTCTTGTTGACAGAATGTTCGAGAAGGAGTTCAACCCGGAACGCGAGTTCGAGACCATCGTCGCCTCATTCGGCACCAGCAAAATCGTAACCATCCTCCAATACAACAGCAGCCTCCAGTACAACATTGAGAACTCAGTGGCCGCCTATGCGAAAGACAAGGGGATCGGCGAGGTCTCCATGAACTTCGTTGGAGCAGACTACGAGTCAGCCATACCCCGCATCATCCACAACTACGTCAACGACCCCTATGCTGACGACTGGAACAAGGCCGTCATCAGCAACCGAGTCACCATCGACGAGAACGGCCAGGTCGTCAGCATCGCAGCCGACGAAACTACCGGTGAAGAGTGGGACGACGGCAGCAACTACTTCGAGGAGCAGGTAGACGACACCCAGTACCTCGGCCAGATCATCGCCGTCACCTCCAGCAAAGGCGGGTCAGGTAAGTCCACCGTCGCCGTCACTCTAGCCTCCTACCTGGCACACTCGTCCATGAGGTCAGTGGAGACCGGGGCAGTTGACAGGCCCCTGAAAGTCGCTATCCTCGACCTAGACATTGAAGACGGCCAGATCGGGTTCATCGCGGGCAGCATCCAGCCGACCATCCTGAACATGCGCACCCGGGGTATCTCGCAAGCCGCGTTCGAGGACACTGTTATCAAGAGCAAGCGGCTTGGTGTTGACCTCATCCTAGCCCCCAAGCGGCCACGCTCCAGTGCTGACACGCCACCTCAGTTCTACCGCGAGGTGATCGACTTCCTCAAGCAACGGTACGATTACGTGATTCTGGACACTTCTGTACGCTACATGGATCCCCTTCTGGAGCAGGTGGCGTACCCCATGGCTGACGCCATAGTTTTTGTTACCGACATTGTGATCCAGTCCGTGATGTCTATGACACGGTGGGTGCAGGAAGTGACCTGGCCGGTAGAGAAGAACGGCATGGGGATCCCGGCATCCAAGATCGGTCTCGTGGTCAATAAGGCTATCGCTGATGTGCACATGAACGGGACTCGTATCGCTAAAGCCGCTCCGGGTGTCGCCGTCGTTTCTGTGATCCCAAATAATGCGAAACTGATGGCTCACGCCGCTAACCTTCAGGCAATGCAGGTTGTTTTGAATCATCCAGAGATCCGCAAGTCATACAAGCGAATAGCAGATGCCATCATGGGCAAACGTTACGACAAGCACCTAGTGGATACCACCAAGGGCGAACGCTACAAGTTAAGTGACGACTTCAAGGTCACCACATAACAGAAGTAGCGCAACATGTAAGACCTTCCCGCCCCTTTAGCGTGCGGCCTGGAACTCTTTTCTGCTGGCATGGTGCCTGTCTGGTGAAGATACCATGCGAAGCGGCAAGTAACATTTGCCTTGTGTGTTGAGGTGAACATGCGGCAGGAGAGCCAGGGTCATAGCGAGGGGTTAGGGAACATGAAGGGTCTGGCCGGGATGCCTAGTGGTAGGGGCTCCCGGCCAGACCTGTTTCTTTGTGTGGCACAGTGGTGCGTCTCTTGAACCTTCTCTGATTGCGTGTATTGAAACAAGGCGTTATCACGCAACGACATGTACTGTTTCTGTCATGTTGGCGCGTCCAGCCCAGGGCGTCATGATCGCAACCCCGCCCCCAAGTAGACAAGTACTGCCTGCAATGACAGCATTGAAGTGTCATTGCAGGCAGTACTTTAGCCAGGACCGGCCTATGCGATAGTGATCTTGTCCTTACCCAGTAGACCCTTGAAGTACACGAGGTCGGCGGCGTGCCTCATACCCTCCTCCACAGTACACCTCCCCTGCTCTACAGCATTAACGATCTGCCGCTCAATAGTCAGGTCGTTGTCGCGCATATAGTCCTCAATGCCGTGGTCGTCGCCCGCGCCGATCATTTCCTGTACTTCACGAGTAATCTCAAGGACAGAGAACAGGGCGAACCGGCTCTTACCGTCAACAGTCTTCAAGAGTTCCTGGTTAGCGAGCCCACGAATGTTTGTCTGAAGCGTTGACAGGATACGCCTCTGATCCTCACCATCATACAGCGACTTGATACGGTTCAGCGTGACAGCGGGCGTGTTCGAGTGGATCGTGGTCATCGTGAGGTGCCCTGACTCGGCTGCACGAAGAAACTCGTCAACCTCTTCCTGGTCTCGGACCTCACCCACCAGAATCGTGTCCGGGTCCTCACGCATAGCAGCCTTCAGCGCGTTCGAGAATGAGTGCGTGTCACTACCGACCTCACGTGGAGTCAGCAAAGTAATGCCATCGTCAGGGTAGATGTACTCGATGGGCTTCTCAATAGTGACGATTCTCTGGTTACTGTTTTTCTGAAGGTTACGGATCAGAGATGCGAACGTTGTCGTGTTATGGGTTGGTACGTAGTCCCTTGTGCATAGGAACAGGTGTGACGGGGAGTCCACTTCTAGGCACCAGAACTCCGACTGGGAGGCGTGCACCTCCTCCATGTACTCAATCTCAACAATGTTCTCGGTGCTTGCGCACGTGCCCCTGAAGTCGTCGTTCAGGTAATCCCGCACACCAGTAATGCTCAGGCGGTCAAACATAGTCTCAGTGGCGCGCATACCTAGTGAGCGAGCCACACGGGCCACACCCTCCCTGTATTCATCATTGGGGATGCTGACGGTCGTGTCGCTGGAGTCTGCTGGGGCCTGAACCAGCAGTGCTCCCAGCAGCATCAGCCGGTCTGACACACTCCAGGAGGCCGCCTCAGCAAGAACATCACGTACCCCGTCCTGCCCCTCTGCAAGGCCCGTGACGGTGGCCGCAAGCACCACTGGCGTCACGGTGGGTTCGGTAGGCTCAGGCACCTCCACAGGCCCCATAAGGCCCCTGATAACGGGGTTGTATCCGAACCTCTGGCACACCTCGAACATCTGCTGCGTCGTCACCGTGCGTGGCCCATCAACGCGACCCATCAGTGAGTCCTGGGAGTGCAACTCCAGCAGGTGGGCGCACGACTTGCCGACCAGGATCCCGTCACCAGTGTCACGGAACGTCCGGGAGAGAACACCAGTCACCATGTCTGCCATGTCGCCCGCGAGCCCAGCCCGGCGGGTGATCTCGTGGGCGGGTAGCCGTTCACCGTCTTCAGCGGTAACAACCATGTCCAGGAGGGCAGCAACAGACCTCTTCGGCAGAATGATGCGGCAGTACTTGTCGCAAGGGAACTCAGCAACCCACAGGTGGTTACCACCAGCCAGGACAGTCTCACTAAGGCCACGGAACTTGATGTGGAAGAACCTCTCTGACCCTCCGGGGTGCTTCCCCACCACTTTGCAGGTGTTGCCGTTCTCGTCATACACGATGTCACCGACCTGCACGTCCCCAAGCCTGATAAACCCGCCAGGATAGTTCGGGCCAGGTATCAACGTGTCCTCGTGAAGATCCTTACCAGAGCCAGTGATGCCACCCAGGATGATGCCGCCCTTACCGAACTTCGTCCACTCAATCAGGCGCGGGTCCACGTTCAGTTCCTCAGGTGTCGGGATAACGTCACTGATGATACGGAACGTCATAGCATTGTGTCCAAGAGTGCGCGCAACATTCAACCGGGTGCGTCTCCCCGCGTGCCTGCTGGAGCGCAACTCATAGGAGGTGTCCAGTTCCCAGTGCTCATGATAGTCAGTCTGGTTGTCTTTGGTGACAATGTCCATGAAGATGCGGCTCGTGACATCATAGGGGATAGGCCCGAACTTCTCGTCGCGCACAATGTCGCCGTTGACCCTGTACGCGATACGTTTGTCCGGGTCGATATGGACGTCAGAAGCACCCATTTCGATACCTTGTGCGATCACGGCATCGATATCGAAACCTTTAAACGGATCCTCCTCCGCCTCCTCCTCTTCAATACCGATCCCGTCTATGACGTCAAGAACCCCATCCAAGGGGTCATCATCATAATCGTCGTCATAGTCCTCATCATCGTACCCGGCGTAAGGGTCCTCATACTCTGGATACTCATCATCCATAGGGGAGAACGGGTCCTCATCCTCCCCGTCAACACTCCCCTCACTGGTGTCGCCCGCGTCCATGTTGTCACTGTCAGCAGCAATGTCTGCACTGACGGAAACATAGTCTGCGTCACCATAGAGATCACCGTCACCACTACTTGCAGACAGGCCGCTAGCAGCCCCCAGGGCCTCAGGAGCACTACCTGCACTGTACTCAGAAACACCAAAATCTGTGACCGGTTCATCACCGTCAGCACCCAAACTAGCGTTCACAGGATCATCATAGTCGCCGTCGAGCACGCCATCATACTCAACACCTTCGTCGCTATCGCCCCACAGGCGCTCACTGTACCCATTATCTGGAACCTGGGTGGGCGCGTTCATGTAGTCGGCGTCAACAGGTGTCGTTACCACGTCATCCTCGCCCGGCTCATCATAGCCGCCAGGAATAGTAGTCTCCTCCATGTGCGGCTGCGTGATCGGGGCAGCGTGACCAGGTACATACTCATCATCCCCGTCACCCTGAAGGAACGGGTTGTAGTCCTCATCCCAGGCCTCAGCAGTAAGGTCAATACGGTCAGACATGCGATGTTACTCTCTTCCAAGAGGGGTGGTAGCGGTAGCCAGGGAACGCGAACGACGGTACATCCAGCAACAGAATCATACCAATAAAACGTAAATCTCTGGTCTGAAGGAATATCCCGGGACGAAGCCACAACTACACTAACACGCGAGAAACAGGCCAGCCAGTACCCCGCACAGCAGAGCCCACACACGTAGTCACCTCCCAGGGCACCCAGACCCTACCGCACACAAGAGTCGCCACCTCCCAGAGAAACCGCCCCAAACCCTGTAAGCACAAGAGTAGGGTAGGCGCCACGTTAGGGCACTACCTCCCCTACACGGCGACCTGAGTCAGTTCCAAAGGCTTACCATCCATGCCCATAATGCGCTCAACCTTCACCGCGTCCCTGAGGAAGGCCGCCCCCGACTTAAAGAACCCCCTGTCCCGAGGGTTAGGTTCACGCTTCGCCCGGTTCTCAAACTCTACAGCCACAGACTCCACACACTCACTGATGAACCTGCCCAAAGAGTCAGACACCACTAGGTAGCGGACCTCCCCATATGCGAACCATCCCGACCAGGCATAGTTTCTGAGTACCTTCTTCAACGCGCTACCCTGTTTACGAGTCAACTCGATCTCATAGGCGATAGACTTAGCCCGACCATTCTTGTCACGCACGTCATAACGCATAATAAGGTCTGGCTGATGGTACGACGAGTACTTGTCCTTCTCATCATCCTTCGCGCACGGGACCCACAGCATCGGATACTTCTCCATGATGCCGTCACGTACACCACTCGACAAGTCCCGGTATGCGTCAAGCATCTGCTCACGATACCTCACCAGACGCTCATCCCTCGACAAGGTAACACCAGAGCAGTTGCGCTCCATCCACCTCTCATTCACAAAGAACGCGGGCATAAACCCATGCAACTTACACTCGCGGGCAACAGTGTACGAAACCATAGCATTATGTGCGCCACGCTCAGTCATACGCGCACCCTTACGGGCACTACGCACCTTAATGTTGTCAAAATCCACGCCAGACCTGTTATCCCGGAGCACCTGAAGACCCTTGCTCTTCAACCGGTAAATACTCTTACCACCAAGGAACACGGTATCACTGATAATCAGGCCCATCTCCGCCAAACCAAGAAGACGCTTCGGCGCAGACTTCGGAGCCTTCAAACCCAGAATCGTCTGCACACTTCTAGCAGTAGCGGAACCAGACACAGCAATCAGTTCCAGCACCAACAAATCCTTCTGAGTGATCTTCGACCGATGATACTTCTTTCTCGGATTCCGCTTCTTCCTACCTGAGACAGTCTCGCCACGACGTTGCTTGTGCCGCAGATCCGCTTCCTGAGCCTTACTACGCACAGGGAACTTCACATCAGGGGCGAACTCCTGCCGCATGTACTCGCCAATGTCAGAAGGAAGCGGCTGCAACCCCTGACCAGGCTTCTTCGGTGGAGGACGATACCCCTTCATAAACGGCTTATTCTCAGGATTCAGGATATGCGGGTCAGTGACACCAACCAGATCCGGGTCAACCGGCTTCTTAGGTCGAGGCCGCTTAGGCTTCTGATACTGAACCACATACTTGCGATCCTCCAACACATTCACATCATCAGTACCCAGACCAACAGGCTCAGGACGCGACTCACCACCACCAAGAGACGAATCCCCGCCAGTAGACACACCACCGGATCGACCACCATTGTCTACACCACCACGAGACTGCGCACCATTAGCATCTCCTCGACCACTACTGTCACGACGGAACCCACCCGAACCAAGACCAGCACCCACAGTGAGACCAGCAGTTACAGCAGGTTCCTGTGGGCTTCCCTGAACGCCACCACGACCATCACCCGCGCCACTGCCCGCAGCGCGCACACCCCCCGAACCTTGCGCCCGAACATCAGGGGCAACAGGCCGCACACCAGACATCGGGCGACCAACCGAACCTCCACCACCATAAGGATGATGCCCCTCCCCTGACTGTGAGGGACCGCCACCCTGAACCCCACCTACTGGCGCCCCATGACGTGCGTCATGCCTCGAAGCACCTTCACCCCCACCCGAGACGGCCACGCCATCACCATTACCAGCAGTCCCATGAGGAGCAGTGCGACGCTCAGGGGAAGAGTGACGAGAACTTCCCCCGTCCCCTACAACACCACCCTGAGCCCTCACGGGGCGGGCACCGCCAGCAGGAGATGCAGGGCGAGAGCCACCTCCCATGCCAGAGGTAACACCCTGCCTGACAACAGGTCCACCACCAGCCATACGACTTCCGCCACCCTGTGACTGTCGGACACCCATTGGGGCGACACCACCATGCGGTAGATCGCGGCCACGCACACTGTCACCCTTCACCACACCACGGGCGCTGTCGTTACCCCCAGGGTTGGACCTACCAAGAGACCCCACACCCCTAGGATGACCGCCTCCCCCACGCGACGGCACCACACCAACACCAGCCCCAGTAGGTCGCCCAGCGCCTCTTGTGTTATCCTGTGACCGGCTGGAGGTAACCTCGTCATCACTGAGCAGGTCACTCATCATGTCATCAAGAAGATCATGCTCAACCCCAGCAGGCTCACCACCAGCAGGACGCGCTGGTCCACCATTAGCGCCAGGAGTAGTAGGGCGCACGGGGCGACTCACCCGACTGCGGTCACGGAAACTATTACGTGCGCCATCACGGCCAGGCTCATCAATCACAAGCACACCCTCCAACAATCAAGAAAAACAGGCAGACAGCAATCCAGACATTCTACACTATATTACCCCAAAACGCCAACGGCACAAGAAAACCAAACCCATAGCACCCAGCCACGCACCATACAGAACCCGTAAAAGGAACCCGCCCCTGTGCCCCATGTCACACGGCACCGGCTTGACCAATGACGATCACGCGGCATACGATCAGGCCATATCCAAACAAGCCAACCCCAAGCAAGGAAGTTACGCCATGCGTAGCACAGACAACTACGACCTCATAATCCTCAAGATGTCCCAGTACTTCATGCGCCGAGCACGTGGCAAGTCCTACCAGGTGCCAGACGAACTGAGCCTGATTCACATGAAGGAAAAGAACCCGGAGGAATGGGGCGACCTGATCCACGACCTCATCAACGAGGCACACCCATTCACTGACGAAGACGGAACATGGACCACCACCCACATGGGCAAAGAGGTCACCCACACCATCGGCTCCGACGAGGTTATGGCTGCCGCACGCTACGCACGAACCATGCTGGAGATGGCAAACCGGGGAGACTACGCCCTCCTCCACCTCACGTCCGACACCCTGAACAAGTCACTAGACGACCGGTACAAGAAAGGCCAAGAGGACGCCCGCACAGCCCTAGCAGCAGAGCAGGGACTCATCTAAAAGAACCAACCGAAAACACACAGGCCCGCATACCAGGTGAAACCACTAACCCCCGGCATGCGGGCCACAAACATGTTCAACAACCAGCAGGAACACAAACACGTCCACACCTCACACCATGGGTGACACGCCAAGGCACTGCGCGACCAAAACAGCCATGTCCACACACGAGACGATGGGGCATGGTTGACGCCTAGAGCCTAGATGTAGAAACCCTCATCCAGGTACATGTTTCCAAGTACATGTGACCCACTCCGTCATTGAAGTGCTTCACCCTGAGTACACGAGACTCATAAGATGGAATACGGACCAGCACCTCACCATCCACTACACCAGCAGGGTCGGGGTTAAACAGGAGTGTGTCACACAAGATCCCCTCCAGACGATCAGGGAGACTCCCGCTATAGTCCGCAAAGGAGAAGCGGACAGCAACCACCCCGTCGTCAACCTCCACAATACAGAGGTTCGTCCCATTCGGGTTAACCTCATTCACCCGCCCCACAAGCCACTCAGCACGCTTCACAGCCTCACTCTCAGGTAACCCAGACACGTACCCATCAACCGACACTGGACGGTCAATCAACTCAACACTTCCCATAACAGTGTCTCCCTTCCAGACGGAACCCAGTCCGTCCCAGGCAATCTCTTGCTTCGCTGGCAGTCCACTCGATCCACAGCACACCACCACCCACCAATATACAGGACAACACACCCAGAACACAATCACCCCAGACCATGCCATACCACACCCCTGGCAAACCCGACCGCCGGTGGCACACAAACAGCCCCAGGAAGACGCCCTCTGAGCAAGGCCACCCCATGCACTCACACCAACCCGAGCACAAACCAGGCGGCAGGAGCCACGAGAAAAACCAGGCTCACCTACAAGCCCCGCACGCACAACACCAAACATGCCCACCACCCAGAGTGGGAACATGCGCCTAACCCCCCGACGCCACCTCCCCGTGTTCCCATGCCCCTTGTAAGAGCGAATCAGACAGACACCACCGCTACCATCATTGTTCACGACACGACCCTGAGTCGCACACCCAAGAGAGAAGCCAGCCCCACCAATTGAAACACCATGCTCACCCCATAGTTTCACGCTTGCCACAACCAACCGGAACACCATCAGCACAGAAAAGCGGCAGAGACGAAAACGGACGCAAGCCACAACAGCCACCGACCAGGAAAGGGGTCTAAACCCCTGTGCCACAACACCCCATATACACACCACCCAGCACCATTCCCCCAAACAGAGTAAACAGGGGCAAGAACACGACTCAGGATCGCAAGAAGCCGCATCCGGTAACCCAATCACAGTCACGGCCCCACCCCATAGAGATAGAAGAGGATCCGACACCGAACACGCCTCATGAGAATCACCCCCCTTGCGGCCACCTCAAAACAAACACAGGCCACGCACACGAACCCCACTCAACACGACAATACACCATCATAAGCCACACAAGAGCATCAGGCAATAGTCCCGCACATGAACGCCCACCCCAAAAGCAACACAAATAACCAACCAGCACGCATGGCAAGAACACTTGACATCCAACCATGAAGACATCACATACACCCACCACTAAACAACCACCCACAGAAAACACCTAACCATAAGACAAGCATACTTTACACACGCACCCAACACATACACGCTCTCAAAAGACACAGCCAACCCCACCACACACCACCCTACACAACAAGAGACACACACTCAGAAACAGACACACAACAAACCCACTCTCACCCAAAACCAACCCCCAAAATACCCATACACCCAGAATGTACAACCAAAAACCACAAAACCGCGCCATTCCAACGAAAAGTCCCAATTACACGTGAAGAAGGGGTTTCCTATACGGGTACCAAACCCCAAAATTTCCGCCAAGCAAAACCCACCCACTTGGTGTCTCGCGCTGCTGTCGCTGTTGTGGTGCTCGTCTCTGTCGTGTTTGTTGGTGGGTTTGTGCTTGCCTGCACGGGCGTTCGCTGGGGCTCTCTGTGCAGGGCGGGGGTTGGTCTTGGGGTTGGGTGTGGTGGTGTGCGCTTACTTGCTGCTATGGGTGAGGGGTGTGCGCATATCTGTAGCCATGGGCGGAAAAGTGTGCGCACACAGTTGGCGGGGCTGCGGGTGTGGTGTGCGCATAACAGAGGGTGCCTAGTAGCAAGAGGAGACAAAGGAGCCCAAGACACAAGAGAGAACCGAACCAACACGCATGGGTCGGGGGACTATTAACCCCTGACGGGTGCATAGACGTGTGGTGGTACCTGGATTGGTCACCTGCTACCTACCGGCTGCGTTCACTGCGTTCACTTCGCCTGGTTCCGGCATCGTCCTGGTTTGGGTTGTGGTTCTTGTGAGCAGTGTGGTGGCAGGTGTGCGCACATGGTGGTGGCATGGGGTGTGCGTGTGGGGTGGAGTGAAGCGTCAGCGGAGCGGAACCCCCTCCTGGGGTGAGAGAGTGTGCGTGTGTGGCACCCATAGGGGTGGTGGGGGGTTTGGTGAGCAAAGGCGGGGCAGAGTGAACGTCAGTGAACGCAGCCCCCTTCTTGGGGTGCTGGTGGCTTCTCTGGGAGGGAGTGTGAGCCCGGACTGGTACCCAAGGCAGAGGGGAGCCCTGGCGGGGCGGCCCCTTGGTGTGCGGTCAGGGTGTCAACAGGGGGCGCATGCGTGGGTGTGCGCACGGTAGCCTCATGGGGGGCGTGTGAGCGTCAGCGAGCGCGCGGCCTGGGGTCGGGTGGAGCGGGACCGGAGGGTGTAGTGAAGCGTCAGCGGAGCGGAGCCCGTAGTGTTCCGTGGGGGAGGCCCTGGTGTTGTTAGCGGTTGGGGACAGACCTGTTGGCATGTGATCCCTGGGCGGGGTCTCCTGGTGGGCCCGGGGTGTGGGTGCCTTACCTAGGGGTGCAGGGTGGTGTGGTAAGGGATGCAGAGTTGAGCATGGGGTGGGTTGAGTGAGCGTCAGCGAACGAAACCCCTAAGGTGAGTGTGGTAGCGTGGGATGGGTAACGGCGATGTGGGGCTGGTAAGTGAGCACTTGGGGTGAAGTGAATGGAGTATTCGGGTAGCGAGGAGAGCCTGGGTGTGTTGGGTGGCTGGGTATCAGTGGGGTTGGGGGGCGACCTTCTGTAGGCATGGGTATAGGGTGTGGGTGTCTGGTGGTGTTGTCTGTGGGGGTGAGTGGTTGAGGTTGGGTTGGGTCTTTGGGGTGTTGGTGGTGTGAGGGTGGCTGGTGTTGGGGGTTGTGTGTGGGGTGGGACTGGTTGGGGTGTATTTTTTTGTTTGGGGTGTGGTCTGTGGGGTGTGCTTGGGGTGTCGTGTGGTATGGTTCACTCGCCTGGGGGTTGTGTTGGTGTGGTGGCCTGGGTTAGGGTTGGGTTAACAGGCCGGGAGGCAGAGGGCCCCTGGCATGAACCCGAGAAAGGGGATTAGAATGTTTGATCTGCACGTTGCTGAGGCCCAGGTTCGTGAGGCTGCTGAGGCTGTTCGTACGATTGCTGGTATGCCTGTCACACAGGTGGATGTCCATCAGGTGCTTCAGGTGGAGAAGAATGTTGCCACTCAGGTGGTGATTACTGGGCGGTACACGAAGGATGTTTTTGTTAACGGCGCTGTCTTTGGGTACGGGAACCCGGTTCTGGTGGGGCGGCAGGTTGACCGGGTTGAGGAGTCGTCGGTTTTTGCGGGTGGTGTCTTTTACTGGTCTGTGAAGGCTTTTGATGCTCAGGGGGATCTTGTTTTTGAGATTTCTGGTGAGGGTGTTGACTGGGAGGTGCGTTCTCGCTGAGTCTCTGGGTTTTGGCTGGGGCCTACTGGGGTGTTGGATCCTGGTGGGCCCCAGTCTTTGTTGTCTGCCGGGGTGCTTGGTCGTCGTGTGTTGCTGTGCTCCTTCGGCCTGATGTTGTGTTGGGTTGTGGTGCGGCCTGGGGTGTGTTGCTGGGATCTGGGGGGTGTGCTCGCGGAGGCGTGTGGTGTACTTCATGTTTTTGGTGGTGTTGTGGTAGGTGGCTGGTGGTGTAGTGTTGAACTGGTGCCGGGCCAGTCGGGCCGGGCAATGAACCTTGGGAGGGCTCTGTGATGTGTGTGTCTGATGCTGTGGCTGTTGGGGTTGCGTCTGGTGTGGTTGGGGGTGTGCCTTCTGGGGGTGTGGTTTTTGATCCTGCTGACGTTGGTGGGGCTAACACGGCCGCTAGGGGCACCTATTCTGTTGTTCGGCGTTGGCTGCCCTGGTATGCCAGTGTCAGTGGCCGGTGGGGTGGTGATTGGTGTGTTCTTCGTTCTGACGTGGGGAAGGGTGAGGGGGTGGACAACTCTGCTTCTGTCACTGTTGCCAGCCGGTGGGATGGTCGGGTGTTTCACTGGGATGTTGTTGCTGTGCACCGTGGTTGTGAGGCTTGTTGTTCTGGGTCGGGTGACTGGCATGCTATGCGGGTTGCTGTCTTTGGCACGGTGAACAGGGCGGTGGTGGCCTATTTGTCGTCGCCTTTGGATTTTGATTGTGATGAGTGTCGGGAGGCTGGCTGGGTGTGACCGGCCAGGGGGTGGTCTCTTGTGGTGGCGGGGCTGCCTCTAGCCTGCTTGTTGGTTGGGTGTGTTGGGTGTTTCCAGGCTGGGTGGGGTGGTCTTGGTGTGCTGTGTTAGGGTTGTGAGGTGGGGTTGGTTGGGGTAGGTGGTGGAGTGGTTTCATGCTGGTGTGCGGCCTTGGGGTTTGAGTGCCTTGTTGCTTGCTGTGGGTTTCCCCTGTCCTCTGGGTCTTGTTGGGTTGCGTCCCTTGTTGTGTGTGTGGGGGTGGGTGGTGATTCCCTGGAGGTGGGTGTCTGGGTGCTGGTGGGTCGTGGTTGGTTGCTGGTGGTGGTTCTCCTCTGGGTCTGGTCCGTCTGGTTTTGCCTGCCTGGTTGGAGGTCTCCTTGTGGGGTGTCTTCTTGGGGTTGTGGCGGGTTGTTCCTTGTTGGCAACAGTCTGGTGGGGTGTGTCCCCTGTTGTGTGTGGAGGTGGGTGTCGTTCAGGGTGTGTGAAGGCGCGAAGGTGTGCCACCCAAGGTGCGGCGTGTTGGGTTCCGTACCCTGGGTGGCTTTTGTGTGCCTGTACTTTTCTTCTTTGGCCTGTCCGCTGGTGCATGTCGTGGTTTGCTGGGTGTCCGAGTGTGGGGCTCTTATCTGGGTTCGTGGTGGATAGTGGGGGACACCAGGATAGGGGTTGGGTGGCGATTTTGTGGAGGGTGTGGTAGCCCGCGCCTTGTTTCCAGTGCGTGTCAATGATGTCGCTCACTTGGGCCGCAAGAACTTGGTGTCGTCTTCTTGTGGTCTTGGCTGTTGTGGGTGGGGGTGAGGGCTTCGCCGTCTTCTTTGTCCGCGTGGGGTGTCCTCGGAGAGTGGTCCGGTGATCTGGACTAGGGCTGGGGTGCGGCCTCAATGGCGTGGGTGGAGGTAGGCGGCCAGGTCGGAGAGGGTGGCGCAGCCTGAGATCCCGTGGCGGGTCGGGTTCTCGCCCTGGTTCATTGGGAAGGAGTGCTGCTGCTCTGGGTTCAGGAGGTCGCACACGTCTTGGTTGGTGGACTGGATGCGGTAGGTGGTGACTTGGGTATTGGGGCGGGAGGTGAGGGGTTGTGGTTGTTTCTCCTCCTCTTTTCTGGGGGCCCCTTTTTTGTTTTGCCTTTTTGGGTGGGTGGTTATGGCGTGTTGTCTGGTCTGGTGGGGTTAGAACAGGGTGACGGATAGGGTGTCGTAGCCTTCGCCCATGATCGTGAGGTCACGGATGTCGTCTCCGCGGATCCAGATCTCCCATAGGGGGTCCGTGCCTGCCTCGGACTCGTACCGGCAGCAGTTGGGTTCGCCAATGGTGAGCCCTGTCAGGTTGGTGGTGGCCTTGAAGACTACACCCTCGATCAGCAGGCGGCGTCCTTGGGTGGTGTCGATGACGATGTTGGTCCACCCGTCAGGGTGTGTCTCCCATGTGGCGGTCTCGATGGTCTGGCCCTTGACCTCTTTGAGGATCTGGGTGGCGGCCAGTACCTTGTCGTGGCCTTGGTGGCTGGTGGTGCTGAGCATGGCTGCCTCCCTACAGGTTGACGGGTCTGGTTCTGTCTTGTAGTGGCTCGCGCCCTGTCGGCGGAGCCCTTATCTGTGGTTACAGCATAGGCGTGTGCTGGGCGTGTCCGCAACCCTTGGGTGTGTGAACTGGGGCACAGTCAGTGCGGGTGTGCTGTGTGCTTGTGGCCTGTTGGGGCTTCTTGGGGTTTGTTCTGTTCTGCTGGGGGTGGATCCATGGGTGTGGGTGCTCGGTTGGGAGTGCTTGGGCACTGGGGTGGGTGCGTGGTTGGTTCGGCCCGACTTTCTGTCTTGTGGTCGTTGGTCGCCTGCCTGAACTGCTGCCCGTGGAGGGGTGTGCTGCTGGTGCGGTGGTCTGGGGTTGCGTGTACGGGATGCGGAGGGGTGGGGTGCCTGTTGTGTGCGAAACCTGGGTGAGGCTGGGACTTTTCGTTGTTATTCCAGTGGTAAAGTCCGTGCAGGCAAGGTCGTGTACTCTCGTTCGTTCCTGTTGTCGGGGTCGCCTTGTCTGCTCCTCCCTGAATCTGTTCCGCTGGGTGTCTGGTGGTGTCCCTTGTTTGGGGCTTGTTTTGTTGTGGTAGTAGGGGAAGGTGGCTGTGGGTGGGCTGGTCGTCCAGGTGGATGGGCCCGTGCAGGCAAGGGGGTTTTGAACGTACACCATATGAAAAAGAGATCTTGTATTACCAGGGAACGCTGCACGGGGTACCCGCCATTGTCACCTGACAGTTCCTCATCGTTTGTGTCCGCTGACTTGTGGGGGCGGGGCGTGTTGCTGGTTGAGGGTGTGATCGGGTTGGTGGTCTGTTTGGGTGTGGCTGCGACTGGTGGAGGGGTGACGCTGGGTGGGTTACCTCAGCCTGCTGCTGGGGGTGGGGGGCGGAGAACCCTCTGGAAGAGCGTGTAAGCCACGCTGAGGCGTTTTTGGGGATGTGCCGGTACCTGGGATAGGGTGCGGTGGCTCTAGGCCGTTAGGGGCGCTGTGACGACTCCTTGGGTGCTTGTCGCTCACATGTCCTGCCCTTTACTTTCCGGCTGGGTTGGAGGTACGTATGGGGGTGTGGGGCTTAGGTTGTCCAGTGAATGGGTGGGGAGGGGTGGTAGAGGTAGGGCCGTGCTTGCTTTGGCCGGGTGTTTGTTTATGTGGGTGTTCTTCTGGGTGGGCCTACTGTGTTAGGGGTGAATGGATCCTGTCACCCTGTCCACGGTTTGTCCTCGTTTCAGTGTCCCGTCCTGAATCGGCAGCCATAGTGGATGCTGTGCCTGCTGGTGGTTCCGCTGTTGCGGGGTCTTCTGTGTCTCGTGTGGCTCCGCTTCGGGAGGATGGGGAGGTTCTTCCTCTGCCGACGGTTGAGGGTGGTTTCAGGACGGTGCTGGCTGATCCGCCGTGGCGTTTCCGGAACCGTACTGGGAAGGTGGCCCCTGAGCACCGTCGTCTGGACAGGTACTCGACTATGACGTTGGAGGACATCAAGGGTATCCCTGTGGATGGTGTGACCGCCAAGGATGCGCACTGCTACCTGTGGGTGCCGAACGCTCTGCTTCCTGAGGGTCTGGAGGTTATGCGGGCGTGGGGGTTCCGGTACGTGTCGAACCTGGTGTGGGCGAAGCGGCGTAAGGATGGTGGCCCGGATGGTCGTGGGGTGGGGTTCTACTTCAGGAACGTCACTGAACTGATTCTTTTCGGGGTCAAGGGGTCTATGAGGACGCTGGCTCCGGCCCGTAGTCAGGTGAACATGATTGAGACCCGTAAGAGGGAGCACTCGCGTAAGCCGGATGAGCAGTACCCGTTGATTGAGGCGTGCTCTCCGGGACCCTACCTGGAGATGTTCGCCCGCTATGGTCGCCCTGGCTGGGTGGCGTGGGGGGATGAGTCCGCGGATGACGTCACCCCCAGGGGGAGCGTACACAGGGGGTACGCGGGTGGGGAGATCGTTCCCAGAGTGTGAGACAGGACTGTAGGTGCCCTCTGAGCGCGGGGTGCGGCTGCCAGGGGTACAGGGTGGTGTGGGGTCGGGTGCTTGCTGGGTGTGGTGGGTCTCAGGGTAGGTTGGGTCCAGTGTGGGCTGCGCCCGGTGTGCTTGGTGCCAGCATGTTGGCGTGGGTGGCATTGTTGGGACTTGTTGCGAGGGTGGCGGCTAGTGCTGCATGTGGCCCAGTTCACTCACACTGGGGTTGCGTGGTGCTGGTGGCTGGGGTACGCTTGAGTCATCAGCCGGAGGGAAGAGCCTGACGGCGTGACCCTAGAGGAGTCAAAATGACTGAGTGCGGAGACGTTAAGGGTTTCACCTGCCCTGGCGATGAGCGCAATGCCCGCGTATTCGTGGAGGTAATTGAGGGTCTACTGAAGGGGGCAGTGATTGACTCTATCAAGACCTGCTTCCGTAAGAACATGACTGTCCTCACGGAGAACCTTACTGAGGATGACGAGACGGATGACGTCATTGTCATCGAGGGTCGGAAGTATGGTGAGCCTTTTACGCTGAGTATTGTTGGGGTGTCATTCCCTATCCATGACACCACTACATGTTTCAAGATTGTGGAGGCGTCTAACTCACTGGGGGAGGTCAAGGGCGTATCCATCATGGATCCGTCGCACGAGTTCTACAACGACTGGGAGTTTTCTCTTTTTTACACTATTTTGATTAGTCGTGGGTGCGAGGGGGACGTTAAGATCCTGGTCGATGTAAGTGGTGACGGACAGTTGTCTCTCCCCTTCATGGTGTACAATAAGACTCACATGTCGTTCTTCAACGGGGAGGTCAGTACCTGGGAGATCGAGTAGTCATAGCCGCCTTTGTAGCGGACGGGACCAGTCTCAACCAGGGGGCTGGTCCCGTCTGCTATCTGTGTGTGCATGGTTTAGTGGTGCCACTGAAGTCCTTCCCGCTCTCACCCGAAGGGGTCTTGGCCGTTCCGAGACGGTGGATGTATTGGTGCCTCTGTCTACTTCTTCTGCTGGTGCCGTTGAGGTCTCGCACTCTCTTAGCCCTGCCTTTCGGGGCCCCTGCTGACGACCTTTTGGCAGGTGGCAGACTACTGGGTCCGAGCGCACCTGTAGTGAGGTGAGGGCGGATGCGTGTTTCCTGAATTGGTGTCGTTTCTTTCCTGGGTGGTGAATCCTGACCTCAGGTTTTATCTTCGCCAGGACTGTCTCTGCTGGTAGTCGCGGATGGGGCTTATAGGTACTCCCACAATGCGGCTTCCTGGCATGCCTGCTGTCACCTTCCGTTAAAGGGTGTGCGCACGTGACGACTGAGCGTGTACAGCATCATCTCCCGCCCGCACCCATGACGCTAGTTGGGCCTAAGGCTGCTGGGTAATTGCATCGTTCTTGGTGGAGCGAAGCACTTTCGGTGAGTGCGCTTCCGGCTACGTCAGGGGTGGGCGGATTCTGGTAGTACCCCATAACTATCCCACAAAGGGACGCCAGAATAAGGTCACTGCCTCGCGCTCTTATCATCATTGCATATACGTGTGAGCCTGCCTGTGCCCTTGTGCTGTGGTCAGGGGGAAACATGTGCAGGCAGGGAGGTGCTTGGGTGCTGTCACAGGGGGCGTCATGTTAGATGCGGTTGCTCTGGTGCGCATGTTCATGACACCACTGGCCTGAATGCGCGTGAATCTAAAGGCAAGATAGTGGCGCACTGGTCATGAAACGCCTGGTGGGGCCAGCCGGGAGGAAGCCCAGCCAGCCCCACCAGGAAGGGGATGGTTATCAGACGCCCGAGGCGAGACCCCGGCAGCCAATGATTGCTCCCTTGTCATCGCGGACAACGCGGTCCGGCGATACGAAATCGGTGCGTCCGACACTGACAGCGTAGTCCGCGAGCGCCTTGGACACGATGTACAGCACTCCGTCCTCCTGGGGAGGAAGCGACTGCCCATCAACGAGTTCGTCGAGGAACTTAAAGCCCCCCGACAAGGGAATGCTGACCCCGTCCACGTCAATCTGGCTTGAGGTTCCCTTGAAGGTCTTAAGACGAGGGGCCTCAGCGGCAGGCTTGATGGTCTTGAGGACGTTTCCGTCCTCATCCATGAAGTTGACGTTGTGGGGGGTGAGGTTAACGAGTTCCATTGTACTCTCCTTGGGGTTTGTGCCGTTGCCCCTTTGGCTCTGGCGATGACTTAACCTTAGCGCGTCTGTTGGGCGCGACGCAACCCGGTTTGGTGTGATCTGGCGCACACGAGTTTCTGCTTGCTGATGGGTTGTAGTGGGGTGCCCTGAGGGGCGGATAGCGGTAACCCCACCAGAGAGACGAACCCGCTCCCCTGGTGGGGTTTTGTGGCTGCTCTGGTGGGGTCTTGACGTAGCAGGGTGTGTGTTAGTCGTGTTCTGGCGTGCCCACGCGACTAGCACAACGCACCTTGTGTCAAGGTCGCTTTACAATGCTGGTGCTCATGGCGGCTGCCAGCGCCTCCAGTACCTTGGTGGTGTCGTAATCGCCTAGTTCCAGGTGGGCGACAACCTCGGCCATGGTGTACATGGGGGACAGGTGCACGCCGACACCGCCCCAGTTCTGGTCGTTGGTGATTTCGACGACCACTCCTCCGGGGGTGTAGATGAGAAGGGACCTGCCCTCATGGTCCCATGCGAAGATCTGTGCCGTGTCGTCAGGTGAACTGATCGTGCGGGCTACGGCGGGCAGGCTGTCACCGGCCATCTCTTCGTCGTTGAGTGAGAGACAGATCTGACTCTCAAGGGCCTCCAGGGTGTCGATGTCTGCTCCTAGGCGGGCGTTGGACACCTCGGGGTTGATGGATAGTGCCTCCCACTGGATCCTCTGGCTCATGATGACACCTTCCTTGTCTTGTTTGCGGCTTGGTTTCTCTAAGGAGTATTCAACCATGCTTGTTGCTGTGTCGCCACTCAAGAACGTGTGATGTGAGTCCCTTATCCCCTTATTGGGCTTGCACCAGGGGCGGCAGGCTGGCTCAAGGCGGGCCTGTGCGTTGGCGTGGTTGGTTTTCTCATCCATCTGAGCACCCTGTCCTGTTCTTGTGTTTCTAGTACTGGTGCAATGGTGTCCCCAGTGATTGAGGTGCTTTCGTCTGCCGCACTGGGTGAGGGGTGCCTCTGGGGGTGTTAGTGTGAGGCAGGGCTGGGGCGTGGTCTTGGTGGTGTGGTCCGCCATGGTTCTCCTGTTGCGTCAGGTGCTTTTCTCGTGTATCATGTCAGTAGTGGTGTGTTCACTTGTCTTCATGGTTGGCCTGTTAAGGAGGATTCATGCCTGAACTCTATGAAGGAGAAGAATGCGTGTGTGCGTCTGAGAAGGTTGATGACGTGCCGACCCTGGAGTCTGATGGGCCTCGCCCTACTGGGGTGGAGGCTGTCAGGCGTGTCCTTGCTGGCCTGGGTGTGCCCGATAGCGTCACCCCTTTCACTGTAACCCCTGAGGTGCCGGAGTCTGGTGTTTTCGTGATGGCTGCCGTCGTCATGAAATCAGTGGGGGCGGTAGAGTCAGATCTTACTTTCGCTGTCGTCTGCTACCTGAGGGACGGCCAGGAGACGGCCAGTGACATGTACATCCAGGTCCTGGCCGGGGAGGATCCGCTGGTGGTGTCCTTCCCGAGGGTGTGGAGCGAGACCCTGGACAGTGCGGGAGTCAGTGCCCTGGAGGCCGCTAGTGTCGTCCTGGACATTAAGACACTCTTCCCTGGTTGCGAGGGCGATAGTAGTGGTCTTACGGTCCCGGTGGAGGGTGAGGGTTCCTTCATCCTGGCTGTGCGTGGAGGCCCTGAGGCTGGGCGCGTGGATGTCATCTTTCGCCATGGTTGGGAGCATGCTGAGACGATAGTGGATGCCCTGGGTAGAGATCGTGTCCTGTCTGTGATCCCTCGGGGTGACTGGTGGGCTGAAGTCCTGTGTACTCGGGTTCTCACAGTCGGCGATTTCAAAGCCCCAGTGTTCGTGAAGGAGGTTGAGTGATGGGTGATACATCTGCGACGGCCAGGACGAATCGTTCCCTGCACGGCCCTGTAAAGGCGCCATCAGGGTCGGCTTTCCTCATGGTGCCTAACGGCCGCCTGTGCGAGGATGCAATGGATCCTGGAGGGGCTGATCAGGCTGACATGATGCGCCTGATTGACAGTGAAGAATGGGGTGACATAGAGAGGTCGCGGACCTGGCTTGTCAAGCACCTGGGTCTCCATGCGCTGCTCCCGGACACCAAGCATGTTCCTGAGGATCTGAAGGCGAAGATGGCGGTTAGGGTCAATACTCAGGGTGTGTGACCTGTTTCACTTGGCCGGGCTTGCGGGCAGGTAGTTGGCTGGTGCATACTTGATCCAGCAGGCCGGAGGCAGAAGGTCAACGGCACCACCTTTAAGGGGATATACACAGACATGAACATCTACGATCTTGAGGTCATCGAGAACAGCATCTACGAGTTTGTGGCTGGCTCTCCCATTAAGGCCGCCTCGCACTACTACACAGGCGATATGGACGTTGTGGGCGGGATCAGCGTCACCCGTGAGGAAGGTGTCGCACTGTCCTATCGCGCTGACGGCGAGGTGAGCACTATCTTCCTGTCTGGGCGCACCGACGACGACCCGTCAGTTCTTGAGGGTGTCTCTATTGACACTGTGATCGCCGAGCAGGGCGACTGCAATGAGGTAGTTCTTCGTATTGGGGATGGAGACACCATGATCACTCTGTCTGGGGTTAACGCCGGTATGATCGCCGAGATGTGAAAAATCCAGTCGTGCGCCTTACGTTGACTGGGGTGGCGGGCAAGGTTCAGGAGACTTTGGCCGCCACCCCGCCCCTTTTTGTGGTGGCGTGTCTGCCATGTGGCTGTTGTGAGTGTTGCCCATGTCACTACCAGACTCATGTCTCCTGGCCTTGACGTCGCACCCCAGGAGGATATAACATGACCTTTGACAGCAGTGTGCGGAGCGGCAAGGTCTCTGCACTGGGTCACAGAAAGCAACCATGTGCAACAACCATGCTATCAGTGAGCAGGTGTTTGACCTGTTCTTCTCGTCACTGGACTCTTTTGAGGAGACCGGCCTTATCGACAAGCAGACCTCCTGGCACGTCAGGTCCACAGGGTGGGGGCGACTCAATGCCCTGTGTGCCACCAGCAGGGAGGTCAGGAAGTCTGTAGCCGGGCTGTCTGCTGGGCTCATCTCCACCCCCGACGACAGCCCCCTGTGGAAGAACCACACCAAAGGTGTCTCCACCATCCTGTTCTCTGTGCTCCTGGCGGGCGCAGCACACAGCCGTGACGCGAAGAAGATCCGTCGCCACCACTGGATCCCCAGGTCCTATTCCTCCATCTTCGGTTATGGGGGAGGAAGCACGTTCCCAGTCGCTATCACCAGCCCGATCATTCCTGCCATCACAGCCAATGTGTCCGTGGAGGAGTTCACCCATAACTGGCCGTCTCGTAACGAGCGTGGCCGCGAGTGCTACCACCACATGATCGAGGCCGCATTCTCGGTACTGGAGTACAGGTACTGTGAGGTAGTCCGTAAGACGTCTCCTTTGACGGACAAGGATCTGTGTGTGCTGGGTGCGTTCTGTGTTGTCCTGGATGCGCGTAAGCCTATCCCTGGGGAGGGTGGCAGGTTCCCTGACGGGGATGTTGACCCGATGATTCGTCACATCCTGGATGTCGCTGACGGCCTCTGTGGGCGTGATGGGGAACTTCGGGTGGCTGCCGTAACCACGGACACGCCGATGCCGTTCCTTCCGGCTGGGCGCATCTATGAGGGTGGGGCACTGGTGACGCCCGTGCGCTCGACGGTGCTTGTCCTGGTGGGTGATGGTGACACGACACCGGCCCTGGCTGAGAAGGCCGCAGATACCTACACGTGGTGGGCTATCAAGATGAGCGGGAACGCCATCTATGGCCTGTCTGCGGAGGCCCTGGAGCAAGCCACCGACTGGCAGTGAAAGGAAGTGAGTCTGCATGCCTCAGCACCACCCTTTGACCCGCCGACAGCAGACAGGACCAGGGCATGGCAGGATCATGCGCATGGTTGAAGTCATCATCGCCACACTGGTGGTGGTGATGGCCTGCACGTCCTGTAACACCACGCCTGAGGGGGAGTCGTCAAAGGACGTGGCTGACTCGCGGGCTGTCGTAGACCGGATCAACGCCGCGAAGAAGATCCGGGCCGATAAGGCACCGCTCACCTTTGGTGACAAGTGGACGATCTACGCGGACGGGCAGAACGTGGGTGAGGTGCGTGGCACGGTACTCCCCGCTATGGGTGACACCTACTCCCTGTACAGCCCCTCCGGGAATCTTGTGGGCTCTGAGGTCAAGTCACCTAAAGTCGTTTCCCATACAGCGAAGATCTATGACTGGAGCAACCAGGAGACAGGGTATCTTCAGGTGGATACGCTGTCTTTCATGATGACGGCACGCATTCACCATGGGGACACCAAGGTAGGGGTGGCTGAGCAGAATCTTGGGCTCTCCCTGAGTTCAGACATCCTGGACACTGCGGGCAGGCGGGCTTGGTACATGAGCCGAGGCATGCTCTCCATCGGGTCGGATTTGACCATCACCAGGGAGGCGAACACCGAGATTACTGGCATGGACGCGCTCTGGGTCTCACTGATGATGAGTGAGACCCAGAGCGCTGAGTCCTCCTGACGATCCGGGGTCCGTTCTTGGTGAGTCCTTGCCGCCAGTGGAATCCACGCCACTTAGGGCGCCATCTTGTGTTTGTGTGTGAATGTGACCCGGTTCACTCATTCTGGGGTTGCGGGGACGTGGTGGTTGGTCGTATGCTTGAGTCATCAGCCGGAGGGAAGAGCCCAACGGCAAGGAATGTCCTAGGAGGACAAGATGGACAACCTTTTCACTCCCGCCCAGTACGCCAACTTCGACCTTATTGGTCAGGACGGAAATGCCTTCTTCCTTGTAGGGGGATGGCGCAAGCAGGCCCGCCGCGACGGCTGGTCATCCGAGGACATCGACAAAGTTCTTGGCGAGGCGACCTCAGGTGACTACAACCACCTGGTTGCCACCCTCGCCGCCCACTCCGAGATGTAGTGCGCAATGACAGGGGCCTGAGATAGGGTAAGCCCCTATAGACGCTCTGTTGGGGTGGACACTCGTAGATGACGCGAGTGCCCACCCCCGTATCTGTTAGTAGATGTGAAATACGCTTTCCCTGCTTCCACCCTGTTTTGCCTGCATGTGGCCCAGTTCACTTATGCTGGGGTTGCGGTCTTGATTGTGTGCGGGTTAGGGTTGTGTCAGCAAGAGGTCAGGCGGTAAGGGCCGGGCCGTAAACCGGAAGGGTAATCCATGACGTTCGCTCGTATTGCCTGGGTGTCCTGGGGCGTGGCGGCCCTGTTCGCCACCGCTGCCGTAGTCAACAATCACAGCAGCAGCCCCATGACACTGGCCTTTGCTTTGGTCGGGGCCTTCTTCTACTTGAAGGCGGACGACTCCCGCAAATCTCGGGGGGAGTGAGCCCAGCAAAACAGGGGGGCTGGACTTTGGGGCCTGGGATGGTATGATTGGGTGTTGACCCCAGGCCTTATCGCATACGCGGACTGGTGAAGATGCTGCGATCTAAGGGCGGCAGGGGTGATGACGTGCGAGAACGGAGAACATAGTGGACGACAACAGCATTATTGACGACCTGCTGGCAGCCACAAGACCAACCCAGTACACGGTTCTGGCTAGTGACGACTGGTCTAGCCTGGAGTACGCACCCCTGATTGAGGCCGTTGTCTCACTGGGGCAGGAAGTTGTCACGGTCGAGTACTCACAGGCGGGTGGAAACTACGTGGTGATCCATAAACAGAGTGGGTACCTCTATCGCCTCACGATGGATGATTTCGGCAATCCTTTCCGTCTCATTAACGGCTCTGTCCATATTGCAGTCCCCATGTGTGATCGCAGCCTCAGTGTCGCGTTTGATGCCGTCCCGGCTGGTGACGTGCGCGAGATTGTGGAGCGTCTGGTGCAGGATCTTCAGGTCCTCCGCAACGCCGCTGACGCCCTGAAGACCAGTGATGAGAACCTGGATGTGGTTGGTGGGCACGGCAGCAAGGTGACCGTTATGGACTACACTGTCGAAGTCAGTATTGACTACCTGGGCGGCAAGCGTCAGGCACCCGCCGCTATCGCTGAGGTGAAGGTACTGCACCATCCTGATGGGTCACTGGCGGTGGCTGTGAACCCACCAGACTGGGGTAGGGGCTGGGACGTGCCGAACACTGGTAAGGTCCTGAATGCCCTGGTCGCGGAATCCGGTGGGGTATTCACCCGCGACAGCAGTGGTGGCAGTACTGTGCTGGGTGTGCACCTACCGGCCTCTGAGGGTGTTTAACAGGTAGGATACCGGGGTGTTGCCGTCACGAGACACCCAAGTAGTAGGCGGCTGGCCGGGTCGGGTGCTGATACCCCATTTTCTGTGCATTTAGACGCCTGCATGTTCTGGGGTTGCTTGTGGTGACTTGCGGCCGTGTTTCAGCGTGCCGCATGGTGTGACCCACATCACCCGCACTGGGCTTGTAGGGGATTGGGGTGTGCGGTACGCTAGAGCCAACAAGCCAGGGGCAAAGGGTCTCTGGCGTAACCCCAAGGAGGGCCGTATGGCTGCCAAGTACCCCACCTTCGAGGAAGCCCTTCAGGCCGAGATCCTTGCCCCTCTTGGGTCCGCGGCTTCTGATTATGACATTGAGGCGTTGGCAGAGGCACTGCTCATTGACGGGACTCATGACGGAGTGACTTTCTGGGAGCCCCGCATCGACCTCAGTAACGGCGTCCTGCTGGAGATTGCAGAGGACTACCTGCTCTGACACCCGTGCACCAGAGACGCCCGCCAGCACACCTGAAAAGGTGACATGCTGGCGGGCTCACACGTTCCTACTGATAGCGCCTAGAAAACACAGCACTACTCAACACTTACCCATACATGAGCCAGCCAGTGAACAAGGATGTTCTACTCTAGCAGACACCGCCCCTAGCCTGATCGCCAAACAGGCCAAAACGAGCACAAGGTTCACTCAGTCAGAACAGTTAGCACTTGTTTGGCTGCCTGGGGGCTTCGTTTACGTGGGTCATGGGTGTCACGTTAAGTCCAGGTCGGGCACCCTCAGCGATTACTTGCGCCCTCAGAAAGACGCTACATACCCGTGTGTGCTTTCACTGCGTCGGCCATGCCAGCCTTGGTGGCCTTGTACTCCTCGCGCGTCCCGTCGGGGTGGGCGACGGCGATGACTCCGGTGCGGTCTGCCTTGAGGTCCAGAATGACCATGGTTCTGGCTGGTGCCGCCACGCATCTTCCGTCGTCCCCGACCTGGTGGGACAGGACGGGGTAGTGCTTGACATCCATGTCACGCACAGAAAGGACGTGACAGCCTTCCTGGGAGGCAAGATCCCGCGCCAGTGTCTCCGCCTTGACATCCTTGTCCGTGCCCGCTGTGGCCTTCCTGGTGGTGTCCTGGTAGGTGTTTACGACTGCTGTCAGCGTGTCACCTGGGCTGCCGGTGTAGGTGAGGGTCCGTACCCTGATGTAGTCGCGTTTCTTGATGGTGAGCGGCACGATGATGTTGATGAGGGTCATGGCGGAATGTGGGCCTGTCTCTTTTGAGGGTTTGGGGCCTGATGGTCGCTTATCAGCCCAGGTCCCGTGTGTGCTTGCGCGCCCAGTTGGTGAGATTGTGTTCAGGGTGCACACGTGATGGTATCACAGAGTATCCCCGTCTCTCAACAGGTATGTGTGGCCGGGGTTGATCCGCCGCCCCAGTGATCATCCGTGTTGACGGCCCCTGAGGCGCAGTTACTCTGGAATGAGGGTTTCCTCTGGTTTGTCCTGTCACTGAACACACTGTTTTCAGGCCGTGTCCAGGTTGCGTCCACCATATGTTGGCCCCTAAACTTGCAGCATACGTACAGGAACCACTCAGAAGAGCGTGAGGGTGGTGCACAACAAGGAGGCCACCATGGCAGCCATCACGGAAACCCCAATCCAGGACGTACAGGTCGGAGACCGAATCCTGTCCCCAGCCGACGGGAGGATCTGGGTGTCTGACGCCGTGTTCCAGGACAACCACGGCACCTACACGCTGGTACTCACCCGCGACGACAAGGGCCTGCACCTATACGACCACCACCTGCTAGGCCGCCACGCAATCCTTGACGTCGTGCGATAACACAGGAGGGGACACCAAGCCGCCAGAGTCCACTCATCCTTCTGAAAACCTGCCCTGCACTCTACCTAATCTAGCCGCCCTGTTCTGGTACTGTCGGCCCAACGTCCCATCCTCTGAACCCCCTAGACCGAAACGCACAAGCGCCCTGTTGACGACGCGGCCCACTCTCTGCTACTATTGACCGTATTAGGGGCTGTTCTTTGATCAGGAAGACAGCATAGGATATGACGACAGTAGGGCAGCAGAAAAGGCGGGTGGCGTGTTGCTGGAGAAGATAACCCCAAAGACCATATACGACAAGCAGAAATGCTACCACCTCAACGCCGTCATAAAGGGCTGGAACCGTAACGCGCCAGTGATCAGGCGGATACTCGGCGATCACGCCATCCCCACTGACATTGAAATGCAGGCGATCCTTACTGACGCATACACCGAAAAGGACCTAGACTTAACTAAGGCGGACCTCTTCATCGACAAGGTAAACCGCGCCATGATCCTTCGGGCGAGCCGCACCCTACTGACCCTACTAACCAGCACTGAGGGGACACCAGATGTGGGTGAGTTACGTGACCTCCGGTCTGCCAGGTTCCCGTACAAGCACATGTGCGGGATGCTATCGGACACCCTCAGTGGCCTCAAAGCCATCAAACAGAGGTACAAGAGAACCAGGAGAACCCTAAGTGAGGTCATCCTGGCACCCGAGTGCCAGGATGCATGGGTGTCAGCCTCCACCACGATGGGTGCGCTACTAGGGAAGATACCACCCAACTTCAACCTCAGCCACCTGGCGCACCTGATAAGCCCCATACTATCCCGAGTGGAAAAACTACTGGATGCGGCGCAGACGGCACGGTTCCTGCACTCGGACACGGAGGTGTTGAACGAGTCCGTAAGAGCGGCAGACAATCTCCTAGTGTCCGCCGCCAACAGCCTGATCCCACTCGTTATGGAGGCGACGGAGATCATGCGCATCATCGTCGAGGCTGACTCGATCATGAGCGACAGGGGAATGAGACTAGAGTGATGACCGGAACCCACATCAGCAACAAGGGCGGTAAACCGGAGGCCCCGCCCACGGAAAAGGTAGATGACCTGGCGGCACGGCAGTACGACGACAGCGAGAGCCGCTACTGCTGGACCGAGGACGGGCCACCCACGTTCAACCCAGCAGGCACCCGCGGGCTCCCTCCGAAACCACCAGCAGGTTGCGACGCCCCAGCGCTCATCCGGGCTAGGGACGCCAGGAAGTTCACGCACGTTTTCCTTGACGACGGGCACTGGTGGGGTTATGATGAGGTGCACGTGTGGCCGCCTAGCCGGTTCCATCCTACTGGGTGGGTGGAGTTCTCCTGCCAGGTGAACGGTTGGGGTGACATGCCGGACTGGTGGATGTTCTGCAACTGCCCACCAGAAGCCATGGTGTGGGTGACCCGGGAATCAGAACAGGAGAGACTGACGCTCGGGCCGCAGACAAGTAGCAGTTGCACACGAAATAGGTAAAATTGAGCGATCGTAATGAGACAGACACTTGGGGGATTAGCGAGCCGCCGGAGATTCGCACGCCGGATGGTGAACTGATCGAGCCACGAATGTCGTATGCGACAGGTGCGGGGAGCAGCAACATGATCCTCAAGTCAGGAAAATGGGAACCCTATTGCAGGACGAACTACATGGGTGGTGGGCCGTTCTTTTCGTGTGTTGAGTTCCTGGACGAAACGGATAACTCAGTGTACACGTGCAGTAGTGACGAGCGAGTCTGGGTTGCCTACATACCAGCAGCAAGAAAGCCGTCCACGCCAGCGACAGAAGAGCCGTCTATGCCAGCAACAAGAGAGCCCTCGCGTAGTGGGGTTATTGGCGTGCTCGCTAGACTCTTGGGGTTCTGATGGGTATCTTCAGTCGTGGGCAAAGTGTTACCGAGCCGGAGGATGCCGAACTTGAGGATACTGAACCGAAGATGGTGAAGGTGGTGCCGAAGGACCGTTGGGCACTCGCAGAACGTACACGGCGTGAAGCCTCAGAGTGTGCCTTGAAGGTGGCAAACATGCTGGCCGACAGGTTCGCTGGCGTGGTGGAGCCCGTTGAGTCCCCACTGGAGCCAGGTGAGACGCCCATTAACGCTGGGATGCCACGAACATACCGGGTCAACACCGGGAACACAAGAATCTACGTGCACACTGAGGCTCGTGGGCTGTATGACATCAAACAGCCGAAGGATGTCTACAATAGCGCATCCGATGAGGAGATGCGCTGCATGGAGGACAGCCTGACAAAAGTGAAAGTCATAGTCCACTTCGTGTACAGGTACTTCAAATCGTCAGACGAATCATTCTACTGGGAGCATGACTACATGAGATCCTGGTTCAACACAGACCAGGATGAGGTTGAAATCGACAAGATAGTGAATGACAGGGTAGTCATGTGGTGACGTGACATTCTGTGGCCCATGTATCACACCCAGAAGGATGCCCCACAAGAGACAAAAGAGGGCACTGAATCCCGGCCACATATAGTGCCGCCAGCGAACACGAACCCCAGCGAAGCACCCTCTACCAGCAACCAGATAACCGGAAACAGATAGAAGCAATAGTCATGATGCGAATACCCGCTAGAGCCATCATCCCCGGAGACCACGTGCTCATCAAGTGCATCCGGTCCATAGGAGTCGTTGATAATGTGCGCCCATCCCAGTATGACCCTCAGAAACTCAGTATCACCTTCCAGGATAGTGAACGATTTTTCGGCACCAGGGTCAGCATCACAGCAGACCGGGAGGCTCCCGTCAATGTCACCAAGATGGCGGGCACCCCTACCACCAGTAGGCAGCGACGGCAGGGCACCCGCATGTACTGACGCCAGGGAGCCCCGACAACGGCAGCCTTTCTGCTCTGCTCTAGAAGCACAGGCAACAGACGATGGGTGATGCAGATACAGGCCAGCGACGTCAGGTAGCAGAAGAAGACGTAGCGGGAAAAGGAGACGAAGATCTCCATGCGACACAGCGCCCAGCCTATCACGGTCTGCTACAATACCCACAAAACACTGTCAACACTACAGGAAGGCGGTGCCAGAATGGCCGTCTACTACACATCCGTCTCCGTCGAGGTAGACCCCATGGCACACGACGTCTACGGGCTACCCCAGAGCCTCCCCCACCTGCTAGACGCCCTAGAGGATGAGCACACCCACATTGGCTCCACCTCCAGCCGCATCCACCTTAGGGGCCATGACGCCACCTTCCTTAATGCACACTTCCTGTTCCTGTGCGATGGGAACGACTTCGATGCTGGGGATCTTGTTCGCCAGGTTCTCCACGAGGCTCCCCACAAGGTGTCGCACTTCACCACACCGGTGAACGTGCACAAGCGTAACGACTGGCTGTCTGACGCCCGCAAGCAAGTAATCCAGGCTGTTAGTGAGCGCGTGAGCCCTGACGCGACCAGCCTGGATGGTGTGGGAGACATCCTGTCCGAGGCGGGTATTACCCTAGAGGAGTGACCCTAGCGGTCGCATTCTCACCTCCAGGTTAACGCTGCGACCACTGCCGTCGGCCGTCACAGATAGCGGTGGTGGCCAGACGGGTACTATAACACCTACCCCGACCCATGTGCTTTCAAGGTCGGGGTAGGTGTTCGTGATTTAAGGTCCGGCCCTCTAAGGGGGAGGGCTCAGAGACCTTGGAGTGCTTGTGCGAGACTGGATCGCCACCGCCCGTTTTCGTCCTCCAGGGCAGACCGGACCATGTGTCGAAGTTCGTGAATACCGTCTGCCTTCTCGGGGAGGTGACGGGAGAGCACTTCCCCGTACCTTGGGTGCGTGTGTACGGGAGTAAGACTCTCAACCTGGTAGCAGGGCTCCAGGTGGCTGCGAACTGCCTGCTGATCCTCGCCTACAGACAGGATCAGCACCGTGTAGGCATCGCCTTCCCCTCGGCGTGCCCTGAGGACAGTGCTGTGACGGCCCAAGTCCCGAATGGCCGCCGCCGCGCCCATGGATCCGGTAGAGACCTCAGCAGCGTAAACCTTCATGGCGCCCTCCCTTTTTTGTGGCGTGTCCTGTTGACATGATCTAGGTTACACGCCGACAGTACACCACAGCAACCCCACATGATGTGTTATGGGTCACTCATGCGCCCCGTGGGGTCAATCCCGGTAGGCGTTCATCTCCCAGATCTCACGCCGCACCTCCCGGCTGGCACGGCTCAACCTCTTCGACTTGACGGCCGCCCAGATGAAGACTGCGGCAATGGCGGCACTGACCCATGTACCCCAGCCCATGACCAGTGAGATCACGAACAGGACTGTGAGCACCCACAGGAGCCGCTTCATCCGGGCGATACTGCGGCGAAGCATCGCGTTCACCTGGTAGAGGTGACTCTCCTCAGGACCCATCATGGCGACCTCCTTCATCTAAAACATGCTTCTTACGCATGCGAACAATACGCTTTAAGGTCGGATGATACCATAGCGGGTTCTGCGCATGCTAGAGCCGGAGAGTGTGACTTGCACCTCCAGTGTAAAGCATCCTGTACATCCTTAGCCGCAGAGTCGTTTTTACTTTCCCCACCTGAGGGACACCTTTAGTCGTAGAGGGGGTGTAAAAGGTTGAGCGCGTGTGCCGCCTTTTTGATCGTAGTGGCACCTAATGGAGCCACCCATGCTCTTCTAGGGCATCCAAAGCGACCCGTCCTGGTTGTCGATAAGCCTCGCGTACAGGTCCTTGTCGTGAGTGTTGACCATGGTGTCGATTTCATCTAGACGGTGGCCCAGTTCAGCATCATCGTTCGGGTCACCCCAGATTTCAGCCGCGGGGTCGATCACCTCATAGACTGGGCCGTCCTGGGTGCTACTAGCCGCCACATGGCGGGTTGTTTTGACGCCATCTGGAGGATTGGAGGGCTTGCGGACCTCTTTATCTCCCTTGCTTTTGGAGCCTTTTCTGTCTGATTTCCGCTCTTTTCTTCCTGCCTTGTTCTTGGGCTTGTTGGGGTTCTTGTTTCCTGTGTCGTCGCTGGTGATGATGGTGGGGTCGTTGATGACGGCGCGCACCCACTCCTGCCACGCCTTCTGAGTTGCGTGGATGAGGTTATCTCTTTTGAGCAGGAATCTTCTCTTGGGGGTGCGCACACTGCTCAAGCGGTCATCGTTGAGCACTAACAGGTCGAGGTAGGCGGGCTTGCTGGCCTCGAGTCTTCCCGCCAACATCTGGGCCCGCGAGTCCTTATGCAGCAGGAACTTGAGGTATTTGTGTCCGTCTGCGAAATACTCATGCAGTACAGTTTCTTTGTAGCCCGCTTTCTTCAGACTCTTCTTCTGCCGCCTGAGGAACGCCTCTAACAGCAGAGGTAAGAACAGGGTGTGGATGTCCCAAGCCTTCCGTCGGGCGTTCATCTGACTCACATATGCATGGCCTCTCATGTCACGTATGCTGGCTGGCATCCGCGACAGAAGGCCCTCATAGGACTTGAGCAGGGTGTCGGGGTCTACGCCTGTGTTCAGGATGTAGAACCTGAGGGTGATACTCATACCGTCAATGAGGGGGGCCCGACTGTCTGCCAGCATCCACGCCTCATATCTGGTGCCTATTCCTTGGGTTACCTTGATGCTTACTCTGTAGGCGTCCCTGAACATGATTGCTATCTCTCTCTTTCGCTCTGTGTTCATTCCTGACACTTGACGGGCTTTGCTTTCTGGGCGGCGGAGTGTCGAGTCGTGCTACCAGATGCGGCCGCCACCATCTTCGTTGGCTATGTGCGTTTCAAACAGGTCCGGTACCGTCTCGATCTCCTTGTTGATCCGGTCCAGTGTCTCTTCCAGGGACTCCCACAAAGGCTCACCCTCAGGGTTGCTGCCCGGCCCGCCCGATGCCATCGTACTGACAGGCACACGGGAAGTGGCTGCACCGCCCCCAACATCGCATCCCTCAGGCCCTAGAGGGTCAGGTTCAGCACTTAGGTCCACATTGGGGTCAGATTCGGTGTCCACCCATTCAGGAACCCACTGCCCGTAACCGTCCAGTCCGCCAGCAGCAGGCCGAATGATTGTCGGGTCCTCCAGTACGTGAGTCACCCAGTCCATCCAGTCGGCCCTCACTGCCGCATTAGGGTGTGCGTCACTGTCCCGTTTGTGAGACCAGGCCAGTGAGCAGGAGCCACCAATGGTGAGTAGGTCACAACCCGCGCTAGGCTCCAGGCGCACGTCAGGGTCGTATGGGTACATGGTGGTAGCCAGCAGGTAGTCCACCGTTCGCCATGAGTCGTCAACATAGGCGGCCACGTCCCTGTACCACTGTAGACCGTCCAGGTTTCGGGACTGGTGTCTGAGGAACACCTCCATCAGCAGAGGCAGGAACAGGCCATAGACGTCGGCGACACGCTCCACCCCAGGAACAGGCACGCCCGGCCCCGGATCCAGGTCTTCCACCATCTCAGCGGGCATGCGCCCCAGCAGAGCCCTGTGCCTGCTGGCAAGCGTGATTGCACCCTCGTTCAGGTCGAGGATGTTGAACCCCATACTGTCGCTGATACGTTTTGCTAACGCTATGTCGTTCTCATCCAAAGCCACCCTAGGCGTGGCGGGGTTGGTGCCTTGGCTGATTCTCTTCGGGGATCCTAGTTCCGGTTTCACTAGATGCTGCCTTCCGTACCTATTCCACTCCTCGACTATATGGGCCTAAACGTGCCCACATCCCTGCCATTGACGCCTACCTCTAGTGCGGGGTGCGGTCACTGCTCGTACAAGCCCAGTTCACCCACCCAGACGGCTAGGGCCTCCCAGAAGTCAGGATCCATGTGGGTGGCCTGAAGGTTAAGCCAGTCAACGATATACCCGTCATGGGTCACCAGGAACCTCCCAAAGTGCTGATACCCCGGGCACTTCAGCAGCAGTTCCGTGCGGTTGAGGTCGATCATGTCAGCGTGCTCCAACAGCGCCCACACGCCGGAACCATGCCCAGTGGCGTGCTTCAGGGCGGCTTCACGCAACACAGCCGGGGTACTGGTAGACGGGATAGTGGTTGCGACCATATCTTACTCTTCCTAGGGTATTAGTGACCGCCAGTACCTTTACGGGGCGGCAGGCCACTAGGGCGGGTTGCTTACAATTCAGTACCCTATGGTAGCACAAGAGCGGAAAAGGCACTACATTCTGGATAGTGGCGTCAGTCACCCACACCCCAGATGTATGCACACAACCAGGGCGGCCCACCGTGTTACGACGTGTGCGGTGACTCAGGGCGTCTAATCCTGAGGGTGTTCTACGCTCAAACGCAGAGAGTGGAACAGGATGCCCCTCCAGGCATGCAAGCATGGGCTTCTACCAGCCACCCACATGCCTGGGGCCACCACCATCCCGGCGGGTGTCCACTATGGCACCGGCAGGCAGGACGATGTTGCTGTACCGAGTCGTCACAGTAGCGGGGTCATCGCGTTTAACGACAAGAATCACAAACCCGTCCCGCTGATCCTCAACACAGTCCACCTGCCACCAGCGGCCCCCTACCAGCACAGCCGCACCCCTGGTAAGGCGGCGGACAGGGGTCTTGCGAGTAGTGGCGGAGGTCATTTCCTGCCGCCTAGATGCTCGTAGTAGTGCAGGCGCCCCAGGTTGGGGATAATGGTCGTGAAGATGAAGAAAATGAAGGGGTTAGTAGGCCATACCCCAAGAATAGCCATCCCAATTATTAGCAGTACATTGACAATAGCCACGCCGCCAATAATTTGAGAAACGGAGTACTTGGGTGCGTTATTGCTGCTCATACCAGCCAGGATAGCACACCCAAGTGGCAGTAGTCCATAGCACCTACTCCTAGGTGAGTCACTTCCTCCTCGGCACCCAACTGAAAGCACAACAGGCAGATACCGCCACCTCCACGGGCGCAAGAACAACCTGCATGACGAAAAAGACAGCCAGGGGCGTGCCAGACAGCACCCACGCCAGGAAGACGGACACGGGGGCGGACAGGGAGAACGCGACGCAGAGCCCCGCAGCCTTCTTGTCCTCGACGTGGAGGCTTCTCTTGGTGTGCCAGTTCTTCTCCATGGGCACAAGCATACACCAGCAGTAGCCGCCCCACCCACCTGGCACTGTGTGACATGAGGCACATGCTGTACACAGGCTGGAAGGGGACGTGTGCCGTACTGGAAGCGGACACACAACCCCATCTGACCTCTCAGGCTTGCTCTCCGGTCTTCTCCTGGTCAGGTCCTATTGGTTTGGCTAGCGTGCACGACTCTGCCGTTCCGGATCACCATGCTCTGCACGGCCCCTTCACTCTGGTTGATCTGCACGCACGACCCACGGAAGCCAGCACCAAAGGTGTGCGCTGCATCCTCCTCATCGTTGGCACCAGAAGCGGTAACACCATCCATGCTACTGGGGTATCTGTCGTCAGGGACTTCCCAGATGTTGTCAGAGTCCGGGTTGATCGTTTCCCCTCTGCTGGCAGTTCCGCCGTCTTGGGCGCTGTCGTGGTTTATTCCCTGGGGGCCACCTGCCCGTTCCTTGGTCGCCTGACTCAAGTTCTTACCCTCTAAGATGAGGTCAATGGACTCGTCTGCATGGTCGGAGGCGTCGTTGGTCCTTTTGGCGACCTCGCTGTCAATGAATGCAGCCGCCCTGCTTAGGATCCTGTTAACTTTGTTGATTACGGCTTCCTGCTTCGGGGTGTTATCGTTACTGTCTAGTGCCTTGATGACGTCCGGGTCTCTCAGGATGGTCTCAACTTCAGCCACCCGCTCCACAACCTTCAGGGTGGTGTCCATGCTAGCCGAGGGCGATTCAATCGCGTACCTGTATAGAGCGCCCCCGAGATTCCTAATCCTGACGTTTAACGTCTCATGGGTTGTTCTGCCCCGAATGCTATCAACCTTGGTAGGGATGAAAAATGACAGGAGGTGACCACCAATGCGGGTACTGTATACCGGGCGGTGGTGGTGGATACACCCACCCTGCATCATCCTGTAGACATATACACATGCTTTTATACTCAACCAGATGCCCAGCGCCCATGCGGCTGAAGTGGGGCCACCTGCCACATAAGCCGCTCCCCCAGCCATGAGGGTGAACACTAAGTTCGCAAGTATGTGACCTGGCGACTGGATGATGTGCCTGGTTGACCACCTGGTGGATGACCACAGGTTGTTAGGAAGTGCCCAGTCCTGTCTGCGCGCGATCATATTTCCTCTTTCTTCCTTGCGTAACTAGTGTTGTCGCCTGTGGTGACCCTCAAATTACTGTCCCCCCAGAGTGTGAGGTTGTCTGGGTCGCTGCTAGTGCTGGACCTACCGTCAGGATCAGCCCCTATAGTATCCGGATCCTGACTGTCACCTACCATCAGGGTGTTGGCCTTCGTCGCGGAGGCACCTTCGTCACCTGGGCCGTTGACAGCAAAGTCGATAGCCCGTTCAATCCCTGCCGCTGCGCCCTTGCTAAACATTTCGCGCACCCGTCTAGTCTCCTTCACGATGAGATCTTTGGCGTCATCGATCAGGTTATTCAACCCGTCGATTGCCTTATCCTCGTCGTAGCTCGTGCCGCTGGAGGTGAGGGCCCGGATCGTGTCCTCCTGCCTAAGGACAGTCTCGACGACAGCCAGGGACTTCAGCACTTGATTGTCTGGGGTTAGTTCTTCGGGTGACTCGGAGAGTGCGTCATAGTAGGCTATGGCCGCTTCACTCAGCCCTTTGAGGTATGTGCTAGTCCTCCGCCACGCCCTGCTCTTCTGCCTCTCTAAGTATGGGAGTTCGTTCGGGATGTACAGGGAGACCAGATGCCCACCAATGTTCATGTCAAACAGGCTGCGCATACCCCTGATTAGCCTTGTGTGCAGCCACCAGTAGTAGGTCCAGACAACGGCCCCCAGAGTCATGGTGGCAAGCATGATACCGGCCAGCAGGTACGCGCCCGGATACCAGACAAGGCCAGAGAGATAGACGACACCAAACTCAACGATCATGAACACCAACAGAGGGGCCCATTTGGTTCTGGATTCCCACCGGGCTGACGACCACAGGTGGGTTGGGATGTCCGGGTTGCGCGGCCTGAAGAAGACTGGATCTGTCACGCCTCGTTCACTTCCCTGTCATTTTTGTGTGCGGCACGATCCCTTGCTTGGCGGGCCTGGGCGGTCGCAAGACGAAACGACATTTTTATTGCTCGTTCAAGTAAGGAGCGGTCACGTCCGTACCCTCGCTCCATAGACTCCACGTCCTTGAGCAACCTCAGCCCTACCGACGGGTCTATGAAACCGCCCTTCACCAGGATCTCGATGCGGTTGCGGATCATGTTTGCTGCCATGAGTGCGGTCTGACGGTCACCGTGCTTGCGGGCTGATACCATGAGTGGCATCAACTCTCCGTGGATTGTTCGCAGTGACTCGGTGAGGAAACGGTCTTCTTTGGCGGTACTGTCGCAGCCGTTATTGTCTTCTATACTCATGCTGTTCATCACTTTCTTCTCGCCCCTGTTTTGTTGTTCCCTTGTGGCTGGCGTGTTCCCGCCCCGCATTTTGGGTGGAAGCAAGAGTGTGAGGAAAGCCCTCTTACCCCTTGCCTGTTGACTGTTTTGCCTGTCAGGGGTTCCGTTCCGTGTCCGGGGCGAACACGTGATCGTCCGACACTCGGTTCAGGGCTTCGACTACGACCTGGGTGGCCTCAGTGTACTTCATGGCCGCCATCTTGTTCACGATATCTAGCAGGCTGTCAGGGCTCAGCGCACCCTCCCAGGTATAGTCATCGTAGCGGCCCGCCGGTGCCTCAAAGGGGTTCTGGGAGATACGGAACCATAGCATCAGGATCTTCCAAGGCTCCCGGCCGAGCGGCTTCCCCTGGATGGTGACCTGCACAGCCATCTCCTCCAGCGAATCCAGGTAGTCGTCCAGTCTGCGCCCAACGTAGTTTGAGCGCAGCCATACTCGGTGCCCACTCGTTAAGGGCGGCCGCGTATCAGTGCGACTGATGTCGTTGTCGCCGTCGTTAGTGGGGCCCGCGTCCTCGTCAGGGCTATTGTCCTTGACTGCTGGGGTGTCATTGCTGGAGTCCCCCTCGTCCTCACTGCCGCACAGGGACTCCAACTCGGACACCTGCTCCCTGGTGAGGTCTCCGCTGGCAATGATGTGCCGAACGAGAGCGAACACGTCGAACGACAGGTCCATCGCCTCATCCACCACGTCTGAGGTGTTGCTGTAGTCGGTGGAGCGAACCTCATCCGGGTCAGTGAAGTACCACCACTGAATGTCCTCCAGGGCCTTGCGGATCTGCTCGAAGGTCATCTTCTTACCGCTAATCTTGGGCATTTTCTTCCCCCTTGTTATCTTGCTTTACTGTGGGTCTATTAGTGCGGGTCTACTCTACTGGTTCAGAAGACTACCTTGCGTTTGAACTCCCGATCATACAGGCACATTGCGCTCACGGCAATCTTTGCCATGTCCCGATCGTTGATATGGTCTTCTACCTTGCTCAGGGTGTACGCGATCCCACCGAACATGTTGTCGTTGTGCTCTGAGATAGCAGAGATCTGATCAATGACCTGCTGCACAAAATACGCCTTGTCGTCAAACGTAGAGGTGGGATCCTCGATGTCATGCGGGCCAATACGGTGGTACGCGAGCCGCGCCAGGTACAACCAGGCTTTAGGTGAGTTGTGCTTGTCGGCGAGGTCGGCCACCTTGCGGAGCGTGTCAATGTCGGCCAGGCGCTTGTCCCAGTCATTGAACTCGTCACTGAGGAACACCTGGACAGTGTTGCCATCCAGGTACTTGCTGACAGGCGGAAGAGTATACGAGAGAACCGTCTGCATAGCCTCCATGACGTCCCGCGTGTCCGCACTCAGCCCCCACTCTCGCTCACCCATCTCAATCATGGTCCCTAGCGACTCATACTCGTCAATGAGGGGTCGGATGTCCCACTCTACAGGAAGAGAGTGCAGAACGTCATCCTTGCTGATGATGGTGTCCTCATCAACCTTGTAGTCACCCTCTTCGGTGACCTCAGCGATGAGGATGCTGTCAATAGTCTTGTATAGGAGGGAGAAGATTCGAACCAGATTAACGTCACCCATTGTTGTTCCTTTCTTTTGGGCGTGCTCTGTTTTACTGAAAGGCTGAGGGAGAATCGGGGTATCGTCTGGCGTCCACCTGGAGTCAATGCGCAGCCTTCTATACGCCTCTGCTGCACTCGCTGTGTAGGCATGCAGATTGCGGGAAGGTCCACCGTCGGGGCACTCAGGGAAAAGGGGGCCGTTGGTGGCCTCGTGCTGATCAACGGCCCTTACCAGGACCTGAATGCATCCAAGTATCACCCCGATCTCATCCTCAGACGGCTGCTCCTGTGTGCTGAACGCGGCAACAACTGGAGGAAGGTCACCCCCGGTGCGTTCCGCCACTGCGGCTGCGTTAGCAACAGCCAAACGAAGATTAGCGGCGATCCACTCAAGCCGCTTCCCGGTCACGTCTCGCTCCGACATGCTCACCCCTTATCTAGGTAGGTCAGGGTCGTCTCTCTGCGTCAAACATACACCACCAGGCACCAGCACGCCACTCCACACAAAGTGACATAGGCCACAACCAGTAGGTGCCCTTGTGTACGTCCCGCCGGTCAGCCAACCCCACCTCCCCTGAGTGGGGCCCGCGCATGTGGCCGCCTGCCCGACCTGGGGCGACACCTCTTTAAAGAGTATGTTGCGAAATCACAGGAAACTGCCTATAATGCACTAAAGTCCCTTACCCGTAGCAGGGACACCAAACCTACTCCGTGTAAGAGATACACGCACTCTACTCAGTTAGCATGCGCTAGGGACACGCATCTAGGCCCAGGCCGTATCCGCCCATAGTTGAAGGAGAACCTCATGACCATGCAGTACATTGCACCCGAGATCGTAGAGAAGCACGCTGAGACCATCCTGTCCGCCATTGCCGGTGCCGCAATCCGCGAAGTCATACTGCGCGAGTACCTAGACGACGACCAGGTACGTGCCAGCGTCACACTCATCTTCGATAATGGGGCCACTGTATCTATAGCCGACACCGTATCCTCCTACCCTATCGCGGACACCCTGCCGGGCCAACGAGTCACCGCCGTCGTGACTTCCAGGAACGAAGACGGCTATTGGGGGCTCGATTACCGGAACGGCCACTCATCCATCTTCCACACTGACGGCAACATCAACCCGGCCGACGCTATCACCATCACAGTACCCAGCGAGACCACCTGAGGTAGTTCATCGGCTCATCTCACGCCCTTTTTTGCTGGCGGTAGCAATCTCGGTGATCATGGTCGCACGGCAGCAACAGGGCTGGCACATGGCGGTAACGTCAACCCATGAGGCAAGCATCACACCACCCTGAGTTGACAGCAGTAACCCATCTCCTTAATCTGGAGTGTTCACGATCAATCAAAGCGTCCTGCAAGCAAGTAGCAGGGCACAGGCCACAGGAGAAGGAATCATGGGCAACGACAACAAGGCCACAGCGAAGTGGAAGTTCAACTGGGACGACGAGAACACGGCTGAGAGCATGCTGGTCGGCCGGAAGATCATCAACGTTGAGAAGGTAGATGAATTCAGGGCTGACTTGGTACTGGATAATGGCACCAAGGTCGCTGTCACCGGCAACATGGGGTCGTGCTGCTCGAACGGCGACGTCACTATCGAGAAGTTGTACGAGGGTGGGGTCACGGGCCGCATCATGGGCATTAACGTAGTGGACAGGGAGATCGAGTACCGGGATAACCGGATCACCTTGTTCATCATGGTTGAGGGCTCAGATCTAGCCCTGGTTGAGTTCGCTGGCGACGAGGGGTGGGCGTCGTGCTACGGGTATGGCTTCACTGTCTCTGTGATTGAGTGAGGTACACGTCCCTCTGAGTATGGTTTCACTATTCTGGCTCGCGTCACCATGCTGTGTTTCTTGGTGACGCGGGCCTTTGTCGTGCTGGGTTCGTTGAGGGTGGTTGGGTAGCAGGGGTCGAACCAAAAACCAGGTGCTTGATGTGCTTGTGATCTTCCCTTGCTTCTGCTATCATTAGGTCGTTTAGTTATTGGCCTGATTCTGAGGGAGGCGAAGGGATGCTTCTGACTGCTGTGCCCCTAAGTTGGGGACGAACTGGGGTTCTGGGCTCGGTGCGGAAGGTTGCCCGAGTGAGACCAAACGAGATCGAGTCCTATCAGGAGTTCATCTCCCTGGCTGAGGCGGCCCTGGAGGCACATGGCCTGTCCCCCGTGTCCACCGGGTTCTTCACCAACGAGGGTGAGACCCTGATTGCACAGGTCATGCTAGGGAGGGTCGGGCACACCCTGACCTCACTGGGGGTGCTGGTGCGAGCCAGAGGGTGTCCGGTGCGGGCGTTCACTTTCCAGGCCAGTCGGAGTGACGCGCGTGCCGTGGTGGCTGACCTGGGGGATCACCTGAACCGGATCAAGTAAGGGAGATGAGGCAGAGGCCGAATTGGTACGAACGCGAGTCTATTTCACCCTTGCCGCAGTGTGATTCCTGTCAGTGTTTCCAATCATATTTTTGTGTCAGATATATAAAGGCGGAAGGCGACACACCCATGACCTGAACTAGTCAGACAGGACACGGGGCATGCGGCACCACACGGACACACCCCTCACTTGGAAGGGACATGAGGTTGAGTAAAACAGACGAGCAGCAGTATGTGGACGACGAGTACCTGGAGGCCCTGGCCGAGGAGGAAGACACCGGCGTCAACCACAACCACCAGCACAATGAGGAGGGTTACAGCACAGGGACCCAGGATGAGGGCGGATACCTTGAAGGCGACGGGGACGGCCACTGGATGCCAGAGAAAACCACCCCAGTGTCACCAAAGCACGACACAAGTATACTGGCAGCGACTCAGGGACTCACACTGGCCGTCCAGGACGTAGCAGACTCCTGCACCGGTGACGTCAAGGTGCGGATCTCCTACCTGACCGGCGGGGAGAACGATGGCACAGACCCAGTAAGAGGGTACGAGATCACCACCCCCATGACCTACCTGTCGATCATGTCTATCGCTGAGTCCACTGGCCTGACGACAGCGAAGGTGTACGTGTCCTACCGCCGCCCCGTATCCCCCGGCAACTACCAGTTCAGCGACTACAAGTTCTCGGGGACGCACCCACTGTCGCCGTCCGGGTTCGTAACCGCCACATCAGCCACAGAAATAGCGAAGATGGTGTACTACTGACCCTCTCATGAACGTCTAAAGCGCATATGGCCGCTGGGGCTCTGACGTCCTGGCGGCCATATTTGCTGCAACCCACCGCCCCTCTGCCGGTTTCTCTTTTGGGTGTCAGGCCGCAGTAGTGCGCACCACTAGACGACTTCCCTTGTGCTGGTGTATGATCCAAGACGGCAGTAGTGCACCCATCGTTGCGGACGCACGCCGCAAGCGAGGACAGAAAAGGGTCGAAAGAGGGGGTCAGTGAACATATTCTGGAAGACCTTGCGTCGAGTTGAAGTATCTGGTGTTCGAGGTGGTTGAGACGTGCTGACGCAAACAGGCGACGAGAAGAACGACTCAGGTGACCCAGAGGGCGCCCTCAATCTCATGTATGATGACACCTACCTAAACTTGATACGGGCAATGCGTGAGGATAACAGGGCGCGTAAGCGTTTCATTACCGCGGTCTGTGCCATCGAGTCAAAGGGCGTGACGGATCAGAGACGCATCCGTGAGGTGATCCACGCCAGGGCCCGCACCCAAAGCAACAACCGAAACGGCACCCCTACCCCGTTCGTCTTCGAAAGGGTCGTGCGACTGATCGCCAAGGATGAGCCCATCCTGTGGCTGATGCGGGACGCCACCGGCAGCGTGTACCAGATGATCATGGCTACACACAGGAGAATGCTGCAAGGGCTCACAGGCTGGCTGGTATCCATCATCATGCTCAACTGGGCCGTGGATCTGGTACTAGGTGACGGCAAGGTGACACCGGACCGCCTGTCCTATGAAGCAACAGCCGGCTGGCAGGACTGGTTGGACAACACCCAGTGGGGGAACCACTTAGGGTGGGACAGTCGCATACATGGCGACCCGACCCCGGAGCACGTCTACTGTCGGCTACTCACCCATGTGGGAGTTCCCGAGCACGTTGCGCCCGCCATGGCCCGCTGCGGCGACTTGCATGTCATCTTAGGGTCCATGGTAGAGTCGGCCATGATTACGGCAGGCCGGTGAGAGGTTTAGGTTATGGCGTTGGCGTTTGAGGCGGCCTGTGACCCCAGGGCGGTGTTCCACAGGTTGCGGAAGTTCACTGGGGGTGAGGGCTGGGGTAGCAGCATCGATGCCCAGGAGCACAGGGAGGGTAGCAGCCCATTCTTCTTTGACTACAAGGGGCGGAGAATCTGGTTCCTCTACACCAGAGCGGACAGTGAACCCACGTATCGGGTCCTGCCTGCACGCCCCCATGAGCCGACAGTGGAGGCCCGCTTCCACTGGGGCAGGAACGCAACTATCGTCTGTCACCTGGACAACTCTACGCTCACCATTGACCTGGTGGATGGTGTGAGTTTCTGCCCACGACTGGACCCTAACCCGAAGATGATCGGGGCCGTGTTCTTCACCATGATCAGACTCCTGTTCCTTGGCCGTGAGATCAACCGGAGGTACAGTAGTCTGCAACGAGACATGCGCATGTGCACTACTCCAGCGAACATCCACGCGGAACGTACCATGCTGGTTGACGAGACTGATGTGACCGCCTCTATCCTGTTCGCTGTGGACAGTGAGATCGCCCCAGACGCAATCAGGCTCGGCGGCAGGAACGCGATCAGGCACCTGTACACGGGAAACTATGATGACATGGTGCCAGCATACAGTCAGGCTCAGGGTGACTACAGCAGGGATCTGGAGCGTCTGGCGTCACTGAACCGCAGTGATCCGTTGCGGATCCGTCGGGTTGTGAAATGGCTGCGGGCCGAGTACACACACAACTATGGCTTGTACTTTACCCATCTGAGGGGGCTGGCTTCGCGGCTCATACACAGGCAGCCTTCAGTAAGGTGGCTGGTATCGGACGCCACGAGCACCATATGTGAGGAGGTGCTGCGAGCCGGTTCAACCAGGAATAGTGCCCCGCCCGTCGCGGACCAGATACCCGCTATCCTGCTGCACCGAGCATCTCCCCTCATGTTTGAGAGGCGCAAGTCAGATAAGAGCAGGGCAGGGGACAGCCTGTGCGACCTAGAGGGTAGCACTAGGAAGGTCCTTTGGGGCGACGAGGGTGACTGGATGATCAAAATAGAGAAGATCTCTTGTCGGTTGCTCACCTACCTTGGGGTGCCAGAGGGTACTGCCCGCACCATCAGTGTCTCGGATGACCTGTGCCCGGTACTTTCTGCGGTCATTGAGTCTATCCAGTAGATGAGAAAAGGCGTGCGCCCAGGTGTGAGGACCAGACCCAGGGACGTCATGCACCTGGCCGGGGCGTGACGGGCTGTGTGACAACACCCAAGATGCTCTCTACACCTGTTGATAACCCTTGGTGTCATGTGGTATCATCGGCACCCAAACACACCCACCAGCACCTTATCCGAATCACCCGAAAGGACGGGGAGCCGCATGTTCGAAGACAAGATGTACGAGGCAGCCAGCCGCCCACACGGACTCGTCTCCAGCATGCCAGCAGAGTGGACGTACATGGTAGACTCACCTACTCGGGACCCGGAAATAGTGGACAAGGATCCAGAGGAGACACTGGGGCACATCGGATACCTGTCCTACAACCGGGACACGCCCAACGAGATCCTGTTCCGCATAGACGTGGAAGACAATGAGGTCACCTATAACACTCGCCTCGACCAGACGCCAGCCGTGTCCATCACCTTTCGTCGCGGGGAGGATGCCCCTATCAGCATCAGATGCGGGCTCACTAGATCCACCATCGACGTCACCATAGTCCAACTTCCTCTCGCCACGGAGGACGTCTGCAATTATGTTGCCCGCCGCGTAGTCGCATTAGCGGTCATGCTGTACCTCATGGGTGTGGAAGCGGACGCGAACCACCTACACCAGCAGCGTGACATGAGCATTGAGGTTCCCGCGAAATACGTGCCAACTGGACCCAAGGGCGACATCATTGTGGACTGGCAGAGGGCCGCAACCATCCTGTTCTGCTGCGACTCAGGTGTCACCCCTGAAGTTGTCCGAACAGCAGAGGACCCTATCAGCCTCCTCTATGAAGGCGGATACGGCGACCTATCCAACATCATGGACGACTCAACCTCCGAGATGATCACAGTAGCGAAGAACGACCTCAAGGGTTTATCCTATTTCGAGGGTGATCAGCCGTGGCGGATGCGCACACTCATCAAGGCGGGAACCCAGTGCGCCGCCATTCGAGACACGTGGAACCTGAGATCCTTGTGGCCCGCCGCGACCCGCATATACATGGATTTTTACCTGCAATGGATGATAGCGAATGCACCGGATGGCATCCACAACCGGATCGCAGAAGACCTCACATCGCAGTGGCTCAAGTTTTTCTCCACCCCCCACGATATCTCGCCGTCTGAGAAGACAGCACTGATACTCACCTACCACGCTGCATCCGCGGCCCTGACCGGGGAGATGATGACAGCAGAGGAAGTGAGTGAGCGACTGGATGACACTAGTAGCACACCCCACCCGGTCGGGGAGTGGTATGATCGGGCATCCTGGGTTTACAGCAGCGACGGCAGTCTCACACACTACGTCACACGCAGCCTGTCATCTACTCACCTATCTTGGGATGCCGGAGGCCGCAAGCCAGTCTCTACTGTCACCAGACGCAGTGTGTGAGACCTTGTGTGCAATCATCCAGGACACCATGCGCCCAGGTAGTGAGGCAGAAAACCGCGATTAGCGGTGCTCGCCACAGCTACCAGGTTGGGGCGATGACTACCTAGTAGTGGCACTCTGCCCAACCTGGTGATGGAGAGGACGCGAGAGGCGAGATCCTTGCTGGGCGTGTTACTCATGCAGGGTGTCGCTATCCGTTTTCGGCTGACGAGAAACGATACACGCACACCACAGAGAAAGAGCGGGATCACCCTTCCCTGTGGTGTCATGATTCCTGCTGACCGCTAATGTCGAACAGGACTGGCATCGTAGTCAACAGGTCGTCAATCGCGTTTCACCTTCTTCTTGCCGACACGGAACCGGCGATCTCTTCGCTCAAGAGTAACAACGCCAAGAGTGTTACTCCAGGACTTGTTGGCCTTCACCACACGGATCCCCTCGTTACGCTTGATAGCCCAGATAAACATCTCAAGTGCTCGCTCAAACCCCACAATCCTAGAAACTTTGACAGCATCACTATGGTACCACCCAATAACCTCCTTCATTCCCTTGACTCCACGAATGTATGCATCGCACCCTAGAATGAGGTCCTCTGTGGCTTCGCTAATCTTGTCAAGCCTCTTACCAGTAATTCTTCCTAGCACCCCAAACCGGATGTCACGAATCCACTCACCTTCGTGTTCATCGTACTTGAAGACGAAAAAATCATCATCGCAGCCAGCAAGAACGATCAGGGAAAGATCACCAGTCAACAACTGGACGCTATCGGTGAACTCATCATTGAAAATATTCGTCACGGGAAGAATGCACATCGCCTCTACCGGAGAGATCTTGCTTATAGCGGCAATGACCTCATTGGGCGTCCTAGCCTCAACAACAGCCTTGACGTTCTTGTCGGTCTCAGCAAGAAACTCAGTGGCAAAATGATCCAGCATTGGGACTCTCCTCTTGTTTTGACATCATAACCTCTCACTCGAGAGTAAACTTGATACGCCAAGTATACTATGAAATGCGAACTAGCGCAACCCTTAACCAAATGGAGTAGGCCACCCCAGGGTGAGGCAAGTTACAAGGGGGATGAGAGCGGGGGAAGGCTCAGCGCCCGTTAGAAGTCGGCGTCACTGTCCTTGTACTCCTGGTGGCGGCGGGAAATGTAGTCGCGGATCAACGCCTGGTCCTCAACCCCGTAGAAGAAGTCAATACCATCGAAGTTGACCTCTCCTCGATTACTTCGGATGACATTCACGGACCAGACCTCATCGTTGGTCGCGTCGCTGGTGGCCCACAGGCATGTCAGGCAGGCGTCATCCTTCCGGTCCAGTACAATAGCCGGAGCGAACAAGGGAACGTCCTCGATAGACGAGTAGACCTTGATGGTCCGGTCAGCCTCCCGAATACAGACGGGCTCACCGGTCGTGATGAAATCGCACACGCTCATTAGGGTGTGCTGGGCTCGGCTTGATGCGTCAGACTGGGCGTTAGATGCCCTCAGGATCTCTGCCTGATCTGCTGGCGTCATGTCCAGCCAGTGCTTGCGTGGCATGTTCACTCTTCCTCCAGGTCGTCGTTGGTGTTGGTTTCTGCTGCCAGGTGCTCCAGGATGTTTCCCGCGCACTCTAGCAGGTCATAGTTGCGGTCGCGGTGCATTCGCCCCACCTCCACTGCGACCCAGTACAGTGAGGAGGCGGCTTTTTCATGGGCGAGACTCTTGTTGTCCGAGTACTCGCCATAGGCCCCATTGACCTCCTCCGCGCACGCCAGAAGGTCCGCGGCCACCTCACCCACAACATTGGGGGAGAGTTCCTTGATGGCCTCAATAGTCTGGGGCATGAACAGGGAGGGACTGGTCATGGTTGATGTCTTTCTCGTGCTCGCTAGGGGCTGTCGCACCAGCCTAGGCGGAGAGGTGGTCCTCCTTTTGCTGGTGTGGCTTAGCCCTTGTTCGAGACAGTGATACCACGGGCTTGTCGGGGCCTGCAACTACTGGCATCCACATGGTCGTGTGATGCTGGCAACAATGCTTGATTGTGTATGATTAACGAACGCCTAGCGCATCTGTGCCGCATGGTCTTCCTGGCGTGCCCAATAGGCTCATTGTCTAGTTCAAAGGGCCGCACTCAGCCCCCACCTATAGGGGTTGGTGGTTAGAAAACCCATTGCTGGGGCGGATTCATGGGGTTCCCAAGTCGGGTTTCCCACCGGGACCACAGGAACAGTTTCAAGGGTGTATCCATAGCCACCAGTAAAGGGCGAGAAGGAGACGAGCAGCAATGGCAAACAGGGCCAGCAGGCACGGAATGACGAAGTGGCACCCACGTAAAAGCGACGGCAAGGCAGTCAGGTGCGAGGCTGACGTCAGGAAGTGCCCAAGAACTAAGGAGGGTGAGGTGCACGTGTACGCCAACGCCCCAGGTGAGGCCCAGCGGAAGATTGACGCCATCAAAGCCGAGTACGCCGGTGACGGGTTCTTCGCCACAGCATCCACCAGCAGCCCCAACACTGTTGCTGCCCCACCGCCGGAAGAGGGCGGTGACACCCGAACAGGGAAGGCGTGGGAGCAGATGTCCCTCGTTGAACAGGGGCGCGAGTGCGAACGCATTCTGAACGAGGCCATACGAAACCGCCAGCCAATCAGCGGACTAGACCTGTCACTACGCCACCAGTACGCTGAACGCGCCCTGTCTCAGGCGATACGCGACGGCAAGATCACCAGCAAAATCTACGCATCCAGTGAGGTCCCCGGCATGGAGTACACGAAGGAGCGGCACCTGGCGCAGCAGGAGATCATTGAGGACGTGCTCAAGGCCCACGACAAGGTACCCTGTGAAGGAAAAGCGGTCCTGTCCGGCGGAATGGGTGGGGCAGGTAAAACCACCGTCCTCACCCGGTACCTCGGCATGGACACCAGCCAGTACATCACCATCAACCCGGACGACATCAAAGAGATCATGGCCGAGAGGGGCATGATCCCGACCTTGCGTGGTCTCACCCCTATGGAGTGCTCCACGCTCGCTCACCAGGAGGCCTCCTACATCTCCAGCCTCATCATGAAACGTGCCATCGCTGAGAAAAGAAACATCATCCTGGATGGCACCATGGCTAGCATGAAGTCCATGAGGCGCAGAACCGGGCAACTTCGAGACGGCGGATACCACATGAGTGCCGTGTTCGTTGACATCACCCCGGAAACCTCCCAGAAGCGGGCCACATCCAGGTACCAGAGAGGCATGAGCAAGTACACAACCTCAAGGGAGGGGCAGGGTGGCCGTATCCTTCCCGCATCAGTCAACCAGGGCAACACGCCAGAGGACCCGACACGGTTCAGGTCACGCAGCGCAGAGAACCTGGCGGCCCTGTACGAGGACGGCACTATCCCCAACACCCCAGTCATCTACAACAACGACGGAGACGCCCCACAGCCCGTAGCGTACGATGACTTTGTTGGTAGGGTTGAGTATGAGTGACCATAATCACTAGCCTGCTACTGTCGCCACCACACCCGACTGTGCTACCTTGACCCCACAGGTCGGTTTAGGTGCACACCACCCAACCCTGCCTATTCACCAACAGCACAAAAGAGGAGGTCAACATGGCGGAAACACTAGTTGACATCTACAACGACTATGTTACTGACCCCACCAAGGATCGTGGCACCTACATTCGGCGCATCCAGTCCATCCCCGACGAAGATGTGCCCACCATCTCATATGACCGGGACGGGATGGTCCTGGACGGGGGCCTGGACGCAAACACCACCACGGATGTTGTTGCGCTCGCCGGGCACCGCAAGGACAACCAGGAGACCCTGTACCAGTTCTTGACCATTGTCGCAACCGCGCGCCCCATTAAGCCACAGTTCGACCCCAACCTCTACTGACAAGGAGGGGTGAGGAAGTGGCGGCCGAAACCCTAGTTGACATCTACAACGACTACTATGAGGACGAGGATACCCCAGCACAGGTGTTCGTGGCCCGTATCCAGGCGATCCCCAGTGATAACTTCCCCAGGGTCACCTATGATGAGGACAGCCAGGAGGACATCACGGGCGGCCTCGACAGCAACACCATCTCCGCGGTGAGGGCTGTCGCTTACGCTAGCCGTGACGACAGGGACGTTTTTGACGCCTTCATGAACCTCGTTAAGGCGGCACTACCCGAACTGCCCGCCATGTGACCCCAGCGGAGGCGACTGCGGGCGACGTAATCGGAGGGGTACCAAGGCCGACTGTGCGCCCAGTAAGAGCAGAAACGATGGATGAAGCGGCAAAGGAGAGTTACATGGCTGACAACATCATTAGTGGGATCCATGAGCAGGCGTCTATGCTGCCAGGCCACCGGGTGAAGTGGAAGAAGAGAGGCGTCTCCGTCACGGACACTTTCACCTATGAGGGCATGATTGTGCAGGTCACCTATGACACTGACTACCGACCCCTCAGCGGCCCGCCAGGGGTGCGCTCATGGGTGACTAGTATCAGGTTGCGTCACCCGGACCTTGACCTGGAGAACGGATGGAGCGAGCATGGGCTCGGATACTCCACTAGGTTCCTCAGTGAGCAGTGCAGCCACCTGGCCGAGTACGCCACCATCTACCGGCTGCTGGAGTCCGCCGGTTTACGGGCATCCTGCAAGACGTACCTTCCTGTGGTTGCAGCCACCGGGGGTAGGGACTACGCCTTGGCGCTCCGTAACGACAGTATTGAAATCCTCCCCTCCGGTGGCACTCAGGATGAAGATGCTACCCGTGAGGAGGATGCTCGCCTAGTGCCTGGTATTGTGGAAGCGCTTCGAGGATACTACCAGGAATCTAACAGGGTCATCCAGGTGGTTACACGCGACGGCACTATTGAGGTGTGATACGTTGCCCACAGGAGTCAACTAGCCCCTGGACGGTTTGAGTCACCACGGCCGGACAGAAAACGAAGAGTCACTATGAGCATGTACGAGAACACCCCATATGGGCACATCGGCAGCAACGCGGACGGTACGCTCACATGGCGGAGTGCCGACAGTGAAGTGAATCCCACCCTGGCTGGCGACCGCACCCGCATCAACCTCAACACTGTTCATGAGAGTGGCACACTTAGACACCTTATGCGTAAACCTGGGTGCGAGGCTAACGCTGTGGTAGTTGAGGTGGAGTGCTTCGAGACCATGGAGGCACTGGGGTTGCCCGTCAACTTCGACGAGTATGGTGTTTTCGTCACCACCCCCATGGGCTCCCAGTACCGTCTTAACGGGTGCGACATGGGTGGGCAGGTCGCTATCCTGGATACGAGCGAACACAAGGATCCGGACCTCATTGAGCAGGTCAGCCAGGTGGTGCTCAAGATCACTGGCCGCGATGCTGTCTATTCCGCTCTACTATGATCTACTATAGGGGTGGTTAGGTGGGGCCACATCCTCCAGGAGGGCCTAGGATACTGACACCAGCGACTAAACCACGCCCGAAGAATGCGGCAGGAAGACCAACAAGAGCACAAGGAGAAACTAGACAATGGACACTAATGTGGCAAAGGTAGCCATCCAGGAAGCATACGATGAGGCGGTCACTAAGGAAGGGCACGAGGTTGATTGGGTCACGGGGCGCACAGGTGAGGCGTTCACAGACGCATACGACCTGGACCGCCTAGAGGTTGTCATCATCTACGACATTGACATGCCACCAGGTGGCCCCTTTATGGACCTAGCGCTTCATCGTGGGGCGTGGACTCTGATCTGTGTGCAGCACAAGGATCGGGGTTTCAGGATGCAGCGGGCATGTGAAGGCATCGGCTACAAGGACCGTGACCTTCAGGGCCTCATTGACGGGGTAAGCACTTCCGCTAGCATCTATGAGGCGTTCCTGGCGGACCCGCAGTTGCAGAGGAGAACTGGACGCAACCCAGACGCGCCCGTCTTCGTAGACGACGACGGTGTGGATTACAACATCAACCCTTATGGCAGCCGCAACTGGGTATCGGTTTACTCGAAGGCAAGTGCTTATGATCAAGACCTGGTGGATCATGCGCTAGAGGTTATCCGGGAGGCGTCGGGCAAAGAGGTCAGGTACGGCAACTTCCCTCCCAATGGGGACACGCCTGAGAGCCACCCGGAGACGTCCCTGACGGTATGGGGTGACATCATCCAAGCCATGTACGACATCGCGTCAGAGACACCTGGGCATGACGTCGTGTGGGTGCGTGACGGCATCGAGTTCCGTGAATCCTTCACACACATGGGCATGAACGTTCAGGTCAAATACACGATTGACGACATCCTGTCCGTGTTCATCAAAGAGGATCCAATGATCACTAAGATCAAGGTCACCCACCCGGACCTGAATCTTAAGCGCGAATGGAGCAGGAGCGGCCTAGGGTACCCGAACAGCACCCTGGACACCCTGTGTGAGGCACTACGGGCGCGCGCTGACCTGTACCAGGCTGTCAAGGAAGCAGAGTTCATGGTCGCATGTAATGGGAATAGTCTAGTTGTCATGGGGCCACGCTCTGAGATGTATGACCTGACGATCACCCCGGAAGCCATCGAAGTCACCCCCGACGAGGAGAGTTTCACAGTGGCTGGGGTCCGTGAGGTTGACAAGCCTTTGTTGACCTATTTGGGGCAAGCACTTCACAAGTACGCTTCCGAGCACAACCGCAGCAGCGTTTACGTCCGCCGAAACGTGTTCGCCTAATCAACTACTCCACCACCCACCTTGTTGCGCTAGTCCCGCCGGGGTGAGGGTTGGGTTGCGAGCCTGTAGGGGCCACCGGGGACAGAAAAGGGCCCGGCCAAGATCAAGTACGCATCTGATCTTGGCCGGGCTTCTCGTGTGCTCTACACCCTCCCCTGGGTGCGCGTCAGAGGGCGTGTTTCGGTTCCGCTACCCGCTTATGCGGCCCCCAGGGCGGCGAGCAAGGTTGTGACAAGCACGGTCGCCCCATTGTAGGTGGCGTGCAACCCATAGGCGCCCCAGATGTGCTTTTGCTTCAGCACCAGGAGACTGTTGACAAACCCGACCAGCCCCGTCCAGATGACGATGAACCAGTCTGACACGCTATTGAACCCTTGTGCGTGGGCGAGCCCGAACCAGACGGTAGCGAACAGGACCCCCAAGAACCTCGCCAACCTAGGGTCCTTGACACCAGTCTGGAACGAGGACAGGATCATGCCCCTGTAGAACATCTCCTCCAGTAACGGGATAATGAACGGGGTTGCCACATACCAGAGGAATACACGCCACCCGCCGGTGAGGCCACTCAGGGAAGCGGCCGTGGTGCTGGAGGACATCTTGACGCCCATGGTGACGAGCCCGTAGTTAGCCAACTGGAGTGCCAGCCACATTCCGGCACCGGCGAGCACACCGAGCCCCAGGTGCTTGAGGTTGAACCCTTTCACCTGTAGGAACTCCCGCCACCTGCTGACGCTTCCGGTGACTACTGCTGTCGCCGCCACCATAACGGCCAGTTCCGCGACGGTGACTGCCAGGAGGAGACTTTGGATGCTGGCAGGGTTACCGCCGAGGATAGCGACCAGGACAGTGACAGGGATAGCGGCGACAGCGAGCCACAGGAACGCCCCGTACCCGGTGATGAGCGCGGGGACACGCTTCCACCTGGCGCGTTCCGCTCGCTGCCTTGTCAGGATCAGGGCACCCATGGGGTCTACTGGGGGTATACACCAGGCCTGGGGTGCATCTGATGGGGTCTGGTTTGGTATCGTGCTGTCTGACACTGGCTTATTCCTTAGGTGAGGGTTCAGAAACAGGTGTACGGCAGAGAGTATCGGTGGGCGATGCCCCTGTTGCTCTTCGCTGTACCTGCACTCAGGGTACCTACAGACAGGGGCGATCCGGTCAGCCAGTCGTCTAGTCCGATGGTCTGGTTTCCTCACGTCCTTGCTAAAAGCACAGAGTGGCGACTACAATGATACGCAGTTGTCATGACGGAAGCAACCCAGCCGGAGGCAAACTAGGTCACACGGGTTGAGATAAGCGTTAACTAGCGAGCCAGTGACACAGGGGCAGTGCGATCAGGAAGGTAGAGGGCCAGGCACACTCACCGCCGCCTTCCCTTTGATGATGCTTGGGGTGAGGGTGGAACACATTCCAGTTGGGCGGCCTGCTGCTGTGGGTGGCGGAGTGTTCAAGGCGTGTGAGGCGGCGAGAGATGTGGGGCTTGCTTTGTGTTTAAGGTCACGTCTTGTCTTGTTGTGTGCTTTCTGCTTGATGGTGTACCGTGTAGGTGAACGTGAGTCATTTAGCATCGGTGCCGAGTGTGTGCACTGATGCTGGCTCATCAAGATTTCGAGAAGGAGTAGAAGAGATGAGTAAGAGCGACATTCCTGCTATGTTCTATCGTGTCAAGCGGGTTCTCGCGGACTGTTTTCCTGGGGCTGAGGTTGAGCACTCCTATGTGCCTGAGAGTCCTGAGAATTATGGCGGCCATACTGCTTCAGTTCGTGATGGCAGGTTCTCTGTTGTGGCGGGAGTACGTAAGGATTTCGCCGTTGTTCTTTCTGTTTTTTATGTGGGCTATGCTTACGAGGTTACCTCTTCTGCACTTTCAGATCCTTCCAGTAAGGAGATTCGTGAGTGCCTGGTTGAGTTGTGTACTGAGTCGTTTAGGAAGTACTGCCTGGATCAGTAGCGTTTCTTCGAGAGGATAACGGCATGCCTGTTGAGGATTGGGACGGGGCTCCTTTCCAGGTTTGGCGCCACCCGTTGAATACAAGCCCCTGCTGCCACCAGTGACTTTTGTATCCTCTGGCCAATCGAATCTCAGTGAACACAGGTCTCGACGCGACTCAGTTCGCTCCCCTTTGAGGTTGTGTGTTTTGGTTCAGTTGTGTATAGTTATGTATGGGAGGAGTAGGTCAGGGGTGTCGCCTTGGTGTGGTGCCTCTCCCCTTGGCTGGTCTCGTGTTGTGAGGAGTGTGTCCTGGTGTTTGGGATGACAGTGAAAAATGTGAGGGCTGATGCTGGGGCGTTGGTTACTACGTTTAGGGATGTCAGTACTGGTGATGTGGCGCGGGCTGACTCGTTGAGTGTGTTTGAGTGGTTGGATTTTTGGTTGTTTATGTGGGTGGGCAATCTTTTGTGTGGTTGTGTGATTGGTGGACCAGGTTTGTTGTTGTTGCGTTGGGGGTGGAATATGGTTCCGCATGGGGCTGATTGGTGGAGGTTGTTGTCTTTGGGTGATGTAGGTGGTTTTTGTTGCTGTCTGTGGGACTGGTTTTGACTGTGGAGGCTGTTAAGTGCTGGTTGTTTTTGGTGTCTGGTATCTTCTGGTTCGGGTGGGCTGCGTTTTTGTCCTCTCGTTGTAAGTAGAGGGTTGATTAGTGGGGCGTGCCTTTCTGTGTGGGGACACCAGTAGGGGGCTTGTTTTGAGTGGTCTGGTTTGGTGCCGTGTGTGGCCTGTTTCACTGGTTCTGGGCTTGTGTTGTTCTGGTGGCGTGTTCTAGTATGGTGTCACCAGCCGGAGAGCACAGGGCTTGAACCGGCGAGAGATGCCCTAGGGGGACAGGATGTACACCACCGCTACTGCTGATAAGGCCACTACTACTATCTCTATTAGTGACATGCGCGACTATGTGTTGAACGTTGTGGGCGGCGATGGCTCGCTTTTCGCGTGGGGGATCATGAACCTTCCCAGCGACATTGTGTCAGAGTTCGGCATGTATGCTCCGGTTGTGGATCAGGGGCGCACGAAGCGCCTTCGGCGAATGACGAAGGAGGAGAACCTGTTCGTTCTCTCTAGCAAGGAGCGACCTGGCTCAGTCAAGATCGTAGCCAAGAACGCCGATGGTTACTGGAGTGAACATGGGGCGATTCTGGACCCGGTTCATTTCACCACGGAGGGCCTGGATGAGGTCTATGACGCCTGGAAGGCTGAGCAGGAGGAGGCTGAGGAGTGGGCGTGACTTGTTGCACCCTGTTTCGTTCCTAGTGGGGGTGGGCGTATCCTTCTTGCGTTCTTCTGGTGCGTATTTGCTGGTGTCGTTTATGGGTGCTCTTATGTTGGGGTGCTGTGACTGTCGTATCGGGCTGCCTCGATGGTTTGTGGATCTGGGGCGGTAGAGTGTCGAGCCTGTTCTCTCCTGAAGGGGGGCAGGAACCAACGATCGGGATCCGCGGCAGGAGAGGGGTGTATCCGTAGTAAGAGAGTGTGTGGCTCAGTTCACTCCCCTTTGAGGTTGTGTGGTCTCGCTCAGGTACGTATAGTTGTGTCTGCCAGAGGAAGAGCGCAAGGCTCTCCTCGCAGATTGAAGGGAAAGAGCAGCAATGACCACCAACTCGGTCTATGGGAGCATTGACGCATACATGGATCGCTCTGACCTGAAGCCTCTGATCGACGACCTGATGAGGGCTCTTGGTGCTGGATCCCAGGTCACTGTAGAGAAGTACAGGGATCGTCACCATTCTGTCGTGTTCTCTTTGCTGACTGGTGAGGACATTGATCAGGCAGCGGTCATGGATACTGTTCGCGCTATCACGGAGGGCGGGGTGAGTAGGGGTGTCGTGTACTTCGTTGATCTGCGTGGCATGAGATCAGGCATGTCTCCTGAGATCACCTTGTTTGATTTGGCTCGTTCTTCGAGTGCTGTTGTTGAGGGGACCTGGTTTGGAGTGAGTGCTCAGGCTGAGGATTTCCTTGAGCCGGATTACTCTGTTGTGCACTATAGTGAGATGCCCTGGTAAGGGCTGGTACGTATGGTGTGCGCTTTCGCCATGAAGAATACCATTATCTGGTTCTGCTAGAGGAAGAGGATCATGTTTCCGTCTGTTGTGTCGGCTGGCACTGTTTTTACTCCAGGGGATGGTGCAGGTAGTGTTGTCTCGTACTGGGCGATGGTTGTGGTAGCGACTTTAGGTTTTGTCTTTGCTTTGATAGCGGTTTTGATTCTTATAGCCGGGCACAAGATTGAGGATCCTAAAGAGAACATGGTGGCCCTTATGGCTTTCCTTGTCTTCTTCGTTGTTGCCGCCTTCTGTTTCTCAGGGGCAACCGTGTTCTATTGGCAGTCGTTTCCAGGTGAATCAACTGTTGAGGGCACTGTCGTCAAAGTCATGGATACTGGTTCTGACGGTCCTGAACTGCTGTTTGATGACAGTAAGTCGGTGCGCATGTACAATTCAGTGAACGATTTGAAGGACATTCAGGGATTACGGGTTCGCCTGTCGTGCGACTCTAACAAGAACACTAACGACAGTTTCGATGACATCCACAAGTGCGAGTATAAGAGCGTCACCGCAATCCCTTCACCCGCCACTAGTGGGAGCAGTGGCGGGGTTCAGCAAAAGCACAATTCGAACTGAAGAGAGTAGTGCGTACAGGGTAATTGTGTTTTGCTTCTTTAGGTGCAAAGTAGGTTAAGATCGCCTTCGTCTGGTATTAGGTGGTTAGGATGTCACATATATAGTGGCGGCCAGGTCACTCACCATAGTGCCCTGTGTAACCCAGTTCACTGATCATCATGTTGACTTCGTTCCTGATTCGATCATATACTTAAACCATCGCAAGACGCACAGGGTGACTTGCAGCAATTGTAGGAGATAGAAATGAGTATTGCTGTTGAGACGACTCAGAAGTTTGTTGAAGGTGTCGAGGAGGCTTCTAAGAACGGACAGGTTTTCAGCCAGGACGCTGGTATTGATGATGGTCTTGTACTGACTGTTAGTCCTGACGGTGGCGCTGTATGTCACCTTTTCAGAAAGCAGGTGGCTACCCTCCCTGCTGGCAGCACCCCGGATGAGGTGCTTACCTTCTGGTCTGAGTCTGTCCGCAAGTTTGCTCCATCCTACAGTGAGGCTGCCGGAACGATGACTTTTGTCAAGGACCTGAGGGTGGGGGATGTCATTGTTGACGAGGACGGCCTGAACGCTAAGGTCGTCTGCACGCTCGGCGGTGATCCTACCTATGTGACGCTTATCTCCCACGGATATATTACTGCTAGAAATTATGACGGTAAGCAGATCCAGAAGTTTCGGGAATACCCTGAGGGCAGTATGAAGGCTGTTGATCTGCTGTGGGCCTCTGACGGCGACATCCTCTATCAGAACGACTAGCCCACCAAATTCTGGCCTCATAGGCTTCCTACCCCTGTGCCAGGCGCGCAACTCACTTTACGTGCGCGCCTGGCACAGGGTTTTATTGTGGCGGGCCATCATGTCCGGGTACTGGATACCTGTTGCTACAGGCGGTTAGTGTGGCGTTGACGTGTCTTGCCTCGTGTGGTATGGTTAGTGCTGACAACTATAGTGAAACCATGTGCTAGGAAGGCAGAGGTGCGTGCATAATGGATGCTGCTGACGTTCAGAATGTCCTTGAGGGCGTTCTTAGGGATGCTTACAAGAACAAGAATCTTGACCATGAACGTATCGAGGTGGTGAGTTACCTTATTGAGATGATTGTGAGTGGGGCGATGGAGTCTGTTCTTGACTATGAGGGCTACTACGACTGACACACAAGCCGAAGGACAAGAAGTGATGGAGCAAGAGCAGATCGAGACACATAAGACGACTATGGGCAGTGAGAGCGGTTCGTTTAACGTTGAGCATTTATTGAAGGAGTTCTCTATAGGTGTGAGCAAGTGTGCTGGAGGGGTACACAAGACGTCTATCTCCTCAATGAATGAGAAGGCTGTGGATGGTGTCCTATTCGGTATGGCCAGTGTGCTTGCAGGTGGACCATTTCAAGTGTCCGCTTACGGCCGCATCCCTCTGCATGGACTCGATGATCACTACTTCGGGTTGAGGTTCGGCGAGATCTATGGGGATGACGAGTGCGTTCATGGTAACATTGAGGCGTCCATCGTGGTTGACATCGATGATGGTGCGTGTACGTCTGCGACTCTCATAACCAAGGATGATGACGGCAGTGTCCTGATGGAGAGTAAACTCGACGAGGACCTGATCAGCGGTGAGGTTATTGAGTTCATCCAGAAGTCACGAATCTTCATGGAACTCAAGAAGGTTTTCAAGGGGTCACAGGTTGTTGACGGTATGCTCCATATCCCTGTGTATGGGGACACCATAGTGGTCAGTATCAGGGACTACCTGTGGAACGAGGCCGGCGAGACCGAGGAGGACAAGGACAGTGTTCTCCTGACCTGCACAGATCTCAGTGGGTGTGAGTACTCATATGCTGGGTATGTCGGCAGTATGTTCCCTGAGTGCCGCATCGTTTGTCAGGAAGGTTGGGATAAGGTTCGGGTGAGTGTGCCGACCCTCTACCTTGCCTAGCCTCACTGCCCCTATTATGCTGGATTACCAGTTGGTCGCTCTTGCTCAACTCGTGTGACCTGATAGCAAAGACAACAAAGCACCTCTGCTGACATCTGGTTTCAGCAGAGGTGCTTTGTGTTATATCCGTCTCAGGCGATGTTCACGACTGCGCTCTTCTGAGCCTTGGCGAACCTGTCATTAGTAGATCAGCAACCTTCTGTCTTTTGTGGCCTAATTCATTTCTATCTGGGTTGCTTCCGTCATGGTGAGTGTGTATCATTGTATTCATCAAGGCTGGAGAGCACAGGGCTGGACCGGCAGTACAAAAGGATAAAGAACATGGATGTCACCCGCGCAAACGAGGTTGCCCAGGAGATGCTTTTGAATGCATACAATACCTACCGAGGCCATGGTGTCTCCTGGAAGGATGTCAAGGACAAGATTGCTCTCCTGGAGTGGCTGGTGGACCTGACCATGGACCCTGACAACGAGGGGGTTATCTCCTAACTTTGACACCGGGCAGATAACAGAGCATCATTGCCATCTTACATCTCATGTACTTGCAGGATGACAGGTTGTGCGCTGCTGCGTGCCTGAGATTGTAGCCATCTGCAAGACTGTCTCTTCTGAGTGGTTCGATCTTTTGCTCAGAGAGAATCAATCATAGAAAGATTGGACAAAATGACTATTCCTGAAGGTTTTGCTCCTATTCCCGTCAATCTCGTTGTTGAACTATCCTCCCGCGTCGGAAGAGTCATTGTAGACTGTTTTCCAGAAGCAGATATGGAGTTTTCTCGTGATAAGTTTTCCTCCAAAGAGTACGTTGCTCGCGAGATGATTACTGCCGTAAGTGGAAGATACGTCATCAATGCTGGTGTGGTAAAGTATAAGAATTTTTCAAAGGTTTTTCTTGCATGCTATTATTTTAACAAATGTAACAACATTTCTAGTCCCGTTCTTTTTAATCCATCCAGCGAGGAAATCCGAAAGGCTCTCGTTGGTGTGAGTGTTGATTCTTTTAAAAAATACTGCCTAGAGCAGTAATCAGAAAGCACCGATCCAATCTTGTTGCTCATGTTGCAGGGGTGGATCAGTAGGTTGGTGCTTTCAACGGTGACTTTAACTCTATTATTGATGATGTTCGTTTCTCTGAGTGGAAGGGCGGCGTGTGGCGGTTCTGGCCCTGGAACAACATCCAGCGTGAAATCGTCGAGTTCTACTGCCACTGCGACTGAGATGGAATCCATCTGCTAAAACAGCCACCACTACTCACCTCAGGACTAGAGCAGGCAGTGGTGGCTGTGTGTCCAGTAGTAACTGGCACGTGTTCTTCATCTGGAAGCAAGAAAATTCTTATTGGGGTTTTGTGGACTACGCTGCAATCCTCTTCGGTGGAACCACCTTCCCTCAGGATAAAAATACCTATCTTGCGCTATTTGGCGAGTCTATGTCCAGCAACTACCTGTGGTGTCGTAGTTGTCAAGGCGCTTAAGGACGACAGTGTCATCCGGGAGGCTAAGAACCTGGGTATTGCCTGACAATCTCTCTTGCAGGCTGGGCTACCTCCAGAGAGTGCGTATAAGGGGGCTATGTGGTTCATGGAGCGTTAGAGTGGTAGATGCGATAAAATGCCTGTACGAGCCTCCTGTAGCCTTCTACGGCATGTTTCAGGCGTATTCCAACATAACAGGCCCGCTTCCTTAACCATAGATGCGGTAGAGACGGCCATGAGAGCCGTAGAGGAGCGATGACAGGAATAGTATGTGACTCAGTTCACGGGTTCCGTGGTTGCAGACACTCTGACGCATAGGGTATCGTTGTAGTCATCAAGGAGGCGAGAGCAAGAGGCTTGAGCCAGAAGACACGAGGAGAGCAGCAATGAGCGAGAGCACTGTGAAGAACGTTCGAGAGATTGAGACCCGCCTTCTGGATGGAACGATTATTGAGATCCGTAAGGTTCTGAAGGTTACTGACGGTACAGTTCGTGAGTACACCACCATCCTCACCGAGAGTGACTTCGAGGATTATGATCCTTACGATGAGGAGGCGTACTACCCAATTGGCGATACCTTCCCTGGTATTATCGAGGGTGGTGAGATTCTTCTTGGTCACCAGCACGTCATCAAGACATTCGTGGACGGTGACACCTGGGAGAGTACTTGGGGTTGCCACTTTGTCAGCGAGACTACTGGTGAGATTGTGGCGACCATGTACTGCCGAGGTGAGCGGACTAATGAGTACTACATGAGGTGAGTAGTGCTCACCACACAGGAGCCGGGTGGATCAGATTTACCTACTGGTCCACCTGGCTCTTTTTGACTGCGCCTGTCTGCTATCATCCGTGTCTAGTGCTTGACTCCAGTTACAGTCATTACAAAAAATGAAACAGGCGAGTAGTTTCCGTCTACTCGCCTGTTTCTGATTGGAAAGCCAAGATGTCACCTACTCAACAAAAATGAAAGGAGCCATCTTGTTGCCAGAACAACCATTGGCACTCACTCACGAAAACTGCCCGTTGCTCGGACATGCTCAAATATACTCATGATGCTGCTGGTTGTCAACTTGTTTCTGTGTGATTGTGATCACACTGTCTCTTCTCTATTGTGTGACTCAGTTCACATACACACATCTTGTGTTCATGCTATGGCTTGATGTATGGTTAAGTCACCAGGAAGCAACCAATAAGCCTAAAAGACGTGAGGATAGAAAGATGGCTACTGACTCCCCTATTCAGATGGCAGAGAAGGCGATCAAGCGTGTGTTTGGTGGGAGCAGAGAAATCAAGACATCTGCTGGCGGTCGCACTGCTTCTGTTCTCTCTAATGGTGTCTCTCTTTGCAGTGTCACGCACAATGGAGGAAGATCTTACACTGCTGAGGTCGCTTTTGCAGCACCTGGTCACGATATGATGTCTGTGACAGGAACGCTTGACACTGCGCATCATTACGAGGACGTCATGATTCCCATTTATCGAGCAAAGGAGCGTGCAAACATCCTCATTAAGGTTCTTGATGTCATGAAGGACTCCAAGCGGGTCGATGCAGATGATGGAGCCATCTTTGCTTTCGAGACCAGTACATATGACGGAAGCAAGGCAGTTGTCTCTCTGGTTAACGGTTATGACGACTTTGAGTTCTCTATCGAGGGAAAGCAGGCGTACCACCTGTATGAAGAGATTCATGACTACGCCGGGCTTTCTTCTTGTAGGATTATTGAGCACAATGGAGAAGATGATGAGTATGATGCTACACGTATTGTCTTCTCTGTAACCATGTACCGATAGTGCTCAGGGGATTCCAGTTGGATGCTTGCAGGAGGGCATTACTGAGATTTACTCTCAGATCTTAGTGCCCTTGCGGATGTCCAGAATGAGATCAAGGAGATTCACCAGAGGATTGATGACTTTCTTGCTGACACTCTTTCTCCTGGTCAGGTGGCTGGATTTGCCAAGATTGTTTCCTACAAGTTCGTGATTGAGGCTGACCCAATTGTCGCCCTTTTGAAGAGGGGAGTAAGCAAGACCATGTTCCTGGAGATTGAGAGTCAGGATGCTGGTGATGGCGGGAATGTTGCTTGACTTGTAGCCATTTTAACAGGTAGCAAGAGAGCACATAATCAATGAACAGACATGACGGATGACGTAAAAACTATCCGTCATACCTGTTCTAATAAGTCCAAAGCGAAACAGATTACTAGGGAGGTAAAGTAGCATGACTAATCAGAATTCCAACACTAATCAGAGTATTGACGAAATGACTCCTGAGAGTTTCTTGTGTACTGTTTCTGATGAGATTGAGAAGCAGCAGGAGTGGATAACTAGTGACATCAAAGACTGCACTGATCACTGGCGTCTGAGCATTGGAGATCTGTGTTATATGTGTGCTGGCTGGGGTTCCAGTGACGACGGAGACGTTATAGAGTGGACCATTTATGACGAGCATGACGATGAGGTCTGTTGTCGATGGTCCTGCTATGACGGAGAAGACATTTCAGAGGTCGCTGACTTGATGGTTGACGTCTCAGCAACAGCCAGTGAGATTGTCACATTGTGCAGAAACATTGCTGACAAGAGCCCAGATCTGATTCGTAGTTTCTTGATTTACTCTGACAGCCTGCAAGCGACTATCGAGTTTCCAGAGAATGATGTCAAGATTGCTCTTAACGAGCACAGGGACTCTGACAACTACTTCAAGGATCTGAAGATTTCAGTTCGGAACACTATTCTCAGTTCTGATGACATTGAGGTCAACAGATTCATGCTTGATGACCTTGAACATGCCATCTGTTTTCTTAATGACAATGACTCAAGATGGGTGGAGTACATGGTGTCTTCACTGGACATCAGTAACCTGAAGAATTGCGAGCAGATTGTCAAGAAGATGCTTCCAGAGGCTCGTGTTGATGAATCTGATGACACTTGTTTGATTGAGTATGAAGATTCTGTCTTTAGTGTCTGCAAGGATAATGTGTGGCTGTATACTGAAGACCGTTCAACTGGTGATACGTACAACTATCTCCATGATCAGCCAGATGTTGTTGCTGGGGTCATCCTTTCTATCCTGGAGGACAGGTGCAACAGCAAGTAACCCAGTTCACACGATCTCGCCTTGACTGCGGTAACTCATGGTGACATGATTGACTCATTCACCAAGACAAGCACCTTCAGGACATACAGGAGATTGAGAAAAATGTTTGGTCTAATCAGCAAATCTAAGTCAGTAAGCGAGAATGATGTCATTAAGAATGCGATCTTTGATTCATTTCTTGACAACTGTTTGGGTGTTCCTTCTGTTAAGGTTGATGGAGACGATTACTCGATCTCTTTTACTGTGCGTCACTTTGGGCCACATGGACAAATTTGTGTCGAAGTAAAGCGTAGTATTAACATGTGGGCCATTAGCGTTAAGGCCCAGGATCCGTCTAGAGTCAATCGAAAGTGCTACTCAGATTTCACGCAGACAGTCTCTAACGAGAAAGTCAGGGGGATTATCTCTGAGTACCTGCACAATGGGCTAAGTATTCAGGCAAGGGTCTTGAAGCGTGGCCTTGTAGACGAGACGTTCAATCTTCTATAAAAATGAGCAAAAAAATACATGCCAAGAGCAATTTAACATAGATTGTGACTCAGTTCACTTGCAACGAGGTTGATCTCTATCGATCTCCTGCTATATAATGGATTCAGAACAAGGAAGTAACAGAACGACCTTGATAAAGCAAAGGAGAGTATCATGTCAGGTTTCACTCGCAATCGTGACGCTCAGTCAGAGATTATCAAGGTGCAGATGGTTGTCTGTGCTGCTTTCTGTGACATTATTGGTGAACAGCCCATGCTGATGCTGGACCATGACAGTGACGGCCTTTCGTTTCGTGCTAGGTACAACAACAGCAAGATTAAGGTTGACATTATTGGTCGCTATGGAGTGAGTCAGTGGTTCATTGAAATCATCTCTTACGACCTGGCAAAGGATGCCCTGTCTAAGCATGTCAGTACCTCTGACGTATCCCGCGCTGGTATCAGAGAGGCGGTCAAGAAGGCCACTCAGAATCTCAGATGAGATCACAGGAACAGAAGCACTTGCAGAAAAATCTGACTGCAAGTGCTTCTGTTGTGTGGTTCAATTCACATGTTCTGAGGTTGCGTATGAGGCACACGGCAAGTATAGTTGTAGTCATCAAGGCGAGAGCAAAGGGCTCGGAGCCAAGATAGAACAAGGAGACTGCAATGACTACAGCCGCTCAAATCACCCGCACTGTTTACACTGAGGCCCTTGACGGTCAGACGATCGTTGAGGTCAGCACCACTCGCAAGATTGTTGACGGTGAGGTCAAAGACTATGTGACGATTGTCACCGAGGCGGACCTTGCAGACTGTGAGGACGGAGAGGATCCTCAGGGCACCACCTTCCCGGGTCGGTTCCTTGACGCGGCAGCATCCAATAAGATGGTTGGCTACAGATTCAAGACGAATATGTTCGAGGACGGAGATGACTTCGCTGACCACTGGGGCATCAGGCTCACAGGACCTTGTGCCTACATGAACACGGTGCTTTACTGCCGTGGTGGTGAGCCCTTGTCCTGAGCGGTGACAGTCGCTGAAGCCGAAAGTGACTTCCATACCTAGGTCAGGACCGATGGATCTGGGCATGGAGGTGCACCCTGTGCTTTCCTGGCATGAGCACAGGGGCGGGCGCCCTCTTTGAGATGCTGGATCCACTCCCAGACTAGGAGAGACCACTAATCGTCCTTGTGTCACCATTTGAGGTTCAGAACTCGTTCCACAGTTCGTCGCACACCAATGAAGTGTGACTACGATCCCCTATGCACACAGTAGTGCATGTGATAAAATGATCCGCTAAACCAAACACATATGAGAAAAGACTACAGAATGCAGAACCCCAACATTCACCCCGAACCCGAGAGTGTCCCTGAGTCAGTTCTTGATCTCTATGAGACCATGAAAAAGACGCTGCTCAGGAAGTATCTCTGGGTGCTGGATACCCGCAAAGAGATGCTTGCCGGGCAGGGACGCCAGGAACAGACGGCCATCACCTTCTGTAGGCCTGACTGCTCTGACCCTGTAGTGCTGAAGGATGACCCAAGCAAGGGTATCAGCAAGGTCTCTACCTTTGAGGAGGGTGTTGGTATGTGTGTCAACAAGGTTAGTTTCCACTACAGGTTTGACGGATGTTCCTATGAGTTCTGCCTGTATGGTGAGAAATATGGCGAAAGGGTAAGTTTCCGCTACACCTACCAGTCCTGAAGCCCGCGGCCCTTGTTGATGGCTCACATTCTGCCGCTTCAAGGTGTCCTAGGAATCCCATCTTGACTGGTGTGATGCAGACATACACTCGTGTCTCTTTGGCTACTCCTGCTAAGGCGTATAAGTGCCTACTATCAGGGCGGTAGCAAGAGGGAGGTGTACTCTCTCACGAGCAGCGCCCCGCCCCTCCCGGCTTACTTGGGAGGGGCGGGGCGCGAAAGTGATGGGGTCAGGACCGGTCGTCGAAGAGACCGCTTGCAACCCCATCCAGGGCCTCGTAGAGGGCGTCACGCTCAGCAGTACTCAGGGAGTCGGCGAAGCGGTTGAGGATGTTGGACAGGCCCGCCTGAATCTCGGTTTAACTCATCATTTTCGTTCTCCTTCTCGTGTCGCCTCAGGCCCGTTGCCCTTGGCTGATAACTCAAGCGTACACCAACCGCTACCGCCCCGCAACCCCAGAACAAGTGAACCAGGTCACACGCTCACAGGTGGCTGGACTACTGGTCGCTGTCTCTCCATCCCATCCGGCGAAGATAGGGCGAGATGACCTCTATGTCGTCAAACCACCGCCACTTATAGTGTCCGTGATGATTCGATAGCATGTACACGACAGGACTGGCGTCCCTTACTGTGACGAACATGTCAACAATATGCACTCGGCCGTTCTGGGAGAGCGCAGCATCATTCCGGGCAGCACTAACATCTGACAGATCCTCACGATACCCCTCAGCGCGACAGTACAAGTCACGGTAAGGGAACCTGTCAGGTGAAGACATCACACCACTCGCCTCGGCAACCTGAAGCGTCCACAGCAAATGCGAGCCCTGAGCGCAAGTCTTCCACCAAGAGATACATCCGTCAGCACAGTCATTCCTAACGCTCACGATCATATGCTTGCCCCTAATCCTGACCTCACCTCCGTTCTCAAGAAAGTCCTTCCAGTCCTTAAGATCACAGTCGTCAAGACGCCTCCAAGTGGCTGAAGGCCCGATGTCTACACTACTCCCAAAACCCTCAAACACTTTCCTGAAGAACTGTAGCGAGTAGTCGCCTGGAATCTCTCTGGCTGTATTCCAGGCTACCTGAACTGCCTCCTGAACCATGAACCTGTTGTCTTGCGCCTCAAGCAGACGGTACTGGATGCCCCTGCCCTGTTCAACCGCCTCCCTAAGTGAACTGTAGTCAGCAACCTTGAATCGTCTCCACCACCACGTCAAGGAAGAACCAGTGATACTGTTGACCTCAGAAAGAGTGTACACAACCCTCTTCCCCTGTGTCCTCAGGACCACTGAGACGATCTCACCCTCACCGAACCACTGGCTCGCGGTGTTCACCATAAGGGTGGCGTCCTCATCGAACTTGTACAGCGGCAATGAGCCGCTACGAACGCTGTCAAGAAAATCATCCATGTTGGTGGATACCTGTCCGTAACGAGTGGCCCTGTTCAGAAACACCACCACGTCATCAGGTGTCATTCTCTTGGTGACCTCACCTAGTACAAACACAGTTATCCTCCTTCAAGTCAATATGCCTTCATAAAGAGAGTGAACTGCAAGAGCAGCAGAACCATTGTTACTGTACACACTATGTCGCCTAGAATCAAGAGCAGGACAGGTGACATGAGCCACACAGGAACCGCTACAGAGGTCAAAGAGCCTTCAATGCCAGAGGACAACGAAGGCTCTTTGACATGGTTGAATCGCCCTGGTATCACGCCTCAAGTGACGCAAGCCACCCAAGAGTGTCCGGGTCACCCTTAAGGACAACCTCATTATCCGCAGCAGCGATAAGGATATGGGGAGTCCCATCCTCATCCTGCCAGACATCAATCGTGTCGATCTCCCGGGCAATCAGGTCGCCGACGACACCCCGCTCAACGACACCACGAATGAAGATGCCCGACTCAGGGCCGTCAGGGTCGCCCTCGAACCAGAGTTCAATACCCTCATCATTCTCAGCAATGGAGCCATGAGGGGAGAACAGGTCGTACTCGCCACTGAACGTGCTCACTGAAGCACGAACAGGAAGACCAAAAAGAACATACTCACCAACCGTGGCCGCGATCACATTGTCATCAAAGTAGTAGCCCATCATGTTCCTCCCAGTTCTTGCCAAGACATCTGTTTCCCTGGCTTCTGGATACAGCATACGCCCGTCCATCCACCAGGAACAACCTCAGAACATGTGACTTGCGCCACACTCAGTCATGATCAGACAGCAAGACACCCGCTACACCTCTAGATCCTGTATGAGCAACGGTAGGAGAGCCAAGAAGCCTGACCAAACCAGAACGGAGAAGTAAGCAGAAACAAGACACACCTGACCGCCGCCACGCTCAGAGCAAGCCCAGCACACAGCAGAGCAAAACCACCAAGCCCACTCACCGAAACAAGTTCCTGCCACGGAACCTCCTTCGGAAGTATCCTCCAACCAAGACGGAGCAGAAGCACTCCAGGAGCCCCTACCACAATGGCAAAAATCAGGTTCATCACCCACAACGTAGCCCACAGCCGCCACCAACGAACCGGACCGAACACACCAGCATAAGCAAGGCTTCCAGTCTCAGCATCCTTAAACCTAGTAATCAGCGGTCCGACATCCACCTTGACTCGATTCACCGTCACAGAAAGCATTTCAGTGTTCCTTCCTTGTCTTGCGACCTCTATCAAAGGTAGTGAGTTTGAGGCCATCTGCCTGCACGTAGTGTTTACAGGTGGTACTGTGGTTCTTCCTTTTCATATCCAGTATAGAGCCGTCCTTGTCAGTACGCCAGCCCTGTAACTTATGAAACCAGTCACAAAATGCTTTGTTTAGACAATTCTGTCAGATAAAACACCTGTATGCAGGAAAACCGTCAGATAAGTTTCTATCTGCATATAGGTGCTGAACTAGAGTGGTGTTGTTCCTGCCCTAGATAGGCAGTGTCGATCACCACTCACTCTCACCCATCCAGTGACTAGCAATCTCACAGAAAGAATCTGAATCTCCAGTCAAAGCAGACATGAGATCATGACGGTTGAGCCACTGGAACTCCTCGGAATCCCACTCCCACACAACCGCCAGCCCATGAACGTAAGGAGTACTACCAGCGCTCAGGTCAACCGAGATAGTAAAGCCCTCACGATCAGACTCGAAACCACGCGGCTCAATCTTGGCCCCAAGAGCCTCACAAGCACGCTCCCACACAGAAGGGAAACCGTCCGTGTCAGCATCAAGAACACGCAGCATCTCCTCCTTGAGGACACTACGCCTCTTTGGCCTCAAAGGTGTACACGTCACGCTCACCTGACACCTGAGTAACTACAACCTGGAAAGGCGCTCCGTCCCAGTCCTCAACTGACATCTTAACCTCCTCAAAAGTATTGCCTGAAGCCCTAGCATCATAGATCATTCGATGCACCCCATACAATCCAAGAACAAGTGAGTTCGGTCACATTAGAGTGGAATAGACCCCACGCAAGTGCGCAGTGACTACCCGCTAGAGACCTTCACCGGGCTCCAGCAGATAGAGTGTGACCAGTCACTCACGTTCCCAACTGCCATTCCCCTTGACTGCTTATGATTGACTCGTCTACACTTGTGGTGTTGCCGTCTACCTACCCTCGTTTTATTGAGAGATTGAAACAGTGGGAGGCGTAGCAGTAGAGAAGTAGAAGCACGGAGGATAGACGTGATGGTTCCTGTTGACACTGTTTTTACACCAGAGCAGCCGGGTAACGCTACAGCGAACATAATGATTTATGTTTGCCTTCTTGTCACAATATTTTTCATTCTGTTAACCTATGTGGTACACGATAGAGGCATTACTCGAAGCGACAGGATCCATAGGTTTGCGACTATTGTGTGCGCATCTCTTACATTCGTATCTGCTTTCTCAATGTTCTGCTATATGGCTGCCTCCAGTTCGGGTGGGCCGTCGGTTGAAGGGGTTGTCTCCAAGGTTGCAAGCACCTCTGATGGGCCAGTTGTCGTGTTTGATGACGGCAAGTCAGTATCAGCAGCCGGGGATATGGATGAGTTGAAGGATCTCACTGGACTTCGAGTCCGTTTCTCCTGTTACAGCAATTGGACAAAGACTGATGGTTTCGACTCCATCAACTGGTGCGAGTACGACAAGATTGTCTCCGGCCCCAGCAGTAAGCACAACAGCAACTAGCGCAAGAGCGGAATAGGCGTTTCGGTTGGGATGTTTGAGACCCTATTCTATTGGGGACACTAGTTTACTGTTCGCTACTGTCATGCGCTATAAAAAGACATCTCCCCCACCCGCGTTTCGTGTAGCGGGTGGGGGGAGAACTGTGGCAGTGAGCGGCGGCTACTTGGTGCCTGCTGTCATCTCAGCGGTCATCACTGAGGCCAGGTTACTGAGAACCTGTGCCGCATCATACTGACTGTTCCCCTGAAGATGGCTCATGATCTCGATGGTCGTGGGGAACGATGTCACAATGACTCCGCAGTCATAGTTGCTCACCTCGAAAACCGTGTTGGCAGCGAAGCAGATGATCCCCTCGCCGTCGTTTCGGTCACCAAGAATAGTTGCTTGGCCGTTGGACTCTGTTACCATTTGAGTAACGGCGGGAATGCTGTTGTTCAGGTAGTCGCTTTCATTGAGGTTGCGGAAGATAACCCCCTCCAGGGCGTACTCTGCTGGCTCGAAGATGTTAGCCAGTCGCGCGTTCAGCACACTGGGGTCCTCATGGAAGACGTTCCACTGAATATTCGAACGTGCGGACATGGCTCCTCCTGGAATCGCTGGATATCGTTTACTTGCACTAGGCTACTTACCATCTACTGTTCCTGTCAATCGTGATTCGAGTGAAGTAGACTACAACTCTCTCAGTGTAGGCGATAACGTCAGAGGTGCTGTGGCGTATCTCACTTTGTTCATATAGTGCGAGCATTGGCTCTCTGGCTACACCTGTAGTAGGCTGGTTCCAGCAAGGCGGCCCCGTATTCGGGAGGGCCGCGCGAATGGAGAGGCTAGGGACACAAGTGACTACCATTGATGAGGACATGACTCCTGAGGTATTCATCCACCGACTCCAGGAGGAGATCGTTGCTCAGCGCGACTGGATCACCTGTGACATGGGGCGCAGCCCGAATGGCTCCCACTACCTCAGTGTTGGGGAGGGGGACCTGGCGACCATTTACGCGGGCTGGGGCGAGCGCGACAGCGATGATGATCCCGAGGAGGTGGAGTGGGCTGTGTATAACCGTCACGGGGAGTGCGTGCTTGAGAAGTATTTCTTGGATGAGGCCACGAGTATGGATGTCTCTGAAGTCGCCAGTGAGATGATTTACATGGCTCGTGAGCAGAGCGAGTCAATTGACCTGTGCTGCCGAGTTGAGGACGCTGTGCCTGACGTGGAGGTGCGAGTTTTCTCCGCCAGTAAGGGGCGGATGGTTTTCCTGAAAGAATCCAAGATCCTTGAAGAGTGCGTCATCAGTGCAACGTTCGAGTTCAGTGAATCTGAGGGCATGATGATCACTGAGGGGAAGTTCTCGCTAGATGGTGACGGCTTCACTGATATGCTGAACGTCAAGGTGGACGTGACTGAGTGGCCAGTTAACAGCCTGGTTGATACCTTGTTCGTCCCAGCCTTGTCGCAGAGGGAGGGTTGGATTGGTAGCCTTCTTGCTCCCTGGAGCCCGCTGACTCTTCCCGCGGGTTGCAGCAACATTATCGAGTGCTTTGCCTCCCAGGACCAGGTGGACTACTACCGGGATGACTGGAACATGCGCTGTGGCGTGCGCAGTGTGGGAGACGGGGGCTACGTTGAGATTGAGTACACTCCTAATGGGGTTCGGGTCACTTGCGACAGTGAAGATGTGGAGGGTGAGGATTCCGTACTGTTTGACAGTCATCATGAAGCCGCAGAGCACGCCTTGAAGAACGCCTGGGATCACTGGGTTGAGAAGAACTCAAAGTCAGAGTAACAAGATAGGGGCGTGATGCTATATGGGTAGGTTTTCTGTTGTGCTGCCGCTTGCGATCAGTGGCGGTGATGCAAGTTCTGGGGTCAACTATCCTTTTGTAGTTACTATTCTCGGCATGGTTGCCATCATGGCTTTAGCGATTGTGCTATCGCGTGTGGACCGCTCCCCAGAGTATATCTTTTTAGGTGTAGTGGCTTGCGCTTTTGTGTTCATTTTTTCTTTTTGCATCTCCCCTTCAGTGGAATACACGTTATGGACTAGTCACAGCCCCTACAAGATAACAAGCACGTTGACGAAGGTGGAAGAGAGTAGTGATCACCCAGGTCAGTCGGATGTGACACTCAGTGAAGAGGGGAAGATCAGGGTCAACGAGCGTGTGAGTAACCTTACAAATCTTGTGGGGAAGGAGGTCGTTCTCAAGTGCGACTACGACAAGATGCCGGAGAGGAGGATCACCACTGAGACCGAGTGTGACCTCAGTGGTTTCGGGCCTGCCCCTAAGCTGCCCTCCGTCTCCAACTAGCATCTCTCCCCTCCCCACCTCCTATTGGTGTGTCATGGTTCACACGTTCCGGGGTTGCGGCACCTAGACGGCTTGCCCTATGCTTAGAGATGTCAGCAGGAAAGAGTTCGCACCGGGCAGGTTCTCAGAGACCTACCTAACAAACACCCGAGGAGAGATCATGACTATGACCATCGTTTCATCGAACAATGCTATTGATTTTTCTGTTCGTGTTGGGCGGATCGTCTCGGACTGCATGCCCGGGGCGGAAATCACCTACCTCAAGAACCTGGATGCGGAGTCAGGTATGAACAGGGGCGGGCTTTACACTAACTCGGGTAATTATTCCTTCACTGTCGCCGTGGCGGGCAGTGACGGGGTTTACGAAGGGCGGATTGATGTCCATTACGGCAGCAAGGAGTTCGAGGTCCAGAGGTACCTCTCCTCTCAGATGACCAATGACATGATCCGAGAGGAGATTGTCTACGCCAGTATGGAGGCGTTCAAGAAGTACTGCCTCAACAACTAGGCCACATGTCCTCATCTTGGGCTTCCTCTCACTAAGGGGTGGCCCAAAATCGTTTTGTGGGCCAGTTCACACGACAGGAGGTTGCTCAGTGCCCCGTCCGTGGTGTATAGTATTAGTCATCAGGAGGACAACAACGGGTTGCCTCCACTGAACATCGGGAGCAAAAATGTCCTACCTTGCGGACAACATGGTCAAGGTCGCTGATCGCTACGGCCTCTCGGGCAGCATCCAGGAGGACGACAACGTTGTCACTTTCACCAGCGACGACAAGAGCCTTCAGATCATCGGCAGGCATGAGATTGAAGCAACCCTTTCCATGGATATTAGCGGCCATACGTTTGTGCTTGAGGACGGCGCTGGTAATTTCGCTGAGCACTCTATTGAGATGGCGGTTAGTCACCTACTGAAGGCACGCAAGGCCATGGAGGCGTGCATTAGCGCCCTGAATGAATCTGGTTGGAGCGTAGAGGTCGTCAAGACAGACTACACCCGGGACTATGTGCGCATGACTAAGGGGAACAAGAAAGCCTATATGTACCCTCCGTCTGGCAGCAGTGTCACCATTAATGGCGATAACCGGAGAACTGCGGCCAAGGATCTGTATAACGTCGGCTTTCTTAGCAGCCACAGGCAGATCCCCGGATACAGTGGGGTCTACCCTATTGCAAAGTGATTGCCCCCACATAATCAGGGGACGCCAATAACCTCGTAAGAAGGGCATGGGCTGCGCTTTCCGTCAGTGGAGGGTGTGGCCCATGTTACTGCCAATGAGTATGCTGTTTGCTTGGTCTTGTAGTAGAGGTCGTGCTATAATTGGCTGCAAGGCCCAACGGAGGTTGTGGCGAATCAGCACAACAGGCAACAGAAGGAGGCGATTCGGATGAGCGCTCGTGAGATGTTCTCAACGCTGGACACTACTCTGACGATGGCTTCAGGGGTTGAGGCGAGGTCGCAGACAGTTACCACGCACAGGTCCACTACGGACATAGACGCTTTACTGCCAACACAGGATCACATCAGCATTGAGGCAATCTGCTACCAGGACGCTGGCAGTGACTCGTGGCGGTCTATCTTACTGACAGCCATGTACAAGTATGAGAAGATCCTGTCATACTCTCTGCTACCGTCCTCAATGTTCCCTGAGGGCTCTGGCGGTGGAGTGGCAGACGAAGAGATTCCTTCCAGTGTTCACAGGTTTATCAGGCAGGCAAGAGTCATCGCCCGACTACTGCACTACATTCCAGGAGCCGAACCCGTTGACAATACTGTTGAGGTCACGTTCAGTAGCGGTCTGCACGAACTCGTGGAGATCTCTGAGGATGAGAACAATCCTGACACTGTGCTGGTGAGTGTCTGGCCTCAGAAGGGGGTTCGTGAGATGGTGGCCGAGTTGCGTGAGCCGTTCAAGGGTCTCATTGTCCGCAACTATGATGATGGATTCTCAGTGATCCTGTAGGCAGAGACTCGGGATAGAGAGACACCATTCAGTACCGAAAATCCCTATCCACTAAAACCTCAAAAGACAAGGAAGACAAGAGGAAACGGCCGTGGAGAACATCACTACCTACACCATCTACATTGAAAATGCTCTCCCCTTCAATAGGATGAAGACCCTGGAGAAGAGAATCAAGAGGTTCCTCAAAGAGACTGGTCTTGATTTCCGCACCGACTTCGGCAACTCTCAGGATACTGGCAACTACAATGCTTTCATTCGAGTAGAAGAGAAAGCCCCAGAAGGCGAGCAGATGGCGAAGTGGCTTATCAGTGGTGAGTCAGTCATCCACAAGACAGTCATTCCTTTCTTCGAAGGTGTTGCAGGTGTTGTTAACCATGAGGACAATTGTGTACAGTTCGCTGCATCACAGATTATTGATCACGACAGCACTGAGTTTTTCTCTCGCTCCCAGACGACACAGTATAGGCGAGACAAGGACACAGGAGAGTTGAGTCAGGAGCGCACGGTCGTCAATGATACGAGTGTTAGATGGTGCTCTACCGCTGTGCCCGCCTTGCTTTCACGTATATCTAGTGGTGTTTCTGGGGACGCCTAAACGCCCTCATAAGGGGATCGTGTGACATATGGTTGTTGTCCCTCACCCGAAAGATGTGCGTGTGTGACCCAGTTCACATAGCACTGGGGTTGCGGTCACCAGTCGCAGTGCTCTATGCTGGTGCCACAAGCCAAGGGCAACAGGTCTGAGGCGACAGCCGAAAGGAATCCATCATGAACGTTACCTCGATTACTGACCTGTCCAACCCCACCACCAAGGTTGTCGTCAAAGCGGTTCGTGGTGCCTTCGGCGAGAAAGCCGGACAGATTACTGGCGTCCAGTGGGTTGACAGCGACGGTAGCAACGCCGCCAAGGTTTCCGCACATGTCGGAGACACTGAGGTTGAGGTGGAAGTCGCTGAGGTTCGCAACACTGGGTTCCAACTCACTATCACCACCAAGGACAACCTGGGCGAGACCCTTTCTGACACTCTCGGCTACCACATCAAGGCCGAGGAGATGCAGAAGATCATCTCAAAGACCTATGACACCGCGTGGAGGGTCGCCCTCATGCGTGGCCTCCTGAAGGATCGCGGATACGAAGTTCTTCCGATTAGCGATGCCAACACGTTCACCGTCTACGACCAGGGACGTCAGAACAGCGCTGAGGTCGATGTTCAGCCCCACAAGGGCATCATCGACGTCGGCTCTGAGAACGGCCGCAAGTTCGCCCAGAAGGTTGCTCTGGCTGGCTCGCTTCGTGGGATGATCATCCTTGACGAGGACTATGGGGCTATTTTCCGGGATGCTCTCTGAGCCCTGAGAACAGAACCTACCTTTGGGTCACGCTGGAAGTCAGTATCCAGCGTGACCCAAGAGCGTTACTGCTTGTCTCCGCCTTCCTGAAGTAGATCCAGTCAAGCAAGGTAACCTACTCTATAGGACGTATTCAAGAGTCAGGAGAGGTCAAGATGCACAAGGCCAGAACCGTCGCCAGTATTGTTGACAACGTTAAAGCCAATGGGGTTCACGAGGTGTTCGGTAGCGTTGAGTCAGCGGCTAGGAACGGCTGGTACGACTACTTCTGTGACGAAACCATGCTGAAGCACCGCACCAAGAAGTTCCTCCCCATCCTTAACGGAATCTCAGGTGAAGGCAAAGTCAGGGCTGACAGCAGGGTGACCTTCAAGAATTCGTGCGGTCAACGCCTGTACGACCTCATGACACTAAAAACTGGGGACACACTCTTATGCGTCGAGAACTTCCCAGAACGCAACGGGGTCCAGTGGCTTGTCACCTCCTATCATGGGGTAGGCATAAGAGCGGAAGGGGAAGAGTACAGGTTCAACGACACGGGCTCCCTCACAGCATGGCTTAACACCCCCTGGGAGCAGGTAGGAGACCAAGGAGATTCAGGTGACGTTGAGCCCGCCAGTGGCTCCTCTCTAGAGGCATGGAGTGAAGACACTGGCGACCACTCAAAGGAACCTGACAACAAGAACGTATCCTTGGAGGAGATGCTTGAAGTCATAGAGGAGATCCTTCATGGAGACCCCTGGATGTCGGATCGCCAGCGGGAAGCCCTTGAAAATGCAATGAGGTTCATTGACGCAAGGACCAGCGACTAACCCGATCTGAAGTTGGTTGCTGGTCCTTGCTGACAGGCAATCCGCCCTGCCTGTTGCCTAGATGGAGGCCACGTGTTCGGCAACAGTGAGCAGGGCTGAACTCAGGTAGCCGTGCTCCTCAACGTCACCACCAATAGTCGTGGTGAACGACCCGTCCTCGTTGGGGCGGATGTCAGCAACGTGCTCGCCTAGTATGGACACGTGATAGCCGTCACCGTCCTCTGTGACATCAACGTCTACCAGGCGGCGGAGACGACGCTCAACAGGGACGCTTGTGTCAGACAGGGCGACGCGCACAAACTCCCACGTTGAGGCATAAGGTATGTCAAGGCGCCATCCTGGGGTGATGGAACTGCCCACGCGACCGATACCGTACATGTCGCCAACAACAACGAGAGCAACGCTGTCGAGAATCACAGCATCATAGTCGTCGTTGTGGACAGTGCGAACAACTGACTTGGGGAACTGGTTGCGGATCCAGATCTGCATGTCATCAACGACACTCATGTGTTTTCTCCTTAAAGTGCTCAGTGAAGGCGCTTCGCCTTGTCGATGATTCGAGCATACACTTTGGCTACAACAGACTGCAACGCTCTCACGTGTGATGTGCGTCATACATGAGAGATTTGCCAGCGTGTGGTTTCTCCCCTCGTGTTGTGTGACTCATGTCACTTGTTTTTGAGTTGACTGCCCATGGTGCTGGTGGGTACAGTTGAGTCACAAGCAAGGAGGAAGAACAATGGATGGCCAAGTCAAGAGCATCATCAAAGAAGCACTGAATCTGTACGCTTCTAGGGGCATTGATGATGAAATGTTCTACACTGAAGATCGTGACATTTTCATCTTTGTCAGGTCGGGAGGTATGGTCGCTCAAACGATTCTTCCTATTGGTGATTCTTTCGCCGAGTTTGAGGTAACGCACTACAATCTTCACCCTAACTCCATTGCGGAGATTGTTCAGACGGCGATTATGCACCGCGAGATCATGCTCGCCTGCATTAAAGCCCTGGATTCTAAGGGATGGAGTGTGTCTGCGTATAGGCCATTCTTCTATAAAGGGGTTGCTGTTGAGCGAGATGGCGAAAAAGCCCTCCTGACTGACCTAACAACCGCATCCGTCACTATCGAGGGGGACGGGTTTGAGGCTGTCGTTGAAGACCTCCACCAAAGCGGCATCCTCAGGGATCGAAGGTTCATGACACCTAGAGTGTTTACTTTCTCAAATGCCACGATCAATGCGGCAGTTAACGCCCTGGACTAAAAGAACAACCAGTACATTTGATGAAGGAAGATAAGATGACCAACTCTGACACTGGCACCATTGAGGCGATCTGCGAGGCCATGAAGGCCATCGAGAACGCTAACTGCTCCAACGACTTGGTGTGGTCTCTCGACAAGATCCCCCTGAAGTACGCCCCAGAGTGGGGTTTCAAGTGCCCTGCCGTCAACAAGGATCTAACCCAAAAGATGCGCACCATGACAGGTGATGACCGCTTGTTCGTTGTGGCTGAGAACACCACTGACCTTTGGGATCATGGGATCGTCCGCTACGTTGAGGACAACGAGTGGGGATGGATAGTTGACGGATATGGCGACGAAGACAATAGTGTCCACCCTGAGGACATTGAGGCCGTCTGGGGTGCCTACCTGAAACTGACTGACAGCACGTTTACTGTGGACCCAGGTGAGTTCCGCTGGGATGAGGACTACCTTGAGTACGTCCGTAATCAGGCCGTCAAGGTTTCTGGTGTCATTGGAATAGACAAGGCGTGCGAACTCATGGTCAACACGCTTGAGGACTTTGGTTTCAGTGTCAAGGATGTTGGGGACACTTCTTCTGAGCACGGTCACATTGGAATCATTACCGTAACCGAATGCTGTGGTAAGAAGTACTATGTTGGCTATGGCCGTCCCAAGGTGCGTTTCCACCAGGCCCCTTAAATCCAAATAAGGGAACCTAGTCCCGGCACACTAGACTACAGGAGGGCCGCAATGGTTAACAGGGTGGACGATTACCCCATAGGTGACCCGTTTGCGCGTACCGCTGTCAGTTTCCTCATGAACTCTCGTGATTTCACTGGTGGGTTGACTGAGGTAACATATAAGACGGCCTACATGAGTAGTTATGATCCGAACACCTTGTGTCAAATCCTGTGCGAGTTTCCCCAGAAAGTGTTCACACTGAACCAATCAATCATCTCGGGCGACAACCTTGTCAGTAGTGTCGTTGACGAGTTAGTGGCCGAAATGTGTGGCGCTATATGGAAGGTCGAACCTGAGGACACCCCGTTCTTCAAGGCAATAGACGTCCACACAGATACCATCATCCTTGTAGAAGGAGAGGATAAGACCTCTCGGTCACCCGCCTTCTCATGGCGTGACTCCAATATGCCGTGCATGGTGGTCAACTTCTACAATGGCATGATTCATGTTAGCGACTACGTGTACAAGGGCGTCACGGCCAGCAGGTACACCTCCTGGCCGATTAAGAGGTGGATTTTCCGTTCCCGTCCAGTCGCCCGTGAGATCATCTACCAGTATCAAGAAACAGAGCCACTGAGAGAGATGGAGTGCTTCTAGCAGGCCAACACGCCGCCACTACTACCCAGGACACAAGCAAGGGGACACCAAGAATCTGACAACTGGATGCGGCCTGAGCCTCATGGCCGTCATTCACCTGGATGCCACAAAGGCGAACCCCCTTATGTGGTGCAGTTCACACAGAGATAGGTTGCGTCGGCCCTATCGAGCCGCGTAGTATGGAGTCATCAGCCAGAGAGCACAGGGCTCCTGGCAAGAGAGAAAACAGGAGCACATAATGGACATCAGCACCGTCATCGACCTCATCGAGGGAAAGATCGCCGACCTGGAGACCAGGATTGATTCTGGGTCGGATCCGGCTGGAAACGCAGTACGCTTTGTCAAGTTGGACGCCTATAGGACTCTTCTTGCTGAGGTTGAGACCCTGGCTGACGCCTGATCTTCATCAGCACCTTTGAGGGTGGCATGCTGGTTCGTGAGGAACTAAGCGTGCCACCCTCTTCCTCTGCCAGATTCGCTGATGCACACTTCCTTGTACCACAGGATATATGCTGACTTCCATTAGAGATAGCACTATCGCCTTCCAGTGGTTGAGAGATGTGTCTGTTAAGACGTCACCTACTGTGTCACACACCACATAGTAGAGCACTTACATGAGCGTATGTAGTAGTGTATGCTTGTGACACTACTACATGGGTGGGATTTATGTTACCACCTTTATGGGATACACACCGGAATAAAGTAGGTGAACCTAATTTTGCTTGACTTTAAAATTAATGACGTGATCGTTCAAACTCACCCGCTGCACACATCCTGTGTCAGTGCCGCGACCGGCCAGCCCATCACTGGTGGCGACCTTTCTAGGCAGGAGTGGAACAGACTACTGAAGGGCACCTATATTCGACTCGCAGCATGGTGGCTAGGGTCCAAGGTGTTGACCTCGTTCGTTCTCTGGTTGTGGCATCTGGCTTCATCTGGGGTGACACTCAGCGACACAGGCGTCGTCTCTGGCATGTGGTGGCGGGTACTCGGAGCAATCACGTTAGCCCCAGTAGGCATGGTGGCGGCTTTGTTCTCTACATGTGTTCTCGTCACTATGGTCACATGCTGGTCCGGTTTCGTCATCAATAGGGCGGATGTACCAGTGGTAGGGAACTGAGCGGGCGAGGTGGAGACATCTGCCTGAGGTGTGTTGTCGGTCCTCTAGAAACCATTAGCCTTGTGTTTCTCTGTATCACCTAGTTCACTGGTGCGAGAGTCGGTGTAGGAGATGAAGATGGGTGACTGTTGGCAGTGCTAGAAGGGTTCTGGTCTTGCGGCCCAATACCGTGCTGTTCGTCAACTGGGGGACTGGACTGTCTATTAGGAACGGAAGAGGGCATACTAGAGGGGGCGCTAGTTCCGTAGAGATGCCTTTGTATAGGGTGGTTGGCTCTGTCGTCTGTTTGAAATACAGGCAAAATGGGGTCACCTGAACTGACGCCAGCATGGGCCGACAACCAAGACAGAGCCACAAAGAACCCGACCATAAGAGAGATCCCTATTACTGCTGGGCCGATTCTTCCAGACCTGATAGCACCACCGACGAGGAAGAGAACAACTACCCCTGCTCCGACTGTTAAAAGTTCCATTTTCACCTAGTTCACCGGTTTGCGGGTTGGCGTATAGGTTGGGTGGTTGCTGTTATTGGGTGTACTTGTTTCGTGTGTGACCGAGTGATAGGTCGTATTGTCAGATACATCAGGTGCTAAAAAGGTAGCATTTGCTAATGCATTCAATCCGTAAAGCCAACATCCTAACGCCGCACCAAATATGATAGCAAATTGTAGTGAGTCAGTTTCGGAGGCACACTTTGCAAGAAGACCAAAAAGGAGAATGCCAACAAGAATGAGCGCGATACCAGAAACCATACCAACCACCTCAGATTCTTTCCACTGTATGTGCCTTCACATGTTAGCAGATCGTTGAGGAAAAAGCAAGAGGGTGAAGCGAATCTTACTGCCGATCATTTTCTTGAGCGTCAGAGGTGTTGATGTGAAACCGCCCCGCCCTGTTCTGTTGCAGCAGGGCGGGGCGGTTGAGAGGGGGCTGACGCTCACACCTGGGGGAGAAACTTGCTCACAGGGATGATCATAACCTCAGACTCGACGAACGAGTCCTGGCTCTTAAGATCCTCGCTGAGCCAGAAGAGCGAATTTGCAACCATATCAACAATCTTCCCCGAAGGATCCATCTCACCGCCGCTCCCATTGTAGAAGTTCATGGAAATCATGTCACTGTCTTCAACACTGAAAGTAATGTCTACGGAGAAGGTGTCGTCAGTGTCTTCGGAACTGACCTCTACCTCAATGGTGTTCTCAGCAACACTACCCACCCAATCAGCCTCATCCGAGAGGTTGCGAACAAGATAGGTGGCGACCTCAGACTCCGCCTTGACGCCCTTGACGTGCTCGATAATTGCCGCAATGGCCCCGTACACGGACATCTCAGAGATTCGGCGCACCTCTTCCTCGAAGCGCCCAGCCGTCTCAGTCACACGAGAGACGAGGACGTTATCAGAGGTGTTGGAGTAGCGAACCCGCACGTCGCCGACAACAGTCCAGGTGTAGTTATCGTTCTTGTAGATCTCAACACACGGGATGTTGAGCGCGAAAGCGGTCTTGACAAGAACGCGAACAGGAATTGACTCCTTGCGAAGAGAATTGAATGTGTTGCGGTCGAACTTGCTGAACACCTGGATGCTAACATTCTCCATGATTCCCCCTCAGGGTCTTGCCTTGGGCCGGTTGCCCTTTGGCTGATGACCCAACCATACCCCAGCCGCCATCCAGGAGGCAACCCCACCACGAGTGAACTGGGTCACACATCCCAACACCGCTCCCAGCCATTGACGGATCCATGCGAGTCATGGCTGGGAGCGGTGTTGTTGAAGATATGGAGGCGGGGTGAGTCTGACCCGTTCTCGCCCCGCCCGTTTGGAGTCACCCGAGCACTACAGCATCCTTCTGAGTCTCAACAATCCGAGCATATGCGTCAGCGATACGTCCAGCCCACACCATGGGCATGGAGTCGCTATAACTCTGGGCGCGAACCTCACGAACCGTCTCAATCAGCATGTTTGCGGCCAGCATCTCATCCACACTGGGGGCATACACCCCGATGTCCACACCCCATCGAGCGGACTGCGCATTGGTCTCCAAGGCAGCCCGAACGTGCTCATCGTTAGGGATCTTGAAGTCCTCATGCAGGGGTACATTGATTCCGTCATCGTTGCGCATGTACTCGCGCCACACAGAGCGGAACAGGTCAAGGTGGGCCAGAGGGACATACCACTCTCCCGCATGAGGCCCAGAGATGTTCTTCATCTGCTTAATGTCATAGTGCTCAGGGATCCTCTTCGTAATCTCGACCACGCCGTCAGACATGGCCGCGTACAGGGCAGGTACAGGACGAGAAATAAACCCATTAATGATAACGGAATGCGAGTAATTCTCATCATAGTGTTCACGAACCACCTCCCGCTTCTCTCGGAACCCCAGGTTGAAGGTGACGTAAGTCTCGCCATTATGGAGGGTGGAGACGGCCTCGTAAATCAGGCCGTCAGGAGCGATAAAATAGGCATCCTTCCCGACAATAGTGGGGTGATCACCATCCCACGAAGGGAGAGTCGTCTTAACTGTCTCCTTGCGCGGCGAACGGCCATAACCTCCATAATCCTGGTAGCGGATCGTGACCTTGACGGGCTTGGCTCCCGCCATGATTGCGGCGTCCTGGCTCTCGGTCATGGTCTTCACGGTAATCAAGGGAGTCTCCTTTTGTGCGGTGTGTGTTTGTTGACTGATGTGAACACTACTCACCATGCAGAGAGGTGTCAACCGTAGAATGTGTGAACTAGAACATAGTCGCACGAGATTTGAGCATAACCGCTAGTAAGCACCAGAACCAACCTGAAAGTGGGCATTCAAGGTTGGTTCTGGTGCTTCTATTGGAGGCATCTGAATGAACTTAGTAATGAGTCCCGGCTAGGCTTGACTGACCTACTTGGTGTTCCCCTCGCGCTTGTCCCACGCATCTGTCGGCACTACCTCAAAGCCGACCTGAACACCGACCTTGTCCACCAGGCTCATCGCCTTTGCCATGGCTTCGCTTGGTGACTTTGCGTCAATGGTGACAACCACGTCAATCATGCCCGGAAAATCGGTTGAGTCGCTGATGGAGGGGTGGTATCCTTCAAGGTTGGTCATGATGTCATCCACCATAGCGTCCTCATCAGGGTACTCGTTGGGGTTGACGTTGATCGTGGCATTGTATAGCATGTATTCCTCCCATGTGTCAGGTGTGAAGCAAGTTCTGCCATTGTAGCACATGCGCGTCAAGGGTGGCAACACGCTCCGGCAGAACTAGGTAGGTAAGGGGGTTGGGAGGCGTCACTCATAGCGACTGAACGCCTCCCAACCCTTTTACTCTGTGCCCCTGTTTCAGTGGTATTTACGCCCAGGTGACATCTTCAACATTCTCCCAGGACAGCCCTAGAGTGTTGAGCAGTGCGTCCTCGGCAGCCTCACGGTCAGCGTTCTCCATGCCTACCTCACCATCAGACCCAGGAACAGTGACCTCAATGTCACTCATCCAGTAAGGCGGCTCAGTGTCCATCCCGTACAGGCTGTCCGCGCCAGGCGGGATGACGTCAGAAACTCGAAGAACCCACGGCCCGCCATTAATGTCGGTGTCGCTGGAGAGAAACCACTGGAGGACAATCTTAGTGCCGTCAGACACCAGCGCCTTAGCCTTCTGCTGTGTAGTGCTCATCAATGCTCTCTTTGAAGTAACGGTCGTTAACCTTTGCGACAACAACCTAGATGCTCATCAGCATAAACCTACACTGCTGTAGTAGTCAAACACGGCACGAGTGATCTACCGCACACCCACACAACAGAGAGAGGGGAATGTACTGCACCGACCCGAACCCAATCACTATAGGGACACCATATTAGATGACGCGGGGCAAGACACCCAGGGCCTTCTCTATGCGCGCTTTATATAAGTGACCCTGTTCACACCTCTACAGGTTGACGACTCCGGGCATGGGGCACCTATACTGAGACCAGTTGGTGCGCACACAAGCGAACGCACCACATGACTCCAGGAGGGAAAAGATATCCAAGATCGTGCTCATCGTCAAGAGCGTCAACAACACCGAGAATCCGCTTGAGGCCCACGTCGGCGAGATTGACCGTGACGACCTGGATGGTGCAGTCAAGGAGATGACTGATGCCAAGTATCTTGGTCACACCTGGTCCTCAACCGATGCTGACGACCTGAAGTATGCGGCCGAGACCAAGGGGGCATACTTCACGGATGAGGTAGAAAATGACAGTGATTCCTACAACATCGTCACACGTCACTCTGACTACCTGGAGGATGGTGACGATGAGGTGACAGTGGTCATCGACTACACCTGTGGCGATGATCGCTCAATCGATGTCGCTACAGCGCGGACTGTGGGCACGTTCGACGGGGAAACCCGAGATCTGCTCTTCGACTACATGGCAAGCCTTTAAGGCCCCTGGGGCGGCCTACCTTCCGACGTTCATCTTGGAAGGTAGGCCGCCCATCCCCTTCCGATTTGTGGGGAGCGCAGAAGAATAGACCTTGAAAACAAACCCTCACGTTCACCCATAGATCTAAAACCAGGGTTGTTATGTCGGAACCATCATTAACATCAACGGAACAAGCACACAGACAGGAGTCAACTATGGATAACTATACGGCATCCGTCATCATTGCTGGCCTTATTCGAGAGGTCACTGATGACATGGAGGCAACTACGGATAAGGATCGCAAGCGGGTACTCTCTGATCGTCGTCGAGTTCTCCTTATTGCGGGCTATCTTGCATGTGATGGGGATCTCATTGATGAGGATCCGAACTCCTAAATACGGGATAATAATGCACACCCTGTGCCTTGCGTTCCAGATCACATGCTACCAGGTTGCACCCATTTCGTGCACTCTGATAGGATGACCCCAGACAAGCGGGTGAGACACAAAGGTCCCATCCCTCGCCCAGAAAGAGAGACCGGTAATGGCTGCGACAATCTTCGAGTCCGTTGAGGACAACATTCGTGAGGCAGTCGTCGCCCTCAACACTAGTGGCGAACTGGTCGCAGACGACTCCAAGGTCACCTTCAACAGCAAGGGGCTGGCCATTGTCGCCCGACCTGGTTTTGTTGAGGCAACTGTTCGACTCAACATCAGGGATCATGAGGTTGAAGAGACTCTGACGATGGAGACCACCAAGGCGAAGTCCATTTGCCTGATCGTGGAGAGCATGACTGACTGGCTTACCACTCTAGCAGAGTGCGTCACCATCCTTGAAGACGCTGAGTGGTCGGTCACTAAGACTCGGGGAAGCACAGTGTTCATGAGCAACAAGAATAAGGCGGTGGCTTTGGAGGTGATCACCTGGGACATCTTCATCAGTGGGAAGAGTCGCCGAAGTGCCGCAAAGATCCTCCACGACGCTGGGATCATTGAGGATACGAAGAGTATCCCCTATCAGCCGGGAACCTACCGTCTCACCCGGAACGACTAAGGGGCGGACTCATGACGTCGCCTCAACTCGTGCTCAGTGTTCGGGTGGAGGCAGAAGTGTATCAACTGATCGCACTCTCCCGGGTGGCCTCATGCGGCATGTAGGTGCCCAGGAGGAAGAGTTCTTCCACCCGATGCGCCCACCAAACGGTATGCTACTCAGAGCAAGTACAGCCCCTAGAATCAGGACACGTAACAATGCTAGAACAAGAGGATAAAAGGTCGCCTTGGTGGTGGTTCCTTGACTTCCTGATCGGGTACCTGCCTTTCCTTCCTGTCCAGATGTTCGCCCTCCATGACATGATGTCACAAATGGAAACAGGCGGAGGAAAGGTTTTCGCAGTAGCATGCTACATATGCATGGTTGCTATATTCAGCGGATACTTGTCGGAATTTGGTTGCAGTCTCCGAAAACGCTGGTGCAAGAGGGGTACTGGTGAAGACGGTCTCAAGGATACGAATGGCGCAGCGGGGAAGGAATCATCCGAAGTATCCAGGGTAGATTGTGTTGATCTTGTTGGTGGTGACGAGTATGACTTGTTCGTGAAATACGGACTAGGGGCAACGCAGTACGAGGACACCAACTTCTCAGAAGAAACCTACACGTCAAAGGGGCAGGATTCACACCTAACGAAGGATTATAGGTAACATTGGGCGAAGACTCCGAGAAGACATCCAGACGAGGGGAACTGGGATTAAGGATGGCGCCCATCGTAGCAGATTAATCAAAAGTGGCAGCATGGTGGATGGAACACCTGCTGGTGATCGCATTGAACTAGTAGACGGTGGTGAGTATGATCTGTTCGTGAAGTATGGGTTAGGAGAAGATGGTGACAAAAATGAGCAACAAGGGGAGAACCATGTCCAGCAAAGATGCCAGCAGTATGGGTGAGATTGATTCTGCGTTCAGTATCGTAAAGAAGGTGTACCATGAGGTTATTGAGGGTGGTGGAAGTGTTGCTGACGCAATCAGGATGCTCACACGGCTCGCGGAAGATGGCGGGTTCACGCTACGTATGAATGGGTGTAAGGTGCTAGTACGTAAGCAACCCAATGATGCTGCATCAATTCGCCTCAACAGGGGGAGCCGCAGCGCCAACAGTGTGCAGTTAGAGATGGTGGACGCTATCATGAGCGAAGTGGAGGGAAAACCTTATGGCAGTGTATGGGGTAGTCGTGAGGTGTGGGAATCTCGCCGTCAGAGCGCTTACAGAATCCTCTGCAAAAAGGATACGCCAGTAGGTGATGAGATGACCCTCGGTTCCGATCAATTGAGTGCACTTAAACGTCTCATGAAACTATACGAGATTCGCAGTCTGAGGGCCAGGACAAACAGCAAGATTGTTTGGTTTCCAAGCGGGGAGGAAATTTCTCTCTAACAGCATCCCAGCGAGTGGTGCACTATTTTAAGTTAGATGATACGTCAACTGGTGTGACGGATTGATTTAATCTCACATCTGTACCGCAGTGAAACCCAGTGCAGCCGTGCTTGTTGATGACTCATCAGATTTGGACTCATCACACGGTGCGGACGGTGAAGGCTCCTTATTTTGAGGCATTTCTTTCATTTCCTTGATCGTTCTTTTTTCTACTATATAGTCATGTATCCCAAACGGTAGAGGAATAAGTACAAGAATAATCGCCACTATAAATACCATCTTGATGGACAGGACTGCTGCTCCTTTTGGGTTTATTGGTAGTTCAGTGACTCAAAACAAAGTGTCACTACATCCCCCTGATATCCCTTTCTTCGTGTTTCCATGCGTTGTAGACATCACTCATATCCATACCATTACTGTCACCTGCTCCACCCCACGGCAGGTTTCCATGTCGCTATTTTACGCGTGGGATTCGTCAGGTTTAGACGTGTTGGATAAAGTGGACACGGAGGAGTTTTCATCATCTTTTGACACCCCTTCTCTTGACGTGTCGCTAATATTGGATTTGTCTGCTGTTTCGTGACAAGCGACAAGAAAGAGTCGAATAAAAACGATAAATAATAATGCACTGGATACAATTATTTCACCCAAGGTTGCATCCTTTCTTCAACGTTTAGTGATGCGATTGATACAAGTATACCGAAGGCGGCTTGACATCTAGATCGCTCGCTACATGCTCTAGGTGTCCGTCTCACCCTGTAACATGAGTCACAAGTGGGCAGGGTTGATCTGTTGTGTGCCCGTCTGGTACCATGAGGAACACAGCAGTTCAAGGAGGTTTTGGTGATATGCTGCTTGATATCCCCAACGACATTGTGAGACTGTTTATCATGAAGCAGATCGCTACGAAGATGCTTCTGGAAGAGCCGTTTAATACTCATGAAGAGATGCGATTCAGTGAGGAGTTGATGCTGGACGTTGAGGTCGAGGACGGTTTAGCACAGGTTACTCTCTACGACGCGGCTCTGCGGAGCATCATCCCAGTCAAGTCAGATAAGCACCCCAACGGGTGGCCACTGACTAGGGAGGGACTGTCCTCAAACGACCTGGATGAGATTGACTCCCTTGTGTACACTTTCTTTTTCTCTCACTACCCAAGTCAGGAGCGAACTTTCCTAGTACACACCTGGGAGAATGCTTTTCATCGCTTCATTGTGAGTTAACAAGCACCTAGAACAAGATCTCTACATTATCACACATCAAGGAAAGGGTACTGTTGTGTCAACATACTCGTACATAGACAATCTGAAGTTTGACGCCAACTTCAAGGGGGCGAAGATTTCTAAAGAGGAATGGGATAATCTTGTGAACGACACGCTTGATATGACTTTCCTTACTAGCGTGATCGATTTCAAGCCAAAGTTCAACAAGGCTGGTTACGTCACCAAGGTGAATACTAAGGATTCAGGAGAAGACAACTCAGCCCTAGACCTTCCTTATGATCTGCGAGACATGAAAAGGTTCCTTGACAGCCACGGGGTCAAGTACACCCTGGAGTTCGATGTCATCACTGATCGAACCGCAGAGATCAACCGGCTCAGGATTAGCGACAAGGACCCTGATGTCATGATCTCAACCTGTGAGGTAGTCTTCAAGGACTTCACGCCCATCACAGAGGTGGACACAGAGAACGTTCCTGAGTACGGGAGTACCCTTTACGACTTCTCTATCCCCAGTGAGCCGTACTCGCCGGACCTCTCAGCGTGATCGCTCATAGGTGCTGTCACGCCTTACGTTTCCTTGAGACACCGTGCGACCCCTGTAACGTGTGGCCTGTCTCACCAGATCGCATGTTGCAGGGGAGCATACTTGTAGGCTATGCTAGCACCGTAAGGCAGGATCTCATGTCCACCATGCTTTACAGTGAACTGAGCCGCCAGCAAAACACGACAGACATTAGAGAGGTGTAATAGCATGTCTGACTACTCGGCATCGTACTGGGTGATTCTCAAAAACCGCTACGGCGAGTACATGCCTACACAAATGCATGTAGATGAGAGCACTCCAGGGAACCTGAGAAGTATGATCAAGTTCATGCTCCACGACACCGACACCTTCCAGCAATTCCTTCTGGACATGTGCAAGGAAATTACACGCATCAAAGGGGCAGACGTCTTGGACAAGGACGAGTTCACGTCCCTGGGATTCTTCATTACCAAGAACTCACTACTCCAGTCACATGATGATGAACCGTTTGTGCTGTACCTGGAAGCCCTGGAGGATCGAGTTGGTGAGGACAGGTATCCTCCTCGATTTGCCACCAAAGAGGAAGCCATTAAGCATGCCACTTCGCACAAGAGTAACGGAATCAGTATCCTCCTTGACCCCTACTCAGGTAAGGGCAGTATGGGCACCTACTGGTTCTGGTCCACCAGCACCAAGTTCCCCCTCTCCTACTACATTGACAACAGCGGCACACATGACACACCTAAGGTCAGTGTCACTGTCTCTCCTGGCGAAATCATGCAGGTGGACGGCTACATGATGGGCATCGATGAGAAGGAGATTGACTGACACCCAGGGCTATCCACAGCCCCGGGCGCTTTCACCTTTAAGCGTCCGGGGCTGCTCTGTTGGGGCGACTTTCCATCCAGGCGCGGAGTCAACAAGCGTCTAGCGTATTATCAAGAATCTATGTCGTCTATACTAGGGACCTGCATTCCTGGAATGTCCCATGTCACCCATCCTGACTGGATGGCATATCCTAGTTCCTTGTTGACACGTGCTGCCACCCTTTCAGCGATGTTGTCAGCAGAACTCTTGATCTTGAAAAGCGGCTCGTCTGACAGCATGTGATAAGTCAACCTGATGAAGTTCAGTATAGGAACTACATTTGCCTGAATACAATCACACTCGTTCCTCAGGGTCATGTTTCCGTTGTCATCCTCCTGGAGGCAGGGGTGGATCATGGAGTAAGCGGTATCCTCAAGACAACGTTTCAGTGATGACATGTCCTCATCAGAGAGATCATGAGGAAAGTCTGTGTACTCAGCATTGAACTTGAAAAGAGTCATGTCAGGAACATAAGCATCTATCTTAACATGGGCATGAAACCCTATGCTGACCAAACCATCCTTATCGAGCAGGTGAATTGCAATCTGGTCAGGCGACTCGTAGTCATCACTTACCCTTGCCTCAGCAACGTAGAATGGCGGATTGATGTTATTGACCTTGCACACACCCTCAAGATCAAGAACATTGGTGGGTAGAGTCACCTCAACAGCATCATCGTCCAGTACATTGTCCTTGGCCCTGATGACAACATTCTGGATATTGTCTCCATCGCTGACCGAACTGGCTACTGACCCATCTGGTAAAGTGAATTCGATTGACAGAACCTCTCGTCCGTTCAAAGGGGCAAGGACACTGTTGAGGTATCCAGCGATCTCATTCATCTTTGTCTTTCCATTCTCAGTCATACTAAAACCTCTCTCCGGTGTATTGTAGCCCATCTATTATGAATGCTCTCTTATTTAGAATAAGTTTTACCCCATACTCATAATTGAATTAGCAAAAGCAGCGGCAAGAAACACGACAGCAAGCGAGACAACCAGTCCTGTAGCAATCGACGAGATCATCGCAGCAGCCGCCACCCACAGCCAGGATGCTGAGATGACACCAAGCACTTTCAGCAGAGATGTTGTGCCCAAGCAAGTGAAGACCACAACTGCTGCAATGATGGCACCCCACCTGAGGAGAAGCCTCTTGTCATCATCCTGTGTAGTAAATGCGTCCTCTGCGTTGCTGTCAAAATCTGTACTCATGATCTCAGTCCTACCTCCTGATCTTGCCGTCCAGGTACTTCGTCCCGGCATCCAGCACCGTATTACCAACAGACTCAACTGCCGACATGAAGGCGACAACAAGAGCAAGACCAACCAGAACAGCAGGGACAACGAGCCACCAGGGGATCGTGATAATGCCAGCAACCCTGAGCACAACGATACCCGAAATAACCCCGACACACAGGACGAAGCGGGTAAATGAAGTCATCGCTAAGAAGATCTTGCGGATCCTAGAGATGCGAGCAACCCCGTTGGTAGGTGACGCGCTCTGCTCCTGATGCTCGGTCATTGCCTGCTGGGCCTTCCTGGTAGTCTGTCTGTTGCCTGCTTCTTGCTGGCACTCTTTTCCAATCAGTATTGTCTCACATTTCTGGTTGTAGGTCCAGTTCAGAAGGTGTGATACGGGTGACAGAAGTACTATACCCACATATGTAAGTTATGCCATATCTCACTTTGTGTGCTGTTGACTTTGCTACCAGAGTCTCTATATACTAAGAATCGCCCACACGGAAAGGAAGTGCAACAAATGGACTACGACAAGATGGATGGCAACCTAGTTCAGGATGTTCTTCAAAAGGCTGTGTCTTCAAGCCTTGACAGCAATAAGTATAGTGTTATGTTTTTTCTGCTGACTGCTGTTGAAACCGGTGAACTTGATCACCTGATTGACTGGGGTGATGAAGAGGATGATTATGATGATCAGATGGACTAAAAGGAAACCTATGCCCATCTGCCACTGAAGGTATCAGATTATTACTCTGATACCTTCAGTTTAAAACAACCTGGGTGTCAAGTATCACATGCATACATAGTGTACTTGGGTGTAGAATGGTTTATAATCGTACTAGCATACTTGTACACAGGAAGGATAGTTCATGACACTGTTTAGCAGCACTGATGTCGGCGCAAACAGAGGGTTTATTCTACTTGAGATCGTCCTCTTTCTGGCGATTGTTGGTTGCCTGTTCCTGGCGATCATGCTCTGGTGGAGTTCAAAGAACATATTCCTCAGTCGTATGGAATGGAAGGCACAGAGAGAGACGTCTGAGTTCTTGGTAAACTGCGCTGGTGTATTCTTTATCTTTCTGCTACTCACTGCACTTCCTGGATTCGCTAACGGATTCTTCGGATACGCCAGCCAGGTCTACCAGGTTCAGGGCGTCGTCAAAGATGCCGCTGAAACCAACTGCTCAGAGGGGAGCGAAACCTGTGCTCCAGATTTCCTTGGCAAGGTTTATATGGAGGACATCACTTTCAGTCACGATGGCGAGCAGCCGGGACCTGACGGTAAGAGGCTTCATCCCACTGATGTGATTGGAAAGAAGGTCACTGCTCAGTTCAGGTGCAAGAACGTCAGTGGTGACACCATGAGCACTCAGAAAGTCCTGGGCACCTGTGACAAGGCGCGCATCACTGCCATCGAGGGGCGAGCATACCTGAATTAGGTATCTTGCCCCAAAGAGACAACCCGGAGGCCAGGTGTTGCGGCACTCCGGGGTGTTTGTCTGCGCTCTGATTAAGCACGGACACAACGACAAGGAGATGACCCTATTAGGGCAGGGCAAGGCCACCTCAGCGTCGATTACCACGTCCGCGACGGCGACGGCTCCGGGAGGGCTTAGAGCGTTCATCCATCTCAGGGAAGAAGTCCTTACAGCGCACCTTGAAGCACGGCTCAATCAGGGTTCCGCCCTTGTCAGCAGTCCAGAACACGATCCCCTCAATGTTCCGGGTGCGGAAGTCAGCGAAGATGGGCTCCAGCATCTCGAACGGGTCATCGGCGGCAAGGATCTCCTGGATGGTCGGGAACTCGGTGGCTCGCTCACAGCCATGGATCCGCAACTCATCAGCAGTAACCTTCTCGGGGTTACCGTTGATCTTAGGCCCCAACAGTTCGAAAGTGGCACCCTTAGGCGGCTCGGTCCCGTTGTCCTCAATGAATCGAGCAATAGCCCGGTTGAGGAACTTCTTCATGGAGGAGGACTCCTTGGGCTCCCACCCGAAAGTGATCTCAGTGTTAGGGTCTGTCTCCAGGGGGATGAACCCCTCAGGGGCCTCCTTGCCGGGACGCACAGCCCGACGAGTAAACCACTCCCCGTCAGCATCACGGAACACGGCTGTCCCGTCGCGCTTGAACGTGGGGACAATCTTCTTCCCCTCAGCCAGAGTCTTGTTCACAAGGTCACGGATGTTTCCACGGATAGTGTGGAGCACCGTGCGGTCTCCATCCTCATCGAAATGGAGGTCAAAAATGACGGGCATCTTCTTCATCGTTAATCGCACCTTTCTCCTGGTCATCGGTGCCAGGGTTGATGTCTTGTCTGCTTGTGACACCACTATAGGCAGGCTTCCTGGGTGGGGGCAACCCCCAGGTTAGTGAAGCATGCCACACCCTGCCTCTTCTCCTGCTGAGGCCCGAGTGTTGACGCCCTTGCTGCGGAAGTATCAACGAGTTGAATGCCATGGCGACATAGGCAACATCTTGAACCGCTTGCATTGCAGATAGATAATGGGGTACTCTGGCGTAGAGGTGTATTGCAAGCGCATGTTTTGACGCCTGGAGAATCTTGTCACGAAGGAGAAGTGAACGTGTCTGAGAGCACTGATGGTACTATCCAGAGCACTCGTGAGGCTATAGCACGTATCAGGGGTGTAAGGTCGGGTAATGACTTGGCTTGTGTTCTAGATGGTCTCCCCTTGGAGTCCGCTGCGCAGTGGGGTCTGGAGTGCCCCTCTGTTGACAGAGTGTTCACTGCATGGATGCGTGAAGTGTGCAGTGATACAGTGTTTGTTATGGACGAGTATGCGGCTGGTAGCGGCCTAGAACTCACCATTGTCTATTACGACCATGAGGACGGACACTGGTACGTCTCCGGGTGGATGGTCGGAGATGAGAACGTTCGCTACAAGGACATGGAGGTAGCCCGAGAATCCTACCTGTACCTCACCAACAATAACCAGCACCCGTGCGAGATCACCCAGGAGTATAGCACAACCGGGGAGTACCTTGCTGACATCCGCCAGAAGGCCATCAACATCAGCGGGATTGTTGGCGTTAGTCGAGCATGTGAACTGATGACTGATGCCGCTGAACGTGCCGGGTACATGGTCGAAGACCTGGGCGAAACGTCTGAGGAGAACTACTACATCGGGGTCATCACCATGGTTGGGAAAGACGGGGAAGAGTACGAGGTTGGTCATGGCCGCCCCAAGATCTGTCTCAGCGACATCAAGAAGTAAGTGACAGGAGGACAGGTTGTGTGGCTGTGGGATAATGTTAGAGGAAAGATGGAACTCGAAATCAGTAGGGATGAGGTGGAAGCCCTTACCAGCAGACTCAAGAGTGCGCTTGAGGTGGATGGAAGATTCAACGTGTCTGTTAGAGAATCCTCTAGGAAGGGGTATCTCAGGATTTCTTTCGCCTATACCGACGATCATATTCTTGAGTCCTTCACTATGGGGGCTATCCAGGAAGTAGTGGCCCAGAGTTACCACAACTACTATGTCAGCGTGATGTTCATTGACACGAGAAACTTCGCTGGCGTTAGATCTCCACGAGTAACCGTCCGTAACCTTAAGTCGGAGAACTACCAGACCCAGTGTGAGCCAGTTCACTCACCCCAGTGTTGCATTTGCCACTACCTCATGCGTACACTGTGATCAGAGGCCGGGAGGAAGAGCCTGACCGGCAAGAGTGACAGGAATTAAGATGGCTGACTTCTTCGATAGCGATGTTGTTGCCTCCGGCGTGGAGCAGTACATCCTCTTTGGTATCCCCACGCGGGCGGTAGCCACCACTTTCAATGGAGAATACGACCTCGTTTCGCCTTATGGTTCCACCGGCAACGAGGATGAGGGAATCGAGATCTGGCTCTCCGGCGAGGAGGGTGAGGATGAGGCCGGGATCTTCATCCGTGGCACCATTGAGCGCGGCGTTCCGGGCGACCTGATTGCTCGGGAGATCGACACTGTTGACGTCTGGCAGGATGAGGATGGGACTCCCCATATCCTTATCGCTGCTGCGGATAATGAGGTTGTCCTCACTGGCGACCCTGATACTCTGGGATGGGTGGCTTCTCTGGGGGTCTGACAGCAAGCACAAGACAAGAAGGGCGTGTGAGGGATCTCTGCCAATCAGCAGCAGGCAGAGGCCCCTCACGTCTTTCTGCCGTCTTCTGTGCAGGGTACGTGTGTTGTGTGCCACAGGTCCAGCGGTTGCTTTTAGGGCGCTTTGTCGTGTATAGTCAGCAAGAGAGCATCAGATCATTCACAGTGTTCTATGATGCTTGCATGAAATGGGAGGAACATGCAATGAACAAGACGTTTAGTGCGTACATTGAGTACCATGGCAAGTACACTGCCGCCCTGAGACTGTTTGAGCGATTCAAGGGGAAGTTCGACAGTCTCCAGGGCGAGGGAGGGTTCAGTTTTGTTACCAAGATCGATGAGGATGACAGCGACTACACGCCCATGATCTGGGTACGAGCCCATGGGACACCTGAATCGGATTCCATCTTTGAGGACCTTCTTAAGTACGTGACCAACAAGATGATCCATACCCCACACGAGGGGATTGGGAAAGTGTACGCCAAGACTGTTGTCATTGACCCAGTTGATGACGAGTTCTTTATCCCCGAGATCTATGTGACGAAGTACGAGACCGACCAAGACGGTATTGTTCAGAGCAGTGTCGAGACGTACATCAGTGACGAGATTGTATGACCTGACTAGCCCTGTTGGTTCAGAGACGATGAGAGCGGAGATTCGATGACCCCACTGTTATTGACTGCTGGCATTTCTGGCGGTGAAGCGTCAACGACAAAATCTGACGACATCTATCTTCTCTCCGCTATGGTTGTGATTATGGGCTTTTTCGCAATTGCTTTCCTTTTGGGCGATAAAGCCGGCAAGGTCTTGTTGTTTTACGCTACTGTGGTTGTTACCCTCCTTTTCTGGAAGCCGCACCTTTTCGTCTATGAGAAGACAGTAACCGAACATGCCCCTTACACGATCACTGGGACGGTACTCAAAATCGATAAGAACGACCTTGCGGAGTACGAGCCCACGGTCACTCTGAACAGCGGAGAGAAAGTCAAGGTCACGGAGGATGCGAAGGACCTGTACCAGTTCATTGGCTCACAAGTGACTCTCAAGTGTGACTATGATGAGATGCCAGACAAAAAGATCACTAGCAGCACTTCCTGTGACTTTCAGGGGGCTGGCTCTACCCCAGCCCCTAGTGTATCCAACTAGGGACACCACCCCTGCAACCATGATCCGTGCACGTGCTTGAAGAGGAAACCTGAGGAGAAATAGGAACATGAACGATGCGCGAGAGGCTACAGAGCCCATGGCCCCTAATGAGGTCGTGGCATTCCTAAACGATGGAACCCAATCAGGCTCTATCCCTACCGCACTGGATGACATTCTTGACGACATCCGTGACGAGCAACTATCCTTGCACGGTTTTGATGAGGGCGAGACACGTGTAGTTAATACTGTCAATGACTGGTTCGATGACGACAAGATCGCGTGCCTGGTGTGCGAAACAAAGAATGAGCAAGTCGTCTACACGCTCTCTGAGGTTCAGGACGTCTCAGGGTCCTTTCTGGTGTGGTGGTGGAAGAAGTATGACGCCAGCGCCTACACTGAGTTGATGGGTGCAATCAAGCAGGGTCGAAAGTTCCAGTTCCTCCTACATGAGGGGCAAGGCAACAGATTCCTCATCAATGAGACAATCCAGGAGGTCTGGGAAGTTGCAAGAAACATCCCCAGAAAGCACTCACTGAAGTTCTTCAAGAAGGTCGTAAAGGAGGAGGCATATTTCTCTAACTCATGGGAGACTGTTGACGACTATCATTCCCGGCACTGGCGGCGGTGGCTCTCCAGGGGCGGTTTCGTCAGGTTCAAACCCAAGGGCATTGACATGTTTGTCTGTGTCAGTGACGACCGCAACAAGGGAGCGCTTTCTTTCTGGCAGGAACTCATCGAAGATGGGGACACGCTGGGAGTGCTCAGGGATGTGGACAAGAGTGGGGTCATGTCCTCCCCCAGCAAGTTCCCATACCGTGACCTGTGCAGCAAGGCTAAAGGGGTACCGTGAAGACCTCTCGGATGTCAAAATTGCCAATAACGACCCCAACCTCTCTGATAACGGACGAGTAAACATTGTGTACATGTTCGTCACCGTGAACAGGTACAATGAGCCATCCGTGTACATGCTGTCAGACCACTTCAAATCTTATGACTGGAGGGTATTTGACGACACCGAAGTCATCTCCCCATACCTGCACAAGGTGGGGTGGACTAACAACACCCAAAACAACGAAGAGTGAAATAAAGGATAGATTAGGATCTAGCATGAATAACGCAAAAGAGATCACCGACGACAGCACCCCGAACGAGGTCGTAGCATACCTGAACAACAAGATACAATCAGGCGAGTCGCCTTTCACAACGCATGATGCTCTTACGGACATTCAAGATGGAGAACTGACCCTGCCAAGATTTAATACTTCGGCTACCATGATTGCCAACATAGTGAACAACTGGCTTGACGGCAGTGGGGTTGCGCATATTGTGTGTGACGGGTTGACTAAAAACCTAATCGTCTACACTCTTTCAGAGGTTCAGGAAGTATCCGGCTCCTCTTTGGTGTGGTGGTGGAAGGAGATTGACTCTACCGCCTATATCCGCCTTATGTCACCTATTAGAAAAGGGTACGAACTCCAGTTCCTCCTGCATGAGGCGCGCGACAACCACTTCATGCTCACTGAGACCGTCCAGAAGGTTTGGGACGCTGCCAGAAGCCTCCCTATAGAGCACTCATTGAGGTTCTGCAAGAAGATTCTCGGAGAACACCTGAGAGTGTGGGACACTGCACTTGGCACTAAGCCTGGCTCATGGGAGAACGTTCACGAGTCGCGTTCTCCATCGTGGGAAAGGTGGATTGCAAATGGAGGAAAAATTGAGTTTGTCACCAACTATGATGTTACAGTTGTTCAAGTAACACCAGAGCAGAACGAGGGACTGATCAAGTACTGGCAGAACCTCATCAAAGACGAGAGCGACCCAACCAAGGTACTGGATGTGCTTCAGGACGTGGATTATAGTGGAGTTATGTCATCCCCCAGCAGGTTCCCATACCGTGACCTGTACAGCAAGATCAATGGGTATCGTGAAGACCTCTCAAACATCCAGCACGCCCGCACCGACCCGAACCTATCTGACTACGGGTGGACAAACATTGTAGACGTGTTCGTGACAGTAGATGAGGACAACAAACCGCTCGTGTACATGCTTTCAAACAACCCAGCCGACTACGGGTGGACGCTCTGGGAGAACATCTCATTCATATCCCCATACCTGCACAAGGCGGGTTGGAAGATAGACGACAAGCCACAACAGTAGAAAGTGACGCAGTTCACACCTGGTTGTGTTGACGGCCAATGACCCGCCCACGTATGCTTACCTCATCAAGCCGGTAGGCAAGAGGCCACCAGGTGTGAAACAAGGAGAACAACAATGACCATCAACCCCACCAATGCCCCTGCTGACGTCATCAAGTTCCACGAGTCCGCCAAGAAGGCGTTCATTGGTAAGTCAGTGTGGACCGTGGACACGCTGCAACAGCGCACCACCGAGGGCATCATCCACCGCACCCGAATCGTGATCTGCGATGAGGAAGGATTTGGTGGAGGCACACTTCAGAACGGCGGCGAGATCCGCAACGTCGGGGCCTTTGTTGGAGCCTTTGGAAGCACTATTGATGACGTTCGTTTTGAGAAGTGGGACGAGGGGGTGTACCGCTTCTGGCTGTGGAACAATGTCACCCATGATGTGGCAGAGTTCTACTACCACTGCTAACAGCCCACGCAAGTCACCACAACAGGTGACATGAGTGCCGCTACCCACCCTGACCTATTCGGTGCGGGTAGCGGTTTTCTTTCGTCCATCATGGTCGCAATAAGCCCCTAGAGCAGAGGACACAAGACGGCTTATTAGCCCGTCGCCTCAACCAGCAATGTGTCCCACTTCATTTCTTCTCATGTTGACAACAGTCGCCCTGTGTGCATATATTTGAAGTACGTTTAAGGGAGCACCGGCTACATTGAAAGACCCCAAGGAGAAGAAGATGGCTAATGGTTCCGTACTGATTTCGGGGTATGTGCGTGCTCGCATCAGCATGGAGGACGCTGAAAAGAGGGCGGAGAAGTTCAAGAAGGCCACCACGAAGCGATCCGAGAGCGCGACCGTTGAGGTTGATATCGAGGATATTCGTGAGATTAGCAAGAAGATTAAGTTCCTTGTTGCAGGAGATTCTGAGAGCCTGACCAACGACATCGACGACTTGGTTGAGTCCACGCTGTCGAAGGGCCTCAACTACAAAGATCACGCTGTTTGGGGAAAATTTGCGGTAACTGATCTGCGTCAGGTTAAGCCGGGTTGCACCCCAGCAATGTCAGTCTTCTCGCTCGACTTCGACGGCCACCCTAGAGAAAACGTCGAGGTCAGTAACACTGGTAAGGTCTATAGGCGCTGGATCTAAGTACCCCACGATCGTTATCATCTTGCTCGTGGGGTACTTGCTCGTATCCCTAACACAGTAGACGTGACCTGGTTCACACTGTAGCGTGTTGACTACCTCTCCTCCTATCATGTAGGGTGGAGACACAAGCCAGGAACAACAGGGTTGCTGGCGAATACGCACAAGGAGTCGGAAATGACCGCTTACACGTTCTCGAAGTTCGCCAACCCTACCTCGGATGTCGTACCTCAGCCGGTTGTCGATCTGGCTTTGGAGTTCACGCCTACTGCTACCATTTCTGCCAACGAAGGCGTTTTCGTCTGGGACAACTTCAAGGCGAACGGTGTGCGTGCCTTCTGGTACGACAATGATGTTGTGCTGGTGCATGTCACCAAGGTGGTTTTCGGGAAGCCGTTCACTTTCACTACTAAGTGGAACCTTGACTTTGAGGATGAGTGGCCCACTGGTACTCATCTCATTTGGGCTGCGCGTGAGGGGCTGGCTCAGGCTAACGCTCTGGTGTACCTCATTAACTATCTGGAGGTCAACGGTCTCGGAGTAGCCGGGAAGATTGACCCTGAGGAAACTGTCATCACTCTGGATAGTGGACGCAAGGTCATGCTCCGTGTGGACTATGACAATGAGACCGAGAGCGTGGTGTTCTCCTGGGATGCGGATGGTGCTCTTGATGACATCCTTTCTGCCTTCCAGACTCTTGATGAGATTGAGTACGAGGCCCCTGGGGGAAAGCGCATCGCCTTCAGCGCCTCCCTGTTCGCCTGAGAGGCCACGTAAACTATTCACCCCAGGATCCTCCAGGCACAGGAGAGGATCCTGGGGTGGGCTTTGTCCGTGAAGAAGGCTGCGGGCGCTCTACCATCAGGGTAGTGTGTCGCAGTTCACTCGACTGGAAGTTGCCCCTAGCGCTGGGAGCATGTAGTATGATGTTCAGAAGTCAGGGGACAAAAGGTCTCATGACAAAACGCGAAGGAGACAACATGAGCAAGACTGTCACTGAGATTGTTAAGGCCGTCGCTGAGAATGGACTGGATGCCACTTTCGGCACTACTAACGCCGCTATCAATAATGGCTGGTATGACTGGTTTTGTCAGGACCGCTCACTGAAGAACAGGTCAAAGAAGTTCATGACCATTCTCAATCGGCTTACTAATGGCGGCAAGGTCAGCCTGGATGGTGAGGTTACCTTCCTGAACAAGTACGCAGAGCATCTGTTCGATGTCATGATTCTAGAGTCCACTGAGGGCACCATTTTTGTCGAGAATGACCCTCAGGAACATGGGGCGCGTTGGGCTGTTAAGGTGAACGGAAACCACCCCACTGAGGGGTTCCTGAAGTTCGACAGTGTTCATGGCCTTGTTGCGTGGCTGAACGAGCCCTGGGGCTAACTCGCTCTTACGGAGAGGTAAGAGCGCAGTATCTCACCCCTTCCTTGCAGGGAAGCGTATGCAGTGCCGTACAGTTGACTATATGAGTTGACTGCACGGCACTGCTGTCGCTGATGTTGAGTTTCCCTGCTAGATTTGACGCATCGGAGGGCGGTGGGTACGAGTGTGGCCTATTTCACTAGAGTCAGCATTGATCATGTCTCACGGGTGGTGCTATGCTCATACCAGATGCCAAGAACAAGAGGTTGTTGGCTAATATTTGAAGGAGTCACAATGTCCGCCACTATCAAGCCCGCCACCAAGTACATTACCTCCAATGAGGCAATCTGTGAGGAAAACGTGGTAGAGAAGGGTGACTGGGCTGACTTCCTTGAATCATCCATTAAGGGAATGCACGTGACCGATGTGTACGTGACTACCCGTAAGGCCGCCCACAATAAGTGCCCTCAGGGAATTGACTGTGATGACTCGAACGAGGGTGACTCGGCGGTAGTCATTGAGGGTCCTGTGAACCGGGTTGTTCTGCTCGGGCATTCTGCCCCTGATTTTGACAACGATGTCAAGGTGAATGTGCTCGACTACGGCAAGTCGAATAAGAAGGTGAACAGCGTGTCCATTGAGGGCATCAGCACCTACTGGTTCAAGCAGGGAACTGAGGGTGGGGAGTACTACACCGTCAAGATCGGCCGCTATAATGCGCCTATTGTCATTGAGGTCCTGACCTACTCTGATTCCCTCGGTGATGTGGGTGTGCCGTACATTGTGGTCCAGGACGCCCACTGAGAAGCCACTAACTGTCGCCCTGGCCTGAGGTTCTACCGTTCAGGCCAGGGCGACTCTATTTACCGCTATCAGTATTCACGTAAAACATGACCGTGACCCAGTTCACATGTTTCCCAGTTGCACATGTTCAAGGTCATGCCGTATGCTTACACCATCAAAGGAAACAAACACAAAGGAGGACAGCCGTGAGCGCGCCCCTGGATCTCACCACCTACTTCACCAGCCCGAACACGGACAGTGGTGAGAAGTTCACCTATGAGAGCGAGATTGCTCTTGGGCTGACGAAGGCTGCCGGTAAGTTCTCTTGCATCGGTAGCGAGGTTCTGGCTACTGTCAAGCATCTGGCTACTGAGGCTGGCAGTCACGTGACCATCCTCAACCCTCCGTTTTCTTTGCTTTCACGTGAGCACCCACTCATTGTTGCTATTGGGTTCGAGGTGGTGGAGATTCACCTGAATTACGGACGCATCCAGGTGAACGTTCTCGAAGGCTGGCAGGACGTTCACGCCAACCTCGCTGGGTACACGACATATGTCCAGTCCGAGGCGTGGAAGAGCCTGGGTGAGCACATGGCCCATATGGTCCACTGGCAGTAGCCACCACGGATGATACGACTGGGGTGGGCGCGTTTGTGATGAAGCACGCGCCCACCCTGGTTCTCCTTGTCTTTTCCGCTGTAGTTGAACATCGTTACGACATTCTGCTTGTACTGGCATTCTCATTGATCCTGTGTTATAATACACACATACTGATTTCTTGAGGGGAGGCTCACCGGATGCAGTCTAAGACTGTTGTGTCGCGCACTTATCCTCGTAGACCGTATGCTGCGTTCAGCAAGACTGGTGAGCCCTTAGATCTTGATGTGGTACTGGCTGGTATCAGGAAGGGTGCTGAACTGGTTGTCCACTATGCCCTACAAGAGATGACTGAGCATAATCTCGCTCTGGTGACCTATTTTGACAGGTTCAAGCCTGCTGAGGCAGGGCGGAGAATGGGTCTGTTTCTCCCTAGCGAGGTGAAGAAGCGGTTCAAAAGTGGGGCCTCACGACTGGAGAAGATGTTCCAGGAGCAGGCCGTGACTGCCTTACGTTCCTGGGCCACCAGATCTGGGGTTGTCTCTGGGAACTACACTGGCTACGTCTCCGCTGGCTGGAAGAGAACAGTCGGGGACTCCAGGTCAAGGGCCCTACAGCCTCGGCTCGCCCTGTCTGCTACAGATAAGCAGTACAGGCGTATGAGTGTTACACCAGAACGTATTTCTCTTGACATGGTTGTTCAGGGCCAGTGGGTGACACTGCATTTTCCTGTTCCTCCACAACTTTTAGAGCAGGGCTGTGAGCCAGGTGTTCCAGACATCTGGGTTGACAGTCAAGGTCGAGTGATGTTTGGTCTCCATGGCATGACAGATCCTGGCAGACCGGAGTTCTCACCCAGGTACGTCATTGGCGTGGATGTGGGGGTCACTAACCCGGCCGCCTATGTTGTCTGGGACACTGAGAAGAGGGAAATTGTCGAGAAGTCTCTGCTTGATCAGAGGGCGCGGTCTCTGCATAACAAAATCAAACGCGGGGTTAGGCAAGTGTCCTCTCTACAGAGGAAGAACCGCCCCGAGGAGGCCGTGCCCCATAGGGCGCATCTATCGAATCGGCGTAAGGAACTGAGTATCCTTGTGGCTCAGGAGGTCGCGGACGCTGCCTGGAGGTATGGTAACGCCCTGGTGGTGTTTGAGGATCTGAGCCATATCAGGAACACCATGAGGTTTGGACGTTGGTTCCGTGGCGAGGTGCATAGAAGAACACGTGACATGGTTGAGGCTAACGGCGGTCGAGTGATGAAGGTGAACGCGGCGTACACCTCGAAGAGGTGTCATGTCTGTCAGTCTGATCTGGACATGAGCGACTACAGTAGCCCTGTGTGCCACTCATGCAACATCACTCATCACCGGGACGTCAACGCTGCGGCGAATATTGCCCAGCGGGCCAACGTCAAGAAGGCTTGTCAGACCAGGATGCGGCACACCACGAAGACGAAGCGTGTCCGCCGCTCCAAGTGCCGGATAAAACCACTGAAACATCCTGGTACGAAGAACAGGCCGACACCTAAGGCACCCCAGAACCAACCGAAGACTCACGCTCACTCGTCTCTTCCAAAGATGGAGGTGAGTAAGGGGATGTGCCCCGCAGACAATAGGGTTTCTGCGGTGGACCACAGTACGTGGTTTCAGACAACCAGCGGCACGACAGTTCCAAAGGATAACCTATCTATTGGGAATACAATAGATGTGGTTTATCCTAAGGAATAGTCATACTCTGCTTACTACTCTAATCGGCCGCTTGTCCGTGTTTGTGTCAGCCGCTATGGGCAGGACTGGCACAGTGTTGACACTACAGACGGAGGCGTTGCGGGCATCAAGAAGGCTTTCAAGGACGCGATGGACATCGAAGATTACCTGTACATAGGAGACAACAACTAGGGCGCCTGCCTTTGTGTCGAAGTGGGTCACATCTTACCTTTGGTGGATGTGATACACTTCACTGGTATTAGGGTTGCTGCCGTATTACGTGTGACGTTGACTGACCTCGGCTCTTGCTCTCTGGTTTGGTGGCAGTAGTTGAAGTGAGGTAGTGCATTTCGATTGCTGTTACTCTTCTAATTCAGTGCGACAGGGGCTCCTGTTGGTACTTGACTTGGCACATATGATGGTGTATCATTGCTTATGGTAGTGAACCTGATATCAAGAGTAGGTACGGAAGAGGATGCAATGAGTGACGGTATTGATGTGGTGACTACTGGTCAGCGTTCATTGGTGAAGGTCATATATGTCACGACTGTTATGGTTGTTTTGGTTATTGGTGGCGGTGTTGCTGCTGCCCTGATTGCGTTTCTGGGTAAAACTACTGGCGCTATCATTCTGGCTGTGACAACGGGAATAATTTCCTTGCTTATTGCTGGTGGGATTTCGTTATATGGATTCTTGTTATTGAAGATACAGAAGAAACTATTCTCCTAATTAGGGTGGGGTGTTAGATGATTGGCGGTCTTGGTGATAACAAGTTTTTCAGGTTTGCTAACAGTGTGGCGAATGTGCTGATTGCCGTTGTGGGCGTTTTGCTTTTTCTGGGGGTTTTCCACCTGATTGACATGCGTTCTGCTGCTGTTTCAGTAGTATTGTGCACTGTCATGTTGATGACGATTATTGCTGTAGGGTGCGCCATTGCTGCTGACATTCAGGTGAAACGCAAGAAAAGCATTGGTGATGGTTTGAATGCAAGGAATGACGCGGCGAGCATTTATGATGGCGAAGGCGGCGACAATCTCAACTCACCGAACGACGCGTGAGCCCCACCTACCTTTTGTTTGATCATTGTTTGACTCACATGCTCATTTAACGGCTGCGTGGGTGGGTGCTCATTGAAATATAGCGCACGTGTTTGCTTAACCAGCGCTTGACTAAGACAGAACAAAACAAGGGCAACAGATCAATACTGACATTTGAGTAGACCACGTATAGCACTCAGCCATGGGGACACCAGCAGAAAATCGGAAGAACCTGAACACAATACGGATGCATAAAGGAGAAATCATGACACCCCAGAACTCACAGCACCACCAGAACCTTGCTGTCCTTAGAGAGATAGTTGAGGATGAGTTTTCAAGGCAGAGCAGTAATGTCACTGACCTGGAAATGCTTGATGCTGTGCGACCCAGGTATGACCAGCATCCTGATTCAAATGGAGATTTGGTCAGGGTTCACCTGAATCCTATGTGGCTCATTTCTGATCATGTTGCCACGTTTATTGTGCGCAACCCTGACGGAACGTTCACTGCCTTTACCCTGTCGGAGGTAGTTATTGATGATCTTCCAGGAGGTTGCGTCAAGGTCTGGGGGTTCCAAGTTCTTTGGGATGACGATTGCGAGAAGACGATCAAGGTATGGGACTTGTGCAGCAACCTTGACGACCTTCGCCGCAAACGACTCAACCTCCCACACGAATCAGACAAGTGGGACCTATACCAGTTGGCTCAGCAGGTTTGGTCCATTTGTCACCAGATTGCCGAGATTCTTGAAGTGGACGAGTGCACGCTCGAAGAGGATATCCCTAGTATCATCAATCGGATACTTCAGTGCGTGCTCCTTGTCCACATTGGTGAGGCCAAGGTGGAGAAGGAACGCCTCGTGGTCGCTGACCGTGAGAACAGTAGGCTGGAACTGACTGACCGGAATATTCCGCGAGTCATGCACGCAACAGGCCTCTGGCTGCAAGAGGGAGGCATTCTAGGGTTCGGTGACTCATCCTTCTTCAGGCTCCCCAGTTACGCCTACCAGGGGTTCCATGTCGGCCCTGAGTACACTGGCGGGATCATGGAGAAGTGGATTGATGACGCCAAGAAGGTTCGTAACGAGAAGAAGGCACTAGAACTTCTGAACGACATTGCCAACAGCGGGGTGTCATACTCAGGCAGCACTGATTTTGATTGGCGAGATATCTACTCGCATATCCCTGGATTCCGTGACGACCTGAGTGACATTGAACCTGTTCGCAAGGTTGTTGAAGAGAACATCCATGAGTATGCTGTAGCCGGGTTCGTCATGAAGGACAATCCTAACGGAAAGGCCACCTATATCTACCTGATTGACGACGGCCAACTTTTCTGGACGTCATGGAGCCCTGAGCGATGAGAGCATTGAGAATGCCTTTCAGGAGTGCGATGGACATTGAGACTGACAACTGTGCTCCCACTGAATACGGCAGGCAGATCACCTGTTTAGTGGCGAGTGACGCTGATTGACGCTTAGACAGTAAGAGTGCGCGCAGAGTAGAAAACTCTATGCGCGCACTCTTGACGTGTCTCTTGACCGAATATTGACTTATCTATCAAAAGTCAGCAGTATGTGAACTTAGTGGGCTCAAGAGAGACGGATTGTGCCTCGCTGGCTTAAATTCGGTGAAGGTCATTACTCCTTCGGCAACCATAACATGAGGGAGATCGCTGGATACAGAGTACTTGGAGAACATCCAGATTGTCCTCTCCGAGCAGAGTAAATTCTAGAGAGAAGATGATTCCATGATCGTCCATGAACTTCTTGAATGCCTGAATCTCTGATACCAGTTCATATGCCTTCCCGTCTTCGTATGAGACCTCGTAATCAAGTCCCTTGATATAGTCGCCAGTAAAGGTCAGTTCAGGATGGAACTCGATAACGTGCGTCAAGAACGAGAGGTGTAGACGACCATTATTAAACAGGTCGTTCCAGTCCTTTAAGGAGATTAATCGACCATTAAAATCAGAAGTGAACGAGACGTCATCAATGCTGGAGTAGTACCCCATATCACACCCTGCTTTCTGTAGGATTGCTGATTGCATGTCACTCTTTACCCTAACACACGTACCTTCACTCGTCAATCCGGTCAAAGCGTGTGACATATAACACAGGAAGTACCAGCAAGAGGCAAAACAGTGTCACCTGTGATGGCGCTCTCATGGGGCCCTGTGGTGATACTCGCCCGGTAACACCAACTATGGGAGGCGACCCTCAGAGGTGGGAAGTCCATGCTGTACCTCACTAGCATGGACTGTATGATCAGTGTCACTACTTTCTAAGGTTGAGCCGTCGCTCGCAACTGGTGTAACCTGGATGCAAGTCAACCAACAAGTAGACAGCAACAGGCGAAAGGGTACGCGCCATAGCGACGAAGAACCGGAACACCTGGAAAAACAATGCTCACTCTGAGGGTAACAGTATCTACGAGACGCTTGCCTCTCTCTAGGATCTCCGATTCTGTGGTCCAGGGGAACACCCCAGATCAGAACTTTGTCAAGAAGATTGTGGACGAGGCGTCATCTATCCCGAACTTTGACGCTGAGTCCACTAATCTAGCAAACCAGGCCGCCTCCCCCATCGATGTTGCCTGCTCCGTTGTTACAGAGGAGAACAACAAGTGCATCCTCTACACGCTTTACCAAGTCGAGCACCCCTGTCCTCATGGAGGAAGTGTACACTCGCTGACTAGGTTGGAGAAACTCTAGAATCTAGGGTTTCTCTCACCATCATCAGCGTCGCCTCCAAGCCGTTGCTGGAGGTGCCGGTGTGTCCCTGGATTCCACCCAGAGCAGTGACCGGCTTCGGCTGCCGTGTAGCAGCCGAACTTCGCATTTCCTTTCTCTGACGAAGCAGAGAACGCATCCTGTCCCGGTTCCTCGTGATCGAGACAGCACGCAAGGCAATTTCCCTGGATGCCGAGACGTCTCGATCCAGCGAAAAACCACAGGCTATACATGAACCGACTCGCGTCTTAGGGTTGTTGGATGCCTTGCCCCCGCAGCGAGAGCAGGTCCTAGAGGTATCCTTGGCACTCACCTTGACTACCTTCAGCCCGTAGCGTTTAGCGGTTTTCTCTATGCGGCTCTGTATCTCAGCGTGAGGCCAGCGCCCGCCTTGCGAGTCCAGCCAGGACAGATTCTCCAAAGACAGATGAGCATTGTTCTGATCCGCGATTTCCACTACCTGGCTGGCGACACACTGACTGATCTCGTGCTTGATCCTAGTCGCCTTAGCGCTGACACGCTTCGCCTCAGTCCTAAGAACCTGAGCGTGTTGATCTCGATTGTAATTCTCGCAGAGATCTGCCTTCTCGTACAGATGAGTGGCTAGATCCCGTCGTTGCTGTTCCTTCTTGACTAAAGAGCCAAGCCGTCCTTTATAATGAACATGATACGGAGCAGAACTATGTTTATTCTTTGGATCTATGACTGTAGCAATGAACGGCTCTACCCTACCTAAATCAACACCAACAACCCTACCAGTGTCTCGCTGTTGTACCTCGTGCTCAATAGCGATGTCAAAGACGACCTGGCCTTTACTGTTCAGACGAACGGTAGGTCTACAGACCTTGCCATCACCAAATCTCTCAGCGTTCTCTGGCAAACGGAGATAGAGTCTGGTGAGACCATAAGTAGGAGTCTTCACCTGGACGGTGACGCTCAACGAATCGACATCTTCCCTGAATGTCTTAGGTGCGAAGTGAGTGTCACAGACCGCCAAGTTGAGTTTAGCGCTCACTCCTGGTGGAGAAACCGTTTTCTCTCCTTTGAGGTGATAGCGTCTCAGGTGGGCGCGGACCATTCCGCTGGTTGGCTGCGGGCCATCAGGATAGGTATCCCTGTAGCGAGACACTATTCTCTCTGGCCTGGTCTCCTTGATGTGTGTGCTCATTACCTGAAACAGGCCAACTGAGACGGCATACGCCTCTAGGGCGCCAACTATATTGGTGACCAGCATCTCATTCATATTGTGCTTCTGAAACTCAAAATCGTAACGACTAAGACGTTTACGACCCCAAGAGTTTAGTGAGCCTTTCGGCCGGTCACCCCGTAGAACCTTCACTGCCAGGTTATGGAACTCCTGACCAGCAAGCACCTCTCGCTCCGCCTGAGCCACCCAGGTGATCATCTGAGCCAGGTCACGACTAACCTGCTCTACGTCAACCCCATCATCAGTGGTGAACCTGTGCCTGGTTGCTGTGCAATAGAACCTCACAGGCTTACCTCCTCTTGAATAGGTGGATTTGCAATAGGTATGTATGTACTATAGCACAGAATGCGTAGTGCTGCAAGTCAAGGAAGCACAATAGATTCTAGTAATTGCAAACGACAGTGACTTATAGGGTAGTTACCGCATGAGAGAGAAGGGGTGCGTCATTCCTGCATCGACAGTGAGTGACGTAATCTCGATTAAGCGGAACATTGCCCTGAAGAAGGGCAATAAGTACCTGACCCATAACGAGATCCAGGCCCTCTGGGCTCTTCTCAACTCGGTCGATACGAAGGTCCCTAACGTGTACGGGACGGCCAAGATCATCACCCAGATTGCTCGCCACGTACTCGGGCGTGAGACGTTCATCGGAACCGAGCATGACTTCAACATCAACCACAACTCCTACAACGTCTCGTGGGAGTGGGTCTCTAATGGTGGCATTGTCGAGTTCAACGGCATCGTTTATGAGGTTGGCCCGAAGTTCATGGACGGGCTTGAGAGTTACTGGGGCGACTGGGCGTCTGAGGCTGCACCTTGAGATATGGTTGAACTTCTGAATGAGGTGAAGGATAGTGGCGTCATGACTGCTGGTTCAGCGTTCTTCGACTACTCCACCCTGTACTCCAAGGCGCCTGGTTTCTGTGAGGGGCCGAGTGACCCGACACTGATGCAGATCAACAACCCCTACAATGTTGACGTTGATGTCGCGGACGGGTTTGTGGTGGAGTTTGAGGGCGACAAGTACGTCATCGTGTTCTCCAACTCCCGTGACGACGCGGACAAGTACGAGTGGAAGGTGATCACGAGTGACCGCTTCCTCCGGGGGATTGGCGCCCTCTGAACTGGCGGGCCACAACTCCCCCGCTTGGCCCAGCAGGCAGGTGTGGCGTATGTCACCAGCCCTGCTGCACCCGCGTGGGCTCTAGTGGTGTATAGTTAGAGGCAGCGAAAGCAACCAAAACGATCCTGAAGTAGGAACACGACATGGGTGTGCGCTCTGTCTTCGCAGCCATCAGCACCAACGACAAGGGAGAGAAGGTTCTGGATTATGTGACAGTTCAGTGGGCCTCCTACATTCCCCGCACTCTGGCTTACGGGTTCAACCACCTGGATGACGATGGTAAGGACTCTCTGGTTGACGTGTTTGTTAAGGGGTGCCAGCAGTTTGACCATATGGGCTGCATTGACCTGTATGTTGTTAATGGCCGGTACTGGAAGTACGCCAGCATTGTGGATGGGCTTAGCGTCAAGGTGGGTGAGCAGGACGGGAAGGACGTCATTGTGGGTGTGGACGGAGGATTCTCTGACAACACCTTCCAGCAGCGTCGCAAGGTGAGCGGCCTGGGCGAGGCGAAGCGTTTCATTGCAGAACATGGCCACAACCAGGACGGTGTTTCTACCCTCTACGACCCTGAGACGCGGACATTCCACTTCACCTCTGATACCACCTACCACCCCTACAAGGCGACAGACAGCGAGGACGGCAAGGTTGTTATGAGGGTCCCTAAGGGTGAGTGGGTGTCGTACTCTGTGGAGGACCTGGCCCGCCTGGGCGAGAACTTCAATATGGATGACGACTGAATCTCCTTGACCGTATCTACTTGCGCTGCCACTACCTACCTCTGGAAGGGTCGGGTAGTGGCAGCGCCTCGTTGCACCTTTGCTCGACGGTAGCAGAGCAAGGCTTATTGCGTGGCCAGTTGGCGGATCCGACAATGTTTAAGATGAAGCGTATGACTATTCCTTGAGATAAACCCAATCCTTTGGGTTCTCCTTCGGATTCGTCGTGCCGCTTGTTGTCTGAAACCACTCATTGTGGTCCACCGCAGAAACCCTAACGTCTGCGGGGCACATTTCCTTACTCACCTCCCTGGAAGTTGCAGCAGGAGTGTGGGTCTTTGACTGGTTCTGTGGGGCCTTGGGTGTTGGTTTGTTCTTCGTTCCGGGGTGCTTGAGAGGCTTCACATGACACTTGGAGCGGCGGACGCGCTTAGTCTTTGTGGCATGCTTTTTCCTGGTCTCACAAGCTTTTTTGACATTGGCTCGCTGGGCGATGTTCGCCGCGGCATTCAGGTCACGATGGTGAGTAATGCTGCACGATCTACACACAGGATTACTGTAGTCACTCATATCCATGTCGGACTGGCAGACATGACACTTCCTAGACGTATAGGCCGCATTGACCCTGAGGACCCTGCCGCCGTCGGCCTCGACCATATCCCTGGTGCGCCTGTATACCTCACCTCTGAACCAGCGGCCGAACTTCATGGTGTTCTTAATATGCCCCAGATCTTCGAAAGACACGATAGCGTTGCCGTGCCTCCAGACCGCATCAGCGACCTCCTGAGCGATAAGGATACTCAGTTCCTTACGGCGATTAGACAAGTGAATCCTGTGTAACGCGGCTTCAGAGTCTCTGCCTTTTCTTCTGAGAACAGCAACCTGTGTTTGTGTGCGTTTGATCTTGTTGCTCAGAGACCGTGCCCTTTGACCAAGTAAGGACTGCTCAACAATTTCCTTGTTTTTCTTGTCCCAGATCACGTAAGCGGCGGGGTTGGTGACTCCAACGTCCACGCCAACAACGTATCTTTCAGAGAATTCTGGGCGGCCAGGATCTGTCGTGCCATGGAACCCGAACATCACGCGATTCTGATCATCGATCCAGATATCCGGTACGCCTGGGTCACAGCCATCCTCCAACAACTGAGGAGGGGTAGGGAAGTGCAAGGTCACCCACTGGCCTTGGACAACCATCATCAACTCAATGTGTTCTGGGGTGACAGTCATCTTTCTATACTGCTTATCAGCGGCAGAAAGAGAAAGACGAGGTTGTAGACTCTTCGGCTTAGAGCCCTTGACGGTCCTCCTCCACCCAGCCGAGACATACCCACTGTAGTTCCCAGAGACAACCCCAGACCTGACTGCCCAGGATCTCAGATTGACAACTACTTGCTCTCTGAACATACGTTCCAGTCTGGAACTACCACTCCTGAACCGCTTCTTCACCTCACTGGGGAGAAACAGTCCCATTCTCCAACCAGCCTCGGCGGGCTTAAACCTATCGAAATAGGTCACCAGAGCAAGATTCTGCTCAGTCATCTCCCGCACGGCATAGTGAGCAACTAACTCTGCGTCTTTCCTGATTCCATCCAGGACTTCACCCAGATCCAGAGGCTCACCACTCTTGCTGAACGCAGCATGCGATGTACGAGGGTACGTACGCGACACAGTGGTTCTAGACACCTGGTGATCCTCCCCTCACAGAATTGGCCGACTAGCGATATGTGTGTATTGTAACACAGGATCAATGAAGCACACCAGCATAGGTAGAGAAATAGTAACAACGTCAGACTACAGTAGAACAGCCTTGTAACGTGCAGCAGGCACGCACCTTCTGTTGACTTCAGTGATTGGGTCGTGGTACGATTGGAAGATGAGCAGTAGATACAGCCAGGAGAAACGGGAGTGAGATATGGCTACACTGATTCTAGACGAGTTCTGGGTAGCAGCCAAATCGGAACAGGGGGAGGCAGAAATGTTGAACCTGAAAGAACATCTGGATTCTTGCAGCATCCGAAATTAAACTAAAGCATACCCCTAATAGGTAGGGTAGCAGTGATTAAAGATGCCCAGGATGTAAATAGGTGTAGGTAGCGGAAGTGAAAAACTTGCCTACAAGAAGGGTAATAGAAATGAATAAGAACAGCGAGAGTGAAGTCAACCATGAGCCCGCAGAACCGGAGTTGAAGGACCCTCTGTATAGTAGCGCGGACGTGTGGCTTGGGGCGTTGAGCAATGCTTCACTTATGTGCTTTATTGCCTTTATTGTCTCCATCATCTTCAACGACCCTATGTTGCTTCTAGGGGCCACTTCGGGCGCTATAGCAGGCGGTATTGCTTCTGTGTTCCTGGCTCCTGAAGGCTGTAGACGTACAGGGGTGCGTGTCAGGAGATTGCTTGGTAGAGACAGGCAGGCGGCCTCTCTTGTACGCACGAAGGATCAACTAGACGCGCCCGTTAACAGGTTTGACGTCCAGTCTTCTTCTACTACTTCATCTCATGGCGACCCTGACAGTGTTGATGATGTCATTGTGGAACGTCCCGAACTGGATTTGTTTGAGTTTTACGACTTGAGTGGCGAGCACACTCAAGATACAAACACTGGCAATGAGAACGCCAAACTTGTGAGAGAAGCACACTAGGAGAGGCAATAGAATGATGACTTGTGATTATGGTGTGGAACCAGATTTTGTCGTCCACACTCAGGAGGAGTGGAGCAGCCTCAGCAGCAACATTGCACTGACACGACGACGGAGGTGCCCTATTGTCGTTATTGACTCGCCTGCCATTTATAACATCATCATCGACGGGAAGTCGTCACTGTATGAGGTGCATGTGGTCGGTGAGACCCGTCTGTGCAGTGCCCTCAACTTCACTATCCACACCTTGAAGGATGATGCGATCATTGAACTGGCAGATGTGGGCAGAATTGGGAAAATGTGCGGCAGATCCAGGATCTTCGAGATGAGGTATACCACTATCATGGCGATGACCGATGAGGCAAAGGTGAATGATGCTTTCCGGTCTGAGGTTCTGATCGCCGACCGAGACATCATCCTCAATGGTGGTCCGAGTGAGTTGTTTTCTAGGACCATGAACACCAACTTCTTCAAGGAGATAGCATCCTACTTGGGTGGCGAAGGAGAGAACCAGGTCGGCTTCTGATCGCGTAGAAGAGAGCGGAGCGGGGAATTTGTTTCTCTCTCTTCTCTTATCCCCTCAAGTCACACCCCACCGGTATTGACTCCTACCCTCACCTTAGTGCACCATTATTGACGGGGCTCTGACTACCCCCAGTGCGCAGCAATCTGCTTGCTTTAGTAGGGACACTGTTCCAAGCGTCAGCAACGAGCGCCTGTACTGTCGCTCGCAGTCACCTACATCAAGGGCGCTCTTGCTCGCACTGGTGACGTTGTGTTTGGTCTCACACCAGAGGACACACGCAAGATCACACCCCTTGTAGTAGAATGACCCCTAGATCAAGGTCTGAATCTGGTCACACAGTCAAAACAGGTAGGAGTAGGGTAAGTGGACATGAATCCGCGTAAGATTGGTGCCATCATTCTTGTTGTGCTCGCGCTCGCGTTCTCGTGCGTGCGGATCGCGGGAGACAACAAGCCCACAGGAGAGACTACTAAGGACGCAGCCGACTCACAGGCAGTAGTCGAGACCATCAATAAAGCCAAGGAGATCTGGGCAACCAAGTCCTGGTTCACCTGGGGTGACGAGTGGACGGTCTACGCTGACGGCAATGAGTTGGGGAAAGTCAGGGGTAAGACCTGGCCTGTCCTAGGGGACACCTACTCCCTATACACGACCAATGGGAACCTTGTGGGGTCAGAGTCGGAGAACCCGCAGATCATCTCCCACAAGGCTGGCATCTACGACTGGAACAACCATGAGACTGGACACCTGGATGCGGAGATTCTGACATTCCTGGCAAAGGTCCAAGTCTACCATGGTGACACCAAGGTAGGGGTGTCTCAGCAGAAGTTCGGCCTCACCTTCAACACAGACATCAAGGACAACAATGATGTTACTGGATGGAAGATGAATCGCGCGTTCTTCTCCTTCACATCTGACCTCACCATTACGAAGAAGGCTGACACCGAGGTCACGGGCATGGACGCGCTATGGGTGTCGCTCATGATGAGTGAAATCCATGACGCCAAGTCCAGCAGCGACAGCGGGAGCAGCAGCCGAAACCGCTCATCTCGCCACTAACCCACTACAATAGAAGAAGAGAGATAGACATGAATCAGTACATTCAGCAGATAGGTAGTTTCGATAAGTGGTGGGCCAGGGCAGAGTTACAAGTTGCGGCTCTATCTGCTCTAGCCGCTCATGATGACGCAACAGCCATTCAGGACCAGATGAGCCAGGTTGTTGACCTGCTGGAGCGGATCGCTGAATCACAAAGAGTGCAGACCGCGATCCTTGAAGGCATCGCAAAAGACAAGGGCATTAAGAACACCTGGGATGCACACAGGGAGACAGATCACACGTTAAATGCTGCCACAGAGCGTAGCATTGAGTGAGTGACGAGTAACTGGAAAGGTTGCCAATGGTACACGTGGATGTTCGCAGTATCACTGACTGGGATCGTGTTGACTGGAGTAACCCAGATCTGACTGAAGTGGTTGTCAACATTGATGACCCATATGCGGTTATCGATGGCGCCGGTAGATGCGATACGAACACTGGTATCGCGGTTGTTGTTGACTCCAGGATCGGGGCGGTGAAGAATGTGGGCCATCTTGTTGTCAAACCGCACCCCATTGTCAGATTTCATAAAGATAATCTACGCATTGAGAACTGTACTGCCGTAAACGTTAATGATGGGGTGATTGTCACTAAAGTTACTGGTTCGAATCTTTTCATGGATGGCTCATCCCTAGTGCTTGTCGCAGAGAATTGCAATGTCATGTCCATGTCCGGTGATTCTCAAATCAACAAGGCCATTGATTCTGTGATTGACTCCATGATCGATAAGTCAACTATCTGTTTCGCAGATAAGAACACCTGTATCAAGTTGATGGAAGATATGTCACAGGTGGATCGTCTTGAAGGGCGCATCCTCATGCTTGACGGGTGCGCTTGTGTCGAGAAGATGACGAATGCAGCAACCGTTGAGACAGCCAGGTGCCGTACCATCGTTCGTAACGTAGAAGACGGTTCCAAGGTGGAGGTGGCCTCAGAACTCGCATGCATCTACTACACGCCCACAGGAGTGCCAGCGGATAAACTTGCGCCATCCGTGACAGTCGGGTTCGAGGATCCCCACTATGACAACAAAGAGAAGTATGTCGCCAACGGAGGCACCCTGGTACCCTACTATAGCGACTCCTTCAGAGATCTCCGCTTCTCCGGGTTCAAACAACACACTGATGGATACTGGGTGGGAGAGGTTCTTGTTGAAGACCTAGACGGCAAGAACAATGGTGACACTTTGGGTGGGGAAAGCAACCTGTTGACAGTGTATCCACCATATGCTGTCAACCACAGCAGCAAGACAGCCCCCTACAGGTTTAACAAGGAAGATCTGTTGAGTATTGGGTTCTCAGATGTTGTCGTAAAACGCAGCAGTAAGTGAGTGGTGTCACTTGAAGTACATTAGCGGCTTCTGCTAGAGTGTTGTTTATCTATAACGCATAGCATCTGAGGTGAGGGTAAGAATGGTCCTGTATAGAATGTTTATGTCACCACGTAAGATTGTCTCTGTACGTGACGAGGCGTACTCTAGAGGCAGTATTCGACAGCAGAACGGGATCCTGCTACTTCTCCTAATCGTCGGCTTGGCATGCTGGCCTTTTAGCGTGAAGGTCGCATGCTTCTTGTCAATAGTCTCCGTCGCTTTTCTTGCCATCAACTTCATTTCATGCATCATGGATGACGAGGATGATATCGCCTTCAACGCGAATGGCTTAGGGTCTAAATACATCTTCAAGAGCGACATCATTGAAGTGCCACAACTCGACCTTTCGGTGTGCGATGTTTTTCACCAACTTGATCGTCTCGCATGGCAGGACATTCTCAAGGTTGACGAGGCCACCGAGAAGGTTAACAAGTCAATCAATCAGGCGTTAAAGCGCATCCAGTGGGGATGTATCCGAGACAAGGTAATGTGGGCTCAAGAAGAGCAGAAGCATCTAAATGCACACACAGAGGAGTTTGTCTACTACCTGAGTCGCAGTTCATGCCCAGGTCTTAGTGAACCTTGTGACATCATCAGGACAACCCTCAGGAACTATGCTGACAGCCTCTCTAAGACGGCTGATGACATTGACAAGATAGTGGAAATTAATTCGCGTATTGTTCGGAAGTCATTAGGGATGCGATGCTACCATCCTGATGTAGAGGGCCGTGTCGAAGGCGTCGTAGACAAGAACGCCAGATCTTATGCAGACACGGTAGTCCTTTGGGCTGAGGAGGACAGTGCCCCGTCCTCTAGCGTGAGGTTGGCGGCAGAGTTGTCAATCCCGAAGAGAAAGGGAACGTCTCTCATTTTGATACATGCTTGGTGATTATGGATATTTTCTAAATGTATCCCACAATGAGAGCATGACCTAGAGAGGCGTTGGTGGCATATGTTAGCGAAGACAGTCGAGGTCTGGTCCGACGAGGACTGGCAGCGCATCATCAACAATCCCTCCAGTTACGACGGAGACACCATTGTCGTACTGGGAGAGGTTCACACAATCGAACAACCAGAAGACACTCACCTCAACGCAGTTCTCAACATCTCTGGGGATGCCAAGGTGCGCAAGGTCTATGGTGTGGATATCCAGTCCATCGACGGGAATGCCAGAGTTGATACCATCTTGGGCGACTGTTGCATCAAGGATATCGAAGGAGATGCAGTAGTAGGTGAGATCGCCTATGACTGCGAAGTGAAGAACATCAGCGAAAACGCCACTGTTGGCATGCTAACGAACTTCCGCGGACATGTTGGGTGCATAGAGGGGCAAGCCAAGATCGGCCAAGCATCAAATGTCTGTATTGCAGATATGTACGACCACGCCAGCATCCACTCTGCGCACAACAGCAGAGTCCTGTCAGTCGCAGATGAAGCAAAAATCAACCATGTTCTAGGTAAATCGTCCATCACATACTATGGTGGGTATGCCCCAGATACTTCAGGAAGCAGCAGTGTCGCCTATTTGAGTGACGGAATCACATGGGACCGGGGCAACAATAATGCCGTCATCATCCCTGTCAGAAAACTACAGCAGAGCGACATTTTTGATGCGTTGGACTGCCTAGGGTATGTCGTCTCTGACAATAAGGTAACCTGCTATATAGTAGCCGATCAGGATAGCATGATGCTCACCTATCGGGGTGAAAAGGCCGAGGTCCATATTGGAGAGCCTATTGCTCCATACTACGGGGATGCCATAAAGGCGAAGACAACTCCTAGGGGAATTCTCTCTCTTCAAATCCCCCATCTTGCTAAATACCCTGATGGCCGTCTGAAGCCAGTCAGGTTTTTCGAGTGCGAAGCCAACATAGAAGACTGCTACATCAACTACCTAGCCCTGTCAGCACACCTGCTCGCCAATAAGGTGAAGGTGGTACATGAAGTAGATGAGAACACGCTACCAGTTGTAAACAGGTAGAAGCAATCTTCGCCTAGCAGTCGTTAGGTCTCACCCGCTACAGCGATACAATGAGTGTGACCATGCCAACACCCCATCAAGACAACAAGATTATGAGGACTTATGAGCATCAAAGCATATGACTGGTTCATCACCGACTTAAGCATCTGGGAGGCAACAGACAAGATCAGGAACGCCGTGGAGCCCATCTTCATGAAGGGCATGTACGATCTGACTAGGCTGGCGGCAGAGTTTGTTGCTCAGGACCCGGACGCCACCTGGGAAGACAGCCCCCTGTGGGCTAGTAGCAGTGTCTCCACCAGTAAAAAGATGATCCTTGATCAGAGCGGCGCATTCCTGTGGCTCCCTTCCCAGGTTTACAAGCATATGAAGGCGTGTCAGGAGGTAGAGGTCCACTCACTGAGCAAGGCGAGCATCGGTTATCAGGTGGTTCTGATGCGTGGCCCCAACTCGGGACAGATCGTTTTCCGCGTCTACTCTGAGAGCCGCGAGTATGTGGAGGCATTAAGGGGGCAGGGCTGGTGCCAGGACTTCTCGTACTGGGACAATGCCGACAAGGATGACGATGTGTCTGAGGAAGACTGGGAGGTGCGAGGCAATTTCTGGTACAACATGCCATATAAGCCCATTGCTTCCATGTCGCTGATGTTTAACCAGCCCACAGAGTCCGAGGCATTCTTCCACCTGAGGGAAAACACTGACCTGTTCGACTACATGAACGGACTTGATAGGGTACTCCCCAGTTCTGACTGAACGTTAGTTTCTGTTTTCTCAGATAGGTCACCACCCTACTGGCGAGACTGCCTAAACTCGTGACAACAGAAAGACGGGGGCTCCCCCTGTGAACACCATCTTAGAACGTTCACAGGAGGAGCCCCCGTTGCGACTTAGATGGACCGTCACCCCACTTCGCTCATCGCCTTCTCTAGCAGGTACCCCCACTCGTTCGGCTTGTCGTAGAGAGGGTCGCTGTCCGGTGGGGTAGAGAGAACCCTGTCGCCAGAGCCCTTCTCCGCGAAGACAGTTCTGATAGACACCTGACCCACCGGCTCTACCTCTGGGGCGTCCTGGGGGTCCTGGTAGTCGCATTCCTGCATTTCTGTAGCCCCCTCCTCCCAGTAGATCTCGTAGTACTTTCCGTCATCATTCATCTTGACAATACCAGTGTAGTAGATTGACCACCTTCCACGGTCAGTCATCTCAGATTGAACTACCTTCCCCTCCTTGCTGCATCCGCGAGAAAAGTCCTCGATCTGTTCTCCTGTGAAGTGTCGCATGAATATGCTCCTCTGTTTGTTGCATTCTCTGCGTGTGTTCTTCTTAACTTTACCAGACAAGTCTTGTGGTTGTCTATACCAAGACCCTAGTTTGCGTATGTGTTCACTACTTGAAGTGTGTTCCTTGATCGACGTTCAATCTTATCAACCGCCCTCCAGGCTCGCTGGCACAGGATGGTGCCCTGCCCTACAAAGACGCTCTCCCTGACCCACCGGACGCCTTCTACTGTTGCGCCGTCGTCTTCCAAGAACTACTGGCCCTCAATGGAAGCGTACTTGTTGCCAGTTTCCTTATTATTCCAAATAGGGAAGTCCGCTATGGTTGAGGGGCTTTCAAAGACTACCTGATCTGCCTCACAGCCACTAGGGAAAATCATGTCGATCATATGGGCTGCTTCACTGGTCATGTGATCTTCATAATCACGGCGCACCTTTTTAGTAACCTGTTCGATAAACTCGGCCGCATCATAGATCTTAGACACAACAGTGTTCACTATCTCGCCCCGACCGGGAGTGTCTTCGTCAAGTAGCAGTACTGCAACGACATGCTCGTCACGCAGTATGGTCTCTACCTCCGAGACTTTCTCAATAACCATTTGGAAAGCATCTGAGTCAGACCACTGCGTATCATGGGCAGTGGTAACATACTGATTCAGCGATTCTCTCAGCAAAGACAAGGCTGCATCAAACTCAGACAGGTAACCGTAACCTTTGTTCTTGAATAGTTTCTCTGGAATGTACAGAGAGATGAGTCGAGTACCCACTCGCTCCCTATAGACAGGCGTCATACCGTGGATAGTATCAATGTCCATGATGTTACATACGGTAAGTAATGTAAAGATTAGTGACATCAACCCGCAAAAACCTACAGCCAAGACATTAGGTTCAACCTTGAAGGACAGGCCCCAGAAAAACCAGGTAACAAACATTGATTGTGCAATATTGAAGAAATAATAAGCGTTAAACCTAGCGCGCCACCTGGAAGAAGACCATAGGGTGGACTTCTTTTGATCTTTTCTACTCACAGAACTCTCCCGTCTCCACTATCTAAGTAAACCTCTGTGCCACTCATTAACAATACATATAGTGTTTTACCCCACAGACTCATCCCTATTGTCCGTGCCCTTCGAAGATCACAAAAAGGTCGCCAGGTCATGTGACATTACCAACAGGGTAGAGGATCACCTTCATAATGGGCGCGTACCTGCCATAGAAGTCAACCATGATGAAACTCTCCCCCATGGTCCATGTGACGTCACTGATAACCTGCCCAGTTGAGCCATAGTCATAAACCTCCCTGACAGAGAACGGCTCCGCATCATACGAGGGGAGATGACTCAGCATGATGCGGTGACCGTCATCGAACTCAACGACTATCCCACGTTCGCCTGTCGTCTTTGAGCGGACCCGGTACGCCTGGGATACCGTTCGCCCAGTCGAATTAGCCTTGATCTCATCCAGTTCCCGTACCGCACTGTCGGAGTGGCCGCGCCACAAGAATCGCCAGTAGTCCCACCTTGAAGCCACGAGATTCCCTCCTGATCCTGCTGTTTCTTCTCTACCAGTTTTGGTCTGGCTGCTCCTCAGGGGAGGATTGGTTTATCATCTACGCCCCACCGACTGTCGATCCTCAGCATCCCGTATGCCCATGCTGCGTCCATGAGGTCCGTGCGGAAATTGTGTGCAGGATCCATGTCCCCACTGCGGTCAGGGAAGATAGGCTGGTTCACCTCATGCAGGTCAACCACGTTCAACGCGTTCTTGAGGTTGTCAAGGGCGTCTCGTGTCTCAGACTCGGTGAGAGTGAGGTCATCCCGGTCCAGATCCTTGATCCCATTAGGGAAGTACGCGATCCTGTTGCACGAGTCGATTGCTGCTGATGCCGCAAGCCTGATCTTGCCGCTAATCCACTTCAGTCGCTTAGCCGTAGTATCCACTACTTCTCCTCTTGTTGGCGCTGTCATGTTTCTTCTGGCATTAACTCTACACCACCATCGAGTCAAACATCCACCCTGAAAGCATGTGACATAGGACACAAGTGCACTGACTGGGACAGCGGCCTAAGGTGGACAACTTAAGGGCTCCCTGGCGAGGCAAGAAACCAGTAGCCAGCGTGCCTTGATACGTGCACTGCGCCACACGAAACGCGGGCGCCCGCCGCCACCAGCCAACGACCTGGATAGCCACCGGGGGACACACCCGCAGAGGGCGCTGAAGTCAAGAAAGAACCCGGGATCAATGGTGTAGAGCACGTTTGACAACCCCTCTCTAGCGTTAGATACTATCCCAGGAACAGAGAACCCGCCACCCCACCCCCAAGGAGTCACCTATGTGGATGCACTGGAGCGAGAAGAAGAAAAGTATGATGCCCTGTGCTGGGCCAGGCCGCTGCCAGTTCGGTGACGCCCCGCACGCGAGCACACAGGCAGAGTGTGACGCCATTGTCGCCAAGATGATGGGGAAGGAGGTGGGTGACCTTGGGGGAACCAGGAGACCCAGGAAAGACGCGGGCCCGAAGCTTGATACCACCACCCTGGAGGGGCAGCAGGCTCACGACGTCGCCGCCATGAAAGCGTATGTGGCCGCCAACAAGGCTCTGGATCGTGAAGAGTACTACCGGGGACATGCGGGCTGGTTCTATGAAAGGGGCCTGATCCCTGGAGGGCAGAGAAACTGGCAGAAGATGCCCACAAAGAAGATGGTCAGTGACCTCAGGGCGCTGCATGAGCAAGTGATCGCCGAAAGGGGTTATGACCGTAACGGATACGGTGATATGGCTGACAAGATGGAGGCCGCACGGGCCGCTGTTGACGAGCACTACGAGCGGTACCGGAAACTTGACAGCCAGTATGCGGGGTGGCCGAGGTTCTTCCTCACCAACAACACTAACGGTCACATTCATTCATCCATGGAGTGCTCCACCTGCAACCGCAACGGCAAAAGAACCCAGTTCGAGTGGCTACCTGAACTGAGCGGGCTGAACGAGCAGCAAGCCATCCAGAAGCACGGGGCACGCCTGTGCACCACGTGCTTCCCGGACGCACCACTGGACTGGACCAACGGTGGTGAGGCAGAACCTAAGGGTAGGAAGAGGCAAGTCCCTGAGGGTGTGTGCCCAGGTTCCGGCAGCAGCGAGTACGACGAGATGACAATGAACGAGTACGAGGGGTACAGGTCGGTTCCTGGCGGCACAATGAAGGTAACGGACAGGTACGTTGACTGCCCTGAGTGCGGCAAGCAGTTCAAACTTACCGCTAAGGGTGTCATCCGTAAGCACAAGATTCCCAAGAAGAAATAAGCGCACTGTCTGTCTGGCCGCCTGCAAACTGGATTTCGGGCGGCAGACGGGAACAAGCCGTCGCACCTGCCTCACGAATAGAGCAGGTGCGACGGCTTTCTCTTACCCCATGCTCGCTGCGACCAGGCGGACAGGGGAGATGACTTTCATCCTGTATACACTCGATGTCAGTGACGATTGTCACTCATATAAAAGGGTTGACCTCCTTGCTGCCAGCCATGACATATGAGGCCCCTGTCGTAGCGTGGGGAGGGTCAGGTTGTTAGCAGGAGGCAGTAGGGAAGTGTGGGGCAATCTTGTGGCCCTTTCGCAATACTGGGATAATGTGCCGGGGTTCACACTCGCCCATGTTGACTGGAACGCCACCTTGGTGGGACAATCTGCTCAGACCAGGCCATGCTCATGGTTCTGGGAAGAAACTATCCGAACCTGTATCCCAGTGAATGCAGGTTACAAGCAAGGAGTAGATACATGCCCTACAAGAACGTGACCCGCAACTACCGTATCGGAGGAGAGGACTTTTCCCTCGTCTGCACCCAGTCGTCAGGTAAGGGTAAGAAGTCCTACAATGTGGTCAACTCCCGCAGTCGTGTGGTTGGTCGAGTTGTGTCTATTCGTGGCTACCGTGACTGGTGGCAGAAGGGACGTAAGACGTCGTACCTGGTGTCTGTGCCTGGGGGTCGTTCGGTGCTTCAGGGTGGTGCTCTCCGTTACCAGACGCTCACTTCTGCTGTTGAGGCTGTTGCGAAGGCTTCACTGATTAAGGTGAGTGCTCTTAGTGCCTGAGCCCGCGCTAGAACCAGAAGACTGAAATGCTATGGGAGTTTCAATGGTGATTGACAGTCATGATGCTATTCGCAACCAGTTGATGCGCCTTATTGAGGGCACATCTCTTGAGGATGCTGCAATGATGCCACATAAGGTGGATGAGGCCACTGCGGCTCAACTGGCCCGGGAGGCACCTGGGTGCGAGTACCTGACCTCCTATGGTATTGACCCTTTCTGGCGTCACAATGCGTTCTCTGATGATCGGCGAGAAATGTGGGAGGGTCAGAGGCGGCGGTTCGGTTTTGATGAGCGTCAGACTTGGAGCCTGGATCTGACGCTTCTTGGGCTCGTCTTTGAGCGCATGGTCATGTTCCTTCCCTTGCAGGAGGATGCTTTGGATGTTGATGCTATCAAGGATGGGGAGCCGCGAAACACGATCACTATCCATGGTGTCACCAAGCCAGTGTCATTCTGGACGCACATGCTGAGTGAACTGATCCGAGCACGTTTGATGGAAACGATCCTCCTGGACGGCCTGAAAGCAAAGGTTGACAAGGCAGAGGACGACATGATTCTGCAACTCCACACCGACTCCACAGGCGGCAACATTGTTGAGGTAGCAGTTGACAGCAGTGCACTCACTTTGCAGGCAGCCTACTATGACGTATTGGACGGGATCATTTTCGACATCCTCCGGGCCGTCTTTCCTCACCTGTGGTGGTAGTCAACAAAATCAGGAAGGTAATATGAGATTATGAACAATTCAAAACAGAATGTCACCTCAACAAGAAGTGGACGTAAAGACGTCTCTACCACCACAGCGATGGCTGCTGTTGCTCTTGGAGGGGTGATTGGTCTCATGCTAAACATCGTCATTTATGGGCATAGCAAGCAACCTGACATTCCTACAAAGATAGACTACTACAGTCACTCAGCACCTTCACATTCAAGCGCCACCAATGAGGGGTACAACCCGCAATTCATCAAGTCAGATGAGTACATGTATGAGGCAGTCAGTGCTTGCAGCGAGATTGAGCGAGTCGCTAAAGCGTTTGACAGCATTGACCCTAAATCGTCAATGGGGTGCCATGATGGTGTACTGCAAGCCAAGAAGAACGGCGAAGGTATCGAAATCTACAACACTGACGATTACCGGTACTTCAACGATGGTAAGCTGCCTTCCAGGATTGATCTCGCATACTGCTCTGATCGCTGCACATTGGAGACGCTGGTTAAGGCTACTGGAGGGAAGGTCATCAAGAACCCTAACGGCAAGGGATACCTCATCAGTTTAAGTTCTGGGAACTACAACTTCGAGGTTGTCAACCTAGGTAGTACTCCTAACTGGAAAACCATCCTTCAGCGTGTTGGAGATCCAGTTAAGTAGATCTGGCGGGAACAGTGACTTGTGCATGCGGATGCTTACTTTCGGTCTATCACCTAAGCACCCTCCTGTGTTGCACAAGCGAAAGGTATCAACAGGTGTTGAGTAACATTCCTAACTAACCCTAAGGTGCTGCCCCAACCCATGTGCGCAAGGGCAGAGAGAAACTATTGCACTTGTGTTTGATTTTTGGGCTCTCATCATCTTGGCGAAGGTATCTAACACTGTAGTGTCACCGATTAGTTCAGTCATACTCTGGGCAACAATCATAGGAGTCATCAACAAGTACATTCGTAGTACTAGCGTCAATCCTGCTCTTGTCGCAATGTCGCCATCACAACAAAACACCACGCCTACATGCCGGAAAGAACAACGCCATGATTATCACCGAAGCAATCAAGTCAAACATCAAGGAAGCAACTGAAAAACTAAATCTCAACGGCGGCTTTGCTGACAGTGACACTAGAATCATCTACTGGAACTGTGAGGACCTGACGTTGACTGCATACTCGGGCTTCTCTGAGGCGTCCGTGAACTTCGAGTTAGGTGATACACAAGTGTGCGTGTCATCTAAACTGGATAGCGCATCAACTGCTGGCATCAAATGGGTTCTTGGGGACGCTATCAGAAGGATGGAGATCATGATCCTTTCCTGTGATGCTCTTACTTCTGAAGGCTGGGACCTAAGTAACACCTTCATAAAAGACAACCATATGGCAGTAACAAGGGGAGAAAATGACTGGGTGTCATTCACTGTTCTTGACGATAAGATAAAGTTTTATGGGAAGCACATCAAAGATGTCAAAAGTGTTCTAGTGAAACATTCTATTATCAAAGATGAGCGCAATGGGACATCCAGTTACTTCATCAAAACCAACAGGTTGTCGCTTGGGTGATAGCACCGCTGAGCACAGAATAATTTTCACGGCAACAAATTCCACAGGGCGCGATATGCATGTGGCGTACATCACTCTCGCCAGAGTTGCACGCCTTGAGTTTCCTCCTGTACACTGAACGCACACTCACCAAACAGGGGAAGGAAATGAAATGTCTGAGGTTACGGAGATCATCAAGAACATCAACGAGGTGTCCAAGGTCCTCGGTACCCATATTGCCTCGGGTGAACGTGAGGATCACCAGGGAAGCGCCCCTTCAGTCTGGTTCGAAGACGATAGCAACCAGGTTAAGGGGGTCATCTACCCTGACCTGTGTGTCGTGACTGCACCTCTTGTCGTGGATGGTCGGGGGATCGCTGAGATGAGGGTCGCCAAGGAAGACTCTGCTCCCGCAACAATTGTTGACAGCATTCAGGAGGCAATGAAGATGCGTGACACCATGTTCGCATGCCTCGACGTTCTCACTGACGACAAGATGAAGGTTGGGGTTCTCGGAAACCTTGTTACTGTTCCAGGCCGTCTGTACCGCACCGTCATCCGCGTCCAGAAGGATGACCTTTTCATCAGCGGCCGAGACAAGGACGAGATTGTTCAGGCTCTTTATGATGCTGGAGTTATTGGTTCGGCGGAGCCCATTGACGCCTATGGGATTCGGCACCCGCTCTCTAAGTAGTCGCCCCTATTGGTGGGGGCACTTCATGTAAAGTAGCATAAACACAAGCGGAAACAGGATAGAAATACGATCCTGTTTCCGCTTGTGCTATCATCTAATATAGAGAGGGCGCATCCCCCTCACAGAAAGAGAGGGCTCTGCTGCTACTTATTCAGTGAGGGGACCTTTGAAATCAGGTCCAGGAAGCAATCAAGAACGCGGCTGTCGTCATGGTTCGCGTAAGCGACAGCGCTCACGGCGGCGACAGTGTTGTCACTGTTCCCACCCTTATAGAACTCCCCGTCCGCGTCATAGCGAACCTGGGGGATGTCCTCAACGGGGATGTTCTGTAGCCGCTCAACAACTGTGGACGAAGGTGCCCCGTCCATGTAGTCGTTGTAGATGTCAACCATGGTTTCTGCCATGATTCCCCCTATTCATCTCCTAGGTGATTTGTGACTGAGGCCGCACTTTTGACCCCTGCAATCTTTCCTATGGTGCAAGGTTCGTGCTGGTTGGCCCCAGTTCTCTGTCGTGGCCAAAGTAGCATGCCTGATAGGTGCCGGACAACTGTCATTGTCTGTGATACTGGTCACTTATTTCTAGTCGCCCAATGAAGTCGCTGTATGGTACTGGTCTTGGTGCGTCACCGTCGTTGTTGAACACAACCGGTTCTGTCTCGATAGTGCCGTCGGCGTGCATGCTTGCCAGGTTCTCTGCGCTGCGTGACCTGAACCGTGTCGTGTCCTCTGGTGTGTTGCTCTGGTTGACTGATGCAGGGAGAATACGGCCACCGTTCCCCTCCCCAGATACCGTGTACTTGTCCATGCCTCTCCTGTACCTGGATGTGGCTCTTTTAGTGGATGTTTCTGGTGTGATGTCAACAAACACCGCCCTCAGGCTGTAGCCGCCCTTCTTGAGCCTACCAACCCTGGAGTCCATGGAGGAGCGTTTCGACATTGTGCCGTCCAGAATGATGTTTTTCTTCTCCCTGATAGCCCGGTCCATGATGATGCTTGAGATGTGTGAGGCTTCATCGTGGGCAAGTGTGGAGCACTCCATAGGGGTGAGGCCACGCAAGGTCGGGATCATGCCCCTCTCGGCCATGATCTCTTTGATGTCGTCCGGGTTGACAGTGATGTACTTATCGGTGTCGATGTTGAGGTACCTTGTCAGGACAGTGGTCTTACCCGCTCCACCCATACCGCCTGATATGATCGCTTTCCCTTCACAGGGTGTATCTTCGTGCTGCTTGAATACGTCATCTATGATCTGCTGCTGTAGTTTGCGGCGTTCTGGCGTGTAGACGGGCCCAGCGGATATCTTCGTGGAGTACGTGTCACTGGTCTTCAGCCCGTCACGTATCGCCTGAGAGAGGGCTCTTTCTGCGTACTGGTGCCTCAGGGACATATCTAGCCCAGAGATGGCCTGGTGGCTGTCGCATGCTTCCTGGAGTACTCGCTCGCACTCGCGTCCTTGTTCCACCAAGGACATGCTCTCCCACTGCTTCCCTCACTCTGAACTGTTGTCTCCGAACCCAACAGGTTGCTGTGCCGCTTTCCTCCCCTTGGAGGAGGCTGAAGCAAAGAGATCCTTACCCATGTACTCTGCCTTGATGGTGTCGATCTTCTGTTGCGCCTCCTGTGGGGTGGATGCGTACACATGGGGCTCACCATCTTTGGTCCTTGGGCACTGGCGGAATTCAGCATTACACTCAACGGCTACCCCATCACTACTGCGAGCATGCCACTTCTTCTTACTTCTGTGTCCAGTCACAGGTCCTCTCCTGCCCTCGCATCTAGGTTCAAGGCGGTTCTCATGTGTAGTATCTATACAATGCTTGTTGAAGAGTTAGCAGAGATATGGCCCTTACCTTCTGATGGATTCCTGGCTGCGGCCTGATATGATCATAGATGCTCGCGCCTGGTTACTCTAAGAGAGATGGGCAGTGTTTGTGACTGGCACCACAGCCCGAATGGTTTGGATTGTGCCACGCGTGTAGGACATACTAGATAGCAGCAAGAGAGAAAGAGTTGTCGCCACAGTGGCGATCCAGCCAGTCAGCAGCCCAAACACAATGGAGATGGAGAAAGTAGCATGACACTACATGGAGACATGTTCGTCTACGCCCCCAGGTGCAGTACGAACATTCACTCACCGGAGTTCTATGGGACTCTCAGTGACTCCATTGTCTCAGGGCAAGATCAGTACTTTAAGGTCATAGATGAACATAAGGCGAACTTTCCTGTGCGTCACTATTTCATGAAGACGCTTAAGACGAGATATGATCTTGAACGCATGATTCGTGACCTGGGTGGTGTCATGGATGAGGAAGCGTTCTTGTCCAGCCTGGGTCCAGTACGACCTATCTTCCCCGAGGCTAACAGGGACGAGATGGAGAAGATAGCGGCAACCATGTTCGCGACCACGAAGGACGCCCTCGCCGTTCTCTTGAGGGCCGTGGTCGAAGGTGGCAGCAAGTACGGGACCCTGGCGGACGATGTTATGGTTGTTCGCGACGACTTCCAGCACCATAAGATCATGCGCACTGGCGGAATCTTCATTGATGCCAGAATCCCTAGTAGGGCAACGTTAAAAGCATACTAGAGTATGACTATTCCTTAGGATAAACCCAACCCACTGTGCTAACAGATAGGTTATCCTTTGGAACTGTCGTGCCGCTGGTTGTCTGAAACCACTCCGTGTGGTCCACCGCAGAAACCCTAACGTCTGCGGGGCACATCCCCTTACTCACCTCCCTACTCGGAAGAGGTGAGCAAGCAAGAGTTTTCGTTCTGTTCTGTGGGGCCTTAGGTGTTGGCCGGTTCTTCGTACCAGGATGCTTCAGCGGTCTCGCGCGGCACTTGGAACGGCGAACACGCTTTGTCTTCGTGGCGTGCTTCTTCCTAGTCCGGCACACCTTCTCAAGGTTCACCCTCTGGGCGATGTTCGCCGCAGCGTTGACGTCCCGATGATAAGTGACACGACATGAGTGACACACAGGACTACTGTAGTCGCTCATATCCAGGTCAGACTGACAGGCATGACACCTTTTCGAGGTGTAGGCGGCATTTACCTTCATCACTCGACCGCCGTTAGCCTCAACCATATCCCGAGTCCGCCTGTGCACCTCTCCTCTGAACCATCTACCAAATTTCATGGTGTTCTTGATGTGGCTAAGGTCCTCGAACGACACGATGGCGTTGCCGTACCTCCAGGAGGCGTCTGTGATTTCCTGAGCGACAAGGATACTCAGTTCACGTCTTCTGTTGGATAGGTGCCCCCTGTGGTAAGCAGCCTCCTCATCCCTACCCTTTCTTCTAAGGGCAGCAACCTGCCTGGACCCACGCCTGATCTTGTTACTCAGTGACCTGGCGCGCTGCCCTAAAAGAGACCGCTCAACGATCCTCTTCTCTCTAGTGTCCCAGACCACGTAAGCGGCAGGGTTGATCACACCAACATCCACACCTATCACGTAACGCTCTGAGAAATTAGGTCTGCCTGGATCAGTTTTTCCATGAAACCCGAACATTACTCGATTCCGGCTGTCAATCCAGATGTCTGGGGCACCAGGTTCACAACCCGCCTCTAAAAGTCGTGAAGGAACAGGAAAATGCAGTGTCACCCACTGACCCTGAACAACCATGTCCAGAGAAATACGTTCCGGTGTGACACTGAAGTTCTTGTGGTACCCCCTGTCTGTCGCTGACAGAGCAAGCCTAGGCTGCATTGAGCCAGGTTTAGATGAGTTAGCCGTTCTCTTCCAGCCAGCCGAGACATAGCCGCTGTAGGTCTGGTCAACAACCCCGACTCTGGCAGCCCAGGAACGTAGATTGGAAACCACCTGCTCCTGGAACATCTTCTCCAGCCGAGAGGCCCCGCTCCTAAACCGCTTCTTCACCTCGGATGGTAGTTTGAGATTCATCTGCCTACCGGCATCAGCAGGTTTTAACCCGTTGAAGTAGGTCACCAGAGCCAGGTTCTGCTCAGTCATCTCCCGCAAGGCATAGTGAGCAACCAGTTCAGCGTCTGTTCTGATGCCGTTCAGTACATCATTAAGATCCAGGGGCCCACCATTCTTGTCGTAAGCAGCGTATGGTACCCTCGGATACGTACGTGACACAGACACTTCTGGTGACCCTCCTTCCAATGACTTGATTGGTTAATGGTGTGTGTATTGTAACATAGAACAGGCGGAGGGTGCCAGTAGGAGTAGGATAGCGTAATAATACCGGACTACAGTGAAGTAGACAATGTGCCTGGCCTGCTCTTCTACTGCTGACACACCCCAGAAGCAGAAGAGCAGGCCGACGATGATGGCTAGGGCGTCAACGTGCGAAAGGAAGCGCGGAGAAATCGGCCTTGATGGGGCTACGGCAGCGAGGGCACGAGCCTCTGTATCTACTGCAACAACCTACCTGGTGTGACCTGTTTCACCTCTACTGAGGTTGCTACCTCTCTTCCTGTGGTGCTAGAGTGAATCTATCACGCCAAGGGCAACAAGACCTAAGGCAAGACGAAAGGAAGAGAAGATGAGCACCAAGACCGAGATTCGTGCAGCAGCCAAGAACATCGAGTCCATTCTTGTGGGCCAGCAGATTGACCGGTTCGCGGAGGAGCAGGCTCTTACGGAGGACGGTAACGTCCAGTCCTCCACGGTCATCTCCTTTGGAGGCAGTCACAGCATTCGGGTCTCTGGGGCTCGTCTTGATGTCAAGGTTGCCCCTCTGGCTGGGGTTACCGTGACCAAGGTGGATTACGTTACGATGCCCATGGACGGGTACCTGGGCTGGAGCATCAAGGGCTACCAGGGGGATGGTCGAGCCACCGATATGGTGTTCGAGATTTGGAACGCTGGTGGCGAGGATGTTCAGTATGCTGTGTCGATGATCTGACCCCTCCTCTTGAGAGTGTAGACTCCTGGAATGTACCAGGGGTCTACACTTCTTTGTTGGGGGTTTCGCGGCCTCTTTTTGTGTGGTAGAATAGGACGATAGTAAAGGTCAAAGTGACTTTTACTGTGGGGTCGCCCTGCCCGCCCAAGAATACCAAGGAAGAAACGGCATGAAATACTCTATACTCAGTGTGGTAACTGGGACCAGCAAGTGCACTGTCCCATTTGAACCAACCGAGGTCACCAAGCACATCCCGCAAGGATGCCAGTTCTGCGTCTCTGGGCAGTACGCGAACGACAGCAACCGTGCGGCACCAGAAGTGAACTGGAGGAACCTGAGGAAGGCGATCCAGTTAGCCCACAACGGCGGGGTTGACACCGTGGTTCTCACCGGCAGGGGTGAGCCAACCTACTTCCCTGATCAGATCACTGACTATCTGAAGGTGCTTGGTCCTGAGTTTCCGCTCATCGAGTTGCAGACCAACGGGGTTCTGCTGGCCGGGGCGAGAAATGATGACTACCTGAAGGAGTGGTACGATCTGGGTCTGACTACCATCCTCATCAGCGTAGTCAGTAACGACCCGGAAATCCTCAGGCAGAACTATATGCCGCTTTCCAGGTCATACTACGACCTGCCAGCGCTCATCGCTAAACTCAGGAACATCGGGTACACGGTTAGGCTGGCTTGCGTCTGCACCAAGGCGTGGATGTCCACCAGAGAGCAGGTGGCCGACTTCCTGAAGTTCGCCAAGGACAACAAGGTCGGCCAGGTCACCTTACGCCCACTGAACGACGAGTACCGGAGGGAGACCGCCCACGCCTGGATCCAGAAGCACAAGATGACCGACAAGGACAAGGAGGGTATCAGGGACTACCTGGATGAGGTGGGGCACAGGTTGCGTGACTTGCCAGCAATTGGGACCATGTACGATGTTGACGGGGTGGGTGTCCTCATGTCTCTGCCGTTGACGAAGTACACGCACCACAACACTGAGGCCACGGCCAGGAATCTCATCTTCTTCCCTGACGGGACAACACGGTACGATTGGGAGTGGGAGGGTTCAGTGCTTCTCCAGGGAGACAATCGTCCACTCACCTTGCAGGATGGATCCTACTGGTGAGGTAATGAGCGGCACGTTCTGAGATATGTCCACGGAACGATAGGATTCGGCCGCCTTGTGGCGAACATAAAGGAAAACGGCAAGAATGCATTGCGAAGGAATAGAGCATGAGAATTGACTTGAAAGATGTGCTGGACCTGGATGAGGCCAGCAGGGTCGCGTTGGAGGAGTATAGGAGGAAGCGTGCGTTCGCCCCTGCTGCCTATGTTGAGGCTAAGACGGCAGCGCTCGGTGAATACTGCAAGAACAATGACATTGACTCGCTTACCGTCCTGATCTCGGGCGGGATTGACAGTGCTGTCGTGGCTGGTATCGCCAAGGAAGTCTCCAATAGGTACGGTACTGGGGTTCACATGGTCACCATCCCTGCAACCAGTAGTCAGGGTGTGACTAGACAGGATGAGACTGTGGTGCTGGCTCAAGAACTGGCCGACAGTCTTGATGAGGTACTTGATGTGCTTCCCTTTGATGGGGTTGTTGATGAGGCTGTTAGCCTGTGTGATTTGGGGGTGAGCCGATGGGGTGTGGGTCAGGCTGTCTCCTATCTGAGGACGGCGGTTGCTTACACCTATGTGACCAAGTGCTGGAGTGTGGGCGACAGGACCCTACTGGTGGGGACGACCAACATGGATGAGGGGGCGTATATTGGTTTCTTCGGTAAGGCCAGTGACGGGATGGTTGATATCCAGCCCATTAGTGACTTGCACAAGAGCGAAGTGTACCAGGTTGCCAACTACCTAGAGATCCCCGCATCTATTATCCAGGCTACACCTCAGGGGGACATGTACCATGGGGGTAAGGATGAGCAGATTTTCGGGTGCACCTATGACTGCGTTGAGTTGTTCTACGCGACCCATATTGGCAGGTACGTGGATTCCCCTGTGAGTGAGCAGTGGAAACGAATCGTGGACAACATTGAGGACCTTCACCAGTACAACACGCACAAGTACCTTGGTGGTTCACCTGCCGTCCACATGGACGTGATGCCGTATGCGGGCACTTTTGGGTCGTGGTCCTACCAGAACATTGTAGAGTCTAGGAACATTCTTCCGTCTCACCTGACAAACAAACAGACACCATGACAGTGGGAAAGAAGGACTCACTGGGGGGACCTGTTGCTCTGAGTGACCCAATGTTTCAGGCGTTCGCGGATACTCACCCGAGCAAGGATCTGGTTCGCTATGGGTACTACGATGACGGTGTGACCTCACCGGACTGGGGGAACACCATCACTCCTGCCCCTGTGAGTGCTGTGCGGGCGTGCGGGACCTCTGAGCGGCCTGCTGTACTGGTGATGACTGGTGCCATGGATCCGATGCATGAAGGGCACGCTGAGGCCCTGGAGATAGCCAGGAGGCGGTTAGAGGGGTTGGGGTTCCAGGTTGTTCACACCCATGTCGTGCCTGATAGTCATGTGTACGCAAGGATGAAGCGACCTATGGGGGCTGGGAGTGATGAGGAGCGGGCCGCCAGCGTCAGAGCCCTGGGTTATGTGTGTGATGAGGACTGCATGAGGTACCCTGGGAGACCGAACTACACGAATATCCTCCTGCACATCCGGCACAAGTGGCAGCAGCATGGTGTGAGTCCAGTCGTATTCAACGTGGTTGGTTCAGACAACGCCCTGTTCGCTGAAGTGGTCGCAGCGTACGATCCGGCCGGTTTCGGTACCGTTGTTGTGGAAACAGGCCACCAAGAAGAATTCCCTGTGAGGGAGGATGCTGACCGGAACATCCTAGTGTGCGGTAGGGGAGGGCGAAAGTATGCGTCCTTGTCATCAACCACTGTGAGAAGCGGTAACCACAGTAGCGATTTGCCTGTCATGTACATTAAAGACGACCTCGACTACTACACCACCAACAGGAAGTTCCATGACGAACTCATTAACGCACTAGAGGGCATGTACACCTCATACGGGTACCAGGTGAAGGTCGGCCACTACCGGACACAAGTCGAAGAACTGGTCAAACAGACAGTATCCAAGTACTCTCAGGACATAGAGGATGGTGCTATCACAGTTTCTTTGGATCGACATATCCCAGCACAGGCCCGGTTCCCCATACACCGACTATTCCAGTCAGACACCCTACAGAAAATGGGGTACCTCCCAGACAGGCACCTTAGGGTTCATCCGGGACAGAAGTTCATTCTGCTGGACGACGACATGGATACTGGTAATGGGATGAGATTCGTGAAGCACATCATCAGCGCCCAAGGTGGAGAAACCATCGGTGTTGAAACCATCTACCAGGACCCGGGGCGCGAGTTCGACGTTCTGGACGCTAGCGATGTCACCACCATTGACGGCACAGGGCTCATGATCCAGTCACCTGACCTCACTAGGAGCAGGATCCCTTACCTGCACCCGTTCCTTGATCTGCAACGGTTCTCCAGCGTGCCAGACAGTCAGAAAGAAGCGTTCACTCGCCAGGTCACGAGAATCCTGAAGAGGCACAAGATTGGTGCATATGAGAGGTAGGGTAGATAGAGAAACTGTGTGGTGGGCCTGTCATCTCAGGTCGAGCCCACCACCCAGTTCGCAACATCTAGTCACCAGCCGTAGTCGATGTGACCAGCGTCCTCCCGCGACACGCCGAACCGGGCCGTGAGACGATCCTCTGTGTTCTGGTAGATCGCCTCCTCGCTCGGATCCCCGTCATCTGGAGTGAAGGACGCGCTGTCCAGCCCCACCAGGTTCGGGTAGATGTCGCTCAGTGCGGCCACCTCACCGTCCTCGTCCTCCACCATGATGGTGCACTCCCACGTCGCTCCCTCTCCCCAGTTTCCGTCCTCAGGGGTGTCCGTGAAAGCGGGGCCTGACCACTTCAGGTAGAACGGTACCTCCTTCAACGAGAAGTTGCCTGTCATGACCTGGAAGATGCTTGACATCATTACTCTTTCTGCTGTGTGGTGGGAATCGTCGTTGTTCCCTCAACTTGACAACTCAACCATATGTCCTGTTACCTTGCGGGGTCAAATCCAGGTTGTGTGAAATGCCTCACTGCATCTGGGGAGTGTCCGCTTACCTGAGGTACTGAAGGTGAAGCGTGATCTTGTTATCGCCCGCAGTTTTCACCCGTCCTTTTTGAGGATATACAGGTCAGGCCACTCACCTTCCTTATTCTCACACTGAACATATGAGTGGTTTTGCAGGTCAATGGTCTTATCGGGAAGAGTGAGTTGTTGTGCAGAAAACTTCTTCGCACGAACATAGAACTCATCTACTCTCACTACATCCTCGCCCGAAAAGAGACATGTTAGGTGACTCTCAGCAGGGTGATGGTACATTGATTTTCTGAAAGGTCTTTGAGTGTAGAGGGGAACACCTTCCATGATGGATGAGTTTGTGGAGATGAAATTGTCTGCATCTTCCTCAGATTTCACGTTATGCAGCGGGAAGTAACCAACCCATCTGCCGTCTTCATCCTTCCTGAATCCTGCAAACATTAGATCCATCTCAATGCTTGCGCATTCCACGTCGGGGACCAAGACACCGCCATGCGTGACGAACCTGCCTGGGGCGGCGTCTCGCCCCTTCACGCGAACAACCACAGACGGGGCGAACATGTCAGCAGGTTCACCAGTTGGCGTATAGGTGATGTCAGCCCTGCCCTTCGCGACCTCCACCTTCGCCCCGCCTGACACCTCCTTGATAGTCACATCGCCTTTGACGGACCTGAGAACAGCGCCCTCACCCACCATGCGAGTAACACGGGAGTTTCCTGACATGAAGTCCACGTGGCATCTTAGTTCATTGATGGAAGACGCCCCAACAACCTCCACGATAGTACTGCTCTCGTCCGTGAGGCATATCTCCCCGCCATTGACCTTCAGAACCTCTGTGTCATGAAGGATGAGAGCACAGGAGTCCACCATCTCAATGACACAACTGTTGGAGATTTCCCCCACTTCAACCCCGTCAAAAAGACTCACCATCGAGTCAGTGATTTTGTGGACCCTTGCTTCGCCTTCCACCCCAAGGTAACGGCAGTTCTTTATGGAAAAGAACTCAACAGTTTTCCCTTTATATCCAGAGAAGATGTTGGCATGATCCATGTTAGTGAGAGTGTCAACACTCGCCTTAATGACCACCTTAACGTTTGAGCCTGACTCTCGCCTCGCAGCCCCGTCAAGCGTCCCAATGATGCTACTGGTGACAACAACCTTCTCTAAGTCAGGGGCATCCCAGTTGATGGCTTCCCACTCCTGAACGCTCGTAACATCCACTGTTGAGGCGGGCATGACACACCCCTTCTCTCACATACAGTAACATCCCATACTCGCTGTTATCCTACCGCCAGAGAAAAGTGTGAGCCGTCAAAACAGGCTGTGCACCTCGGTCCTAGACCTCTTAATTCGAGTCGTCACACGTCAGGTCGCCCTGGGTGAACTCGATGCGCTTCCCAAACGGTGACGGCCTGGAAAACAGCCACTCAAATCGACTCGCGTCCATAAGAGGCTCATCCAGAATCCTTGTGATCTCATCGAACTGCTCACTGGAAACAATCATGGTTCTCTCCTTTTCTACGCTTGTTTGTTGTGGATTCAATTACTGTTGACGCATAGATGTGTCCTGGTGGACATCTATGCTGGCGGCCATCTGACTGATGAACTGACCTTCAAGATAGGAGATGGCGACCTTGAAGTCCCTCCGAGACAGTGTGGCAGTGATCTTGCAAGTGTCGTCCGAGATGATGCGGCTAGTAACGTGGCAGTGGAACAGGTCGTACATTCCTGCACGCGCCCACTCTGTGTAGGTGCCAATAGGGCGGCGGGACAGGTACTCCTGTTTCCATGTCACTATGAAGACACTAGGGTATGTCTTAGGGGCTGCCATGTTCCACTCTCTTTCCTTGGATCGCCTGACGACTGTATGTGTTCAGTGTAGTGCGTGATGGGACCGGCCTGCAACCTGATGTCTTGTGATGTGGTTCACTTGGTGATGGCTTGCGCCCGCTAGTGTGCCCTGCTAGTATTGTCATTGAACACGGAAGCCACTGAGCAGTGAAAGGGATGTTCAAAATGGCACAAGAGATGACCCTTAACGAGGCGATTGAGCACCTTGTTTCCGCTCTTATCGATGAGATGAACACTATCGCCGAGTACAATCCTCAGTCGCACACCCTGGACATGGGGGATACCGTTGTTCGTTTCGATGAAGGCGGTAACAACTTCATCATTGACGTTGAAGATAAGGTTACTGGTCGATGGACTGAGGTGTGGCCTTCTGTCCGTGGGCGTGACGCATTCCCATGCGAGGATCTTGACGACACGGAGATCAAGCACATCGCTAAGCAGATTGTTGCCTTCATTGACGGCGAGTAACGAAGTCAATAATTCGCAAACTGACTGGGAAAATATGACACAGGGAGAAGGAAGCGTTATGGGGACAGAGAGCACTCAAAACAGCAAGGTCAGTCCAGGTCTCATCATGACTGTCGCAGTGCTGCTGATTATTGAGGCCGCTGTCGGCTTACTCATTGGGTACGCAATGCAAGCGTCTGGGGTCAGTGCCCCCATGATGGTTGCTGTATGTGCTGCAATGATCGTGGCTTTCATTGCGGCAGGATTGGTCATCTGTCGTAAGTGGAACAACGACTAAAGCAAAACGCCTCATCTCACAATCCACGAAACCAAGAGCACAGGAGAAACAACATGGACACCCAGATGCCCCATTCCGTTAGAGTCACCATGGACATTGAGGACGGTCGAGAGGTTCACACCGCCTCCCTCCTTAACGAGGACGGGGAGACTCTTATGGATGCAGACATGGTTCGCAGCCCCGCACTGTACAAGTTCCTTGTTATCGCCTGCCTTAGCGCCGAGGGCCATAAGATGGAATCCTTTGAGAATGGCTCCAATGTGATGACGGCTGTGTTCCCTGCTGACTCTGAGGATAAGAACTGGAGAGAGGCTTGCTATGCTTATGCTTTCTCCCTTAACCTGATTGAAGTTGTCAGGGGGTCTGATGTGATGGGAGGGTTCCATGGCTTCCATGATGAAGGTGGAAACTTCGAGCGAATCTCGTTCACCAAGTGAAAATCGTTTGTGAGACCACAGGTTGAAACGACTTGTGGTCTCACAAACTAGCGAGCGGCTTAGGACTCCTTAAATGGCTAACACTCCTACAAGAGACCTTATTGATTACGTCAAGTGCATCCTTTCTCCACTTGCGGGGAGAGAAGTGTTCAACTTTGTTCAGGTTGTCACCGACAAGGTTGTGATCAATAACGTGGGGTCGGCAACCAAGAAGGATCTTGTCCTCTACGCTAAAGCACATGGTGAAGCCCAGCCAACTAAGGTGGTCCTTCCAACTGAGGTACTGAACATCTCCTCAATTGACACCAAGGATTTTCCTTTTGTCCTTGACTCCATCAGTATGACGTACAAGGTTGGTTTGGAAGATCATGTCACTATTGACCTCCTTGATTCTAACGGGGATGCGAAGGTTCATATTATTGCTGTTGTGAAGTCTCCTGGGGTGGGCGATGCGTTCGACCTCGCTATGCGTGACTATGAGGTCTCTGTGGGACTGAAGTTCCCTGACCTGAAGCACGAAGAAGCAACAGATGTTGACGCTTTAAGACAGGTGGCGGACGAGGTGAAAGAAGTGGCCAACCACCTCATTCACCCCTACCGGTGTTTCAGCAAGAGCCGCACTATGCTGTCAATTGGTGGAGACGACGGTTGCGGGTGCCTTGAAGTCAGGGTTAGCGAAAGCCGCCCCATGGTCCGTCTCTCGTTCCTTATCACCTCGTTCAGGCCCTCACATGCGGGATGGCTCGCTGACGACATCACTGCCAGGGTGATTGGGGCACTGACTGAGAAGGGGTACATGGTTGAGGCAGGATCCAAGAGCATGAGTTTCTGGTAGGCGACAACTAGAACACTCCGAAAGATTGCCCCTAGAAGGAGAACTCAAGGTACAGGCACTCCTTCTAGGGGCAATCTTGTTGACATGCTTTCAGTATTCCATTCCTAGTAAGAGAATGGCATCACTGCGAGTCATTGTTCCCCTGTCGTCACGAATACTTCAGGTCGCTCATCCTCATAGGTGTCAACCATTAGAGTAACCTCCAGGACAGGCTTCCCCGTACTGTCAACCGCCTCAATAACTGCTGTAGCCATCATATGATCACTGGATACTGGATTGGACTTCTGGCTCAGAATCCTGACATCGTGAATCTTGGCTTCCTGGAAGAACTTGTAGTTGCAGACCCAGGTATCGTCCCTGTAGTCACATGATGACTTGTTGTCAACAATAGTCACCGACTCAGCTCCATTATCAAGGGTGATCTTGACGCTATCCTCAGTGTGCGTCATCCCAGTGGCTTTATGGCCGGTCAGTGACTCGACAATCTTCTTGATGTCAGAATCTTGGGTTGAGAACAGTAGGTTGCTAGTACATTCAGGCCAGTAAACTTTTACATCGTCGATCTCCGACTCGCCATCGCAAAAGACGAGATCGAATGCATCTTTGAAGCCGAAAACATGGATCTTCACAATGTCCCGTCCCACTTCACTGACCTTAGTGACGGACGAGGCAACCATACCTTCAACCCTGTCAATGTTAGGAGAGATGGTGAACAATGCGCCGTCAACAAGTACCGACAGCCCATCATACGTCTTGATAAGCAAATGTGAGTAGCAGCCAGTTTCCCTCTTCTCGATCACTTCAATACGACGCCCAACTAGTTCACTGAGAGCAGTTTGCACATTATCGTATGTAAAAGCACCCATTAAGTCACCCTTCGTTTGTCCTCCGGCCTTTAATCAGTATCATAAGTCAGAGCGCATGTGAAGGTCAACCCCTAGTGAGAGTGAGACAGGTAACTCACATCACATCTAAGGGCTGGCCTTCAATACCCGCAAGTGGACTGGCTAGTTCTCCTGCATCACAACCAGAGGCATACGCTTCTTGCCTTCTGCAATCGTGGCCAGGTAGATGTCCAAACAGGGGTCTCCGCAGTCGTCCACAGCCTCCAGAATAGCGGTCCCCTGATTCTCCCCAGTTGAGGACACCCAGGAACTCTGCTGGGCGATACTCACATCGTGGATAATGATTCTCTCCTGGTAGACCTTGTGGTAGCGAACCCAGGTGACAGGCTCATGCCCATCGTTGACGTCCGTAATGGTCAAGGCACCATTCTCTCCACTGTTATCAACAAAATGGATGGCGATCGTGTCCTCACCCATGTCCACCTTGTCAACGCTGACACCAATGAGTGCCTTAGCGATGGAGGACACATCGCTATCATAGTGGGAGAACATTCGAGGGGCTGAGTAAGTCGCACAAACCCACTCGGCAGCAACACTGTTCTCATCCTGAAACTCAACATGGAGTAGGATTCTACCTTCGCTCTGCCTCAGTGACAGACGTTGCATCAAAGGATTCCAGTACACTTCTTCGACCACATGCCCTTCAAGGAGATCACTGAAGTGCTTGGTCAGAGTGATTCCCTTTGCGGAAATCTTCAGGTAACTTCCGACTAGGGTTTTGATACGAAGCAGGTCGTTACCATGCTCTTGAGTTAGAGTAACACTTTGGACTCGCCTACCGACAAGAAGTCGAGCCTCATCGTAGACAGTATCCTCTTGTTTACCTTCTGCCATTACACTACCCTTCTGCCTGGGTGCTCAATCGTTGACATTTATGATGCTACATGAGTGGAACGATGGGGTCAAGATGACAGGTTGTGATGTACGCCTCTACTTGGCAAGCCAGCGAGACGACAGGTTCTTCTTGTTGTCCTCAGAACTCACGAAAGAGGTACCGGCGTGCGACATGTCATCATAGGTACCACTGATGGTGATAGTGCCATTCGTGGTCTCGATGCAAGTGTGCGCCTCGCCACTAGGACGCAGCGACCTCTTGTTGTTGAAAGAAACGCCAACAGAACCAATGGACTTGACGGTGCCACCTGGCTCAATCTCGAAGTTATTCACGTCAATAGGAGCACCAATGATCGACACAAAACCATTGGTAGTAGTGATGACAAGATGCATCAGATTCTCATCATAGGCGAGGCTGGTGATCTCCGACCCAACAATACGACGAAGAGGAGCGCTAGTAAGAATCTCGAACTCAAAAACCTTCATATCTGTCTCTTTCTCACTACTCGCATAAAGGCGAATCCCTTCTGCTCTGATGCCTCTAGAGTACACCAAGCAGAAGGGAGATCAAACGCCTCATTCAGTGATCTGACTCGCAATCTTTTAGCAATGCGAGCCAGCAGGACCACCCATCAGCACAACTAGAGCAGGGCGGGCTAATCAACCTGCTCATAGGTCTCGAAGAAGATGTCGCGGCGGCAGCAATAGTGCTCACCTCGCACACCCTCAATGACGTACCCACCAAACGATCCGCGCATCGGACCTTCCAATGTCGGAATCGTGATACCGCCATCCACGACCTCGCCACCAACCCAATCGGCGACCTCCTGGGCGTTACCCTCAGTCAGTTCAACCGCTTTGATCCTCGTTGGACGCTTCTGCCAGCACTCAATCTTCATGACCTATTCCTTCGCATATTGACGCTTCAGTTCGTTAAACTCTACTATTCAGAGTGTTCCCAATCGAACCAGATACCGAGGTCATCTGTTGGGTTCCCATCATTGTCAAAGACGTTAGAGATTCGGAACGATGATGGAGCAGTAGGGCACTCCATAACATCTTCGCTGTTCAGGATGCGCCACAGAGTGTCCGTGCCGCCCGCAACCACGTATGGGGCATCGGACCATTCGTGTGTCATGTACGAGATGTTCCGAATCAGTACAGCGTCAGTCATCCTCAGAGGGACGAAAACACGCACACCAACTCCTCACTCCAAGTGTATGTTCGGGTCAGTGTCACCATAGTACAACACTGAGACTAGTACCATCAACCCAGTCAAGCATGATGCAAGTCACAGGATCGCGTCAGGATTTCTGTAGAAGTCAATGCCCCCACCTTCAGTCACCTGCAACTGCGACCAAAGATCCCCGCTAGGTCCAACTTGAAACACCTCAACTCGTGGACCTCGCGCACCAATACCAATCATTGATGTGTGAGCAACCACGACGCTCCCAACACATGACCCTCCACCTTCCGGGAACGCCTCTTTGAGGAACTTGCTCTGAAATAAATCTCTCACTACAGAGAGGCAGGGCGAGTCAGAAACATCCACTACGCAAAACTTGAGGACAGACGAGTCGCTAAAGGTACCATCTTCGATTTCTGTCACAACTGAGGTAGTGTCTTCGTCTCGAATGTTTTCGACGCGGCTGCGGATTTCGTCAGCAACAACCTGAGCGGCCTTCGTGTTCCCATTGAATAGGACGCCACCACTGATTGACGCAACATTTTCTGGCACTGACATTGTATGTCACAGATCCTTATCTACTCTCATTGTGTACATGTCTCCTGAGGAGCGGGCGACCCGCATTTCTCCGATGAAGTGACCTCCAGTGTCCTCGCCGAAGTCAAGGAGCATGAAGCCATTGTTGTTCAGGCAGTGCTCCATCAGGATAGATGCGTGCCCAGCGTCAGAGACCCTAGCGATAGATAGTCCAGCCCGATACACCTTGCCTAGGAAGTCTTCAACCGAGTCGGACTCTTCGAGGAAAATGCGGCTGCTCCCCTGGCTATCGTGGTCTGAGGCCAGTGAGATGAGCGCTATCATGGCGGCCGCAATGTCTGGTGCCGCTTCAGGAGCGAGAGGGGTATCGTCAACGGCCCATCCTTCTTCGTTCCACTCAGATGCACCCTCCCAGTAGACCAGCCACAGGTCGTCCTCCTTGTCGCTGGAGTCACCGAAGATGAAGAGGTTCTGGTTCTGTCGAATAAACCTTAAAGCCCTAGTAACCGCCTGATCCACCTTGGGCGACAGGAGCCCCAGCATTGATGCCTTACCGTCACACTCTTCAATGTCGTTGAGGTACTTGACGAACTCAATGGGAGTATCGGCCCTTTTCAGGGACTTGACGTGTTCTGAAACCTCATTGATGTTCGAAATCATTCCTGCCTCCTTGTAGCGTTTCTTCTGTCCTTGTTCAGTACTTCAAACCGAAGATGCGTTTGCGGTCATCCTTACGGTACATCTTAGGCTGGTGGAAGCCGAACTTGTAATTCTTGTCACCAGTGTCACTGGTGACAGTGATAACACCGAACGAGCACCGCTCAAAATCAGTATCCCCTTTGTCAATGATCTTGAAGCCGCGACTGAGCAGGAAATCAGACAGGATGTTGTATGCTCGCTCCGCCCCAGTGAGACCCGAGATGTTGACAGCGTTGTGGTACGCCTCGTCAAAGAACTCCTCAATGTTGACAAAATCCTCAATATAAGGCATCCAGGACTCCTCAGTGAGCCTCCTCAGGCTGTCGTAAACCTTCTTCAAGAGGTTGACATCGAAGCCTTCCTCCCAGTTGTCCTCATATCCGTCGAGGCACCACCCTTTCTCTTCGTAAAGATAGGCCAGTTGGTACTTTTCTCCTTCTGTACTGTTCTCGGAGCCCTTGACGATGAACACGGACGCATCAAGAGCAATGCTCCGGTACATCTCGGTGTAGTCGCGGTGAACTATGGGGGACTCGAACCCAGCATAGGATACGAAGACAAGAGGAGCATTCCCGATAGCACTGAAGAACTTCTCAACACTTGTTGCCTTCTTCAGTGCGGCAATAATCTCCGACTCACTCTTCTTCTTTACCTGTTTCGTCACACTTCCTTCTCCTTTACGCTAGTTTTTCTTGACTGGCTCTGCTACTGCCTGCCACCCTCAGTTGCATGTGACTCCAACTTGTCAAGTGCGGCAATATGCGACTCTGATGTGAGTAGCATTGAGTCCCACCACAAGGTGATGCGCCCGTAGTTCACGTCAAACAGGTGATCTGGGCGATCCTGGTTCACGTCCCTAGTGACACCGATCCCACTGAAGGCGTCTGTTATCGTCCTCCACAAATCCAGGTAGAAGATACTATCTGTGGTCTCAAAGTCAATGGAACTCCCGCCAGGCCCAATAATCTCCACCTCAACGTGGTTGATGTCATACTTGGAGTCGTTGCCAATGATCTTAACGCGTACCATGTCTCCATCCCAACCCTTAACAAGGGTCTCACCAACTGTATACAGAGACAGGTGAAAGTCAGGGTTGTCAGATAGGTATGAGATGAGATACTGAGAAACCTGGGCCTCCGCCCTCATACCCTTGAAGATCGCCTTTAACATCTCATCGTCAACATCAATCACGCGCCTGGAGGAGAAGTAGTCGCGTCCGTCAAAGAACTTCGCTGATACCCTGAACACCCAAATGTCACCAAATGCGTGAATCGAGAACTCAGGCGTATCAATAGTAATCTCGTACTCACTATCTACATCCTCTAAGTGCTTCATCACTCGCACCATATTGCAGCCAGCATCAAAAGCCATCTCTACAGCAAGACGCACCTTCGGGTTGCAGATCTTATCTGAGTAATTAGAGAATCGGTAATACTTCTCCTCGGCAACTTTAGGAGCACTCATATTGTCCTTCTATCCTACTTTCCCAACACTATTCCTAGAGATAATAGCACATCGATAACATGAATCGCAAGTTACAATTCCTGTTGTCCGGCATCACAATACAGATGAGATCGTGCACATGGGGGCCATCACACTCAAACAACACCATCCGCTTGTGAGCACAGATCTTCTGGGCGCATCTTCTGCAAGACGCGCAACATGTCGTCCCGGTTGAGCGTACCCTTCCCGCCGCCCGCGTTTAGAGCGAACTCGACGAACACCTTACCTGGGGCACGATCTCGGATTTCAGTCACCACAAAAATGGGGAACCTTTGAGCAGTGTACGACTCCCAGAGAAGCAGGAACGGCTCGTCGTCTTCAACAACGCCGGTCATGTCTCCATCGCAAAGGTCTTCAAGCAGAGATCGAAAACCGCACCCATCTTTGTCACTAAAGTCACCACGATAGTCACAAAGACCACGCAATATGGATACACACATATGCGGGTCTTTATCGACGCTAAAGCCCAATATGACATTGTTGCCACCACGTGTTTGACGGGTTAGGAAAATATGCACCTCAGCCACTTTCTGAACCTACCTCAGATCTTCTGGCTGCCAGTAGGCAATGCCCTCGCCCGCCATCTCTGCTAGGGTCTCACTCGCCTGGTAGCGGGCACTCGTGTTATGAAGATCCCACTGGGCAGCAGACGCGCCCTGTTGAGCACCCCTTTCGCGGATTGGTTGCCCCACAGCGAGTACCCCACTGTGAAGGTCGATGAGCACCCCAGGAAGAGTGCTTTCACCCCACTTGTTGGCAGGAGCGTCCAACGCAGTCGGCCCGCCCCTGCCAACAACATGCACACTCTCTGTCAAGACAACAGGAGGAACAGGGGTGCTGTCACCGTCCTTGTTGTCTTTGGGTTCCATCTCCCAGACTTTGGAGCATAGGCTTCCGATGAGATGATCCATGAGGTCCGTTGAATCTCTGTCTCCACTCAGGACGTTCTGGTATCGCTTGAATACTGACTCCACCAGCCCTCGCAGAAGTCGAATGAGTTCTATCCTCTTCAGACTGGACAGGTAGACTGTCTGGTACGTGACCTCGACTTCACCACCAACATTGCGTGCCACGTTTGAGACGAAAGAGACCGCCACCCTCTCCAAGAGCCTTGTGTTCACATCCTCCTTGGAACCCGCGCCAATAAGCCTCCCAATTAGACGCCTCATCATCCTCTACACCTCCCCAGGTAGGACTACTTGCAACTCAACCTGCACCTTACGACACAGAGACGACACATGTCAACAGGCATGTTGTGTTCTATGTCACATATGCGGGGCGCCTTAATCTCACCATCAACAGGGGGTTGCCTGACGCGCCCCGTCTAGTGTATGCTGGACGGTAGGAAACAGGTCAACTACGCCAACAAGCAACACGGACAGGACCCGCAGATGAGCGACCTCACCACTAAAGCACGAGACATTTTCAAGGCACGAATAGTCAAGAAGTCATCGTACACCCCTGAGGACAAGGGGATCACCTACCTGCCACGCCTCCCGAGGGACATGGTTCAGGCGGTCCTAGGTACAGGGCTCTGTCCAAGTGTCACAGAGGATCGCTGGTCTCTTCTGCCTCCTACCTTCTGGTCCGTCTCAGGTGATGTCAACATTGAGCCTCTAGGGATGCTGTTCGGGATCTCTGATGGCAAGATTCTTGTGGACGCATTCAACATGCATGACAATAGTGATGAAGGCAACAACGTCACCTGTTATGCCAGCCGACACTTTTACCTCCCAGTGGGCAACTATCTGGTGTATATGGCGGCTGAGACCAGCCGGTTCGCGTCGCACCCGACTAGGGGTGATGTTGATGCTGTTGTCATGTCGTCGTTGTTCAAGTTGGCGGCGAAGGTGTACGCAATGTGGGCGGTCACTGCTGATGGCAGTCGTTGGCCTTACAGTTGGGATGCTAGTTGGTTCCCGCATGATGATGGGCGGACTGAGATTCTTCTCAAACGTGTGAGTGGTCACGACCTGGTTTACGGGTTCTCTGTTGACACTGACCTTGTAGAGGCCACTCAGGATAATGGTGATGTGAAAGACATCTTGTCGGTCTCACTGAAGAAGAGACACATCGATGCCGAATCTCCTAATGAGTTTCAGTACATTTGTGGATCGTATCGCTAACCCCTTGATTGAGGTGGGGTACGACGTCAACAGTCACATCACCTATGACGATGAGGTGGTCCAGGAGATCGTCGTCAACATTGATGTGACCACCAGCACCACGGCATGGGGTGGGGCTTCAAGTTGTAGGTTCTTCCAGGATCTTGAAACCATCCTCCGTGAGGTCACCCCCGCAAGACATAAGCCCTTGTTCATCCTTGAAAGCGAGTCGAACCAAGAGCATTCTGCCCACCCTCAAGATCTTACCCTGTGCCCACTTGAAGCGATTGGCAGCAAGGATGATAGTGTCACACGATTCTACTATGATGATGCGATGAAACTGGCAGAAGAGACCATCCGATCCAGTGTCACCAGCAAAAATAGGTATCATGGTAGCGGCACCATCCAGTAAGAAAGGCCAGCCATGACACAGAAGATCACCAACCCCACCCACCTTGACCGTGGCGATTGGGAGATGCCAGTAATCCTAGGGATCCTCCTCCTAGCCGTAGTACTTGGGGTAATTTTCGGCCCCATGATAGGGAAGCCGACCTTCCATGACGGCATTATCCACGTGGACTCACAGGGCGCCATCTCGTTCACAACCGATGCTGGCACCTACTCCAAAATCCCCAAGGAGATTGTCACCTATGCCGGTGGCGATGACCTCAAGGATGGGCAGGTCGGCTGTCTGAAGACGCAGAAGAAGGATGATAGGGAGAAGTACGCCAAGTTGTACGCTGGCGGCAATTGCAAGGAGTACAAGGAAAAGCAGGACAAGGAAAAGGACAGGAATACCCCTGTCTACGTTTACCCGGTTCATATCTCACACTGACCCGCATCCAGATGACTGGCGAGGCCGCTTCGTGCCGTTGTCGCCCTGACCGCCACCTACAGCGGGGTTGACAACGGCACGAACCTGTGAGACCATGTGCACATGAAGATCGCAAGCACCATCAAGAGCACAGTATGGAGGTTCGTCAGGAAGCATCTGCTGGCGAACTACAGGCGTGGCTTTGCCACAAACTCCTCCTCCTCACACTCCTTCGTCTACCTGAAGAGCACTCCCGAGGATGCCTATAGGGAAGAGTACTTCGACCCAGCCGGAGAGTACTATGGCTGGGATGACTTCAAACTCTCTTCCATCATGGGCAAGTTGTTCTACGTCCTATCCCAGAAGGTGCATGGATGGGAGGCCATGGACGAGGATGAGAAGCAGATGATTCGTGACGAGTTCCCTGAGGCCGATGACGGCATGATTCAGGCTGCCTCTGAGAGCGAGGTTGATCACGAGTCGTTCGGTGTCGTCACTCCAGAGATTGCTCGCAACCCTTACACTGTCGTGTTTGGTGGAAATGACAATGACGGCTATAGTGATGAGCGCGCCAAGGCTGTTTCCAGCGGCTTGGTTGACTGGACCAAGACCGAGCCCGAGTGGGGCGACACAGAGAGGGTGGGTAGCGATCCGAAATCCCCTCTGGTGGCTGAGATGATCCAGGGTCTCAGGGAGCAGGGCTGGACTGATGAGAGAATTGAGTACGAACTTCGCATCGATCTGAGCGAGGATGACCGATGAGGCGTTACGGTGTTCGTTTTGACAGGAACGCTGTCTCGCTCTTTGACAGGTCTGATGGCACTAAGATCAGGTTCGCTGTCGGCAGGTACGAGAAGGCTGGCAAACCCGAACTGGCCGACGTAAAAATTACGGACCAGTGCCCCATTGGGTGTGACTTTTGCTATATGGACTCTACTATTTTCGGTAAGCATGGTCCCATAGAAAACATTGAGGTCATTGCTCATGAGATGGGTAGGGCTAAGGTGTGGGAGGTTGCTCTTGGTGGCGGTGAGACTACCTCGCATCCTGAGTTCGTGAGGATTCTCAAGATTTTTCGGGACAATGGTGTGGTTCCGAATTTCACGACCAAGTTGCCTGCTGCTGTGCGCAAGTTCTGGCCTGAGATTAAGGACCTAATTGGTGGCTTCGCGTATAGCGCTGAGACTCCTGCTCAGATTCGCTCTGCCGCTAAGTTGCTGCGGGATGTTCCAGCAGGTAAGGCATCGTTGCACTATGTGATGGGTCTTGGGGACCGTGAGTCGTTCATGGAGTACATGAGAGCCGCAGATGAGGTGGGCTGGCGTGTGACTCTTCTGGGCTACAAGACCTCTGGTCGAGGTAAGGATGTGGTTCCGTATCCTTATGACTGGTGGATCGATGCAGTGAACGAGTTGATCGCTGAGGGCAGGTGCCCGTCTTTCTCGATTGACACTCCGCTGGCCGATCAGTTCGCTGGAAGGATGCCGGTTGAGGGCTTCATGTACCATCGCCACGAGGGTAAGTTCTCCGTCTTTGTTGATGCGGTGGAGATGAAGATAGGTGCCTCCTCCTTTGAGGATAAGGACTCGCTGGTCCCGTTCACTCGGAAGACGTGGTTGAGGGAGTTCAGGAAGTTCTGAACTAAGTGGCGAACAGAACACTTCCTGTCCCGATCTTCTGTGGACTCGTCTGGGATGAGGGCTTTGACCTTGTTCTCAAGATGATTGTGACGTACGTCGCATCCATCTGATCGTCTCTAGCACCAACCGAGCGCAGAATCAGGTCTGATTAACTTTCTGTACTCAGGGGAGTATGGTCAGACCTGATTCTGATTTTGTGCTTGCTGTGCATTATGCCTACTTGAGGCCCCGCCTTAAACTAATCGTGTAAATATATGTGAGGGGTTGCGGGCGCGTTTTCATTGCGTATTTCCGTAGTTTTTGTTGAGATGAAGCCGTTTTCGTGATCGAAGTGTTTCCTTGGCGTTACCGATCATGCAAGATATTGGGCTACAATCATCACCGAGTATCATGCTTGTGGCGACCACACAGTAAAAGCACCACACGTATGGAACATTTTTCGAGAACTCTACCTAGGAGATACGCAATATGATGAGGTCATTCAGGAAGGCATGTCTTGCAGGAGCACTGACAATGGCCGCCTGTGGTGCTGCTGTTCCGGCTGTCGCTGCCGACAATGACGCTATTGTCCCGGACGCTTCACGTCAGGCCACTCTGGACATCCACAAGTTGAGCGGCACTGAGTCAACTACTCGCGCTGACGGTACGGCTCTCGCCCCTGAGGAGACTGCCAAGTACGGTAAGCCCATGGGCGGGGTCGTCTTTGACGTGTACAAGGTGTCTGGGATTGACGTCTCAACCAATGAGGGCCTGAAGGTCGCCGAGAAGATCCATGAACGCAAGGTCACTGCTGCTGACGTGGCAGCCGGGAAGATCTCTGTTGATGGTCAGGACTATGCCCTGGTCAAGGAGGTTCAGTCAGTGACAACCGGTGGTGATGGTTCGGGCCAGGGAACCTATGGGCTGGGTGTTTATGTCGTGGCTGAGAACCTGGCGAACTCCACCCCGACCATCGACGGTACTGCTGTGGGTAAGGAGAAGGTGACTCCATCTGCTCCGTTCCTGGTCTCTCTGCCGATGACGAATCCGAACGGTCGCTCTGAGTGGATGTATGACGTGAATGTCTACCCGAAGAACCAGGTTGACGAAATCACTAAGAGCATCAGTGATGGAAAGGTTGGGGCACAGAATCAGGACGGCTACCGGGTTGGTGAGAAGATCACCTACAGCCTGAACTCGACTGTTCTGGTGGGTGACAAGAATGGTGACGGGACTGTTGATGGTGCTGATTTCGGTGGCGTGTACCAGATTACTGACACCCTGGACGCCAGCCTGTCCTTTGAGAGCGAGACAGTAACTCTGACGAGTGCCGCCGGTTCCTCTGAGGTGCTGTCCAAGGGTGCAGACTACACTGTGACCAGCGCTAACAGCACGGTTACTGTATCCATGACTGAGCAGGGGCTAGGCAAGTTGGCTAAGGTCTCTGGTGGCAGTGTGACCACTGACCTTGTTACCCGTGTCGCTACCATGCCAGCGAACGGTATTGTTGAGAACCAGGCCGCTTTCGTGCCGAACAACACGTGGAAGACCAGTCACCCTGAGCCGGGTATCTTCTCGAACAAGGTCACCTCGAAGTACGGTGACATCGTGATTCACAAGACCAACAAGGCTGGTGGCAACCTCTCTGGCGCTGTTTTCAAGGTGTTCCGCGCTACTAATGGGGCCACCTGTGATGTTGAGGCGCTGAAGGGTGACCCGGTTGCTACCTCCAGTCCGACTGATGCTGCTGGTCTGACCAAGTTGGGTGGCCTCCAGTTGTCCAACTTCTATGACGGTGCTGAGCAGGCCAACCTTCACTCCTACTGCCTGGTTGAGTCCACCGCCCCAGATGGTTACACGCTTCTGGCTAAGCCGGTCAAGTTTGACCTGACTGCCGCTGGTTCCGTGACTGACCTGTCGGCTGCACTGGGTGACGGCGTTGACGCTGACGCTGAGGATCTGACCGGCCGGAACGTCCACATCACCAACGTCAAGAAGGGTGAGTTGCCTCTGACGGGTGCTCAGGGTGTGGCTCTGCTGGCAACCATCTCCATCATCCTCGCTGGTGTCGGTACGGGTCTGGTGGTATCCAGCCGCAAGAAGGCCAAGGCTGCCGAGGTCGCTGCTGACTGATTGCTGTGAGCCTCACCTGGTGCTGGTAGATGGTTTGACCTGTGCTGAAAAGCGGGTTGGCCTGTCTGCCAGTACCACAGGGCGAAAAGCACTGAGAACCTATAAGAAGAACTTCAAGAAAAAACTGACCCTTACTTTTTCTGGGGAGAGAAAGAACCTTGAACAGGATTACTGAGACCATGAAGAGCCTCGGAGGCATGAAGGCCGGGCGGTCACTGTCAACAGCAGTGGTTGTCGCTCTGGTCGCTGTCGCTGGCTTTGTGGTTGGCCCTTTGAGGGCTGCTGACCTTACTGAGTTGCTGCTGTTTGACCCAAGTACGGGGGCGGTTACTGGTCTCACTGAGGAAGGCAAGACCCAGTTCAAGGATGCTGAGGATCTGAGTATTCCTGGCGAGATCAATGGGGTCAAGGTGACTTCCATTGGGGACAGTGCTTTCAAGGCGATGAAGTTCAAGAAGGTGACGCTGCCTGAGAGCGTGACCACCTTGGGTGAGTACGCTTTCTATGGGAACGGCATCAGTGAGTTGTCCGCCCCAGGAGTGACGACTGTCAAGGCTCATGCGTTGCAGTTGAATGCTTTGAAGTCGTTCACCTCGAAGACTCTTTCTGAGGTGGGTGACAGCGCTTTCGCCCAGAACACCTTGACCAGTGTTGATCTGTCTCAGGCGCCTGCAACCACCATTGGCGAGTCCGCGTTCAAGGACAACAAGATCTCTTCCCTGTCGCTGCCGTCTGGTGTCGCCACGATCAAGGCTGGTGCCTTCTCCAGCAACTCCCTGACCTCCGTCACCCTGCCTGAGAGCGTGCAGGAGGTTGGTGACAAGGCTTTCTCCAGCAACTCCATCCAGGAGGCCACCGTTGGTACGAACGTCGCCTCATGGGGCTCTGAGGTGTTCTCTGGTGCTGGGCGTTACGTCAAGGTCATCACTGAGAACCCAAACGTCACCACTCAGGGGTACTCTGATGGTTTCGGTCAGGTCGTCAACCCTGTCACAGTTCGCCTGCACCTGAGGGACGCTGCAACTGGACAGGAAATCTCCTCAGTCGTCACGATGGGGCAGGATCTCACCAAGCAGGGCGAAGTTTTCGGTAAGGGAACTCAGTCCAGGGTCACTGCACCTGAGATTGACGGCTACAAGGCCAACAATGCTTTCGTTGACTTCACCCCGGACAGTGACCCTTACGATGTTGATATGGCGTACACCAAGGGTGGCGGCAACCCTGTCATTACGGTGGCTGGGAAGCCTAAGTCGTTCAAGCAGGGCCAGCAGGTGACCAAGGCTGACTTGCTGAAGGATGTCTCCGCAACCGACGTTAACGGACAGAACATCACGTCCAGTATCACGGTTGAGCCAGAGACACTGGACACCAGCACTCCTGGAACCAAGGACGTCTTCTACACCGCGACCGACTCTCAGGGTAACCAGACCATTAAGAAGGTTGTTGTTGCTGTTGGCACTGACTTCGGTGAGATTGAGATGTGCAACGGCTGGAAGGTCAAGGACTTCGCGTTCGATGGGACAGCAGTCATCGGCCTGAGCAGTTCCGGTCAGGCCAAGGTTCGCTCTGGTAACACCAAGATCTGCTTCCCTAGCGTCACCAAGGACGGCAGGACCGTTGAGTCTATCGGTAGCGGTGACACCCCGTCATACCAGTACTTGACGAATGGCATCACTGCTGTTGAGGACTGGGGTAGTGCAACCAGTATTAAGAAGGGTTTCTTCTCTGACCTGAATCGCCTTGAGAGCCTTCCTGAGACCTGGGGGAACATCACCAGTATTGGTAAAAGCGTTTTTGAGGGTGCCAGCAATCTGACATCTATCCCTAACACATGGGGCAAGGTGACATCTCTTGGTGATGGTGCTTTCAATCGTGCTGGCCTTACCAAGATTCCTGACCAGTGGCCTGCCGGGATGACCTATCTCCCTAAGGATGTCTTCAAGAGCAACAAGATCAAGTCTGTTCCTGAGTCCTGGGGTGACATCAAGGACATTGGTAACGGCGCCTTCGGGTACCAGGACCTTTCTGCTGATGACACGTTCAAGGTCCCGAACTGGACCGGTGTCACCAGTATCGGCGATCAGGCTTTTGCCAACACCCCATCCAACCGGGCGAAGATGGATCTTCCTGCCTCTTTCGAGACGGTCAAGTCCATCGGATGGGCCGCGTTCGAGTACGCCAAGGGCGTTGAGGACAAGATCACTGACTGGGGCGACGTTGAGGCCATTGGAGCAAACGCCTTCTACCGCTCTGACCTGACATCACTGCCTGAATCCTGGGCCAAGGTGAACAAACTAGGGAACGAAGCATTCGCTGAGACCCATGTCGCTAAAATCCCAGACAACTGGGGAAACCTCACGACCATTCCGAACGGCCTCTTCTCCAAGGTCTACGACTTGACAACTATTCCCTCATCGTGGGGTAATGTCACCAAGATTGACGACTATGCCTTCAGTAAGACGAGGATCACTGAGATCTCTGACTCATGGGGTGAGGTCACCTGGATTGGTAACGGGGCGTTGAACACCTCTGATGGCAGCAACTCCAACAACGGCACCATCACCAAGGTTCCCTCCTCATGGGGGAAGGTGAACGTCATCCGTAGTTACGCCATCAACTCGGCAGTGTCCTCCTACCCGAGCGACTGGTCTGGTATCCGCCTGGTCGAGGAGTGGGCTCTGCGAAGCAAGAACCAGAATTCCGCGCAGATTGTGACCGCCTCTGATGCTCTCCTGTCTCGTGAGCGCCCCAAGCGCGAGGGAGGATACACTGGTGACACCAACCAGAAGGTGTACATGTACCCTGCTGACGGCACGTTCCCGGACAACATACCTGCTGACACGGACAACATCTTCTCTGGCCCAACGTTCGCCAAGGTCCGTTACGTTGACGAGAACGGGAACGACATCCGTCCTGCCGTCAGCACGAAGATGTACCCTCGTGGCACCGTGATTAAGCCTGTCAGCGTGTACGGTTTCGAGACCCCTGGTGACTACACTGTTCCTGTCTCCACCAGCGCTGACGAGAAGGAGATCGTCTTCACCTACAAGCGCAGTGGTCCCGTGGAGCAGAAGACCACCATCAGTATCTCCAAGACCTACACCGACTCAAAGACTGGTGTGACCACTGACACAGCCCCAACCGTGAACGCTGGGTCTGAGGAACTTGCTGTCACCGTCAAGATCGGTAACAGTGGCGCCAACGCTGAGGACATCCCTGAGGACACGACTATCCGTATCCCTATCTCTGACGCCATGACCTTCAGTGGTATCGGTCAGGCTGACAGGGTGAAGTCAGCGAAGGTTGTTGGTAACGAGATTGTCATGACCTTGAAGGCTCTCCCTAAGGGAACTGACTTCTCTGTCCCGATTCGTTTCAAGTTCAACCGGTACAAGACTGCCGCCAACACCGCGTACCCGATGAGTGCGACTATGGTGTACCCGGATGACACTGCCAGGGGGCAGAGTAACACTGTTGACATCTACTCCCGGTATGAGAACCCTGTTATGCGGAAGGGGACCGTGGAGAACGGTAACGAGGAGAACATGAAGTGGGATGGTTACCTTGTTGATGACTACACCGCTAATGCTGATGGTTCTGTTGCTTCTGGTGATCAGGCGAAGAACTACCTCACCTACACCTTCTATGTGACTAACCTGCACCGTAACATTGGGGCGTGGGAGGTCACTGACACTCTGCCCACCTATAAGAAGGCTGACGGTAGTGAGGCGAAGGCTGTCTTCGATCCTGCTCTCAACCCTGGGTGGTCGCTCTCTGACGACGGTACCACAGCCGTCTACCATGGGAGCGAGGCTATCTTGGACACTGACTCCAAGTTGCTTCCTGTGACTTTGAGGCTGCGTTACCCTGACGCTGCCAATGGTGCCAACATCAAGAACTCTGCTGACATCCGGCTCACACCCCACAACAAGGGTGCCGCTGAGAAGGACCTGCACGCCAACAACAGCATCACCAACTCTTTCGTGAAGTTCCCTGAGTACAAGGGTGTTGGTGACGACTACGGGTCGGACAAGTACGCCAGCGGACCTGAGTGTGTTCGTGCCCGCGAGTGCTTCTTCTCCGACACGACACGTGGACGAAGCATGGAGCAGAAGTGGAACTTGGTGGCCTACTCCAAGGGTGAGTCCACACCAAGGTTCACTGACCATGACCTGGATCCGAGGCTTCGCTACACCGCTCTAACCAACATCTCTGCCCACGGGAACCACAGGGGCAAGTCACACCCCGACACCCTTGACGGCGCTGACGTGATGGTGGTTGATCAGGAGGGCGCAACCCTGTGGACGGCCAAGATGCCTGCCGCCGGGTCCAGGCTGGACATCCCTGAAGAGTACACGACCGGCCAGGTGAGCGTCATCATCAAGGCGAACAAGAAGATGAAGAACTCCACAGCCGCCGTCATCGTCCACACCGAGTTGCGTGACAAGACCAGCAAGGTCGTCACGGAGGACCCGACAACAGCGATCATGCGCAACAGCGTCACCACTGAGATGGATGGTGGCTACAAGGTGACCCGTGAGGCCAACCTGAGAGTGATCCCTGAGTCCAAGAAGATCGCTGCTACCAAGACCTCTTCGTTCGCCTCCCCGACGGTCACTGGTGACACTGGTTCCTACAACGTTGGTTTCAAGACTGATGAGGGATTCGGGGCGACCATGGAGAACTTCCGCATGGTTGACCTGCTCCCCGCTGGCCTGTCCGTGGTGGACTACACGATGTCCAACACCTTCGAGCAGTCACCAGGCGCAAGGGTTGATGCAGTATCCAACTACAACAACACTGGTCGTACTGCTGTCATCTGGACCGCTGACTCTATCCCAGCATCCGCTGTGACGAACAACACGATGGCTGTGGGTGCTATCACTGCCAAGGTCTCCGGTGAGGCCGCCACGGGGCGCATCACCAACGACGTGTACCTGACCTCCACCACTGAGGACATGGTTTACGGCAACAAGGTTGACAACCCTCCTGCCGGTAACGGAACCTGGTCCAAGGCTGAGGTGAGCGACCCCATGCTGGCTGCTGAGGACCTGTCCACGGTCAAGGAAATCCGTAACCTTGGTGGGGCCTGGTCCAAGGACATCACCACCTATGCTGGTGAGCAGTTCGAGTACCGTCTTGCTGCGTCCAACATGACGAACACGAACCGGACCAGCCCCGTGTTCTACGACTTCTTCCCACATGTTGGGGACACCTCTGTCACTGGCGACCCGCGCCTGTCGGAGTTCGCCAACACTTGGGACTTGTCGCGTCAGCCTGTCCTGCCTGACGGGTGGCGTATCCAGTACCTCAACACTGACAGCAACCCACCTGTTGTGACGCAGAGTAACCGTGATTCTGTTCTGGATTCGCTGAACTGGTCGGACACTCCTGCCGCTAACACGAAGGGGATCCGGGTTTCTGGTCCTGTTATTGAGGCGAGGACTACCGCTGAGGTGATTCTTCCGATGAAGGCGCCTGAGGAGCATGTTGAGGGTATCGCTCCGCTGCCGTACAAGAACCTGTACAAGGTGGCGCGGAACACGTTCATGTATGATGATGACCAGTCGCCGTTCCTGCTGGAGCCTGCTGGTGTCGTCAACAGAATGGACGCCCCTGGTGCCGACATCAAGTTCAAGAAGGTGTCAAACTTCCCTGGCGGGCCTCTTGCTGGAGCCAAGTTCGTTCTCAAGGACGACAAGGGCAAGACGATTGGTTCTGCCACCTCAAGCAAGGACGGCATGGTGAAGTTCGTCAACAAGCGAATCAAGCCAGGATACACCATCACTGAGATTCACGCCCCTAAGGGGTACAAGGCCACCTCCAAGCCGATTACGATTGGTGCCGACAAGTTCACTAACATGGTTGGGCGTACCTATGTGATTGACCTGGGCGAGATGTCCAACTCGAAGATTTGGGCTCCGATTAAGCCGATGACTGGTGAAGTTCGTTTCACGAAGATCGGTAAGGGCGAGATCCCTCTTCCTGGGGCCACCTTCCAGTTGAAGGGTGCATCTGGTGCCACCAGTGGGCTCACCTACACTGCTGTATCTAACAGTAAGGGCACAGTCTCCTTCAAGAACATTCCCCTGGGTCGATACTCGGTTAGTGAGGTGTCTGCTCCGGGTCGTTTCGTGAAGGCTGACCGTACTTGGGATGTTGCTTTGACGAAGGCCAACAAGGCTGTTGTTCCTGACGGTATGCCTACATCTGGTGTCATCAACGATCACGTGAACGTCCGGCTGGTGAAGATTGGTGTCACTGAGGAGAACACGGGTAAGAAACTTGGTGAGTACACCTCCAGTGACGGCTCCAGGGTCCCTGGAATCTCATTCGACGTACTGGACCCATCTGGTAAGGTCGTCACCTCTGGAACCACAGGTGCCCTGTGGAGCGGCAACGATGGTGTCCTGGAACTGAAGAACCTTGAGACTGGTGTCGTCTACACCCTGAAGGAGAAGACCAGTAACCCAAGGTACGAGAACTTCCTGAATGATCTGAGGTTCCAGGTCTCACCAACAGGCGATCTGCTTGATGGTGATGGGGCCAAGATGAAGATCCAGTCCGATCTGTATGTCCCGAACCTTCTGAAGAACGTCCCGTCTCAGGTGGTCATCACCAAGCACAAGGATGGCGACAAGAAGGCCAAAGTCGAGGGCACCGAGTTCACTCTCTACGGTCTTGACTCTACTGGGGCGTGGATTTCTGAGCGTACAGCCACAACCGGCCAGGATGGTACCGTGTCGTTCACTGGTCTCACCGGGAGCAAGTACAGGATCGTTGAGACGAGAGCCGCCAGGGGTTACCTGAATGACGGTTGGAGCCAGATCATCACAACCGACCCCAACAGGGCGAAGACGTTCTCCTATGAGGTCGCTGACCGTGCCGTGAAGGCAAAGGTCGTCAAGACCGAGACCCTTGGGACCGGCCTGTCTCAGGTGCAGGCTGAGCGCCTAGTGAGCCTGTCTGGTAAACCAGGGCGGGTCGTACAGGATGGATCCACATACCGTGCTGAACTGCTGCTGCCTGGTGCCGAGTTTGACATCAAGGACTCCAGCGGCACAGTGATTGAGCACGTGATCACTGGTCAGGACGGTACCGCTGAGGTCACGTCAGTTCTGGACGAGAGGGAGACCTACACCGCTGTTGAGACAAAGGCCCCATACGGGTACTCAATCAAGGGCAACGGCTCCAAGTCCTTCCGGGCCGCTGACTATGCTACCAGGAATGACTTCAAGGGCACTATCGACGTGCCTGTGGACAACTTCAAGGAGCATGGCCGCATCACTGTCTCCAAGATCGACGCCACCACGGGTAAGGCCCTGGCTAGTGCTGGCTTCGACATCAAGGATCACACCGGTAAGGTTGTCAGGTCTGTTGTAACTGACTCCACAGGAATCTCCAGCGTCACTGGCCTGGAGTTCGGATCCTACACTGTGACTGAGACCACTGCACCAAAGGGCTACAAGTTGGATCCCGAGCCGAAGCCTGTGACTGTGACACCCGAGGACGCTAACGGCCAGGTCGTCGTCAAGGACTCACCAGCGTTGACATCCTTCAGTTTCACGAAGGTCAACACTGCTGGCAACCCACTCGCTGATGCCGAGTTCAGAATGGTCAAGGACTGCACAGGCGTCCAAGACTGTGCCCCTTATAAGACGACTCTGAAGTCCGATAGCAAGGGGAACGTCAAGGTGAACAACGTGGAGACCAACCGCGTCTACACGCTCACCGAGGTCAAGGCCCCTGAAGGCTACAACCTCCTGAGCGAGCCAGTGAAGGTCACAGTCGGCCCTGATGGTGTTCAGGCAGTCTCAAAGCAGTCTGGTGCCGTGTTTGACGCCAGCCAGACCGGACAGGACGGCGACAGCCACTTCACGGTCGTCAACTACACTGAGGGCCAACTCCCCCTGACTGGTTCACCCCTGACGGACTGGTGGAAGGTGTGGACAACCACTGGGGCTCTGGTACTTGCCGCTGGCACGGCGTTGGTGTATGCTTGGTCGCTGAGACGTCGAGAGAACTGAGGAATCTCTAGGTGACAAGCACCCAAGATACTAGGCAGGCTGGGGCGAGAAGACAGCGAATGCTGATTGCCCTGGCCTGCCTAGTGTTCATTATCGCTGGCACCGTACTGGGTTATGCGCCCGTAGCGACAGTGGTTAACAACCTGAGACAGCACCAGCAATCCCAGGAGTATAGCCAGCAGATCGCCAGACGCGAAAGCACCAGTGAAGGCAAGGCCAAAAACAAGGCCGCCATCCAGAAAGCCAGAGACTACAACAGCACCCTGAACGGGATCCCGATCCTTGACCCGTTTCTGGAAGATGTTGAGAACAGTTCAGCCAAGTACCAACAGTACCTTGGTGTCTTGGCCGACTCTGACGTAATGTCCAGGATCCGTGTCGAGTCCGCCAAGATAGATCTTCCTGTGCGACACGGAACAGATGACTCGTCTATCGCAACCGGAGCAGGACACGTCTACGGGACTGCTCTTCCTGTTGGTGGCGAGGGCAACAGGACAGTTCTGACAGCCCACACAGGGATGCAGTCAGCGACTCTCTTCGACCACCTCACTGACGTCAAGGTCGGAGACATCATGGTAGTGGAAACATACGGAGAGAAGTTAACCTACAAGGTGACTGACATCCGCACCGTCCTACCATCTCAGTCTGACGCCTTAACCGCCGTACCCGGTAAAGACCTGCTGACACTGATGACCTGCACCCCATATGGCGTGAACACACACCGACTACTGGTGACAGGTGAACGTACCAGCAACGCCGAGGGCGCCACCACTGAGCCTGGGGTTCAGCACGAGTTGGCTGGCCTGTCATGGATGATGAAGGCGATGGGGACGCTGGCTGTGGCACTGATCCTGGCTGGCCTGATGGTGCCGATCGTGGCCCGGCCTCAGAGCCGGACAAAGCCTGGGAGGCGGCACGTAGCAAAGAGTGAGGTCACTAGTGCGCCCCGCTTGAAGTGAAGGTAGTAGCACCCATAGGGTAGAGACCTCCGATCCCTTGTCCGCTCTCAACCCGACGTGCCCCACATCACAGGGCGAGGGCGGTTGACCCCTGCTGGTAGCACCTGATACCCTATGAAGCGATCAGGAACAGAACCAGTCAAGGAGGGATCATCGTGAGACTCTATGAGTTGTATGCTGTTGACGGGAGCACTCACTTCGTTATGCGAGGGCGTCGGGACTGTCGCTCGCAGTCACACAGATCCTTTACAATTCCTTGACTTGCAACAAAAGTGCTAGTGTGTTACAATACACATATCCATTGTAAGTCAACCCAAGGAGGTGAGTCTGTGAGGTTCTATGACACGGTGACTAGGCACAGGTTCACCACAGAAAACAGGGTTGACGTTGAGCAGGTTGAACGCGATCTGGCTCAGATGATTGCTTGGATGGCTCAGGCGGAACGTGAGGTGCTTGCCAGTCAGGAGTTCCATAATCTGGCAGTGAAGGTCCTGCAAGGTGACAGGCCGACTGGTTCGCTGCATTCTTGGGGTAGGAGACGGCTACCTCGTTACGACTTTGAGTTCCAGAGGCACAACATGAATGAGATGCTAGTCTCAAACGTGGTTGGCGTGCTGGAACTCTACGCTATGAGCGTTGGCCTGTTCCAAGTAATGAGTACTCATTCTAAGGAGACCAAACCAGATAGAATCCTGTCTCACTACAGGGGTGCCTATCCTGATGCCCCACAGCCGACTAGCGGCATGGTCCGCTCTCACCTGAGACGCTATCACCTCAAAGGAGATAGGAAGGCGTCTCTACCTGGGGTATCAGCCAAACTGAACCTGGCTGTGTGTGACACCCACTTCGCGCCTAAGGTGTTTCGAGACGACAGTGATCCACTAGACGTTGCTGTTCAAGTGAAGACTCCTACTTATGGGCTCACTAGACTCTACTTTAGACTTCCAGAAAATGAGTCACGCTTTGGTGATGGAAAGGTGTGTCGTCCAACTATCCGCCTGAACAACAAGGGACAGGTCGTCTTCGACATCACTATTGAGCACGAAATAGATGCCAGCCAGACCAAGATAATCACGGGTGTTGATCTGGGTAAGGTCGAGCCGTTCGTCGCTACAGTCATCGATCCTAAGAGTAAGCACAGGTCTGCTCCGTATCATGTCAACTATAAGAGACGACTCGGAGCCTTAGTTAAGAAGGAACAGAAACGCCACGATCTAGCCGCTCATCTGTACGAGCGAGCGAACCTCTGCGAGAAGCACAATCGAGATCAGCACGCCCAAGTTCTCAGAGAAGAAGCCAGGCGAGTCAGCGCTAAGGCCACCAGAATCAAGCATGAGATCAGTCAGTGCATCACCAATCAAGTAGTGGAAATCGCTGATCAGAACAACGCTCACGTTTCTTTAGAGAACCTGGCTTGGCTTGACGCTAAGGGTGGTCGATGGCCTCATGCGGAGATTCAGAGTCGCATTGAGAATACGGCTAAGCGCTACGGCCTTAAAGTAACCAAGGTGAGCGCCAAGAACACGTCTAGGACCTGTTCTCGTTGCGGCGGTAAGGTATCGAACAACTCAAGGACGCGAGTTAGTACTTGCTCAATTTGCGGCTTCTTGTTGGATCGTGATGTGAGCGCCAGTCGTGAGATAGGATTGCGCGCCGCCTCAAACACAAGGAACCGTGAGAGGATGCGTTCTCTGCTTCGTCAGAGACGAGAAGCGCTAAGTTCGGCTGTTACGCGACAGTCGAAGCCGGTCACTGTCTTGGGTGGAAACCAGGGGCACACTGGTGCCTCCAACAATCGTTTGGGGGCGACGCTGATGATGGTGAGGGAAACCCTAGATTCTAGGGGATCCCCAACCTAGTCAGCGAGTGTCGGAATGACATCATTACTTTCAGCAATGGGATGGAGTTCCAACTGAACAACCTCATCTACGTGAAGAAGGTCGCAATTTTTGCCAGCGCTGAAGAGTGCCAGCAAAACATTGACAGGATACGGGCTCAGTCCGGGCTGACGAAGGTCTTTGTTCACGGCCCGAAAGAGGCTCCCACAGGCCCGACAACAGGCGAATCATCTAGGGACACAGAGGAAGGGGATATGCATGCTAGCAACTAGGCACTTCACTAAACGCGAGGTGGAGGCTATCGCCTCTGGCGACTTCGATGGTGACGTCGTTCAGGTTGGCGTGACGGACGAACAGGTTGATGATCGCCGTAACGCAATCAGAATGTCTGCAATCGTCAAAACTCGTGATGACGGCCTTTTCTATGAGATCCTTTATGAGGAGGGGGTGGATGCGGAACAGTGGGAGCAGGACGCGATGCAGGTCCAGCAGGTTGAGTGCTTGCGCCTGGATAGGCGGTTCTACCCCGTGTACGACGGCGACGACTACGAGGAGCCTGTAGACTTTCAACGTGAGGTCCTGGGTGTGTGGGAGCCTCTGCTCAGGAGGGCCATGACGATCCTGTATGAGCCTGGCGGGGCGGATGAACTCAATGCTGCCCTCAGTCAGATCGAGAAGCGTCTCAGCGTTGAGGTATAGTCGGCCAGTGTGGACGTGGCCGTTCAAGCGTTGCGCATAGAGATACTGGGTGACTGGTTCCGAAAATGGGGTAGCAGTGTCAGGGGGTGGGCCTCTTCTGGGGTATCCCCTGGCAGAGCCCTTTTAGGCAATATTCAATCCACCAAGCCAATAGCAAACACAATACGCCAAGAGTAGAAATACCTTAAGGAGACGCATGCTAGAATACAGCATCACCAGTAGTAGTGACGGGCCAGAGGTCAAGGTCACCACATCCGACTACGCGACCATCATCGTACCAGGCAGTCATCCTCGTGTCTCCGAGATTATTGGGGTGCTTACTTCTCAGAAGCCAGCGGATGATGACGTGGTGACATCGGATAAGGTCATGTCCTTGTTCCGGCACACCAGGGACGGCAACCGCTGCGATCATGAGGACTTGGCTCGCGCCTATGCTGATGCCTGGAACTCCTACCTGGGGCCTGTATCTAGTCGTGAGTGGGTGTTCACGCATCCGAGTGTGAAGCATATGTGGCGGGCTCTGCGCGACAAGCGTGAGTACAGGGTTCCGGTTGGCACCTACCAGTATGTGTCTTATGTCCCTTCGTGGTATCAGCAGGCCCGCTATGCGACCATCCAGGAGGATAGCGTGATGCCCTGCCGGACCAGCAACGGGCCTCAGTGCCCGTCTGATCGTCCTTGTTACGGCGAATCCAGTGGAAGTGGCCCTGAGCAGCAGGACGCGACCATAACAACACGTGTTGACAATACCGCTTCTGGGGTGGCACCCGAACCTAAGGGTAGCACTGGGGACGATGGCGAGCCGGGCACTGACCTGAATGCAGCAATCAGGGAACTCACCCAGATGGTGGCGCACATGATTGCTGGCACCGAAGAGGGTGATCATGTGGATCCACAGGAAACGGGTACTGACGACGAGCCCACGCATGAGCCATCACACGCTGACACTCACCACGATCATGAGGCCAGGACGCACCACGAGAGGGACGCCAGCAGTGCGAGTCAAGACGACGTGATCGGTCGTATCACCCCCAGACGCATCCCCATGTCAGAGGCCAATTTCACCGGGTTCTCCGGGAACCGCCCATAACCACCCTCTTGCGCCCCTTACCCCTGTTCACCCTGTCAGGCACTCTGATGCGGTAAACGGGGTTAGACGTAAGCACCAGCACTCATAAAAGACCACACCATGCCATCCTCAACCAAAACCTCACACACACAAGAGCATGATTACTCTTTGAGGCCATTCTTCACCTACTACGGCGGCAAGTACCGTGCAGCCAGCCGGTACCCGAAACCTCAGGGTGGTGTGATCGTGGAGCCATTCGCCGGTGCGGCAGGATACTCGGTGCGCAACTATCACCCAGCCACGAGAGTCGTGCTCAATGACCTGGATGAGCGTGTCGCAGCAACCTGGACGTATCTGACTAGGGCAGCCAGTGAAGAGATCATGCGGCTGCCCCTGTATGACGGGACCTGGGAGACCGTGGATGACCTGACCGGCCTGTGTCAGGAACAGAGGTGGCTGATCGGCTGGCACCTGAACAAGGGCACCACCTCGCCATCGAAGTCGCCGTCGAGGTGGATGCGTGACGCCCTAAGAACAGGTGTGGACGTGGGCGCGAACTACTGGGGTGAGGCGGTGCGTGAGCGGCTTGCCCGACAGGCCCCCATGATCCAACACTGGGAGATACGCTGCGGCGACTATCTGAACCTACCTGACGAAGTACGCTCCCCCAACGGCAGTGGGGTGACATGGTTCGTGGACCCACCCTATCAGCAGGCTGGGAGGCATTACCGGACCAACATGGTTGACTACTGGCAGTTAGGTGAATGGTGTCGCAGCCGGTCTGGCCTGATCATCGTCTGTGAGAACGACGGGGCCACCTGGCTGCCATTCAAGGAACTAGGAAGCATCAAGGGTACAGCAGGTAGAGGCCGGGCCGGGGTGTCAAAGGAGGTAATCTGGGTGCAGAACCATGGGTGATTGAGTGCCACCAACCGACTAAGGTGCGGCACTGTCCCCGGCGAACCCCAACACTGCCAGGAGGCGAAAGTGACCGCACAGGATCCGGGGGACACGAACCCCCTTGAGAGCACGTCCTCACGTGACACCTTCATTCGTGAGGTCAGGTCAATCCCAGATGATGACACAATCTCCATGAGAGACGTGGTTGACTACTTCCACAAGCACAACACCGGCCAGGACCCCAGCCTGAAATCCACCAGCGTACTCAGGTTCACGGACGGCGAGGTCTTCATCGACATCGACGAGGACACTGTGACTGTGCGTGGGGAGGACATGACCCCTGCCGGGGTCATGTGGGCGGTTCGGGCACTCTTCGCCGTGAGAAACAAGTATAGTGGGGTGGCTGACATGGTTGCTGCGCTCGCCGACGGCACTCCAATCCGAGAAGGCGAGATCAACGAGGCGGCATTGGGGATCCTCAGGCAGAAAGCCTCACTTACTACGGTCCCAGGTGTGGGTAGGGTCGCGTACCGGGTCGTGAAGACATGCGGTCAAGATCAACAGGAACTAAGAATCGTCGCGGTCAGGGAAGTGCGTACTGGCGAGTCCAGGATCGCCTACTACCGTCCTGGCGCGGAAGTGAAAGTCAGGATCCTCATGGAGGACGAGAGTGGCTCGCTTCTCGGGACCCTGAGTATGAACGGGTGGCGGATGTCCAGGTGGGGTGATGGCAGGGTCGCCCAGTGGGTCATGAGCGTAGCCCCCGAAACTCTTGGCAACGAGAATGTGTTCAGGGGTGGTGACGCGGGGATACTGGCTGCACTGGAGGCAGTATCCTGTGGGGAGAGATTTGACTGCCCGTGACCTGAGTATTGCAGCAATAGGCGGGGAACGGGTCGCCCGCCAGTGTGCTACACTCTAAGACGGGTCAGTATGACGAAGAGCATTCGGCGATGAGATGCCATATTCGAGAGTCGCTATCGGGGACACAGAGAGCCGCCAACTTACTAAAATGGGCCCAACTTCTTGCTATGTGACGAAAGCCACCTACTCAAGGACGACACTCTAGGTGTACACTCATTGTTGAGTTCATGGGTGAAGAGATCGTCAGAAGTCATCTTTTCACCTTTCCTGGGAATCAGTCACACCAAGCCGTCAGAGACACCCCTTGGCGGCACCCCAATCACAACTCAGGAGAAAACCTATGACCACACCTACACCCCGATCTCACTACGAGTGGAATCCCGCTGACGGAAGGATCTATCCGGGTGGTGCAGCCCTCGTAGCGGTCGCCCAGGACTCCACTGAGATTGTCCTCTACCTCGATGACTTTGACGGGGAGGTGCGCCCGTCGTTCGGCCTGCACTTCCCGGACACTCGGGAATGGGCCACTACTGATGACTGCCGAACATGGGACCGCGTGGAGCAGTACGTCCCCCGCGTCGAGTGGCCCGCCAACATCAACGCGGGCAAGCGAGGCCCCAGCCGTGATGAGCGGACCCCAGACCCGGCCGTCCAGGAGGCGATTGATGGGTACCGTCGTACCCTGGAGGAGGCGTTGGCTGAGGCTGATTTCTATGAGACCCAGTTGCGTGACGACAGCGCGGAGTGACCCCTGTCAATCGTTAACCTCTCACCTGTTGACCTTGCACCCTCATTTGTGCTATGATCTGTGCCGTAAATAAGAGAACAGATCGTTCAACATGAGCGGAGGTGAAGGCTGATGCGAACGCAGTACACGAAGGGCAGGAATGCGACACCACCAGTACCCACGTGCCCTTACCAGTTGGAGGATTACACAGACTTCGGGATCACACCCACGACTGGCGTCAGATACGTGGTCACGACGGTTGTCCTGGTTCTGCTGGCCCTAGTGGTCATAGTTGCAGTGGAGACAGCCTGCATGTTCGCCGCCTTTGAGGCTGTTCACTCCAGAACCAGTGGTGACAGGATTAGTGTCACCACACAACCATCGAGGACAACAGGATATGACACTGAGCGACACGCAGAGAAGTGAACTTATAGGGGTCTCTAAAGCTTTCCGTGAGGGGCTTAAAGATCTTCTGAATGAGCGGGAGTGGGGGCCATTTGAAGCCATGGACCTGGTTCGATCCATTATGGCTGTCGAGGCGCTGGAGAATCACTTGGAGGAAGGCAGTAAGGACCCGGAGCCACTGACGCTCATGTCCATGTCGGAACTGGCTGATGCGATCAGTGAGGATACTGACACTGAGCGGGACTGGATGATCAACTACTCCACCACCTACCGTAGTGTTGGTCGGACGCTGCTGAACGACGGCAATAGTGCCCGTGACGAGGAGATGCGCGAGTACGGGGTTCACCTGAACTAGCCCTGGATGACAGGTGTCGGGTTTTCATCGCCGCTGCGTGCTGGACTTTCTGAGTATCCGCTAATGGGGTGTGAGATGTGTTTGCTTTAGGCGAGGTTGGCGGCTAGTTTATATTGGCCGCATAATTCCCGCGCTACTGCCCGATTATCTAGGGGCGTGTCTTTCTGCTCTAATGTTTGAGATATTCCCAGTAAATATATAAGGTAGCCACCATTTCCGCACATACCTTGGAGATGATCTCATGAGCGACACCAACACGCCTGAACCCACACCGAATCCGGTACCAGAAGCACCGGGAAACCCGAGCGTGGAGCCATTCGGGAAGACCGACAGCAGTTTTCACGGCTACACGCCGTCGGTAACCAACATTCCACCCGTGCCGCCGTCATACCCCGCAGTGAGCAGTCCAGATGCGCCCCATCTACCGGCTGCAAGCACGGCAGCACCATACCAGTACCCTCAGCCACCCAGTAACTGGTTCAGTCAGGGTGGCTGGCAGCAGGACAGTGCTACAGCACCAGCCCCCACACCCGTCAGCCCGCACCTCAGTGGCACATGGGGGCAGCACGGGCAGTCTCAGAGCCCATACGCTCCCCCACCTACCACGCCGGTGTCTCCCCTCCTGGCGGCTACTGGTTATGGGCATGATCCTGACGACATGAGCAAGCCGCTCTATGGGGCCACGTTCGGTCAGGCGGTAGTTCGGTTCTTCAGCCGGTATGCCAGGTTTAAGGGGTACTCCTCCAAGTCTGAGTTCTGGTGGGTGTACCTGTTCGACTGTGTTGTTGGGGCTGCTTTCGCGTTCCTGTTGTTCCTGTCGTTCATGCCAATTCTTGGTTCTGTGGAGTTTGAGGAGCGGGCGAACGAGGCCGCTATCCGGGCTGGCGCACCCGATGCCATGATTCCGATGATGTTGATCGGCCTGTGTATGTTCGCGTACTGGCTCGGAACCCTTATCCCCAGGGTTGCTTTGACGGTACGTCGATTGAGGGACACTGGCCGCGACTGGCCCTGGATTTTCGTGGCGTTCATCCCCTACATTGGTGGGATCCTGTTGATGATCCTGTGCGCCCTGGACACGGACATGAGCCAGCACCGCCCAGAATGGGAGGATACTCCCAAGGTGCCGAATAGTCAGATGTCGATGCCAGGTAGGGTTGCCTGACGTTCGTACTGCTAAGGTGCTGATGGCACTATCGCCCATGAGCGTGTTGTCGGCCAGCAGGCAGTATCCACCCCTCCCCACAGTGCGAGTCCAGTGAAAACTGGCTGCATGGGGGAGGGGTTGGTTCTGTTGACCTGGGGGCGTGGATCTGCTAGCATTGGCGCTATTAGTGTAGTCGCCCACCAGTGAAGAATAGGAGACCCTGTTTTGACTATCTATGACTCTGGGAAGATCCGTGAAGACATCGGGAAAATTCTTTCATCCCTCCTGTATGTTAAGGATAGGCATGGGGTGAAGAATAACCCTCATGTTGCATCCTTCATCGACGCAGCCTACAACGTCAACACTGCCCTTAACGTCAATGACGACCTTGTGGAGAACAACGATGAGGTGTTCGTGCGGGCCATGAACGTTCTCAGCGACCTTAAGCGCTTGAAGGATCTGCTGGACAGTTTGAAAGACATCAAGGTTACGAACTTCCCGCCCAGGTATCAGGCGCAGATCAACGGTATCACAGACAATCTTGGTGCAGCGTGGGAGAGTAGGGCCACAAGTACCCTCGACTACATTCGGGAGTACACCACCAATAGTGACTTCATGAGCCTGAAGGATGCGCTTAAGAGGGCAACCTTGAATACTTCGCTGATTTCGCCTAAGGACTATCTGAAACAGGAGCCAGAAAAGGCAGATGAGGCTGTTCCTGATGGGCTTGCTGTTCAGGCGAATAACAAGGCTGGGGAAAGTGGCGGACGCTCTGACGCCCACCAGGAACACGCCAGCAACGGTAGCGGGCACCAGGAAGCCACTGATGGGGAGAGCGGGAGTGAGGCAGGGTCGTCTCAGAACGAGGAGGATCAGGGCCCGGACAGTGGCACCCAAGGCAATCCCAGTAGGGAGAAGCCTGTAAGCGACTTGTACCAGGAGAAGATAGCAGAACAGGGCGACGAGCAGGTGACGCGGGAGCAGGAGTTCCAGAATGCTCTGAGTGACCTTGAGGGAATGTTCGCACCTGACCTGAGCGAGTCAGTTCTCGACGGCGGCGAGTAGCCCACTGCCGTTGGCGTTTCCATATCCCATGAATTACGATGCGGCACGCCAAGGGTATATAGAAACATGCCTGGCAGCAAGATACAGCACACCGAATATACACGACAAGGGGCAGGTGCAAGCGCATGGTGAAGTACCATATCTCTGACGGGGTAGCACGTAAGTGTGACGCAACTAAAAGGCCTTGCCCTGTTGGTGCCTCGCCCAGTGAGCACTACCAGTCGAAGGCGGAGGCATATGCCGCCTATGCTGCGCAGAACGCACACAACCTCTTTGCTCTCGGCACCAACTCTGGCCTGGCTGCGAAGGTGAAGCGGTTCGTCGCCGTGGGTGGGGTTCTGGCGTCCATGTGCTCGGTGGCGGCCTGTGGGACCATTGACACGGACGAGACCCCGGAGTGGAAGGCCATTGAGCAGCAGCAGTCTGAATCTCAGGGGCAGGCTGATCAGGAGAAGGCCAATGATGGGTATGGCAAGGTCAAGGATGCGGCGAAGGACAAGTGGGGCAAGGCTAAGGAGAAGGCTGGGAAGGTAGGCCAGGACCTCAAGGAGGCTACCAGCCAGACGGACAGTGGGGGGCCTGGAGGCAGCGATGGCAACAGTGGGGCGGGCGGCGACGATGTTTTCTTCCATGGTAAGTCACTGACCCCGACCGCCGAGGAGATCCAGCAGGCGAAGGATGATTTAGCGGGGCTGAAGGTCGCGCCCGAGAACGATGCCAGCGGCTACAACCGCAAGGAGATGTTCGGGGACTTTGACAGGGGGACGGTTGCTGCGGTCGAGCAGAGGGATGTCACCTACAACGCCTCCTTCAACGATGATGGTCGAGCAGAGGACGGGTCAGCGTTCCGTGACCCCTACACTGGTAAGGTTGTCACAATTGTCAAGGGTAGTAGTCATGACGCCGACGTGGATCATGGTGTGCCACTGAAGGAGGTTGTCGAGTCGGAGGACCCGGAGCATCCGCTCAGCGCACAGGAGCGGCACCAGATCGCCAACGATATGGACAACCTGCAACTGGTCGGGTCCCATGAGAACCGCTCCAAGGGCGATAAGGATCCGGCAACCTACATTCCCTCATATGAGCCCGCCCAGTGCAAGTACATCATATACTATGTGTCTGTCAAGGCGAAGTATCACCTGAGAGTTGACCCTGCTGAGAAGAACAGGATCCAGGAAGTTCTAGTCACGAAGTGCTCATAACGTCCACACCTGCCCGCAACACACACTAGTCAACACCTGTAGAATAAAGTACTCCCGTATGAAAGGACTCACAACATTGGCAACAATCATCACCCCAGAAGACGGCACCGACCACGAGGTAGACCTGTTCCTCGCTGGCGGTATCACCAACTGCCCCGACTGGCAGACCGAGGTCACACACATGCTCACCCACCTCGACATCAACATCGCCAACCCCAGACGCCCCTATGGGCTAGAGAAGACCGGAGACGAGGCGGCACGACAGATCTCCTGGGAGCACGAGATGCTGAACCGGGCAGCCGTCACCATGTTCTGGTTCCCGGCCGGAGCGACACAGCCCATCGCCCTGCTGGAACTGGGCAGGAAGATGACCCAGGAACGCCCACTTGTTGTCGGCACTGACCCCAACTATGAGCGGTCATTCGATGTGCGGCAGCAACTCTGGCTGGAGCGGCGAGAGAAGCCCTACCACCACCTGCCAGACACGGCCCTGGAGGCGGCGGAGGCGTGCTACAGGGTAAAGGGGAAGTGGCTGCCAGCAGACGCGGCAGTACACATTATGAAACGGGACCTTAGTGAGAACTAGCGCCTCGACACCTGACTATCTCATACCTGCAACACGCCAGAACATCCCCCGAAGGAACCCGCCGATGACTACAAGAACACCACCTGCTGCCCCTATTGCGGTCGAGTGCGTCTCTATCACCGAGATCCCTGGCCGTGACGCGGTGACTGTTCTGAATGAGACTGTGTTCGGGCCGTTACGCTCCGACCCGAGACAGTTCACGGGCATGCTGCGCTCATTTTGCACTATGGGGCGCGCCCAGTTAGCGGAGGACATCAGGCGCGCCCCAGCGGATGCACTCGTGCCAGTAAGTGGTGCGAATAGGCTGGCTGGGGCGGTGATGGAACTGAAACTGTGCCTGACTGAGGGTGGCGACTTCGTTCTCCTGACCCTGTTCGGCGGGAAAGCAGACCCGGCGACGACGTTGCGTGACGCCCTGGAGCACGCCATCAAGGTACTGAGCGTTGTTGAGGCGGAGTACTCCTGACCCCTGGCCTCCATGGGATCAGATGCTCAGGTTTCTCACACCTAGGGCACTCGGATTCTCCCCTGTAAACTGGCTCAACAGGTGTTGACCCTTGCGGTTTGCGTGTACGTATAGTAAAATGCCTGCTAGAGCAACCATACCCACACCGAAACACCCAGAAAAGAGCCCGACGCCAATGACCAGCAACCAGCCGCCAGGCAGCATCTATGTCGTCATCAACGAGAACGGTGACATCAGGACTGGTGGCGGCTCATCCTCCCGGCCCGCAGTGCACGCCTACATTTCCGAGAAGGAAGCCCGCACCTATGTGAATCGGGCAATGAGATCTTACCGGCCTCCCAGATACAGGATCGTCGAGTACCGTCTCGCACCCCTGAAGTGAAATACTACTAGGCCGGAAACCGGAGAGAAAAAGACAGGTATCTGAATGGGCAAACACGCACGCGACAACCACACTCCCCCCGCGACCGGGATTGGACTCACGGACATCATAAGCATTGACGACTCCCCGTCCGCGCGCGCATCTTTCGAGTCGCTACTCACTCGAAGCATCAGGTACGTACTCAGGTCCATCCTGTACTTCTCCAATGACACTGCCGACGCTGTGTGCCTGTTCGTGAAGTTCGATCACGGTCAGCAGGTGCGTGTCATGCCCATGTTTCGGTACGGACGTGACCTGCTCAGTATCGACGAGGCGTCCGCAATCACCGGAACCAGCCAGGAGGAGATTGATAACTGGGTGGGCGGATTCCTGGGGAACTACATCACAAAGGAACTCATACCCCTGTTCCGCACCTACCACAAGGCCGTACCGGAGTCTGTGTGGTGCTTCTACGACCTGACCGAGGAGCAGGACACGGGTGAGGATGCGCAGCACACACACCTGACCTGGCGTACCACCGACCTCGTTCCAGAGTACCCGACCCATAGCAGTGCCGCCCCTTACCTGGCGAACGAGTGCACGAAAACAAGCACCCCCAGAGATACCGGCTCAGACATCGATCATGGTGACATCGACGACGAGTTGCGCCAGTGGGTTCACCGCACCATGAAGGTCCACCTAGGGCTCACAGAGTCAAGGCAGCCCCGAGGATACTCCAACTAGTTAGCGCAACACAAGGGAGGGCCCTTAAGGGTAGGTTACTTCTCGAACTTCCTGACATCTGAGACCAAAGGCCCTGAACGCGTCGGTACAGTGCGTTCAGGGCCTTCTCTTGTTACCACTCCTGCTGCAATCACAGGAGGTTAGGGGTGAAGGTCAATCCTCTTCCTCATCATAATCGCCCCAGGACCCCACCGTGAAGACGCCTGAGGACCACCCCTTTGACTCACCATAGTCGAAGTCTCCGTCATGGTAGACACCTGAGTCAAAGTCGTCCTCCGTGAGGTCTCTTGGGTCCACCCCCTGAAGGTTACGAAGGTACTTGTCCGTGTAATCGCGGCGGGCCATCTAGATGCGCCTTTCCTTAGGTGTGTTGCCGGTTGTCCACTACTGGGGACCTACAGTCGTACCCGACTATATATCGCAAGTGCGCAGAAGTCAAGCCCTTAAGGGAAATGTGAGCACACTATCAGCATTCTTTAACACACCATTAAAGATATTTCGTTTCGTTACTTAACATACGGGGAGACATGACTCACATATACATTACGGCAAGATGGCGGGTCATGATAGAGTAGGCAGATTGACCGCATTCTCCTATCGTAGATCCCAACACCACAAAAGGAGCGCACATGGGCGTTACCATCATGCATGGCGACATATTCACCACCCAAGCCCAAGTCATCGGACACGGAGTCAACACGCAAGGGCTCATGGGGAATGGGATCGCCCGCACAATACGCATCATGTACCCATCCGCGTTCAAGGCATACCAGCAGGCGTGCGACGACGGCACCCTGTACGGCGGCCAGTGCCTTATCGCCAACATAGCGTCCCAGGTGCTCCCAGGGGCGGAAGCAAAACTACACCTGCTGGCGGAGGGCCTGGACAACATGTTCTTGCAGATGGAGCAACTGGGCCTGAACACGGTCGCCCTGCCGCGCATTGGTGCCGGGGTGGGTGGATTACACTGGGACGAGGTGCTGTACACGATCAAGGAGGCAGCGAAACTACACCCCGGTATTGATGTTGAGGTGTGGGAGTTCTCTGTCAGGTGACCACCCCTGAGCCCCTGCTGAAATCAGGTCATCTTGGGACACCAAATGTCGATATATCATGGTTGACAGGTGTTCGGTCGAGACTCACAAAGGATAGTTGACGCGCATGTATGAGATAGAGGAAGGCACTGTCGTCGTCGAGTGTGACGGCAGGGTGCTGGCATGGTCTGACGGGGTATTCACTGGGGACAAGGAGATGCAGAGGTATGCGGCCTTGGCGATCTCCACGAAGTCCATTGTGACTCTTGAGGGTGCGCTGGAGGTGGAGTGTGACGGGGAGACGGCTCTGGGTGCTCTTGGTGCCATGTTCGTGTTCTGCCCTGGTCGCACCCATGTTGTTGAGTGCCCTGCCTATGTGAAGGCCCTCCTGGCTAGTGCGCGTACACTGGTCGGTTCTGAGGATCCATCAGCATGGGGTAAGGTTGAAGACAGCGACAGCCTCGGCGATGCTGCCCCCAAACCAGACTCCAAGGTTTCTGAGGTCGCCATTGGCTCCACTGAGGGGGATGTTGCCTGATGTGCAGGTCCATTGAACAGGGTGGTAGACGTTGCCCTTGCGGTCAGCCGGAGCGTCGCGCAGCGTACCGTCGAGCACTGAAAGCCAGACGTAAGGCAGAAGCCATGTTGCAGGTGGCCGTGACCGTCAGCGACACCCCAACAGGCGGCTCCGGGGGCTTGTCGGGAGGGGCCTCCGCGTCAGCAGATGATCTGGTGGACCCGAGTACGCCAGCGGGTACTGCCACAGATCCAGTAGACACCACAGGCGTTAGCACTAATACCGGGTTGACACCACAGGAGAAGTACGCGACATTCGAGTCCGTCAAGGAACTGCTCGCCAGCCCAGACCGGGACAAGGTGATCGAGGAGTTCGGTGGCGAGGTCAACTTCACCACCCACATTGGTAGCGTCATCGCCGGTGAGGCCATGGCTCGTGCCGGTATCAACGTTGAGGAGGTGCCCGCCCTCAACCAGCAGTACAAAGACGACCTGAACAGGCGACGTAAGGAACTCAACGCGGAGCAGGATGCCGCACTGGACACCATTGCGGAGTTGCGTGCGGCCGCAGAAGACAGGCTAGACCCATACGCCAGGATGAACCCGAAAGAGGTCCGTGAGGCCGCCAAGAACGAACCTGAGGTGGTGGCCGCCAGGGAGCACTACGAGAAGTTGTTCAACGAGCACGAGGCCGTCATGAATGAGATCATGAGGGGCGGCGACTACGGCCGGGAAACGATGAAGAAGGCGTCTGACGCCTACATGGAGGTTCTTCAGGAGGTGCGCCCGTTCGGCGGGGACCACGACTGGCACCCCAACAGCCCGAAGAAGGACGTGAAAACGTTCAACAATGCTCTCAGGCACTACCCGTCTGACTGGATCAGGGCCTCCGCAAAAGACGACTACAAACCTAAGGTGAAGACCACGAAGGTTCGAGCCCACTACAAGGCCAGGGCAAAACAGACATCCAGGAAGAAGATACCTGTCACCACTATCATAGGCAGGAACGACAGGCCGTCTCCTTCCATCATCCCCATGCTCAACGCTGACGGGACACCCGTGCTTCAGGAGGTCACTGGCCCTGGTGGTGTTGGCATACAGATGGCGCCTGTCGGCCAGTTGGCTACGGTCAAGAGCACGCTGGTGTCAGCAGAGTGCACAGACGAGTACATGAAGACCGTCAAACCAGCCGGTAAGGGGTGGAGCCTGTACCGTGACGAGAATGTAGTGTGCTGGCGTCGGCCTATGGAGGAGTACCAGACCCGCATATACAGTGCACCGGAACTTCTCACCACGGACAACAAGCGGGAGACCATGCCTGGGGTCACTGACCGCGACTCCAAGGCTGTACACGAACTGGCCCACAGGTTCGAGCACGTTAACCCGAAGATCAAGGCCCTGGAGGACGAGTACCTTCGTAGCCGCCTCACCAAGGATGACCGTCTGGAACCCATTTACGAGACTTTTGAGGAGGACGACGAGAAGGAGGTTGGTTACCGTGATCACTTCCTGCACCACTACATGGGCAAGGTGTACGAGGATGGATCCAGAGAGATCATGTCTATGGGTATGGAGGGCCTTTTCGGTGGCCAGTCTGGTGGCCTGATCGGCTTAAGTAATGATGGTAAGGCGGACACTGGGATGCGTGATTTTGTTCTTGGGACACTCGCGTGGAGGTAACTGCTTGAACACAAGATGACGCATAGGATGCAAGTAGCCGGGCCAGGAAGACCTTTCAAAGGGTGCGACCTGGCCCGGCTACTTGTTTGCTCTTAATCGACCACCACGGCGACTACACCATCAACATCGAGCACATAACGTCGAACGCACCCACTCTCCCCCATGCACTCGCGTATTTCCACGATCTACCAGCGGTTGCCGTCGTCAATGGCCGACCCGATGGCATTCTCCCCATAGATGCCGGTCCTCGGGATCCACACCAAGGCGCCCGCGTACATGATGAACAAGGCTGCGATACTCAGCCAGTTCGACCACGTGAACCAGTTCTCCACTGGCACATACGACATGAGGGTGATGGTTTGCGATGTCAGCCAGGCGTCCAGCATGAGGAAGATGACGTTTGCACCACCAGCAACAACGAGGGTGACGACATCCGACTGGGCGAACCGGAACACGAACCTGAACAGGCGGAACACGAAAAACGTCACATACCGGAAAGCCCCGAAGATCAGAAGGATCAGGAGAGCGGAGACAACCCATGCGGCCAGGTTACTAGTGCTGAACCACCCTGTTTGCAGATAGTGGCCGAGGGTGAGGATTCCGAACTCTGCCAGGTGGTACCCTCCGACAGCGACACTGGCGACGAGGAGAGTGATCATGATCCACATGGTTGTCTTCACGGCCGGGCTAGAGGTGAACGGACGCCTGGTTTCCTCCTCGTACTGGGTGGGGATAATGGCAGTGTCCTGGCGGTTGAGGTGGGTCATTGACGTGCTCTTTCCTGATTGACGAAGACGGGTCACGTACTGGCAGGTCCCTGGAATATCCCTGGGTGATATTGGCAGCCGCCAGGGAAACATAGTCTCACCTGGTCAAAGTTCATCCTGAATATGAGTAGGAGTAGGCTATGGTTACACTTCCCTGGTGGGGTTACGCGCTCGGAATAGGTCTGGGAATTGTGCTTATCGGATGGGGTTTCCTGTCTAACGCAAAGAAGAAGGACGATGAGGATTGACGTGTGACCCCAACCCTGTGGGGTGAAGGCCCGGAGGTGTCGCTTTGACGGCGTACCTCCGGGCCTTTCTCTGTCCTCATCTTTGAGCACGTCATCAAAGGGAAGTGGGTGTGGTTTCGCCTGTCACTGGCTACCTTGGCCCCCTTGATCGCCACCACTGGCGTCGTCGTTGCTGCTGCCCTCGCTTGTGTGCCTCCTGAGTTTGTTCGCACCATGACGCAGCCACTCCTCAGCCTGGTCTCGGCTCTTCCTGGCGGTGTCCTTCGCTGAGTCCCACGCATCACCCAGAGGGCCACCACTGTCGCCATTCTGGCCGTCAGTGCTGCTGTCGTTAGCATCCCCCTGTTGGGGTGTTCCTCCTGGGGCGCCTGTGGGTTCTTCCTGGGGCCTGGAGTCACCTGTAGCGACCCCTGTGTCGTCCTGGGCGTCTAAGTCGTCTCGTTGGCTCTCGGTGGCTACTGGGGGCTTGTCAGCACCGGCTGCTGCCTTGTCGTCTGGTTGCGTGCCTGCCCCCTGGTTGCCTCCTGGTGCCGGCTCTGTGGAGGATGGCGCGGTTGACGATGTGGCGGCAGGTGTCTCCTTGTGTGTCACAGCCCACTTTCCCGCGTACCAGAGACCCTGCCCCATCCCCGCCAGGAAAAATAGACCCAGGATGACAGCGCAACCCTGGATGAGGCGTATCGTCATCTGATCCAACCACTGCGCGTCCCAGGTGTCATCAACGTCACTGTGGTGGATGATTGGCTGATCCATACTCGGGGTGAGCCTCCTGCCTGATTATTTCGTGATAGTTATATCACAAGTGGTCTGCTAGGGCTTATCAGTGATCTCATCGTAGACGATGGTGCCTGTCGTTGGTGTGGGTGACGGGTGGGGCGGGGAGGTCCCATCAGGCAGCCTGCCCCGCCCCACCCGTCACGTTTGACTACTTGGCGTCTTTGTTGGCCTTCGCTCGGCCAGCAAGTTCCGCCGAGACATCATTGGACAACTTCTGCAACTCGTCCACGCTCATGGATGACAGATCACGCCCAGACGCCGGGACCTTAGCGTCACCCTTACCAGCATCAGTCTGCCCCTTAGCCCGGCCGGTAGCGTCCTGGCTGTCACCCTTGCTTGAGTAGACAACCTTACCGGATCCGTCCTTCAACATCATGCTGTCGTCGGCGGCAATGTAGGCGCGGTAAACGACCGTCTGAGACTGGCCGACAGTAGCCACCCAGTCCCCGTTCTCACCAGGCACAACCTCAAACACGTCAAGGTTGGTCTTCTGACCACCAAGCCCCTGAGCCATGACGTTACTACGGACAGTGGACGTGGCCTGGCGGGCAGTCTCGTACTTGTGCACCTGCAACTGGGCCAACTGCCCATACTTGTTGTCCCCAGCGTTCACTGTAGAGATTGCGACGATACTCTTGGACTCGCCACGAGGAGTCAACGGGGTCACGAACTGGATCGTCCCCTTGTCGGTCACCATCCCGAACTCTGTCGGGTTCTCCCCGTTCACATCGTTCTCATCCTTACTGGTGTCCTCCCAGCCAGCCTTGCTGAAGAACATCCAGTCCATAAAGCCATTAGCGGTCTGGGTGGACTCGCGCTGTTTCGCAGCCAGTGATGAAGGGTACAGGGAGACGCCATTGACGGACGTCATCTCCTTGTGGTACTCGATGTCGCCGGTCGCACCGTTGTAGGTGACAACACCAGCGGGCACGTCATAGGCGGTGAGGAACCCGACCTTGCTCTTATAGATCGGGGCGTACAGGACCGGCTGCCCCTTGTCGTTGCAGGCCACCGTCACGTCAGCCTTGTCAAACCAGGTCGTCCAACCTCCGGCCGCGTTCAAGATACGGTAGTCGAGGTTGTTCGTCCACCAGCCGCCACCGAGACGGTAGGGAGCCTTAGACTCATTGAACTTACAGAACTTGACGTCCTTAGCAATATTAGGCTGACCGTATTCTGGCAGGGTGAGAGTCTGGGTCGCCTCATACCCCTTCAACCATCCACGACGAATCACCGACGTCGTATACTGGCCCGTACCCGGGATAGACTTCACAGTGCCAGTAACATCACCCGTGTTGTCACCAAGGTTAGCGGAAGACGTACCCTTGGCGACATCATAGGGTACGCGAGGCTTAAACGACTGCTGATCGCCGTCTGTGGCAACAGTCACCTTTGACGCCTGATACAAGGCATTCGCGTTCCAGTAGGTGGAGAAAGCCGAACCGCCGATAAGTACGCCGAGGAAAATCACGGCAGCGATGCCCCAGGTTAAGAGACCCCAGCGCTCCTCGTCGCTCTCGTTCAGGTACCAGCCCAGTGCGCTAAGGGCAATGGTCAATACAAGTCCGACCCAAAACAACTGTGACCCCGCCAGGAAGCGGAAAAATCCGTGAGTGGCCGTATTCCACATGGTGTGGAACAGGAACCACAAGAATCCGATAACAAGGGCGGCAGACGCTCCGCTGACCCACTTCCACGTTGTGGACATGCTTTCCTCTCTTGCCCGCAGATCCCTCACCTACAGGCATGAATGTTGCTCCAGGTCAGGGTACACGACCGGACGCGCGCCTGTCCAGTCGTTTCCACTCTCGCTGACATCGCATTTATGTGCGAAAGGGCACACAACCCAATAGAACACCACACATTTCAACAGTTGTTGACTACACAATGAGGTTGAGTGGTGTGCCTGTGAACCGTATCACAATCAGCACACCACCCAACCAAGATATGCCCTCTGGTCAGAGTGCTATAGGCGGAAGGCTATCACTGTCTGATCTCCAGATAGCGGCCCTCAGACAGTCGCCGCCGAAGCATGAACGCCAGAACCTCATCCTCTGGCTCAGCCACCACAAGAGCCACACCCTTAACGTCACTCAGGGGGTCGATGGATCCAGTACGGGCGTCCACAAAAACGATATCCACTCCATCAGCGTTGCCGCTCTCAACGATCAGGTTAATGCGTTCGCGTGCCCGCTCACGTGGAGTGCTGCCATCACTCAGGTGGCGATTCGAGGTGGACAGTTTCACGGCCTTCAATCCCTTAGCGACAGCCTGTCGTGCGAGAGCATCAAGGTTGATCTTAGAGCCCACCCCGCCGAGGATGAGTACCGGAGCGCCCAGGTCACTGCTGGCGGCGCGGGCCTGAAGGATATCCAGCGCGTTCTCCAGAGAGACGTCCTTCTCGTCCTCACCGGTCAGGTCCAGGAGGTCAGAAATCTCCTCGCTCGGAATCTTGGGTGACTCACTGTCCTCTTCAGTTGTCACAGCCGCGGTCTCAGGCTGCGGCTCGTCCTCATCGTCAACGCTGGCGAGCAGATTGGCGACATCCTGGCTGACGGTACGATTCGGGGTGGAGGTAGCCTCCTTGGCCTTTAGGTCGCTGATTGGCACGCCCAGCCCTTCTGTGGCCTCCTGGAAGCGGGACCCGATGGTAGTGATGAAGTCACGGGATCCCTTGAAGATACTGGTCTCCTTCAGGTCTGCCCAGTACTTCGCCGACCGCTCCTCCGCGTCGTTGAAAATGTCGGTCAGGGTGGAGTCGCCCCCGTTCCTGGTCTTCCAGTGGCGGGGGTTATGGCTCATGTCCGCAAGCGTGTCCTTGATAGTATCGTCCATGAACTCTGCGCTGTAGCCGCCATCTACCCACAGAGGCTCACTAGCCGCCTTCTCTGCACTGGCTACGGTCTCACTGGTCCGCTTGGTGACACCTCCAGTGGTGCGGTTCAGTTCATCGAGAGTCTTGCCGAACTTGTACTCGGCGTGACGGGACTTCACCTCGGTGGCTGCACCACTGACCGCCTGGGTCACGCTGGCGGCGGCGCACTTACCCAGGGATGTCGCCTTGCCTAGCATGTCCATGGTCTTGCCTTCGATGTCCTGGCGGGCGGCCCATGCGAGGGCGTCACTTACGGGTGTGCTGCGATTCTTGTCTGTCATACTGTCCCTCTTGTCCTCACTTGTGTTCCTGTTCTTGGTCTTGTTCACGGCGGCTATGATGAGCCCACCGATGATGATTGTTTCTAGCATGTGTACCGCCTACCTCTTGGGGTTCTCGCTGCCACTGCTGGTGCCACCGTCTGAATCAAGATCGCTGCCCACCTTAGGTCCGTCAACCTGAGATGAGGCGCTATCCGTGTCGGTCTTGGTGTCATCAGCGGGTGTGATCTCACTGACCTCGCCTGCATTGTCAGGTGTGCTGTTATCATCGTGGGCTCCATCGTTCGGGGTGTCACTGTCGCCGCCGATAGCGTCACTCAGGGCCGCCTGCACCTCACTACCTGGGTTTACCGGAACGTAGTCGCGCTTCTCCACCTGGATTGACAGGGAGTCCTCACCGTCCACGTGGTCAATGATCACAAGGTCGTCGTCGTCGATGGTGCCGTTGAGAAGTAGGAGGGAAGCCTTCGTCGTGCCGGTCTCCTTCACCAGCCCAATCACTGGGCGGGCTCCGCGCTCAGGGTCGTAGCCCTCAGTGGACAGCCACTTCTTCGCATTGTTCGTGATCTCGAACTTGATGCGGCGGCGAGCCATACGTTTAGTGAACTTGCTCACCTCCTTGTCGATGATCCGGCCCAGGCCCTCCTCGGTAAGAGTGTGGAAGATCACCTGGTTGTCCAGGCGGTTCAGGAACTCTGGGCGGAAGTGGCCGCGGATCGCGTCATTGACGGCCTGAGCCTTCTCCTCATCGCTCAGGGTTGGGTCAATCATGGCCCTGGAGCCGAGGTTAGACGTCAGGATGATCACTGTGTTGCGGAAGTCAACCCGTTTCCCCTTGCTGTCTGTCAGGTGACCCTCATCGAGGACCTGGAGGAGAACATCGAACACCTCCGCGTTAGCCTTCTCCACCTCGTCAAACAGGATCACCGAGTATGGGCGCTTACGGACAGCCTCAGTGAGGACACCACCCTCATCGTAGCCCACGTATCCGGGGGGAGCACCCATGAGTTTCGCAACCGAGTGCTTCTCGGAGAACTCGGACATGTCAATGCGCACCATAGCCTGCTCGTCATCGAACAAGAACTCCGCGAGCGCCTTCGCTGTCTCTGTCTTACCGGTACCGGACGGGCCAGAGAACAGGAAGGACCCGGTGGGGCGGTTCGGGTCCGCCAACCCGGCACGCGACACTCGGATAGCGTCAGCGATACTGGAGATAGCCTCATCCTGGCCGAACAGGCGACCGCCCATGCGCTCCTCAATATGGAGCAGTTTCTCAGCCTCCTCCTCAAGGACCTTACCTGCCTTGATGCCAGTCTTCGCTTCCACGGCGCGGGCGATCTCGTTACGGCCCACAGACTCAGCGATCAGGGCGTCATCCAGGGACTTGACAACCTTGGCGATCTCATCCTCCAGGGACCTGACCTCAGTCGCGGCTTTCTCGGCGACCTCAATGTTACCGGCGTCCGCCTCCTCCTGGTAGCGCGCCTGGGCGTCAGCGAGACGACCCCTGGTTTCATCCAGGTGCTTCTTCGTCTCCTGCTCACTGGCCCACCTGGCAGTCAGGTCAGCCAGTTCCTCCTCAGCCTCTACGATCTTGGCGCGCACCTCATCCAGGGCGATGCGAGCCTCAATGGACTCCTGCCCCTTGAGGGAGTCGGCGTCGTGGCGGAGGTTTTCAAGCCCCTGCTCCAGGAAGTAGATACGGTCTGGCTTCGAGTCGATCTCCTGACGCATCTTCGCGGCAGCCGAGTCCAGCAGGTCGATGGCCTTATCTGGTAGTCGGTCTGCCGGAACGTACCGGACAGACATCTCGATAGCGGCAGCCAGGGCGTCGTCACTGATCTGCACCTGGTGAAAATCCTGGTACCCTGGGACTAGGCCACGCAGAATCATGAGCGTGTCACGGTCTGACGGCTCCTCCACATCCACCTGCTGAAGGTAGCGGGACACGGACTCCTTCTCAATGTGGATACGGTACTTGTCGTTCGTGGTCTCACCAATGATGAGGATGTCTTCACGGACGAGGAAACCTCGAAGCGTGTCGGCGGCAGCGGACCCAGAGTTCAGGGCGTGGATACCCTCGATAGCGAGAACAATTCCACCGTTAGAGTCCTTCACCTCGTTCAAGAGACCAACGAAGTTCTTCTCAAACTCACCCTGGGATGCAGAACTGGAACGCATTGACGTCAGGTCCAGCAGCAGAATACGCCTACCGGGCAGGAACTCGACACTGCCATCATATGCTCTCTGGGCGAGAGAGAAGATGACGGAGGTCTTACCAACGCCAGGGTCCCCAACTAGGACGGGAGTGTTCTTGCTGCGGCGGGACAGTAGTTGGACGACCTCACGGATCTCGCGGTCACGGCCAATGACGACAGGAAGATCCCCCTTGCTGGCCTTCTCGGTCAGATCGATGCAGAACCGTCCAGTCAGGCCACCATCCAGGGGCTTACTGATCCTGGTGCTGGCGGCTGCGGATGACGTGGAAACGGCGGCAGAAGTTGGGGTAGGGGAGGGTGTCGCGCTTACGATGCAGATCCCAGCGCGCTGAAACTCCCCCAGGTTGTCACACAAGGACTTAACGAGGTCCAGTACAGCGATCACGCCCGCACGGTCGTCGTCAGCGGCGTACCTTTTTGCGTCCCGGACGATCTTAAGCACCTCAGGGCCAACAGTCACGTTCACACTCGTGGGTGTGGGGGCAACCCGCTCCCCAGACTCGTTAGTGACGACACGCCGGTTTGCCTCCTCAATGAGGGCGTCAATGTGGGCCATGTCCACGTGCGCCTCAATCAGGGCGGCCAGAACGACTGGTTGGTTTTTCATTGTCGCCACAAGGTGGTGAGGCAGGATCTCATGGTACCCTTGCTTGCGGGCTAGATCCATGGACTCCTGTAGCCATTTCTCGCCCCCACTGGACGCTACACTCTTAGCCACTACTGCTCCTTAGCGGTCCTGTTGTTTGCCTTATTGTGGCCAATAGTATCAGAGGTCACACCCCCTGTCAACAGGGTCAGGCACATCGGGGTCGTAATGCCCTGTCAGATGGTTTCTTGCATGTGGGTGGGGCTTGCTCTTGCGGGCTGATTCAGGCGGCCGCAGCCATGATGGCTACCTGACGGTACGCACCCCGGAAGTCGTTGCGCTCACGGATAGTGACACCGGGGCGGGCATAGGCGAACATGGATGCCAGCGATTTGCTCATGCGACTAGTGGCCCTTGTGACACTGTGACGCACTTTGAAACGCCCCCATGACCGGAGTCCCGCCGCCTGGGCATCCCACGCCTCCACGTACTCCAGAGGCTCAATGCCCTCCATCTGCTGCCATGCATCCATGTAGGCCCCATAGGTGTTCATTAGTAGGGCGAGGACGTGCCTGTCGTGCCTGCTGATGGAGGTGTCTCGGCGGGCGGCGATCTCGACAGACAGAGCCACGACGATACCAGCCATGGCGCGACGGTTGATGGTGTGGTTCAGGTCGCGTCGGGTCATGGTGGGGTCTCCTCTGGTAGGTGCTGGTGAGTGCCTGCCTTCACCTTGGCGGCACCACCTCATCCTACCTCAGGAGGCACCTCTGACGCAACTGTGATTTGGCTCTATTTCAACGAAAGATGGTTGTTTATGTGTGCTTTTCCGCATGTGTTTACCAGGAGTGTTTATGTGGTACTATGCGCTGACATTCTTGCCTCGCACACTCGTTGGGTTGAGGTATTTTCGTTGACCGGCTTCTGGTTCGGGTACGCTTTCTGGTTCCGTCCGGCGATATCGCGTGTTTCCTGTTTCAGAGGTAGTGGTAGCCGGTAAACCATTGCTGCCTACAGGGGTGTTGTCTCTCTGGCTTACCGGCTACAGGCATAAGGGGCCTGACCTGTCTGTGGTTTATGCGTGCCTGAAGCGTTTGCGATAGAGGGCCTTGTTCAGGGTCTCCACCATGACCCTGGTTTCAGCGCAGTCAACCTCTGACACCACATGAAAACTGTTCGTGTCGGGGTTGTGGACCAGTTCAGCGGATGAGCACCTATCCCCTTGGAACCAGAACACTTCTGGGATGCTGGTGGTGTAGGTGTCCAGGAACTCGTGTCTTTTGTGCTGGCAGAAGATCTTCGCGGCTTCACTCATGTGTGGGAACTTGAACATTCTGACAGGGTATGACTATTCCTTAGGATAAACCACATCTGCCATATTGGTGAACTGATTCTCCTTCGGATTCGTCGTGCCGCTGATTGTCTGAAACCACGTAGCGTGGTCCACCACAGAAACCCTAACGTCTGCGGGGCACATCCCCTTGCTCACCTCCCTGGAAGGTGCAGTAGGAGTGTGAGTTCTTGGCCTATTCTGTGGTGCTTTAGGCGTGGGCTTGTTCTTCGTGCCAGGGTGCTTCAGTGGTTTTATCCGGCACTTGGAACGGCGTACACGCTTGGTCTTCGTTGCGTGCCGCCTCCTGGTCTGGCAGGCCTTGGCGTGATTGGCTCGCTGAGCGATGTTCGCCGCCGCGTTAATGTCCCGATGGTGCGTGATACCACAGGTGGTGCAGCGCGGCTGGGAATAGTCGCTCATATCCAGGTCAGACTGACACACATGGCACTTCCTGGACGTATAGGCCGCGTTCACCTTCATCACACGCCCACCGTCAGCCTCAACCATATCCCGAGTCCGCCTGTACACCTCGCCACGAAACCAACGACCAAACCTCATCGTGTTACTGATGTAACTCAGATCCTCAAACACCACCAGAGCATTGCCGTGCCTCCAGGCCGCGTCCGCAACCTCCTGAGCAATAAGGATACTCAGTTCCTTGTGCCGGTTAGACAAGTGAGCCCTGTGAGAAACCGCTTCCTCTGAGCGGTTCTTCCTCTGTAGAGCAGACACCTGAGTCTGGGCTCGCTTGATCTTGTTGTGCAGCGACCGCGCCCTCTGCCCAAGCAAAGACTGCTCAACAATCTTCCTTTTCTCAACATCCCACACCACATAGGCGGCCGGGTTCGTCACACCAACATCCACACCAACAACATAGCGACTAGAGAACTCTGGGCGGCCAGGGTTAGTCTTGCCATGAAACCCGAACATCACGCGATTCTGATCATCGATCCAGATGTCTGGCACGCCCGGCTCACAACCACCCTCCAACAACTGAGGTGGTGTCGGAAAGTTCAAGGTCACCCACTGACCTTGAACGACTAAATCTAGAACAATCTTGTCTTCCTGAACATGCATCCGCCTGTACTGGTTGTTTGTTGCAGAAAGCGACAGTCTCGAATCCAGTGACTCAGGCTTGGAGTCCCTGACTGTTCTCTTCCACCCAGACGAGACGTAGCCACTATAGGTTTGGTTAACGACCCCAGACCTGGCAGCCCAGGATCTCAGTGTCGAGACTACTCGCTCACGAAACAACATCTCCAACCGTGAGGCACCGCTCCTGAACCGCTTCTTCACCTCAACAGGCAGGAACAGGCCCATCATATATCCTGCACCTGATGGTTTAAGTCTGTCGAAGTAGGTCACCAGGGCAAGGTTCTGTTCAGTCATCTCCCGCAGAGCATAGTGAGCGACCAGTTCAGCATCCGCTCTGATGCCATCCAGGACCTCATCAAGTTCCAGAGACTCGCCACTCTTGCTGAACGCAGCATACGGTCTACGAGGATACGTGCGCGACACTGTGGATCCAGGCACCTCTGGCGAGCCTCCCCTCATGGACTTGACCGGCTAGCGGTATGTGTGTATTGTAACACAAGATTAGTGAAGTGCACTAAATACATACCAATATAAGGAAACAATGTCAGGCTACATCAAAAAAACCTAGCGCTAACGTGCATGACTCCCCCATCCCCTGGGCGGCGAACAGGGCGCACGCCAGCAGTTGCTCGGGTGTGAAGTCTGTGCCCTCTGGGGTAAACGCCTTCAATACCTTGAAAGCCTCCCGCAGTGGCGGCTCATCGAATAGGTACAGGAACAGGGACAGTACCTCATCCCACTCGTCACTGTCCCAGCGGCCCCGTAGCATCAGTTTCAGGTCACTGTCCTGCCCGGAGAACATGAACCACTGGGTCTTGCGCACGTCTTCCCACTCGGCCTCATCCTCGATCATGTTGACCAGTTCCAGGACCATGCGGACACCTCCGGTACTGCTGCTGGGGAGGGATAGTAGCAGTACCGCCCCACTTTCAGTGGTTGCCTGGGATATGAGGTGCTGGCGTCTGCGCACCCGCCCCATGATGGCCTCCTGGGACTCTCTCATGGTTGCTGTGCGCATTACTTTTGATGCCGTTTCCATGCCCAGAGCGTCCACGAGGTCTGAGAACAGGGCGAACGTGTTCATTGTGGCATTCATGATGATGGGGACCCCCATTTCCAGGAGGGCCGCAACGATAGGTTTGGTGCTGACTCTGTTCTTCACCTGTCTCAGGGTGGAGTGTACAGCATGGCCTCTAAGCCCGATGGAAAGCATCTCTTCCAAGAGTGCCACCCCGCCAGCAGACACTCTGTGAACAAATACGTCTGATGGCCCCAACCCAGTCGTCTCCACCTCTGAATAGCCGTCACTGTCAGGTGGGCTGATCCTGTAGGTGAAACCTAGACTCTCCTGGTGTGCAGTGATAGTGACTGTGCCGTCAGTGGCGACGGTTCTAGTCGTACTCACCGTATTCACAGTCAGCATCAGGCATACTCCATAGGGTCCAAGTACAGGGGTTGGTGGTAGTCCGTTGGAAGGATAGCAGTCCAGGCGTAGTAGTGCAACCAGCCGCCTTGTCTCACTACTTGGCAACAGGCGCCCTACTCGTGAAAGGTGCGGAACGTGAACCATGTACCTCTCCCCACCTACCCTCGGCCCCTTTCTGTCCTACCAACCTAGTGATATTCGCCGCATTGAAGAAAACCGCCACCCCAGCCCCTCACTGAGGTGAGCAACCTCACAGGTGACGGCAGACACAAAAGACGAAACCTCCTTTTGGGAAGGGTTATGTATGACAGACTTCAGTGACCTCACCTTCGAGGACAATGCGGACCAGCGCGGGCCGGTAATGATCGTCCTCGACTGCTCCGACTCCATGACGGCTATCCAGGACGGTATGACACAGAGTCCTCTCCAGGAACTCAACGCGGCCTTAGATGTTCTTATCGCCGAGATCGACCGGGATAAGTTGTCACGCCGACGCGCAGACATATCCTTCCTGCCCTATGGGACGGAACCAGCATCCCCCACGCCTTTCGCTACCGTGGACTCACGACAGATCATTGTTCCTGAACTCTACGGGATGGGGCTCACCTACACGGCGAAAGCCCTAGAAGCCGCTATCGACCACCTGGAGGCCCGCAAGCAAGAGTACCGGAACAACGGGGTCCCCTACAACCGGCCACTGCTGTTCCTCCTCAGTGATGGTCTCGCCATGGATGACCTGACCTCCGTGTCGCAGCGGATTAAGGACTTGGAGGCGCAGAAGAAACTCTCGTTCTTCCCGGTTGGGGTCACGGACGCCGACATGGATCAGTTGTCCAGCATCGGGACACGCAACGCCCTAAAGGTGTCGGACGGGAAACTTGCAGAACTGTTCCAGTGGCTCTCCGCCTCCGTGGCCTCCGTGTCGGCGTCAGCCCCAGGTGACGACAAGGTGAAACTTCCTGCACCAACCGACTGGGCAGAGTTCTAAACCACCCAGTTCTTGAGCGCCCCTCCGGTCACCCTGCTACCACGGCCGGAGGGGCGCTCCATGTCTCCACAAAAACCATAATGCCAACAGGTGTTGACACCACTGGTTTCATTCTGTACAATCCGCACCGGTTCAACTATAGTCAACCACCAAAAGGAAGGTGAACAAGCATGTCTAACGCAACACAGAACGCACTCACCGTCAGTCGTGAGGCTCATGCACTCGCAGTGCTCGGCATTGACACCAGCATCCCCGCATACGGGACTGGGTACCCGGCAATCCCCCGCGACCACGTATGGGACGTCGCCGCAGATCGTGACAGCCTGGTCGTAGCGATTCTGGACCGTGACACAAAGCGGACTGTACGTAAGATGAGCCGCCACAAGTACAATGTTGACGGCCACGAGACTGTGATCGAGATGATGCGAGAAATCGCTGGAGAGTAGGGGCGCTGTCACCTCATTGCTCACTGAGACCCGCCTCACACCTGAAACAATGGTGACTGAGGCGGGTCTCAGTGCGTGATCCGCGTACCCCAGGCAGTTCAGTAAATCCGTATGTCTCTGCTGGCCAAGCCATGTTTTCTCTTGTGGTAATCTGTCGTATCCGCACGTTGGTGCCAGCGATATTTCACCCCATTAAAGCACTATGGCAAGCACTAAAACGTTAACTGATCGGGGAACCATGGACATTTACGCTGGCACCATTACCGGCCCCTACCATGAACAACGCGGCGAAACCAGCCAGGACGCATACTGGTTCCTTCAAGAAAGAGGGTTCACGGTGCTCGCAGTAGCCGACGGGGCCGGTAGCCTCCCCCGGTCAGGGGTGGGTGCGGAGATCGCCGTGAACACTGCCGTCAATGAGACCATGGATGACCTGCTGGGCGGGGAGTCCTTCGAGGAGGCGGTCAGGAGTGGTATCGAGTGCGCCCGGACTTCTCTGACAATCCGTGACGACACCCACGAGATCGGGTGCACGCTCGCCTTGGCTGCCTACCATGAAGACGGCGGGTGGGCGGCGGGAACCATCGGGGACTCCTTCATCATCGTCACCACTGACCGGGACACGCACACCCTGATCACGTCCCCCAAGCCAAGCGAGTTCACCAACATCACTCACCTACTCACCACGAGCAACGTACAACCCACCGTTGAGCACGGGGAGGACCGGCCACTCATGCTCTCAGTCGCCTCCGACGGGCTGGCCGGGGCGTCAACGAAATCTGGGGCACCTTCCGGGGCGTTCTGGGCCAAGGTCAGCGACTACGCCACCTCAGGTGAAGGACTCGATGTTGACGCGCTTCTAGAGTTCATGAACGCTGAGGGGCGGATCGAAGACGACACCACTCTCATCATCGGTACCTGACCCCACCACGCCAGCACAAACACCCCGAGCACATAGCAGTCAAGCCAGCCCCACGCAAGACCATCCGCCAACGCCACATCCACAGAGAGAAACACGCACCGATGAGAACCTGCCTTGTGAAAAGCCCGCATGGGTCAGGACGAGTGACCCTCGGTGCCGAACTAGGTAAAGGCGGCGAAGGGTCAGTGTACACCGTCACCAGCGTGCAGGCCCCGACCCTCGGCGACCCCGGCAGCCTGGTCGCAAAGGTGTACCACAACCCAGGTGAAGGAAACCGGAGAGCCAAGATCCATGCCATGGTGTCCCGGCAGCCAGACGCCACGTCCCTCGCCTGGCCTGTCGCCGCCCTGTACGATGGTGTGGAGTTTATCGGCTACCTGATGCCGAAACTTGACGCTAGCCGGTTCCGTGACTGGTCCGACCTGGCGAATGCAAAAACTCGCCGCGAGAGCGCACCGGACTTCGACTTCAAGTACGCGCTGCATGCCTGCCGGAACCTTGCCGCAGCCATCGACAGTGCCCACAAGGTCGGGGCGGTCCTGGGGGACATCAACGAGTCCAACGACATGGTGGGTGCTGACGCCAGCATCCTTGTTGTTGACACGGACAGTGCCCAGATCACAGCCTCGAACGGGAGAGTGTTCCCCTGCCTGGTTGGCAAGCCCGAGTATACGGCCCCAGAGATCTCGAAAGGGTCGTTCAAGGACAATCCTCGCACGGTCAGCACGGATGTTTTCGCGTATGCGGTGATGGTTTTTCAGATGCTCACTGGTGGGGCGCACCCTAGTGACGGGAAGTACGTGGGTGGTGGGGACGCACCAGACACGAGGCACAGGATCCTTCAGGGGGCGTACCCGGCTCTGGTTGACACGGCAGGCTTCCAGGCGGTACAGCGGATTCCCAGCGAGTGCGTCCCGAGCGTCATCATGGGAACAATCACTAGCGCGATGACTGGGAGACCTGACGCCCGGCCGAGCCTGCACGAGTTTGTGAAAGACTACGATGATGTGTTGGCCGCGTTAAGGCAGTGCCCGCGTATCGGGTCGCACTGGTGGGATGGGCGGGACCATGCGGTGTGCCCCTGGTGTCTTCGTCGTGACGCTGGCTTGAATGACCCGTGGGGACCTCCGGTGCAAAGGGCTCAGGCCGCCGTCCCGTCTAGTGGTGCGATCAGCCAGTCAACGCTTCCTCCGGTGGGGTTCAACTCGACCAGCAGTGGGGGTTCACCCGCCGTCACGAGGAGGAGGCTCACCCCGGCAGGTTCCAGCACCCCTCCAGGGCGTTCACAGCCTCCTGGTGGGACTGGTGCGCATCCTGGCTACCGTCCTCCCACCCAGTACGCTCAGGCACCTGTGTCGGCGCCTCAGACGGCTTCTAGCAGTGCTGGAGCCCCGCCGACTGGAGGCTATCACTCTCAGTCTTCTCTGCCGTTCACGAGTGGGTCTAACGGCTCCACTGGGTCGTCCAGCAGTGTCCCATCGAAGGTAAGAGGGAAGACTGTCCTGACGTACTCGGACGGTTCTGCTGCGGTGCGTCCACCTATCGCCACCCTGTTGAGGTCTAATCCTGGTGTCGCCTGGTACTGCATCAAGAACGAAACACCAGGTTTCGCTCAGGCTTGGTGGGATGTGAAGCGGCCCCTGGTGCTGCCGTGGGCGTCCACCCTTGGGCTCGTGGTGGGGCTTCTCCTGTCGGGGACGTGGCTGATCGTTCTGCCTCAACTGGCCCCATACCTTCAGGCCCAGTACCCGTCGATGGACTGGATCTCTATCCTGGTTGGTTTGGGTGGTCTGGCGGCTGCTGCGACCTCATCTGTAGCGGTGCTGTGCTTGTTCCTGTCGTCGATGTGGGACTTCTTGAAGGCTAGGCGACAGAGCCGCGACCTTGACGTGTTCGAGCGTGACAGGTGGTGGGTTACTGTCCTGAGGTACCTGCCGATACCTGTGGTGTATGGACCTCTGCTGGTGCTGGTACTTGTAGCGTGCCTGATCGGTTTGGCGGTGAGCGCAGTAATCGGGCTTCTGCGTATGATCCTGGAATCCGACTAACCCTGATCCCTTCCCCCTGGCTCACTATTTTGGTGTGACCTGGGTCCTGTTGCCTGCTGGTGTCGTCTCCTGCTATGATCCTGGCCAGTAGCAGTGCCGCAACCAAGCGGCCAGAAAGAAGGAAGGAGGGCGCACCCAGTGACGGATCCTGTACTCACGCACGCCCCAACGTTTAGTGACCTACTCGACGATGGTGTCTCCAACCTGGTAGTGCTGGATTTTGACGGCGTGATCAACCCTTTCGCACCCCAGTTTGACATCAACCAGAAGCGGTTCTACCGGCCGAACCATCTCGTTCACATCAAGAGCCCCTGGAACGGTAACGAGCAGTACCCGGTCAAATGGTCCGATAACCTCATGTCTGACCTTAGTGGCATCATGGGTGACCCTGGGACAGTGCTGATCTGGTTGACGGCCTGGAAACAGCATGTCGCCAAGCCGGTCAGCCTCATGGGCCTGGAGACGCACCACCCCCAGTACTGGCTAGACTTCGACAAGGGTGTCTCCTACCGTCCGAACCAGGGCGCTAAACGTGACGCCATGAGAGACTACCTAGGTGGCGGCACCCTTCCGGCGGGGGTGCGGGTCGCGTGGGCTGACGATGAGGTTCTGACTGGGGCCCACTCTGCTGACGTCACTTCCATGTTCGGCACCGGCCTGCTGCCTGTCCGGTCGGACCCGATGAATGGCCTGTCCAAGTGGGATGTGACCCAGATCAGTAAGCACCTGGGTTGGGCCGCCAGCAAGAGGGAGGACTCCCTGTGACCAGTGCCACCAGTGAGGACAGCATGTTTGAGGGTTTGCTGCCGTGGATTCTGCGGTCATCCCAGGATCATGTTCGCCACGCCTTCCAGGCAGACACATGTGGCCTCCAGGAGGGGGATGAGACGGTCCTTTCTAACGAAGGGTCTTCTTTCCCATCATACACGGTGGGGACGCTCATAGATGGTTGCCCAGTCGTCACAGTCAGGTATATCTCGCCGCGATACGGAGACGACCGAGACATGTTTTTGGCGGCACTGGACGCCCAGGATGCTTCGATGAGTATTGAGCGCCCCCCGAATGGCGGCGTGGCCCTGGTGCTTCATGCTGGTTTGCGGTTCTCTGACATCAATGAGCAGATGCGGGGGGTGGAACCGTACGGGACACAACAGGTACAGTCGTTCTACATCAACACGAACGAGGAGTACCTGTGGGTTGTGGTGAAGGTGGTTCGTGACGCCTTTGAGGCTGGAACCCTGGTTTCCTGGGGTGACGACAACATGGGGCTCTCGTTCTGTGACGGCCGGGCCATGAGTGACACTCAGGTGCAGGAGGTGCGGGATCGTATACGAGATGACCTGGCCCTGTACCGTGAAGCCGTTGGCGATAGCAGTGAGGGATGGCAGGCACGGGCGGTTAGACAGGCCAGCGTCATGCATGGTGTCCATTACCCTGGCCTGTCTCACAAAGCCACTGTGCCAAAGCGAACACAGGTGAACGTGCGTGCAGGCAGACTCATCAAGGATCAGATTACGAGAGAGAAGAAGAGGCGGTGACATGACACTGACGGAACGTGACGTCATGTTTAAGGCCAGGGAAGAGTATATGCGTCAGCCTGTGAACTATGGGCCTGAACGTGGAGGAGATCACCTGGTAGACCTGGTGGAGCAGGATGCTTTCGAGGCCGGGTTCGAGGCGGCCTTGAAGTGGGTGCAGTCATCACCGGCCACGTGAACGCACACCGGGCATCCTTGGAGTGTGGCAGCATTAGGCAGGGCTGGGTCGGTTGGTATAATACTACGAGTTAAGGTGCCGAGAGCACTGGATTCATACCCCACAAGCCCGCGCCTCTTCTACCTACTCTACCTCAATATACTACTACCCCTTATCTCAAAATAGGAGATCGGAGATGAAGAATATGGACGTACTCACATCTTCTGGCGTTTTTGTGCTGGTTGTTGCTGTCACGCTGGGGCTCGCCAGGGCCGGGTCGTGGGCTGTTATGAAACTCGCAGAACGGAGCAGCAACAAGTTCACGCTCTGACCCCGCTCACAGGCAGGACCTATCTTGTATCGAGCCTACTCCACTTTTCAGGGCTCCCAGATCAGGATCCTCTATTTCTCAACCAGTGTAGCAGCAGGATAGTGTTGTTGGACTGGTTGATTCATGTTCAGATTCTATGATAGGTTGGACGCACTGAGGTCGCTCCTCTTGAACCTGGGGTACGATCCTGTGCCTCCCTCTCTCTATACTGGGCCAATATTCCAGTCACATAATCTTCCGGCCAAATACAAGGCGGTACCGCATGTTCACTATTCTTCTATGGCTGTTGGGCGTAGCCGCCTTCATTGTCGTACTCCTCGCCAGTATCGGCCTTCATGAGGCGGGGCACATGGTTGCCGCCAGATGGTGCGGCCTGCATGTACCCAAGTTCTTCATTGGGTTCGGACGCACCATCTGGTCGTTCAAACGTGGCGGCACCGAGTATGGGCTGAAAGCCATCCCCCTGGGCGGGTTTGTCAGTATTGAGGACCCGACCCAGCCTGAGGGTGAGGATGACAGGATGCTGCTGTCTCATGTGCACCCCCTGAAACGGATCTTCGTGTTCATTGCCGGGCCGCTGGTGAACCTTGCGCTTGCGGTCGTGATCCTCATGGCCGGGCTCGTTGGTCAGCCGTACCGTGCCACCACGACCACGGTGCAGGACGTGACCGTATGTGAGCACACAGACGCGGAGCACACTCAACTGGTTGCCCCATGTGGGGCATACGCTGCCGGAATCTTCAAGGGTGACACGATCACCTCAGTCAACGGGCGTCGAGTGTCCACGCTGGCACAGGTCAGGCAGGCTCTCCAGGAGGTGCCGGACGGCCAGAAGGTGCCAGTGACGGTACACCGTGTGTTCCCTAACGGGGGCGGTGAGCGTGACTTCAACAAGATGGCTCGCGTCGAGGGAGGCACTATTGGGTTGATCGTGAAGACGGAGACTCGGCGGCTCGGTGTCGCAGAGTCAGCGAAGGTGCTGGGTGCGGTGAGTGTGCAGCAGGTTCAGGCCATCCCGAGCCTTGTGGGGCAGATCCCGGCGGTATGGCGCAACATTATTGGGCAGGGTGATGGTAAGCCCGCCGCCACCTCTATCATCGCGGTAGGGAAGACGTATGGGGATGTGGCCGCGAATACTGGCCCTACTGCGTCGTCTGGGTTCAGTGAGGTTGGCCGCGTTCGTACCCTTGTGTTGTTTAGTGGCCTGGTGAACCTGAGCCTGTTCGTCATGAATGCTTTGTTGCCGATGCTTCCCTTGGACTCGGGTCGTATCCTGATTGCGTTGGTTGACTTGGTGCGCATGGGGTGGGCTAGGTTTACCAGGGTGGTGTCGCGTGGTATGTGTGCGATGCGTGGGCGTCTTGATGCTGGCAGTGATGGGGGTGGCGGCTGGGTGTACCGGCCGTTGAGCAGTAAGGTCGTGAACACTCTGACGGTGGTGACATCTGTGCCCTTGTTCCTGTTTTTCATCATGCTTGTGGTGTCGGATGTGATGTCCACTATCCGGGGAAGCATCTAATCAGGCCATGCGGTAAACCAGCGTTTTTGTCTTTTCTACTCTTGCCGCTTGTGAGATCAATACCATAGCACCAGACTCTACCATCACAGTGGGGTCTGGTGCTATAGTTTCCTCACAGCCCCATAAGCACATGGGGTAGCAGAATTAATCTCTAGACGTCGCCCTCACAGTGCATTGAGAAGCAAAAGCACAAGGGCGAGAAAGGGAAACACACATGACACAGCCATCAAACGCACTATTGTCAGGTAGCGAGGCGACTGGTAGGACCATCTGCCTTAAGTCCCGCGACGGCGACTTCTGGTGGGTCGAGGGGGATCAGAATCAGGTGTACAAGGTTCATGTCTCAGATGTTGACTACCTGTCCCTGTATGGGGTCATTGAGTATGGGGAGACGTTTGGTGTCTGGTATGAGGACCGTGACAGTGACGGTACTGTGACTCTGGTCCTTAAACGTGCGCCAGAAACCACTGTCAAGTCAGTCGTAGCGTCCATCGCCTAAAACCGCGCCTCTTGTCGTCTTCTATGACTGATTCTCTGATCTGTAGCGACCCTAGCATGCAACCAGGGGACCTGGATGCCACTCAGGGGGCGTGCCCGCAAGTTCTGAGGGTGAGTTCACTGCCGGACGGGCCTCGCATCATCTACTTCTCCTCCAGCACGGAGAACACTCACCGGTTTGTTCAAAGAGTGGGGCTACCAGCAGTCAGGTTGCCGTTACGCCGATCAGATCCAGACGTGGCCGGTGATGCCCCCTATGTGCTCATCACCCCATCCTATGGTGGCGGCAGGATGGAGCCAAGGTATGCGATCCCTAAACAGGTGATGTCTTTCTTGAAGGATGAGACCAACAGAAGCAACTGTGTCGGCGTCATCTCCAGCGGCAACACCAACTTCGGTGAAGCCTACCTTGTTGCGGGAAGACTCCTGTCGGCAAAACTTCAGGTGCCAGTCCTGTACGGGTTCGAGTTGTTGGGAACACCAGATGACGTCACCAAGGTACGTGAGGGACTAGTCACATCCTGGGGGCGTCTAGTGGGCGCCAAGATTGGGGATGTGTCACCATGACCGTCGGGATAATGTGCCGCAGTCAAGAACCGGTCAAGCAAAAGGCACTTGACTAAACCGCCTTACTTCCTGTGGTCATAGCATGCCAGTAGTGGAGTTGGGATAGGAATGGTGCAAGCCAGTCAAACATCAATCAAACAAGATAAGAGGCAAGGGGTGTCAACCTTGAAGCCAGGGACGGGGACGCAGAATGAAACCTAAGGGCTACAAGGGCCTGTCGAAGGATGAGCAAGCCAATCTTGACAGGGCCGTATACCGGTGGGCCACTGAAGGAGGGGAGGCCGGACCCGGGGTGGCACCCGAGGTGACCGCTAAGGTACTCGCCGCCGCGCATAATTCCCTCAGACGCCAGATCATCGACCGGGGTATCCTGGATACTGCCGCAAATAACGGGTGGGCCTCCATGGACAATGATACCCTACTGGTCCGGTTAAAAACTACTCCATGTTATGAGGTTACCCCAGAGTGCCGCCTAGGGGTTGGTACCCGCCTCAACAAGGAGGGCGTGTGTATCGCGTTCGAGTCGGCAGAACTGAGGATGTGGTTCACCAAGGAGGAGCGCGAGATTCTTGGTGAATCTATTCCAGACATTGAGGAGGTCATTGAGGATGTTGCCAGGGCGGACACAGATCGTAAGTATGCGATAACCGAGTTCGTTGGCTCATTGGGAGCATGGGCGCTTGAGAACGACTCCAGGGACGTGTTCTTTAATTTCGTGTCTCATAGTGTGACAGATCAGGGCCTCTTCACCAAGATCATGGGTAGTCAGAAGGCCCGGCAGGTGATCATGGATCATTGCTCTGAGGTATCTCACTGCGAGATCGACAAGTTACTTAATCTTCATCAGGTTTTCTCCACTGAAGGCGAGGAACCCAAGGCAGAAGAGTATGACTGACACATATCACTCTGAGGTCATGCCGAGGGGAATCTGTGAGTTAGAAACCATCCTGTGAATGTGAGGCTGGTTTCCTTCACGCCACAGGAGAACTTGACTCGCACAGCCTTTAACCCTTAACGGAGGATCCCGCCATGTCGAAACCGTTGAAGAAGATGCACCAGAGCGACCGTGGAGAATGGGTCGAGTGCGGGGCAGATAAACGCGCATGCCCGAAAAAAGGCCCCAATGGGGAACCCGCTGAGCACATCTGGGCGGAGAACCCGGAGCACGCCGCAGAGATATCCGCAGCCAGACAGCACCCAGACAGCATGTTCCCCAACACCTCCCAGCAGGCCACTAAACCCAGTGACGGCACCCCACTCCCTGGAGGATTCGACTTCAGAGGCAAGAACGACTGGCAGATCGTGGACGCCTGGGACAGCAGCATGAAGTCAATCAGGGAGGGACGCTACGACTACGCCGACATCACTGTAGACGACGACAGTGACGACATGGCAGAATGGGCGCACAACCTCGGATACCAGGCCGAGGCAATAGGCGACAACAAGGTCCGCCTATACAACACCGCTGAACTGCCCTCCCATGAGGGATTCTCCTCTGAGGACATGTACAACAGTGTCGGATGGCACACTGCACAGTGTCGAGAACTGGGTATCCCCAGAGTATGGGAGGGGCGCTCTGACATATACCTGCACATGATCGCCAGCGACAACCCCAGACACAAGGACGTTCTCTTCAAAGAGATGCACGACCATGTTGACAAGGCCGCTACCAAGTACCTGAACGACGAGTCCACTAGCGAGGAGGCTGGACTAAGAGCAGAAGCGGCAGACAGGGTAAAGTCGGGGCAGTTCTCCACTGAGCCGCCAGTGCGTACCACGTTCCATGAAGGACCAGACGGGGAACGGGTACCAGATAGTTTCGGCGACTGGAACCATGAGGTGGAACGAATCTGGGAGTCTTCACCAAGAGACCGTCACGCCCTAAAGAACCGGGCACCGTTCCTCATTGACGCACTCCGTCGCGGTGACGCCAAAACCTTCAGGGAGCAGATGGGCGCCCTGAAAGAAGAGACAACTGACATCAACTGGTGAAGCAAGGCGACACCCCTGGTAGGCCATGTAGTGCCTCCATGTGACTAACACGACACACAAAAGCCGGGCAGCAGGCAGAAAACCCTGCTGCCCGGCTTGCTCTACACCCACAGCGTGACCTACAATGACCCGTATGAGACGTAGACGAGCACCAAACCGACAGAGAGTTAAGGATGTGACTCTCCGGGATGCCCTGGAGAGCAGGGACCCTGTGGCGTTCCTGTCACGCCAGGTAGAGAGACACACCATCCACCGTGTCAGCCCGTACCTGGCTGACCTCAGGATGCGCGACACACAGGGGCTTCACAAGGATGTGCTCAACCATTCCATCAAGGTGCTCGCTAACGCTATCCGCATGGAGGACCACGGGCTGGATGTTGTTCTGCGTGCTGCCGCCCTGCTGCACGACATTGGTAAGCCTGCCACCCGCTGCGTCAACCATGACGGGCACGTGTCGTTCACTCATCATGAGTTTGTGGGTGCGCGCATGATCCCTGAGGTGCTTGCGGGCCAGGGGTTCAGTGGCCGTGAGGTTAGGCAGGTGAAAGAACTGGTGCGCCTGCATATGCGGTCTCACGGGTTCCGAGAGTCCGGTCGAGGGGCGTGGTCTGACTCTGCTGTGCGTCGGTTCATGCGTGATCTACCAGAGGATGAGGAGCAGGTGCGTCGCCTGTTTATCCTGTACCGCAGTGACGTCACCTCCAAGAATCCGAAGCGTCGAGCCAAGATACGTCGCACGATTGACAGGCTGGAGGCCGCCATGGCCCGAGTGAAGGCTGCTGATGAGCGTCAGGCGGCTAGGCCAGCACTGGATGGTCACGACGTGATGGAGATGTTCAATCTAACCCCTGGGCGCCGTCTGGGTGAGGTAATGCGGTTCCTGAACACTCGCTGACTAGGTTGGGGATCCTCTAGAATCTAGGGTCTCTCTCACCATCATCAGCGTCGCCTCGGTTTTTCTTTCCGAGGTACTGGTGTGCCCCTGGTTTCCACCCAGAGCAGTGACCGGCTTCGACTGTCGCGTAACAGCCGAACTTCGCTTCTCTCGTCTCTGTCTCAGTAGACAGCGCATTCTCTCTTGTGATCGAGATGAAGGAGATGCCGCCCGTAAGGCTATCTCTCTGGATGCTGAGACATCCCGGTTCAACTCAAAACCACAGGTAGTGCAGGTACTAACTCTCGTCTTTGAGTTGTTGGATACCTTACCGCCACATCTAGAACAGGTTCTAGATGTGTTCTTGGCACTCACCTTGATCGTTTTGAGACCGTAGCGTTTGACGGTTTTCTCTATCCTGTTCTGAATCTCCGCGTGAGGCCATCGCCCGCCCTTAGCGTCCAGCCAGGACAGATTCTCCAGAGAAACATGAGCGTCACTCTGATCAGCAATACTCACTACCTGGCTGGCGATACACTGACTGATCTCGCGCTTGATCCTCGTAGCCTTAGCACTGACTCGCTTCGCCTCGGTACGCAGCACATCAGCATGATCTGTTCTCTTGTATCTCTCACAGAGATTCGCTCGCTCATACAGATGAGCGGCTAGATCCCGTCGTTGCTGTTCCTTCCTGACTAAGGATCCAAGCCTTCCTTTATACCGAACATGATACGGAGCATACCTGTACTTCGCCCTAGGATCGATGATGGTAGCAACGAACGGCTCTACCCTACCTAGATCAACACCAACAACCTTGCTCGTGTCTCGTTGTTGCACCTCGTGCTCAATAGTGACGTCGAAGACCACCTGCCCCTTGTTGTTCAGTCTGATGGTTGGGCGGCACACCTTACCACCACTGAATCTCTCGCTGTTCTCTGGCAGCCTGAGAAAGATCTTGGTGAGACCATGACTAGGTGTCTTCACCTGAACGATGACGCTCAACGGATCGTTGTCATCACGAGACGTCTTTGGCGCGAAATAGGTATCGCAGACAGCCAAGTTAAGTTTTGCTGATACCCCAGGTAGAGACGCCTTCCTCTCGCCCTTGACGTGATAGCGTCTCAGGTGAGCGCGGACCATACCGCTGGTTGGTTGCGGGGCATCAGGATAGGTGTCCCTGTAGTAGGACAGAATGCAGTCCGGTTTTGTTGTACTTGGGTGAGTACTCATTACCTGGAACAGGCCGACACTCATGGCGTACAGTTCCAGCGCGCCCACCACGTTCGAGACAAGCATCTCGTTCATGTTGTGCTTCTGAAACTCAAAGTTGTAGCGAGGTAGCCTCTTCCTACCCCATGAGTTCAGAGAACCAGTCGGCCTGTCACCTTGCAGGGCCTTTATCGCTAAATCGTGAAACTCCTGGCTGGCAAGCATCTCTCGCTCCGCCTGAGCCATCCAAGCAATCATCTGAGCCAGATCGCGGCTCACCTGCTCCACGTCAACCCCGTCATCCGTGGTGAACCTGTACCTAGTCACAGCGTCATAGTACTTCACAGGTTCACCTCCTTGGGTTGACTTACAATGGATACGTGTGTATTATAGCGCAGAGTGAGTGATGCTACAAGTCAAGGAATTACAAAGGATCTGTGTGACTGCGGGCGACAGTGATGAGGGGGTCAGGCTGGGTCGGGTTGAGGCCGTTGATGCTATCAGGTCCAGGTTCCCGAACCTCGAACCAGAATCCAGTAACAGCAGCACAGGAAGCACGAATGGGAGTGGTGTATGGTGACTCATCGTTTCGGCAAGTACCCGATTGTGCGTATTGATCGTGACGGGTCTACGAATATGGGCCTGTATGACCTGACTGGTGATGAGGCAGCCCTGTTGGAGGGTCTTGGCCCCGGCGTTTACGTGCTGTCTCCTGAGTTGTCTGACTATGCTGGCGTATTCTCACGTCGTGGCGGCAATTGGGTAGACGCTGCTGGTGTGCGCATGGTGCCTGGCCCGATCCCTGGCGTGGATCTGAGGATGGTGGAGAGGTCTTTCAAGGAGTACTACAGCCTGTGGATGGGTGATGTCGCCTGGGAGTACGCCCTGATCCGCGCATATGGGCGTGGTGATAGCCATCATTTGGGGAATCTTGTCGCCCATACGCTCAGATCTGTCACCACAACCAGCAGAGCGTACTGGTATGGTGAGGTGTTTCTGATGCTGGTCGCCTACAGCAGGTTCCTGATCGGCTACTACGTGGACGACCGGAAACAGACTTTCGGACGATTCGTCCCTAAGAATCGTGACAGCATCCTGGGGGCGCTGCAACGTCGGTACGTGTCCATTAGCCCCAACACAAACCTGATCGCCCAGTCGATAACCCAGGGCGGCTTGTTCTGGTGGGGGAACATAACCCCTGAAACCCGGAAAATGATGTGTGGCATGACGCATGGGGAGGTCATGGACCTGTGTCGCACACCTGGTATCATCCCGCACCTGGGGCACGACACGGACCCCATGGTGCGTGAGTCCAGGATCCGTGAAATGTTGGAGACCCTGAGAGGAGAAAACGTGGACAGTACACATGGCCGCATTATGGCGCTCATCAACGACCCCGACAGGGACGTACCTAAGGGTGTGTCTCGGGCGGAGGTGGTTCATGACTACCTTGGTTCGGCCCTGTTCATCACTGAGAACACCCCCAAGGGTACGGTTGACAGGCTCCTGACACGCATGGAGGAGTTGGAGGGCTTGTCGGCGTTCGAGATCATGTGTCTCATGTACGCGGCCACTCACCCAACATACCTGGTGCGCACCGGGTCCACTGCTGACGTGGTTGAACTGATCACAGAGGCACTGGAGAACAAGGACGAGAACGCTATCGGGTTCGCGCTTCTGCTCAAGGAGATCATCACCACCTATGATGGTCCGCTACCAACCTTGAAGGAGTGGCGTCAGGCGGTAGAATACGGCGGCGGTGACTTCCTGTTTATGGAGGGATCGGCTATGGTCATTCAATCAGTGTCACCGACAATTCGTCAACGATCCATCAGCCGGGATGTGATTGGTGACCTGGTTGCGTTCCGACACAAGTATGAGGCAGCAAAAAGTGACTATGCGTCCCAGTACCAGTGGCCCCCACGGTAGTCCTCCACCTCAACTGCTGAAGTGGGTTGGGAATAAGCAACGGGTAGCGTCTCAGATTGTGAGATACTTTCCGGAGAGGTTCGGCACCTATTTTGAGCCGTTCCTGGGTTCTGGTGCTGTCCTTGGGGCTGTCGCACCCAGTTGTGGGGTGGCGTCAGATGTACTGGAGCCATTGATTGACATCTGGCAGGCTGTAGCGGATGACCCGGAGGGGCTGGTGGCTGCCTATGACAGGTGGCGCTCTCAGATCGAGATGGGGCGTGACCCTCGTGAGGTGTATGAGGAGGCCCGCACCGAGTTCAACCAGCACCGGCGGGGTGGCGACTTCCTGTATTTGAGTCGAGCCTGCTATGGTGGGGTGATCCGGTTCAGGAAGAGCGATGGTCACATGTCTACGCCTGTCGGGTCACACACGCCGATCTCAACGGAGTCTTTCAGGGGCCGCGTCTACCAGTGGCGTGAGCGCGTCAAGGGTGTGTCTTTTGTGTGTGCCGGTTATGAGTATGCGTTCGAGCGGGCGCGGGCCGGGGATCTGATCTACTGTGACCCGCCCTATGTTGATAGTCAGAAGATCCTGTATGGTGCGCAAGAGTTCAGGTTTGAGGAACTGGTTGACAGGATCCAGGATGCTGCCAGTCGTGGGGTCCGTGTTGCCTTGTCGATTGATGGGTCGAAGAAGAGTGGCGCGAGACGTATTCCGTTGACGTTTCCAGATGGCTTGTTTGAAGCGGAGGTCGAGGTGGCACTGGGTGGTTCCATGCTCAGGCGTTTTCAACTTCATGGTCGGGACACGAGCGGAGAGCAGGTGAGGGACAGGCTACTGCTCACGTACACCCCAGATGCTCTCAACAACCAGCCACAGGGAACACAGAAGGCAGAGTGAGTAGGGCCATGACTACCAGCAGGCACCAGTATCCGAAGGCGGCCTTAACAGGGCACAGGGTCTTCAACCTGAGCGAGACGCAACGACGAAACATGGATGCTGGGCTGCCACTCATTGTGAGAACACTGGCCCGCTGGTACGGCACCACCACCCTGATCTCTGGTATGGCACTGGGTGCGGACATGATCTGGGCTCACCTAGCGGTCTCACACGGCCTGGACCTGCACGCCTATGTGCCATTCACGGGTCAGGAGGCCAAGTGGACGCACACAGATCAGGCAGCCTACCATGAGTTGCTGAGCCAAGCGGCCATGGTGCGTGTGTTCGGCCATTCGTACTCAAACCACCTTTACCATGTGCGTAATGAGGCGATGCTGGCGGACTGTGACCTGATGGTGGCAGCATGGTGCCCAAGCAAGAAGAAGGGCGGCACGGCATCCACTGTCCGCAAGGCCAGAGAGTCCGGCAAACCTCTGCTGGTCCTGGACCTGGACTCAGGTGAGGTGAACTGGTTCCAGAAGTGAACCAGGATCTGTGTCACCTCCGTTCCAGCGAGCACCAGAGCGTCCCCTTGCCATCCTTCCCGCTCTCTTACCTGCACCATCCACTGGGCACACCACACGTGACGCCTACTACTCCTTGTTTAGAAAACGTGTGAGAACAGGAGAAAACACCCCATAGCATCATGCCCCGCAAGTGTGTGTGGGGCGCGGAGGTTATTCACGATGGCGACAGTCAGGTGGCACTTCAACCCGGATACGGGTCAGACCGGCAGGTGCAGGGCGGAGATCAAGTGCGATTTCGGTGAAGGTACCCCGCACTATGAGACCAAGGAGGCCGCTCAGAGGGGATACGAGGAGTATCAGGCCATCATTGACGGATGGGTGAGCACACTGGGGCGTGAAGCCGTCTACGGGCCAGAAGATGACACTACCGAGGGCGTCCAAGATGTCAAGCAGGTGCAGGACAACTCAGGTGATGAGGACACCAGCGACGCTGGGCAGGCAGACGCTAACGTGGGTGACGACACGCAACCCAGTCAGGATGATCAGCAGGTACAGGCTCATGATGATGAGGAGGCCCGGATCGAGGCCCTGGATCAGCGAGCGTTCGAGGAGCACGACGGGCCAGACACGTTCACCATCCCCGCCGGTGCCGTAGAGGATGCCAGGAAACTAATCGACCGGGCCAACAAGCGCCTGGAGCGGGCTGGGATCAGTGAACGCTTCAAGATCCTGGAGGAGACTCCATTCTCGTACACGACTGTCAACGACCGCGGCTTTAAGGAGCACCGCAACTATGTGGCTCTGCGACTGAACCACCCGTCCATATCCTACTCCGGGTACCGGTTCCTCGCAGTTGTCGATAAGTCGGACAGTGGGCTGGTAGTGCGCGGAAGTGAAGAACTAGGTGGGTGGAGGCCTGAGAAGCAAATCTGTGAGCACTGCGGAAAGAACATGCGACGCTCCAAAACCTACCTTGTGGAGGACAAGGAAGGCAACAGGCTCCAGGTCGGGTCTACATGCATGAAAGCATACCTGGGGGTGAAACCGGAGGGCCTGTGGGCTGTCGGCACGAACCCCATGAACAAACTGGATCGCAGCAACCGCGGATACGGGGGTCTTGACATTGACAACAAGAGCGCTATCGCCTATGCGCTCGCCCTGTCTGAGAATGGCCGCCACTTCGTATCCAAGTCCATGTGGGAACGTGACTCCAGGTACAAGGACACCACCAGAGATCTTGTGTATCAGGCCATGTACGGGAAAGACAATGAACGCTGGTCCGCCAAGGTCGCACAGAAGGCTGAGGAGTACATTCGGTCTGGCCGGGTGGACGAGGTTCTTGAGCAGGCTCGCAACGTGAAAGGGGACAGCGACTACTGTGAGAACATGCGCACACTGGCGTCAGGTAAGTACATCCATAAGAAGCACCTCGGGATGCTGGTGTCCGCTGTCGCTATTGACGCCAAGAACAGGCGAGACGCTGAGAAGAAGAAGCACAAGGAGGAGGAACTGAAGTCCTGGACTCCTGGTTACGCTGCTAACGTTGGGGACAACTTGAAGGGGAGGCAGATGCGGGTGGTCCACAACCGCATCGTTGACGGGTACGACTACCATGGCAACTCGATCAGGAAATCTGTCGTAACTCTCCGGGACGAGGAGGGTCACCAGGTCACATGGTTCGCGTCCCGTCCCATCAGGGTCAAGGAAGGTGAGGACATCACGTTGGGGTCTGCGAAGGTGAAGAAGCACGGCCAGTATGAGGGGGTGGATCAGACTGTGATCTCTAATGTGCGCGTACCGGGCGAGATGAGCCAGAAGGAGTGGAGCGACTACTACGGGTGACACCCCACCTGCTGGCGTTCTTTTCGGCTGATCTTCACTTGGCTTGGTGCTGGTTTGGTTAAGTGTGGGTTTGACATCTGGAGGTAGCGGGGCTATAGTTGGGATCATGTAGTACCATCGTGGCGGCGGCACTCAGATTTCTGTAGGAAGTGCTGCTAGGTGAAGTGATATTCGCCGCCCACATGAATCAACCATGTATTATTTTAGACCCTCTTATTGATGAGGTTACATCCGTGTCGTATCTGCTATTATTTTCTGCCGTTGCTGGCGTAGCCTGTGTGTCGTATACGGTCTTTGCTGTCATATCTAGGAGGCGAGTGCGTCAGGCCACGTCGGACTCTGACACGGATCATGATGGCCTTGTCGCTAGGTTGCGGAAGCATCATGAGGTGAACTGCGTGAGTAGTCTTGAATCTACTGACGGGGACGTCTTGGACGAACATCGCCTGCTGATGAGGTCCAGGAAGCGCAGACGAGTGACCGGCCGGTAACGCGAAGATGATTGACGGGCAGAAGGCGACTGGTGTAGTATTGTCCGTATGATTATTTTGAGGATCATCGAGAAAATCCTGACCTACCGCGCCCACCGAGCCGCAAGGGTAGGCAATCAGGTGTGGTTCACGAAACAGCAAGCCATGTACCGCAACAGACCAGGATGATCTAAGGCAGGAGAGCCCTCCCATGCACCCAGTGTGACGCATATCATCTGGGCGCTTTTGCTGTCATTGACATATGTCTGCTATCCTGCATCCAGTCATTGATGTCTCAACCAGGAGTGATGATGCTTCCCCTCTCAGGCAGACAGGTTGCTATGGCTGCTGTATCCGCTGTCAGTGTGTCAGGGTTGTGCATGTCTGCTGGGGTAGCCGCAGTCAGCATGTACCCGAACAGTGTCAAGAGCGAGGTGGCCGCTGGCCGCACGATCTTGGAGCCTGACACAAATAGGGCGGGCGGGCATGTGCGTATCACCAAGATCGCGGATTGGGCGCCACCCAAGGAGACAACACGTGTTGACGCTATCGCCCCGAGGGAAGACACCAGCGTCAACAATGATCCAACCAGTTCAGGGGGACCAGACCCCAATGGCACCCCGGATACAGCATCGCCCGCACCTTCAAGCGGTGGCGTAACAAACTCACCAAGTAGCGCCCCAGATGCCACCCCCAATGCGGACGCCGCAGTACAACAGGGCGGCAACACGGCAGAAGGTAGTCAGGGCAATACGCCTCAGCAACAAGACTCAGGCTATGACTATGCACTAGACGTGCCTGGCTACTGCGGTGGTGGATGGGACTGCGCACAGGCAGCAGTCAACTCTATGTCACTGTCGTATGTGTACTATGCCCCAAACTTCAGTATCATTGCGGGCCACAACTACGGGCCTGCCGGTGTTATAGCGAACTTCCGTCTCGGCACTGTCGTCAAGGTGACTGGAAATGGGGCGGGCCTGTATCGGGTGACCCGCACGCACTGGATGCAGTACACGACTGACTACCAGCAGGTGCACGGTGCCTTCGCGTTTCAGACCTGTGTGGGCGACCAGATCCTTCACGCCTATGCGGAGCGGATCGGCTGACGTTCACTCAGTAGTACTTCCTCCTGCACTGGTAAATGCTCGCGGGCGCCTCTCTGTCCTCCGTAAAGTCCTGTCGCACAGGTAGACGCATGCTGGCCGGAAGGCGAAAAACTTGCCGTCCTGCCGTGATATTCCCGCCACAAGCAAGAGCCAGGCGCCTACTCTCAAAAGACGTAAGCAGGAAGATGTGGTGAGATGAAGGCCAGTAAAAGCAATGTAGCGTCCCTAGCAAGTATCGTTCGTGACAAGGTGAATCCTGTGACGATTAGCGACACCAACCTGGTCGCCTACTACCTGGATGACATCACGGTTTTGTTTTCCCCGAAGGGTAATCAGGATGCCTTCTATGGGGTTGTCGTGGACGTGCTCGGGCGCACATTCCATATCGCAGCAAACCTCAAGGTACTTATCGAGGACGACGCCACAACCGGTGATGAGGATCCCGCAATCTATGAGATCGAGGAGCCCTCACTGATCGAGTTCGTGAACAACTTCCTGTCTCTTCGCGTCCACCTGTTAGAAAAACTGGGTGTATAGCCGGTAAACCACTCACCAGTACCTCGGAGGCGATGACAGAACATGGCAGGCGCAACGAAATACCACATCGCACCGCAAGGGCCGATGTTCTGTGAGGCCGAGATCCGGGAGTGCCCATACGCCCAGGCGGGCGGCAAGCACTATGGGACTTTCGACAAGGCTCAGCAGGTGTGGCGTGAGCAGATGGTAGAGAAGTTCGGGGAACTGGACACCCAAGGAACAAACCCTGAGCAACACAGAGCAGCCGCCGAAGCCATGGTGGACGTACTGGAGAGGGATCACGACTTCCAAAAGAGGATGATCCAGTACAGGAACCGTGAGGCCGTGATCGCATCCTTGAAGAAGAAGATAGCCGACGGAGGAGATCAGGAAGCCTTACGGCAGATGAAGGCGATTCACAACATGCCTCCCGTGCCGCCACCACCCGGCCACTTTGACCTTTCCGTACCACCCCCTCCGCCACCAGCACAGCAGGGCGAGTCTCAGGACACAGCAGCAGAACAAGCACTAGGGATACCGCCTACACACACAGAAGGAGCCCCCTCAAAAACACAGCCTGAGACACTACCTTCCCCCGACCATGCACTCACCCCAGACGGCCACCCGCTTCCACCCCCTCCGCCCCCCAAGAACCAGATGCCGCCCCAGCAAGAGCACCCAGTAGAGCAGCCACCAAGAATCCCAGTCATAGTTGGTGACGGCGCTGGTGTTGGCCGTAAGCCGCCGCTACGGGAACGTTTCAGAGGCATGTTCAAGGGAATCCGCATAGCGGCCATGGGGCGGGTACGTCGCCTTGGTAACTCTCAGGGGGACCGCCTCAGCCGCCACCAGGTATCTATGATGAGTGACGCTAGAGCCAGGCGACCACTGACGCCCGCACAGATACGCAGACAGCGACGCATGGATGCTTTCGCGCGCGGTGCGGCCCAGAAGGTGGCCGCGGCAGAAAAGGCCATCAAAGACGCCTACAACGCCCCTGGGGAGACAGTCTACAAGAGGCCTGCTGCCGTACAGATAGGGGACGTGGACCTCAGGTACGGTAAAGTGGTAGGAATCATTCAGCAGAGTTTCGGGAACAGGGTCGTCCAATTTCAGGGGGGCGACAACAGCACAGTTGCGCTTAGACTGAACCACGACCACACGTTACACATTCAGGGTGAGTCCAAGAGGGAGAAAGTGGAGCGTAACCCTATCTTCCGTGGCGCGAAGCGGGCCTACAAGGAGGTTCACTGGGTTCTGACCGCTCCGCCGCCCCGATACGACAGGTACGACGAGGTGTGGCAGAACACCCCATCTTCAAGGGCACACCAGCAGAACGGGCGTCGAGCAGTAGCACGCGAATCCTGACCCAGATACTTCATCGCCCTCGATTCTCTATGCGGGTTGGCGATCCGTTCCACCCGGTCAGGACCAGTGTCGAAACGTGCCTGACCGGGTGACCCCTTGTTAGAATGCCAGGTAGTTGACACTCCTAGCACCCTTGGTCAGCGAGTGCGCCTCCGCACATCAATGCAATAGGGGTTCTACTGGGGTCGTTCTCATGATAGTGCCAGGTTGCTCAATCCTGTTGGAGTGTATTTGCAGTGAGTAAGGTTACGAAGCGGGTTGTTGGCATGGAGATCATCTCTCCAGGCAGCCCCCCTGACATTGACTCTGACTTCTCTACAGTGAGCAAGGACAGGGCGTATGACTATGTGTCTGACCTGTACGGTCATGACAACGTGTCCCATATTGTGACGTTCAATACTCTGGGCGCTAAGAGCGCGTTCAAGCGCATGTGCACGATCTACAGTATCCCGTTTTCTCAAGCCAACCGTATCGCCGGAATGATGCCTGAGGGGGTAGAGGGCCACAAGATCACATTCAATGACATCTATGATGAGAAGTCAGACTACTATGAGGATGCCGCTGACTTCCGTGCCGCCACCTCCGGGTCTGAGTGGTTGCCGATCATTATTGGGGCCAGGTCTATTGCGAACAAGGTGCAGGGGACGGGAGTGCACGCCTGTGGTGTGATCATCTCGAACAAGCCGTTGACTGACACGATCCCGCTGATGGTGGACAGCAAGGACGGGAAAGTCACTACCCAGTGGTCGTACCAGGAGTGTGAGGCGCTAGGTCTGATCAAGATGGACTTCCTGGGGCTAGACACGGTTGACCTGATCCAGCACACGGTCCAGTTCATTCAGAGGTCCGGTAAGGAGCCCCCGAACATGACTGAGATCATTCACGGAAAGATGGATGATGAGGACACGTACCGCCTGTTCCAACACGGCGAGACCATTGGGGTGTTCCAGTTCGGGTCAGAGATGGTGCGAGGCCTGCTGAAGCACATGAAGCCGACCGAGTTCAACGACCTGGCGGCATGTACTGCTGTCGCTCGGCCGGGTCCGATGGGCATGAACTCGCACACCATGTATGCGGACCGTAAGAACAACCTGGCTCCGGTTGAGCCAATCCACCCCGACTTCGTTGGGTCACCCTTGGAGGAGATCCTGGGTGGCACCTATGGGTTGTGCGTACCAGCGGGAACCTTGATCGAGGACTCCACGACCGGGAGGCGCGTACCTATTGAGTCATTCACGGAGGGGCGCCGAACACCCTCCTGGGACCCGGACACTGGGAACGTAGTGCACTCGCCAGTGTTTAAGGTGATCCACACTGGCATGCAGGATGTTGTCAAGGTGTGCACGTGGGACGGCTGGGAAACAACCGTCGGCGTGGATCATGAGATGCTGACACCTTCCGGGTTCGTGAAGGCCGGTGAACTCACCACCCACGACAGCGTTGGGGTCATCTCCCAGGGGCGCCTCAGGTGGGATCGTGTCACCGCCTTGGAGGCTGCCGGTGTCGTGGACTGCTACGACCTGGACGTGGACGACACACACACCTACCTTGTGGATGGTTTCGTCACCCATAACTGCGTCTACCAGGAGCAGATCATGCAGTTGGCGCAGCGGATCGCGGGCATGAGCCTCCAAGAGGGTGACAAACTCCGTAAAGCCATGGGCAAGAAGAAGGCTGACGTCATGGCAAAGATGAAGCCGCGATTCATCCAGGGCGGAGTTGACAACGGGTACTCCGAAGAGGCTATGAATAAACTCTGGGATATTCTGGAGCCATTCGCCAAGTACGCGTTCAATAAGTGTTTACACTCTAAGACCAAGGTACTAGTTGACGAGAAGACGAAAGTAACGGTCGAAGATTTGTATTCCAGGTGGGAGAAGGGTGATACTGACTTGAGTATTTTGGCTATGTTTGAGGACGGTTCCATACGCCCTCACAAGATAGCCGAGATCACAAAGACCGGAGTGAAACCGCTATGGTCCATTAAAACCAAGTCTGGTCGCACTATCAAAGTCACTGAGGATCACAGGTTGCTCACCACTAGCGGGTATGCCACTATTAAAGATGGCGGTATATCTGTTGGTACTGAACTCATTCATGATCCTGACTGGACTAGAAGATTCTCGGATCGCGTTCGCTCTATGAGAAGCGAGCAGATGATAAGAATCAACAAGAGTGACGCTAACAGAAAGCGGGCCAGAAAGTGGATGACAGAGTACCAGTCTACTTTGTCATTTGAGGATAGATCTAAACACCAGAGGATGGTGTCTGAGACTCGCCCTGACAGAGGAGAGCGTGCTGGGAAGCGCCTTCAGTCCCTGTTGGCTTCCTTATGGAAAGACGAACAATGGGTTAAGAAGACTTTGACATCGTTTGAGGCTGCCCGCGCGAAAAAGGAGGGGTATATTGGTTTCGGCAAGGTTACAATGATGAATGATGGTAGGTTTGCTGATAGTATTTGCGAGGCCATGGCTGGCAACTACCTTATTGCTAGGGACGTTGACTTTGATCTGCACACTAAGTTTATCAGTGTTAACGGGAGTGTGCGCGTTGCGGACTTTTACGCAAATGGATTATATTTTGAGATGGATGGACTCAACAGGGGACGACAGTACTTCGTGGACAACAAGTACGGTGAAGAAATCCCGTTCGTCTACTTAACTCCTGAAAACTATAGAGATGAGATTGATGCTGCTCTCATGACTCACCATATTGAGAACGGCGATCCAATTGTGTCTATCAGACCACCTAAGGTTCTAGAGAGCGGTTCTCTTCTGCGTGAGATGACGTATGACATTACAATGTCTGATGATGGCCCAGCAAACTTCATCGCCAACGGCCTGGTGTCCCACAACTCTCACAGTGTCGCCTATGCGATGAACGCCTACCAGGCCGCCTATCTGAAAACCCACTACCCGGTTGAGTTCATGTCTGCGTTGGTGGCGCAGACTATCAGTGACCGGGACAAGACCCTGAACAATCTGCGTGAGGCCAGGCGTATGGGCCTAACCATGGGGACGGTGGACATCAACCTGTCTGAGGTGCGAATGGCCCCGGACTACTCTGGTGAGTCGCCGTTCGAGATCCTGTACGGTATCTCTGGTGTGAAGTCTGTCAGTGAGGACACCGCCCGTCTCATTGTTGCGGAGCGGGAGAGGGGCGGCAGGTTTACGTCGGTCTATGACGCTGTGACCCGGTGTGTGGCCGCTGGGGTGAACAACAAGACCGTGCTGGTGAATCTTGCCTTGGCGGGCGCGTTCGATGGCCTGGAACCGAACCGGAGGCGTGTTGTTGAGGCTATCCCCGCCCTGTTGAGTGTGGGTCGGGATGAGTCCTCCAAGGGTATGTCGCTGTTGGCTGCATTGGATGTTCCTGGTGAGGACATTTTCATGATGCCGGATGTGGAGGATTACTCGTACACGGACCGCCTGGGCATGGAGGCTGACATGGTGGGCCTGTACCTGTCTAGCCACCCGATGGATCACGCTGACCTGTCCCCGTTCGGTGCTACCCCATTGAAGGCTGTGGCGTCAGCGGCCAGCGGGTTCGGTTCTGGAACTGCAAGAGTGGTGGCGGCGGTGTCTGGTATCGAGATGAAGGCGACCGGGCGGGGGAAGATGTGTGCCCTGCATCTTGATGACGGTGACGGGTTCCTTTCTGTGCGCCTATCCCCTAAGGTGATTTCAGGGGTGGAGAAGTTCGAGGCGATGGAGGACATTAAGGCCCGGTTCTGCAAGGGTGAGATGGAGGTGCCTAAGTCTACGGTCGCCAAGGCATTGAAAGACGTGCCTGTGGTGGAGACGATCAGGCAGAACATGGTTTATGTGATGGATGTCACCTACCGTCGGATGTTCGGTGGCGGGCAAGGGGTCGTGTGGGTTGATAGCATCCGGCCGGTGACGTTCACCCATGACGGGGGCTTGCCGGTCCGGGTGCGCATTAACGTTGACCGACTTGGTGTGGAGCGGGCCAGGAGGGCGTATGTTGCGATTCCGCGCATGCTGGCGGAGAAAACCCCTGGCAGTACCCCTATCATGATCGCCCACTACCGGCCGGGGGACGGCACGGTGACGTCCGATGAGGACAGGTGTCGGTACGCCTTGGAGGTCATGAGGCGTGAGAAGGCGGCCGCTGGTAGCAGTGACGACACTCGCAAGGGCAAGAAGAAGAGCAGTCGCCATGACACAGGAGGCGGTGGCGGTAAAACGCCATCACTGCTCGGTGATGACAACGGTCATGATGAAAGTGAAACTGAGCCTCGCGTGAAGGATCAGGTTGGTAGGCGGTGGCCCACAGAGGTCCCGGGTGAGTTCATCAAAGACAGTGAGGCGGGCGTGGAGGACATGAGGTCGTTCGCGGACACCTTGGAGTACAGGGACACTGGCCTCACCGTCGCCCCGAGTACGGATGCCAGCAGGATCCTGGAGAAGTATCTGGGGCACGAGAACTATGACTTCGGCATGTATGTGCCGGTAGTTACCTACTCCTGACTGCACCCTTTCACCAGTTCACGCAAGCACCCGTGTTTCCCGTCTCGACAGGAGCAGGGGTGAAGGTGCGCCCCGGTAGATATTCGGTGCATCATATTCCGGCCATGATTACGTCGGTTTCGTAGAGTTGAGGGCGCACCCGGTGGCGTCAGGAAGAGGGCACTGATGGCGTTCGAGAACCCGTTCCTGGATGACGACAGCCTGGACGAGGAGTACGCTACCCCTGAGGACGACCTGGATCAGGAGTTGGGGCTCTCCTTACCGCCTACCAGTGGCCTTGATGGTGGGTTTGGTGGGCTGCCTGACCTGGGGGACCTGTCCAGTCTGGCCCCGCACCCGAGCCATGACGATCACCCTGAGTATAGTGGCGGCGACTACAGCGATGGGGATGACACCGGGGGATACGTTGATGAGGATGCTACCAGTGGCCTCAGGTACGCAAACGAGTACGAGGGTGGCGTTTACGACACTGCCAGGTTTGACAGTGACGACAGCGTTGATGGTGGTGACGGTGGGGGCTGGGATCGCGGATACCAGGACCATGATGAAACAGGTGTTGACGGCTATGATGTTGATGACGAGGATACTCTAGATGGGTTAGACCTGGACGCCCTTATCGATCAGAAGAAGTCAGAGATCGAGCAGAGGGGTTCCTCGTCAGGGGCAGCCGGTTGGGGAGGTCTCGATGGTGATGGCGACTGGGGGTTCGATGAGGAGATGCCAGAGGACGACGAACCCTACCATGACCCCCGCCTGGATGAGGACGACGAGGAGGATGAGGACTGGGACGAGAACCTGGAGGGTGATGACGACACGGATGAGGAGTATGTTCCTCCTGTTGGAGACCTGTTCGGTGGGGCCACAACAAGCACCCGCAGCAACCAAGGAGGCGACAGTGATGACGACAGCAGTGCCCCCAATGCAGGCGGAGGAGACGGCGGCAGTAAGACGGACGGTCTGAAAAGCATCATTGAGAGAGTAAAGGCGAAGGTGACTGAGGTTGTCTCCAGCGTGCGCTCCGAGTTGTCTGGCGGCGACACGGGCGGTACGAGAGAAGGTGAGCCCAAACCCGACACTGAGGACATTACAGGCGGCGGCAGTGACGGTGAAGGTCAGGGTGGCAGCGATGCGACCGAGGTCCCGCCCAGCAAGTCCCCCATGGGTGCTGCCCTGTCGAAGGTGACCGGCCTGTATGGGAAGTTCACTGGCGTCTTTGAGCGCATGATCGCAACCATTCTTGGCTGGGTGGGGAAGATACCTGGCATGGAGAGGCATGTGCTGCGTATCGTCATGACGACCCGTATCGTGCAGTTCACCGCCAGGCTGATTCCTGTGTTGATTGTCCTTGGGGTGCTCGCCATGTTCTCTTACCTGTCGGTTGCCCGAGAGACCACCTCGGAACTGCCGGACAGTGGCTCTGTCGCCATGTCCCAGTTCTCCTACAGCAATGGTGGTACCGCCCTTGGTGTCGTGAAGAACACCAGTGAGACAACAGTTGAGCCGGTCATTGACTTCACTGTGTACTCGATCCAGCCCACCCTGAACCCGAAGACATGGTTCATGTATCAGAAGGACCTGACCTGCCAGTCGGACCCTGTGACCCTGGATATTGGGGAGCAGAAGGAGGCTAGTGCCCCATGCGGTCAGGCCAAAGGGTGGTTTCCAAGAGTTAGCAGCGCAGCAGAATGATGAAAAGAAGCAACATCAGGGTCACTCCCTTACCATACAGTCTGAGAGACAACAAGGGTGCTAACATGGTGCATGACGCCCTTGTGAAAGGCCAGCGCGTGTTCGGTACCCCTGGGGGTTTTATGAGTCACCAGGTGCACGACCCCAAGTACACTAGCGCTGAAGGGGCGGACACGAGTGCAGCGAGCGAGATGATGGACGCAGAGAAAGAGACCTATGAGGTCATCGAGGAGTGGCTGAAGGATAAGCCTAACGGCGTCCACTTCTCCTCTGTGCGCCCCATGGATGAGTCTGTACCAGCCTTAGACCCTGAGACCGGCCTTATCATGGGTCACGACTTCGATCACATCATCCTGTTCGGTAACGAGATGATCATTATTGACACATTCAGGTGGCCGAAGAACAAGACTTACACGGTAGACAGCGACCACAAGTCTATCCTCATGACTAAGCGTCACTTCCCTGGCAACCAGCCTATGACAGGTGAGTACATCGGTCGAATGACCAACCGTGAAGGGGGACTCCTGCCGGACGACGAGGACCTGAACTTCGTTGGCCTGGTCCTCGTGAACAACGACAAGGCGAAGTCCGTGTGGGACAAGAACTGGTATGAGTCCTACAACTTCAGGCTCGTGGAGATAGACCGGTTCACCGAGTTGCTAGACAAGAAGTACGCCACACTAGGGCCGGGAGACCTGGACGTCATCAACTCCAACATCGTCTACCACATAGTGCAAAGATGTGTGCAGCCGTACAATGAGTTCCGGCGCGTGATCGGGGAGAAGCACCTCAGGGAGTTCATGTGATCACCACCACACAACCATGACAACAGGCGTTGAGATCACGGCTCCGAGTAGCAAAGTCACCGGGACCCGGCTACTCAGGCATCAGGCCATCCATCAGGCACTCCAAGACGGGCGCAGACACTTCGGGGTGGCGGGTGCGTCCCTCACCCACCAGATCGACAACCCAGCCATCACCTCCGACTTCAAACCTGGTGCGATCAAGGCTGGTATCTTGGGTGAGCAAAAGACCTCCAAGGTGATCCGACAGTGGATGACTAGATACCCGGCGGCAGTACTCATCGACTCCGTACACATCAAAGACACGCCGCAGAAACCACACACAAGCACTTGGGCCGGTGATGGCTATGATGACAAACCAGACACCGACCATGTTCTCATCATCGGGAGCCACGTCATTCTCATCGACTCCAAGGCATGGAAAAGCAAACGCAAGTACACGGTCAACGATAAGGGCGTTGTACTGCGCGGCGGGAGGACCTTCCCTGGCGGAAACGTTCACGCCAGGCAATCGGCCCACCTGTGGTCACGCCACCTAGGTGGAAGCGTCAAAGTAAACAGCATCGTGTGCGTCAGCAGTGACAAGGTGTTCGTCCAGTTTAAGAAAGAGTGGCCCAGACAAGGTTTCCAACTCGTGTCTCTGGACAACCTCACACGCACCCTCGACTACAGGGTGAGCCGTATGAGTCCCAAGGATACTGGCCGGATCAGGACCCCGCTGGTGGCTGAGGTGGCAGCACTGTGCATTAAACCCTATATGAGATTTCAGGAGTTTTTCGGCCGGGATATACGCCTGTAGGGTAACCAACACTCTAGGTAGGGTTGCAGGCGCGTACCACCAGTCCCAGGCAAATCCCGCACCAGAGGAGTTCCCTTCACAGCCCTCCAGGACGCGAAAACGTGACCGGGCACACCGTCCCCCATGCGGCAACCAGATGAGCAGTTAAAAGGCCGCCGGATGGTTTCAGAGTGTACCCGGTCGCGGTCCCTTACCTGACTCCTCGACCTATGATAGAAGAGTCGAGGTAGCACTCAGGAAGGGAGGACTGTTGGGTCAGGGCTTCATAGCGAGTTAATGAAGTCGTCTCCGGTCTCCATGGGAGAGGATCCGCCTCCCGATGTGGGGGCCTGGCCACTGATGATCATTGAGGCGGTCTGCACCTGACGGTTGTGGTAGGCCTCCTTGGCCGCCTCAATGTCCGCCTCAGCCTTTCTGATCCTAGCGAAGGACTCGGCGCGCTTCTGGATGCCAGCCTCCTGTTGCTTGCCCAGGGTGTCGTATACCTTCTGGAGGCTGGCGGAGATGTCGTCAATCGTACTCAGGTCGATCAGGGTGGCGTTGTTGATTTCGGCAGCCGACTCGGCCATGGAGGCGGTCTGCTGGAAGGCGTTGGAAATGAGTTTGTTGATGTCCTGAACAACGGCCTGATTGGTTTTCGCGGCACGCTCAGTGTCAAGGGCCTGTTGCCAGGTCACCAACTGGTGACGGGCGGCCGGGACGGCGTGCTTACGGATCATCTGACACGTTTCCAATGTCTTCAGGCTTGTGTTGATGATCGCGGTGGAAGACTCGATGTTCATTCGGGACAGGAAGAACTGCTGCCTCCACGACAGCCAAGTGCGCTGAATCTCACCCAGGGCCTCAGCATACTTCTCGTAGTAGACTCGAAACTCTTGAACGGTGTAGTACTTCCCATCGAAGATGACGGGGGCTCCGTCGCCGTTCACCTCGGCCGTGTCCTTGATTGCGCGGATCCTTTCGGCCCGCTCACTGGCGATGTTGACGACCTCCTCCAAGGTGGCGAGAACCTGCACCATCTTACGCATGGTTTCGACAGTGGTGTCACGCATCACCTTGCCTCGGGCGGCGTTCTCGCGGAGGCGAGTCTCTGTATCCTGCAACTTGCTGACGGCTTCCTCCATCTTCTCTGAGATGTTCATGGCGTCGATCTGCATGTCGCGGCGGCGGGCCTCGAAGCGTTCCTTGCTGTCGCGGGCCTTGTTCTTCATGGCCTGGAGGAACTGGGCTATCTTACCGGGGTCGTTGTACTTGTGCTGGAAGCCGTCTAGTTCGCGGATGATGTTCTTCATGATGGACTCGGCTTCGGGAACGGAGATGTCCTTCTGCTCCTCCAGTAGCCGCTTGGAGAGGGTGTCTAGTTTCTCCATGACCTGGCGGCCGAACTCGATCCGGTAGGCGTCATCACTGATCATCATGTCGGTGATGCTGGGGGCTTTTGCCTTGATCTTCTGCTGCTGGTCCGTGGGTAGGGAGCCGAGGAAGTTGTCTGCTGCGTGTAGTTTGTTGCTGGAGGAGTTCGCACCTTCTGGGTTCAGGGAGCCGACGACGGGTTGTGGCTTTTCGGCCTTCTGCTGGGCCTTTATGGCCTCAACTTCAGGGTCCTTTACCTCAACGACTGCCGGTGCGGTCTCGGGCTCGTCGGCCTGGGGGATAACAATGTCGTCGAAGTCCAGTGCCGCTAGTGCCGGGTCACTAGAGATGTCTGCGTCAAAGTCAGTGTTTGTGCTCATAGTTCTTTTCCTTTGTGCTGTTCTTCTAGGGTATGGGTTGACTGATTAATCTAGGGGTAAGGATGACTTTGGGTCTGTGCCCCTTTGAGAGGAGACTCTGAGAGTTGGGCTTACATGGTAGCGGCCTGAGTGCGAGTCTCTATCTCGGTCTCAGTGGTGGGCCATGGGGTCAGTTCCTCTGCGTCCGTGGCAGGGCCGAGACTGAGGATGTCACTGTCGTCGATCTGCTCGATCTTGCTGTCCTCGGTGTCGCGGACGAGTGTGTCGAGGACACTCATGTTGAAGTTGATCTCTGTGGATTCTGAGTTCTTGAAGGAGGTCGTGTCCCTCTTGACTCTGGCGATCATATTGTCGATAGTCTGCTGGATACGGGCGACGTCTTTCTCTGGTTCCTTGTACTTCTTCTTAGTGTCGAAGTCGAGGATCCTTGCCACGTACTGCCCCTTGTCCAGGTGAGGGTTCAGCATCTTCAGGGCGTTCGTGTAGAACCGGTAAATGACTGCCCTGTCCCTACCATTCAGGGATGTCTTGGCCTGTTCGTTCATGAGGCTCAGGGCCTCACCAAGTTCGTTGATCTGCTGTGCAGCCTTCCTGATGTCCTGATTCCCCTGATACTGCTCATTCTTCATCATGTCCCAGTAGATGATCTTCAGATCGTAGACAGCATTGTAGAAATCTGTCCGAGCCTCTTCCACCCACTCCTTCATCTTGTCCGGCTCCACACCAGTATCCTCGGTTAAAACCTCGCCATCGTCCTTACCTTCGGAGAAGGCTGCCACGATCAAACCCACGAAGAAAAGGACAGCAGCGGTTACAGTTGTACCTATGAGTACGCTCATTTCTTCACCCCTTCCAAGATTCTCTTCCTGTGCCTCAGTGCCCCTACCAAGTTCACGTGACCTAGAGGACACCATCTTTCTGCGCGTAATTGTAGCACCCACCACACCGTAATGTCAAGCACCACACCCTCCCTTTTACAGGGCTGCCGTGTCCTTCAAGATCTTCTCCATGGTGTCGCCACTGAGGTCACCAATCTGGTCCAGCAACTCCACTGACTCGTCATCTGATGAGTCATTGCTCAGCATCTCCATGTCTACGTTAAGGTTGAAGGTGCCGGACTCGTTGATGTTCACGATACGCTGGTTCAACTTTTTGACAACTTTCTCCAGGACGTCAGCAACGGCGCGGGCCTTCTTGTCTGGGCTCTCCCAGTTCTCCGGTTTCCTGACGAAACTCTGGAGCGCCCTCTTGCCCACAATGTTCAGCACCCTGGTGAGTTGATCCTCTATCTCCGTGTTAATGGTGAGGAGTTCCTGCTCCTGGCCCTGTTCTTGCACCGTGGCGTACAGGCGGTTGACGGTTTTGATGAGTTGTCCCAAGGTGTCCCGGATGTTATCGGTCGCCGCCTGGATCTCGGACAGTTGCTCCTTCTCGTCCACGCTCTTCCTCGGTACCTTCGACAGCCTGGACTTCAGGATAGTGTTGGCTGCGTCAATGTCAGGTATGGTCTTTTTCAGGGCCGTCAGGAGGGTGTCAACCTTCTTGCTCTTGCCGCCCAGTCGCTCCCGTTCAGCCTCCTCCGCCTTGGCTTTTTCCTCAGCGATGAGGCGTTCCTTCTCGGCCTCCTCCTCAGCCGCTTTCCTGGATTCTTCACGTTTACTCGCCCAGTCGGCGACCGCCTTAGCCCCAGCACCTACTGTGGCGACAATGGCAACGATACCAACAAGAATGACCCCAAGTTCAAGGACCCCATTGAGAAATTCTTTCGCCTCCTCGTCTGCCTTCTGCTTTGCGGCTGCCGCCTGTGCATGAACCTGGGATACTGCACCAGTGATACTGCTGGCGTGACCCATGAGCCATTCACCAGACTTACCGGCCTCAACCTGAGTGTTATCCGGGATGATGGAGCCGAGTTTCGCGGCCATCTCCTTGTTACTTGATGCGACAGCGATGGTTTCTTTGCCGTTGCCCCTGCCTTGAAGGACGACGATGGAGGCCGCGTGGCTACTGTTGCTGGCGATACGCTCAGCGATGGACGCTGCCGTGTCGTCTGGGGCTGCGTTCTGGGGGACGACGGTCACCTTCACGTCGGAGTTTCCAAGAGCGTCAGCAACCTCTTGACCCCGGTCCAGTGTGGTGCCGTCCATCTTGTACACAGTGTACTTGTCCTGTGCGTTGACAGCCTTGTCAATGCTGCTGGATACGGTGCTGTTGTACTGGTTGAGTACGCCAACACTTTTCCCAGAGACATCCCCGCCGAGGCTCTTGTAGCGGGCGAGGATCCTGCCGGACGAGTTGTACAGGGTGTCTCCGGCGTCCTTGACCTCAGTGCCAGTGATGGTGGTGACAGCGTTGGCAAAGCCTTCCAGGTTGGATGAGGCGACAATCTTGTCTGTGCCGTTGTTCTGCTTGACGACCATGATAACCGTGTCTCGACTGGAGTTAGCGTTAAGGATCGCTTTAGTCGCGGTCTGCGGGTCTGCGCCACCCAGGTCGTTCTCCTTGACTACAGTCAGAAAGACGTCTGTGCCTGAGAAGTTCGCACCAATGTCGTTACCGAAGGACAGTTTTGCGTCATTCTGCCGGTAGACGACGTATCTACTCACGTTGTCGTTGGCGTCCTTAATGATCTGGTTGACGTCCGCTGAAGCCACTGGGGACAGTGCAGTCACCCCTAGGCCGACGGCAGCGGCCATGGCACCTGCTCTTATGCCAGTCATCTGCACCTCTCTCCTGTTCCACTCACCAGTTGCAGGGCGAGCGTATACTAGACCCGACCTCCTTAGATCCTGGCTGGCCCATGGGGTTCCTGGTCTGCTAGATGGTGCAGAGCATAGCACAGGCCACACCGGTGCGCAAGACCCTACAGCAATGACCCCCACATAGGGTGCTGGTCGCTCTGTGAAAGTTACGTTATGGTCGTCGATATTCGCCACATAAACGAGTTTCAGTGCCTTCACAGATGGAGATAGCAGTGCCTTTCATCCCTTACAACCAGGATGCCGCGAACAAGTTGCGTCAGGAGATGAGCAACCACCCATTCTTCAAGGACCCAGAGACGTTCGTCGCAATCTTCAACCAGGGGTTCCTGAACAAGCGCGACGATGAGATCGTGCGGATCCTTAATGAGATCGAGTCAGCCTTCAAGGATGTCAAGGTTGATAACCGTCTTGGTGTTATCACCATGCTGTCCGAGAGCGAGGTGTTCCTTGAAGATGCTGTGCTCAGGGTTGAGGCGTGGGCGTCCGTGCTGAGAACTGTCCGTAAGGTTCAGGACCACATTAATGCTGACAAGTTGGGGAAGGACGCGACTCTACACTTTTTCAAGGACAAGTCTCGCGTCACAGTCTCAGAGGTACTGCGGGACGAGGAGGGCCACACTGTTGATGGCGAGGCCCTGATGACGCTGAGTAACAGCGACCTGGAGGCTGTCAGCGCGGTTGAGGGCGCACACGCCACCGGCAATGGTGTGATTGTGCCTGTCGGTGTGCTTCTGCGTGTCGGCGATCAGTTCCTCCGTCAGGTGGCTGGATCTATTCCTCCGATCCGTGGTCGCCATGAGGGGCAGTGACCCCAATCTCCCTTGATAACCACATAGAGCAAAGGCGGGTCAGAGAGTGCGGTTGATCTCTCTGACCCGCCTTTGCTGCATCTGTATCTGCCTATACGACTTGCCGCTCAGGCAGTGAAGTCAAAATGGCTTATGCTTGGGCTCTGCCTGGCCCATATGCTCACCACGGATAGATGATCTCTTCCATGTCGCTGCGGGTGAGGTGATTTCCTGACAGCATAGCGTCCTCATGGTCTCGGAACATGCTGGGCTCATCGAGGCAGGAATAGTCAACCATCCTGATGGTGAACGAACGGGTGGGGGCGGTATCGTCCTTTTCCCAGTTGTTCTCATTCTTCACCTCCATGTGTAGGGTGAGAGTGATGCTGGCTGTTTTATGTATGGGGTTGTTGCGGGCGGCCGCCCAGCGAAGGCGGCGGGGCTGACAGGAAGGGATCAGGGTTGTCATGGGGCTGGCTTTCTGGCTCGGCTTGTGGATGTTACAGGCCCTAGTGTATACCCTGTCATCTGTCAGTGCCAACCAGAAAGATGTTTACTGAGTCACAATCACACTTGTACCCCATTTATATACAAGCAAAATGATGGAACGAGATTGTTCCAGGGGTTATGTTCAGGTGACTTGTGAGGAGGAATCTCCCACAAGTCACCCTACAAGTTGCGTGCGATCAGTCGTGCACGATCTCGTTGACCATGTGGCTGACTGCCGCGTGGGTGTCAGCGTTGGGATCCACAAGGATCCGCCAATTCGCGCACTCCAGCAGGGGGACATCACTGCGGGTGTCACCGAACGCTACGACTGAGGGGTAGCGTTCCAGGTGCAGCCCCTTCAGGTAGGCCCGCTTGGACTCGCTGGTGAACATGCCACGGTACTCGCCGGTAAAGCGACCCTGGGAGTTTGTGAGATACCTGGTGGCGGCGGTGTCAAACCCGAACCGTGCACCGAGTTTGTCTACAAGAAATGAGGGAGAACCGCTGACAAGGACCACCCTGGTACCTCTGTTGCGCATGAGGCGAAGCCTGTATAGGGTGGTGTAGAAATTGGCGGGGTTGCTGGCAATGAACTTGACATACTCGTCAGCCATGATGTCAGACTCCGTCTTGCCGATGATGCCTTCACGGTATGCCTCAGCGAGGTCCTGGATCAGGGTCTCATTCTTCTGGTCTCGCCGCCACTGATCTGGCAGGTTGCCCAGGTTGATAATACCGGAGTCATGGAGTAGGCATGCGTGCCTCAGGACAAGAGATCCTTTGATGATGGTCCCATCCACGTCAGAAAGGGCGATTCCGCTTGCACGGCTGGTGCGCGGGCGTGTCGGGCAGCCAACGTTCCTCATGTTTCGGTTTTTCTTCGCGTATTTACTTGCATATTTTGGCATGGTGCGAACCATATCACTGGCTCTTAGCACGTGTCAAGGTGATGTGCGTCTCATGCTCATGCGCTATGTCGGCGGACTAGCCCACACCAGGGTGCGTGACTACTATTAACGCTAGGTTTCTGCGTGACTTTTCCACTAAAGTAGCGTCATTGAATACTGTTTGTGGGTGCGTCCATCTCACGTTTTAGGTTATTGATATTTGTGCCGTTTACTGAAACGAGATAAGCGCTCTGTATTTTATGGGCGCTTTCCAGTAAAAGGGATTTATGCAGTATGAACAAAGGTGTCTACAAAACCGCGGTAGGGATCATAGCCGCAGCATCCACAATAATCACTGGTCTCACAGCACTGTCGCCAACGGCACAGGGTGAACCCACCCAGCAAATCCACGTATCCGCATCCAGAGGGAACGACGCTGGGGACGGCAGCCAGACCCACCCATACAGGACGATCCGCACCGCCCTGAAAACAGCCAAGGATGGTGCTGACATCACTGTGGAGGGAGGAACCTACCGTGAGGGTGAGTTGTGGGCGACCAAGACTGTGAACCTGCACGCGAAGGCCGGTGAGCAGGCGGTCCTGTCCGGCGCGGAGGTGCCCACCAACTGGGTGCAGGACGGCCGCACCTACAGGGCCGACAATCAGGTGAGACACTGCACCGTGTGCACAGTGAACTCAGACCCAAGGAGAGAAGGTCTGGCCGCGCACCCTGAGCAGGTTTACGTGGATGGCAAACCCCTCCGCCAGGTGCTTTCACTGGGAGAGGTGGACGCTGGGTCATTCTATGTGGCCGACAGTGATCCAATCACCACGAAGACCCCGAACAACAACACGTCCGGTTATAACGTGAAACCGCATCGTGGCACCAGCGTCCACATCGGCGTCAACCCGGCGGGGCACACGGTGGAAGTCGTATCTCACTCGCGTGCCCTGACCATCACTGGCAACGACGTAGAACTATCTGGGTTCAGGGTAGAGAAGTATGCACCCCTCCAGTCGTGGAACTACCGCGACCCAGAGATCGATTCCCTTGTGGGTGGAGCCATGGTGTTTGTTGTTGGTCAGCGTAACCACATCCACGACAACACGTTCACCCAGTCCACTGCCGCGACCGCCTTAGCACTGAGTTCATCGAACGGCTCCAACGTGCACCACAACCAGTTCACAGGTAACGGTGGCGGAGGATTTGGCATCAACCGCGCCAGTGACGTCACTGTTGAATACAACACGTGGTCAAGCAACAACCAGGCCGGGTTCATCACCTCAAACTGCGGAGCATACTGCACCCTGGGGGACACGAAGATCACCCACTCTGAACGGATCCGGTACGCCTACAACACACACGACTACTCCAGTGTCGGCTATGACAACTCTGACCCGAACGTGAACTCACCGTACAGGCTCAACGGGGTCTGGTTCGACGAAGGCGTCATGAACTCTGCCATAGTCAACAACTTCTTCACCAATGTCGGGCGGGCCGCCATCATGGATGAGGTGTCCAGCCATAACGTGATCGCCTCCAACATTATTGAGGCGTCCAACATGGGTGTGCTCATCTCAGGTAGCGACAGGGACGACCTCTACAACAACACCATTGACGGCACCTTGGACCCCATAGTGATCCAGGAGGACGACCGCACGAAAGGGTGCAACGCCCGCAACACTGACGGCTCCTGCCAGTACCCGGAGTCATGGTCCGTTGCCAAGGGACTGTCCTGGGACACGACCGACACCAAGGTCTACAACAACATCATCTCCAACAAACAGACGAAGCAACTCTCCTGGGACAAGTGGCGTCACCTGCTCATGCTCAGAGTCACCGGACACACCAACTGGGACGGCTCCAAGATCTACGCGAACCAGATGATCTCCGGAATCGACAACAATACTTATGTTCGCGCCAGCACCCAAAGCGAGCCGTACACGCTGCACTGGCACTACGCCCCAGGTAACGGCAATAGCGTCAGTTTCAACGCCCAAAAGGTCAGCGACTTCACCAGCAACTCGAACGTCACCAAAACCATTGACGGTCGGGAGGCGTACGCTAGCGACATCATGAGGGCGCGTGGTGGCAGCGGCTTCTACCGAAACCAGGCGAGAAACATCACCGACTACAAGAGCAGCGACTACCGGCTGGCAGACAGGACTCAGGTGCGCACTGGCCGTGGGCTCCCGCCCCATGTAGCCAAGGCTATCGACCCTACCGGAAGAGCCCTGAAACCGAATGTGGTGGTGGACCGTGGCGCATTACTGAACTACTACCAGGGGTTTGCATCCACCAGTAGTAACGCCCGCACCAGTGACATCAAGGCTCTACCCAATGGAGACCAGGGCGAACCAGAGGGCGGGCAGTCGGCAGCACCCAGCAAGCCGACCACGGAGAAGCCCGCTAGCCCAACACCCTCAAGGAACCCTCAAACAGAACGCGCCAACTACCTGAAACCTCACCCGCGCCGCGACCAGTTGAGGCAGGGAGCCCAGATCCGGCTTACACCAGACTACAGCACCCACGCAAAAAAGGTGGGTGAGCGCATGTACTACACTCTCACCATCAAGAACACTGGGCAGCCAGCAGCGTTCACCTACACGAGCGGAGACCTGACTGACAAGCGAGCCAAAGCCAGGTGGGGTTACGTGGGTACCGGAGAGACGAAGACACTAGCCGGGGTGCTTTACCACACAATCACACAGGCAGACATTGACAGGGGCTACTACTCGCCTGAGGTTACGTTCACCAGGTATGGCACATGGTACAGGTGGGGTCAGGGTACGTATACAGTGAGAGGTGACGTCTGGGAGGTCGGCAAGTAGGGTCCAGCAACCTGGCCGTATGTTTCTACTGGGCGGATGGCTCGTCTTTCCTGACCCACCACGCCGCAGCCAGGCCGCCTAGCACTAGCAGTGGGGGCAGCACCCACAGGAGTGTGTTAGCGACACTGAACGACACCCGGAACAGCCCTGGAGCGCCCAGGAGGAACAGTCCGATCAAGGTGACCCACACGATGGACAGGGGGAGTCTGCTGCCACCCTCCTTGAGCCTGCTGGTGATGACGAACCCGGAACCGATCACACCGGCGAGGATGGCGATCACGAACACGGAGGCGAGCAGGAACGCCAGCAACTTGGAGACGAGCCCGATTAGTGCTATTGCAATGGTTGCCAGTGGGATGAAGGCAACCAGGATCAGCAGGACCTTGAACAGGGTGCTCATGGGGCTTCCTTTGGTGTAGGAGTTGAGGAACTTCATGTGTATGTCTCCGTCTTCGAAAACAGGGGTGGGTGTTTGTTACGCCGCCATGCTACCCAGTAAGATCAACCACACCTGGGTTGTGAGCCATCGCTGGCTACTGGCGGGTGGTGTGATGCGTCACCTCATGTCAGGTTCTCTTGACACCTCCTAGTAGTCGCCCCTATAATGCCTGGCAGAAGTGTACTTGGCGTACAAATGCAGAAGGAACGGGAAGTCTAGATGACGAAGGATAACTTCAACGCTGTCAGCAGTCGGGGCAACAACTATGAGGGTATCGACACTCATTTTCTGGGGCCTTACCTGGAGTTTGACGAGACAGTGCCACTCCAGGAGGGGTACGAGACGCTGAAGGGGTTCATCAAGGCGCGCAGTGAAGATCCGGAGTATCAGGAGATGCTTCGCCAGCGTGACGAGTTGCGGGAGCGTATCTGGGGGCACAACAAGAGGATTGAGAAACTGCGGGACCCGAAAAAGCGTGACCCGCTGGTTGACAACATGAAGGATGCGACCCAGGTGCAGATCCGGGACGCGATTCTTGAGGTGCGACCCGACTTTGAGGAGTATGCGGCTCTGCGCAACCGAATCGACCAATGGCGGGCACCTGCTGCTGCCGCAGCCCTCGTCGCGTCCCAGATCCGAGACAGGTTGGACAAGGATGCGGGCGTGTTCCTTGAGTATGATGATGACTCTATCGGGGACCTTGTGACTATTGGCGAGTTCGAGATCGGTTCCCCGGAGTGGCATGCTGCACGTAATGCGGGTGTGGGAGGATCTGACGTGGGTCGTATCTTGAAGGCTGGTGACCCGGAGTACGTTAACGAGGAGTATAGGGCGTTCCTGACTGAGAAGGCTGGGGTGGCTGAGGTAGAGGAGCATGACCGGTACGACTTCACTACCGCCATCGGCCGTGGGTGCTCGTGGGAGGAGTATATTCGGCAGATGTTCACCGACATGCACCCAGAACTGAACGTGGCGTTCTGTAAGACGTCCTGGGCTGGGGCTGGCTTGGACGCCTACCGGCATGCGAACTTTGACGGCCTGCTGCTGAATGATGACGGTACCCCTGAGGGTGTCCTGGAGATCAAGACCGGCACCGTAGACCCCAGAAAGTGGGGGCCGTCCGGTAACCTGGATGTGAACGACTACTACTCGCCACTTCGTGAGCAACCCATCAACACTGACATGTGGCATAGTGACACCCCTTGGGATTGTCCGTTCATCCCTGCCCAATACCTGCTACAGGTCCTCTGGTACGCTGTGAACGCTGGCCTCAAGTATGGGGTCCTGTTCGCTGTGCTTGACGATCATGATGTGCGTGAATACCGGATCGATGTAGCGAAGTTCAGTAAGTTCTTCCGCTTGGTTGACGAGGAAGTTGAGAAGGCTTGGGCGAAGGTCGAGAAGTACCAGGAGAAGATCGCGGAAGGTAAGAACCCGTTCCCTCAGCCACGGAAGGGGTTTGCGAGGAAAACCAGCGTCAGTTCTGTCAGCAAGTGGCTCAGCCCTTACCTGGACATTGACGTCAAGGACGCTGGGGCCATCATCAGGGACTTCCATATGGATCTTGACCCTTACCGGCTGGCACTGATAGGTGAGAAGACCGGAAACGACGAAGACCTTGGGTGCGACTACCACCCCTATAACGACCTGTTCTTCAAGTACACCGAGATGTACCGGGAGCGCCCGTTCATAGGTATCGACCTGGAGACGAACCACCTGGCAACAAAGTTTGGTCGCATCATCGAGACCGGTGTTGTCAGCCTGAACAAACGCGGGAAGATTGAGGTCCTTGTTGACCAGTTGCATGGAGTGCCGGACCTGACCCTGGCTGGTGTCTCCACTGGTATGGTTGATGTGCACCGCATCACCCCGGAGATGTTGAAGGACAAGCCACCGTTTGAGGAGCCCCAGTTCCAGAAGGACCTGTTGGAAATGCTCACTAGTGGTGTCATGGTTGCCCACAACGCGGGTTTTGAGAAACAGTGGCTCGCCGTGAACTTGAAGGGCTTCGCCGAAGCGATGGACAAGGGTGGCATCAGGGTCCTTGATACTAGGATGCTCACATGGAAGTTCATGATGGATGCACCAAACAACACCCTGGAGTCATTCGCTGAGTACAACGGTATCCCATATGAGGGAGCTCACGCTGCCACCCAGGACACGATCATCATGATGCGTGCTCTGTGGCGGTTCATGACTTGTGTGCGCGAGAACGGTAGGTTCATCACGCTACGTCCGACTGATGAGCAGAGGAAGAAAGAAGCCGCCCAGGTCGCCCGGTAAAGAACCATTAGTGGCGGATGTCACTTGTACCCTGATTTTCTGTGGTGATATAGTCGCGTGTGGACCTAATCTTGAAAAGGAGAAAGAGATGTCGCGCACCGACAAGGACGCCCCTAGTAGGGTGAAGATCGAGCAGATGGCTCGTCGAGGGGACCTTAGGGTTGAGCACTCGCACGGGAAGGATGAGCCGTGCCCTCTTGATCATATGACCCCTGGGGCTGGCGTGAACAGTTCTCGCTATGGGTGTTTCGTTGCCGTCTCTGAGTTCAGGAGGACGAACCTTATTGACGGGTGCGACTGCTACCAGGACACCAATAGGAGCATGGGTACAAGGCGTCAGGCTGCCCTGAGGCGTGCTGCTGACGCCTACAACTCGGGTGATGTTGACGAGTTTGATGCTCTGGTTGAGGACTACTCTATGGGTCGCGCTCCGCATGACTACCACTGCCCCTACCGTGGACACTGAGGGTCATCATGTCATCGCTTTATGAGGCCGCGTCGGAAGTCGCTCTAACATCTGACGCGGTCTCAAGAAGCGCTAGTCGGTGGTCACAATTGACGCCTGAATGCAGCAGTCAACTGTCCAGGCGGCAGGCCGAGACCCTTCTAGGGCGTTGTGGCGCACACATAGGGAGGGGTCGAATCGTCGCCTATGGACTCACCGGATCCACCCTGTACAACCTGCACACGCCCTCCAGTGACCGGGATACGACCATCATCACTGACGCCAAGTCACGGAAGGACTGGCACCGCGTCTTTGATGACGGTGAGGACGTGCGTGTCGTGTCGGTCTACTCTTTCGCCAGCCGCATCCTGAACTCGCAGCCAACAGATGTTGACTTCCTGATGTCAGGCACCCTCACCTTCGACAACTCACCTTACGAAACCTATCTCAGGTCGTTGCGTTTCGACACGAATGCTTACCTGAACCGGTGCGAGTCCCACTCTATTGAGTACATTAAGAAAGCGGCTGGGGACGAGAACAACAGGCGGCGACACAAGAGCGTCAAGACGGCTTTCCGTAACGCAGTCATGTTCAACCGGGTTCGACGTGATGGGGTCATGTACACGTCTTGGTTCAACGAGGGGCAACGTAGACGCTTCTATGGTCATCTTGATGGCATCTATACGAACTTTGAGGCACACGGCAGTCAGCATCCAGCCCGCGTATTTGAGGTGCTTCTTGAGGCAGCGAAAGATGTTGACGGGGTGTAGTGGCCCCTTGGTCAGGGATAGCCAGAATAGGCTATCGCGCTTGCGTCCTTGGCATCTGTGATTCTTTGGGCTAGGGGCCACTGCGTGGCCGTGTCTTTTATGGTGTTGACCCTACTTCAACATAGATATATTCTAGTGTTACCAATGAGATCATGGGATGAACGGTCCCCTGAAAAATCCTAGGAGAATCATGAGTAGAGTACGCGCGCTCGCTGGGGCTTGCCTGATTGGACTGGCAGTAGGGGCCATAACCAGAGCCGCCGTATCCAGAACCAGTGACGTTATGATCGTGGAGTCATCATCGGGCGAGTTGCCCATGGTTTCGGATGCTTGTCAAGGTGGGGTGCTGATCTTTCGTAGTGAGGTTGATCACAATGGGGTCGCGTGGGCCGTGGAGTCGGCGTCCGTGAAAAACGGTCGGCTTTATCTGAAGGTTTCACCACGAATCCAATATCCTGGGTGCGGTAACGTCATTCAGTGCATCATTCCGACGGACAGTAAGGTGCTGTGCCATAAGCCCAAGGTGACTGTTGCCTTCCAGTAGTTTAAACCTGTAGGACGCCACCTGACCTGGAGATATGCGCACATCCGCCATGTGCCGTGGATATTGAGTTGATGCCAAGCAAGAAAATCCGCGCCTGTTATTAAGGTGAGGTAACTATTGATTTTTGTGTTTGCAAAAACGATGCAGATGCTATAAGGTAACCCACGTATCAACTACGTACACCCTCAACACATAGGGAGGCACCCAGGAATGGGCATTCTTCACTCAACCGCTGGCCGGTCCACCATCGCTATGGTCATGGTCGCACTATCACTGGCAGCCTGCTCCAGCCCGGCACCTAAGAACAGTGCAACCACAAAGCCAACCGCTAAGGCGACAGCCAGCACTAACGACAAGACGAAGGTTAAGAAGGACTCGGCGAAGAACAACCTGGGTAAGAAGTCCGACCCTAAGGGTGCTAACAGTCCCGCTGTCCCTGGTCAGCCTGGTTCTGCCGCCTCTCCTGCCCCGGCTTCCCCGTTGCCTGCTGTCAATGGCACCACTGGCACGGTTGTCAGTCCGTTCGGATCATTCAGTGCTGGCCCGGCCCTGCCTAAGCCTCCAATGCCTGTTCCTTTTGTGAACGTCCCTGGTAATCCCTCAGGTGGCGCCAGTATCGCCATCGCTGACCCCACTCAGGGTGATGGTGGGCAGGTTGGCTCTGCAGTCACGAACCCGGCCGCCCCGTGGACCCCACCGACCACCACGTACCCGGCGTCATCCAGCAAGGATGAGGGTGTCACTACTGATGTTCCGCACACTGTGCCGTCACTGGCCCCTGGTGGTACGAGCCAGCCAGGTGCGGCAACCCCTGGCGGTAACGACTGGGGTACTGACGACCCGTCTGGTATCCCGCCGATCAGTATCCCGGACACTCCTGACCTGCCAGTAAACCCGTCCACTCCTGGTAATGAGGGCAGCAACCAGACTGAGCCCACAAACCCGGTGACGCCGGACACTCCCGTAACTCCACCAACCCCTGGTGGGGACCCGACTGCCCCGGTCAACCCTGGCGGCAACAATGGTGGTGGCGACAAGCCCGTGGCCCCGCCGGTGAAGCCTGTCAGCCCGGCACAGCAGGCACGTATCGACGCGGCCCAGAAGGTCCTGTCTGATGCGTCCGCGAAGGTTGTTCAGGCGAAGGCTGACCTGGCGACGGCACAGTCTAAGAGTGCCGCCACCCACAAGACCCTTGATCAGGCTCGTAAGGACCTTGCTGCCGCTAAGGCCCGGCAGGCTGACGCTATCGCAAGCCTGGCGACCGTGCAGGCTGAGGTTGACTCTACCAGCGGCATGGTGAGCATGCGGGCACAGTACGCTGACGCTGCCGCACGCTCCCAGTTCTCCAAGGCTGGGGCCATTGACTGGAGCAAGGTCAGTGAGAATGACCGCGCCCGTATCACTGCGTCGATCCTGGCGGCGAAGATCAACTCCTACCGTGAGAACATGGGGCTGCCTGCTCTGCCTTCTGTGGAGTCACTGACCGAGTTCTCCCAGGAATGGTCTACGGCAATGGCTGCTGGTAAGGTCGGGTTCGGGCATGATCGTGCCCGCCTGTCCGGGTACCTGGGTAACAAGCCAACTGGCGCTCGCATCACGAACATCAACGAGAATGTGGCATACACCAACAGCAATAACCCGGTGTCCGACTCAAACTACCTGTTCTCCCTGTGGCGTAACAGCCAGGTTCACGACACGAACATGAAGGCTGACGACATGAACGCTATGGGCGTGTCTGTCGCCTATGATCAGGAGCGGGGCGTGTACGCTACTATGAACATGGTTCGTTTTCAGGGTGGTGACCCGCACGAGAAGGCCACGTTCACTGACGTGTCTGAGGTTGATGGTAATGTCGCCTGGAACACGAACACGAAGGAGCGTCACCTGCCGTCTGTCACCCCGCAGATCAAGGGTGCTGAGACCAAGGTTGTGAAGGCTGAGGACCTGCCGAAGCGGGCCACCTCGGAGTTCACTGTCGCTGACATTCAGAAGCCGGTCATTGAGAAGGACATCGCTGACCGCGAGGCGGCTGCTGGGGTTGATCACGCTGAGGCTGTCCTGAACCAGGCTAACTCGGATGCAGCCCGCGCTGACACGATTGTCCACAACGCGGAGGACGCCGCCGGGTATGCTGATGTGGACACGCATCACGCCCAGGATGCTCTTGAGGCTGCCCAGGATGAGCAGGTCAAGGCTCAGGCCGCCCTTGATGAGGTGATCGCTAACCCAGTCGAGGAGGCTGCTGAGTCCCCTGTTGAGGGTGAGTCCCCTGTGGCGGCTGTGTCCGAGGAGAGCCCCATGATGTCAACGGATGTTGAGCCGGAGACTGTTTCTGAGGCCCCGATTGAGGATCACGCTGAGCCGGTCGCCGAGGAGGCTGCGCCTGCTGAGGGAGTGGCACCTGTCGAGGAGACTGAGGTTCCGACTGCTGGCACGGAGACACCTCAGGCTGACGCTGGTGCCGGTGATGTTGAGGCTACACCTGAGGCACCTGTCGCTAAGTGACAATCCTTCGTGCACTCGTCATGAGACCCTAGTCTGACGGCACAAGGGGTTTCATGTCTGGGGCTGGTAGTGGAGAATGACTTCTGCTACCAGCCCCATTCCTGTATCCATGAAACTTGGGTACCCCGGCGGCGAGACCTGCACAATCCGGCCATGGTGTCGTGTGCGGCACATCACTACCGGACGTTTTGGTGGCACGCCTGCTACTGCGCTACCATCGGGTACATGACCGACATTACCACCTCTCCTGTCACTATTAAGTCCATTGAGCCGTCCAAGGAGGAGATGCAGTTTCTCCTCCATGCTGTCAATGAGTATGCGGCCACGTATGGGACTGCTGGTCTTCAGGAAGTGATGAACTACGTGTTCACTATCCTGTCTGGGCAAGTCCCGGAGTCCGTGCCTGGTCTTCTTGTTTGTGACTCTGGGGCCATGTCAGTGCTCGGGATCCGTATCCACACGTTCCTCACTCAGGAGGCGGGCTACTATGCTCGCGTGACCCGCCAGTTCGCGGAAACACTGTCTGAGGCTATCGGCCCTGATGCGCGGGTGCTTGACCCTATGGCCGGTCGGGGACTCCTGGTGAAGGCGCTCCAGGAGCAGGGTGTCGAGGTGCTGGGGACGGACAACAACTCGTGGGGGCTTTCTGATTCCATTGAGGTCATGGATGTCTTGAAGTCCATTAGGGCGCATGGCGACTGGGCTACACACCTGGTGCTGGCGTGGCCGCCCTACAACGACAGTGTTGACGTGAAGATCCTGGAGGAGGTGCGCACCAACTTCCCCCACCTGAAGGTTGTCTACATTGGTGAGGTTGACGGATGCACCGGGTCAGAGAGGTTCTGGGAGGTCGCCCAGGTGTCCGAGTTTGACTCTCAGGTCATGTACGAGACCTTTGGGTGCGTGCACGACTACGTGTACCTGGTGAAGTAAGATCAGACCTTTTATCGCAACCCCAGTGCATTCTCGCTACTGACCCCAACTGGTTCCTGTTTAGATAGGGACAGGATGGGGAGGGGGCACACCCTGATACGAAGTTAGTACCCCAGAAGAAGGAGACCACCTGTGAGCAGCAGCAAACGACTCATCATGTGTCACGGCCTGCCCGGCTCAGGTAAGTCCACATGGGCTGCCCGCTATGTCGAGGCTAATCCTGGGGCGGTTATCGTCAACAAGGACAGGCTACGCACTGAGGTCGCGGGCGAGGACTACCACCTGGCGGGGCATAATCCGAGAGTGGAGAAGCAAGTCGCCCAGTTGCAGCGTGAGCGCCTGGAGGCTGCGTTCAATGACCCCAGTGTGCGTATCGTGGTCAGTGACGACACGAATCTGGACGCAAAGGACGTGAAGCGCATGTGGGACCTGGCTGAGGCCCATGGGGTGCAGGTTGAGCACAAGTACCTGGATATTCCTGTCAGCGTGTGCAAGGGACGTAACCGTACTCGCGCGGCTGCTGGTGGGCACCTTGTCCCAGAGAGTATGATCGACGCCATGGCTGTGAAGGGTTACGACGAGCCGATCCGCCTGTTCGGTGACGACGGAGTGGTTGAGTCAGGCCACATCAAGCACTTCATCCGAGATGAACGCAATGGTCAGGTGATGTCGGTGTCGCACATTCATCAGGGGAGTGTGGACCTGGATGCGTTCAATCAGGCTGCCGCACTTGCCTACCCGATTCGCGGGCGCTCGGTTGTGATACTGGATGCTGACGGTACCCTGTTCAACAACAAGGGCGACTCTAGGCGGTTTCTGAATCGTAGTCGCCCAGACTTCCCTGGGTTCTACCGGTCCATTGCGGACGCCCCGGTGAACCAGAAGGTGTTGCGGCTGGTTCAGGAGATGCGAGACCGTGACGGCCTGAACATCATCCTGGTGACAGGTCGGCCGGACAACTACGCCAGGGTCTTGATTGATGCCGTATCCAGGTCTGGTGCCCCAGTGTCTAGGGTGATCATGAAGCGTGCCGGTGATGCCAGGCCATCTAGTGTCCACAAGGAGGAGGCTCTGAGGTCGCTGCGGGATGAGGGCCTGGTTGTGGTGCATGCTGTGGATGACCGGGGTAAGGACATCGCCATGTTTGAGCGTAACGGGGTCATGGTGTCCAGGGTTGCTGAACCGGACACTGACGGTGTGGAGCCGGATGTGAATACTGTGTATGGTTCTGGAAGGTGCATCCGTTGCGGGCGACCTTTGTCAGGTGGTGGCAGTATCGGGAGAACCTGCCGCACAAAGATGGATTCATAGTGGCAGATTGTGATTGGGCAGTGGAGTGGGAAAGGCACTGGCCACCAGGTGAGGACATTGCATCCTCTTGGCGGCCAGTGCTGTACGCGGCGGGCTGAAGGCAGGTGATCGGCGGCAGACTACTCGATGACGACTGTGCTCATGTCCTTGGGGCGGTCATGGACGTCCCATCCTTCAAACCCAATAGTGACGTGGTAGTCATATTTCGGCAGGCCAAGTGACTCACGGATCTGGTCGGCCTGTGGGCACGTGGCGACAACGTACCATGTCTCCTTCGCGCGACTCCCTCTCCCTCTGCTGATGGTTCCGATGCCGCCGAGAGTGAAGTCCAAGTCGTGGCCCTTGAATGCCTCACGCACCTTGTCAAGTCCGACCTGCTGCATCTCTGACGGCCTGACAACAGTGATGTGGCGGCCGCTGTCTCGGTCACGACGGACCCGGTTGTCCGCTAGGCGTTTGGCGTTCTCTTCACCGATGTACTGGGTCCATGCCTTTAGTTTGGGTTCTATGACCTCATCTGGGAGGGTGACTGATGCGTACTGGCCTCCGACACTCATCTCCACTGGTAGGGGCCCTGTCTTTGTTGAGTTGGGGCCACTGACCTGCTGTTGCGGGAAGTCATCGTAGTCATAGGATCTGCTCTCGTGGTCGAGGATGATTGCCTGTCTGGCAAAACCGTTCAGGGATTCATCGTCATCTGGTAGCGTGCGCATGATGTCCAGGTTGCTTCCAGCGTCCATGATGTTTGCGTCGTCGCCGTAGAAGTTCTTGACCTCATCGGCCGTGTGCACCCCGTATGCATCCAGGTAGACGCCCGGCTGGCTGGTGGTGACCATGACGTGCGCGATCTGGCTGGTGTCACCAGGGTTGGCCTCCAGGTGTGCGTTCAGGCTGTCACTGGTGTCTAGGTCATAGGTGACGAACACGGGACGCCTGGTTGGGTCCTTCCTGATGATGGCTGCCGCGAGGTCCCCATATAGCCCGTTGGCGAGCGCGTACCGGTTTCTGGGGTCGTTGAGGTCACCGTCACGCATCCTCATTGTGCCCCACAGGCTGGTCGGGACGTCCACGAACCTGCCTGCCCCGCTGATACCGCCCGTGGTGGGGGTATGATCAATGGTCTGTGTGAGGTCAGTGCGGAGACCTCTCCTTTTGAGGTCGTTGTACTGGCGAGCCTCTTCCATGGAGGTGAACTGGGGACCGAACGGGCATCGCCCCAGTTTCGCCTCGCACGGGCCGGAGACCCCTTGGGTATTGGTGTGGGTGAGTGTCATAACAGGAATCTCCTTTAGGTTTCAACCTCTGTTGCCGTCTTCGCCGCTGGGTTGACTTGAGATATATCCTCTCATTGTGGCATTAGTCCTGGACTCTTGTCAACACCCTCAACCACCTGGGTGGGTGCGGAAACTCATGATGTCACCATAGTTTTTGTTGAACATTCACCTCAGCGATATTTTGTACGATTCACATAATTTTCAGAATGGAGAAGGAACATTGTCCCAGCAGGACCGGACATTGGAAGAGGATAACCTGGCAAGTGGCGACACTGTTGATAGTGTCACCACTGTTGACCTGACAGAGGGGGAGATTAGGGAAAGGGCCAATGACCTTCTCAGTATGGCCCAGCAGTTGCACGACCAGTACATCACAAACGCTAAACGTGAAGCGTCAGTCACAGTGAAGTCGGCACAGACTGAGGCCGAGTACACGCTTCGGGAGGCCGAGATGAAGGCTGAGCGTATCGTCAACGAGGCTCGGGCCGACGCTGAACGCATCCTGGACAATTTGGAGACGCGCAAACAGACTCTTCTGGGGGATGTCACAAAACTCCAGACGTTCGAGTCCCAGTATCGGAGCAGGCTACTGGCTCTGGTATCTGAGGCTGCTGAGACACTGGAGGTGGATGCGCTTATCGACAACGACAATGGGGTCGAAGACGGCGGTGGCAATTCTGCTGCTGACTCACCCGTAGCGAAGGACCTGCCAGACGGGGAGGACGTTTCGGAGACAGTGCCTCTTGAGGGCGCCCTAAGCGAGATGGACGTGCCTCCTGTCGCCGACTATGTGTCTGCTGACAGTGACTCCGTAGAGGACGAGGCGGACGGTTCGACGGCAGGTGGTGTTCTCATGGTGGAGTAGTGTTGGTTTTTGTTGGTATTCCGGGGTTCAGGATGGTTCCTGAGCCCCGGTTTTCTTGTTCCTGTGGGGCTGGGGGTTTCAATGTTCGTGTTGTGCTGATATAATAGACGTAAGACTAAAGGTCACTTTGACCTTTAGTGGTTCGGGTGAGACAACGACAGGAAACAACTATGGAGACCACCGCTTTCCTCACAGACAAGTACGAAGTGACGATGCTCCAAGCCACGCTTCGTGCTGGCCGGGCAGATCACAGAGCAGTCTTCGACCTGTTCGCCCGCCGCCTGCCTAAGGGCCGCCGGTACGGGATCGTCGGCGGAGTCGGTCGCGTCGTCGAGGCAGTCAAGAACTTCAGGTTCACAGATGAGCAGATCACCTACCTTGAGGCCGACCCGATCATCGATGAGGCGACTGTTAACTACCTCCGCAACTACAAGTTCCGCGGCATCATCGTCGGCCAGCCAGAAGGATCCCTGTACTTCCCGAACACCCCCATCCTCACAGTCATTGGCACGTTCGCGGACTGCGTGCTGCTGGAGACGCTGCTGCTGTCCATCATGAACCACGACAGTGCGGTCATGTCTGCTGCCAGCCGAATGGTGACCGCCGCCGAAAGTATGCCCATGATCGAGATGGGATCCAGGCGCACCAGTGAAACCAGCGCCATCGCCGCAGCCAGAGCCGCCTACATCGCCGGGTTCAATGCGACCAGCAACCTCCAGGCCGGACACCTGTACCAGATCCCCACAACCGGGACCAGCGCCCACGCCTACACGCTCGCTTATGGGCCGGACGGTGAGGAACAGTCCTTCTACGACCAGATGGTAGCGCTCGGCACAGACACCACGATCCTGGTTGACACCTACAACATCCCCGAGGGTATCCGGCGAGCCGTCCACGCCGCCAACACCCTGGGGGTCAGCGGGCCAGGAGGGATCCGCATCGACTCCGGTGACCTGCACGAGGAGACCGTCAATGCCAGGGAACTACTAGACTCCTTGGGGGCTATAGACACGAAGATCGTGCTCTCATCTGACATCGATGAGTACACGATCTCAGAGATGAAGGAACGTGGAACACCGGTTGACGCCGTGGGGGCGGGCACTAGGGTTGTCACTGGATCTGGTGCACCGACGGCGGAGATGGTGTACAAGTTGGTGCAGATCAACGACATGCCAGTGTCGAAGCGGGCCGAGGGGAAGATCTCTACCGGTTGTATCAAGGTCACCTACCGTGAGTTCCATGAGGACGGGACCATGGCGGGCGAGTTCTTCAAGGTCGGAACCACTAGCGCCCCGTTCACCAGTAGCCAGCACCCCACCCAGATTCTTCTTGTGGACGGCCAGGGTGACTACTTCCACCAGGAGGACATCGAGGTGTCTCGGGCTCGTCACAGAGAGCAGGTTGCGTACCTACCTGAGAGTGCGCGCCTGATCCTCGCTGGTGACGCCGCGTTCACCGCCCAGCAGGCAGACTGACACACCCCAACCCATAGGATCTGAGAAAAAGAGGCGCAGTCATGAAGGTAGCAGTAGGACAGATCAACCCGCTCGCTGGGGACTGGGACGGCAACGCGGACAGGATCATCACAGCCGCCAGCAGTGTAGACCAGGCGTGGTTCCGTGACAGCGAGCCGGTTCTCGTGCTCCCACGGTGCGCCCTGTCTGGCACGGGGTTGGGTGACATGACCGGTAGCCCTGACATGGTGAAGGGTATGCGGGCCGCTGAGACGAAGGTTGCTGCCACCGTGCCCGCGTGGCTGACGGTCGTCTATGGGACTGTGAGCCCGCTGGGGGTTGAGGAGATCATTGTGGCCCGTGCAGGGGTGGTGAAGCGTCTGGCTGGTGATGGAACATCGAACCTGGTGTCACTGGGTGAGGACTGGGTTCAGATCGTCCTAGAGGGGAAGGGCGTCAACTACAAGGATGTGACAGAGGAGAACCTTATTGTCCTGGCTGCTGATCCTTACACGCCTGACGCCATTGGGGAGCGTGTGAAGCGGGTGGATGATCTCATGTGTGCGACCTGGTGCCGTAACGCCGTCTACGTGAATCTTGTGGGTGGTCAGGATGAACTGGTCTATGACGGCATGTCCTTGGTCGTGGATCGTAACGGGGCGGTCGTGGATCATCTGCCGCGTTTTGAGGAGGAGGTCAGGTTTGTGGACACTGACGCCCTGGTTGCGGGTAGGCGCTGTGACCTGACCCGTGACGAGGTTGCTGACACGTACCGGGCTATCGTCCTGGGTGTTCGGGACTATGCTCGACGTAACAGGATGGGGAAGATTGTGCTTGGTGCTTCTGGTGGTATCGACAGCGCCTTGGTTCTGACGATTGCTGCTGACGCCATTGGGGCCGAGAATGTGATCGGTATCTCTATGCCCAGCGAGTATTCTTCCCAGCACTCCCAGGATGATGCGGAGGAACTGATGGGCCGCCTGGGGGGTGAGTTCCGTAAGGTACCTATCGCCCCGATGGTTGACGTCTTCCAGGATGCGCTCGCACTGGATGGGGTTGCTGAGGAGAACCTTCAGGCTCGTGTGCGTGGCGTCATTGTGATGGGGGTTGCAAACACGGAGAACGCCCTGGTGCTAGAACCTGGTAATGCCTCGGAGGCGGCCGTGGGGTATGCGACGATCTATGGTGACACGGTTGGTGGGTACGCTCCGATCAGTGACGTGTACAAGACGGATGTGTACCGGTTGGCAGCGTGGAGGAATACGCTACCGGACTCCCCGATCCCTGAGTCAACGATGGTGAAGGCCCCGAGTGCGGAACTGCGCCCTGGGCAGGTGGACTCTGAATCTCTGCCGGACTATGAGGTACTGGATGCTGTGCTGCGGGACATGTTTGAGGGCGGGCTGGAGTTTGACCGTGACACCTTGTATGCCCGCCATGACCGGGATGTGGTTGACTTGGTGCTGTGGAAGGTGCGTGCCGCTGAGTGGAAGCGTCGCCAGACCGCGTTCGGCCCTAGGGTGTCGTCTTACTCGTTCGCCCACGACCGGCGAGTACCAGTGAGTCGAGCGTGAGTGCCATGGAACCTATAAAACCAGCAAAAGCGGCCACATGGCAGGAACCAGTGAAGAGACCTGGGGAGACAACACCCGGGCAGAGAATCTACAACAAGGGAGACGAGCACATGAGTGAGCAGAACAGCAGGAAGACCGGGCGAGCACTGATCGTCGTTGATGTCCAGAACGACTTCGTAGAAGGTGGTGCGCTCGCCGTCACCGGAGGCAATGACCTGGCGGCACGTATCGCCGTCCTCTTGAAGGACCCAGACTTCATGGGACGATACGATCAGATCATCCTCACCCGCGACTGGCACATCGACCCAGGCAGCCACTTCTCTGACTCCCCAGACTACGCGAACTCCTGGCCTGTTCACTGCGTTGCTGGAACACCTGGGGCGGCCTTCGTTGACCCTCTTGAGCAGGCCCGCCACAGTATCAAGGTCGCCATTGTAGACAAGGGTATGTTTGATGACGCCTACTCCGGGTTCCAGGGCATCACCTCTTTCAACACGCCACTGGCAGGGTTCCTTCGCAGCAGGGGTGTCAAGGCTGTCGATGTTGTGGGTATCGCCACTGACTACTGCGTGAAGGCAACCGCCCTGGACGCAGTGCGTGAGGGGTTCGACACCACTGTCATTGCCAGCCTGTGTGTCGGCATCAACCCGGACAGCATCACACAGGCCCTAAAGGTGGACCTGCCAGCCGCCGGAGTGAACGTCACGGACACCATTCCAACTGAGGACGCGGTATGACAGAATCCCAGCCAGTGGTGTACAATCAGAACAGACCAACAGCAGAGGGATCACACATGAGTAACCTTGACTACGAACAAGCCGACACCGAAGAGGAGTTCCTGAAGGGATACGACCTCAAGGACTTCCCCGGCGTGGGTTTGACGGTGGACCTTCTTATCTTCACTATCCGTGACGGACGACTGTCCCTGTTGCTCATCCGTCGTGGAGCCCACCCAGAGAAGGGTAAGTGGGCTCTGCCAGGTGGGTTCGTGAATACCACAGAATCGTTGGATGAGGCGGCAGCCCGCGAACTCACGGAAGAGACAGGCCTGGAGATGGCTGGGTACCTGGAGCAGTTACGCACCTATGGGTACCCTGGGCGTGACAAGAGGGGTTTCATCGCCTCCACCGCATATGTGGCCCTCGTCCCAAATGCCAGCACTCCGCACGCTGGCGACGACGCGGCAGACGCCCACTTCTTCGCTGTCGAGGACGTTCTGGGTGACGAGGATGGTGTGGAGTTCGATCTCGCGTTCGACCACCGCAACATCATAGTGGACGGCCTGGAGCGGGTGCGCGCAAAGATCGAGTACGCGCCCGTTGCACACAAGTTCCTCTCTGGGGAGACGTTCACTATCCCAGAGATCCGTAAGGTGTACGAGATCATCTGGGGCCGTGAACTAAACGCCTCGAACTTCCGGCGTAAGATGCTGTCCACGCCAGGTCTACTGGAGTCGGTAGGTGAGAAGAACCGGGACAACCCATGGCGTCCCTCTCACCTGTATCGGGCTGGTGAGGCGACCGAGATCTTCCCGCCTCTCCAACGTAACCGAATCAAGTAACCTGAGAGGGCTATAGCGAGCAGACGAAACAAGTGGGCCGCACCGGTAGCACCATTTGCTGCCAGTGCGGCCCACTTTCGTTGTCTCCTGTCGCCCCTCGCACCTACCCCTTATCCACAGATGTTGATAAGGTTGGGGTGGTCTTTTCCACTCTCATGTGAAGAGTCCGTCACCAACAGATACACTCAGGTGCAATGGGTAGTTCAAGGAGTATTGCATCACCTAATGCGATAGTAGGGGCCTAAAGTCACATGGTCGCGCACGGCACTCACCACGAGCCCCAGGGACGACACCGCTGACTCCGCAACCAGTGCCCCCATCGTAAACGCCCAGATGAAATCAGTCACAGTCACGATCCGCTCACCTCATTCCTCATTGTCTCGGCCACATGTTCCAGGATCAGATTCACCGGCTCCGTTACCTCATCCTCGTCATTGCGAACAATCAGGTCGAAACAGTGATCATCCAGGGCTGTCTCGGAGGCATGTGACTGCATGTGGTGGTAGTACCAAGACGGTGCTGGTGGCTGCCCTGGACGGTCTCTGGCGTCGAGGCGGGCGTTACGGACGTGAATGTCCGCCTCGATACGGACCAGTGTTCCGCCGTTGTTCCTGATGTAGGCGGCCTCGTCTGGGAAACGCACATCGGTCACCACCACTGAGTCCCCAACGGCCATGATTCTGTCTACCTCTTGGGCCAGCAGGTTGATCCAGTATGACGGGTTGCTGGCTTTGCGGACGTTCGTGCCCCAGTACTGGAATGCTTCACGTCGCCTGGCTGTCTTCTCCCCGTTCAAGACCATCTCTCGCCCGTTCTCCAGCACGTCTAGGAAGATGGTGTCTGCGATGTGTGTCGCCTCGTCCTGTGTGCATCCCGTGGCTGCCATGATGTCCTTGGCTGCGTCGCCTGGGTCGAAGTCGTGCTGGTCCATGATCTGAACCAGGTGGGCGACCTCGTTCTTGAGCCCTGCCGCGAAGGACACTGTGGCGGTGCTGGTCTTATGGGGTAGACGTGGTGCCAGGTGTGTGGCCACTGTGTCCTTACCGGCTGCCATCTTCCCGGACAGTCCGATCAGGACTGGGGTTTTCTGTTGTGTGGGGGTATCTGTCATACGTTCATCTTTGTTGTGCTTGTATCTGCTGAGCGTGGCCAATCATATCACACTCTGGGCTGATGTGCCACATCGTGATAGATGCCCTGGCCCTGGTGGCTGGTTCCTGTGTGGGGCGTCAGTCGTGGCACTCTGTGCTATGCTGCTGCGCGTCGGTACGGCTGAGTTCGCTCGCGTGCTGAAACCCGGCACGCGCACCTACTTTTCGTTGCTATTGCAACATAAGCCTCGTGCACATAAGGTCGTGTACGCTAGTCTCGTCCTTCCGGTTAGGGTTACCTAATCTGGGAGGGTTGCGTCTCGCCTGCCTCCTCATCGTGACAAACTGGTCTTTGAGACTTGGTTCGTTGCGACAGCAGGGGAAAGTCGCCGTGTGTAAGGTTTCCTCCACTAGTGTGATCCTGTGCAGGTAACGGGGTTTTGAACGTACACCATATGAAAAAGAGATCTTGTATATAAGAGAACGCTGCACGGGCTACCCGCCATTCTGACCCGACACTCTCCTGACCACCCCATCACCAAGACCAGCAGCAGCAGCAGCAGTCCCACCTTCAGTAAGCACCCTCATCAGTAGGAAGCAACCCCTTGCGCGAGTTCAGAGCGGACACAGGGGTAGGGGCTGGAGTTCTGCACCTAGAGGGTCACGAGCGGGATACCTGGCGGGGCTGTCCGGGTGCTGTAGCCTCGTGGGCGGCCTGTAAGCGGGTCACCCTATTGGGGGAGTGTGCCTCGGCCACAGGATCGTCTCTGTGGGGCTCACACGCTTCCTGAGGGGTGACTCAAGGTTCCCAGTGGTGTGCCTGCTGTTGCTTGGTAATGGTCGAGGTGGTGGTCGTCTGTCTCCTGTGTCCGGCGGTGGCTGATCTTGATGTGGTTAGTCCAGTCCGGCGAGGTGCCCTACAGGGTTTGAGTCGGTTACCAGTACAGGAAGCAAGGTGTCACTATGGCGGTTCTCCCTCCCCCGACGAAGCGTTATCTTCTGGGTCGTCGTCCAACGCATTCGACGACTAAGGTTCTGACGAGCAACTACAGTCAGCCCGAGTCAGGGAGGATAACCACGGTGCTTCAGCAGGACGGATACCTGTCGGGGGAGGGTAAGCCAACTAGGAAGGCTCTTGATAACGGCTTGGTGGATCAGTGCGGTAGGCACCTGATCTGGAATCTGGATCGTGTGTCGCAGTGCCTTGCGGCTCAGGGGTGCGAGGTTGTGCGACGGAGCGTGAATCAGGAGATTGCGACACCTCGTGGTGGTGGTCCTTCGTGGGTGAACCTGGCTACCATCGGCACCTATTTCAGTGCTTCTGCCCGGCAGGTTGGTTCTTGGTTATCTGAGGTTGGGTTGCGTGATGCTCAGGGTGGTCCGACGAGGGAGGCTGTTGATCGAGGTGTTGCCACTATAGTCCAAATGAGTGCCGGAGGTGATCGGACGAGGCCTGTGACGTTGTGGGACCTGTACCTGACTCAGCGGGTTCTTCTGGAGGGCGGACATGAACTTGACTTTGACTATGAGAGCACGTTGAGGGGGACTGGCCGTAACAGTGATGTCACAGTGACTGAGGGGATGGATGGTCGGGTGCGTGAGGTGGCTGAGAGGTTTTTGGCCTTGTTCAGGGATCCGGGTACTCGTTATCAGTGTGTGCGTCTCGTGAATACGACTCCTAGGCCTGTGCTTCGTGAGGTTGAGTGCTTGTTGGGGCGGGATCCTGGGTGGCTCACTGAGGGGCGTTACAAGGAACACATCAGGTACCGGTAGGGTTGCTGCCTGACTCGCCGTTGAGGGGGGTGGCCCTCCTGGGGTTGCTGGGTGTGCGTGTTTGTGGGTTTTTGCTATGATAGTGGTGGATGCTGGGCTTGTTCTTTCATGTTTGGGCCTGGCTGCGTCTTGTTTTCTGTTGCCGATTGTGATTGGTGGTTGTTGTGACTGGTTCCCGGTCTTATGATTCGAGTAGTATTCAGGCTTTGTCGCCTCATCAGCACTTGTTGAAGCGTATCTCGTTGACGTTTGGGTCTGAGTCTGGGGATTCTGGGCACCCGTTCTCCAGTCAGAAGTCAACAGCGGTCCGTGAGGTTGTGGATAATGCTGTGGATGAGGTGTCCGCGGGGTTCGGTGACCGGGTGCGGGTAACGTTCTTCAAAGACGGGAGCGTGCAGGTTGAGGACTCTGGGCGTGGTATCCCTGTAGACTCTTCTCTGGACGCGAATGGTCGCATGGTATCTGGGGTGTTCAAGGCCTTGGGGATCATCCAGTCTGGCGGTAAGTTCGGTGGCTCTGGCTTCTCGGCCGGTTTGAATGGGGTTGGGGCTGCGTCAACGAACCACTTGTCGCGGCGTATGGATGTGTCAGTGTTCCGTGACGGTAAGTGCCACAGGGTGTCGTTTCAGGATGGGGTACCGGGTTTCTTTGACGTTGAAGGGGACCCGGACGCTGGTTTCACGGAGTTGGGTGACTACGCGCACCTGGAAGTCAGCAAGGACAGGCGACCCAGGAAGGAACGCGACCTGTTCCCGACAGGCACGACGATCCGCCTGTGGCTGCGTGACGAGGTGTTTCAGTCCCCGTACCCGGTTGACGTGGATGACCTGGTGGAGCGGCTTCGTAGTACCGCCTACCTGATCCCTGGTATCTGGGTGGAGGTCGTCAATGAGCACCGGCAGGTGGAGGATCCTGAGACCGGGGTGGTGGGCCCTCAGCGTGAAGTGTTTCATTTTGAGGACGGCCTGACGGATCTGGCGTCCGCTAACCTGTTGTCAACCCCGATCAGTGACCCGGTGCACGTGTCCTGTGAGGGCCGGTACACGGAGCGGAACGTACCCGTGGTGAAGGATGACGGGACTGTGGCTCATGAGGACGTGGAGCGTACTGTGCCTGTCGAGGCAGTCATGGTGTGGGGGGACGGTTTTGAGGGTTCTGTGGCGTCGTTCGTGAACACGATCCACACGAAACTGGGGGGCGTGCACGAGGATGCTTTCGCTAAGGCGGTCGTGGCGGCTTTCGGTGAGAAACTGGCGTCGATGCGGGGCCTGATGACCCGGAAGGACTCCTTGCCGATCTGGGAGGACTACCTGGAGGGCCTGTCACTGGTCCTGTCGGTGAGGGTTTCTGAGCCGTCTTTCACGTCGCAGACGAAGGAGCAACTGGGGGGCACTGCTGTGCGTAAGGCCATCCAGGAGGCTGCGACTGAGGCCTTGTCCGCATGGGTGGGGCAGCGCGCTAACAGTGAGGCCGTGCAGGTCATTGGCCGTAAGGTTGTGGAGGCCGCTAGGGCCAGGGTTCGGGCGAAGGAGCGTCGGGATGCTGCCCGCACGAAGTCGCAGATCAGTGGCCTGTCCCTGCCGTCGAAACTGGTGGACTGTGAACTGGCCGGTACTGATGAGGCGTCACTGTACATCTGTGAGGGTAACTCGGCCCTGTCCTCCCTGAAGGCCGCCAGGGACGGTCGCGTGGACGCTATCTTGCCGATTCGGGGGAAGATCATTGAAGCGTCCTCGAACAGCATGTCGAAGGTGCTGGCGAACAGTGAGGTGCAGGACATCATCAAGACTCTGGGCGCGGGGTACGGGGATGACTTCGACATTGACCGGATGAGGTACGCGCGAGTCCTGATCGCGGTGGATGCCGACCCTGACGGCAACAGCATCGCCTGCCTGATCTACTCCCTGTTCTGGCATCTTTTCCGTCCTGTTGTGGAGGAGGGGCGCTTGTTCAAGATTGAGACCCCACTGTTCTCTATCGCCACCCGTGAGGGGCGCAACTCCCGTAAGGTGTACGCCCGTGACGACGCGGAGCGGGATGAGCGGATGCGTGAACTCGATGAGGCGGGTGTGAAGTATGATGTATCTCGTCTAAAGGGGCTCGGTGAGGTTGAGGCCGACATCCTTGAAGAGACTGCTATCGACCCCGCCACGAGGGTGCTCACACAGATAACTCTCCCGGACATTGGTGCGGCCGAGTCTGCTCTGAGTCTCCTGTTCGGTAAGAGCCAGACGGATGCTCGTAAGGAGTGGATGACGGGTGAGCGGGTTGACGAGGAGGACCTGATCTAAACCGCCCGCCCCCCCTGGGTGACTCCCACCGGTTGAAACAGCCGGTGGGAGTTTGTTGTCTTTTTCACTCTTCCGCGGGTTCTGATGTGGCCATTTCTTCATGCGGACCAGAGTGTAATAGACGCCGCTCTGAGGTCACACAGGGTGATGTTGTTTAGATAACCAAGAGAATCAATATTTAACTCGGTTAGAACCTGATTAACCACGTTTTCCCTGCAATCTTTCTGTCTTCATTCTTTAGGGCGGTCCCCATGTACTGGCACATCAACACCAACAAGGGCAACATTGTGGAGCCATGCGGCCGAACAACTGGCAGGTGCCATTTCATTGAGCACTACCCGTCCGAGGAGGAGGCCAGGATCGCGTCTGCTGCTATGAGACGCAAGAATGACTGGAAGACCCTCATGGCCCAGTACAAGCGCGCCGAGAGGGAGTCGGAGAAACGCATGGTGGTGCCAACGAACCGGTACAACCCGTTCCTAGATGACGGAATGGTCGGTGCATGGCGGAAACTGGACGCATTGGAAGCCGGAGGGTTCTCACCCCAGTGGCAGTCATACAGGATCCCGATCATCTACTCCGGCTGGGAGAAGGACGACAAAATCCTGTACCTTGAGCGCACCCCGTACACAGACACGGCGGACGGGACCGTGGAGAACAAGTACAGGATCGTCGCCTATGACAAACTGCACGAGGAGGAGATGACGGTAGACGTGGATCCCTTCGACTTCGAGGAGACCCTGAAACTTCAGATGAACTCCTCTGGCCTGTCACGCCGCCATGACGCACCCCCCGAGGAACAGGAGGCGGCACGGAGAGCGGCCGCGAACGCCATCATAGACGCACGGTTGCAGGCGGAAGACCAGGTGTGCACAGACTTCTCCGGCTACTGCGCACCCAGTGATAGTGTGGAGCGTGAACTCTACGAGAACAGGCTTCCAAGCAACCACTACTACATTGGCGACAACCCGAGTCACTACCCGTACAACCACGGGGACGCGGCCATGTCATTCTTCCGCCACCCTGACCCGTTCAGGGTAGGTGACTTCAACCTGGCGAACACGCTAGCACGCCCCAGCCTGCTCCGACGGTTCATGCTCACCGACGACCAGGCATCCAACGTCGGGTTTGGGACTCGACCACGCATAGGGTTCTCCTGGACGAACGACGAGGCGGGCACATCGAAGGCCAGTTGGACCTTGAAGTACGCGCCACCGTTCCGTCAGGGCAGCCAGACACCGTGGTCAATGATTACCAGGGAGGCTGACGGTACTGTGAAAGAGACACCGATCACTGACCCTGAGGACGCCGCCATGCGTCTGGCCATGTTCAATCGGGACCACATGCCTCATGGGGCCGGTATCAACACTGAGGACCACGTGAGACAATGGGTGAAGTCAACTATCCGTGAGATTGACGAGATCGCCGAGGAAGCGCGGGTTCTGCGCGAGAGAAACACCGCCAGACACAGCGCCAGCCTGGAGGAGGAGTACGGCCTTGGTAACAGTGGTGGCGAAGCGGGCAGTAAGCGTGGGAAAGGATTCCTGGGCAGGGTGCGATCCCTCATGGGGTGACCCCTGCTGGGAGTCATCGCTGGTTGCTCATGGTTCTTCGCGTTCCTGCTATTTCGCTTCAGGTGGCGGCATTGTTGCGCACATTTTTGGTGGGTGTGTCGCTCATTTTGGGTAGTGGTGGCAGTGAGGTTGGTACCCTCATGATGTAGGGAGAGCAGCGGCTACATAATCGAGTGCGTTAGATAGGGTTGTGTTGGTGGGCCTGGGTGTGGTACCCTTTCCCTCAGCAACCACAAGGTCACAGCATGGTCACGTACAGTGTGATATACTATGCGCGACCACACGATAGATTAACACGGTTAAAGTATTAGAAAACGTTAGGCCAAAAGGGAAAGAGGGGCAACACGCAAGTGAAACTCAACGTTGACGGCGATCTGATTCCCTCCCTTGAGAGCACCTACTGGTCCACCCCGGAGTGCCCCGTCCCCCAGAACCACTCGTCACGAGAAGCCCGCGCAGTGTTCGCCACCCTGATGCCTGAAGGCGCTACCGGATACTTCCCCACCAAGGACAAGAAACCAGTTGAGGACCGCTGGGACCCAGCCCCCTTCCTCCAGGAACCCAAGGGTGGCGACAAAGAGAACCCCGGCAGGTGGTACCTCTTTGAGGACGGCAAGTGGGAGGACGGCACCAACTACACGTACGCGGTCTACATCACACCTGGCAGCAACATCTGCGTCCTCGACCTTGACCCTCCCAGAGACCTGACAGGAAACCCGGACATGAAGTACCGGGTAGTAGAAAAAATGCGCGACAGGTTCTCCATGATGCTGGAGACCGACCTGTCCGAGACGACAACCGTGCGCACCCCAAGCGGGGGGATGCACCTTACCGTCGAACTCCCGAAAAGGTTTACCCCGTCCCCCAACACCAGCACCCACAGGGCCCCAGGAAAAGGGTTCCCCATCAAAACACTCGCCAAGTACAACCGGCACTTCGAGAAGATCACAGGCATCAACCCCCACCTGAACGGCGACATCCGCTCCGCCCACTCCAAAGGGTACGTGAACGGCCCAACCCGGCTCTGGGACTGGGAGAACCCCGCACGCAACTACATGGCCGGGAAGAACGCCTACTTCCTGATGAACCGCAAGAAGCCACTCAAGTTGTCAGTGAAGGCATGCCAGATCCTCAGAGACGGAGCCTACCTGGAGTACACGCAAGCCAGCAAAAGAGACCGCAAAAAAAGAGCAGAGTCAGAAAAGCGACGTAACGCCAAGCACGAGCAAGGCGACCGTGACCGGCGGCCACTAGGCTACTGGCTCAACAAACACCTAGACAACACCAAGCACCTTGAAGCCGACTACAAGAACCTCTTCGGTGACGACAGTTACGCCAGCACCCTCCTGAACGAAGCCCCAGGCGTTGAGGTCCTAGACATCCTCGCCAAGCAGATCACCCAGTTCTATGAGGACGAGGACACCCTAGAGACATTCCACGGGTGGCGATCCATCATCACCCAATCCATGGCCTGCCACTACAGCAACAAACAGATCATGGGAGCCTGCATCGCCCTAAGAGCAGACAGGGACACGCACCGTGGACGCCGCATCAGCACCAAGGAACTGAGGCAGGATATCAGGAAGGTGCTATGGAAGGCCAAAAAGCGTGAGGGCGGCATATTCCACGGACCGGCCTGCCCAGAGAACATCCTCCGCAACGCCAAGATGGCCGGTAAACCCAAGCCTCAGGACCATATTGACGCCACCAGCGACAAGGGGAAGAAGGAACTTGACGCATTCCTGAAGTACCGGAGAGAGAAGATCCTTGAAGGCACGTGGGGTCGTCGCGGCGCTGGTTTCACCTCCTTCTCCAACCCCAGGGTCATTGACATTGTGAAGGCATCCGATGCGCTCATGTCTCCACGTGGCGGCATGTTCACCCAGAAGTACCGTGACGCGATGGGTATCCTTGACGCTATCGCCCAGCCCTTGTGCAACGTCGGCGACCATATGTTCCCCATGGCTTACAACTTCACTGCCGGGATGCTGAAACTTGACGGCCCTAATGCCCACGACCGGGTAAAGGAAGCCCTCAGGTATCTCAGGGACCAGAAGGTGCTGGAGGTCACCAACAAGCAGTACGAGGGGCTGGCCGCTACATACACGGTCGCGGACGAGTTCATCAACGACACTCTCACCAGGGCGCTTAAGTCATCATGGCGCAACCAGTTACCGGACGCCAACAATGAGCGGGAGCCACTGTTCTTTGACCGCCGGTCCGGTGAGTTCCGTCAGGTGTTCACGGGCGCTATCGTCACCAGCAAGTTCAACTACAGCAAAGAGGTCCAGGAGATCATCAACTGCGTGAACCTGGACTACACTGACCCCAGCCTGGTTGGGCCTGCTACCGCGATCCGGTACCTGAAAGATGAGCGCATGACCCGTGGCGTCATGCTCGCTGAGGACAACACAACCTTGTACAACGAGGCTACTGGCGAAGTCGTGGAGCAGGTCCCGTGCGTGACAACCCATGGGGCCGCCGCCCAGGCCATGGGTGTGGCATGGGCAAGGCCCGTTGACTTCGTGAGCGACCTGGAACAGATCTGGAAAGACTGCCCAGCGCCTGAGGAGATCGCATACGACGAGTTCAACGACCCGGACCATGCGCTGGAGGTTGACGAGCGGTGGCAGCCCGACACGATGGAACCCGCCCCTGTGGCAGACTCAGCGCCCGCACGATTCATAGGGCCACCCGGCACTCCTTACACCTCTCCCAGTAATGATGGCTGGACCAAGGGTGGGGTTGACAGCGTGCGCTACAATGGTTACGGAAGCGTCAATAAAGATAAACAGGCGCTTCACTTCCACCACATGACTGAGGAGACAGAATGCCTAAGAAAAGGAAGTCGCGTAAGCGCAATGGCAGGGGCGCCACTTTAGGTTCTGACTGGAGAACCCGCCACCTGGTGACAGACCAGAACCCACTGTATGTGCGTGACGAGAAGGCCGCAGAGGAACTTCGTGCTTTTTTCGCGTCCGGGGCTGTCAGGATGATAGGTGGCGACGGGCTCTTCTCCGACATGGAGGACCATTACGGGTACGACTGGCGTGACAGCGTGGACGAGACGGGCGACCCAGAGGATGAGACCCGCCTCTGAACCCTGAGATCAGACATACCCTCCCTTATGTGAGGTGGCACCACACCCTAGTGCGTGTGCAGGGCCACTTGGACGCAACATACCCCATACAGGAAATGTGATCATCACAACAAGGGGCGACCCCTCATAGTTTGCGCCCACTAGATTACTCGTGCTAGCATACGTGACCGGTATAGTCCCGCTCGGTTACGTACGTGGGGCGGGAATCTAGCAATGAGGGCGGCAAAATGCTGACAAAGACACCACAGAGAACCTACCCGGAGGAAACCCACCTGGTAGGGAAGGTCGTTGACATGACTGTGGCACCGGAGGCCATGGGTCACATCGTGCAGCGGTTGACGGACATCTACGCCGACCCGCTGGTGGCGGCCGTCCGTGAGGTGGTGTCAAACGCCCAGGACGCCGCCAAGGCCGCTGGTAGCGACCGCCTGGTTGAGGTCTCGTCCCCAACGCACAGTGACCCACACCTGACCATCATCGACCACGGTACGGGCATGACCCCCGACACCATGGAGTACATCTACCTGACCTATGGTGTGTCCACAAAGAGCACAGACATGGGGCAGGTGGGTGCGTATGGGCTCGGCGCGAAGGCCCCACTTGCCTACAGCAACCGGTTCCAGGTAACCAGTGTTCAGGGTGGGGTGAAGACATTCGCTGAGATCTACCTGGATGACACTGGGCCGCACGCGAATGTGCGCACCACCAGCACGGGGGAGCCGGACGGGACCATAGTGCGTATCCCTGTCCAGGGGAAGGACTTCGAGAAGGTCAACGAGACACTAGCGTCGTACAGCAAGTACGGCGGCATGTCCCCCATCGTCATCAACGGCATCACCTATGACACGTGCAAGGATCTAGTGTATGTGGGAGAGGTGATCCTGGATGCCGTGTCGGGTGTGAAGGGCGGCCTGTGGGTGCGTGACCCGTACACTGTCGGTGACGGCATACCGAGTCTGATTGATAACGTCATCCACCGGTGGGAGGACCCGGACCTGGTTCTGTGCGGATACAAGTACAACCGCAAAGGCGAGAAGGACGGCTACAGTCGCCTGACGGTGCAGATAGAGCCTGGCGTGGTAGACTTCCCGTCCTCTAGGGACACCATCATCAACAACAGTCGTCTCACTGATCTGGTTGGCAGCGTGAAGAACCAGGCCGCTGAGGGCGATCTGCTAACGAGATTGCGGGCGATTCACGTGTCGCACCAGAAGCCCTGCAACGTGCACAAGGCTGCTGAGGGAAGCATGCTGCTGGCCCACAAGGATGGCACCATGAGATTCGACGGGGAGGTGTTTGACCCTACTCTGCTGGATGGCCCTATGGGGGTGGATGCTTCCAAGGTGATGCGTGAGCCTGGCAACGTGTTCGCCACTGTCCGGTTGGACAAATATGAGCGCAAGTGCTTCACCCAGGTTGTTGACGACTATGATGGAGGCGAGACTGATGTGCCTTACCCGATAGTCGCGGGTGATATCTATAACGTGAGCGCGTTGAAACCAAAGGTGAAGGCCGCGTTCACCAAGGGTGCTGGGGTGTCGGCCCTGTCGTTCGTTGCGGGCATGAAGTACGACCCACTGCGCCCGATCCTGGTGGGATGCTCCAGTGAGCGGGATGTCGAACATGTGATCCGGTGGCGTCAGGAAATCCTGAACACATACGGCAGCAAGGTTAACCTGTTCATGGTTCGTGGCACCCCAACCCTGAGTGACGCTGATGAGGCCCACCGGCACCTGTGGGACCCTAACGACACGCTCCGGGCGATGACCGCGACCGAACTGCTGGATAGCGTCGGAGTCACCGGCAAGAAGCCCCAAGTGATTGAGTGTATGTTTGATGGTGTCACCTTGTTTGACAACCGACACGAAACCGTGGTGACTCCCCGTGAAGTGACCGACCCTAGCGCGATCTACAGGTTCGGCTGCAACAGTGAAGATGCGTCCTCCACCAGGAACACACTGACTTTCCGTGATGTGACCAGTGACCCTAACACGCTGATCCTCATTGACAACAACCCCATATACTCCGATGTGAAAGACGTACTGAATGGTTACCTACACGCTGAGGGTGACAGAGCGCTAGAAGGTAAACGCCTAGTCCAGGGGAAGTCGCTGACGAAGACTCTGATCAGCGCGGTCCCGAAAGAACGGATCCTTGTCGGTAGTGACCCACGTGTCCGCGATAAGAACCTGCTGAAATCGCTTGATGACCGCCGGTTCCGCCTCGATCACAAGTTTGATCACATGCTGGCCCAGGACAAGTCCATGATGATGGTCGCAGCATTGAAGCGCCACAGGTGCAGGACTCAAGCGTTCCTTCCTCACCTCGTCACAAAGGAGACGTACCCCAACCTGTGGGAGATGAACCAAATCCTTGGTGCAGTCAACAAGCACTATGGGAAGAAGGTGTTCATCCCGGATTCCAGGGTGAAATACGGGCGCGTCATGGGTGAGGAAAACGCCGCATGGGTGGAGACCATCATCACCATGGAAAACTCCAGCGAATGGTCTTCCACTGGCCTGTTCCATGTGGTCAACGACGTAAGGACCTACTACAGGGGAATGCCGCAGCGGGTCGTGAACGCAGTTATGGGTGAGTTCGAGGCTGAATGCCAGAAGATCCTTGATAAGGGGCACCGTCGCGTGAAGGCCGACATGGAGGCACTTGAAGATGAGTCCATGGTTGAGATGTTCCGGAAGAAGCAATCCATTATCACCGAGCAGGTATGATGCCCTAGAGGAAAAGCGGAGCCCAGGCCACAACAGGGGCACATGCAAGATTGGAAAAGACACACCACGCCTGTGCAGTTTAGCCCCAACACTACCCCTCTGACCTGACCCCACCCTCTTTGGCGTCAAGCACCCACCTAGGAGAAGCAAACATGTACGACTTCGACTCGATCACCACCAGCCAGGTCACCCTACCCTACCGGGACAAGCCCTACCTGAGAACCAACTACAGCGACCCCCACCTGGCCGGTTACGAGGTCACAGTAGTTGAAGACACGCGACTGGACCGACCCGAGAACATGGGTGACGAAGGAATGCGGTGCCTGACCCTGATCACCCGTTTCCCACGGTGCATCCTCCCAGAAGTGAATACACACCGGGTCATCTCCAAGAACAGTGCCTCCAGCCGCGCCAGAAGCGTCAAAGCAACCATCGGTGCCGTCATGCGTGACCCCTATGTGCCCCTATTCACCTCCAACCAGAAAGGCATGTCCGGCAGGTTCCTCACCGGCAGGAAACGTGACGCCGCAGAGACAAGGTGGCTGGCAGGCCGCGACCTAGCCGTCTCCACTGAACTATCCCTCCTAACAGGTAAGCCACTAGACCCAAATCTGTACCTAGACTGGGAATACCGCCTAGACTCCTACTACAAAGACGTCTACCAGGCGGACACCCCAGGACCGCATGCTTTAAGCGTCCACAAACAGAACGCGAACCGAGTCATCGAACCATACATGTGGCATGAGGCCCTACTGACCTCAACCATGTGGGACAACTTCATCCATCTGCGCACCGACCTGGCGACAGCCCAGCCAGAGATCGTAGCCCTAGCGCGACTCATCCAGGCAGCCCTGAAGGAATCCACCCCAGACACGTCATGGATCCACCTGCCGTTCGCTAAAAACCGCCCCCAGGAGACCACAGATTTCGTGTCTCTACGTGACGAACTGATGCTGACAGCCACCCAGTGCGCCCAAATCTCATACCGAGACAAGTCCACCGCAACAACCTCCACAGCAACCACCGCCCTGGGCGAGCGCCTGCTGGCGTCAGGTCACATGTCACCGTTCGAGCATGTAGCGTTCGACGCCCGGAAGTACGCCGAGTTCACGGATGAAGACCTACCTAGGGACACCCAGCGGTTACGCAGCAACCTTGGTGACGAGTGGGTGCAGTTACGGCACGCCCTCCCCAGGTAGGACACCGCCACTCACTTACTTCTCTCCTACCGCCACCCCTACCACCGTTGGGCTCTTGCTCATGACATTGGCTGGGCCAAGGCACGAGGACAAGCGTCTGCAATACGCATCTCATTATGCGTCGCAGACGCTTACCTGCTTCTAGGACAAAATGCTTAGATACTAGGCCAGAACACTTGATGAATACCCACGAAAACACGGTAGGGTCAGGCAGAGAAGGTACGACACATGTGGCATTTCAGCACTAAAAAGGACGGGGTGATGCCTTGCGGCGCCCAGACCCCAGACAAGTGCGACTACAAGGACCAGCCCCACTTCGATACAGAACAGGAGGCAAACCAGGCATGGCATGAGACAAAACAGATCACTCACGGCCTATTCGCCAACGCCAGCAGCAGAAACAGAAGAAAAACGGTCGAACACCCCACTAACAGAACCCACGGGAAGGACCCGGCAGCCAAGACACAGGGGACCAACACCCAAAACCAGCAGGCCAGCCGTGACATACGACATGAACCTGACCGTGACGACAGGCGGGTTCAAGCACTGACCTCAATGACCCCAAATGAGGCCAGGCGCTACATCTCCAGCAGCCCAACGAGAGAAGAGATCGCCGCTAACATCGTGGGCTCCAGGATCAGTGAACTGGGCGTCAAGGTCGGTCACGTGAAAAGAGCCGCCACCAACGGGCACTGCGACACAGAAACACTACGATCCTATGCCGAGTCCATCCAGGGGGATGTTGACGATACCGTTTCGCTAACGGAAGCGCTCATGTTCTCCAAGAGCGGCAACTAGTGCTACAATGACAACCATCCTGACGTCTCTGTGGTGTAAAACCTAGAACAGGGCGATAGGATCCAAGGCAAGAGAAAACACACCTGGAGAGAAGACAACAAAATGGGGAGGATCAGCCCCGAGGTCAAGACGGCCCGGAGAATCAGACGCAGACTCAAGGCCGTCTCCGGCACAGTGGCTACCATCATGGTGATAGCCGTCACCCTCATCATCAGCCTCTACGCCGCCGGTGTCCGCACCTCCTACACGGTGTCAGGATCCATGGAGCCCACCATTTACCGGGGAGACCTCATCCTGTCCTCCACTCGGTACAACGCCATCGACAAGGGCGACATCATCGTCTATCAAGCGCACTGGTTCCATGACAAGCCAGTCCTCCACAGGGTCAAAGACAAGGCCCTCAACAAGGATACGGGCGAGTTTCGTGGCTACATCATGCGCGGAGACAATAACGATGCGGACGACCCTGAAACCGTCACCCCCAGCCAAGTAACCTCAGAGGTCATGGCAGTCATCCCCTATGCTGGCTGGGTCATCAACCCATGGGCGTTCGCGGGTGCCGCCACTCTCGTCGTAGCACTGACCTTAGCGACACTCATCAATTGGGAGCAGGTGGCGGCACGTAGAAGAAAAACGCCCTAACCCCCTCTTCCTCTATTCTGATTTGTGGGATATTGCCTACCTGGCACGAGAAAGTCATGTCGGAGAGGCAGCAGGGCATCCATGAGTTCATTCACCAAGTTAGTGGACGCGATCACGCAGCGCGCCACCGAACTAGAAGAAGCACCCGACGGTCGCCTCACCCTGGACGCCCTGTTCCTCAAGGCCCTCCACAAAACCATCAACGAGGTCCACAAGGGCGCTGAGCCTGACGACTTCACCGCCCTGGCCGTCATCAACCTTGTCATCATGGGCGCAGATGAAGGGCACACAGCCGAGGACATCAAGGCATACATCACCAAGTTACGCACCGAGAGCAACTGACCTCTGGTGAGACGCCAGCACAGCAGCAAAACACGACACCACAACACCAACGGTAGCAGTGGCAGTGGTTGTGGTGCGTCTCAGGCGGGGAAGATGATCGCCTGGGTAGACGTAGAATCAACCGGCACCAGCGCAGACAAAGACATGATCCTGGAGGTCGGCGGCATCATCACCGACATGCAAGGCCACCAGGTCGGTGATGAGTACACAACCCTCGTCAACGTGGACCCAGTGTCAGCGGCAATCGCACTCGCAGATACCAAGGTCCGCACAATGCACGACACCTCCGGGCTGTGGGCCGCACTCTGGTCCACCCCCAGCACCCACCTCAACCAGGTGGACGCCCAAATGGCTCACTGGATCGACACCACCACCCATGGGACACTGGTCCTCCTAGGTGGAAACTCCCCACACCTCGACCGCAACCTGATCTCAGTGAACCTGCCAGCAACCTACAGTCGCCTATCACACAGAAGCATCGACGTCACCTCCATCGCCCTCATGCTCCAAGAGAACACACCCATCAGCCGCTACCAGAAGAGTGGGACCCACAGGGCCCTGGAGGACGCTAGAGACTCACTCAACGAGTACCGCTACTACCTGACCCAGTTAAACGGCCACCCACACCCCTGGGCCTGAAATACAGCACAAAGGGGGGTAGGTTAAATCAGGTGGCCGGTGACTTCCCAAAGCAAGACCATTTTATGGTGTGACGCGGGTAGGATGACAGCCGACACGCACCAACAACCAAGTAGCATAGCAACCCCTACAGATGAGGTAATGAATGTCTGTCACCGTCTACACACTCCCCCACTGCTCCCAGTGCGAGGCAACCAAGCGTCTTCTCGATAAGAAGGGCGTTAGTTACACGGTCGCTGACCTGGATGGCGACAAACTGGCCGAGTTCAAGGCCCGCGGCCACCGGCAGGCACCCATCGTTGTCACCAGTGACGGCCAGGAGTGGAGCGGACTACGCCGAGACCTGATCGAGACCCTAACTGTTGAGGGTGAGTCTGAGAACCCATGGAACTTCTGAGCACCTGAGTTGATATAATAGAGCATGAGCGACAAAGACGATCCGCTCACAAGTCAAACCGCCCGCTGGTCCTCCTCCCTCCCCCCTTTCCCAGGCCCAGCGGGCGGTTTTCTTCACCCCTGAGCCCGGGTATCCTGACAAGTAGATACCACGCGAACGACACAAGACGGGAACATAAGGGGGCGGCACGTATGACAGAAGGGGAAGGTTTCAAGAACGCGGTAGCGGAGATCAAGCACGCATACGACATCCGCGACTACATTGAGGCCGCTGGGGTAACTCTAAAGCCAGCAGGTGCAGGCAGGTGGAAAGGACTATGCCCGTTCCACGATGAGAAAACCCCCTCCTTCACTGTTGACGAGTCCTTCCAGAACTACAGGTGCTTCGGATGCGGTGCGAGCGGGGACCTCATCACCTTCACTCAGGAACATGACGGGCTGGGCTTCATGGACGCCCTCACTATGCTCGCCGCCGACAAAGGCATCGTCATCCCAGACAACAAAAGCAAGAAGGATGACACCCCCAGTGTTGACTACGCCGCGTTACGCGAGTGCGTGCGCGCGGCAGCGAACTACTTCTGGACCCAGTACCGAAACCTACCCGAGGAACACCCTGCCGTCCGTGAGGTCACCAACCGTGGACTCAACCCGAACTCCGGCATGTACGGGTACGCCCCTGAAGGCAGGACAGACCTCTACCAGCACCTCAAGTCTAAAGGGTTCAGTGACGACACCATCATCACCACGGGAGTTTGCTCACGCACCGAACGCGGTAGCATCATCGACTTCTGGTCCGGGCGCCTCATCTTCTACATTCAGGACACCATGGGGAAAGTCGTCGGATTCTCTGGCCGGAGGCTTTACGACACAGACTTCAAACAGGGAAAGTACGTCAACTCTCCCGCCACACCCCTGTTCCACAAGTCGAAGATCCTGTACAACCTGCCCCAGGCTCGCAAGAACCTCAAAACCAGCAGCACCCTGTATGTGGCGGAGGGACAGTTCGACGTGATCGCCCTGGCCGAATCCGGTATCGGCGCGGTCGTTGCCGGACTAGGGACAGCATTCACACCCGAGCAAGGATCCCTATGCCGCCGAATGATTGGTGACGACGGCCGGATCGTGTTCTGTTTCGACGGGGACCAGGCCGGGATCAAGGCCGCCCTCAAGGTGTTCACCAACGTACCAGTTGTCCACTCATGCGCCTATGTATCCGCAATGCCGGAAAACACCGACCCATGCGACCTGAGAATGAAGGAAGGCCCTGACGCACTCAAGGAGCATGTGGAGACTCATCAGATTCCGCTCGCTGAGTTCGTCCTTGACGCTGCCGCACAAGACTACAACCTGGGCGACACCAGCCAGCGTGCCAGGTATATTGAGCGTGCCGCCAGCGTCATCAAGACGATCTCCTCCCACGTCCTGAGTGAAGAAATGATCAGGAAGGTCTCACTGGACACGTTCTCCCCCACTGATGTCATCAGGGACGCGGTAAACCGGGCTGAGCGAGTCACCGCAGACGCCTTCGATCAGACCCCCACCCCGCGCGACACCACACCTGAACGCCCCGACCTCGACGACCCCAGCAGCAATAACGACAGCATTAGTGGTAGGACGGTTGTAGATCAGGACGACACTATCAGCCTCATCGACACTGACTCCACGTATGCGGCAGCAGCCCGAAGCATACTCCTTGCCATACGGTTCCCCCAGTTTCGGGAAGAGACTATCAAACAGCACAAGGTGTTCCCGCCCGCACTCCTCCCCATGCTGAAAGATCTACACCAGGTGCGCACCAGAGAACGCATCATCCCAGAGGACTTCACCCACACGAAGATCGCCACCCACATCATGTCCGCGAACCTTATCCCAACCATGACCATCATGAGTGACGACGAGACAAGCCATCTCAACGCCTACCTGCTGCGCTACCTCAACAAGGCCAAGGACGCGGATCAGAAACGCAAGGTGCAAGAGGCCATCATGGCGACACTCAACAGCAGCGAATCCTCTATCAGCATGCTACGCAAAGCCATCAGCGAGGAGAATCGGTTACTCGGGAAACAATAAGATGACGCAACCCCGATTAGCGCACAACCTGGAACCGATCACACCAACCACACTCTGACCCCAGCCAAGAGGTACCAGAGGAAACACCAGAAACTTCCCCATATCCTTAAACTAACGCCACGATATTTCGGTGAGCGCCCACCTATGGGGGTTAAACCAGCGAGGACGAAAGACAGGGCAATGGGATTCTTCTCAAGACGAAACAAGCGCGACTTCAACGTTGATGCGGTCAAAATCCCAGAAGTCACCTACCCGGACCTCCAAACCGCACTCCAGTCCGTCACCAACGGCGGAGCAAAAGACACCAAATCCGTCACCATCACCTGGCAGGACGGCACCAGTGCGCAAGCCGTCATCTATGGTGACACCCTCAAGTACCTTAACCAGGGCGTCACCAACAGTGAACTGGCCCAGATCATCGAGTCCAGGGTCTCCACGTCCCGCACCGACACCCACCCCGGAGCCCTCGACACCCTCAAAAAGGCTCTCGCAGACGAGGAAACCAGCCACATCGCCGCCGTCGAGCAGGTAGACCAGGTGTCACCTATGCTCGCAGCATTCATGAACATGATCCTCGGTGAACTCACAGAGAACCACATCATGCGGCTCCACGACCACGGCCCCGTCACAGAGGTAGAAGCGGACTGGTCTGTCGATTTCACCCCCACATTCATGCAGAGGTTCACCGGTGCAGACATCCGTGTTGAGCAGGTTAACAGCATGGCTGAGCATGGGCGGCGTGACCTCCAGCGGGCCGAGACCATCACGCGCGGGGAACCCCTAGGTGACGTCCTAATAGAAAACACTGGCCCACAGCCCGCAGATCCCAGTGAGGAGCAGCACCTCATCCTTGACCTGCTACTAGACCGAGGCGAACCCATTAGCCTGGAGGACCTGCAACAGCACGCTACCGGCTACATCTGGTCGCACATGCTCAAAGCGGCAGAAAACCTGATGTACGACGGTGCAATCGACATCACTTACCCGAACCGTCAGGAGTCGTCACTACCTGACCTCGGCCCACTCACGGTAGCCAAACCAGCCACCAACAGTAGCCAAGACGACACTGACACACAGGACGAGCACGACAGCACCCCAACTGAGGAGGGCGCGGCACCCACAACAGGCAGCACCCCAGAGTCAAGCCAGGTGGAGGACCCCAACCAGAAGCCCACACCTCAGGGCGCCCCCCAGCCAGAAGAAACAGTGCCCCCCGAAGCCCCAGACACAGTGGCCGTCAGTGCCTTCGACAAGATCATCACAGGCTCAGACGAAGACGACAGCGACGGGTTCACGTTCTTCATGCCGGACGATAACGACCTCACTGACGAAGGAGGATTCGACTTCACTGACGAGGAGGAAACCCTCACAACAACCATGGCGGGTGAAGACCTAAGGCCCCTCATCAACCAGATCGTGCGCGAATCCACAAACGTCGATCAGACCATCATCCCTGTACTCACTGAGGAGATCGAGTACAACGCCGAGTTGGAGGCAGGCGTCATCGACCTGGACAACCGCATCAGCGAAGTCCGCCAAACCTACCAGGAAGACTTCGGCCGTTACAACATCATGGCAATGGACATCATCGGGGATCAGGCCCAGAAAGGTCAGGATGTCACCCTCGAAGGGGCCGGTGAACCCATCGAGCATGCCCGCGAGGACGCCAACGACCAGTTCTTCACCCTGGAGGACCTAGAGCACCGCCGATTCAACCTCAACGCCACCAGGATCAACCTCCTTAAAAGCATCCTAGAGCGCATTACTCACCTTGACGGAGCACACGTCCAGGAGTGTGTCAACCTGATCGAGATGAAGATCCAGGGCATCCAGGACGTTACTGACACCGCGTTTCACTCTCCCAAGGACGATGAGGCTATCGCCAAGAAAACAGACCTCAAACTCATTGAGTCCGTACTTGTCCCCGAAACCATCACCCCAGACGACTCCCCCCTGTTCTACAGGCTCGTCAGCACCATGGGGTTCAACCCGTTCGACAGCACCAGCAGCCAGCGGTGAAAACAACAGAGTAGAAAGACGCCAGTAGAACATAGCACCGGCCAGGCAAGGAGAACCCATTGGCGGTCGATACCGACAGAGATTACGACTTCGACGACGACAACCCCCGCAATAACGAACCTGAAGGTGACGGCGGCGGCAGAATCCTGGTTGCTGTCCTAGCCGTCCTGTTTCTGCCCGCCATCATCATCGCATGGGCCATCTACTACCTGGGGCTCGCAAAGGGGCGCCAGAAAAGGTCTGTGATCCTCTCCGGCACCCTCACCATGATCGTGATCGCCCTCATGTACGGGTCCCTGTCCGACGCCACAGCCAGAGCCAGTGCCGCACTAAGTGACGTCACAGGCATCGCCCAGAACTGGACCGAGTACATTCCCCTACTAGTCGTCGTCAGCGTCATCCTCGGCGCAGTCGGCGGGTTCGCCCTGACCGTGATCCAGGTTGGCAGACTCATCAAGAACCCGTACCTGCTGCACATGGAAGGCCCCTGGAAGAACTTCACGTTCCGGCCAACCCCACTGGAGAACAGGCGCACCAAAAAACTCATCACCCAGTTGAAAGACGGGTCACTGTCAGACAAGGACAAAGCCCCCCTTGGCATCACCACCAAAATCTATGAAGACCCCGAGGAGAACAAGAACACAGGCGGCCTGAAAACCAAGGCCACATGCGAGGTCGCCTACCGGTACCAGGCGGACGCACGCAAAAACACCGTCATGTCCGGTGGTGTCGGATCCGGTAAGACCATCACCATGCTGTCCATGATCCGCTCCGACATCGTGCACGGACTCCCCGTCATCATGATCGACATGAAACGCGACCCTGAGGTGTCAGCGAAACTCGCCCGCTGGTCCAAGGAGAACGGACGCAACTTCTACCACTTCGTGAACGGAGACCCCCAGGACTACGACGTACCTCACTCCGCCGGGCAAGCCTCCTATGACCCACTCATCAACGGCGGTGCAGCCAAGGCAGACATGATCCTCGGGATGCGCGAGTGGGACACCAGCAGCGAAGTCTACAAGGGCAATGTCAGGCAGTTACTCCAGGTCACCTTCCAGATGCTCCGCCAGGCAGACAGGACACGAGCAGACCGCATCGACTGGAACCACGGAGGCATCAGCCAACTCGCCTCCGCCATCAAAGACAACAATGCCTTCACTGACCTACTCATGGCCTGCAAAGGGCGCCCCATCTACGACGACGCACAGGCAGTAGACCAAGGATCCCGCCACAAGTCCGGGAAACTCTACGGCGCCATGGACGAGGTGCAAGGATACATGCGCACCCTCACCGCGTCAGCCTATGGCCCATGGCTACGTACCGGCGTCACCGACCGCAACATCGACCTCTACGAACTCACAAAGGACGAAAACAGCGGGAACGTCATCCTGTTCTCCATCAACTCCGACAGTGAGAAAGACTTCGCCGCCTACCTGGGTGCACTCATCATGGCGGACATCAGCGCCGTCAGCGCTCTCAGGCGAAACCGCGGACTGAAAAACCCAGTCAACATCTACATCGACGAGTTCCAGATCATCCCCCCCACCACACTGGGAGGCATCCTAGAAAAAGCGCGCGCATCCGGGTTCGCCACCACCCTAGCCAGCCAGTCGTTGGAGCAGGTTATCGTCAAGTCCGAACGCAACGGCGAAGCAAACGTCAACAACATCCTCGACACATCCAGCCACTTCATCATCCACAACGGCGCCTACTTTGACTCCGCCACCAGGCTAGCGAAAATCGTCGGCGAGGCATGGTTCCCGAAATGGTCCACAGTCAACGACTCCAAGACACACTTCTTCTCCTTCAACTGGAACAACAGACGTGACAGCATCGTCCGCAACGACCGAGAACAACGGTACATTGTTGACCCATCTGAGTTCCAGAAACTCAGCGCGCCTTCCCCATCAAACGGGTTCCTGACCGAAGCGATCATCATCGACAAGTCCACGGTTGACCCACGCTACTCCGGCAGGCCCAGGGCGCTAGCACGCAAGGTGCGGATGATCCCAGACGACGCAGTACTCGCCTCATACCCACTGTCCAGAGTCGGAGAGAGCGACTATGCGGGACAGCAGCCAGACAATAAGGACATGCACCTAGTTGTTGACGGTGATACAACTGAGGGCCAGCATGGCGACCACATCTGGGAGGATGACGCCTTCCAGACCGAACCGGACACACAAGGGTACGACCCTGCTGGTTACGGCGACGAGGATGAGGACGGCGGATTCGGCTGGGTCAGTGACGACGAGGAACCAGCAGACCCCCAAGAGGTAGAACAGGGTAAGACTGAAACAGGCTACAGCGCACCCGCCACCAGCAGTCCTGATCGCTCCCGCATCGATTACACCACACCAGCCCATGAGGAGCCAGTCTACAACCAGCCTGAGCCCACGACACCCCCAGAGGAAGACTATGGTGCCGGGTTCGGGTGGGTCACAGACAGCAGCGACAATACCGAACAGGAAGACCCCAGGGCAGTGGGGCTCCCAGAACTCGGTTTCTGAGAGGCAAGCACCGCACACATCGCCACGTAAACACACCAGACGCACGTTTCCTCGATATTTTTTGCGATTCTACTTAACATTTTTATGGAGGGGTAATGCCAGACCCGATCAACGTCCCCACACCCCCATCCAGGAGAAGGGGAGATATGACGCCACCCAGGAGGGGCGCCACCAACAACCGTGGGCGCACAACCCTGGGGACCCCTCCGTCCGTGCCTTCAGCACCCGGTGCCCTACCAGACCTTGGCAACATTCCAGGCCCCCGGCAGCGCCCAGGCAGGGAGCCGGAGGCTGCCACTACGCCACGCCGCACCCCCGCCAACAGCCTCAAGGTTCCTGGGCTCGCACCAAGCCGCGGCCCAGTACACAGCCCCGACAGGGCGGTACGCCAGGAAAGAGTCGTCAACCAGTACGATGATGGGGAAGACCCGTTCGAGCAGATCCCCGTCCGAGACCAGGTTGATGTTGAAGACTACGAGGACTATGAGGCTGAGCATGTAGAGGTGGACACCACCCCCGAACGTCAACCATCCCGCCGCACCCCCACACCCAGTAGTGCCGACAGTGGCGAGGATGACCATGAGGGCACCACCGAGCCTGCACCTAAGAAGAAGGGCATGTTCGGTCGCAAAGCCAAGAGCAGCGAACCCGCGTCGAAAAAGCACACCAAGTCTAGTGCGCCCGCTAAAACCAGCACCCCGTCCATCCTGGATGATGATGAAGACGAACTCGGGTTCAAGAGAAACTTCATCGACAAGAAGAACAAACGCCTCCTCCCATTCGGTAAGAATACTGGCAGCAGCGGAGACCGAAGAAAAGGCCGCAAGGTCCGCGACAAGGACATCGACCCCCGCAAGAACAGGATCATCAAGATCAGTGGGTACCGAGCCTTCTTCATCACTATCTGCCTTACAGTAGTGGCCCTAGGAGCCTACAATGCCTGGTTCCCACAGAAAGCACTAACCGTCGATGAGACAGCACAGGTAGCCCAGCAGGCCCTTGGTAGGACAAACTTCCCCGAGGCACGAGGAGAAGGATTTGCCAAGGACTTCCTGCAAGCCTACCTGACCACCAGCGACGAAACCTCCCAGCAGGCCCTCGCTTACTTTTTCAACGGGACCCTGGAGAACGCGAACAACTCCAGCGTGGAGACAAACCGTCAGACATCAGCCGACTATAAGCAACAAATCCTGTACGGCCCGACAGTCTACTCAGCCAGCAGTATCACAGACCAGGTTGCCACCTATGTGGTTGGAGCACTCGTGAAGGCAGCCCCAGCGGACGGTAGCACTCCCGCCCCGGACAGCAACGGAAAAACCGGCGGCGAGGCAACATGGATGTTCTACTCCATCAACGTCTTCTACGACAAGGCCAGCGACCGACTGTTCATCACACCAGACTCCCCTACCGTCGTACCGAACATGAACGTTGGTAGTTCCCGTGATCTTCCAGGGCCGCAGTCACTCGGAACTGGGGAATCGGACTCCGACCTCAAGGCGAAGGTGTCATCCACCGTCCTCGGGTTCATGTCCGCTTATGCGACCTCCTCCCCCCAGGACCACACGGCACTCGACCAGTACGTGATCAATGACGCACCCCAGGAACTTAAGACGGGCCTGTCTGGTACGTACTCTTTCGACGGGAATGTGAGCAATGCGGTCACTTTTGAGGCGTTCCCCACAAAGGACGCTAATGTCGCCAAGGTGAAGGTGACTGTCAACTGGAAGAGGTCACTGGGCGCTAACGGTAGCCAGTCAGCGAGGTACACGTCAACCTATGTGATGACGCTACAGAACGTGTCTGGTAAGTGGCAGGTGTCGAAGTTCTCGCCGTTCACGTACCTTCCTGATGAGTCCGAGTCCGTCAATAACAGTAATGGTGATCAGAAGGCGTCCGCATCGGATGGCAGCACCAGCGGATCCTGACGTCAAACAGAAGTATTTGTCAAAAACATGTAGAAATATTTGATATTGGTCAGAAACTCTTACACAACCGGTTAACTGTGAGAGTTAATCTGATCAGATACACACAAACGGAGAAGAAGAAATGATCCTAGGAGCAATTCTAAACGGGTTGCTGAGTATCCCCGCTGGTGGTCTTGCAGCCCTACAGAACGACCTGGTTCGTAACTGGATCGGACCTGCCGCACTGATTGTTGTTGCCGCTGTCGCAGTGAAGCACCTGATTAAGGGTGAGCCACGTAAGATGGCCATCTATGCTGTTGCCGCTATTCTCGGCTTCGTTATCATCTACGGTGCTCCAGTACTTGTCGGTGGCGAGGACGCAAGTGTCACCAGGACCGTTGTTAACACGACTAAGAACAACATTAACGTCGCTACAGCACCCTTGGTACTCGACGCGAGTTGATCAACACATGTTGTGAACTCAGCATGATTCAGGTGGCCCACCGGTCAGGTACATTCCAGGCTGGTGGGCCACCGCAGTTTATTAGAACAAGGATGGGATATGGGGAGGAGTGTGCGCTGATACATGATATTTCAGGTTAGTCAAATGAAGAGGAAACCTAATGCTAGGACATAGAAGCAAACTTGACGTCGCAGTACAGTCAGCCGTGGACAACATTCTCTTCTCAAAGAAAGAAGCATGGGCCTACTACCGCCTATCAACAACTGTTTACGACTTCCTGGCATCTCAGCAGAAGATAGAAACCGGCCTGAGAATCACCAGCGCGTTCGCCAACATCATGTCCAACAAGCAAGACTCCGTTGACGGTCACCTCATCGTCACGAACGTCCCCCTCGATGTTGACGCCTGGGAGGCCCAAATCCTGGGAGTCATGGAGGACCACCCTGAAGGCCCAGGGTTTAAACGATTCATGGCCCAACAGAACGCCTTCCTCCGCAAGCGCGAGTACTCTAGGCGCGTCTGCTACGTGGGAATCAACCTAGGAGGCAGGAATGTTCTCGACTTTACAAACCTCAACGTCCTAGAGTCAGGTTTCAAGAACGCCACAGAGACACTGAAACAGTGGATCGACAAGATGTGGCACCAAAAGGACGGCACTGTTGACAAGGCCGAGGAGGACATGTACCGGCGTCGAGAGGAGGACATGTACGCAATCCTGTCCAACGGTGCTCTCCAGGCGCAGCGGGCCACCACTGAGGAGATACTGCTGGCGATCAAGCGCATGTTCTACCCACACATGCCCGCACCTCACCTGGAAATCGACCACAGTAACAGGCTGTCACAAGGTGACATGGACATTGAGATGCTGGGGCAGATCACCCCCAAGGCAAGGTTCCTGAAGTTCACGCAGCCATATGAGAACATTGAGTTAGAGTCCTACCGGGCGTGCCTGACGTTTACCAGGTTCCCGAAGACGTTCACGTTCCCCTATGACAACTTCCCGTTCTTGTACCTGCCAGCGACAATGAACGTCCCATTCACCGCTTTCAGCCGATTCACGCTCTACCCGAACGCGAAGATGAAGTCTGATGTTGAACGCAAGTCCAAGGAGATGCGCGACGAGGTTGACAACATCATGGCGACCCGTGACGCCAGTGACGGGATGATGAGTGGCCTACCGGCTGGTGTCGCTGAGACCATTGAGGACCTGGAGCAGATCAAGGCGATGCTGGAAGAGGATAAGGTGCCGTGGCTACGGGCCTCCTACCACATTGTCCTTGAAGGGCCGACAGAGAAGTTCATCCAGGGGGTCTACGCCGCGCTACGCCAGGAGTACCAGGATCGGGACACGGTGATCACCTGGACGTCCGGCGACCAGATGGATCTGTTCTTGGAGCAGATGCCAGGTGACACGAAGCGAATCAAGTCTTTCGAGTTTATCACGAACCTGGCTCTATTAACAACCAGCGGTTTCAACTTCGCGTCCGAGATCGGGGACCGGATCTACGGGCTGTGAAGGAGCATATAGAAACACAGTGAGCAAAAGACGCAGCGTAAAGAGTTAAGTAGGTAGGTGCACTAATGGCTAGAAGACGTTCGGGCGGTCGTGGAGGATCCGCCATGAAGCGATTCGTCATGACCCCAGTCGCTTTCTTGGTCGTTGTGGGCCTGATCTATGGGGTAGCCCAGATCAACGGAATCCACAGCATCAGGGACGCCCTGAACTACATGCGCGTGATTAGTGACGAAACGGGCACGAAAGTCAACAACTGCGTTGGTGGGAAGGACTGCAAGATCCTGTCTGACGGGTCCACCGCACCAACGGGATCCGCGGGCCAAGGTTCAGGTAGCAGTGACAGTCAGGCTGGTACGGACGGGGGAAGTACCTCAAACAGTCAGGAAAACAATAGTGGGTCCGAGGTTCCCACTGGTGCCAACAAGTACCAGGCGGCCCTGAATAACCTGACTGTCGCGCCAGCAAAAAAGGTCGCGTACAAGCGCAGCGAATGGAAGCACTGGGTGGACGTCAACGGCAAGTGCAACGCCCGCGAGCAGACCCTTGTCAACCAGGGGAAGGACGTCAAGACCGACCCGAAAACCTGCCGGGTTCTCACCGGCACCTGGGTTGACCCCTACAGTGGGGAAACTATCACCAACCCCAAGAGCATCGACATTGATCACGTAATCCCACTGGGGTATGTGGCAAGAAGCGGAGGACAGGACTGGAGCCCACAGAAGAAACAGGAATACGCCAACGACGTGGACACTGTTCTGCTGGTGACATCTGCGAAGGAGAACCGGTCCAAGTCTGACAAGGGACCAGCCGACTACATGCCACCAAACAGCGCTTACGCCTGCACATACGCCCAGAAGTGGATCGACATTGCCGGAAAGTACCAGATCAGCATCACTCAGGCTGACAAACAGACCCTAGCCGACGCCCTCACCAAGTGTAAATGAGATCCCCTGTAGTTAACCCCGAACGTCAGTAACCAAGGAAGGTTCACATGTCAACAGCCGCCAACCGAGCCAAGGCTGCCGAAAGGTTCAGGCAGCAGAAGAACCAGGCGGAACACAGCGACTACGATGTTGGTGCCAGTCGCATGAGCATCGAAGGAAAGTTGCGTCTCCTAGAGGAGATGGATCGTGGCGACCTCGTTGGCATCTTCAAGGAGTGGCAGCCCAAGGTGTCGAAGCGTCGCCGTCGTGGCGCTCCACTGGATCAGCGTGTCTCCATCACTGTCACTGACATGGAGCGCACCAACCTGAATGACGAAATCAAGACGATCAAGATGACTGAGAACATCAGCATGAGCCAGTTCATCCGTAACCGGGCTATAGCCTCCGTCGATATCGTTGGGTGGCGTGACATCGCGGAAAAGGCGCTTGCGGAGATTGAGGACACGGTAAAGAACCAGGCGGCTATGCGTAAGAAGCGGTCCGCCTTGAACCTCCAGGCAGATGACGAGACAGACCCCGCGACCGCAGCCTACATTCGGGCACAGGTTGACGACATTACCCGCCGCCTGGATCGCATCGTCTCCAAGCCGCAATCCCGTAAACGTCGCCTGTCGGGCCGCATGTCTATGCCTGAGGCGGAGCAGGTGAAGTGGCGTGCACAACGTCTCTGCATCTCCACGAGCGACTATCTGCGGATGATGATCTTCAACCTGGAACCGAACGGTATTGCCGACTGTCACATGAGCCTGGACGCGAAGCGCCTATTCTATATCTCGATCATCGAGGTTGCTCAGAACGGTTGGGGTACTCCCCCATCTATCTACCAGTGCTCCCAGTGCGAGAACTACATGGATGAGATTAGGCGTCTACGCAGTGAGGTTGACCAGTTGCGCGCATTCACGTAAACCACACCACCCCAAAAGGAAACATGGTCGGGGCAGCAAACCCCAAACACAACGAAAAGACCCTCTTGTTATAATTAGGGGGTCTTTTTTGTTGTGATATTGCGGAGTACTGTATCGCGTACTGAAAGTTCCAGGAGGGGCTGCAAAAATAATGAGAAAGTTCCTCAAGGGCCTTAAGTCAGACCGGGGAGAATCCCTCGTGTCAGTGCTCATCGTCATGCCGCTACTCGTTGTCATGCTTGTCACCATGGTTGACTTCAGTGTCTACATCCTCAACCAGGGGCAGGTACGTGCGGCAGCCCGAGACGCAGCCCGAACAGTCGCCATCTACGGAGGAAACGGAACCAGTAGCGGACAGATCACCCCCATCGCCAAAGCATACGGCACTATCGAGTCATGCCCCAACCACACGTCCGCAGAATGCTCCCTCATCAGAAAACTAGACAAGGACAGCGCTCTCGTCCACTCCCAAGTGAAAGACGTTCAGTGCACCCCCAGCATCGCCACCAAAATAGGCCAGAACGTCCACTGTGACGTCACCTGGGAGTACAAGGGCATCGCCGGATCCGCTCTACCACTCATGCGAACTATCGGCGGGCTCAGCGGAGAAGTCAGCACACGAGGCACATCCGAGTCCGAGGTCCGCTACGACGGGGCACAGGACCTCGTTTACACCAACTGACGGCAGGGAGACAAGAACGCATGCGAACATTCCGTCGTTACCGCCTCAAAAACCTACTAGGCCGCCTCCACCGTGACACCGGTCTGGGTTTCAAGTCCGACGACGGTGATGGGGCCCTCACCCTGTCTATCGTGTTCGTGCCACTCGCCGTCATCTGTCTTGGGCTCGCCATCAACACGAGCCAGGTCGTGTCCAACAAATTCGAGTACGACACGATAGCCCAGTCATCAGCCGAGACCGCAGTGAAAACCATTGACGCGCGCGGAAACCTCGACGAGAGAGCCATTAAGGCACTCGTCCGGGAGCACCGGGAACAGTTGGAATCCAGTACCGCATACTCCGGGACCTGCAACATCCAAGAGATCAACGGGAAGAAAGTCACCCTCCCTTACTATGAAGTGCGGCTAGAGACATCCCGCAACGTCAAAGGGCGCCGTGTCAGCAGTACCTACAAGATAGACTCCTCCAACCCGAACACTGTTGACGTGCCCGACATTGAAAACAAAAACACCCCGTACAGGGTCATCTCAGCAGACGTGTACACGGCCACCTCATCCCCATTCGTCGCTATCGGACTGCAACCCTGCAACTATCACAAGTCCACCGTAAGCGCCATCAGTTTCGGCAGCAACAGGGACCTCGGCGGCACCCACACCAAAGCAAAAAAGACCCCGAAACCCTGACAGAACAAGCCATACACTCCACCCGCGTTACTCGCAGCCCATCGCAAAAGCCACGCGCTGAGGCTGCGGGTAACATGTGCATGAGCGTGGATATTCGCTCACAAGAATCGACAAGAGTATGACTATTCCTTAGGATAAACCCAATCCACTGCATCAGCGAACTGGCTCTCCTTCGGTTTTGTCGTGCCGCTGGTTGTCTGAAACCACATATCGTGGTCCACCACAGAAACCCTAACGTCTGCGGGGCACATCCTCTTGCTCACCTCCCTACTTGGAAGAGATGAGTGAGCATGAGTCTTCTTCTGGTTCTGCGGTGCTTTAGGTGTTGGCCGGTTCTTCGTACCAGGATGCCTCAACGGTTTTATACGGCACTTGGATCTCCTGACACGCTTGGCCTTCGTAGCATGCTTTCTCCTGGTCCGGCAGGCCTTCTCGACATTTACTCTCTGGGCGATGTTCGCCGCAGCATTGACGTCCCGATGGTAAGTGACATGACATGAGTGACACACAGGACTACTGTAGTTCTGCATGTCCAGATCCGTCTGACAGACATGGCACCTTTTCGAGGTGTAGGCCGCGCCCACCTTCATGACTCGCCCACCGTCAGCCTCAACCATGTCACGGGTACGCCTGTGCACCTCACCCCTGAACCAGCGGCCAAACATCATCGTGTCACTAATATGCGAAAGGTCCTCAAAAGACACGATGGCGTTACCATACCTCCAGGAGGCGTCAGCGATCTCCTGGGCAACAAGGATGCTTAGTTCCTTGCGTCGGTTGGACAGGTGCCCCCTGTGAGGGACTGCCTCCTCATCCCTACCTTGACGTCTCAAGGAGGCGACTTGGGTCTGTGTTCTCTTGATCTTGTTGCTCAGCGATCTGGCGCGCTGGCCTAAAAGAGACCGCTCAACGATCCTCTTCTCTCTAGTGTCCCAGATAACGTATGCGGCCGGGTTAGTGACTCCGACGTCTACACCGACAACATAGCGGCTGGAGAACTCTGGTCTGCCCGGATCAGTTTTTCCGTGAAAACCGAACATCACACGACTATTCTTGTCGATCCAGATGTCTGGGGCACCAGGCTCACAACCCTGCTCTAGCAACTGGGGTGGCGTTGGTAAGTGCAAGGTGATCCACTGTCCTTGGACAACCATGTCCAGAGCGACACGTTCCGGTGTGACACTGAAGTTCTTACGGTAACCCTTGTCTGTGGCGGACAGAGCAAGCCTGGGCTGCAATGTCTTTGGCTTGGAGTTGTTGACAGTTCTTCTCCAACCGGCCGAGACATAGCCGGTGTAGTTCCCAGAGACAACTCCTGATCTGGCGGCCCAGGATCTCAGGTTGGACACCACCTGCTCTCGGAACATCTTCTCCAACCGAGAGGCACCGCTCCTGAACCGCTTCTTCACCTCGGTTGGTAGTTTGAGGTTCATCTGCCTACCGGCCTCGGCGGGTTTTAGTCCGTTGAAGTAGGTCACCAGGGCAAGGTTCTGCTCAGTCAACTCCCGTAGAGCGTAGTGGGCGACCAGTTCAGCGTCTGCCCTAATGTCGTTCAGTACGTCATCGAGGTCCAGAGGCTCACCACCCTTGCTGAACGCAGCGTAAGGTACCCTTGGGTACGTGCGCGACACAGTGGAACCAGACACTAGGTGAGCCTCCCCTCAAGAACTCGACTGATTGATGGTATAAGTGTATTGTAACACAAGGATAGTGAAGAGTACCAGTAGGAGGCTAACGCAACAATGTTAGACTACAGTGGAATAGACTCACCACACCCAAAAGAGGCGACAGCCAAAACTGGTGGGTCACTGGTACCATCGGGACGTTAGGACAACACAATGGGCGATCACAGCACCCCCGTCGGGCTCACAGAGGAACTACGCGGGAGGACGGTGGTCGCAGACACATCCAGCCTCCTCATGGTAGGTACAGGACTCCTAAACGTCCTCCAAGACTGCACCCTTATCATCCCAGCGGTCGTCGTCCGTGAACTAGAAGACAAACGTTCCCACCCAACAATTGGTCTCCTGTCCCGCCAATGGATCCGTCTCCTCGAAGAACTGCGGGTCACTCAAGGGGGAAAACTCGCCGAAGGAGTGCCAGCACCCGCACCCTGGGGGGGCATCACCATCCGTGTCGAACCCAACCACAGGGATCAGAAGTCCCTCCCCGAGCACCTACAGGACGGAAGCCACGACAGCACCATCCTCGCAGTCGCCAACAACCTCCGCCAGGACGGGGACAAGAACGTCGTCCTCCTGTCCAACGACACCCCTATGCGCCTGCACTCCACCCTCGACCTGAACATTGACGCCATCGAGTTCAACGCCACAAGGGTTCTTGACGCCACCCCATTCGACGGACGCTACACAGTGACCCTCACCAGCAGCGAGTGTGCCGACAGCAACTACTGGGGCGAGAAAGACGGCAGCAAGGGCCTGGAGCGGGTAGAAGACCTGATCCTGTCCCGCCTCCCAGAGGACAGGGCAGAGAACGCCTACATCACCATCACCTTGGATGATGCTGACAGCAAGCCCATTGCGCACCTGATCCTCACCGGAGACACGCTCACCCCGGTCGCACGCAAGGTGAAGTCAGAGAGCATCACTGGCCGCACCATCGAGCAGGACGTCGCCATGACCTGGCTGAAGATGCCCGCTAGCCAGGTGCCCATCGTGTCTCTTGGCGGGTCAGCAGGAACCGGCAAGACCCTCGTCGCTGTCGCCACCGGCATCAACGAACTCAAGTACCACTACGACAAGATCATCGTGTTCAGGTCCCTGCACGAACTCGGGCAAGGGCAGGAGATCGGTTTCCTTCCTGGAGACGTCAATGACAAGATGGCCGCATGGTCCGGGGCAGTGTTTGACGCCATCGACGTTATCTCCTCCAAGGGCCGCAGCAAGACCCAGAGCAAACCTGACGACAACAAGATCAAAAAGTACAAGGAAATGGTGGAGATCGCACCCATCACATTCCTCAGAGGCCGATCCCTGGCGCGCACATTCATGATCCTGGAAGAGGCACAAAACTTCTCACGCAACGAAATCCTGAACATCCTGTCCCGCGCCGGTGAGGGATCCAAGGTAGTCCTCACGTTTGACGCCGCCCAGGTTGATAACCGGTTCCTCCAGTCCGGGAAGCACGCAGACATCTGGAGCGTTGTTGACAGCCTCAAGGACAGTGACCTTTTTGCGCACATCACCCTGAAGCAAACTGAACGCTCCGAGGTAGCGGAACTGGCTGCATCAATACTGGAGAACCAGTGACCTTAAACTAGAGCGGAAGAGCCACAAACAGCCAGTGGCAAAAAGAAGGCGGTCGATATTTTTCGGGATATTGGCCGCCTTCTCGCACATATTTTGACACACCGGGCTGGCCTAAGAACACCCGCGAACTAACATTTTGAGGTTTGGCAGATGGTCGCAGAGAACGGCACATTCTACATCACCCCAGGTGTAGGTACCAATACACACAATGCCGTCAACCGCGCATGGACAAGGGTGGCATCCACTGTCGCCGTATTCTTCGCGCTCATCGCCATCATACTGTCCACCATCACCGCCACCCCTCTGGGGCAAGCAACAGCATCCAGTCACACCGCACAAGCCGGAACATTCGGGATCTTCTGCTCAGAGATAATGGGCAGCAACATGGACTCCCAGGCGAAATGGTACCAGTGGCTCAAGTCCTACCCGGCTTCAGACAAGGATGGCCGTCGCCTCACCGCCCAGGAGGCCCTAGAGAACGGGCTCTTCTTCGTCAACTACCATGGTGAAGGCAAAGGCGAGTTCCTAGTCAAAGACAAGTCTGACGAATCCTACAAGGAGCACTCCAAGACCGATGAGGCCAAACTGAAGGCCAGCAGAACTCTCAATAACTGCGCCCTCAACTCTATCGGTGTCTGGACCGCCAATGATCTCCTTGGTATTGCCAACGGGCTGTCCGGCATCACACAGTACATTGTGATGCACACGTTCGACTCGAACATGATCTGCTCCGATGCGAAAGACACGACCGGTGACTGTTTCAACATGCTGAAAATCATTGGTGGGACAGGAACAAACGGCCGCGAGTCAGCGAACGCCAACAAAGGCGGAATCATCGGGGCACTCACCGGGTCACTGTTCTTCCCGCTCGCGTCGCTCGTATTCATCGCAGTTGGTGTCGGAGTATTCATTAAACTAGCAAAAATGAAAATCCGGGACATCTTCTTCGGTGTCCTGTGGGCGTTCATCGCCTACATGGTCAGTCTCATCATGCTGCTGAACCCGTCCCTGCTCGCTAAAGCCCCACTGGCAGTATCCAACACAATAGCGTCCTGTGTGATCGGGGCGTTCAGTGGTGGCGTCTGCGGAACAAACAACTCTGGAACCCTCCAAGACAACGAATCCACATCAGACGCCGTTTGTCGCGCATACGCGAACAACAGCGACCCGTCCAGCGACATGCAGATGATCGCCGGTTCACTCACCTGCAAGATCTGGAAAGCATTCGTGCTAAACATGTACGCTGAAGGATCCTTCGGGACAGGGTTCGACAACCTGGACACACTCGACAAAAACAGGCCCACCAACAAGATACTCACCGACGCCGGTCTCAAACCAGAAGACTACTGTGTGAACTTGTACACAGAAAAGAGCATCGACAGCCAAAAGAACGGGGTACTCACCACCACCGACAACGGCGACGGAAACAAAATCTGTAACCTCGTCACGTACCAGATGTACCTGGAAACCAGCGTGAAATCCGGTGAAGACACCCTGCCGGACACAGGAAAGATAGACGCCCGCTGGTACAGGATAATTGACGCGGCAGCCGCCAACAACGGGTTCTGGTCCTCCTGGTCCGGCAGTATGTCCAGTACATTCCACAAGAACGGGATCGGCCTCCTCGCCATCTTCGTTGTCGTCCTCGGCGGTCTCGTCCTCATCGTCACATCCCTGTACGCCGCCGTCTACTTCATCTCCTCCGTCATCCTCATGGCTTTCAGCCCGATCTTCCTGCTCATCGGCATCGACCCTGACAGGGGGCGCAGAATCCTCCTCGGGTTCTTCCAGAAGGTCTCCACCAACGTGATGAAGTACATCGCGTCCGCCGGGTTCCTCGTCGCCAGCATCGCCCTGTATGGGGGCATACTCGACGACATTGACAGCATCCCCACAACGATCCTGTTCGTCCTGCTGATCACCATGGCTCTGCTCATGTACCGTAAGGAGATCATTGACCTACTAGGCAAGGTCAACGCCAAGGGCGAGGAACTGTCTTCCCGCATGAGCGACAGGCTGGGCCGCACCATGCGGGGTGCCGGTAGTGGCACCACACGGATGCTTAGTGCTGGTGTCGGTGGCGCGGTCGGTGCGAAGATGGCTGGTGGGACCATGAGGTCCGGGTTCGCTGATGCAGCCAAGCGTGACCTTAAGCGCAGCGGCGGCTTCGTTGGTAACGTTGCCCGTCAGGTTGACCGTGAGAATGTCGCCAACCGCGGCAAACTCAAGAACAAGGAGCAGGAAGCCAAGCAACAGGAGCGTGACGCCCAGCAGGCGGCGAAGAACTGGCAGGACGCATCCAGAGGTGCCTCTAAGGAGATCGCCAGCCAGGAGTCCAGGAAGGCCGCTGATCAGAAGACCATTGACCGGCTGGAGGGCGAGAGGTTCAAGAAGACTCACGCGACCTTCATTGCCCGTAAGGACCTGATCACGGACGCTGAACTTCACCTGGAGCGCGTCAACAACAACCCTGAAGCCACCATGGATGAGCGGGAGTCCGCAATTTCCAGGCTTGAGCAGGTGCGCGCATTCGTCGAGTTCGAGAACCTTGGTGAGCGTATCGGTGCTTTGGAGAAGCAAAAGTCAGCCATCAGTGACCCAGCGCAACGTAAAGCCTTCCAGAACCGTATCAACGGACACTACACCAGGATGGACGAGTTGCAAGAGCCGTTCGAGGAGATCGACGGCCGCACCTTCGACGACCTCAGGGGTCAGGTTGCTTTCAACGCTGACAAGGTGGCCGCCAGAGCCAAGTTCGGGTCTGAGCAGCAAGCCGCTCTTGACAAGGCATACCGCGACCAGGATGAAGCGGACCGCAACATCGACAAGGCGACGGCTGAGCGCGACCTCTACGATCAGCGCGCAGCAGGAGCACACCGGGAGGCCGCTGAAGCCGGACAACGTGGACGCATGTACGGTGAGATCAACGACCGTAACGCTGCGGCAGCGGGTAGGACCGTCACAGCCAAGAGTATTGACAAAGCCGACAAGAAGGTAGCGAAAGCACGCCAGGAGAAAGGCTTCGTATCCAAGGAAACCGCTAAGAAGGACCTGAAGGCTGAACACAAGCGCAACCGCGGTAAAACCAAGGTGACCGCAGACGTCCATATCTATGGTGACCAGGACACTGATTTGGACGGCAAGGGGGCGAAGTACGATGCTGACGGCACCGCCATAGCACCACCAAAACGCTCACGCGGACGACGTGCTGACAGCAGCAGGAGGCCATCATCACCGTCTCCCGCAACTCCGCCAAGCGCATCAACACCCGAACTGCCCGCACTGGATCTACCGCCCATCAGTGACACAAGTGGGTCAGAATCACAGTCCAAGCCAACGACTGACGACAAGCCTACCAGGAGGCAGAGGAGCGTGCCGTCGCCAGACAGGACGCCTGACTCACCCCCTCCACCACCCCCTGCCCCGAGGCCGGAGCCGAAGCCAACACCGGAGAGGAAACCAGAACCCATCCCGACGCCACCGCCCACACCCCAGGAAAAGCCAGCAGCAGACACAAGAACCAGAGAAGAGGTGAACCCACCAATGCGTAGACCACGGCCACCACGACCGAATCTTCCCCCAAGGAAGCCTCGTGACACCAAGTAAACCAAGACCCCTATTAGCGGCCGGAGAATAGCCGCCACCAGGAGAAGAAACCCAACATGAGTGACAACTGGGAAGATCCCAAGACTACCGACCCGGAGTTCGGCTACGAGCCTGATGCTGTAGCCGACAGCGAGGTGTACCCAGATGAAACTCAGTATCTCGACGGTGGCGACATTCCCGGACGCGATATGCCTGAGATCCGTTCTGCCCCAACGTTCATGCCTGGGACGAGCCGCAACATTGACCCCAGGGCTGAGCAGGGCTCCGATCCAGAAAAGGGCAGTGACTCACCAAAGGGAGATGGTAGCCACCCCAGCAACCCAGGGGACCAGAGGGGCAAGTCACACGGAAACAACGGAGACCCCAACAGTGAACCCCCAGTAGGTACCCCTAATGATGGAGGTTCCAGCAAAGGAGGCGGAGAAGGTAAAAACGGCGGCGACCCTAAGCCAGGTGGAGGCAAGGGGCGCGGTGGCGTCAAAGGTGTAGCCGGGAACCTAGCAAAGAGTGCAGCCGCCCAGGGCGTACCAGAGAAGGCAGCAGAGACAGCGGCAAAAGCCGCAGAGACCGCGCAGCGCGTCCAGTCGGCAGTCCACACAGTCGTCCACTCTGTGCAGGGCGCTGTCGCTGTCGTCACAAACCCTGTCTCATGGATCATCCTAGCCGCAGCCATCATCATCACCGTAGTGTCTCTCGCCGTGACCTCATCCATGATGGTGATCGGCCGTAACGAAAACGCAGACGGGTGCTTCGGTATCGGCGGTGACGCAAAAAGCGGGCGAGGCATCCTTGGTATCGGGTCAGCGATTCAGGGCGCCAAAGACAAGGTAGACCAGGAAGGAGAGGACTGGACCCAGCGAGGCAACCAGGCTGGTTCGTGGCTCATGTCCCAGAAGTGGGAATTTCTGGGCGGCAAGGGCATGTCCCGCGAGCAGGCCGCTGGCATCCTCGGTAACTTCATCCAGGAGTCCGGCCTGAAGTATGCTCGCGCCGAGATGAAAGGCCCAAACGCTGACGGCTCACTAGACCATATGTCAAATGAGCAGGCGGATGCCTTTACAAAGGACAACGCACCGGCTGGTCTTGGCCTGGCTCAGTGGACGTGGAACCCTGGGCGCGCTAAGACTCTCCTGGACCTGGCGAAGAGCATGGGGAAAAACTGGTACGATGCTGAGGTCCAGTTGACCATGATCAAGAACGAGGTTGAAGCCTCTTACGGGCAGCGTCTCCTCGCGGCAGGATTCAACGACCAGGGTAAGTCTGAGAAGGATCTGGCACTCATCTTCCACGATGTCTATGAGGGCTCCGCAGACGGTGCTCAGGGCCTCAAGGAGCGTCAGGATAGTGCCAGCGAGTTCCTGTCAAAGTTCACCGGGTCCGCGGGTCTCCCCAGCAGTGACGGCGGCGGGTCATGCAGCCGCGGTGGAGGTACAGCAGTAGGTGGAGGCAAAGACAACATCGTCAAGTTCGCCATCTCTATCGCCTACCCCACCAAAGAGGAGTCGAAGTGCCCTGAGCCTCGTGGATACTCCTGTGCCCCTCAGGCGTACAAAGACGCTAAGCACAAGATGGAAGGGCAGACTGGTGCGGACCCACTGGACCTATGGGCTGACTGTGGTCGTTTCGCCGCCACCGTCGTAAAAAACACGGTTGACCCAGAGTTCCCGTGGGGGCCGACAGGAGAGCAGTACAGGTACGCCTCATCATCCCCGAAGTGGCAGGCATATAATGACTACAGCCAGCGCCAACCAGGAGACATCTTCATCACGAAACCCGAGTATGTGGGCCACATCTTCGTGTACCTGGGACAAGTTGATGGTGTAGAGAAGATCGCTGAGGCTTCCATGGAAGAGCGCGTGGGTGGGGTCGGAGAGTTCTACCTGAACTCCTCCCTCACTGAGGACTACGCAGTAGGTGGTGCACACAGGCAATTCACGGGCTTCCACTACGTGGGTGGCTAACAGGGGCAGGATATACTGTCGCTCGCAGTCACACTAGTCCTTTATGATTCCTTAACTTACAACAAAAGTACTAGTGTGCTATAATATACTCAGAGTCCATTCAGCCTATTCAAGAGGAGGTGAGTCTGTGAAGTACTATGACACTGTGACTAGGCACAGGTTCACCGCAGAAAATGGTGTTGACGTCGATTCAGTGAGTGCTGATCTGGTTCAGATGGTTGCTTGGGTGGCTGAGACGGAGCGAGAGGTGCTTGCCAGTCAGGAGTTCCATGACCTGGCACTGAAAGTCTTGAGAGGTGATAGGCCGACTGGTTCCTTGAACTCCTGGGGAAGGAAGAGGCTGTCTCGCTATGACTTTGAGTTTCAGAAGCACAACATGAATGAGATGCTGGTCTCGAACGTAGTGAGTGCTCTAGAACTGTACGCCATGAGCATTGGTCTGTTCCAGGTGATGAGAACCCATCCGAGCACGACAAAACCAGACCGTATTATCTCCTACTATAGAGACGCCTATCCTGACGCCCCACAGCCAACCAGCGGAATGGTTCGCGCCCACCTAAGGCGTTATCACGTCAAAGGAGATAGGAAGGCGTCACTTCCTGGAGTTAGTGCCAAACTTAACTTGGCGGTGTGTGACACCTACTTCGCGCCTAAAGCGTCTCGTGATGACAATGATCCGTTGAGTGTTATCGTTCAGGTGAAGACGCCAAGTTACGGGACCACCAAGATCAGTCTCAGACTACCAGAAAACACAGAACGATTCGGCACAAGCAAAGTATGCCGTCCAACTATCCGCCTGAATAACAAGGGTCAGGTTGTCTTTGACGTCGCTATCGAGCACGAGGTGCATCAACGAGACACAAACAAGGTCGTTGGTGTAGACCTGGGTAAGGTAGAGCCGTTTGTCGCTACCGTTATCGATCCTAGGGTGAAGCACAGATCTGCCCCATATCACACCAACTACAAGAGACGACTTGGTTCGCTGATCAAGAAAGAACAGCGGCGTCGTACTCTAGCCACTCATCTGTATGAGCGAGCAGATCTCTGTGAAAGGTACAACAGAACAGATCATGCTGATGTACTGCGTACCGAGGCGAAGCGAGTCAGTGCTAAGGCTACTAGGATCAAGCATGAGATCAGTCGGTGTATCGCCAGTCAGGTAGTGGAAATCGCTGAGAAGAACAACGCTCACATCTCTCTGGAGAACCTGTCCTGGCTGGACTCTTTGGGTGGTAGGTGGCCTCACGCCGAGATTCAGAGGCACATAGAGAGAACCGCCAAACGATATGGTCTCAAAGTAACCAAGGTGGGGGCTAAAGACACGTCTAGAATATGCGCTCGCTGTGGCGGCCGGGTCTCCAACAACTCAAGGACGCGAGTTGGCACCTGCACTACCTGTGGATTCGAGTTGAATCGTGATGTCTCGGCGTCCAGAGAGATTGCCTTACGGGCGACATCTCCTTCGTCTCGATCACGAGATAGAATGCGTTCTCTGCTTCGTCAGAGAACGTTAGAGCGAAGTTCGGCTGTTACGCGGCAGTCGAAGCCGGTCAATGCCTTGGGTGGAATCCAGGGACACACCGGTACCTCCAGCAATCGTTTGGAGGCGACGCTGATGATGGTGAGGGAAACCCTAGATTCTAGGGGATCTCCAACCTAGTCAGCGAGTGTCGTAAAAGAACCCAGGATTTTGTGGGACAGTTGCACGCACTTTTAAGAATGACCCAGGGGGATTCACACATGACAGCAGAGAACTACGACACTGAGGGTGAGAACTTCGAGGAACCTACCCTGAAAGAACGCATTGTCCGAACTGGGCTCATGGTTGTGTTTGTGGTGGCTGTAGCGGCAGGTGCTGTTGCTGCCGTGAACTGGTGGGGGGCCCGAAATGAGCAGAACAAGGAGCCCGCATCGGTTGCCATGTCGGACACAGAAAAGACGAAGGCCGCCACAACCGCTGAACTGTTCCTCAGCAAGACCGGAAACTTCGGGGTCGTCTCCGGTACCGTGGACCAACAGGGCGACAATGTGATCACTGTCGCTAACACTGTCTCCACAGCCCCAGAGAAATACCCGTCACTGTTCATCACCAGGCAGATGGCGTACCGTAACGCCCTCCCCGTCATCGCTAAGGGGTCTCCTGCCTACATGGATGGTGTGTCAACCAGCAAGTGGTCCAACGAAACCGATCTAGGGTACCTGATGGGGTTCGAGTTGAAGGACTCTAAGGTGCAGCCCGCAGACAAGGCGTCATACATCACCTTGAATGGTAAGAGGGTCCTGGCAGTGAAAGCCAAGGGTACGTTCTCCAGTCGTGTCACTATGCGTGTCCAGAACGGCAATGATGTCGATTGGGATGGAACCTATACGGTACAGTCCAGGGGGTTCTCCGACCAGCCGGTGGAGTTCACTCTCGTGCAGGTTGATGGCACATGGCTGGTGTTCTCCGTGGACAAGTTAGAGCACCCATTCCTGCTGGCTAACTGGAAGAACCCCATCTACGCGGGGTACGACTTGAAGGACTACAAGGTGACCTCCAGTATTCAGACGACTCGCGGCCTGGGAGGTAAAGGGCAGCCGAACCAGAACTCGTCCCTGACACCAGAGCAGGCACAGAACATCACCCCGCAAGGGAAGTAACCAGAAGACCTATACCCCACAAACAGGGCGACAACATTCAGAAGCAACAAAGAGAGTTCACTCATGGGGAAGCATGCGGCAGAGAACACACCACAAATACCAGCAGATGAGGGAAACTGGGAGCGGGACATGGACTCTGTGCTCGCCAGCATCGTCACCCACATGGGTGGGGTAGCCCACAGCGACACGGCCACCCAAGACGCCACACCCCCTGTGAACGCCAATGGCAGTGCCCCCAAGAAGACGGCCTCCTCACTGGAGTTGGAAGCGGAAACCGCAATAGACACTGATACTGCCTATGAGGTTGATCTTGACGACATGAGAAGCCACAGTGACGAGACTGTAGCCAACCTGGGTGAAGAAGACGATACTGGCGACCTCAGCAACGACACCGTCAGTATCGTGGACACCTACTTTGACGACGACGAGGAGTTCCTGGCTGGTGACGACAAGGTGCTAACCGAGGAGCAGGACATGGCCCTGTTCAAACAGTCCGGGAAGGTCGTCAAGTGGCGGGTGGAGAACCTGTACCGGCCTAACGGCGAGTTCCGGCGCGGCAACCTCGTTCGAGCCAACCCTCCAGTGCTCATCATCTCCGATAGTGACGGCAACGAGGTCGAGTTCATGGTCACCAGGGAGTTCGCCGCATCCATGAGGTCCGTGATGGGTGACGCTGAGATCGCACACATGTCCAGCACTCTGCCGCCGTGGGCCACCCCAACCAGGAGACCTGGCGCAGACAATACGTCAACATGGCGGGAGCGATGCACCAAGTGGGCGAAGGAACATAAGGTGAAGGCCACGGGGTTGATCCTGTTGGCTATCTACATGGTGGTGTCAATGGTCTCCCCGTTTGTCATGCGATATTTCGGCAGTTAACAGTCAGGTTCAATCACTGAAGGAATCTAGCATGGCGGCTGGTCCAGGCGGCAAGAAAGTTCGCGTATCGACAGGTGTTCTCACCAGGATGCTGTCAACGGCCGCAGTCAGGTGGGTGGGCGTCGCGCTCGCTGTACTTGGTGTCGTATACCTGTGTTTCGCGGCCACTCTGCTGCGTGTCGTTCTACTTCGGGACAACAGTGTCGTACCAGTAAAGAATCTGACGTTCGAGGGCGGTATAGCGCCAGTCGGATCGAAGGTGCTCGTCGATCCGGGCAACCATGATGGTGGTATCCTTGACCACTTGAAACAGTCTCTCACCCCGTCCAGGCAGGCCAGTGTCGTCACCATTGAGGCAGGCCCTATAGGCAGACTCCAGTACGCCGACCCGATCCTCACCGTCGATGGGAAGGCTGTGACAAAAATCCACAGTGAAGACTACAAAGCCATCACTGAGGGCAGAGACGGCAAGTTCCTCAGAGATGAGTATGTAGTCCGCTGTGTTCAGGGTAACTGCACCCCAGGCGAGGTGTTCATTGTCCCGAAGGAGAAAGTCATCGGCCAGACTCTCCAGCAACAATAGTACAACCCAACCGGCCAACAACTCACGAAAGAGTCAGTCGGCCAAGGGGCACTCGCCCAACACTACCTAGATACGAAAAAGGGGACACAAGGACACATGCCAGGACCATTCGACGAGTTAGTCGGCAGCCGGATGACAGACCCGGATGAACGACAGGCCAAGGAGATCACCCGCAGCAAGTCAAGAAAAGGACGACTTCACCATAGAGGGTCCGTATCCGAGCAGTCTGCGGGCCTGTATCTTGGTGCACTTAGGATGATTCTGTTCTTGCTAGTGGTTGCGGCTGCGATCTGGGCAGCGAAGTATGGGGTCGAGACCTATATAGGGCACCCGATCAACTCGCACGATGCGACACTAGCACCCGTCTCTTTGGTGAGATAATGGGTCGAACAGGTATCCAACAGATTGTAGCCCTCAGAGAAGGCCAAGGGGATAAGACAGCCCTCAGTCGGGAACTCGTGCACATACTGGAGCGTGGGGACCCGCAAGCGCTCAACTCGCTGGCCGTGTCGATCCTCAGGGGTGTCCAGCCCAGGTGCCTGCCTGTGGGTGACATTCTGGAAACCCCCATGAGTGCGATCCGTTGCACCACATACCAGGCCCCGGACGGTGACACATATGTCGCCCTCGGAGTCGCATACCTCCAGGACTACAGGAACCCCGACCCCACCCTGGACGCAACCATCCTGAACGCTACTGTGAACTATGTGCGATCAGTGAACCTCGACCAGGTGATCACCGACATCACCATCAACAACCACCAGCACACCATCCACCCCGCCACACCCAACATCACAGACAGTGGCAGTACATGCGGGCGACAGCGAGAGGAGGAGCCCAAGTGAGCGACGCCAGAATCGAGGACGAACTGCCCTACACAGTGCCAGACGACCGGCCCTCCCACCCCATCCCTAAGGCAGACATCACTGGGTTCACTGTTCCCGCTGAACTTATTGCCCGCCAGTACGCCCCCAAGGACCGCGACACCATAATCGCAATCCACCACGAGTTAACCAAACATGGTGCGGTCGATAACCAGTCCACATTCACCGACCCTGCCGCCAGCACCATCAGCCTTGTCAACAAAATCCTGGACGAAGCGAACCAGGCGGCACAGTACGAGAAAGACATACACCCTCACCTGTACGACCAAGACACCATGAGTGTCCTCGACTCAATGGACAAGGGCTACCGAGGTGACGAGAATCCCCTCGTAGATGGCCTTGACGAATACGGCAACTCATGGTGACCTGTGTCACACCACAGACAAGACAGTCACACTTGCATAACCGTATCACAAATATTTGACAGCCGCCACCCCAATGGTGTAACGTACACCACAGATCGCTCCGGGTAGGAGAGCAGCCTCAAAGGTAAGCGGTCAACACTCGTCGTTAGGGTGCTACTGGTTGCGTTCACGTATAGCCTGCTGCCAGGTTAACGTGTCGATATTTGGCGGGCACTTTAACACGGGTGTAGCCATAATTGACAAAATACGAGGCTTTAGCAACAACAAGAGGTGACAATGGCTACCTACCAGTACCTTACCCGCGAGCAGGAACTAGCCTATGGGCGTCAGGTCCAGGCCATGCTGAAGGTGAAGAAGGATGCCGAAGGTGAGGGCATCGACCTGGAAAAGTTACAACAGGGTCCAGTCAACAAGATCAAGGACCCGGAACTCAGGAAGATACGCACCATCCTAGATGACGGGAACCGTGCAGCAGAAGCACTCATCGAAGCGAACACTGGACTCGTCATCGACAGGGCCAAGAGATTCAAGGAAGCCTACCCTTCCGCACCTGACCTCGAAGATATCATCCAGGACGGGAAAGCCGGGCTAGTGCGGGCAGTGTGGAAGTACGACCCCAGCCGTGGACTGAAGTTCTCCACAATGGCTGTCCCATGGATCTTCCAGTCCATCAGCAGGTCAGCGAACCAGGTCAGCCGACCTATCCGGCTCCCAGAGAACCGTGTCGATCAGTTGTCCAAGATCATGCGCATGCGTAAAGACTACGCCGACACCGGAATGCGCACGAAGGAAATCGATCAGGAGATCATGCAGAAACTTGGCCTGTCCAAGGAAGTGTTCGACTCCATCGTCCACGCTTCTGTCCCACTGGTGTCACTGAATGTGGAGATCAGGGATGGTGACACTCATAAGGAACTGGGAGACCTCATCAACCTCGGTCAGGAACCATCCGTGGAGGAGCGATTCGAGCAGACTGCGATGAGCCGGGAACTCACCTCTGCGATTCTCTCACTGGGGGACATGAACGCAGACATCATCGCCGCAGCATTCAGTATTCACCTCCCTGGCCGGGTGCTAATGCGACCCAAGGATGCGAAGACTAAGTGGCACATATCCAACAAGACGTATGCGATGCGACTTAAGGCCGCAGTTGAGGCACTAAGGCAGGTGCTCTCATCTAAGGGGCTTACATACTTGGACCTGGCTGCTGCCGCCCAGTAGTACAAGCCGGACCTACATTCCTCCACTCCGCCACGGCGTGAACAATGATCAGTGGAGAGAGTGAGGAACCACCTGCCGTAATGGTTGGGGCTGAAGCATGTCGGTAAGATGATGCATAGCCCCAACCATTCACGTATTGGCGCCACCACCCAGAAGAATAAACAGAAGAAGAGGCGCCAAAACTATATCATCCCGAGGTAGGTAATGGCTAAGAAGAAGAGCAGACGCACCCCCATTTACATCGGGTTCCATGTGCCGTCACACACATCCACGGAACATGCACTCGCCACCATAAGTGGCGCCACCAAGATGCTACTGGACGACGGAACCTGGAAAACCATGGGCATCAACGAAGGAGACGAGATAGTAGTAGCCTTCACCACCCCCACCAGTGCGCACACACCCGAGTTCTTCCAGTCGCTCCAGTCCCTACTGTCCGTCACCAAGGACTTCATCCCACACTTCACCCAGTGGACCAAGGAGGACACCCAGTGATCGGTGACGCCATCTACACCCGTGAAGAGTTCCTAAAACAGCCCGTGGACTTCCGTATCGGCGGGATTATCAGTGACGGCCAGTGGTACAGTTTCCCGAAGTGGAAGATGATGAGCAACTGCACCGAAGAGGAACTGTCCGCATGGATCGAAGAGCACATGCTTGACGGAAGTCTCCTCCAGTCCCCAACGGGCGCGAAGTCGTACCGGCTACGCCTGGATGCGATGCTTGACTGGTACAATGACCACGACCTTGAGTTCCCCGGCCAACTCACTAAGTTCATCTACCCGCCCAGGGTGTGGGACGGCATGACGGAGGTTGATGGGTTCCTTAAAGCCCCGCTACGTACCATCGGTATAGTGTCCTTCAACTGCTCCAACAGCACAGCAGAGAGGATCACTGAAGAACTCCGAGGTATCGCCAGAGTCCGTGAGATTGAGCCAGGTAGGTGGAAAGCATTCTGCCTGAACGCCCAGTATGTTCGCAGCATTGTCGCCAGCATCCTAGACGAGGTGGACGACCCTGGTAAGAAGATCCACACGATGACGGCCGCGAAACGCCGGGAGATGCAGGACTTCACTGACGAGTTCAATCGGGGTATGCTTGCTTTCTACGTCTCATACTCTAAAGAGAACACGCTGAAGAGCCTCATGGAGACCATCAGGATTTTCATCCCAAATGAGGAAGATCAGAACTCACAGATCACCGAGTGGGTTATTCTCGCTATCCAAAAGTTCGATGAGTCTGCGTCTGTCCCATTCAGCGGCTACCTAGACGCAGTACTGAAACGGTGGCCCTTTGACCTGCCGCAAGCGCACCTGGGGAAGGAACTGAGCACCTTCCAACGCAACCGTTCACGCGCTATCAAGGCCCTCAAGAAGCGTTTCAAGGGCCGGGAAATGTTCACTAGCAGCGAGTTGGCAGAAGAGATGGACATATCCATGGCCAAGTTCGCTGACCTAGATGAGAAGCACAACGTGTGGCTTCGCACAAAGAGGGCCACGGAACTGAACTGGGAAGGACGCTCTGACGAGAAAGAGGCAGACCATCACTCCAACATCATGATGGGGGGCGTCGGCACAATCCCCTCAGATACCGACCTAGCCCACAAACTATCCGTTGCGGTAGTTTCGTCTGCTATTGACACTGGAAGGTTCGACGACGCCTACACGCTGATCAGCCAGATCGACGTCAGAGACATCGACATGAAACAGGTGGAGTCTCTGTCGCCAGAGTTCGTGAAGGCACTCGGATCAAAACTCGCAATCTAACCTCATTGAGCATCCAGGAGACAGCACATGCCTAGACTAACCCAGCAGGAGAAAGACTTCATACAGGAATCCCTAGACCGCACGACCAGCGTCCCTGAGAACAACCTAGACGAGGACTCAGCCACTACCGGGGGTGCGGGCAGTGAAGTTGCAACCAGTCGGAAGGATGCTGGGGATCGCACTAGCCGAAGGCACCGCAACCTGGAACGCAACATAAGGTTCTGGGCAAACCCCATATTCTGGATGTCCCTCATCATGGTGTCAGCCTCCTTGTTCACTGGTGCTGTCACCTGGTTGGACTACCGGGCCAGAACGTACCTAGGTGACTCTATCGACTGGCTGGTGCAGCAGGGCCTATCGGAGGACTTTATCAAGATCACGAAACAAGCCGGTATGGGGTGGCTCCCAGACTTCATCCGGTTCTACCCGTACAGGTGGACTGCTGTCGGGGCCGTGTGGGTTGTCGCTGTCGCCATCATTCTCATCATCATGTTCATCGACTACCAGCGGCACAAGGAGGACAAGTGATCAGCAGACCTAAAGGCGACCGGGACGAGACCTCCAAGAATAGTGGCGCTAGCAGCAAGAGTAAAGGACACACAACAAAGGAAACAACCATTAGGGAGGCTAGCAAGTCAACCGTGAGGATCCCCAGGTCGCTCGCGTTCATCCGCACCCGAAACGGGGCCACAATCACCTCCCTAGCGGCCGTCATTCTTGCACTCTCCATACTGCTGATCATCAGTATCACGAACAGGGGCCAGATCATTCCTGCTAGCAAGGAAGAGCAAGCCACCAGCACAACCACCACTAGGGGGCTGTCTGGTCGCACTGCCGACGAGGACAAGGCGGACGCTGTTGCAACCGCAGCGACCCTCCTCAACGCCGCCAACAAGCACACTGGCGACCAGACAGCAGATCAGAGAGTCCAGGCCTTAGAACAGTCAGGCGATCACAGTAGCCTCGCGGACCTGACCACCATGGATGCCCTCACCAGGTACACACCTGAGTTTGATGAGGCCCTGAAAACCACCACCAGACAGTCACTCATTAAGGCATCCTCACTGCTAGACGACAACAACGACGGCAAGATCGAGGTCAGAGGTAACAATCCCCACCAGTACGTGTACCTTGACCAGCAGGCAGGGGTAGCCTATGTGCCCCTCCAGGTGTTCTCCGAACACGCCCCAGCGTTCTCCCTAGAGATGGTGTACGTCGATGGGCAGTGGAGGTTCGCCCCATACACCCTCCTGGACGCCATCAGGCTGTCAGCAGCCCTAGGGGGCGCGCAACAGCACTAGTATCCACACAATTACCAGGGGCACCTACAGCGAGTTCACAGGCAACTTGGGGTGCCCCTGTGTGCGTGTCGGTAACATGAACATGCCCCCGCACATACTATAGGCGTTTAGAGGACCCCGCATGAGCATTAGCCTGAGAAGCGTTGAACTGTCCAACATCCGCCACCACAAGCACTTCATGTTCAAGCCCGCTGACACTGGAGTCACCACCATACGTGGGGCCACCGGGGCAGGTAAGTCCAGCATCGTTGACTCTGTAGCCTGGACCCTGTTCGGAACCAAGCCGCGAGGGGTCACAAAAAACAGTGCCATCATGCGAGATCAGGCCACCTGGGGGGAGGATAAGTTCTACGCCCGCATCACCCTCAACGTGGACGACACTGTGATGATGGTGGAGCGACGCATCGTTTCCAAGACTGGTGCCGTCGAGTGCGACGTATGGGAGACACCCCAACACACGTACACTGGTGACGACAGTGCGTTCACTGACGACACACACAAGGCCGGGGCGTCCGTCACCAGTGCTGAATCCTACATCAGGTCCAGACTCAAGATGGATGCGAAAGGGTTCCTCGCCGCCGTCCTCGTCCAGCAGAAGCAGGTAGACTCCCTTGTCACGGCCAGCCCCACGGAGCGGGCACAGGTCATTGAGAAACTGACCGGAATCTCCGCCGTTACCCTCGCCCTGAAGAAAGCCAGAGAGGTCAGCAGCGAGCACAAGAAAACACTCGCCTCAACAAACGTTGACGAGAAGCGGTCCGTTGAACTACACCAGCAGGCAGACGCCCTCAACAAGGAGATCACCGCCCTCACTGACTCCCTCTCCAAACAGGAGAAAAGATGCCAGAACGCCAGAACCAAGCACAAGGAGGCAGAGCAGGAGTATACGCACCTGAGTGACCTGTATGAGCAACAGGAAACCAAGGTACGCAAGGTCAACGAGAACACCGCCCTCATCAAGTCTCTACAAGCCGACCTGGCGGACATCATCAACCAGAAGAAGGCCCTCAAATCCACCATGCGGGCAGCGGTGGGGGCATCAGTTCCACCAGCGGCCAAAGTCCGGCAGGAGATGATCGACACCCAGTCGTCCTTGTCCGCTGCACGGTCCAGGCATGCCGACCTCGCCAACAGTATCGCCACCTGGGAGTCCGAGGTCCAGCAGGTAAGTGACACCATGACCACGACAGGTGTCACCACCATACAGGAATCTGAACAGGCCAAGGCAGAGCACACCGCCAAGGTGGAAGACCTTAAATCCCAGTCTCACCAGCATGTCGCAGACGGGAAGGCCCTGGAGGCTGAGATCGCCAAACTACGTAAAGCCATCACCGCCCTCACCGACGGGGAAGGCACATGCCCCACCTGTCTCCAGAAGGTTGACGCCATCAACACCGTCCTGGCGAAACTCAACCAGGACGTCTCCGACGCGGAACAGAAGATCGAACACTACCGTGACCTGTACCGGCAGACCGCGACAGCCATCAAGGATGAGACCAACCAGGTAGAAGCCCTGAACGAAGCCATTAAGGCTGTCCACGACCAGGAGGCCCTGACTCAACAAATCAGCCAGGCGAGGACACAGATAACCTCCCTGGCTGGACAGGTGAGAGCACTGGAGGCACAGGTAGAGTCCACCCGCAAGGTACTCGCCACAGCCGAGGAGAACGAGACCCAGAAAACCAGGTACGACGAACTGGCAGCCAGGGGCCTACACATCTCAGACCGGATTGAAGCCCTGGAGAAGGAACTCGACGACATCAAAAACACTACCAGCGGAGGCCCTAACGTCACCCTGAAAAAACTCGCCACACTCAGAGGTAAGGTAGACACGCTGGCAACCAAGGCTCACGAGGCCGACATGAGACGACTCGAAACCCAGTCGCAGATCAGCGTCGCTCAGGAACGATCCAGGTCTATCCAGGTGCAAGCCCAGCAGGTTGACGCTGAGATCGCCAAGTACAAGGACATGCTCACTCAGGTGGAGGAGGCAGTCACCACCACCAATGTCGTCGAGAGGTTCCGCGAGACCCGCATCGAGGACTCTGTGCCCGTCATCGAGGAGTACGCATCTGACCTGATCTCCAGGTTCACGTCAGGGAAGTTCGTGCGCCTAGAGATGGATAAGAAGTTCAACGCTACTGTGGTCCTCGCCGACGGCCGCAGACGCCCAGTAGGAATGCTGTCCGGCGGGGAGATGTCAGCAGCAGCCATCGCCCTCAGGGTCGCCATCTCCATGCTACTCAACCAAGGCACCAGCCAGAACCTCATCATCCTCGACGAGGTTCTAGTCTCCCAGGACTACACCCGCGCTGAAGCCATCATCGAGACTATCCGAGAGATCTGCAAAGGCCAGATCGTCCTGATTGCCCACAACGACTCCATTGACGCACACAGCGACAAAGTGGTCGAAATAACCCCGTAACCAAAACCGGGGATGGTGATATTCGCCCATGATTCCAACATTTTAAGGGAGTAGATACATGAGCCTGTCACCACAGTGGCGCAACGTCATGGAGGCACTGTCCGACCCAGCCGTCTCCGAGGTGACAGCAAACGGGCCAGACTCGTTCTTCGTGTCCAGGGGCGGCACCCGCTACCACATGAAAGACGTCACCTTCAAAGATGTCGATGACTACATGCAGCAGATCGGCGAAAACCTCATCCCACTGGTCCGATCAGCACACGACTGGGACCCGAACGGTATTCTTTACGAAGGCTACCTGAGCGCCCGCATCCATGGAAAAAAGGTCGCGGGACGGTGCACCATCGTCCTCCCCCCAGCCTGCCTGACCGCCCAGATCTGCATCACTAACCGTGTCGCCTCCCTCACCACCCTGGAAGACATCGCCAGCACCGGGTCCATGAGTACCGAGATGCTGGACTTCATCAAGGCGGCCGTAGACAGTGACCTCACCATCGCCGTCAGCGGATCTACAGGTGCCGGGAAGACCACCCTCATGGAAGCCTGCACGAAACGGTTCTCCAGCACGTCAAGGATCGGTGTTGCTGAGGACATGCCCGAACTGCACCTTGTTCAACCGAACGTCTCCTACCTTAACTCCGTACCCTGGAAACCCGGAATGAAGGAAGAAGAATCCGTGTCCCTGACCTGGGTTGTCCAGCAGTACCAGCGGCTCAGGGTCGATAAGGTGATCGTTGGTGAGGTTCGCGGCAAGGAGTTCGCCGACTTCCTCATCGCCGCGAACTCCGGTCTGGGCGGATCCATGATCACCCTCCACGCCGAAGACCCCCAGAACTGTCTAAACAAGATGACCGAGTTCGCGCTCGCCGGTGCACCAGGCAGACCCATCAAGTCCATCAACTCATCCATAGCGAACACCATCGACATCATCATCCAGATGGTCAAGACCCAGGACAAACGTAGACGGGTCTCACACATCCAGCAAGTCACCAGAACTGTGTCTGACGGCCCAGACGCCAAGATCGTCAGCGCACCCCTCTACCTGTGGGACAAGGGAACAGACACGTTCAGCAAGGCCGGGAACATGGAGGATTCTCTCAGGCAGAAGATGGCAGCCCACGGCATCGACGTCCAAAGGTTCCTCACCTCAGAGATCGGCGCCGGATACCCCTCCCACGGCACAGTCGGCGGCATCACCCCACACAACAACACCATGCCTGCACCCACACAGGCCCCCGCAATGGGGACACCTGCCACCAGTAGCACACAGCCCTTCCCAAGAGTCAGGCGCAGAACCATATGACACCACCAGTGGTAGCGTACGCAGATGACTACAGGCTTACCGTCGAGAGCCTGAGATTCTACGTACCCGCATTCCACCAAGGGGAAAAAGCCGAACGCATACTCGTCGAATCAGGTGACACACTCCCCCCACAGGAACGCAACCGCCTGGAGGTGCAGGCTCGCCTCAAAACCCTAGCCGTAGCGAAGATAGAGTCCATGTGCAAGCCTCTCATCGTGAGAGAGATCAACAAACTCATCAACGGCTCCCACCTCAGAGGAAACGACGACCTGTTTAACATCCTCTACGAGACCGGCGTCAAAGTCGGCATGATCAAGGGTCTAAGACACTTCGACGTCAACAAGATCCAGGCCGGAGCCACAAACTACCTATTCCAGTGGATCGTCACCTATGCCAGGAAAGAGTTAGCAACCCATGAGGCCACCTTCGGTATCGCCCCATCCAGGTTCCAGAAACTCAAGAAAGTGTCCGCCGTCCGCAAGAAGATCACAGAACAGTTAGGTAGGTACGCCACCAACCAGGAAGTACTCGACTACTTCCACTCCGGGAAGGCCGACATCAAGACAATGGCCGGGAGACTCAACGCCCCCAACAAAGGATACGCCTCCAACAAGGCCATCACCATGGACCTTGTTCAGGAACAGGAGAAGTTCGAGAAGACCATGGCCTATGTGCAACTCCTCGACCCCCTGGAAGACTACCAGCGACAGTTAGACCAGGCCGTCCACCCACCTAAGCCCTTCAACGAGACCATCTTCGGGGCCTTCAACGACACCCACCCCATGACCGACCAGGCTGTCGCCGTCCTCATGAGTGAACTGGGTAACTACACAGACATGACCCCACAGGTGAGGCACGAACTGGACGCCATGACCAAGAAAGAGTACCGGGCCACCCTCAAACGCATCACAGAGATGGCTACCGACCCGCACGGCCCCTTCCAGGCGTTCATCCGCGCTAACGCCGCCACCCTGGACGCCGGACGGGACTACATGGTGGGCGAGGAAAACAACAGCACTACAGACAAGGTGCGTGCACGATACACGGCAGCACTGTTCCCGCACGGACTGGAAACACGCACAGGAGAACACCAATGATCAACATACTCAACCTGGACTACAACACCAAAGCCGTCATCGGGTGGTCAATGCTGGCAGTCGTTGCGGCACTCACCATCCTGTTCCTCGCCTACTTCGTGTGGTTAGTCATGTCGCAACGCAAGGACGACACCCTGGCCCTGCCGGAACTGACCCTGAGTGGCGACGACAAGAAGAAAGAACAACAGACTGAGCCCACGGCCGCCCCCACCGGTCCGGAACCCGCGTTCACGATTAGCTCCCCAGACGACGGCGACCTGCTACTGGAGGAGGCTAGGGCAGCCGCAGCCGAGATCGCCGCAGAAGGCGACAACGGGGCAACAAGGCAGGTCAAGAGCCGTTTCTCACTACGCAAAAACTGATATTTACCTAAAAGTTTCCTGTGTTTTCTGTTTGGATGGAGTGATTTATGACAGACACACTAAACAAGCCTGAGATCATCACCAGGGTCGCATCAGCAACAGGCGACTCAAAGGCCACAGTAGAACGAGTACTCACATCCTTGGAGGAAGTAGTCACAGACTCCCTGTGTGAAGGCCGCGACGTCAAGATCAGTGGATTCCTCGCGTTCTCCACAGTTACCAGACCCGCACGCACCACCAAGAACCCCAAGACAGGTGAGGATGTCAACGTGCCAGCCCGCAAGGCCCTCCGAATCCGGCCACTGTCCAGACTAAAGAGAACTATCCGCGCATCCTGAACACAAAACGAAGGAAGCAACACCCCTATAACACAGCCATTCAGGGTGGGACCAAAGACCAAGAAACCAGGTCAAGGCCCCGCCCTGAAACACACATAAACAACACAGCAAGGTAGAATCACCATCAGAGATTAAACAACACGCAAACACATGGGGGCAGGCCGTGGCAGTCACAAAACCAACACCAGAAAACACTCTCCTCGTCAGAATTGACCTTGGGGTGAGCATGAAGCATAACCTGGAGGCGGCGGCAGAAAAATCACTCCAAGTTGCCCAACAAAAATGGGGCCTGAACCTACCCTCTACAGACATCGACAGGATCCTACACCACAGCAGAGCCCAGTTGCTCCGCCATGTCAGTGACGACGCCCGCACCGAGTGGGACGGCGGCAGAGTCGTCAACGTCATCGTCACCGCACCCAAGGCCGGAGAAGTCCTACTCCCCGACCCCAAGATGTCAACAGACCTCAAAACCACCCTCCTGAAGACGAAGCAAGGATGGGAGATCAACGAAGAAGAGAACGACAACGCCATCCGAGTCACAGAGTTCGCTGAACACTACCGGTCACGCATTCTCACTATGCAGGACACCGCCATCTTCTATGGGGTCGGCTCATACTCCACCTATAGTGACAGCAGAAACTACAGGGTGTCCCAGTGATATTCGCATTATCTGCCTAATGCCCCTGCCACACGTGAGACAAGGACCCCGAGAATGACCTCCAGGCTCACCTACTCGTCACTACCGACCGAGATCAAGAAGATAGCCAACGAGTCCCTAGGCCTGGGTGTCCTCAAGTCACTGTTCAGTTACGCGAAAACCTACCATCTCATCATCAAGATCAGTGACGGAATTTTCATCGGCTTCGCCCTCTACCACTTCCAGACCAAAACCATGAGGGACGGCAGCACCTACACGACCGGCATCATCGACTGCGTGTGCGTCGCCACCCCCTACAGGCAGGAAGGGTTTGGCACACTCCTCACATTCAGTACCCTAAGGAAGATGAACGCCTATGGGGTGGATCGCATCGAGATTCTACTGAAGAAACCTACCCCAGGAGACAAGGATAACGAACCCGGTGTACCACTCGTTGGCAGCGAGGACCTACTTGTCGCCCTCGGGTTCCGCAAAGTAAAAACCTACCGGAACAACTACACACAAATCTCCCGGCAATACGGTTACGATTGCATCATGTGCAACAACCGCCCCGACACGTGCCTGGGGATCCTGTACGCAATAGATTCCAACTAGAACCAGGCCAGGAATACAGTAGGATAGTCCCAGCAAAAACGCATGATACTGGGGAACAAAAACTAGCGGCAGCGATATTTTTCCCCTGAGTTCTCAAAGACCCACAAGGGGAAACGGCCGTAATGAATCTAGCATTTCTGACAGGAAACGCACCCACGCCAGGGGCACACTACCTTACAGGTGACGTCCAAGTGACCACCCGTAAAAGGGGCGCCCTGAAAGCCGTCACCCTTACCGCCGTCACCGTCATCATGCTCATTGGCCTCATCACACAGGCCGTCACAGGCGGAGCAAGCAACCCGCTCCCCAACAACCAACGCACCTCGGCCGGAACCACTGCGCTAGCCGATGACGAATCCGACGCCAAGAAAGAAATCAAGGGCCTATCCGACAGTTACATCCAGAAGGACGAGGACGGAAAACCCAGCCTGTTCAACACCATCAACAAGGCTGACGGGGAAGACTCGCCAAACGACTTCGGCTACATTATGCGCCGACTATTCTCCACCGGGTACATCAACCATGCTGGGGACGCAACCAACGACGGTCGGCAGGACAACTGCTACGTATCCCAGTCCGGCACCCCCTACTACCACAACTGTGACGTACCCAACTTTATGACCGAGGCGTTGCAGTCATTCATGGACCCGTTCATCACCACTGGGCCACAGAACGCCGAGATCCGTAAAGCCAAAGGCGGGCTACTGTGGGTGTTTGACGGGATCCCTGACTCAGAGACCCTACCTGACGCCGGACCGGCTGTTGACGAGAACGCCCGGTCCGCTAAATACACGGGCCTCGAAATCTTCGGATACAACCTCAACTACACAACCTACTTGGGTGAGTGGGACAACATCAAAGTGATGACCGCCGCCAGATCCCTGTCCAACTTCGGATTCATGGACAGTCTTAAACTCGGCGCCACAGCCGTCATCAAAGGTGTCGCCAACGGTGTAGGCAATGCAGCATCCGGGTTTGTCAACAGGATCAGCACTGGTAACATCTTGGGTGCTGTCGGCGGGCTCTGGTCCGACTTTGTGGGAGGATCCTCGGCCGCGGTCGTCAAAGTCGTCATGGACACGTCTGATCAGAATGTCTTCAACAATTGGGCATGGTACCGGGTTGGCTACGGGTCTACACTTTATAATGCCCGCGAACTCACCGCCGAAGAGACAGCCGCGCAAGCAAAACGCGCCCTGTATAACATGATCCTCGGATCCCAACCGGACGCGGCCACGGCACCCCAGGAACTCAAAGACCTTAAGAAACCGGCCGCACCCGCCGATGAGACCTCCAAGTGCGTTATCCGCGTCAACGGAAAAAACACAGAGCAGAAGAACGCCTCCGACAACGGTATCACAGAAGGCGACTGCAAACTTCAGGCGAACACGGCTGCCCCAGACGGCAAAGCCCACAAGGTTAACACCCCCAATGACCTGAAGAAAGACGGCGACTACGCCTGGAAGAAAGACGGCACCAGCAAGCGCCAGACCCTCAAGGAATGGGTCGCCGCCAACCAGGCCACCTTCAACACCGCCAAGAAGTACGGTATGTCCATCAACACTGACGGGGATGAGTCCAAGCGTGACGAAGTAGCCCAGAAAATCCTCTCCGAGTGGGACAGTGAGTACTCCAAGGCTCTCCAAAACTCCACCGCCAAAGAGGCAGAAGCCAAAAACAGTGAATGGGTGAACCAGTTACTTGGTACCGCAGCATTCGCCGCGCACATCCTATCCAACCCATCCCAAAGTTACAATGCTCCGTGGTCCCGGTTCGCCTGCACCAACGCGGACGGCAGTGACATGCACGAAGACAACGGCACCCTCGTCATGCTCATGGACTCTGACGGCAACATGAACCCCAAATGCTCCGGGGTGCGTCCACCTATCCAGGACGGTCTCTTTGGTAACGGCTACACGGGCGACGCCAAGAACCAGGTTGGTACAGACACGCGCCGCGCCCGCCTCAACACCAACGTGCTCGCAAACCTGATCCCCATCGACTCAGCATTCGACAGCGTGGCAGCGTTCTGGCTAGGTGTCGCCACCACCTCCACCATGGTATCCAACGAGGTCATGTCCTGGGCGTTCAGCCCACTCCTGTCCCAACTCGGGATCACAGACATCGTGGTCAACACCATCAAGTTCATGCGAGACAGCATCTTCTTCCCACTCGCAGCGATCATGGTGGCGTTCGGCGCATTCATGGCCCTGTGGAACCTCGCCAGGAAAGGCAACGCGAAAGAAACCCTCATCACACTGTGTCTCATCATCGCCACCTTCGCAACCGGTGTGGCCCTCCTGCAATCACCAGGCCGCACCGTCAAAGCCGTAGACACCATCCCCTCCATGGTTGAGCAAACCATCGTCGGGTATATATTCTCCGCCAACAATGAGCCAGTAGACCAGTTGTGCACAGCATCAGGAACCGTGTCAACCAAGGCAGGTACCGGCCTAGAGGATGAACAACTACCATTCACCCCATCCGAAGGCACCAGGTCTCTCATGTGCGAGAACTGGCGAACCTTCGCGTTCAACCCGTGGGTGTACGGCCAGTGGGGGACAGGCTACCACAACCTGTACGCCAACGGCAGCGGCAAAGACGGGGCGTGGGACAACAAGAACAGCAGTATCGTCGGCGACGCCGCAGTCCCCCTAGGTAACAACATCAGCGAAAAGAACTGGGGGCTCTACCAGTTGCGTGCCACCACATCCGGCACCGCCTACTACACGGACCAGTCCAACCCGACAGGCCGCATCAGCCGGGACTTCTACAGGATCGTTGACGCCCAGGCAGGCCCCAGTAACGCAGCCAACTCCTACCCGCGGTACTTCAACACGTGGAGTGGAACCAGCCTGGCCCCACGTGCTGGAACAGCCATGCTTGGCGGCATCATTGGTGTGCTCGGAGCATACACCGTCATCGTCTACTCTGTGACGAAAGTGCAGGTCACGTTCATCGTCACCATGCTGCTGCTCATCATGCCGCTCATGCTACTCATGGGGATTCTCCCATACTTCGGGACTGGAAAACTACGCCGCTACTTCGGCACCATCGGTGGACTCATGGTGCAGCGCGTCTTCATCGCCTTGTTCCTCGCCGTCATGTTCCGCATCCTCGCCGGGGTGGGCACAGCATCCTCCAGTTACCCCAACCTGGCCTTATTCACGGCCGCGATCTGCGTGTTCTTCCTCATGATCCGTAAGGAAGTTGAGGAGATGATCTTCCGTAGTGTCGCCAGTAAGTTCGGAGGCTCCATGGCTGACGCCTTCCGCCGCGACCCAAGTGGGTTCATCAGAGGGCAGATCGGGCGTGGCGGCAAAGGCGGGTTCATCTCTAACAAGGCCGAGATAGCGAAGTCCACAGTCGTTGGCGCTACCGCCGGTGCTACCGCCGCGAAACTCACTGGCGGTAGCGGTCTGCGCGCAGCCCTTGACAGTGTGCGAACTAACACCACTAACCTTCGCAACCAGCAGAGGAGACGCGGCTACAGGACACTGGACACGCTATCAAGGGGCGCCCAGGCCGGTGCCCAGGCTGGTAGGCGGCAGTTGGCTGACGACCAGTACGCGACCGACATCAAACGTGAAGCATACCGTGACACAAAGGTATGGAAGGACTATGAGTCTGCCGCACGTGCCTATGACGCCCTACCCACCAAGGAGGAGCGGAACATGCGGACTGGGGAGATGGAGACGTTCAAGTACGACCCAGCAACCGGGAAACGCATGGAGAAACCGGAGGCCCCAACATTCGAGTCTGCATCCAAGGACCTTAACATCACGATCCCTGGACGCAAGTTGAAGAAACTCGCCGATCGGAGACGCAAGGCCGACGACCTGGAGATGGGCGGCAAGCCGGGCCGGAGGGTAGCCCCAGTCAAAAACCGTGCGAAAGACACGGAAGCACTGGTACATCGCACAGAGAAGAGAGTCGAAGACGCCTCTGACCCGAGCAAGGTTGCAGAACGTCGGCGTAAGGATGCTCGGAAGGATAAGCGTCGTGAACGTATCGACGGGACGAGAGGTGTACGTAAGATCACCAGGGAGTTCGACAAGAAGTACCAGTCAAACAAGAACCAGGAGTACAGGGTGCGCATGAGGACCAGCCTGCATGAACTCATGGACGCAGCCGCAGCATACGACCCAGAGAAGGACCAGGACAACACGGGCCTACCGGACTATATGGACCCAGTTGAGGGCGACATCTATGGGCCGGAACTGCCCTCCTACCATGAAAAGGATGAGGAGGAAAAGGAATGAGTCATTGCGTCCCGCGCCTACTGGAGTGCAGGACGCAATGACTCAACCATGCAACTAGGGACAGAAAAAGGAATCTAGAGGAAAACTGTCCGAGGCACTGTGGTTCCCCACTCCACCCCTATTCTGGCGCTACTTGCAGGGATATTTCAACGTTAGTCACTTTACGTCGATCATGAGGATGTTTCTACATGATTCTCAGGCACATGCAGCCGCAAGGGGCATCCTACATGACCCCGAACGGTGCGGGTAGGGCACATGACGGTGCCGGGCACAGGCGCACCATTGTCGCCACCGTCATGGTAATGCTGTCTGTCCTCATGCTCACTTTCGCTGGCCTGTCCACTGCTGTCAACGTGCGTGAGAAGCAACAGGTGCAGGCTGGGGACTGGACTCAGTGGCTCATGTGTGAGGTGCTACCAGAGTCAGCGAAGGAACTCTACCAGTTCAGCCAGTCGAAGGACCTCCAGTTCCATCTTCGCTCAAAGTCAGCAATCACTGGTGGAATTGATGACGTGGACGGTGGCCTGAACTGGATGCTGTCTGGCAGTAGCGGCACAGACTTCAAGAAGGTCAATGAGGAGATCCTGGGGTTCAGTCTTGACCCGGAAAGTGACGGTCAGTCTCAACCGAACCAGCAGTCAGGTAGCCAGCAAGACCAGAAACAGGCCGGAGATCAGAAGAACGGGGACGGGAAGACTCCCACTGGTGGTAAATACGTCAACCCATACGACCGGTTTGGTGTCGCTGGGATGAAGTTCAGTGCCTACCAGGGTGAGTGGAAGTACTTCGTTATCGATGCCTGCAAAAAGGACGGGGAACCAAATGACCCGAAAGCCGGGCTGTTCTATGACAGTCGCCTGGAACCGCGTAGCGGCTGGGAAGACATTGGGAACTCCAAGGATGTGCGCACCCAGCAGTTCCAGGCTAACCCATCCGCACCTATTCTCGCCACGGCCCTGAACAGTGTCGCCAACGGGCTATTCAACATCACGAAACTTATCGTCAGTGTCACTATCGCGTTTGTTGGGTTCTCATTCTCTGACATCGTGCACACCATGGGGCTCGATAACGTTATCGGCGGCCAGTCGGGCATGTTCACGAACCTGTTCAATGGTGTGTTCATGCCACTGGTTGTCTTCGCGTTCCTCACGACCGGGGCCTATCTCATCTACAATGGGGTCTTCAAGGGGCGTTACCGTGAGTCATTCAACTCGGTAGCAAGATCGTTCCTGATCTTCGCTATCGCCATTGTTGTCGGCATGCACCCAGCACAGGCAATGACACTACCGAACAAAGCCATCGTATGGTTCCAGTCCGTGGTCGTCCTGAGCCTCAACAGTCAGATCGCGGGCGGGGACGACATGTGTGCGACCGACATCGGTCAAGTCAACTCCAGAATCATCGAGTCTCAGGGGAAGAGTGAGCAAGGGGTCCTGGATGAGGCCGCCCAGAACATCCGGTCAGTGGTCAGTTGCCGAATGTGGCAGGTCCTCCTCCTTAAGCCGTGGGCGGAAGGACAATTTGGCACTGACATCAATAACTTGTGGGCCAACGGCAACAAGCCAGGGTGGGCTTCAGAGAACGCACAGGAACTCGGCAACAGTAACAACGACATGGTTGGTAGCGCGGAAGTCCCCTTGGGTGAAGGTAAAAGCATCCACAACTGGGGCATTTATCAGATCTCCACGCAGACCAACGCACACTGGGTCACATCCGGTAACGGAACCAGGGTGAAACCAATCAACGGTGTTGCTGGGGACTGGTACCGGATTGTTGACGCTCTTGCTAACTATGATGAGGAGGACGCCAAGGAGAAGCCATCTGACAACGCCGAAGAGATCACGTACAAGGTCCCCAAGGAGTCCAATAAGGTCAGCCCTTACTGGGACACGTGGGTGGGAAATAGCGTCGCCAGCAGGTACACGTCCGCCTTGTCCTCCATCCTGGTAGCCGCCATAGTGTGCGCATCTATGGCCATGTTAGCAGGGTGGGCGTCCGTGTACACGATAGGTCTGGCTATACTCCTCGGTTTCGCGCCCCTGTTCATGCTTCTAGCCTGCTGGGCAGGTAAAGGCTGGGAGATTTTCAAAGGCTGGGCAGAACTCACAGTCAAGACCGGGCTCAGTCGCATCGTGGTTGGGATACTGCTCGTCTTCAACATTCTCATTGTCAACAACATCCTAAACATGGCGAACACCCTGTCCTGGGGGAAGATGATCACTCTTCTGATGATCCTCACCGTCATCATGTTCAAGGGACGTGAGAAGATCACTGAGATGTTCGCTGCCGTCCAGTTCGGTGGCGTGAACATGGCCTCCACAGCCAGCAGAGTCACCGACCGAACCAAGAACATTGTTATGGCGCCAGTTAAGACATCCGGTCGTTTCGCAACCAGCGCCGTGGGGGGCGGTGTTGGGGCTAGGCGCGAAGGCGGGTCGTTCATGCGTGGCATGGGTGCTGGCGCGGTCCAGGAGTTTAAGAACATGACCTACCGGTCCGGGATGCTCAGGGACGCGCGAACAACCTATGACACGCACGCCGCTGCCGCCGGGAAGAAAGGCGTCCTCGTGTCTGAGATGAACTGTGCCGTATGTGGTAAGCCACTCGACTATGAGCAGAATCAGTACGGCACCCAACAGTTCATTGGCGGCCGCGACCGGAACGGTAACCTCGTGTGCCGCGAGTGCCTTGAAGACGGCATGGGTGATGATGTTCAGGAGGTCACGTTCAACCGTCCGACCGCGGCACAGAGGCGCGACGCCAGCAAGAGCAAGGACGCACAACGCAAGAAGATCCGAGAGAGTTACAACAAGCGGTTCACTGACGACACAGCCGGTCGAACTGTAGCCGAGGGCTGGGCCAGCGGGATCCACGACATGCGTGACGAGGACCTGAGCACCATTGCGGGCAGGGAGGATCGCGCAGAGAACGAGGCTAAGTTGCGTGCCGCCATGAGTATGGTCCACCAGGATGTTCACGCTCACAAGTCCGCCAAAGATTACAGTCGAGACAAAAAGAAAGACCCCAGGACGATAACTACCACAAAACTCCCCAAGGAGATTGACGGGATCGTAGACAAGGGCGCCCTCCAGGAAGCGTGGATGAAACAGGACTACAACTATGTGATCATGACCTATGTGTCAGCCTGGATTGTCTGGTACCAGCAGAACACAGGCGTCAAGTACAGTGCCGACATCAACTCCACCTACTATGCTGTCAAGAACAAGAACCTGGAGGCATTCGACAAGGCCGAGTACCATCGCATCATGGATGAGGGTAAACCAAGACGGGCCGACGCTAAGGCAAAGAACCAGGCCCCAAGTGGCGGCGGCAGTGAGGATAAGGAATGACGCCAGCGGACGTGTGGGTTATTGAGCAGGTCGCCTACCTGGACTACTTCATGGAGGCGCACAGGATGATGACTGAGGCGGGCCATGAGGCGGCGATCCTCTACCCTGAGGAGATCATGGGTCTCGTAGACTTTGACGCCATAGAACGGTTCTGGAAGGTCGGTGACTACAATGAGGTCAGGTACCGTTACATCATGGGCTGGATCCAGTACATTCAGGATGTGACTGGGGTACGCACGGAAATGACCTGGAAAGAAATACAGGATGCGGCCGCAGAAAAATAGTTTGACCGATATTGCCGCATGATACCAAGGTTTTCCGTGTAAAGGGCAGGTTATGGGCCTCTTCTCAGATATGCTGAACCGATTCCGCAACGCTGGTGGTAGCGAAACAACCAGCACCCAGATAAAGCAGGATGTCAGTTGCTCACAGGATGAGGTGGACTATGAGGATGAGCCCACTATTAGCACCGCCCACAGCGTCTTCTCCATTGATGACAACGACCAAGACAATGCGATCAACACGCTCAATAGCCGCTACCGCGAGACCAACAGCGGTCCAGTGCTGAAAGCCAGGGAAGGAAAGATTCAGGACGTCCTTGAGGTGATGCGCATCCCGGAGACGTTCGACCTGGAGCCGTTCGTTCTGCTGCCTGAGGACTTGGACGAAGTTGACTTCAGCGTCATGGTCCCTAAGGGGTACGGGTATGATCAGTCTGAGGTTGACTCACTGTTCGCCCGAGTCAAGGACACAATCTCCGAGTACCTAAGACTGCTGAAACTACGCAACGAGCATATCGCGCAACTCGCCTCCACCGTGGACAGGCTGCAAGTCGATGCCTACAATGCCCGGTACGACGCAGAAATAGCCAACGGGATCAACATAATGCCCACCCAGTCCATGGCAGATCTGGAGAACGAGGTCATGGAACTACGCCTTCTCGTGAAGAAACTCAGCGAGGAGAATGAGCGCCTACAATCCGGCCGGTCCGCTGAGGGCTATGAGCAGATTGTGGACGAGCGACTAAGCGATCAGGTGTCTGTCCTGTCGCGCGAGAACGAGGATCTGAGGGATGAGAACACTGCCCTCAGAGAGAAACTGTCCACACTACAGGATGAGGCCATGAACACGGCGCACTCACCTGAAGGTGTCACCACCCTACTGCACGCGGGACTGCCTGACCTGGGTGAGCCGGAAGACATGGAGATGCTTGAGTCCAACGCCACCTTCGCTCAACCAGAGGAGAGCCTGGCTGATTTCCTGGACGAACAGAGTTACTACACGGCCAGCACCGAGGATGACGGGGAGGGTGACAGCCTCCTGGACTCCTTCTACCGGGACTAACAGCACCATCATAACCCTCAGTTCGTCTTGGCTGACCCGCCATTCACTACTGACTCCCCACGCCCTAGCATCTACACCTGTTGACCCAGTTACCTTGGAAAGCCGCGCATGTTCTCTGACACTCTGACTGTCCTGTCATTCGAGTTCCCCACCTTGCTGGTTGCCCTGCTAGCAGCCAGGTACCTCCGCGTTGGCATGCTCAACTACGCTGGCATCGTCATCATCCTGGCGACAGTCAAGGCAGGCATGGCTTACGCCTCTGGCAACCAGGACACAGCCATGTGGGTCGGGGTAGTCGCACTGGTTTCACTAGTCCTGTCCGTCATCCTCGCCGGAGCCATGGGATCAAGGATGAGTGTTGACAACCACAAGTCTCTCCTGGGTGCTATGTCACTGTTTCCGTGGTATCTGGGCCTACCTTACGGGGTCGTCTACATCATGTTGTCTATGGGGGTTCTTGCTGCCGTTACCACCATAGCCGCGAGACGGGCGTTCGCCTCCGTTGGACATAGGGTGATGAAACCAGAACGTGCCCGCAAGGAAATGACCGAGGGTGACTACAATAAGGTAATGACAAAAGCCAGGGTCATTTTTGCTATGCCAATAGCAGTGAGCGCTTTCGTTACAATTGGAGCACTTTCTATGTAACCAATCGTGCCAGCCATTAAATAAAACCCCGTGCCAGCAGGTGCGGGGTTTTCGATATTCAGACAGATTTCAAGCAATTCATAGGATACTGACAGCAGGGCCACGCAATGAGCACTAACAAGGACACCGCATTCACCTCCAGTAGTGAGTCAACAGACGACATGCTGGAGGCAATCAGTGTGACCGGCGACAGCACAGACGACGACAGCATCATCGCCAATGAGAAGAAAAACGAGCGTCGCCGCCTCATCTACGTGTCCATCGGTGGAGCGGTAGCCATCGCCCTCATCATCGGCGGAATATTCCTCGTTCCCACTGTCAAAGGCGGGAAGGTTCCACCCGCCAGCACCGTCACAGCCACCACCAGCACCAAGGCTAAGGCAAGTAGCGCTATCCCGTCTGGAGCCCCAGGAGCAGATCAGAACTTCGCAAAAACCAACCAGATCCCCTTCGAGCACGAAAACTGGCAGGCAGACGACTACAAGACCCAGACCAGCAACGAAGGGAACACCCAGAAGTTCCTTGAAACCATCCGCACCAGCATCGAGGCAGGAAAACTCGACAACGGAACCCTAGCCCTCGCATCCAGCACACTCCCCTCAGAGGCAGCCGGTTACACATCCGATCAGGACAAAGTAACACTAGAAGACGGCTCCCTCAACCCCATGTACGCCTACTGGACGAAGGAACTGTTCGAGACAGAGGTCGGCACCACCCTGGAACGCCTACTCAACCCCACATTCGGAGGCTGGGAAAACTACCAGTACCCCGAGTACCAGGCAAACACCCAGTTCGACACCTCCATCATCAGCGACATGTTCACCCCCAACTGGCTAGAAGCCAACACGGGGAAACCCTACAACGAGTACGTGCCAGTCATGGCCGACTGGGGCTCAGACAACTACGGGGGCAGATACAACCTCACCGACGTCGCACGCTGGTACGGTCAAATCCAAACCAGCAGCATCGACTTAAACTACAACGAGGAAACCCAGCAGTACACGGCCGTCTATACCGCCAACGTCAAGTACACGGCGTGGACCAAGGACCAGAAAACAGTTGAGAGGACCGGGACGCTCACCCTCAACCTCGTACCAGCAGCGTCCCAACAAAACAGTAACGGATCAAGTCACAGGGTCCTGATCGAATCAGCAACCCTGAAGGTGGACAACTGAGATGAGAAAAAGTAGACTTTTCAGCAGAACAGGCCTCATCAGCCTACTTGCTGCCGCCCTCACCGCGCTAGGCGTCTCGTCTCCAGCGCTCGCGTTAGACAACTCCGGCGGCATCGGTGGCGGCGCGGGCGGAGGCACCGTCTCCTATGCGTACTGGGCTGCCGCCACCGGCTCTAACGCCTTCCAGGTGTTCCAGAGCAAAGCCGCCCAGGGACGCGACTTCGAAAGTAAGTTGCGTGCATCCGGCGCAGACATCAACATCTGCAAACGCTCAAACGTTATCTGGTGGGTTCACACCAACAACCAGGGCGGATTCTGGGTGAACAACTGGAACGGATACACGCACGGCCCACACAACAGCGTCTCCTACACCATCAACTCCCCATGGACATTCTCAGGCAGACCGCCGACAGGGGCCGAGTACAACCAGTTCCGCGCATGGGACCGTAACAAGAACGGCAACAAGGTTGACAGCCGACCAGGGTACACAGTCATCTGCGGTGGCGCGTTCCTCCAACCCGACCAGCACCGCAGCCACGTCGAGTGGGACCACAAGTCCCAAGGCGAGAAGGCCAGCGTGTCCGGCACCTATGCCTATGTCACCAGTGTCACCCCAGTCAAGGTAGAGGGGCAGTACCCAGGCGGAGGCGACTACGAGTCCCAGTCCGCTAGCGTGAAAACCAACTTCGGTAAGTGGTACGACACCCTGGGTAAGGACGTCGGGAAGATGACCGTAGCCCAGGCACAGGCGAAAGCCAACGAACTTACGCGCCAGGACCAGGGGAACGCACAGTCCGCCGTCACCCTGAGTGCGAAGAACCAGGCCGCGTTCGCCAAGGGCGGCATCCTCAACGTATCTGAGCACAAGGTGACCGCGAAGATCGACTTCCAACGGACCCGCACCGACACGATGAAGCGGACCTGCTCAGAGAAACGCACCTGGAACTCATACTGGGGCACCTGGAACCCATGGCAGCCCAACGGCTGTACCAAGTGGGAGAAGGCTGGCACCTCATGGACTCCAACAGCAGTCGCTAAGGCCACACAGACCCCACAAAACGTGGGCTTCTACCAGATGCTCAGCGTGCACTGCAACAAGGAGGCATTCGACGCCCTCATCAGCGGTACCACGGCCCAGGTCGTCAGCCAGGGAGACCCCGAGCACGGCATCTCCGCTGTCGCACAGACACAGAGGTACGACAAGCAGCCCACGCACCCTGACTTCGGTGACAAGTCCAACCCGAACGCTGCGGCGGCCGCAACCGGCACCTATGGGTTCTACGACAAGGAGTGCCCATACGACTGCACCCCATCAGCAGACCCATCACAGGGCGCAAGCAAGGCCAACGATGCCATCAACAACCACGGCACCTCAGGAGCAACCTCCATCGGCCTGAACGGGGCATCAGCAGACAACGGGAAGACCGAAACCAACTCCTTCGAGTTCTTCCGCGACAACAACCCACGCGGAATCCGACTGGACACATGGTACCCGAAGAGCAATGACACCGTGAGATACAACGGACACGCAGCCCTCACAACCACAGTATCACGCTGGGTGGAAGGCACCCCGGACATCACTGGGGCTAACGGCGGCAAGTTCACACTCACCGCCAAAGGCAACAGCAACCAGAAGGTCAACGTGTTCAACGGCAAGGGCGCACAGGCCGTCACCCAACGCAACTGGTCCAAGGGCACCTTCAGCAACAGCACAGGAAGCGTCATCGACGGGTTCTACAACCAGTTCGACGCTAACGCATCCTGGGCGTCCGAAGAAGGTAAACCACAGGTCCTTAACTTCAAGTGGGAGTACGCCCCAGACGTCGTAACCCGGTTCCCCGTCACCCTCGGGTTCAACCGGGCAGGAGGAACCAGCACACCTCACACAACCGACATGGTAGACAAGGTCACCCCCATCGAGGGTAAGTGCTACGCTTCCTTCGGAACCGACCAGGCCAGGGACACTCGCACACTGTTCCGTGACAACACCGGTACCGGCACAAAGAACACGATTGACGGCACAATCATCGACGGGACAGAGAACCCGAGTTGGGTCGCCACGAACATAGTCATCAACTTCGTGAGGTCCACAACCGAGTGAGGCATCATGTTTGTTCTGACAAGGTGATATAGTATTCTTGAGGGAGCAAAACCGGCAGTGGGGCTGGAGACATTACCAGAAATGGTGGTCTCCAGCCCCTAACTTCACGCCCAGCCCTAAACCCTTCAATCCTCCACCTTGAGAGACAACCACCGTAAGCATGCTATGGGAAACAAACTAACCTCCATCGTCAAGAACTCCAACATCAGCATCATCAAGACCATTGGTGCCGCACTAGCGGCAGTCACCGTCGCCATGATCTCCTCACATCTCGCCGGATACGTGAACAGTCTCGTCCTCGTCGGGGCCGCCTCCGTCATCACCGCTCTTGCCTCCGAGGCGTACCGGATGATCTTGTCAGCAACCACCAGGACTGTGGCCGCAACAGCCCGCAAAACAGCACAAGTCATTAAGGACCAACCACAGGACCTTGAGGACACTCAGGAGATCCCCACCGTCAGCGACAGCCAGGGGAACACAGGCGCAACCCCCAATGAGACCACTGTCCTGGACGTGACCGGGCCAGAAGAGGCAACCAATCTCACTCCACAAACAAGTCAAGACATCGCGAAAGAGTCGCCTGCTAGCGAGAAAACGGCAGCAGCCCTCGTATCCAAGATGTCAACATGGGTCACAAGAGCGAACCCCAGAACCGTGAAGACATGCTTCCGGTGGGCCATCATGTTCCTCTCTATGACACTCATCGCCGTCGGAGCCAGTTACCTTATGGGCGGCAAGGACACTGAACGTATCGTCTACCGTGATGTTGTGAGAGACGCCCCTGCATCTGCCGCACCCAGCACCCTGTCCAGCACCACAGAGAACACCCAAGGTGCCACCAGCAGTGGCACCCCTAGTGTGGGCGGTAGTCAAGACAACGCCACGCCGCCCAGCCAGGCCGAGCAGACCGCCCCTACCACAGAGCCAGACAGTGGCAGCAAGTCCATCACCCAACAAGGCACCCAAGATAAAGAAAACCCCCACCCAGGAGACAGTAGCAGCAACTCAGGGGCCAGCAGGCAGAAGCAAGCCCCCAACACCTACACCCAGCAGAACCAGGAACAAGCCAACCCGGACAGTCAGGCGAACAGAGACGGCACCAGCCATCAAGACAACCACAAGAAACAGGAAGATGACAACCAAGAAAGCCAGGCCAACCAGGATGCAGGCAGCGGTGATCAGAATCCAGCCAACCAGGCAGGCCAAGGTACCGAAGAAGTAAACAACAACACAGGCGACTGAGAAAATGTTACACTGAGGGTTAGAACACTTACCTGAAACCCCTAGGGAGACCACGTGAGGACCAGCAGGCAGACACGCAAGTACTCAGAGTACAGAGACGACCCAGACGTCCGGGTACCTGTAGTCCGCTGGCTCATGGACAAATGGCTTGTGTATGCGGCCTTCACCATGGCGGCAATCGTCATGGTTGCTGTCACCACCAGCCAAGGCAACGCATCCTACCGGGCCATCACGGCCGCCCCCAAAAAAAACAGCCCCTACCAGGACATCCAGGCCGTTGACTCCCCAGGGATGCGCTGGGCGAAAACACTCGTTGCAGAAAACCCCGACAACATCAAGGACTGGACACCCGGAACATCCAGCACCCCCAAGCACCCACTACCCAATGACACCTGCAAACAGGAGCAGGTACCCAGCACTGTCCTAGCCGCCTATGACGCTACCGGCAAAGACGTCACTGTCACCGTCCAGGTCTACGGGGCCGGGCAGGCAGCCAAACGGTTCACCACCTACAAGGATGGTGCATGGGCCAACTGCCTACAGAACGTGGAGCAGGTAGCAAACGCCAAGGATAACGGCGTCAACGCATACAAGTTCGATGGCGGGTTCCTCATTACAGCAGGTGACGCCACCCTAGGAGCAGCAGTCAAGGACACAGGGCTACGGGACCGGCTACTCGCCCACTATGTTGCGCGTGTCCCTGCCACCCTTAACGACTTCCAGTGCGCAGCCCTTATCTCCACAGACCAGGACGCCACCCGCTCGTTCTACTACACCCCAAGCGCCTACAGTGGATACAAGCGAACCCAGGTGGTCCACACCAAGGTCACCATCAAAGGCAATGCCACCCCTATCGCGCAGCAGTTGAAGGACATCGCTGACACTGACGCTGAGCAGCCGGAAGGTCCACTACCACAGGGATTCCCTGAACTTCCCAAGGAGATGCAGAAGCCCACACACCCAGATATCGTGAACGATGTGGACGACTTCATTACACACGCAACCTACCCCATCAAGGACACCTCTGGCCCGGGCTGCGGATGGGCATGGTCGTCCCAGAAGTCCCCCACCTATGATGAGCAGAATCTCGCTAAGACCCAGAACGAGGCTGTCACTAAGGCTCAGAATGAGGCGGATCAGCGGGCTACAGACTATATGAAGAACCGGCACTACTACTCCGGGTCCATGGTCACCTACCTGGCACAGGCGGACTCCTGGAACCGGTACGTCTCCCAAGTGGATGCTGTACATGAGAAGTGGACTTGGCTCACCACCCAAAGAGGCCTCATCGAGTCATCCTGGCGAGGATATGTCGATGAGCACAACTCGTGGTTCACTTTCGACGACCGCAAACAGGCCGCCAAAACCACCTATGACCGTGAGGTCCTAACCTGCAACACTGCCAACGAGGAACTGAAGAAGTGGCAGACCCAGTACGGCGACGCCTGGAAACGGAAGCAAGAGGAGGCCACCCAGAGAGGACTACCAGCACCATCCGCGTCACCCACCCCATCGGCCAGCCTCAACCCCACACCAGGTACCGTCATGCCAGCCCCCACACCCGCCCCGGCAGCGACCCCCACACCCACGCCTGGAGGATCCAGTGGCGACATCCCGGCACCCCCACCAGGATGCACCACGCCACCAGTGAAACCAGAGATCCTGGATCAGCAGAAGCCAGCCGAGCCGCAGCCCCCAACGATCCCTGATGGCGTGACTATCCCTGCCTCCTGGCCCCAGCCCAATAAGTAACGAAACGTATACAACTATGGTGTCTATCACATGGGGATGGTATACTATGTGCAGACTTAAGGCCCAGGCACTTTCCCGACCTGGGTGAGGTCATGCTCAAGCCATACATTGAGCAAAACACCAGAACAGTAACACACCAAGGAGAAACGTATGGCTTTCGGTCGCAATAGGATTGACTTCACAGGTCGGGTCACCAAGGACCCGGAACTAAGGACCACCCCAAGTGGCAAGCAGGTCTGGAACTTCACTCTGGCTGACACGGTTCAGCGTAAGGATCAGGCAACTGGCAAGTATGTCGATGACTACACCATCTTTATGCCCTGCCAGGTGTGGAACCGACCCGCAGAGAATGCTGCCGCATCATGCCGCAAAGGCGAATACATCACTGTTATTGGTTCGCTTAAGAAGTCTCCTGACTACCAGGATAAGCAAACTGGTGAGATGAAGGAGGGGCGACTCTATATCTCTGTGGACGAGTTCTGCCTGAACCTCCAGTTTGACCCAGCGCACTCGGAGCGTCAGCCTGGTCAGGGCAGTAGTGGCTACCAGCAGAAGAGCGGCGGTGGGAATGGTTACCAGGGCGCCCCGCAGCAGCAGTTCCAGCAGCCCCAGCCCCCAGCGAGTGGTTTCGGGTTCGGTGGAAACTATGATGAAACCCCACCGTTCTGATCCCACGATCTGAGCGTGCAAGAATGCAGTAGGTGGTCCAGGGAGTTCGTTCTCACCTGGGCCACCTACTACTCTGTCCGACCAAACCCTGGAGACCACAGATGTTCCCACGTGATTGGTATTCGACAATAGTGCAATACACATGAGGCGATATGATTGATACACTAATGGACGACAATACGCCCACAGGGTTTAACGAGTTAGGGGACAGGAGTCGGCGTGGAAATTGACGTGGACAAGGTGCTGCCGAAGTGGCTTGCAAACAGGGTTGCCCCCACCCCAAAACTTGATGCGAATGACGATGACCAGGTGCCACCACCCCCGCCGCCAACAGATGTTGACAAGATTGAGGCAGGGGAGGAAGTAGCCGTCCCCAGATTCACAGACATCTTCAAGGAGACCGGCGACCCTACCCTAAAAAGCGCAACCAGGTTCACCGACTACCTGAGCGTCGAGGAGAACAAACGCAAAGCCACTCGGGCTGCCATCATAGCCCTGCTCGTCCTCCTGTTCGCCGGAATCATCTTCATCGGATACCTGGCATCCCGCCCCGCCAAACCCACCCCCAAGCCCGCAACCACAGCAACCGCCACACAGCCCCCCATTGACGCTCAGTGGGACGCTGGAACTATCGAGAACCCGATCACCAAGGCTCTATCAGATCACCCCACACCCACCGCCTCAGGGGTGCGCACAGACGTCACCGACACGGCCATCACCTTCAGTAGCGGCTACACCCTAAATCTTAAGGACGCAAAAGCCACCAGCGGGCAGGAAGCATGCACTGTCACACAGCCCACCGACTTCTGTTACTCTGGAACCATCACAGCAGGTAAGGTTGAAGGTCGGATTTACACACTCAGGGACACAGTACACTCACGCTTGTTCGACGGGGCGGCAGGATGGAAGGCCGCCACCAAGGAGAACGCCATCCTTGCCGGAACCCTCAACATCATCACAGACTCCACCGGTAGCCGAACGCCAGCCGTCGTCATAGGCGCCGGAGATGGGGCAGGAGTCATGATAACCACCAACAGTGATCAGGCCGCACAGGCCATCATGAACGCTATCACAGTCACCAAGATGTGACACGGGGTGCCAGCCACACCACTCGTCACGCAGTAACTAAACGCATACCGCACTACCACCAAAGAACACGCGCAATCGCCAGGCATTAAGGAGCACGCATGTACACAACAGTAGGCGCCCTAGCGGCAGGCTACATCATCGGCATGCCCACTCTCATGGCCTTGTTCCTATTCGCCCACAACCGGCTCGTCACCGAGAAGAAGATAGAGCGAGCCACCCTCAAGAAAAAGAAGGGCACCCTTAAAGACTCCAGTAAAGACCCATCCAACATCGTCCCCCTGTCCGTCACCACCTGGGAACGCCTCAACTTCCTCCTCAAAGAGGACACACGACTACTAAGGTCAGGAAGCAAGAAGGACGACAACCAGGACGGCAAGGACGAGAAGGTGCCAGAGAGCGGCATCACCAACAAGCAAGCGTTCTTCGGGATCCTCACTGCTGGACTCATCATGTTCATCTCACCAGCATTCGGTGCCACATGGTGGATGCTCGCCGCCGGAGGATTCACATTCTACAGTGCTATCGGGTTCGCCTCATCCACCGCAAAACCCATCATGGAGGCCCGCAAGAAAGCCATCACCAAGATGGTCAACATCGCCAAGTCCAAACTCGGCAACACGGAAACCAACCCCAGTGAGATCGTCACCGTCCTAGAATGGGATCAACTCGTCAAACCACTAAGGCTTACGTTCACGATCCCGCACACGTTCAACGGGGAAATGGGAGAAGACGCATTCCTCCGACAGTTCAACCAGGGATTCGGGCAGGTGCGCACATTCGTCCCAGACAACCGCGACCCACAAAAACCAGGCTGGGACTACGACCAGGACATTCTCACCCTGTACGCCGTACCCCCACTACCAGTCATCGCACCATTCAGCGAGCACTACGTCATCGGGGAAGCAATCGCCAAGTCATTCATCCCCATCGGACTGGGTATCGACGGCGGCCTGGAACTACCAAACCCTGAGACCGGGGAGATTGAGCACGTCATCGGGTTCGACCTAGCCGGTGAGCAGAAAGCCCTCGCAGACAAGTACGGAATCAAGGTCGCAGAAAACATCTCTGGCGCATCCCCACAGGGCCTCGTCGCCGGACCCACAGGTGGAGGCAAGTCACTATCCATCGACACTCCCGTCCTTATTCGTGTCCCCAAGAAACAGGTTGCGTGACACGTTTTCAGGCGATATAATGCCAGTAGGCCGCAATTGGCGACAAACAGCACGAAGGAAACAGACATGCCCACATACGAGGAACGCCTAGCATCCATGAAGGCACAGCGTCAGGAAAACGGTGGAGTAAAAGGCCTCTACCACGCCAACATCAACGTGCTCGACCGCAACACTCTTGAGGACGCGATGAAGCATCCAGAGAACTACCCGAACCTCACCGTCCGTGTCAGTGGCTATGCTGTCAACTTCGTCAAACTGACCCGTGAGCAGCAGTTGGACGTCCTTCACCGCACCTTCCACTCCCAGGCCTGAACACAACCGGCACCCCCAAAGCCGGGGCACTCCTGCATCTTGGCGGGTACCTAACTAACCCCAGGGGCGCCCTAAAGATGGCGGCAGAGTGGCTTCCATATCCTCTAATACATGACAAGATACGAAGCATGCCAGCACTGAAACCACTCAGGCGGCATGCTTCGCCATCTCACCAGGTGAACCCTGATCGGTGTTATCTATCACCATCACAGAACCATCCCGCACCCTAAACGCAACGATCCTATTCGTACACAAGGAAGTGAACCCACCTAACATGACCAGGTACATCGGGTACAGTAGATTCGACATCGCCAACGGCCCCGGCATCCGCGTCTCCATCTTCCTGTCTGGGTGCTCATTCAAATGCAAAGGATGCTGGTCCGCCACAGCCCAGAACCCGCGCATGGGAGAACCATTCACCGCAGACACCATCAGAATGGTGCTCGATGACTGTGCGCAAACAGGCATCGCCGGGCTCTCCATCCTTGGTGGCGAACCCTTCGAGAGCACCGACGCCACCAGAGAACTCGTGCAAGCATTCCGGGCCAAGTTCGGGAACACCAAAACTATCTGGGTCTGGTCAGGGTTCTACCTGCACGAGATACTAGCAGACTCCAGAAAGATAGCCGTCCTCAAAGACGTGGACGTACTCGTTGACGGCAGATTCATCCTGGAACAGCGAGACACCAGCCTCAGGTTCCGTGGGTCACGAAACCAGTCAGTGCTTGACGCCCCACGATCCGCCCAGGCCAGTGAAGCCGTCTGGTGGGAAGGCGTCAAACCCGGCCAGTGAAGCACGCCAGAACCTTAAAACTCGGGTTAGAAACCATCACAGGAAAACCTCAAAGACCATCTGCGTAATCAGGGAGAGAACGGATCATGGCAAAGAAGTATGTTCACCTCAGCCCGAAGACGAATAAAATGGAGGACTGTGAAGGCCCGGACAGGTGCAGATGGAGGAATCAGAACGTCCCGCACGCTGAGGCCGGAGATACCGACCGTATTGTCAGCATCATGGCAAACGCTCACTCCAACGGGGACATGTTCGGCACTGCAAGCACAAACAACAAGGACAAAGACTCTGAAGCACTAGCAAGGGTTAAGAAGATCAGGAAAGACCGCGGAGTCAGCACCCCCACAGAAGGGCACCTGGCAGAAGGACTGGACCGCAACGGAGACTTCAAAGTCAGTTTCCCGCCAACCAGTATCGGCTCCCAGTTCTCCATCGACACCTTTGAAGGGGAAACCCAGTACACCGTCACAGGACCCAAGGGGTACGACCAGATAGTCGCTGAAGACAGCACCGGCGAGAAACGCATCTTCAACCGTTCAGACTACGGCCCATACGTCATAACCAGTGTCCTGAACACGGTGGCTGCACACAATGAAGCCATCCAGGGTGCGCGAGGGTACAGGCTACGTCAGGCCAAGAGCCTCAGAGACAGTCAGCGCACGTACATGAAAAAGGCGATCAGGGACGCAAGTTTCGATGAAGGTGGCGCAGCGCATGGTGGCCTCAACGCCAACAGCATCAAATACGACCCGAACACTGACACCATAACAATGCATGTCTCCAGGGACGACCACCCCAGGAGGGCGGCAGCCGTCGTGACAGTAGACCGCGCTGGTGACGCCGTGATCAAGAACGCTATCGACGGCACGCTAGAAAGCGTCCTCAAGAAGAAGGGCGTCAGACAGGAAATGCGTCGCATGTACGAGAGAGAAAGGGATGTGGCTGTCGCCCAGAACCGGTACGACCGGCTCCCCTATGTGCGCATGACAAACTACCCCGCCCACATCGACGAGTTCATTGACAGCGATGTCGAGTCATTCAGACGTGAGAAGGAAAATCGCCTCAACATCGCTAAAGCCCGAGTCCAGGATGTCCTCACTGATGAAGACAGCATGAGCACATTCAAGATAGGTAAGGACGACAAGGGTATTTTTGTCGTCAAGACAGATAAGGCAACAGGAGACACTGCTAGCGGCTATATTCGGGTCGGAGAAGAAGGAAGATTCAACGGCCTGGAAGAGTACAACAAGGAGCACACAGCCCCCAAGAAACTACTTACCTCAAGCCTGAGCAGGGTAGCCCCAGCGGACCTGAAAGAACTCGCTGACTCCTACAACGCACCAGACGTCACCAAGGAAGACCTCGAAAGGTACTACCCGCCAAAGAAGACCAGCAAGAAGTAGCCCCCCCCACATACAGTAACAACCGGCGCACGTAATGGATTCTGTACGTGCGCCGGTTGTTTACATGTTTGCACGCTTTAGAAAAACAGGCGTATACACAATCTCCACCCAACCTTCCCCCTTAGGAGGGAAACATGAGCGAACAGGCACAACCAGTCAGATACCATGCGACCCCAACAGGGCAGGTCCGCGAGTGTCACGCAACAAAGCGCCGCTGCCCACGAAACCCTCTCCTGCACGGTGACACCAAGGAAGAAGTTGAGGCGATCATCCGTGAGGGCCTAGAGACGAAGCACGGCCCGTTCGCCCAGATCTACCGCCCACGCCGCCGCCGCGGAATGGTTGAACTACAGCCGGGCGAGATCTTCCGTAACAACCACGTGATCACGGAGCAGGAAGCTAAGGTGGTTGAAGACCTGGCGAAGAAGACCAGGAAGTCAACACGCCAACGGTTCCACCGCGACCGCTACGACCTGAAGGGCGGAGACCCGAAGATCGCAGAAGAGCGCCTGAACAAGGCCCGCGAGTACGCCGACAAGCAAAACAACCCTCACCTACTTCAGGAAGTCCGAGACGCCGACACTGTTCTAGCGAGCGGCAAGTTCTCCAAGGGTGAAGGAGAAAACGCCGAAGAGTTCACATCGGACGACTACCTCAATGACTACGTGAAGCAAAAGCGAGTCAAAGAGGAACGGGATAAGTTGGTGAAGCAGATTGAAGACTTCGCCTCCAGGGACGACGTTAAGGCCACACGCTACGAGGTTGAGAACGACGACAACAAGGTCATCGTCAACATCAAGGACAGGCAGGTAGATGAAGACTTCCTGGCGACCCTCCCAAAGCCCCTCCAGAGGAAACTCACCAAGCCTGAACTCAAGGTTGACATTGACAAGGCCCGCGAGCACCTTTCCAAGGAGCAGTTGAGTGACATCACCACAAAGTCCTCCAAGATTGACGTCATCATCGGACGTGAACGCATTGTCGGCCAGTACGTCGTTGAGGCTGACACAGAACTGGAGGGAGAGACCAACAAGGAGAAACTAGAGTCAGGTATGGAGAACCTGTCCCAGGTGTACTCCGACGCTAAGGCATCCTTCGGTGAAACCCAACGCGACATCAGGAACCGTAAGGACAAGATGAACTCAGCAATGAAAGATGTTGTCCGAGACGAGAACAAGACCGGCAACCCGACCTACATTCCTGCACGTGCCAAGGGCAACGGTCTAATCGTCACCAACACCATGAAAGTCAACCAAAGTGCCGCAGTCGCCAACCTGTCCAAGGATGAACTGAAGAAGGTTTCAGTGGTAGAACGGAAGGTTAATGAGGGCCTAGCGAGGACATGTCTAGAGGCGGGCGACATCACTCAGGAACAGTTCGATAAATTGTTTGGTAAAAGGAAGGTGACTGTCACTGTCCGGGAGAAGTAATAACTCCAGGCGAGTGGCAAAACCAGACAGCCAACAAGGAGAGGTCACCATCATGGCAACTTTCACTGAGACCCTAGTAGACATGTACGTGGACGCCTGGCCGAACCAGGTGGACAAGGTTGACTCAGAGACCATCGTGTCCCTGAACGGCAACAACACAGAAGTCGTCTTCGAGGCGTACCACGACACAGACACATCCGTCGAGTCTGTGACCGTGTATGCCGACGGTATCGACATAGGTACGTTCGACATGCGGTCCGATGAGGAGCAGCAGAAGATGACTGACCTCCTCCTGGACACCCTTGAGATTGAGGGCGTTGACGACAGTGAGGGGAATGAGTAGCCTCTAACTTAGCCCTTCTGGTGAGGCCCGCAAGCCAAGACGAGGTAAAGAATCCTAGTTGCTTCTTTGCGCCTATGGTTTGCGGGCCTCACAATTCATGCCCACATTGTACTCTGTTTGACAAATCCAGGGTAGCATGACAGTATACGACAAGTACCTACTGTACCACTTTCCGGTACGGTTCGTGTTGTGAACCAGTAGTTGTGCAACTAAATGAAGGGACAAAACTTTGAGTCAACCAGTCACCCCCGCCGATCAGGCCACAGAAGATCCGGGCGACATCACCCAGAACTTGGGCACCCATGCGGGCAAGGTTCTTCAGGAGGACGACAACTACACCTATGAGTTGAGGTCTTTTGGTGACCTTCAGGAGGGGGACGAGGTTGCAACCACTGGTGGAAGATGGCAACAGGTCGCCAGAGCCTACCCTGAGCACGTGCCAGTGTCCATGTATGAGATCGAGGTAGGCGGTACCGTCATGCAGGTGTCTGGGAACCACCTGTTCTATGTGGAGTCCGACCTGGACCGCCAGTTGCACGCCAGCAGGCTCAAGGTGTCCGCGAAGACGCTCCAGAAGTACTTGTCTCAGAAGGCGTTGGACGGCCTGTGGGAGATCATCAACGATGACAGCGGCTACGAGATCGAGATGCTTCTGTCCGACATGGTGAACCTCCTGGAAGTGTCAGGGAACCTTGAAGTTGAGAACATCATCACCAGGGTTGCTGAGAGTATTGGCCCGATCAGTGAAGTCAACGTGGTCCCAGAGGACGTTGAGACCGGCCGTCGCGGCAGCGGCAGAAAGGTCGCCGGTTACGATGGGAGAAGGTTCGCACAGCAACTTCTTTCCCTGACCGGGATTCGCAAGTACCGGAAAAGGTGGCCTGTCATTGTTGGTAGGGTAGTCACCACTGAGGAGATGCTGAACCTCATGGAGTCGTTCAACGTACACCTACCAAACCCACCCAAGCACTAGAACCACCCTAATACGGCTGTCTCATGACAAGACCCGCACACACTAAAGGTCACTCCGCCGCCCTCCTCCGGCAGTACCCCCTAGACCTGGCTGCACTGACAGTAGTGCCATAGGGAATAACCTGACGCGAGCCAATATTCCTATATCATACAAGAGAACTTTCACGAATCCCAACAAACCTAGGAGAACACCTATGAGTGCACTCACCGGCACAACAGGGGCCATAGATTCATCCTTCACCCCGGTCTACAAGCGAGTCATAGGTTGGGTAGCCGCACAGATGGCTGTCGCCTCTCTAACTGCTCTCATTGTTGGGCCTATGATCCCCCCAACAATGATCATGGGGATCAACCTGGCTGTTGTTGCTGGCTTGATTGTCATGTCGTTTGTGCGCGTATCCCCGCGTGTCGCGCCACTGATCGCCTTGATCGTACCGGCAGCGATAGGTCTGATCGTTTACGTGAGCGTCAGTCACTATTTAAACGCCGGTATGGGCAACATCGTGATCATGGCGGCCGCCTCAACCATGGTGATCTTCACTACCCTAGCGGTCATGGCTTGGCGGAGTGAACGCAGCATCGAACGCTGGTCAGGGAAGATGTTCGCCATCCTTCTGGGGCTGATCGCGCTGGGCGTCCTGAACATCTTCCTCAAGATGACGATGCTGTCGCTTATCATCTCGGGTGCGGGTGCTGTCCTGTTCTCCCTATATATCTTCATGGACATTCAGCGTATCAGAGACCTCCGACAGGATGATAACGCGACTGCGAGCATGTATGCACTCAACGTCTTCCTTGACATCGTGAACTTGTTCCTGAACCTCCTGAACATTCTGGGAATCCTCAGCCGACGATAAGGTGACAACCCAGGAGCCCTAGCAGAAGGGCTTCATCACCAAGGGGTGCTGGCAGGTCCCAGGACAGGAGGACCGGTCGGCACCCCAGTTCTATACCCACATGACCCCAGCACGAGCAAGGAGGTGGAAGAAGACCATATAACTGAACTCGAACAGAAACACCATCATGGGGTGAGACCCGCATCACACTAGCGGCCACCCAGTCAACTATGATAATATGACCACGCCCCACAGTATGCACACAAAGAGCATCAACACAAACTGGGGCAAGGTAAGGCGGAACCCAGCAGACAGGAGCCTGGGACGCCTTACCAGACTTTACTGTCCCACAGAAGGAAACCAGGACAAAGGGCACAACCGATGAACGGCATAACGGAACTAGAGAAGATGGTTTCTCGCACACAGGCCATCGTGGTTAACTCCGCGATGGAGATAATGAGCGTGGTCCCATGGGATCGCGCCATGACACTAGTCGTGTCGAACGCGGCATACACTCTGATCCCGCGTTCAGACGGCACCCTCGTGCGCAGCCAGTTCCTCGCGCTACCCAAGCCGCTGGTCGTGTCCCTGAACAAGTACGTCCCGAAACACCGCACCCCGCAGCGCACCAACGACAGTGTTGTGACGAACGAGATGGTACATGAGCGGGACCAGTACACGTGCCAGTACTGTGGCGTGCATGTCGCTCGTAGTGAGGCCACAGTAGATCACATTCTCCCTAGGTCCAGGGGTGGCCGATCCACATGGGGGAACCTGTGCACAGCCTGCAAGCGGTGCAACAACCGGAAGGCTGACCGCACGCCACAGGAGGCCGGTATGGTTATGCCAGTCATCCCAGACTGGGGTGCAGTCAACAAGGGCAAGGCCCTCCAGGACGCCCTCTACGAGATCATCTCAGATTCCTGGAAGTAGGGGCGAGATAGAGGTAGGGGAGCAGGTGCACTCCCTCAAGGCGTCATGATATACCTGCCCCTACACGCCCCATGATTGACCCTAAACACACACCCTAAAATGGGGTTCACACGGCCCAGGCAGCGACCATGTTGAGGTGATCTGCCTGGGCCGTAGCCATGAACACCCTTGACAAACCCCACATACTCCCCTACAATACTCCCCAGATATGTCAGCCAAACGAGACGGAGAACACATGAGAGAACACGACCCCAAGGTACTTGTGTCTCCGCCTCGCGCGTCCAGGATTCTTCGCCCGCTCATCAACGCCACTGAAGAGAAGGACATTGAGCACGCATGGCGGACCCTCCTGGAGGACGGCCTCAAGAAAGCCGTGAAACAGGACGGCGGAACAATCGGCGACGGGTTCGTGTCCACTATCGGTGACGTCAAGACTGACGGATACATGACCGTCACCACCCCCACAGGCGACTACGGGGTGTTGCTGGAGACGAAGATCAGGAAGGCTCTCACTGGCCCCACCAACACGGACACCAGGGCTAAGATCCTCACCCAGGTCACATACTATGTCCACAATCTCTCAGCGGAGGCTAAGCCGTCACCGAAAGTCATTATCGTCGCTGACGAGGATGAGGTGTTTCTCCTGGATGGGGATCTGCTGACACCGCTCGCTAACCAGATATGGGATGATGACCCGAAATGGGAAGCAACCCCGTCCAGGGCCTATGACATCAACACGGGGCTCTACAACCACCTGAGGAACCTTCAAGCCGTGGCCACCATGCCAGTCTATGAAGTCACCAACCCCGGTGAGGGCGTGGTCCTGGACGCAGACACGTTCATCAAGGCTGTTCACACCATGGGACAAGGCGGCACCTGTGAGATCATGCGCCATAAGGTTACCGTCCGGGACCTGGAGAAAGAGTTTCAACGGTTCCACCTGAGCGTGTTCTCAGGTGTCACAGGCCGGGGCGCCTCCAAAAAACAGATGGCCGTGTTCACCAAGACAATTCTCGGCGACAATACCATTAAGGTGAAGGACTCCCGCCGCAACACCTGCACTATCACCACAGGGGGCGGAAAGGCCCTGACTGTGAACGCCTTGGACGGGTTCAACGCCTTGGAGTACGAGACATGGCGGAGTGAGCATGCTTGTGGCGTTTACAATCCTCAGGAGAGACAGGACATCACCTCCATCTGCGACCGGCTACTGGAGGATGCGGAGCGGCGCTGGACCGGAGAGTTTTGGACCCCTGAGATCTGGGCTAACCGTATGCGCACCATGGTAGCAGACCACCTAGGAGAGGACTGGACCAGCAGGTACGTCATCTGGGACCCTGCCTGTGGATCCAAAAACCTCACCCAAGGGGCAACCTTCGGGCAGCAGCAGAAGAATGAGAACCTGTACCTGTCAACCCTGTTCAGTGAGGAACTGAGTATCGCTGAGGGCATCAACCCCGGCGCTACGGTCTTCCAGCACGACTTTCTCAACGACCCACTGGAGCCCCCTGCAAGTCCTACAGAGCCCACAGGGGTACCCCAGGCATGCGGTGTGCCACAGCCTAGCACAGCCCCCCAGAACAGCCCACAGGGCGCGACATTGGGGCTACCGGCGGGCCTTCTGGACGCACTCAAAGCCAACAAGCCTATCATCATCATCGGCAACCCACCTTATGGGACCAGCGGCGACCCCAGGAGCAACAACAAAACCGGGGTAGCCGACACCACCACCCGCCGCTCCATGATTCACGCCAACGCCGGAGGTCACGCCGCACAAGAACTCTACGCCCAGTTCTACTACCGTGCCGCCCAGATCGCAAGACGCTACAGGTACACCAGCGACTTCCACATCGTTTTCTTCTCCAAGGTGTTCATGACCTCACCCGCACACGAGAAGTTCCTGACCAACCTCACCAGCGACTTCACCTACCAAGGCGGGTTCATGCTCAACTCCGGCGAGTTCAACGGGGCCAGCCGGAAGTTCCCCATCATCTGCTCCCACTGGGCACTCGACACCACCCCGAGCCATGAGCCACAGGTAAGTTTCGACGTGCAAGTCCTCAAGACGCAGAAAACCAGGACCGATGTCACAATCATCGACGCGGGAACCAGAACCCTCCGACACGTACAAGATCACGAACGCCTGTCCAAGATGATCCCCGCCCCCACCGGCGACCACATGGAATACGGCACCTACCCCGTAACCAGCAACGGCTTCCATGACACCAACAGCACCAGCCCCATACGGGGAAGGTGGACGCACGGGGCACTCGGATACCTCCAGAAACGCGACAGCGTGGGCGGATCCTACCTCCGAACCTCCATGCTCACCACAGCCCGCAGACACGGAGATGGCATCATTGTTGACCCAGGGAACTTCACTGAGGCGTGCATGATCATGGGCGTACTCAAGGCCGCGTTCCTGCACATCCGCGCCAACAAGGAACTCTGGGTGCGAGACAAAGACATCTTCACCCGCCTGCCTGAGCAGTGGACCCGCACCCCCGGCTACAAGACCTTCCAAACAGACGCAGTGATCTACTCCCTGTTCACAACCGGTAGTTACCAAACCTCACTCAGCAACTACCAGTCACAAGACCAGCAGTGGGACATCCGAAACCAGTTCTTCCCTCTCACCAACCAGTTCATGCAGGACATCGCCAACCACAACCTCGACGACGGCGGCCACGAAATCCTCCAAACCATGCAGCAAGACCACCAGGACCGGTACGCCGCCACATGGATCCAAAGACAGGAGAAGGCAGGCCACCTCACTTCTGAAGCCAAGGATCTTCTGAACACGTGGTCCAAGATCATCGAAGCGTCCTTCAAGTACCGGATCATCTACGCCAACACACCCAGAAGAACCGAACAGGGACTAGAACGCTGGGACGCCGGGTTCATGCAGATTCACCGAATGTGCCGCAGCGACGACAGGTTCCTCCTCGACGCCAAGATCGACAAGAATCTACAGGCACTCTGGGATGACTTCGACCAACAGTACGCGGCAATAGGGGAAAGAATCTGGGGCACCTATACCCAACACACAGGGTTCTAATCCCATCAGCCGCACCCTCTTCCTGCCTGCAACCACAAGTCGCCTCTACTCGGCTTTACTGGCGCACATCACACCACACGTACCAGTGGGGGCCTTGACTCAACGAGGCCCCCACTGGTAACATCTGGACCAGATTGCCAGCATTAGGCGCCCAAGAAAGGAACACTGGGGTGAGCGACAGCGCGAACGTCCGTCAGATCAGCGACGTTGAGGCATGGTCTATCGAACAGCGGGCATACGACATTCTCACAGGGCGTCGCATCCGGCCACTGAACAAGCACGAGCAGAAGGTCTACGCGGACATCATCACCCGAGCCACATCTGACGGCTGGTTCCCATCATTCAAGATGGGGTTCGCAGTACTGGTCCCATTCATGGACGCGACCGCCCGAACCGCGTATGTCGATCAGTATGGCAGACTTGGACTGTCGTATGAACTGATTTACGCTCTTCCTTTCGAGGAGCAGGTGACCATCATTGTGCATGAGGTAATGCACATGCTCAGCAACCACATTACCCGCGGCAAGGCACTAGGTTTTGCGGACCTCCTGGACTGCAACATCGTGAGCGACCTGGAAGTCAACACGGCCCTTGAGAGATCCCCCAAGGCAGTACTCACAACAGGGATCCTCCCCCAGAACTACAATCTTCCAGTCATGAAGACCATGGAATGGTACTTCAAAAACTGGAACGACGACTTGACGGAACTGAAAGAACGCCAGCAGGAGGACCCCACCAATGGCCTCCCAAAGCCCCAGATTCCGCCGCCACCTAGCCAGGATGGCAGTAATGATCCCAAGGAGGATAGCGGCCAGCAGCCCAACCAGGACGCGGGCGACAACTCAGAGGGTGACTCTCAAAACCAGGACAATAGTCAGGGTGACGGCGACAACCCCCAGGAAGACGACTACAACCAGGGTGATGACCCTGACAGCAATGAAGACACCCAGGCGAAACCTGACAGCCAAGACAGAGCCCCTACCCAAGAGGGCTCTCAGGATGACACCAGCGGCGACCCCACAGACACCAGTGCCAACGGTGGCGAAGATTCCAGCAACCGCCAGGACCCCCCCAGCAACGACAGTGACTCGCAAGAACAGGGAAACAACCAGAGTCCTGACTCTCATGCCAGCGATAACCCGCAACAGGATGATTCTGATCAGGGGCAGTGTAGTACACCTGACGGAGCCCAGGACAAGGACAGTACCGGTTCCACTGGCAACAGCGGGGGAAACCAGCAGGGCTCATCTTCTGGCTCTAGCGGCCTTAACGAGGCGGGAAACTCTGACACAGCCACAGGAGACAACCCCAACAGGAACAGTCACTCTGACCCCAATGCGAGGGGAGACAGTACTGGCGGAAACTCTAGCAGCAACACCCTAGGCGGGAATGGTAGCAGCCCTAGCAGTGCGGACAGCGACAGTGGTCCAGTGACGCCACAGATCTCAATGCCACCTGAGTTCCCCAACGACCAGGACCAGGGGGCCAGTAACGGTTCCCGACTGGCCGCCAACCTTGACCAGGTTCCAGGCGCACTAGGGGACGTTCTAAGGAACTACAAGCAGGAGATCCTTGAACGTCGGCTCAAACAGGCACCCAACCGCACCCACATGTGCGACAACCCCAGTGAAGCACGCGAAAGCGAGGCTGACGATGCGGGGATCTACCGGCAGAGCGTGTCCGCACAGAACAACGCCCGCGACAATGTTCGAGCCGAGTTGAAGAATGAGATCGCCTCTGGTAAGGCCGCCGGTAACGGGACAGCCAACTTCGTTACCGCAATGGTGAACCTCATGGCTCCACCGAAGGTGGCCTGGCAGGACATTTTCAGGAGAAAAACCAGCCGCGTTGTTGGTGACCTCGTGGTTGGTAAGAACGTCAAGACCTACACGCGCACAGACCGCCGTTATGGGGGCGGTAGGGGGCAGGCTATCTTCCCCGGCAAGAAGAACATCGCTATCAAGGTGACAGTTGGGGTTGATCAGTCCGGTTCCATTGACGGTGACGACAATCGTCGCATGCTGGGAGAGGTCGCCGGAATCCTCAAGGAAGCAACAAAGGCGACACACGACGGCATCAAGTTCTTCACCGTGGACACCGAGGTGAAGAACATTCAACCAGTCAAGCGGCTCGAAGACCTTAAACTGATCGGTGGTGGCGGCACAAGGATGGGGGCGGCCTTCGAGTACGTCAACAGTCTCCCCCCGAGGGATCGTCCTGACCTGTTCGTTCTTGCCACTGACGGATTCCTGCTCGACGAAGACTGGGAGAACATCTATAGGCATGTGACAAGAACCCACAATGGGCGACTCCTGTACCGGACAGTCATCCTTGTCACCAACAAGGAGCGCTACGACGCATGCCCCATTAAGGTGAAGAACGCTACTACGGTCATCTGTATCGACGACGGGGATGAGTGACCTCAACACTATAGGGGCACCTGCTCACACACGCGGTTTCGGTAACCTGTCCTCGTACCAGGAAACCAACAAGCGTGAGCAGGTGCCCCTATGCCAAGACAAGCCATCGCCGACAAGACCCTAAATAAGGTCGCAGAACTAGAGAAGTTCATGAAGTCCCTAAACAAGAACAGTAAGTTCAGGGGGTACAGCGACTCTGATCTTGTCACCAAGTTGGGTGCCAACCCTCCAAAGGTTGAGACCATCTCCACTGGCAGCCTCACCCTAGATCAGGCTCTCGGTGGCGGCTTCGGTAAGGGTAGGCTGATCGAAATCTACGGCCCAGAAAGTTCCGGTAAGACATCCGTAGCCCTCACCGCTATCGGCAACGTCCAACGGGAGGGCGGCACAGCACTATTCGTGGACGTCGAGTATGCTCTCGATCCCGTATACGCACGCAAACTCGGTGTAGACACAAGCACCCTGTTCCTCGCCCAACCAGACACAGCCGAGATGGCGCTGGACCTCATCGAAGAGGTCGCCGGTTCAGGGAGCGCAGACATTATCGTCCTAGACTCTATTGCCGCACTCACCCCAAAGGCCGAATTGGAAGGCAGCGCTGAAGACGTGACAGTCGGCCTTATTGCCCGCCTCCTGTCCAAGCAACTACGCAAACTTGTCGCTATCGCATCAAGGAATAAGAGCACCATCATCTTCATCAACCAGACGCGAGACAAGATCGGCGGATTCTCACCATACGGCACCCCACAGACAACCCCCGGCGGCAAGGCTCCCAAGTACTACGCCACCCAGAGGATCAAAGTAGCCCGGGTTGGGAAACCAGACCTCTTCAAGGAAGGCCCCAACAAGGGGCTGCCCCGAAGCGTCAGAGTCAAGTACACTGTCGAGAAGAACAAGATCGCCCCACCGTTCCGCACCGCAGAAAGCGTCCTGGAATGGAGCCGCGGCATCAACCAGGCCGCAGAACTGTTCAACGTCGGCAAGGACTACGGCATCCTCGAAGGTGGCAGTGGCGGGCGATACAACCTTCCTGACACAGACTTCAAACTCCCAGTCGGTGCAGACAAGATTATCCACGAGATCGAAACCAACAAAGAACTCTTCGCCACACTGGAAGAAAGAGTCAGAGACGCCATCGAGAAGTCATTCAACGAGGAGGTCACCCCGATCCAGGAAGACGATCCCAGTGTTGAGGATGAGCCGCTAGAAGACCTCGAACCGGAAGAGACAGCAGACGCAGAATGGTGACAATAGTCACCACAGGAAACTGAACATCCTACATGGTGGGCACCTAGGAACATTGACCTGGGTGCCCACCATGTGCTATCGTGCCACCTAAGCGAAGGCAATGCCACACAAGAAAGGAACTTAACGTGGCGGCAGAAGCAAAGGTCCAGGATGCAGACAACAAGGGGATCTGGTGGATTCACGGCGCACAAGAAGCCCCCGACAAATTCAACGGGCCACTAGACACATTTGAGGACATGGCTCCCAGCGAAATGATGCTGCGAGCATGCATCCTGTCACGTAACGTCGCCGCCCTAGTCTCAGACCCCGGCATGACAAAGACAGCCACAGTACGATCCATTACACGCGAAATGGGGTACGGACTTGTAACAATTATTGGCGCCCAAAAGGAAGCCCCAGACATCTCAGGATTCCCCACCAGGGGAACCTACAAGATTACCCTCACAAGCGAGGACGGCAGTACAGAGACCATGGAAGTCCCTGTCACAGAATACGCGCCACAGAAATGGCAACACTTCGTCATCGAGAACAAGAAGGTCATCATCTTCCTGGATGAGTTCTCCAACACACACCCGTCCACTCGCGCTGGCATGCTGTCCTTCATCCAAGACCGCGAGTTCCCCGACGGCACTCCCTTCCCGAACGAAACAGTCATCGTGCTTGCGATGAACCCGACCGAGAGCGCACCCGACGGCTACGAGTTGGACCCAGCCACACGCAACCGGATCACGTTCATTGAGTGGAAGCCAGATAACGCCAAATGGCGTAAGGGCATGCTCAGCAAGTGGGGGACCGTCAACCCCCTTAGCAACAACGGCCTATGGCGCAAGGCAATTGTCAACTTCCTTGAGGAAAACCCTGGGCTTATCCACAAGATGCCAACAGAAAACTTCAACAACGAGAACTCATCCGAGGTGGTCTACGGCCTAGACGCCTCCGACCCGTCATCTCGGATGGTAGCAAACGGGCCCTGGCCGTCCCACCGCACCTGGGACTTTCTAGGGGACATTCTAGGCACATCGTTCAAGTACGGAAGCCCCAAGAACCGTTATGTACGCGACCTCCTTGTTCGTGGAACCGTCGGACCTGAGGCTGCCGACAAGTTCATTGAGTGGATAAGCCGCAACGGGGTCCTGGATGTCGCCAAGCACCTGAACGATCCTGACTCGTTCAGCCTCCAGCACTGGGCCGACCTGAAACAGGATGACTGGATGTACATTGTCCAGTCCGGCATCGATAAGAACTGCCTGACACAGGTCAATGTCGCAAATGTCGTGCGTCTCTTTGAGATCGCAGTCGCCACAAAGCGCGAGGCATTCGTGTCGTTCGCTGTCGATGACCTATCCAAGATCCTTTCAACAGTGAATATGGAGGAAGGGGAGAAGAAGGACATCCTGTCCAACCGTATCCACAATACTCTTTGTGACCTTTATGGCGGAGAAAGCCGCCTCACAGAGTATGTCTCACCAAAACGTAAGGTGCGGGGCGCGCAGTAAAATCTCCGCCCATTTAAGATGTGTGCACAGTGCTGTGTACACCATGCCGGGCCGCAACCAGGGTGGGTTCTTTTCCTTTCTTCCTTCCTGTGGTTGCGGCCCGGCCCCTTTCTCTTACCCCAGTGCGAGAACCTGAGGCGGGTGCTGCGGCCTCCTGGGCTGTAGGTGCGGTGTGGGGCCGGGTAGAATGGTGCTGCCCACCGCAAGTCAGCATTACCATCCGCCGCATAGGGGTGGGGTGCGAGAAGGAACAGAGGACATCCACATGTCAGACAGGAACGGCCTGTATCTGAGGGCACAGCGCAGCCTCGTGTCTGCCCTCCTGTTTGACGGCAGTGACGTAAATCGGGCACTGGAGTTCGTGTCCCCTGACGACTTCAATGATTCTGCCCTGAGCGAGATCATGGAGTCTATAGCGAATGTTGCTCGCCGTGATGACATGGTGTCTGAGATAACAGTCAGCGAGGACCTTGAAGCCAGAGGAAAACTGGATAGTGTTGGTGGAGTGAAGGCCATCTACGCGCTGCGTGTTCAAGGTGAACGGGCTCTTATGGAGGGTGTGATCACCACCTATGCGGCTGTCGTCCGGGAGTTCTCCAGCAAGAACTCGATCATGCGGCTTCTGCGTGACGCTGAATCCATGTTTCAGGAGGACTCAGGTGTCACCGCCCGCGACGCTATCGCGACCCTCCAGGGGCAGTTGAGCAATGAGGTACTGAAACTCACGGATGACGCAACCACTACGGAAGTGTCCGAGTACATCACCTCATACGAAGACATTCTCGCTGAGCGATTACAGATCACGGAGGAGAACTCCCAGTACGCTGATGGCCTCCAGGGTATCCCGTCAATGGTGCCATCCCTAGACAAGTACACTGGCGGCTTCAAGGGCGGGGAAATGATTGTAGTCGGGGCTAGGACTGGTATTGGTAAGTCTGTGTTCGCGGTCATGCAGGCTGTAGCAACCGCCCAGACCGGGAAGACCTGCCTATTTTTCTCCATGGAGATGAACCATGCGGAAATCATTGACCGCATCGTAGCAAACGTCTCCGGCGTTGATCAGAGCCGCCTGAAACAGGGGCGCGTCAACCCTGAGGAGATGAAGTCCGTGAGGGAGGCGATGAAGAAACTTGAAGACATGAACATCATCATCGACACGGACTCAGCCACCACCCTAGACAGCATCAGGTCAAAGGCACAGAGGCAGGCACAGACCAGCATCGGACTGGACATGATCATCATCGACTACCTGCAACTCATGTCCATGCCTGGCAAGTACAGCAACAGGCAGGAAGAAGTTGCGGCCCTGTCCCACCAGATCAAGCAACTTGCCGCCTCCCTGAACGTACCCATCATGGTCCTAGTTCAGATGAACCCGAAGGATGAGCGAGGCAAAGACGGCGAAGAGATCCTGCCACACCATGATGATGTGCGCGAATCCAGAGCCATCAGCCACGACAGCAACATGTTCATCATTCTTCACCGCAACACGAAGACCGACAACACTGCGGACCGGACTCTCATCATCCTGAGCAAGAACCGTGGTGGCGCAGCCGGGAAGATTGTCGCCTGCCACTCCGACCTTAGTGTTGCCATGTTCCGAGAAATCAAGAAGGAAGAGGATGTCACCAAGGACAACCTGGACGCTATGGATAGTGACTTCGAGGACTTCCTAGGTGACGGCGAGACCTTGGACGGCGACATCGATCCAGGCGACATTGACTGGTAGAATCAGCAAAAGAGCAAGGATACAGGGGAGAAAGGGTGAACTATGGGGATTACCTCAGCCAGACGGCACCCACTCATGCTGGGGGAGCAGCCACTACTCACGCTCGATGAGGACACGGACAACAGTGGGTCTGCTGACGACACCTACCTGACGGAAGAACAGCAGGCTACCCGGTTCATGAGCCGCTGGCAGGAGAAGGTGGACCCATTGATCAGGTACAAGGACTACTTTGAGTCCTCAGCCAAGACCAGTGGTCACATCTTTAAGGAGATCCGACGATTCTATCTGCAACTCGTCGTCAATGGTAATTGGTCAGACGGAAAGTTCGTCGCTGTCGTCGGCAAGATCATGTCGGACAACCAGCACACGGTCAACACCCCAACCTTGGATGTTGTAGGCAGGCAGTACGACCGTGAACAGATCAAGACACAAAGACGTCGCTGAGCAAAGCAACAACTCAAGAAAGGGGGTGTGGCCCGAACCGCCATGGTAACCACATTTAACGACCATATGTCCATGAGCAGCGACCTCGTTGACGTGCCAGTCAGCCGCACACCTGTCAACCACAACACAGCCGATTATGAGCGGTTTCGCAAGCACATGGCTGACACAGAAGCCAAGTACCGTGCAGCCGAACGTAAGGAGCGGATCAAAGCCATTCAGCAGAACCTTGACATGTGGGACCAGCAGACCCCATCTAGGTGGCGTGGCGCATCCTTAACAAAAATAGCCACATCAGAGGCCGCCCTGATCCTCACCAAGATCAAGAATGGCCCCAAGGGCGGTAGCGTCCTCATTACTGGCCCAGCAGGTGGCGCACGCACCATGCTCGCGTATGCCACTGTCAGGAAGATGCTCGCCCAGGGTGTAGCAACCCCCAGCCAAGTATGCATCCTCAGTGAGGATCGCATACTGTCATTCGGTAACGCCGGGTTCAGCGGCCGAGACAGACTCAACGCAGCCCTAGACCCGCAGTACAGGTTGTACCTCATTGATGGCGCTGGATCTAAGACCACCTACACAGATCGGGAGGCAGCAGCCTATGAGGAGATCTTGGATCACATCTACAGTCGGGACCTCATCACCGTCATCACCTCCCCGACCAGTATTGTGGAGTTTGCCCGCAAGTTCAGCGAGACCTTTGAGGCCCGTATCATGGACCTCGTGGGCGACCGCACCATCACCCTAACCGATGTCAGCGACGCCCACCCCATGAGCGACAGCAGTAGCGGAGACCAAGTACGGCCAGTCGGGAGATTCAACATAATGCCCCAGGATGACAATCTCCGTCAGCCTGGGGCACGAGAGCAGTCAAATAGCAGGTTCGACAACTTCGGGTTCTGAGGTAAGGTCGGCAACACATGAACAGAACCCGAAGGTTTGACAACTGTGTAAAGTTTCTATTCTGCAACACCAGCGACCATTGAGATCACTTGTGCTGCACGGTATAATCGACGGCAGATTGTACCTTAATTCCACCACACCGATTGCAGGTGCCTCTTATGTTCGAGACCTACCACAGGATGAAGAACACAGTCGATGTGTCGTTCGACGACTTCTTCACTGACTCCCCGGTCCACGTCACCAAAGGTGAACCTAAACCCAGGCGAACCCTGTCAATGGTCGCAAAGAACCTGGGTGTCTTCATGCTCGTCGCGGCCCTGTGCGGGACCCTCACCTCAGTGTGGCCGATCCTCGCGCTCAGCCAGGGGGTACAAGCCGCAGAACCAATCGCTGAGTACTGGAAGTCCCTGCCAGAGAACCTGGAAGACATCGAGATCGGTCAGAAGAACACGCTACTCGACATCAACGGCACCCCATACGCTGAAGTATGGTCAGAGAACAGAACCACCCTCACCTCACTGGACCAGGTGAGCGACTACGCAAAAAAGGGCTTGATCTCAACCGAAGACAAGGATTTCTACAAGCACAAGGGCTTCAGCCTGAAAGGTACAGCGCGAGCAGCAATGTCCAGTTCCGGTGGAGGATCCGGCATCACCCAACAGTTAGTGAAAAACCTCCAGTTCTTCAACCTAGCCGGTCGAGACAAGAAAGACCAGGCCGTCGAAGCCACCATCGGCCGCAAGGTACGCGAACTCAAACTGGCACTAGGCTACGAGAAGAAGCATACCAAGAATGAAATCCTGCTCACCTATTTCAACACCGTAGCGTTTGGCGGCCCCAACACGTACAGCATCGAGACCGCCGCCCAATACTACTTCGGGAAACCAGCCAAGGACCTCGACCTGGCAGAGTCAGCAGTCCTCGTCGGAAGCGTCCAGAACCCCAGTCGCTTCAACCTAGACAACACCGAGGACAGCAAGACCGACTATAAGGCCCGCCAAAAAGATGTGCTCGACAGGATGGTCACAGAGGGCTACATCACCCAAGCCGACGCAGACAAGGCATATGGTGAGGAACTGAACCTCGTCTACAAGTCAACCTCCAACGGCAACTGCACCTCCAGCAGATACCCCTACTACTGCGAGTATGTCATGGGCTACCTGTCCAAGTCACCGAAACTAGGGGAGACACAGGAAGAGCGAGACGCCATCCTCCGCAAGGGTGGCCTCCAGATACACACCTACCTAGACCCCAACGCTATGGGGATCGTGGACGCGCAACTCAAACAGGACTACGGAACAGACAACCACCTGGCCGCCCCTACCGCTGTCGTCCAACCAGGCACAGGAGGCGTACTCGCAATGGGATCCAACCGCGACTACGGGACCGGCCCAGGACAGACCACCGTCAACCTGCCCTTACACGCCACTGGCACCGGGTCCGTCTACAAAATGATCACACTCGCTGCCGCACTCCACGAAGGCTACACCGAGTCCGACCTAGCGTTCTCATCCCGATGCCCCCTCGTCGATTCACGCTACGACACCCCAGACGGCGGAATCACCAACTCCGACTCCTGCTCCCTACAGGGAGGTTACATGGACTACCGGACCGCCACAGCCCTATCCTCCAACACATGGTTCAGCGAGTTGGAGATCAAGGTCGGTGTCGAGAAGGTCAAGGAGTTCAGCGCCAGTGTCGGACTGTCCGCACCCGACAACATCACTTCCCGGTCCCTGGCCTACACGTTAGGTGTCACAGAGAACTCAGAGGTAGCGATGGCGGCAGCATTCGCAACATTCTCCAACGGCGGCATCTACTGCCCTCCCACCCCCGTCTCTACGTTCTCTTACGCAGACGGCACCTCACCCGTCGTCCCAGACACCTATGACCCCAAGACAGACTCCTGCCGCCGCGTCCTGTCAGAGAAGGACAGCGGCGTGGTCCTCAAGGCTATGCGAGCCAACGTCAGCGGCGAGATCCCCAACGCCTTCGGGAACAAGTTCAACACACCAGGGTACACGACCGTAGCCAAGTCCGGCACCAACCAACTCTACAACTCCACATGGGCTGTCCTGTCCGGCAACTTCAGTGTCTTCAGCAACATCTACGACCCTGTAGACTTCACTGAGGGCATGGACCCAACAACATACCGTGGCAGCCAGTACCGGTGGTGGGACCACGTGATCGGATACACGGGCCGCGACATCATGACCTCACTGCTGAACACGGAAGGATACAAGCCCCTAAAGTTTGACAGCAGTGACGACACCATGACCGAGGTGCCCGTTGAGTCCAGGGACTTCGTAACCATCCCCTCCGTGATTGGTATGGAACCGGCGCAAGCGATGGCGACGCTCAACTCGCTAGGGTTCCCCGCCCACCTGAGCAAGGAGAAGAAGCCAGCACCAGACGGCTACCAGTCTGGGGTGATTGTTGAGCAGAACCTCACCCCTGGCACCCAGTTGCCGGTCGGAAGTAAGAAGGAGATCATCATCTACCAGTCCAAGTAGAAGGGTGAGAACTGCCCTAATCGGGCGGGGCACATAGACCTATTTTGTGACCCCGTGGCGGAGATCAGTGCTATCTGAGCGTAAGCCCCGCCACTGCGAGCGACGGTTTCGGTATCATCCCCTATAGGCAGAAAAGAGGCGCCTCTCACCTAAGAGAGGTCGATGACGCAAACCGGAAGAGGTAGCCGATGTCAAGCACGGTAGAGGAAGCGACCACGGGCCTGGAACGCATGGAGCAGGCTGTCCGGGCGGCCCGGGATGCACGTGCGGCACTAGAGAAAGACCTGGAATCCGTGAAAGCGGAGATACAGGCCCTCACAGCCCTACAAGCACGCATTCAGGCATCATTGGACGCCACCTTAGCATTCACCTCCTCCGGCCCCAGTCAGCCCACCACAGTAGGCCCAGAAGAGACAGAATCAACTAAGGCTGTAGCACAGGAGGACACGCCACCTGAGTCCACCACGCCCCAGGTCACTCCGACAGGCATCGACACACCCAGCCATGAGACAACACCTGTGGACGCATCTCTGGACACGTCCACCCAGCCAGGCCGAGTAGGCCACAGCCACATTGAGGGAGTGGGCTCTCCAGACACGCACAGCGGCGGCAGACAGGCCGACAACAAGGATGCATCTACCAACACCCCAGATGCAGGCCCAGACCTGACACCATGGGAGGATGAGGCATACCTGAGTGACTACGGGCAGAACGATCAGGTGGAACGAACCCAGTGGCCATCCAGCCTAAAGACAGCAGACGAGATCTTCGACACCAGCAACCAGGATCTCCCAGAAGACAGCACTGCTGTGAGCAAAGAGTCCCAGGGTGAGAAGGTGCCCACCAACACCACCTCAAAACCCAGCGACACAAGCCGGGGTAGAAAAGCGCGCACAGGCACCCAGAAGAAACCCGCCACCCATAAAACCAGCACTAAGAAAAAGAGTGAGCCGCTCCCAATTGGTGACGGCATAGGAGATAACTTCACCATCGACTTCGGTGTCCCACTATGACATAGGCGAGAGAGTAGCCAGTGAAGATAATCACAGAAGCCAGCAAGTTCACCAACACCATCAAATGGGTGGGACTCGGCCTTGACAGGAAGACCAACGGTACCCGGATCATCCTCGACGCCCACAGTGACGGACGCTGCTACCTGTCCTACCACAGCGGCAGCGTGTACACATCCGCCCCACTAGAAGTCCTAACCATCGACTTCCAGGACGAAAACCCCAGCCAGGACAGCGTACAGGTCACCTTAGACGGAGTGTTTCTTCAACGTCTCGCCCAAGGACTACCCAAGACCGGTGACATCACTCTGATCAGCAGGCGAGATGAACCCATGAAGGTCACCTCCAAGACCGGCCGGTTCACCGCCCCCACCTACAACGCCCGCAAAAAGCCCACCCCCAACACGTCATGCGTCGGAGAGGTAGACGCAGCAGAGTTCTTCAGCACCATATCCAGGGCCGCCAGAGTGTGTGACAACCGTGAGAACATTAGGCACAAGTTCGTCAACACCGTGGACCTATCACTCAACCCAGATACAGGCACCATCCGAGTATTCTCCTTCGACACCTATGTGATGGCCGAAACCACCATGAGATACACGCCCACCGGTCAGCCACAAAACCAGGGGTACGTGCTCATACCATCCCAGTACGCCTCCATGATCCGCCCAGACAAGGACATGACCGGTGCTGTCAAGATACTGGAAGAAATAGGGGCCAACGGGAAGACCTACCGGGTAGGGTTCGAGTTCGACGACGGCAGGCGGATCCTCATGTCACTCAAGGACGTCCTCAGGTGCCCGAACGTTGACGCCATGGTAGAGGAATGCAGAAGAGGAGTACAAGCCCAGGTTATCGTCTCCACCGCGGCAGTCACCTCAGCAATAAAGAACGTGTCTGCCCTCACAGCCAACAAAACCGACATCAGCGTCACCGGCCAGGGCGACACTCTCACCGTATCCTGTGACGACAACAGTATCACAGTGCCACTCACAGGCGGGTCATTCGAGATCACCATAGACGCCCTGTTCTCACGGGAAGTCATCACCAAGGGCCTGTCACCTATCACTACGAAAGATGTTCAGGTCAGTTTCAGTACGGACGCGGTGATCCTAGAACCTATCGGGGCCAGCATTGACACCACAGTCATTTTCACCATGAAACGGTACAGGGGAGAGTCATGACCATACACTTGTTGACGGCAGTATTCGGTGGCGTATCATCACTGATCCTACTGTTCGTGACTATGCTGTACTCCCCGGGCTGGGTTGACAGGGGCCGCTGGCAATTAGTGAACGTGCTAGCCTTCGTGACATCTACTGTATCCAGCATCTTCACATCCGCGATGCTCCCTTCTGGTGATGTTACGCACTGGCTCACGGCCGTGGCCGGGGGCGTGTCAGTAGGAACAACCGTGTTCGTCACCACCCAGTGCGCCTACACGGACTTCACCTACCGGAAGGGTGACAGGTGGACTCTGCGTGCAGCGATAGCGATGAACGCTGCCACAGGTGGGGTCAGCCTGTTCCTGGAGCCCGCGCGCACTCAGGGTGAGCGGTGGTTGTTCGTCCTCCTGGTGCTTCTGTCACTGGTGCTGTTCCTGATCCCGTCCCTGGGTAAGTCGGATGCCCGTGCCACTCTCTTAAGTGTTCTGGCGACCTACCCGATGGTGGGGGTCCTGGGCGTCCAGTGGGGCCTGATCGTCCTGGCGCTGGTTCTGGGGGTGTATGGGGTGTCCTCATCGGTGCGGATGATGTGGGGCGTGAAATGTACATTGAGGGGTGTATTCCGGGAGAAGATGAGTATTCCCATGGTCCCACTCATCACTGGATCATTCCTGATTGCAGAGATATGTGCAGCACTGGCACAACGGTAGGCGGCGATATTCTGGTGAGTTTAATCACGGCCCTCCCTGGCAGGAGAAAGGCACACAAATGAGCGACATCCTGGATTCTATCGACGAACTTGATGACATTGAGGACGGCGACCTTGACGCTGAGGACACCCACCCTATCTCCATCATCACAGGAGTCAACAATGACGACGATGACAACTACTTCAATGAAGATGATGATGAGGAGGAGGGGGACCTCGCCGCCGAGATGAGCAGTATCCTGGACGCCGAGGACACTCAGGCAGCAGAGATGGGGCAGACTGAGGCACAGGAGATAACCAACGCCATCAAATCCGCCGCAACCGTCACCTATGCCCTACTCGCTAAGGCCCACGAAGGTAAGGCTCACCAGTCACTCGGGTACGACTCGTGGGGCGAGTACGTCAAGACCGAGTTCGAGATGAGTCCACAACGCTCATACCAGTTGCTTGACCTGTCTAAGGCCGTCAAGATGATCGAGGCCGCCGCACCAGAAGGCACCCATGTCAAACTCACAGAGGCCCAGGCGAGAGACCTGAAGCGTGAACTACCTCGAATCACTGAACGCATCCATGAAGAGACCACCGGCAAGACCCCGGAAGAGTCACGAGAGATCATCGACGACATCGTTCGTGAGGAACGTGAGGAGAAGATCCAGAAGCGAGTCGAGGATAAAGCCCACAAGAGCCGAGAGCAGGAAATGGACGAGGCCCGCGACGAAGGCTATCGTGCAGGCCTGGAGTCCGCCGCTGACGCTATCCTGGAAGCCGACGCAGAAAGGCAGGCCGCCAACGAGCCAGACAGTGGGCTCATGGACGTGGAGGTCGAAGGGGACATCCATCAGGCTGGCCGCGCAGAGTACATGAAATTGGTTCAGGCGCTCGTCATGAACAGCAATATGGGTGACCCACAGGACATTGTTGACGCCATCCCGGAGAACAACTTCGATGACATCTACGACCGGGTGATAGACACTGCTGGCCTATGGAACCGTATCGCCAACTACATGGACCTCAGGCGTTAAAGGAACACCAGGCCCCTAAAACCAGCCCTCAGTGCGGTGGCGGCAAACGTCGGTAATATGTGCTCAGGAAACACCCAGCCACGAGCCCCATTCTGACGGAGAGCGCCAATGGATAACACAACACCCAAAACAGCGGACACGACCTCACAGGTTGGTCCGCTGTTTACTCTCATCCAGGACTCCCCCAACTACCAGCCGGTACCCCACGAAACTCTCCCGGAGGTCATCCAGGACGCTATTGGTCGCACCATGGTAGCCTTGTGCAACTCTGAGCGCGGCCGAGTCATGGTCATCGGGGATGTCAGGTCAGGTAAGACATTCTTCGTCAATCATCTTGCTCAGGCCGTCAGTGACTTCACCACGGAGAAGGAATACGCGCCTATCTACTTCATCCGGGTTAACGAGAAGGCGCTCCCAGCCATGATGTCTGAGGATGGCACAGTCAGCATGAGCGTCATCATCGATCATGTATGTGACGCCCTGAAGTGTGCGGACAGTCAGGTGTGCGTTGTCACCGAAAACCCGTCCATGGCGGCGGTCCTCCAGCAGAACACCACCGATGTGAAGGTCATCCTGGAGGCGGTCACTGACACTCTGTTCAGTGACGAGGCAGAGACCGCGAAGTCGTTCATGTCGTGGGATGCTGCTGACACAGCGGACATGTTACTGACCGCAAAGGAGACAAGCCTGCTGGTTAAGGCGGCGTTCTGGGGTAAGGCCATCGACATGTACCCGACAGACGAGGTTGATGACACTATCATCGACAGCCTCATTCGTCGTATCGTGCGCAATGACGCCATGATCCAGAAGGACGGGAAGCGGAAAGTCCTGAACGTGCCGTTCGGGCAGTGGGGAGACATTCTCACTGACGTTACTGGCACCGTAGTCATGTCCAAATCGAAGCGCATCCGTGAAGCCGATGGCAGTATCTCCGTCAAGGGGCTCACTAAGTACATCATCAAGCAGAACCGTGACATCCTTGAGAACAGTGAGGACGAGGGACTGGTCGCGCTCGCTGCACTCTTTGGTGGCGACACCGACAGCAGTCAAGACGTGAAGAAGAGAAAGAAGCGCAAGCCACTGAAGTTCAACAGCCTCAAAAACCTCAAGACAGCCCTCTCTGGCAGCATCATCGGGCAGGAGAAGGCGCTGGATGCGATCACCCGACAGGTCACAGTACCCATGTCTGGAATGTCCCGCGAAGGTAAGCCGTTGCGGTCTCTCATGTTCTGTGGCCCTACCGGCACGGGGAAGACTGAGACCGCTAAGGTTATCGCCAAGCATCTCCTGAAGAAGGGGGAGATGAACCTTGTGCGCATCGACATGTCTGAGTTCGCTGAGAAGCACGAGTACACGAAACTGCTCGGCGCACCCCCAGGGTACGTGGGGTATGAGACCGGCGGGGTCCTTACCCGTGCGGTGGCAGCGAACCCTCGGTCTGTAGTTCTCCTGGACGAGGTAGAGAAGGCCCACCCGGACATCTGGAACCAGTTCCTCCAGATCCTTGACGCCGGGCGCATGACAGACAGTAACGGGCAGGTCGTAGACTTCACACAGACAATAATCATCATGACCTCCAACCTTGGTGCCGCCGAGATGTCCCGCACCAGAGCAGGCTTCGTCACCATGGACTCGGGTCAGGCATACACGGATCGGGAGCGGAACGCCACTAACGCAGTTATGAGGTCTGTGGAGAAGACCATGCTCCCGGAACTCATCAACCGGATAGACGAGATCATCGTGTTCAGCGAAATCCGACCTGAGGCAGCCCGCGAGATCGCCGTGAAGGAGATCAAGAGAATCCGGGACACCCACAGCACTAGCGTCCGCACCATTATGGACGCACCCCATGATATTGTCGATGAAATCTTGAAAAAGTCGAACATCAGCAAGTATGGGGTCCGCGAGATTCAGAGAACCGTTGAGAAGATGATCGTGAACCCACTCGCTACGGCTATCGCAACCCACCCTGACGGCAACACATTCACGTTTGAGATGTCTCAGGACGGTCAGGTCATTGTTCGCGCCGCCACCGAAGAAAGCGACTAAAACATGGCAATCACATTCACACAAAAAGACGAAGATCTTGACGACGCCTACCTGTCTAGCGCCCAGCAGGCGTCCTCCGACGGTGACGACGACTCCGTACTATACCAGACCCAGGAAGCGCCATCCCAACCCTACAACCTGGCACCGGTAGAGCCTCCTGCCGCCTCACAGAGCGCATACAGTCCTGAGTTGGCACCAGCGTACACCACACCAGCCGCAGAAGCAACATATGTTGACGCTACCGAGGGCGAGGGAGACTACTACCAAGACTACGAGGCCAGCCAGTACCCCACCACCTACCAAGACCAAAGCACCTACACACAGCAGGGAGACACGTACCCCAGCAACGAGGCAGGGAGGTACGAGTACGATACCCCCGCAACCGTACCCCCAGCCCCCGCACCAGAACCGGCCAGGACCTCACCCCCCGCACAGGTAGCCGCCCCGACAGGCCCAAGCCGCAAAGACATCAAGAAATACGACCAGCAGGTCGAATACACATACCGGATCATCAGGATGCTGGACGCATACCGCGGAATCGGCCTCGACGAAAAACGCGCAGTCGGCACAGTCATCTACGACAATGGCGACTTCAGTATGGACACCGAGACCGCTGAGGCTGATCTTATCGTCAGTATCCTCAACGCCGACGACATGGTGGGTATCACCCTCAAGAACCTCCGCGATGCCGCCGAAGAAAAGGATCGAGTGGCCCGCGTATTCATGATCCTGGAACTGCCCGACACCCAGTTGGCTGCACTCGGGGCAATGGCCGCCAGGTTCGTCCCAGAAGGCGTCACATACCAGTACAATGCGCGAGACCGCATCCGATACTCCCGCGAGGTCGAGCAGGCCATTGAAATGATCCCAGACGTGCAGGTGTCCGACATGTCTGCTGTTGAATCCGTCATCAACGCCTAATCCGACCGGATTGAACCACAAAGACACCCCACTTATCAACCCAGTAGTTTCGGTAGAATGCGCCATATGACGGCTATCGACTTTGGGATCACAGACTCGGCCGCAACCCCCAAAAAGGAGGAAGCGGCCGAGTCGTTTCCGGCACCATCAGACAATGAGGTCATCGTCAAGACTGACGGCGAAAACATTGACCTATACAGTCGCCACAGTCTCGAAAACACAGACACCGCCAACAACCTGAAACCATTCCGCCGCATCGTAACCACCAGGGGTATCAACCACTACCGGACCAGACTCACCGAAGCGAACGCATTCACCCTCCGATACGGGCTCACCCGACTGGGAAAGCCCATCCTAGATGAAGACACAAAACAGGCACTCAAAGGCAAAGCCAACACGGCGCCCATGCCATACGCGACCCTGGACGCATCCGGCACCAAAGTCATTGTCACTATCCCACCAGTCCCGCACTACCTGGACATGATTGTCGGCACCATCAACGCCACATTCAAGGACGGTAAACGAGTATTCCCCATCTCCAGGCTACTCAACCTCCAGGCCCTCCAAGACAACTACGACGGGCCTCTACCACCTATCGCCCTCAGTGATGAGGTCGAACAGATCAACTCCGCCCCCATCCCCGGCTACGACGGCACAGTCGAGTCTCTGAGAACCATACCCATCACCGTCCTCAACATCGTCCAGGCTGACATCCAGTCCGGTAAGGAGCGAGGCAAGTCCCGCAAGACATTCGCCGAGAAGATGACAAAACTCGGGATCGAGACCCTACACGACCTCCTGTTCTGGGTGCCGCTACGTCACATCTCCAGGCGACACGACCAGGACCTCACCGGCATCGTCGAAGGTGAAACAGTCACCATCCTCGGCCGCATCCAGTCCATAACACCACTCAACGGGAAAGTCCCAGGAACCAGATTCACTATCACCACAGACACCGGCCAGGAACTCAAAGCCACCTACTTCAACCAGGCATGGCTCGCCCGAAAATTCAAGGTCGGTGACGAAGTAGTAGCCTCCGGCAAGTGGAAGCCTTGGAAAGGCACCCCACAGATCAACGGCTCCACCATGGACGCATCCAAGGAGGCGGAGATGATGCCAATCGTCCCCGTCTACCGACAACTACCCAGCATCGGGCTCACTAGCAGACTCATCCTGTCCGCCGTGAGAGAGATGCTTTCCAGACTCCCCCGGATCGATCCACCAAAGTACCTACAAGGCATACAGGTAGACGGCAACAACATCAGTTACCATGATGCTGTCACAGCCATGCACTTCTGTGAGGACGAGGACCAGTACGATGAGGCCACCGGACTGCTCGCACTCATCGAAGTCATCTACATGCAACTACTGATCCTCTCCAGCCAGGAAACCAACGCCAGTAAGCGCGCAGTCACCATCACCAGCGGTAGGGGCGGACTCCAGGCCGACGCCATTAAGGCACTACCATTCAACCTGACCAACGGGCAGAAGAAAACCCTCGTCAGAATGAACCGGAAGATGGAGTCCACCACACCATCCTCCACCCTACTGAGCGCAGATGTCGGAGCCGGGAAAACAGTTGTCGCACAAATGACAGCAATGCGAGCCGTCGGCGCGGGAAAACAGGCCGTCATGCTCGCCCCCACCGATGTGCTCGCCCGCCAACTGTATGAGTCCACCCTCAACGTCACCAGCAGGCTCAAAGAAAAGACCGGCCAAGACATTGAGGTCACCCTGTTCTCAGGCAGCATGAAAGCCGCCCAGAAACGCGAGGCAAAGAAAACCATTGCGGACGGCACCTCACAGATCATCATCGGCACCCACGCCCTCCTATCCAATGATGTCGAGTACCACGACTTGGGGTTCATCGCCGTCGATGAGCAACAAAAGTTCGGCGTCGAACAACGAGAGCGCCTACTGAACTCCCGCACAGACGGACTGATCCCCCACCTTATGACTATGACCGCCACCCCCATCCCCCGCAGCACCGCACAAGTGTTCTATGGGGGCATGGATCTCATCGAGTTGAAGGACAAGCCGCCCGGCCGCCTACCCATCATCACTCAATGGATCCAGGACAACCCCATCACCTTCAGTGAACACTCCATCAACCCCGTATGGGCTGACATCATCAACGAGGCCCACAAAGGCAACCAAACATTCGTCATCACCCCACTAGTCAGCGAGTCCAGCAAGGTAGATGCCGCCAGCGTAGACGCCACCACCAAGAACCTCACCAGCCTTCCCCTGTCTGGTCTCAAGGTAGGGAAAGTTCATGGACAGATGAAGCCCGACGAGCAGCGCAACATCATGCAACAGTTCCGAGACAAGAAGTTCGACGTCCTTGTCGCATCCACAGTCGTCGAGGTCGGGGTGGACATCCCAGACGCAACCAGGGTCGTCATCCTGTCCGCAGAACGCCTTGGGGCCGCCTCCCTCCACCAAATCCGGGGCAGGGTAGGCAGAAACAGCAAACAGTCACGATGCTACCTCATCTCTGAAGGAACCACCAGCAGTGCACAGGCACGCATGAATGCGCTCGTTGACTCCAACGATGGGTTCAAGATCGCCCAGAGTGACCTCGGACAGCGCGGCGAAGGGCGCATCTTCGGCACCCAGCAGTCCGGCAACACCGGCATGCTGTTCGCATCCGTTCTCGGCAGCATGGACAAGATCAGCCAGGCCCAAAAGGTAGCCAGAGATATTTTGGCGTCAGACAGCAGAGAACAGGCGCTAGCGGACGCCCACGCATACTTCCACACTGACGAAGGAAAGTAGATGACACTACTTGTTGAATGGCTGACTAGGCTCCGTAAGGAGTACAACACCAACCCCATGCGCCTCCTATGGTGGATCCTTGGCGTGATCGCAGCAACCACCCTTGGCGGGGTACTCATGGACCTGTTTCTACCCTATGGAGGATGGGGCAACATTGCCAGAAGTATCTGGCTTGCCCCCTCATCAGCCGCCTTGTTCGCACTCATGTACATGGTCGGCCTATTCCTGCACAACTCGAAGGTGAGAACAGACCCCAACTGGGTACCTTATCGAGCAAGGTACTCCCAAAGAACTAGAGTCCAGTACTCCATCATCGCTGGGGCGGTCATGTTCGTTACCGTCTACGCCACAGGCTACCGGGTAGGGTTCACATTCGTGTCCTCTCTGATCGCCGCCCTCCTCATCTGCTGCGTCGTTTTCTGCCGCTCCACCAGACAAGAACGCTACGACCAGGCAAACGGCGTACAGGACGCGCGAGACATCGCCACACAGGTGTACATCTCTGAGAAAATCAGAGAGCATAATGAGCAAAAGCGACGCAAGAAAGCACTGAAAGCCAACCGGTCCAGGCGTTGGCCGTTCCGTGGGACACTGGGTGACGAAGACGCCTGAACTTTGAGTGTATCCAGAACGTAAACACGTCTCCTGCTGAGCCGCCCCAGAGCCCGGATGAGTCTCTGGGGCGGCTTCCTTGTACCTGGATGCAGTGAGGGCACCCCGCCGCATAACAACTTCTCAGCACTTCAGCAGAAGTAACCAACCTGACCTCTACAGGTAGTGACACACCCCACCTGGACGTGTTAGAATACACTCCACTAACCATAGGACCATAGGGGCTAACCCAGTCGGGTGGGCAACCACCACGAGGACAAGACCCCAGCACGAACACGGACAAAAGGACACACCGCCTTGACCGCAGAAGCAAACAACAACCTCGACTACGACGAGACCCCCCGCGAGCCCGCCCTCGACTACCACGCCCTCAACGCTAAACTGAACCTCGTCGGAGACGACGGCAAACTTCAGTTAGACGCCGACCATGAGGCGGCCAGGCAGTTCTTCCTCCAGCACGTCAACCACAACACCGTATACTTTGACGACCTGGAAAAAAAGATAGACTATCTCATCACCAACCACTACTACGAACGCGAGTTCATCGAACAGTACGACTGGGCATTCGTCAAAGACCTGTACAAGCGAGCCTACTCCTACAAGTTCCGATTCCCCACCTTCATGGGCGCCTTCAAGTACTACTCCTCCTACACGCTCAAAACCTTCGATGGCAAACGCTACCTGGAGCGATACGAAGACCGAGTAGTCGCCAACGCCCTCTACCTCGGGCGCGGAAACCAAGAACTAGCCACCAGCATCCTCGATGAGATTATGACTGGCCGCTACCAGCCCGCCACCCCCACCTTCCTTAACGCCGGGAAAGCACAACGCGGCGAGCTAGTGTCGTGCTTTTTAACTCGGGTGGAAGACAACCTGGAATCCATCAGCCGTGCCATTACGAACGCCCTACAACTGTCCAAGCGAGGCGGCGGCGTAGCCCTCCTGCTTACCAATATTCGTGAGACCGGTGCACCCATCAAGCGTATCGAGAACCAGTCCAGTGGAATCGTGCCTGTCATGAAACTACTGGAGGACTCATTCTCCTATGCCAACCAGTTAGGTGCCCGCCAAGGAGCAGGAGCCGTCTACCTCAGCGCACACCACCCCGACATCATGAAGTTCCTCGACACCAAACGAGAGAACGCCGACGAGAAGATCCGCATCAAGACCCTCTCCCTGGGCGTTGTCATCCCGGACATCACCTTCGAGTTGGCTAAGAACAACGACGACATGTACCTGTTCAGCCCCTATGATGTCGAACGAGTCTACGGCACGCCCATGTCAGATATCTCGATCACCGAGAAGTATCACGAGATGGTGGAGAACCCGGATATCAGGAAGACCAAGATCAAGGCCCGCCGCCTCTTCCAAGTCATCTCCGAGATCAGCATGGAGTCCGGCTACCCGTACCTCCTGTTCGAGGACACCGCCACCAAGGCGAACCCACTCGCTGGACGCATCAACATGTCCAACCTCTGCGTATCTGGAGATACACGACTTCTCACAGACAAGGGGTACAGGCGATTTGACGACCTCTATGAGTCACAGGAGGACTTCATGGTCCTCTCTGACAACAGGTCTGTCAACGAGGACTTCAAGGATGCTACTGTCTCTCTGAAGGACTCAACAAGGATGTTCTTGACCAAGAATGACGCCGAGGTCTTCAGGGTGTCCACCAAGGAGGGCTTCGAGATTAAAGCCACTGAGTGGCACAAGTTCCCAGTAGAGGTTGATGGGAAGATTGTCGTCAAGAGGCTTGGTGAACTCGAGGTTGGGGACCATCTCCTTGTTCAGCCGAAGGAGGGCGTGTTTGGCCCTGTGTACGATCCAGATGTGGCCTATGACAACGGATCTGCTCTTTACTGGTCTGACAACATCACATGGGGGGGCGACAAGGACACTGTTCAGGCTTATGTCTGTGGTGCCTTCAAGGCTGAGTCCATGTCAGATCTTCTTGATGGATCTCACTCTGTAGAATCAACTAACAAACAGATTCTTCAGGATATTCAGACTCTTACTCTAAACCTTGGTTTGTTCTCGACTATCTCTCATACTGATGACGACACATACCTGCTTCAGGTTGTTTATGACAGTGACTTTACTGCAACGGTTACAGGAGTTGAGTTCTACTCTATTGAGGACGTATATGATGTAACGGTGAACGATGGGCACACCATCACCTGCAACGGAATCACTACGCGAAACTGTAGCGAAATCCTTCAGACAAACGAGGCATCCGAGTACCATCCTAATGGTTCGTACAGCCACGTCGGCAAGGACATCTCCTGCAACCTGGGCAGTCTGAACATCGCTAAGACGTTTGACAGCCCAGACTTCGCCAAAACCATCGAAACTGGCATCCGGGCTCTCACATCTGTCAGTGACCTATCCAACATTGACGCTGTACCATCAGTTGAAAACGGAAACCACAGCACCCACAGTATCGGACTCGGAATGATGAACCTACACGGGTTCCTCGCGCGCGAACACATCCACTACAACTCTCCTGAGGCAGTAGAGTTCGCCGGACTGTTCGCATACGCATTCAACTACTGGTCCATTGTCGCATCAAACAAGATCGCAAAAGAAACAGGACAGGTATTTGACGGGTTCGACACCAGCGAATACGCTAACGGCACCTACTTCAATAAATACATTGAGAAGAACTGGAGACACACCACCTCACCCAAAATCTCGGCACTACTGGGAAGAAGTAGCATCTACTTGCCTACACAAGCCGACTGGGAGAAATTAAAGAATGACGTGATGGAGCACGGACTTTATAACGGGTACCGCCTATGCATCCCCCCAACGGGGAGCATCAGTTACCTGAATTATTCCACCGCATCAATTCACCCAATCATCTCTCCAATTGAAATTAGAAAGGAAGGAAAGTTGGGTCGAGTTTATGCCCCAGCACCCTATCTTTCTGATGACACTCTGCCTTTCTATCGTGATGCGTACAAGATTGGCCCTGAGGCAATCATCGACATCTATGCGGCCATGACCCCACACATCGACCAGGGTTTGAGCCTCACATTGTTCTGGCCGGACACTGCAACCACGCGAGACATGAACAAGGCGTACATCTATGCATGGCGCAAGGGGATCAAGACAATCTACTATGCCCGCATCCGCCAACTGGCTCTTGAAGGCACTCAGGTAGAGGGTACTGCCGCCGGGTACTGCGAGTCCTGCCAGTTGTGATGCTGACACAATGTCGGTAGGTATCTGAACTCGAACCGCGCCCTCATCTTGCACATGCAGGGCGCGGTTCGAGTTTCGTTACAATCCTCCCGTTTTCTCGCGTTGAGTTAAGAAGTGAGGGTAATGTGTTGGGTGCTACGATGTTGTTTCAGTTCGACGATGATGGGGCGCTGGCGGCGTTGAGTACTGGGTCGTCGTCTGGCTGGGTATGATGAGTGCAGGTATCAACGTCTGTTGACCGATGTAGACCTTCTGAAAGGGGATGTGAGATGTCTGAGAGCGTGGTTACTCCTAACATACCATCCTCTGGTTGTGGCTCGGGCGTGTCTGCAAGTCAGGACCTACCAGCGCCTCGTCAGGATGTTAGGGTTCAGGGCTCTCCAAGCGATCAATTGGGTTATGGTGGCGACAGACAGGTGCCCACCCCTGGGTCTCCCCCTAACTTCACTATTCCAACTCTGAAGGGTTGGTCGGCCGAGAAATTCTACAACTACCACGAGCAGGTTATTGACTATGAGGACCTGAAGCGTCTGAATGAGTCAATCAATGAGGCTCGTATGGGCCTGTTTCGGGTGACTGACACGATCAATTACTATGATCGTGAGGAGCGTCGCCTGAAGGTGATCTATGATCGTGCGTGGCGTCGCGCCTACATTGAGTCCAATGGGCGTACTGACAAGGAGCGCCAGTATCGTGCAGACATGGTGTGCGAGTCCATGGAAGACGACTGGATCGTGGCGTCACAGTTGAAGGCGGAACTGATTAAGGTATCTCAAACGATCCGCATGGAGTTAGAGACTTTACAGTCGATTGGAAACAATCTCCGCCAGCAGATGAAGATGTGAGTAGGTGCGGTTTTGTCTGGTAGTGGTTCTAGTGCAGTGACGCCTGGGCGGGCACGTAAGCGTCGCCGTGGACTGGATGCTGCAACTTGGGGCGTGGCTCGACGCGCCCTGGTTATTGTTGGCGCTACTGTGGCTGCGGTAACTGCTGTGTCCTTGATCCTTCTGGCGGCCGTCCCGGCTTTTGGCGTGTCGGTGTGGACTGTTCTGGGATCGTCGATGGAACCCACCCTGGATGATGGGTCCATAGTGGCTGTCCGCAACAGTGACAGGCCGATCCAGCACGGTGAGATCGTGGTGGTTGGCAAACCGGAGTCCTGGTATCGTGAGGGGAAGGACGCATCTAGTCACCGCGACGTACTGGTGAAGCGAGTGGCGGCTGTCCCTGGTGACACCTTGGAGGTCGTGGACGGTGAGATCCGGGTGAATGGCACAGTGGTCTACTCATTGAAGGAGTCAGGGTACCCATGTCCGGCTGTGACTGGTGACTATAGGCACACACTGAGTGGCAGTGAAGTGATGGTGCTGGGGGATAATGCGTTCTTCTCTCTGGACTCACGTAAGGTGATGTGCACGATGGGTATTGGCGGCATGTTCGTGGATGCGAGACAGGTTCGGGCTCACGGTAGGATCCTAGCGAGCACCTGACGCTCCCCTGAACTCGCCTGCCCTACTTGTTCACGCACTTAGGTAGATGGGAAGTGTAGGGCCGGAGGCGACACTGGGACGGACGACTACAGGAGGGGCACTATATGAGTGACAGTGGCGGCAGTGTTAGTAGCACCCATGGTTTGCGTGTCGCTTTGGTCCTAGATAAGTCTGAGACGTGGGTGCGGTTCAAACGCGACGAGGTACTGGCCTCATGGGGCGTGGCTGGCGGGCAGGTGGAGTACACAGATAGTGTTGCTACTGCTGGCGTCACTAACATGTTCGGTGACGTGATCACACCTGTGGTACACCTGAAGGATGCGACCCATGCGAAACGCATCTTAGGTGAACTGGAAGGTTTGCGGGACTCGGGCGTGAGTGCCAGCGTGCTGATCGTCGGTACAGTTGCCAGAAACTCCACGAAACGCCTGGAGAAAATGGTGACAAATCTTGGCGGTAGCGTTCATCTGGCGAGACAGAACAGTCGGGACAAGACAAACCCCGCCAGCGAAGTGATCGACGCCCTGCACGTGTCTCAAGAGGTGAAAACCTTCCTTCGTGACTACGCGGGGGACGACTACTCCCTGATCCTGGGTGTCGCACGGTCCTTGTCCACGTTGACGCCGCAGCAACAGGCACGTATTGGCCTGGAAGATGTGGCTATCCGCTTACCAAAGACTCCCGGTGCTTTACCTCCATGGGAGATCGACAAGCCTCTGTTCATTCAGCCTGACCCAGACCGCACGGTGAAGATGTTTCGGCGCATCATTGCGCACACGCATCATCTGGTCGTTCTGTCGCTGTTGAAGGCGAAGTTACAGACCGCGCACCTCTCGTTCAGGTTGAAGTTGTTGGGGATGACGCAGCCCGCTGATATCGCTGACGCACTTGGGGTGGCGAACAACTATCAGTTCAAGGCCGCCACCCAGTTAGGGGGCCGCCTGGGCGTAGCACTCACCAAGAGGCTGCTGGATGAGGTGTTGGAGGTAGAGGCCCAAGTGAAGGGCGAATCCAGAATCGATGGTAACACCCTGGTAGAGATGACTTTACTGCGCATGTGCCTACTGGTGAAACATCACATGGAGCATACTGGTCAGAGGTGACGACCTTCATAGCGCGGTGGCATGGGGTACAATAGGCGACAGAAGCCAACTGCTAGAACGACACAAACCTCAACTTGACACTTCCCCACACACTCAACATCCTTCAAAACAAGTGGCAACACCTATTGATGCCGCATGTTTAGGGTGCAAGACAGGGAAGGACAAGGGCGTAAGGGTGGTTGGTGTACCTACTCTTTTTCGACTCGGAGGAAAGACCGCTCGTGCCAACTAAGACACAGAACTCCCTGAACAAAGTACGAGAAAGGCGCTCAACCTCCCTCAACAAAATTCTCAACGACCCCTACATCGGGTACGGCAGTATCCAGGAGGCATCTAACGACTGCAAGGGGTCATCCCAGGTGGAGGTCCTGTGCAGGCTGCTCAATAGGGAAAACCTGTTCATCTCCGGCCCAGCAGGTTCAGGCAAGACTACCATCATCAAGCGTTTTATCGACCTCATCGACGCAATCTATGGCGGGGTGTTCAACATCGCCGTCACCGCCACCACAGGACTCGCAGCAACCAACGTCGGCGGTAGAACCATCCACTCCTGGAGTGGACTAGGCGTCATGGAAGAACCCTTCAACCTCAGTGCGCTACGTAAGTCCGGCAAACTCATGAGAATGAGCGCAGCCAGAACGCGAGCACGATACTGCGACGTGCTCATCATCGACGAGATCAGTATGCTGCACGCCTACTACCTAGACAACCTGGACGCCTTCATGAAGTACGCGCGCCGCAGCCAGGAGCCCTTCGGCGGGGTGCAGGTCGTATTCCTTGGGGACTTCATGCAGTTGCCGCCAGTCGCCCCCAGGGAACCCCTGGAGGGACTGAACTACGGGTTCGCCATCCAATCCAAAGCATGGATGGAGGCCAACATTCAACACTGCTACTTGGACAAGATCCACAGGGCAGAGGACCCAGAACTCAAGCACCTACTGTTCTGCATCGAGCGTGAACGTATGGATGACCGTGCAATCAAAGTCATCGAACGGTGCAAGCATAACGGCAAAGACTCGGACAAGGTGTACACTACCTTGTTCACTACGAACCGGAACGTTGACGCCTACAACAACGACCGACTGGACGAGAACCCCAACCCAGCCAAGAACTTCAAGACAGTAAAACTCCTAGGGTCAACCAAGGATCTAGAGGCACTGAAACGCGATCACAACATCCCCGAGACAGTGCGACTGAAGAAGGGCGCAACCGTGATCGTGACCCGCAACCTCACCACCCCCGATGGAGACCTCCTGGCGGCAAACGGGTCCGTCGGCAAGGTTGAAACGTTCCACAACGGCGACGTTCAAGTCCGCCTCAACGACGGCAGTGTCGTCGATGTCTCCAAGCAACGAGCATCCATCAGCAAACGGAAGACCACCAAGAACGAGGACAGGGAAACCATCACCTTCGACGAGGAGACGGCAGCAGTCCTCTACATGCCCCTGAAACTGGGGTACGCGATCACCGTCCACAAATCACAGGGGCAGACCCTTGACGGTATCGAGGTTGACCTGTCCAGGTGCTTCTCACCTGGCCTGGGGTACGTGGCGCTGTCCAGAGTGCGTAACGCTGACAGTATGGTCATCTCCAAGATCAATGATGACGCCTTCAGGGTGAACCCCCTATGTAAACAGATCAGCACTTTTGTGAAGCGCAAGTCGGTTGATGGCCGCAAGGAGTTCCTGACCCACCAGGGTGATTATGAGCCTCTGCTGACTGGTGGTGCAGCCCTGTCTGAGAAGTGGGACGTTCTTGAGTCTGGTACGGAACGTCAGGAGCGAGCAAAGAAGAAGTGACATTTGGGTGGGTTAATATACCACACTCTCCTGTAACGAACCTGTAACCATCCTGGGTTCCGGCTGGTAACCACAGCAGGTCTTTGGTAGGATGCGCTGGAGTTATGTCAAGACTTTTAAACACTTGACACCCCAGTAGTGGTCAGAAGGAGAGAATATGACCAGCAATGACAATGCATCCTCGTTGCCGGACCTGGAACTGCCTGCCCCGACACCCACGGGCTCGGACCCGGAGGCAGCCTCCACAGGGGTTGACGCCCAGGGCGAAGCACGGAGCGCAGTAGACGGAGACGTGTCGGTCACTCCACAGGACGCGCTGGCCGACATGGTTGCTGATACCCAGGAGCATGGCGACTACGACGAGCCAATGTCACCATCCGAGGTTATCGACGTCATTAAGGACATTCGTCACGAGGAGTCCGCCACAGAGACCCAGAACCCTGACGGCCAGGCAGGAGACACATTAGGGGAGACCAGCCTGGACACCGATACGGACGTGGACGCTAGCGAGTCCGATCTACCTCCTCTAGACCTGGACGACAGCGGGACAGAAATGAACTTCCGGGGCGGCGAGAGTGATGTTGACCCAGATGCCACCGTGGTCATCAACGCCGTGGAGGGCGCTGACAGTTCCTCTGAGAGTCGAAAGGGTGGCAGGCTGAAGCAGGCCATGGTCGAGTCTCGTGTGGCCGCCAGGAAAGCCGAGAGGCGAGCCCACGCTGTTCGGGCCGTTTCCGCCGTCGCTGCCGGAATTCTCTTGATTGGGGTTGCCGGTGGAGCAGGCTACTGGGGGTGGATGAAGTGGCGCAGCGGTGTGACCAATGTGCCATCCGCCACCATCAAGATCAACGTGACTGACTCTCTGGATCCGTGCAAGACATTCGTTGACGAGGGCCTGAAGTGCAAGGCCACCTGGCAGATCAAGGATGGGACCAAACGCGGCGAACTCATCAGTCAGTCTATCAGTGCCGGTCAAAATGTCCCGAAGGGGTCGGGTATCAACCTCGTCTACTCCAACGGGCCGGAGACCGCCAAGATGCCTAACGTTGTTGGCATGCCCTTGGATCAGGCGAAGCAAGCCATCTACGAGGCAGGTGTGGACGTTTCCGAGGTCAACGTGGTGGAGAAGCCAGGAGCCAGCGAGAACACAGTCACCTCCTCCTCCATCCAGGCCGGTGCTGAGGTGACGAACGGCAACGCCGTGAACCTGGAGGTCGCTAACGGGAAGGTCGGCATTCCTGACTGGATTGGCAAGACTAAGGACTTCGTGGAGCAGGACGCCAAGAAGCACGGCATCAAGGTCAAGTACTTGGAGGAGGACTCGGACAAGACTCCTGGCACGGTCCTGTCACAGTCTCCAAAGGCTACAGAGAGCGCCCCCACGAACGAGGTGCAGGTAACCATTGCCCGCTCCGCCAAGGTCAGTGACATCAGCATCCCGGATGTCGTGGGCAAGAGTGAGCAGGAGGCTCAGTCCACGCTGGCTACCGCTGGACTCAGGAAGATCAGCACAGTCAAGGTTCCAAACTGTGCCGTGTCCTCCTCTCAGGTGACACAGACGATCCCGGCGGCAGGCGGTTCGGTGAAGTCGGATACGGATGTGACGATTATCGTGTCTGACCCTGACACCAGTTGCAGCAAGTGAACTAGAGATTCGGCTGGTGGAGCAACCTGAAATAGACGGTAAACCACCAACCGAATTATTCTAGGGGCTTATATATCCTGGTCAGGTATATACGCTACCACGATATTCGCCCACCGCAACACAACAGAAACGTACAAAAAGGGACAGGAAAGAACCGGCGAGTTCTTACCACAGTTACTCAAAAAGCAGAATGGGTACACAAGCATCCCAAACTACTATAGAGGACAAGGAAACACGGCCACAAGCCGAATAACCCTCTGTGAAAGGCAAACTCACAAGCACATGACACCTCACTACAGCAAGACCAAGCACACCAGTAAGATCCTCATCGGTTCGGTACTCGCAGCCGTCACCATGGCCGGAACCTCCGGGGGCGTCGCAGTAGCAGCCTCCATCGACGAGCCCCCTACAAACAACAACACAGGGACACAGGACACCCACTCCAGCGACAGCAAGGGTGGAGCGCACAAGTCCACCTACCGGGCCACCATCTTCCTCGCCACCCAAGGAGACCTCACCCCAGTCACCATTGACAGTGACACCACCACCGTTAACGAAGCAATCACCGCGTCCGGGCGCAACCCCGCTGACTACCGCACCATCGACGGCAACAAGGTAGACGGCAACCGCACCCTCACAAACGGCGAGCACCTAGCCCTCCTCCAAGCCGAAACCAGCACCGCCACCAGCGAGAACATCAGCATCCCCGCACCAGAGACCACCAAGGAGTCCCCAGACCTCCTCGTCGGCGAGACCAAGGTGGAATCTGAAGGCAAGGCCGGGCAGGCCATCAAGACCGTCGTCACCACCAAGGACGAGAAGACCGGCAAGACCACCAGCAAGGAATCATTGGCCGTCACCGCCGCCCCGCAAGCCAAAGTCACCCTCATCGGCACCAAGAAACCCTCCACAGACAACACTGAGACCACCTCCACCAGTGACACCAACACGGGCGCACAGTACATCGGCCGCCACGTAGCCAACCCCAGCAGCAGCGACAGCAACTCCAACGCGGCCACCGCGAAAGCCGTAGCCTCCAACCTCGCTGACGGAGCCAAGGCAGCAGAGATCGCCAAGGCACAGGTCGGCAAACCCTATGTGTGGGGATCCGCTGGACCGAACGCCTTCGACTGCTCCGGCCTCATCTACTACGCATTCGGAACCCAGTTGGGGTACAACATCCCCCGCACAGCCTCCGACATCGGCCACTCCTCCACCCCCATTTCCAAGAGCGACCTTCAGGTAGGGGACATCCTCTACACAGAGACCCACATCGGTATCTACGTTGGGAACGGGCAGGTAGTTCACGCCGCCACTGAAAACACTGGAGTCGTCTACGACAGCATTAACGGCTATTTCTCCTCCTTCCAGGCAGGACGCCTCACCCGGTGAGCGACACCACACCCCAGGGTCACGGGCAAACCCCCTGACCACTGGAACCATATCTAGGGCCACCCCAGTTACTCTCCTTCCTGGGGTGGCCCTTCAACTTGCCAAAACCCAGGCAACAGCATACAATAGGTGTCGCTATGATCAAGAACAGCAAAAGTAGAAAAGACCGCGACCCCCACAGTGTCCAGGCTACTAGCACGGCCACCGCCCTGGATACCATCACCTACACGGAAGGTGTACCAGACAACGTGCGCGATGACCTCAAGGGGCTCACTACCCAGCAGGTCAAGGACACTCTAGAGACACACCGCACTCCCATGGTCACAGTGTGCATGAACCTCACCAGCGACTTCAACAAGGCGTCAGTGATCCGCGCCCATAACGCATTCCTCGGCAACGACATCATCATCGTCGGCAAGCGTCGCTTCGACCGCCGCGGCACGGTAGGCACCTACCACTACGAGACGATCAAGCACACCCCCAACTTCATGGACGTCTACTCCCACCTCAGGGGACGTGGCTACACCCTCATCGCAGTGGACAACACACCCCAGTTCAGCCCACAGTCCGTCTATGACACCAACATCCCCAGACATGCTGCGTTCATCTATGGTGAGGAGCAGAAGGGCCTCAGCGAGGACGTGGTGGCCCTATGTGACATGGTGGTTTACATCCCCCAGTACGGTAGTGTCAGGTCCATCAATGTGGCACAGGCGGCCGCAGTCATGATGAGCGAGTACAACCGCCGCCACCGCCCCTAAAAACAGGGGCAACCCGCCACCAGTAAGCCCAGGCGAGAAGTCGGTAACCTAAAAGGGTAAACCCACACCACCCTTGGAGGCTCGCCTGATGATCAAGATCGCACACCTGAGCGACATTCACGCCGGATACACGGCCACCAGGCACCTCAACAACCAAGGCATCAACGTGCGTGAAGCCGACGGATATGTAGCGTTCGCCCGAATCGTCACCGACTGCATCAACCACGACGTTGATCTTGTAGTGATCGCTGGAGACACCTTCCACACCTCCACCCCCAGCATCCGCACAATCATCTTCGTGCAAAACCAGTTCCGACGCCTCGCCGCAGCAGGGATCCCCATCTACGCGCTTGCTGGAAACCACGACGTAGACGACATTCGAGCCAACATTGCAGCATCACGAGTCCTGGATGATCCACTCAGGGACATCCACTCCCACATAGAACCCTATGCAGTCCACGAAGTATTCGATGGTGTTCACCTACACATGGTGTCACACCACATGTTCATGGACCAGTCTCAAACCCTCCCCAACGTGAAAAGCGTTGACGGCGCTATCAACATCTTCACCACGCACGGATCTGTCATAGACCCCATCCTGGAGATGAAACTTCACACAGAGCAGTCCCCCCGTGAGATCGTCATCCCCGACTGGCTACTGGCTGAAAACAACTGGGACGCCATCATGCTAGGCCATATCCACGAACGCGGCTGGGTAGGATCCAGTGATGGACGCACAGACACAGCCAGCACGGGCATCTTCTACAACGGGTCCATCATCCGACGGGGCTTCGCCGACAAGACCTGCACGCTCGGACGAGGCTGGACACTGTGGACCATACAGGACGATGGAACCTTCACCCAGGACATCAAGATCATACCGCAGCGCCCCCAGTACGACTTCACCCCCATCGACGCCAGCGCCCTGACCGCTAGTGAGGTCACCGACATCGTAATCGACAACCTCAAGTCCACCCAACCAGACGACGGGCCAGTGTTCAACGCCGCCAGCGCCCCCATCATCCGGCAACGCATCGAGAACATCACACCGAGCAAGAAGTCCGCCCTCGACCTGAAAGCCATCAGCGACAACGCGGCCCACGCACTCCACTGGGACATGCCAGCATCCTTCACCCCCACAAGCAACAGTGACACCACTCGGCGAGCCAGCGAGGAAAGAATCGGCACTGGCACCGCTGACCTCCTGGGCGTCTACGACGAGTGGGCAGAGGACAACGAGACCCTGAAAAACATCTCCGACAACATGCGTGAGAACGTGTCCAGGAAAGCCCGCGAGTTCGTCAAAATGGGGCAGGAAGAAGTACTCGCCGCAGAATAACCCAAGTAGGATAGGGCACCCCAGGTGACAACATAAACCCAACCAAGGGGCGGCAATAGTGGACATTGTTAAGATATTCGCGTACTCTGAACAAGGAAAAGATTAGATGAGGGCGAACATATGGCACGACCACGAGGAAAACACGTCAAGGAAACCAGGCACACAAGCAAGCCTCTACGACACCTGATTCCACCACTCATCGCATCAACCGTCATACTCAACCCAGGTGCGACAGCAGCAGCCTACCAGCCAAGCGGGCAGCAGGACGTCCCAGGGATCCCCTCCAGCCTCTCAGGCAGCATCACTGACCTGTCTACGACTAACACCAAAGCCATCCCCTACCCAACCCGCGTCGTCGAGGACAAGGGGCTACCAGCAGGCATTGAAGTTGTCATCCAAGAAGGCAGGGACGGGGTACTCAAGACCGTCACAGGGTTCAGGCAGGCGGCAGGAACAGGAGGCACCCAACACAACTCCAGGATCAGACACACCTACATTGACACCCCCGCCACAGAGAGAGTCATCCGCAAAGGCACCAAGACTGAGGTAATCGAAGGGGTAGCAGACAAGGTAGTGCAGGCTGAGGCTAAGATCGCTGAGCAGAAAAAAGCGGAGGAAGCCACCCAAGTCAAACGGGAAGCGGAGCAGCAGGCACAGGCCCCTACAGCATCAACCAACCCTGACAACAGTACCGCCATCCAAAACAACAGCAGTGACAGTGGCTCCACCACGCCGCCCCCAGCAACTCAGGTGACCGGAACGAAGACCGACTGGATGCGTGCCGCCGGAATAGCCGAGTCGGACTGGCCCTATGTGGACTACATCATCAGCCACGAGTCCGGGTGGGACCCCAACGCCGTCAACGCGTCCAGTGGCGCTCACGGTCTACCACAGGCCCTACCAGGAGGGAAGATGGCGTCAGCCGGTGAGGACTGGGCCACCAACCCTGTCACCCAGTTAAAGTGGGCCAGCGGGTACGCGGTCAGCCGATACGGATCCTGGGCTGCGGCCTACAACGCATGGCGGTCACAGAACTGGTGGTAGAAAAAAGGGGGATGATAGGTGCTGACAAGGGAGTGTGAGTGTATCCCCCAGGATGCCCTACCCCTCATGTATAAACAACCCTAACCAACAAACACGCCGTCACACAACCCAAGAAACCGGAGAAACACGCATGTACACAATCAGCCAGCACAACCCCGACACAGACACCTACACTGAGGTCGAGATGGGCCTCTCCGGTGGGGAAGTTCGCCAGTCCATCCTCGACCGTGTGCGAGGAGACCTACACCATGAGGACGAGAACGGCCTAGACTGGAGAACCAGGGTCATGTGCCGCCCCCAGGACCTCAAAGCCACAGACGGGGCGTACAGGCAAGCAGACGAGGCGATATACGCCATGAACGACACCCAGATCGAAGGCGACTGGGTGTTCACCACCAGCGGCAGAATCAAGGTGACCCAAGATGACGAAAACTAACCAGACCATACGACACCCAGCAGCACTTATCGGTATAGCCCTCGCCCTAGCGCTCATAGCCATCATCAGTGCGTGCATGACTCACACCATGCCCACACAGACCATGGCCCCACCCAGCCCAGGCCCATCCCCATACATCAAGGTCACCTCCTGACACAACCCAAGGTGCCAGGGTAGCCGAACCCCACCCAACACCCCCGACACGCAGCAAAAGCCGACACCAAGCACAGGAAGGCAGACAACACCGTGCAGTTCGTCATCGAGGACTGGCCCTTCGGTCAACCCTTCCCTAAAGGCAACGCCCGCACCTCCAGTCGTGGATGGTGGGACAAGAACCTCGGCTTCCATGTCTACAGCGGAGCCACCCTACCCAAAGAACTACGCCCATACCGCAGCAAAGACTTCTCACTCGCCCGCTGGTGTGAAGACGAGATAAACGGCACAGTCATGCCCACCACCCCCTCCAGCACCAGGTATGAGCCCAGGCCTCACCAGGTTGAAGGAGCCCAGCAGATCATCCGTGCCTATGGTGACGGCGAACGCGGCTTCCTGGAGGCTGACGGTACCGGATTAGGTAAAACCCTCACCATCCTGTCCGCAGTCGCCCAGATCGCTGAAGAGAACACGTATGGTGCTCGCCCAGAAGAAAAGGCCCGCGTTCTCATCGTCTGCCCAAAGTCCGTCATCCCACACTGGCGGCAAACCATCCGCTCATACCCGCCAGCACTCGCCTACACCAGGCCACTCATCATCAACTACCAGCGGCTCAACAAGATCCTCAAAGAGCCAGATGCACAAACCTACCGGGCTACTGGCGGAACCAAGAAAAGCCGCACCAAAGCCAGCAAACCAGCCCGCCGCAGCACCAAGAGAACCAACCGCACTCTCGCCAGGTGCGGGGAACCAAAAACGGACTGGGACATCATCATCTTCGATGAGGCTCACGCACTCAAAAACTACCCAGACTCCAACACGTCCCTAGCCGCAGTCTCAGTAGCCAGACTCAACCAAACGTACGCTCCCAAGCAAGACGGCTACCACGCCCGCACACCGTTCGTCATCTTCTCCACCGCCACCCCAGGCGCATCCCCGCTGAATCTGGCTGCCATGGCCGGGATCATCGCCCCCCGCATCAACAAGGCCTCCACCAGAGTCACACCCTCCAGGTGGGGCCAGTTCCTCCATGATCAAGGCTTCCATGTCACCAAGACCAAGAAAGGCCAGTGGCAGTGGGTCACAGCACCATGGTGGGGGAAAGACTCAACCGACCCCACCGAGAAGAGCCGGTACCAGCGAGGAGTCAAAGATGCACGACAGAAACAACGCCGAGACAGTCTCCGTGTTGGTAAGGCTCTCACTTCTCCAGGATCACCATTCCTCAGAAGAAACCCCAAAGACATTGCTGGCTGGCCGGAACAGCAAATCATCCCCTTCCCCATCAGCATGGACCCCACCCAACAGAAAGTCTACGAGACCCTATGGAGCAGGTTCCGTCAGTTCCTCAACCTCACCCCAGCCCACAAAGACCCCAAGGCCGCACTCACCGAACGACTCCGATACCGGCAAAAAACCTCCCTGCTCAAAGTTGACAACATGGTCCCCTTCATCGCCGACCAAGTAAACGCGGGCAACCAGGTCCTCATCGCCTGTGAGTTCACCGAAACTATCGACAGGTACCGTGCCGCCCTCCAATCCCTGAAGATCACCAGCACCGAGATCAGTGGACGAGTCCTAGGGGAGGAACGCGAATACAACCGCCTCGACTTCCAGACAGGGCGGGCACAAGTCGTCATGTGCACCATCCCAGAAGGCATCTCACTCCACGCGGGCGAAACCCTACCCGACGGCACAAAAGCCACCACGAACCCACGCATCACCATCCTCCATGAAGTCCGCGAGAACAACGTCCAAAACAACCAGATACTAGGCAGGGCACACCGAGACGGACAAAACTCCCTCACCTATGTGCCCTACCTCGAAGACACCGTGGACACCCAGGTCATCGCCTCATACGTCAACAAGACAGCCAACATGAACACCATGACCGGCGAAGAGGACGCAGACCAGTACGAGCGGATCTTCCGGCAAGCAGCAGCCACCAGCAGACACCCATAAGCCCAGACGGCACAACCTGCCGCAAGTGTGAGCACATGCGACAAGCGTCCTGACTCTAAACCAGCCCCACCCACCCGCACGCCCACTTAAACGGAAGCACGGCAGCATAGGATCCAGGCCGAACGTCATTTGGCACGTACTGAGCAGAAAGCACACTCGCATCCCCATATGGCAGGATCCCGCACCAGCCTCAGGTAATGTGACACAGATCACAGTAGGAGAGGTTAACAGCATCACCCATCACCATGGTAGAGTATGGGCACAACAACATCAGGGGTTGCGGACACCACCTCAAACCCAGGGAAACCAGGGAGTGAGACAGGAGCCACAACCGGTAAAGGTTGACAAGCCCAAACCAACCTGATATTGTTGCTCCAACAACACCGACATGAGCAACAGAAGGAGGTCGGTCACATGTTGAATAATCAAATTCAACACAAACAATCAAATACCGCCCTCTGGCTCGCACGCCATGAGCGACCATATAGTATGGTGGCCGTGACGTGGGGAGAAACCCCCTGTCGGTTTGATAAGTCCTCGCACTGAGGCAGACAATCTGACAGGTTAGGCTCCCAAAACACTGGTAGAGCAAAGAACAAGTGACACGGTTCACAGAAACCAACACTTGACAACAGAAAACCTGAATACTTAGGATTGTGACTGAGGCCGACAAAACTGTGACGGCCAAGCACCCAATGGCCCAAGAAGGTCAGAGCACCTGCACGATGACCCGCCGAGATGGTGGCGAGGTAGGGAACGGACTGGAGTAAGCCAAACAGGGACACTGAAACCAATCAGTTAAACAGCCTCAAATCAATCCTCCTGTAACCACAATAACCCCAGGCGACACTAAACCACCCCACAAGGGGAAGGTGAAGTCAAGTCCAAGGGAACACAGTGGTAACAGGCCCAAACTGAATAAGAGGACCACCCCGATCACAGGGTGGAGGAAGACTCAACAGGCGCACCTCCGTACTGACAAAGGTGCGGAAACGAAACGCCTGGGATTGCCCCAATCGGGAGGGCTCGTAGATAGGAAAATCCCGTGTCTGATGGTGACGTCAGTTCGCTCCAGCAGCAAGCCAAAACTGCTGGGGCAACGTGCGAAGGACTGACAAGAACTTGAAAGTATTGTCGCGATGACAAGACTGGATAACTAGCCATTGGACGCCGCTCATGCGGATACAAGAAACATTAACCCTCGCTGGGAAGGCGACAACTGGTTATGTCCAGGAAAGACCAGGACCAGATCATCACCCATGACCCAGTGAGGGTAGTGTGAAGGACTGGAGGCAGCGGAACACCTTCACACAGCACAACGACTCCCTGAAACACGGGAGTAACTTCGGCGTGTAGCGCAGTTTGGTAGCGCACCTGTTTCGGGAACAGGGGGTCACAGGTTCAAATCCTGTTACGCCGACGATGAGAACACTAAAAGCAGTTAGCAAACATGACCAACAAGTGCTCTCACAAATGTCACGGTAAAGCGTAACTGGTAGCGCGCCGGTCTGTAAAACCGGTCTGAAAGGTCTGTGGGTTCGAGTCCCACCCGTGGCACCATTCTCCTGTAGTTTAATGGCAAAACAGGTGACTGTTAATCACTCATTTCAGGTTCGAATCCTGGCGGGAGAGCCAATTACGAAAAACAAGTTGTAGACACAAACTGCCCACAAGGCGCCAATACATCTACAACAAATGCTCTTGTGGTGGAACGGTATACACAGCGGACTTAAAATCCGTCTCCCATCAGGGAATGTGGGTTCGAATCCCACCAGGAGCACGGTGTATGTGGTGGAATAGGTATACACACCAGGTTGTGGCCCTGGGTCCATATGGACAAATGCGGGTTCGATCCCCGTCATACACCCGATGGAAGCAAGTCCGGGCAACTGCTTTCTGACACATGAAGAGACGCGAGTGAAAATCTCGCTGGTTCCTACAATGGAGCCATAGTTTGTGAATGCAGTGAATGTGTTTGCAACAAGGTGCGACCGCAATCGAGTACATGTGGCGTTGCAACCACATGCACTACTCCTCCGCAAGAGGAGACACCCTGCACAACGACTGACAGTACCAAAACACTTCATGCGCCAAAAGCAGAGATGCCAGAATGGTTACTATAAGCCTTCAAAGTTGCTTCCACCACTGGCGTGTGGCGCAGTAGGTTAGCGCGGCACTCTGATAAAGTGCAGGTCGTGAGTTCAAATCTCACCACGCCAACGGAGAAAATGGTAAAATTGGCTATCCAACCACCTCGAAAGTGGCGCCCGTAACAGGGCTGGGGGTTCGATTCCCTCTTTCTCCGCCGTGAATGAGTTGTCAGTAAGTGGCTTAATGACGCCATTTTGATAGGCACATTCATCAATGCCCATGTAGTTCAACGGATCAGAACATCTGACTACGGATCAGAAGGTTGGGGGTTCGATTCCCTCCATGGGCACCACAACAATGCCACCATAGTGTAAAGGATCCGCACAGGACTCTCCGAAGGTCCCAGTTCAGGTTCGACTCCTGATGGTGGCACAAAACTAGACATAATCTACGTGGATTGGCCGAGAGGATAGGCGAGGGTCTGCAAAACCCTAGACACCAGTTCGAATCTGGTATCCACGTCTGCGGGGTAGAGGAGTTCGGAGTCCTCGCTGGGCTCATATCCCAGAGAATCTACAACAAACCTTGTAGTGTCGCGGGTTCAAATCCCGCCCCCGCCACGAGTCGATACCTTGCAAGAGGTGTTGACTAGGCTACTCTAATCCTACTATAAGAGCAGCAAAGCAATCGGTGAAACAGGCAAGTGGACCGCAGAACTTCTAGGGCATCTTGAGAATAATCTCTAGATACAGGTGATTTGTAGTTACTCGTCGTTATTCCCAATTGTGTAAGACCCTAGCGCTCTTTTAAAAATCCTTTGCGGTTTTTAAAAATGTATGAGCAACCACCTGTACGACTTCTTCATAAGTACAGAAGCCTATGCTGATGTAGGATACATGTGGCAGGTGGACAATGGTCATGTAACTCAGATGGTAGAGTACCTGAACGACACTCAGGAAGCCACAGGTTCAAGTCCTGTCATGACCACGGAAAGTAAGCGAATGGTTAGCGGCCGCTTTGGAACAGCGGTGCCTCGTTAAGGGGTTGCGGGTTCGAGTCCCGTGCTTTCCGCCAGAACACGATAGTGTATTGAAGCACCTATACTGTCTTGTGACCCAACACACACGGAAACACAGTTGACACACCGTAAACCCACATGCTATGATAGTGTCATCAAGCAAGGGAGTTGACAACCATGACACTCTCATGGTACGCTTCCTTCAAGTGTTGTTTGAGAACTAGATAGTGGTAGCATTGCCGACTTGGCTCAGTTGGAAGAGCGTCCGGTTGAAGCCCGGAAGGTCGAAGGTTCGATCCCTTCAGTCGGCACGACAGGCATGGCTGATAAACCTAGGCGACTAGGCCAAAGGCATCCCAACGGATGAGGGAAGCCACCCAACCTCCTGGAGGTAGGGCACCCCATGCAATATGCCGGGTTCTAAAGTGTGTGCCAGCAGATGGCGCACAGACCCCTAAGTGAGGCTCAGGCCCAATGGTAAATACTGAGGGCACAACCAAATCAGTCTCAATGAGCCAGTAACTCACGACAAGGTTAACCCGACATGAGGGAGAAAACAAGTCCGAGACACGCAAAATCAAGGGCGGTCTCCCACCTGGAAACAAGGAAGACCTGATAAGTCTCCCACGTCGCCAGGAATGGAGCGGGTAGCGCCAATCCTAGAGAATGTGAGGACTTTCGTGGGCCAAAATCCCACGAACCTCTAGGGAAGCACATTCTCAAAATCCTCACATAATAGTTACGCAAAAGACTTCCCTGATTACTGGATGAAAATGTCCTAAACCTGACGGCCGTATGGTCAAGTCAGGCTGAGATGAGACCGCAAGTCTCACCCCAGTTGGGTAGACGGAAGTGCAACCCAGCAGGTCGCGTCTGCTGCGTGAAACATCCCACCCGAGTAGCCCAGTAATCTACAGAGTGATTCACTCAAAGAATCGGGCATGACGTTCTAACACGGTACGCCTGGAAACAGGGTGCCATGTGGACAAGCAGGCAACGCGGTAGACGCGGTAATCCTGACGAAAGGAACGTTACGACGAGGTATAGTCTCAGCCTCATCACCTCAACTTACTTATGTGCCCCACAGAGCCTAGGGTTTCTGTGGTGGACCACCCACATGGAGTGGTTTCAGACAACCAGCGGCACGACGAATCCAGTGGATAACCTACCCATTAATACTATGGATTTTATCCTAAGGAGTAGTCATACCCTCAGCCATGTTCAAAACAACAAATGGCCCTATGGTCCAGCCAGGTTAGGACGCCTCCCTGTCAAGGAGGAGATCGCCGGTTCAAATCCGGTTAGGGTCGCCACCCCAGGTGGTGCGCAACAAGCCTGGGGCCAATTGGCTCATAACTCAATTGGCAGAGTGATCCGCTGTTAACGGATTGGTTGAAGGTTCGAGTCCTTCTGGGCCAGCGCAAAGGTCACCCGGTTTGAGAGACCGTACTAGCCAAGCACAGTCGAATAGGTTGGTGATCGCCTGACTCGTGTGCTGCATGTCCCGAGTGTGCTCTCAACATGCTCGCAGTCACTTTATGGCCTGGCCCTGAGGATACGACCAGGCTTCTTGGAGGGTTCGCATAGCCAGGTTTATTGCGCTCCCCTGCTAAGGGAGTAGGGCCTAAAAACCCTCATGGGTTCAAATCCCATACCCTCCGCCATCACACATACAACAAACACGTGTGAATGCCCTGTTGGTCTAGTCAGGTTAGGACGCCTCCCTCTCAAGGAGGAGATCACCGGTTCAAATCCGGTACAGGGTACGCAGAAGAGGACTCCATCAACGGTGCTTAACTAGCCGGGGGTCTGCGCGGGTGCCCTCTGTCATCAAAATCGCCTTCTGTGAGGTCAGGGAGTAGTTACCCTGGGGCAGAAGGAAAGAATGATGACACGGTTTCATATCCTGTCCTCCACCTCCACAGCAGATTCTTCCAAGGGTACCTAATTTGGGAGAATTGAATCCTCCGGGATGTGTGACTGGGACGTGAGACCTCATGATGTTCTAGACAGGAGGTCGTCTGGTGCCATGGTAGGTATGCGCATTAAAGATGGTTCAAGTCCATCCACCAGATCTATTTCAAAACCTACCCGACAGAAACCCTGGCGGCTGTGTGTACAGTGCCGCGCTACCCAGGGCGTGCTTTTTCAGAGAAGAGTTCTGTACCACCTTTGTTCATAAAAGAATAAAGGGTCGGCGAGACATTTTCTGAAAATGCTAGGGCAGGCTCGAAAACTGTACACAATTCATGCCCCTATAGCTCAATTGGTAGAGCAGCGGACTTTTAATCCGATGGCAGGCGTAATAGCCGATTGTGGGTTCGAGTCCCACTGGGGGTACTGCTTCAGATCTTTCGTTATAATGTGAATTATGAACAAAGATTTGAAAGTATGCGGCATCTACGGCATTTTTGACACACTTACAGGAGAATGCCTCTATGTAGGCCAGTCAAAGAATATTCATGAACGCCGCCAATCTCATTTCAAACGTCTTCGTGGCGAAAGACACCTTAAATCATTTACAGAATGGTTTGTCAGTATTGGGAAAGATGAGTCCAGATTGGATCTCAGGGTTCTTTGTAGATGTCTCGACAATGATGACGTCAAGAACAAACTTGAAATCTTCTGGTTCAATGAACTTCACCCAAGATTCTATGGTGCTGTCCCATCTATTAATAACAGGTGGTCACATTCCGAGGAGACTAGGAAGAAGATTGGGGTAAGGACATATGAATCTGAGAGATGTGGAAAACACTACACATGTGCAGTTTACTACTATACATGCGTAGTGTGCAACAAGTTTTTCTCCTCATCAAGAAGGAAACGTGGGAAACATGCTCTTTGCTCCAAAGAATGCATGAGAGTACACCACCTCAAAATGGACACTCTTGACTACAACAAGGTCAAAGACCTGTATGAGTCTGGTGCCACTCAGGTGAGGATCGCCAAGACGTTTGGTGTGTCGAATGCCACTGTCTCGAAGTTCATGAGAGACAATGGCATCTCCACTGGATACAAACGCCATGATCCTGGGCTGAAGAGGAAGTCCAGGAAGACAAGCAATGCGGATGTAGTGTAGTGGCAGCACGCGACCCTTCCAAGGTCTTAGGGCGAGTTCGAGTCTCGTCATCCGCTCCAGTCGCTTTCGGCAATCATGCTGACACTCAGGAATACATGTGGTCTAACTCATGTTTCCTGAGGTTGACTCATTCCTTCCTGGTGTGTTAGGATTGAGCCATCAAGCCGGGTAGGGGCGTTCCTCATAAGTCCTGGCGGCCATTGAGCCCAGTAATGGAAACAATGACTCTGAAGATTGTCAACTACATAGTGACTACTAAATCCGCCTAGAGCATGTCCAGGTTATGCACTCGGCTCTTACCCGAGGGAACAAGGTTCGATTCCTTGTGGGCGGACGATCACCATAGCACTTGGTTTTGACGTGGCCGGTGCTGCCTCATCTAGTTTAATGACAGAACGCCGCGTGCTCACACATGCACGGGGAAGACAGGTTTGATTCCTGATTGGGGTTGTTGTTTGTGATTCAGGTCATGTGGGATTAAGATATGTGTGCACCCCTTGACTTGCACGTCAGTCTTCGGAATGTGGCGCAGTTTGGTAGCGCGCCTGCTTTGGGAGCAGGATGTCGCGGGTTCAAATCCCGCCATTCCGACTGGGTGAACCGGAGGAGGGCCTATCCGCGGCATGGGTTTTCTTCCACATAGGAGTTACTGTCAGTACTTGTGGACGCACAGGGGCGGGTGACCGAATGAGTATGGTGAGTGGCTGTGGTTTAATGGCAGAACGCTTGGAAAAGAGGACAAGGTTCGATTCCTTGAAAAGCCAGCCCAATTTCTTGGTAGTGTGTGCTAAGCGGCGAAGGCAGCAGGCTGTAAACCTGTTACATTGGAAACACCGGGGGTTCGATTCCCTCCACTACCACTATCATGCAAGAAACTCACGCAAAATTGGCTACCCGCGTGTGAACAGTGAGGGTTCGACTCCCTCGTCGAGTGTTAGCCTACTCGGGGCGGTTCCCTGGTGCTTGCATGGTTTCTTGGGGGGTTGGTGTAATTGGTAACATACTCGGCTTGCACCCGGGAGCCGCGAGATCATCCCTCGTACCCTCCACGATATTCTTCGTATTATTACAACAACAGAAAATGGTGTTTTGTAGTGTTCGAAGACGTGCCATATGGATACATTTATGAAATAGTAAATACTGTAAATGGGAAAACCTATATTGGTCAACGAAAACTTTCATGTGATCGCAGATGGCGTGAGTATATGGGTAGCGGCGTTTTGATTAAAACCGCAATTCGTAAATATGGCAAGGATAAATTCGTTAAAAGATTTATATGCTATGGCTGGTCTCATGAAGATTTAAACATCTTAGAACAATCTCACATAACACAGGCAATGGATGATGGTAGAGCCCAGTATAACCTCTTTACTGGACTTGGCGCTGGAGGAGATACTTTTTCTCTCTTGTCTCCACAAGAAAGAAAAGATGCCATCCGTAAAATGACCACTACCCTGAATAGGGAAGATGTTAGAAGAAAGATAAGAACGTCTTACTCTAATACAATTTCAAAAAAGTACCAACATGTGTTCAATGATAAAGGGGATGAAATTCTTGAGATGTATTCTCGCTTTATCTCAATAAAAGAGATTGCTAAAACTTTTAGCATACCTCGCAAGAGGGTGAGAGATTATATTGAATCACGTGGGGTAAAGATTGTTCATATGAACAAAAAGGGTGAGTCTCCAAACGAAATTTTAAGTAAGAGGA